>Ga0308167_1000026_pt1 | contig 388959 bp, 334 predicted proteins | sample PhyCR1_2_FD_202138 | JGI IMG/M metagenome (GOLD analysis project Ga0308167, IMG submission 202138) | Phyllosphere microbial communities from UC Gill Tract Community Farm, Albany, California, United States - DLSLRC.R1 | ecosystem: Host-associated > Plants > Phyllosphere > Unclassified | place...
CAGGATGTTCTCGTTCAAGCGCGATGCTCCGTTTGGCCATCGCCCGAGGCGGGCTGGATGGCCACGTCCGTAGGAAGAAGCCGATATGATGCCGGGCAGACCGCTGTCGGCACAAGCTTGTATCGACAGCCTTTTTAAGCTTCGGAGGGGGGAAAAGCCGTATGTCGACGATCCGACCGGTGTTCTACGTGTCCGATGGAACCGGTATCACCGCTGAAACCATTGGGCATAGCCTCCTGACCCAGTTCTCCGGGTTCAGCTTCATCACCGACCGGATGTCGTTCATCGATGATCCGGAAAAAGCGCGCGAAGCCTGTGAAAGGATCCGTGCAGCGGGCGAGCGGTACCAGGTCCGGCCCATCGTGGTCAGTTCCTGCGTGGACAGCGGGCTGAGCATCATCCTGGCCGAAAGCGGCGGATTGATGCTGGATGTGTTCGCGCCCTTCATCGAGCCGCTGGAGCGGGAACTGGCCGTCAACCGGCATTCCCGGGTCGGCCAGGCGCACGGCATGGTGGACTTCGAGACCTACCACCGCCGCATCAACGCGATGAATTTCGCGCTGACCCATGACGACGGCATCGCCATCAACTACGACGATGCCGACGTGATCCTGGTGGCCGTCTCCCGGGCCGGCAAGACCCCGACCTGCATCTACCTGGCCCTGCATTACGGGGTTCGCGCGGCCAATTACCCGCTGACCGACGAGGACCTGGAGCAGGATCGCCTGCCGCCACGCCTGCGCCCGTACCGGAAAAAGCTGTTTGGGCTGACCATCGACCCGGACCGCCTGCAGCAGATCCGCCAGGAGCGTCGCCCGAACTCGCGCTACGCCAACCTGGAGACCTGCCGCCGCGAGGTCGCCGCCGCCGAGACCATGTTCCGGATGGAGCGCATCCCGACCCTGAGCACCACCCATACCTCGATCGAGGAGATCTCGAGCAAGGTGCTGGGCACGCTGGGGCTGCAGCGCGAGATGTATTGATCGGCGTGCCCCCTTGAACAGCAGGGAGGCGCTTGCTTCGTCCGGGGCCGGGGCTGCCCTGCGTCCGTGAACCGGTTGCGGGCCGCCCCTTTGGCCGGCGTGGTGCCGCCCCCACGTTGGGAGATCAACGTGTAGGATCGACCCATGGCCCAGGCATCGCCCCGTATCGAACGCATTCCCCGGCTCAGCCGCCTGAGCTGGCTGATGGGCCTGTATGCGGAAAACTACCAGCACCTGGTGCGCCTGTTCGCACCCTCCGAACTGGTGCCCGGCAGCTACGTCTCCTCGATCGGCGATGGGCTGGATGTGCGCCTGGATGTCATCGAGTGCCACCGCTATACGGTCGAGCTGCGCCTGACCTACGACTTCGCCGACCCGGTCACCGGGCAGCCGGACCCGTCGGCCTATGTGCGCCTGTACCGTGATGCCCGGCAGGCCGAGACCACCCATTGCTACGTCGGCCGCCGCTGGCAGGACGTGGTGGGGATGTACCCGCCGCCGGCCGAGCTGATCAGCCACCGCATGCGGATGAACACCTTCCTCGGCAAATGGCTGGAATACCTGGCCGAACGCGGCCACGGCGTGGCCACGCTGCGCCGCGATGGCGAGGTGGCCGCACCGGCCGACGCGCGCCGCACCAGCCTGGTGCCCTGAGCCGCCGCCCGGCGGATCACGCATAATCGGGGTCTGTGTTCCCGAGCGTGTGCGAAATGCCCTATACCCCCATCGTGGCCACCTTGGGCTACGTGCTGTCCGCCGACGGCAAGCAAGTGCTGATGATCCACCGCAATGCCCGCCCCGGTGACCTGCACCTGGGCAAGTACAACGGGCTGGGCGGCAAGATGGAGCGCGATGAAGACGCCGCCGCCTGCATGCGCCGCGAAATCCGCGAGGAGGCCGGCATCGAGTGCGGGACCATGCGCCTGCGCGGCACGATCAGCTGGCCGGGTTTCGGCAGGAACGGTGAGGACTGGTTCGGCTTCGTGTTCGTCATCGATGACTTCACCGGCACGCCGCTGACCTCCAACCCGGAGGGCACGCTGGAGTGGGTGGACGTGGACAGGATCGACAGCCTGCCGTTGTGGGAAGGCGATCGCAGCTTCCTGCCGCTGGTCTTCGACGACGAGCCGCGCGCCTTCCACGGCGTGATGCCGTATCGCGACGGCGCCATGCAGTCGTGGAGTTACACCCGGCTGTAGCGTGGTTGCCGGCCAGCGGCCGGCACTACAGCCGCCGGGCGAGCAGAAGATGGAAGTGTTTGTTCACTTCGCGCCCGTCGTTGCTGCGCCCGGTTTCGTGATGGGCACGCCAGGCCTGCACGGTCAGCCCGGCGCTGCGCAGGGCCTGCTCGACCTCGGCCAGTTCGTGCAGGTGGAAGCCATGTGCGGCAAACGGCAGGGTGCGCATGAACGCTGCATCGCCGAAGGCCAGGCAGAGCCGGCCACCGGGGCGCAGCACGCGCGCCAACTCGGCGAACGGGAGTTTCAGTTCGTCCCAGAAATACAGGGTGTTCACCGCCAGCGCCGCATCGATGCAGGCCTCTTCCAGCGGCAGGGCATGGGCGTCGCCGAGGTGGAGCTCGGCCCGATCCTGTAGACCGTGCCCGGCCAGCAGTGCATTGCCGGCGGCCACCATCGCCGCGGAGACATCCACGCCCAGGTAACGACTGTGCGGCGCCCGCAGCAGCGCGGGCGCAAAGGCGGCATTGCCGGGGCCGATCTCCAGCACCTGCTCGCCGGCAGTGACCGACAGCAGCGCCAGGGCGGCGCGGTTGAGATCACCGTTGCTGCGGTTCATCGACTGGGCCACCGCAAGCGCGTGGATCCCATGCGGGTGGCGCAACTGGGTCGCCAGATCATCGGGGGAAAGCACGCGCAAGACTCCTGTCGGTGGGCGGCAGGACCTGGCGGCGGCGGAGTCCATCGGCCAGCTTAGCCGACCGGGACGCTCGATGGGCGGCCGCGTGAAGGCCGATTTCCATCTGGCGATGAGGATCGGTGATCAACAAATCACCAGCGTCGCGGCCAATGAGACTGAGTTGTCCACAGGGGGTGTGGATGACTCGTGGGCAAGTTTGTGGATAAGCCGCGTCGGCCCCCGCCGGTGCTCGCTGTCAAGATGGGTGGCCAAAAATTCACCGCAGGTCGTGCTGGCGTGAACGGCGCGGCAAGGCCGGGGTACGGCAGCGTAGGGTGGGCTGTCCGGGCGCGGGCCGCTCGCGGTACTCTCTTCCGATTGCCGCCACCCGATCTTTCATGAAACGTCACTTCTCGATGTTGCGCGAGTTCCACCTGGCCGACTGGTTCACCCTGGCCAACGCGTTCTGCGGCACCGGGGCGGTCTTCGCCGCCATGCGCTACCTGCAGGACGGCGAGCGCAGCTATCTGCTGTTCGGGATGGCCCTGATCCCGCTGGCCTTCATTTTCGATGCCCTGGACGGGCGCATCGCCCGCTGGCGCAAGTCCAGCTCCACGCTGGGCCGCGAGCTGGATTCACTGTCGGACATCATTTCCTTCGGCGTGGCGCCGGCCGCGCTGGCCTACGCCTGTGGCATGCAGGGCGGCTGGGACTGGCTGGTGCTGAGCTACTTCGTCTGCTGCGGTGTCAGCCGCCTGGCACGCTACAACGTGACCGCCGAGGCGCTGGCCGGCGAAGGCGACAAGGTGCCGTACTTCGAGGGCACCCCGATTCCGACCAGCCTGGCGCTGGTGGTGGTGCTGGCGGTGGCGGCCAGCGTCGGTGCGACCGGGCCTGACTTGTGGCTGGGCCAGTGGCAGCTCGGGCCGTGGCAACTGCACCCGCTGGTGCTGCTGTTCGCGCTGTCCGGTTCGCTGATGATCAGCAAGACCCTGCGCATTCCCAAGCCGTGAGGCGCGGCGACGCGGCATTGCTATCATCGTTTCCCGAGACGGGAGGACGGTCATGACCACGGCGGGCAGCGGCAGCAGCGCAGGCGACGTAGAGGCCCTTGCGCGGCAGTATTTCAGTGCGTGGGGCGATGCCCTGCGGCACGCCGCAGCGCCGCCGGGCCAGGCGGCCGGCCCCGAAGGCCAGGGAAACTGGCAGCAGGCGATCGACTGGTGGGCGCAGATGATGCCCAACGCCGCCAGTGGGCCGGCCGACGAAGCCGTGCACCGTTTCCGTGAACAGGCCGGTGGCTGGTACGGCACCATGCAGCAGGTGGCGGCCCAGTTCGCCGGCCGCGACACCACCAGCGCCGAAGTCGCGCAGGCGTGGCGCACGGCGGTGCTGGGGCAGGGCGACGGGCTGCTGCAGTGGATGCTGCAGGGCGCCCGTGGTCATACCCAGGCCGAAGGCCCGGACCTGCTGCAGCTGCTGGAAACCCTGCAGCGCCAGCTCGGCCCGTGGCTGCAGAGCCCGGCGTTCGGCCCCGGCCGCGAGCATCAGGCCCGCTGGCAGGCACTGCTGCGGGCGCAGCAGGACTACCAGGCGCACTCGCGCGATTACGTGGAGCAGATCAAGCAGGCGCTGGACGATGCGTTCACCCTGTTCGAGCAGCGCCTGGCCGAACACGAACAGCCGGGCAATCAGTTGACCAGTGCACGCGCGATGTTCGATCTGTGGATCGACGCGGCCGAAGAGGCCTACGCGAAGGTCGCGCTGTCCGAACCGTTCCAGGCGGTCTACGCCGCGCTCGGTAACGCCCAGATGCGGCTGCGCGCGGCAACCCAGCAGGAAATCGAACGGCTGACCGAGGGCTTCGGTCTGCCGACACGCACGGAAATGGATGCGGCACACCGCCGCATCGCCGAGTTGGAGCGTGTGGTGCGGCGCATGGCCGGCGGCGCAGGCGATGGCAGGCCCGCCACCCGGCCGGCCGCCTCGAAGAAGGCAGCTCCGACGACGTCAGCTCCGAAGAAAGCAGCGCCGGAGAAGTCCGCTCCGAAGAAGTCCGCTCCGAAGAAGTCCGCTCCGAAGAAGGCAGCCGCGAAGCAGGCAGCCCCGAAGAAGGCGGCACCAGAACAGAGCAAGGCACCCAAGACGGCTAAAGCCGCGAAAACCGCGAAAACCGCTGCAGCCACCCAACCGGTGAAGGCCACCGCCAAACCCCGGAAACGCAGCGCATGAAAGGTCCCCTGGGCTTCAACGCCGAAGACCTGCTGCAGGAAACCCTTGCCATGCAGCGCAAGCTGATGGATGGCCTGACGCTGCTGCCCTCGGTGGAGGATGTCGAGTACGGCGTCACCACCCGCGAGGAAGTGTGGCGCGATGGCAAGGTCGCCCTGTACCGGTTTGTCGGCGGCCAGGCGCCGGTACGGCGGACGCCGCTGCTGATCGTCTATGCGCTGGTCAACCGGCCCTACATGGTCGACCTGCAGACAGACCGCTCGCTGGTGCAGAAACTGCTGGCGCTCGGCCATGATGTGTATGTACTGGATTGGGGCTATCCGGACCGCTCCGAGCGCTACCAGACGCTGGAGGATTACCTGCTGCGGTTCGTCGATGGCGCGGTGGACCACCTGCAGGCACACAATGGCGGTGAGCCGATCAACATGCTCGGCATCTGCCAGGGGGGCGTGTTCGCGCTGTGCTACGCCGCGCTGCGCCAGGCCAAGCTGGCCAACCTGATCACGATGGTCACCCCGGTCGATTTCCACACCCCGGACAACATGCTCTCGCACTGGGCACGGCAGGTGGACGTGGATCTGCTGGTGGACACGCTGGGCAACATCCCGGCCGATCTGATGAACGCCAGTTACCTGATGCTCAAGCCGTTCCGGCTCAACGTGCAGAAGTACGTGGGCCTGCTCGACATCCTCGATGACAAGGACGCGCTGGAGGATTTCCTGCGCATGGAAAAGTGGATCTTCGATTCGCCGGATCTGGCGGGCGAAGCATTCCGCGATTTCATCAAGCAGTTCTACCAGGGCAACGGGCTCATGCACGATGGCGTACGCATCGGCGAGGAACATGTCGACCTCCAGCAGGTGACGTTGCCGGTACTGAACATCTACGCCGAACAGGACCACCTGGTGCCACCGGACGCATCACGCGCGCTGCGCGGCCGGATCGGCAGCCCCGACTACACCGAAAGCAGTTTCCGTGGCGGCCATATCGGCATCTACGTGTCCGGCCGCGCCCAGCGCGAGGTGCCCGGCACGATTACAGACTGGTTGCAGCAGCGCAGCTGAACTTCATGGTGAGGCGGCTGATGCAGTGGCCTGGACCTGCCACGGGCCTGCGTAAGGTGTGTGCACGACATGTACCGTGACCAAGGGCGCGCCCTCACGCATGCCGTGCGGCACCTGTCGGGAATAGGTGAATTCCGACGCGGTCAGAACCTCCACACGACGGCGTAGCGGCGTGCCGGCATCGGGCACGGTGTGCTGATGGCGACGGTCGCCGGTGAAGAAAAACCATCCTGCACCGCCGTGTTCGGCGCGCGAGCGGCCGGTGGCCGGATCGAAGTACTCGAAGCGATTAGTGCACGCGTCCCAGAGCGAAATGCCGACCACGCCGGGGTAGCGTGCGACCTGGTTGCGGCTGCGATCATCGCCTTCATACACGGCAGTGGTGATCCAGGTGCGCTCGGCCAACTGCCTCGCCTGCTCGGAGGCGCCCGGACAGGCCGGCACGGTGGACGCCTGTGCAAACAGGAGCAGCAGGCTGGGCAGGATCGGGTATGGCATGAAAGGTTCCCGTGCACGAAGGCGAGGACGCTACATTAGTGGCCTGCACTCAGGAGGCACCATGCAACAATCGCGAAAACGCACGTCCGTGGTCCCCGGCATCCTGATCGGGCTGGTCGCCTTGCTGCTGGGCGGCACAGCCCAGGCGGCGCCGGGCGAGGCCGCCCGCCGCGAGATCGCCGGTCTGATCGGCGCACTGGATGGCTCCAGCTGCCGCTTCCAGCGCAACGGCAGCTGGCACGACGCAGCCGAGGCACGCGCCCATCTGCAGCGCAAGTACGACTACCTGCTCAGGAAGGACAAGGTGGACACCGCCGAGCAGTTCATCGAGCGCGCTGCCAGCCAGAGCAGCATGAGCGGCAAGCCGTACCGGATCGCCTGCCCGGGCCAGCCGGAGCAGACCGCGGCGGTCTGGTTCACCGCGCGGTTGGCGGCCCTGCGCCAACGCACCCCGTAGACATGGTTCGCGCTAGAGTCGGCATCTACCGGCTCGAGACCCCGTGCATGAACACACCGCCGCGCCCGCTGTCCCGCTCGCTCAACGACCGCATGATCGCCGGTGTCATGGGCGGCATTGCACATCGTTTCGGCTGGAACGTCACCCTGGTCCGGGTGCTGTTCGTGCTGATCTCGATCGGTTCGGCCGCGTTTCCGGGCATCCTGGTCTATCTGATCCTGTGGCTGCTGATCCCCAACGAGGCCGATTGAGCCTGTCGCCGGTGCTGCTGCGGGCACTACAGATGCTGGGCGCGGTCTGGACCTCGCCCAATACCCTGATCGGTCTCGCCGCGGGCACCACGGCGATGCTGGCTGGCGCACGTCCGTCCTGGAACGGGCGCGACTGCGCGGTCGTGTTCCGTGAATTTCCCTGGGGGCCGGGCGGGGCGATCACGCTGGGCAACGTGATACTGCATACCGGGCCGGTGCTCGACGTGCCGTGCCGGACCTACGCGCACCAGGCCGGTCACGCCACCGAGCCGGTGATCGGCCTGCACGACCACGAGCGCGCGCACGTCTACCAGTACCTGGTGCTGGGGCCGCTGTATCTGCCGGTGTACCTGCTGTGCGGCGGGGTCAGTGCACGCAACCCGTTCGAGCGCGCGGCCGATGTGTACGCGCTGCAGGGCCGCGGGTGGTGGCCACGGTGGCGTTATTTCCGCGTTAAATCCGTGTAACAAAAACGTCGGCAACGCGACGTCATCTGCGTGCAAAAAAACGTTATTAGCCTGCATGACGAATCAGTCAGGTTTGACGGGGTAAGCTTGCAGCGTTGTATGAGCAACCGTTTTTCTGGAGGAACACATCACATGGCAATCGTTCTTTATGTCGGTGGTAGCAAGGATGGCGACAAGGGCCTGGTGCCGCATGGCTTCAGCAAATCCCAGGCCGATACCGAGCAGGGCCCTGAGATCTACACCGAGCGGTTCATGGAACTGCAGGGCGTAGGCAAGGTGCGGGTGATGGCGCTGGAGTCGATGCGCGATGAGATCGTCCATCAACGCGCTGCCGTGCATTACCGGTAACCCGCAGCACCGCCAAGGCGCCCGTTGATCAAGGGCGCCCGCGCCGGCATCCCGGCCCCACGCAAGGATGCCGGCGTGAACGCAGGACCCCTCGTGTGGTCACCGCCGCGGGGCGACAGGTTCGGACCGGACTGTCAACGGCTTTCCCCGGCCGCCCGGCATCGCCAGAATGGGTTCTTTCCGCAAAGCGGCTCCGGCCGGAAGCAATGCCTGACATCAAGCTCGCGCAGCAGATCGCCCAGACCATCGCCGATGAGATCGGTGCCCAGACCGCCCAGGCCCTGGCCGCCATCGCCCTGTTGGACGAAGGCGCCAGCGTTCCGTTCATCGCCCGCTACCGCAAGGAAGTCACTGGCGGCCTGGACGACACCCAGCTGCGCAATCTCGAAACGCGCCTGACCTACCTGCGTGAACTGGAAGACCGCCGCGCCGCGGTGCTGTCCAGCATCGACGAACAGGGCAAGCTCAGCGATGAGCTGCGCAACGAGATCCTCGGCGCGGACACCAAGTCGCGCCTGGAAGATCTCTACCTGCCGTACAAGCCCAAGCGCCGCACCCGTGCCCAGATCGCGCGTGAGGCTGGCCTGGAGCCCCTGGCCGACGGCCTGCTGGCGGATCCGGGTCTGGATCCGCAGGTCTTCGGCGCGACCTTCGTCGATACCGACAAGGGCGTGGCCGACGTCAAGGCAGCGCTGGAAGGCGCCCGCGCGATCCTGATGGAGCGCTGGGGCGAGGATGCCGCACTCGTCGGCGAGCTGCGCACCTGGCTGGGCGAGAACGGCGTGATCCGCGCGCGTGTCGCCGAGGGCAAGGAAGAGCAGGGCGCCAAGTACCGCGACTACTTCGAACATTCCGAATCGCTGGCGAAGATCCCGTCGCACCGCCTGCTGGCGCTGTTCCGCGCACGCCGCGAGGAAATCCTGTTCCTGGAGCTGGACCCGGGCAGCGATGCCGAGGCCGGCAATCTGTACGCCGAAGGCCGCGTTGCGCACAACGCGGGCATCCGCGATGCCGGCCGCCCGGGCGATCGCTGGCTGCTGGACGCCTGCCGCCTGACCTGGCGCGCCAAGCTGCATATGCACCTGCTGCTGGACCTGTTCAACCAGGCCCGCGAAAAAGCCGAGGCCGAGGCGATCTCGGTGTTCGGTGACAACCTCAAGGATCTGCTGCTGTCCGCTCCGGCCGGCCCGAAGGCCGTGCTCGGCCTCGACCCGGGCATCCGCACTGGCTGCAAGATCGCCGTGGTCGATGCCACCGGCAAGCTGGTCGCCACCGACACCATCTACCCGCACGAGCCGCGCCGCCAGTGGGACCAGTCGCTGCACACGATCAAGCAGCTGTGCGTGCAGCACAACGTGGAACTGATCGCGATCGGCAACGGCACGGCCAGCCGTGAGACCGACAAGCTGGCCGGTGAGGTGATCAAGGCGCTGGGCGATACCAAACTGCAGAAGATCGTGGTCAGCGAGGCCGGTGCCTCGGTGTACTCGGCCTCGGAGTTCGCGGCCAGGGAATTTCCGAACCTGGACGTGTCCATCCGCGGCGCGGTGTCGATCGCCCGTCGCCTGCAGGATCCGCTGGCCGAGCTGGTCAAGATCGAACCCAAGGCGATCGGCGTGGGCCAGTACCAGCACGACGTGGACCAGTATCGCCTGGCGCGCGCGCTGGATGCGCGCGTGGAGGACTGCGTCAACGCGGTCGGCGTGCACGTCAATACCGCCTCGGCCGCGCTGCTCTCGCGCGTGTCCGGGCTGTCATCCACCGTGGCCGAGAACATCGTGCGGCATCGCGACGACAACGGTCCTTTCAAGCGCCGCAAGGACCTGCTGAAAGTGCCGCGCCTGGGCGAGAAGACCTTCGAGCAGTGTGCCGGCTTCCTGCGCATCGCCGATGGCGACCAGCCACTGGATGCGTCTTCGGTGCACCCGGAAGCCTACCCGGTGGTGGAGCGCATCGTGGCGGCCACCGCACGCCCGATCAAGGCACTGATCGGCGACGGCAGCTTCCTGCGCGGGCTCAAGGCCGAGCAGTTCACCGACGAGACCTTCGGTGTGCCGACCGTGCGCGACATCCTGAAAGAGCTGGAGAAGCCCGGCCGCGATCCACGTCCGGAGTTCAAGGCGGCCCGCTTCGCCGACGGTGTCGAGGAACTGAAGGACCTCAAGGTCGGCATGGTCCTGGAAGGCGTGGTCAGCAACGTGGCTGCGTTCGGTGCCTTCGTGGACATCGGCGTGCACCAGGATGGGCTGATCCACATCTCCGCGCTGTCGGACACCTACGTCAAGGACCCGCGTGACGTGGTCAAGGCCGGTGACATCGTCAAGGTGAAGGTGCTGGAGGTCGACGTGGCGCGCAAGCGCATCGCGCTGACCCGCCGCCTGGATGACACCCCGGCCCCGGCCAAGGCCCCGGGCGAGCGCGACGCGCGCCCGGCCGGTAGCGGCCGCCGCGACGGTGGGGCGGGCAATGGCCCGCGCAACGGCAACCGCGGCGGCCCGTCCGGCCCCCGTCCGGGCAGCGCTGCACCGCCGGCCAACAATGCGCTGGCCGATGCCTTCGCCCGGGCCAAGCGCGGCGGCTGAGCCTGCTGCCGTTGCCTGCCAGGGCCGCCTTCGGGCGGCCTTTGGCGTTTTCGGGGGTCTGGGTGGCCGTGGGCACTTCTGGTTTGACGCATGTTTACGCACACTTCCCGTTGAATGCCCGTAGGGTGGGTGGACGGCGGGGAGCCCAGATGACAGACGACCAGGCAGGACCGGGCAACCGGGCGGGCCGCAGCGCCGATCACCGCGCTGCGGCAGGGCTGTGCGCGGCCTGCCGGCGCGGAGGGCGCCCATGAGCCAGCCACCGACCGGTGCCTCTGAAGCGGCCGAAGCGGCCGAAGCGCTGCGTGAGATGGCCGAGCAGCGCCATCGGCTGGAAATGATCATCGAAGGCACCGCGGCCGGCACCTGGGAATGGAACATCCCGGGCGGGCAGATGCGGGTCAACGAGCGCTGGGCAGAGATCGTGGGCTACACCCGCGAGGAACTCGCCCCGATCACGCCCGAGACCTTCTTCCGGCTGGTGCATCCCGACGATCTGGCCCAATCCAACGCGCTGCTCAGCGCGCATCTGGAGGGCCGCTCGCCGCACTACGACAGCCTGTGCCGGATGCGCCACAAGCAGGGCCACTGGATCTGGGTGCAGGACCGTGGCCGCGTCTACGAGCGCGATGCGCAGGGCCGCCCGCTGTGGATGGCCGGTGCCCATGCCGACGTCACCGATCTGCAGCAGGCCCGGCAGGACGCGGCCAACATGCGCCAGCGCCTGCAGGCGGTGGTGGATGCCTCCGATGAGGTTGCGGTGATCGCCACCGATGTCGATGGAGTGGTCAACCTGTTCAATACCGGCGCCCAGAAGCTGCTGGGTTACCGGCCCGAGGAGGTGATCGGGCGGGTCAACCCCGGGCTGTTCCATGATCCGGACGAGATGCGTGCCTACCTGCAGCCCCAGATGGATGCGAAGGGGCGGATGCCGACCATTTTCGAGGCACTGACCGCGCACGCTGCCCAAGGCACGTGGTCGCACCAATGGACCTTCCTGCGCAAGGACGGCGAACGGCGCCAGGTGCGGTTGTCGATCAGCCCACTGGACGGCGCGGGGGGCAGCCGGATCGGCTATGTCGGCATGGCGATCGATCTCACCCCGCTGCTGCAGGTGCGCGAGCAGGCCTTCGTCGCGGCCGAGAAGTTTGCCGGGGCGTTCTCTTCGGCGGCGCTGGGCATGGCCCTGGTCTCGCTGGAAGGGCGTTGGCTGGACGTCAACGATTCGCTGTGCGGCATCCTCGGTTACACCCGTGCCGAACTGCTGCAGATCGACTTCCAGACACTGACGCATCCGGATGACCTGCACACCGACCTGGCCCTGCTCGGTGACCTGCTGGCCGGCCGTCGCGAGCACTACCACATGGAGAAGCGCTATCTGGGCAAGGCCGGCAACCTGGTCTGGGGGCGGCTGTCGGTCTCGCTGGTGCGCACCGAGAATGGCGAGCCGCTGCATTTCGTTTCGCAGATCCAGGACGTGACCGCGCAGCGGCTCAGCGGCCAGCAGCTGCGCGAATCCGAGCAGCGCACCCGCGTCACCCTGGATGCGGTGGCCGACATGGTGCTCACCCTGGATCTACATGGGGGCATCCAGTACGCCAATGCCGCGGCCACGCGCGCGCTGGCCGGGGAGGGCGCCGAGGCCCTGGCCGGCAGCCAGCTGCAGGAGGTGATGGAACTCACCACCGAGTACGCGCCGCGCTCACCGCTGGATGTGGCCGTGCTGCTCGACCCGGACAGCAACGCGGTCGATCTGCATTCGGACCTGTTGCTGTCGGTCGGTGCCCACCTGCTGCCGGTCGACCTTACCCGTGCCTGGCTGCGCGATGAGCAGGGGCAGGTCAGCGGCGCGGTCTGGGTGATCCGTGATGTCACCCAGCAGCGCGCCCGCCAGCGCGAAGCCCGGCATCTGGCCGAGATCGACCCGCTGACCGAACTGAGCAACCGGCGCGGTTTCGAGGCGCACCTGCAACAGGCCATCACCCGGGTCGCGCGGACCGGGCAGTCGGCCTCGTTGATGTACATCGACCTGGACCATTTCAAGCCGGTCAACGATACCCACGGCCATCTGGCCGGCGATGCCGTGCTGTGGGCGGTGGCCAGCGTGCTGCGGCACGGCGTGCGCGATTCGGACATCGTGGCGCGGCTGGGCGGCGACGAGTTCGCGGTGATCCTGGCCGGCTGTTCGCTCAAGCGTGCCCGCCGCATCGCCAGCGACCTGCTCGAGGCGATGCGCGGGTTGTCCATCCCCTGGGATCAGCGCCGGTTGAGCGTGGGGGCCAGCATCGGCATCGCCCCCCTGTTCGGGGGCATGAGCGTGGATGATGCCGTGGCCGCCGCCGACGCCCAGTGCTACCGGGCCAAGGCGATGGGGCGCGACAACGTGCAGGTCGAAGCCCAGGCGCTGGGTGCGGTCGACCCGCTGGACGCCCTCGATGCCAGCGAAAGCGGCGAGTAGGCGCCGGGCCAGTCTGCATCACAGGGCGGGGATGCTGGCCCTAAAGCTTTCAGAACACGCGCCGTTATATGACTCGCAGTTGCTGCCTGTCTGCTCACGTGGATATCTGGCCGTACACCTTGTTCATGGTTCATGTTCACCGGCTTGCCCGGTGTTTGAAGTCCATCGAAGCAACGTCATCCCCACTGGCGGTCTTCGTGAGTCCCAGCCAACGGAATACCGCCACCGGGCCACCGCCCGGCGCTGACCTATTCGCTAACAGGACACCGAGGTCTAGAGATGATTACTTCAGGCTTGCACACGCATGTGCCAGGTCGTGGCAACGACGCCGACGCCGGCTCGTTGTGGCGTTCGCTCACGGCATTGTTCATTTCCCGACGCGCCGCCCAAGGCGCTGCGGCATCGGCCGCCCTGCAGCGGCAGGCCGAGCTGGAGCACCAGGTCAAGGCCCTGCATCGGGTCCAGGCGGTGATCGAGTTCCATCTCGATGGCACCATCGTCCATGCCAACGACAACTTCCTGCAGACGCTGGGCTACACCCTGGAGGAGATCCAGGGCAAGCATCACGCGATGTTCGTCGATGCCGAGTACGCGCAGAGCCGGGAGTACCGCGACTTCTGGGCCAACCTGGGCCGCGGTGAGTTCGATGCGGGCCAGTACCGGCGGATCGGCAAGGGTGGCCGCGAGATCTGGATCCAGGCGTCCTACAACCCGGTGTTCGACAGCAACGGGCGGCCGTACAAGGTGGTCAAGTTCGCGACCGACATCACCGCGCAGAAATTCCAGGCGGCCGACTTCGCCGGGCAACTGGCGGCCATCAACAAATCACAGGCGGTGATCGAGTTCGACCTTGAAGGTCGCATTCTGGCCGCCAACGAGAACTTCCTCGCTGCCATGGGCTACGCATTGGAGGAGGTGCGCGGGCAGCATCATTCGATGTTCGCCGAACCCGAGCATCGCCAGAGCGCGGAGTACCGCGCGTTCTGGGCGAAACTGGGCCGTGGCGAGTACGATGCCGGCCAGTACAGGCGCCTGGGCAAAGGCGGGCGCGAGGTCTGGATCCAGGCCTCGTACAACCCGATCTATGACATGAACGGACGCCCGTTCAAAGTGGTCAAGTACGCCACCGATATCACCGCGCAGGTGCGTGACACCCTGGCGCTGCAGCAGGCCGTTGCGCAGACACGCGAAGTGGTAGCCGCAGCGCAGGCCGGCGATCTGACCGGCCATATCGCCACCCAGGACAAGACCGGCCCGATCGCCGAACTGTGCGAGGGCATCAATGCGCTGGTCGAGACGATGGCCGGCATCATCGCCCAGATCAAACTGGCCGCGGACACCATCGCGGTGGGCGCCAGCGAGATCGCCGAAGGCAACAGCGACCTGTCCGTGCGCACTGAACAACAGGCGGCCTCGCTGGAGGAAACCGCCGTGTCGATGAAGGGACTGACCACCACCGTGCGCCGCACCGCCGACAATGCCCGCCAGGCCAATCAGCTGGCCGGTGGCGCGGTCGAGGTGGCGGCGCAGGGTGGGCAGGTGGTGCACGAGGTGGTTTCGACCATGTCGCTGATCAACGACTCCTCGCGCCGTATCGTCGACATCATCGGGGTGATCGACGGCATCGCGTTCCAGACCAACATCCTGGCGCTCAATGCGGCAGTGGAGGCGGCGCGCGCGGGTGAACATGGCCGCGGTTTTGCCGTGGTCGCCTCGGAAATCCGCTCGCTGTCGCAGCGTTCGGCCGAGGCCGCCAAGGAGATCAAGCAGCTGATCGGCGACTCGGTCGAGAAAGTAGGGGCGGGCACGCGCCAGGTCGAGAGCGCGGGGCGCACCATGGACGAGATCGTGGTCAGCGTGAAGCGCGTAAGCGATCTGATGGCCGATATCAGCGCCGCCGCCCAGCAGCAGAGCGAGGGCATCGAGCAGATCAACCAGGTGGTCGAGCACATCGACGAGAGCACGCAGCAGAACGCCGCGCTGGTGGAGGAGGCGTCGGCGGCTGCCCGCAGCATGGAAGAGCAGTCCACCCGGCTGCTGCAGACGGTGGCGGCGTTCCGGGTGGCGGGGGCAGGTGCGCCTCGCGCGGCGCACCTCAATCCCACTGCTGGCCAGCCCGCACTGCGTCTGGTCTGACTGCCGTGCGGGAACCGCCGACCGCGCGCCGCGGCAAACAGACCCTGCCACCGATTGCGCCGGCGGAGTAGTGGCCGCGGCGCTGTCGAGCCGCCGCACAACGAAAAACGCCCCGGATCCGTCGATCCGGGGCGTTCTGGTTTTCCATGGTGCCGAAGGTGGGACTCGAACCCACACGCTTTTAAGGGCGGCGGATTTTGAGTCCGCTGCGTCTACCGATTCCGCCACTTCGGCTGGCTGGCCGCGTAGTGTATACAAGATGTGGAGGTTTGTGCAGACCTGAATGCTTAAGTCGGCGTCAGGGTTTCACCTACACAGGACGCTATACTCATCGCGCTGAACCATACAGGGAGTCGTCATGAGCGCGCTGCAGGATCTTCGGGTGCTGGTGGTCGAGAACGACGAAATGAGTGCGGCACTGCTGCAGATGCAGCTGGCACAGTCCGGCGCCGTGGTGGTGGGGTTGGCCGCGTCGGTGCCGGAGGCACTGCGCCTGCTCGGCGAGACCCGGCCCCAGGTGGTGCTGCTGGATTACCGCCTGGCCAACAACGAGACCAGTGAGGCGGTGGCTGCGGCCCTGGCGGCCCGCCAGATCCCCTTCGTGCTGGCCACCGGCATGGCCACCGAGCATCTGCCCGAGGCCTTCCGCTCGGGCATCATCCTGACCAAGCCTTACCTGACGGCCGAATTGAACGCCGCGCTGGGGCGCGCACGGGCAGGGGACTCGGTTACCGGCTGAGTGGGCGTCACGCCGCTTCGGCGTGCGCCAGTGATACCGGTTCGCGGTCGTCCAGGATCCGGTACAGCGCGGCCAGGTCTGCCGGGTCGGGGTTCAACCAGGCATCGAGATGTTCGCGCCGGATCGGCACGATACAGCGGTCATGGCCGGTACGCGCCACCTCCGTGGGCGGCTCGTCGGTGATCGCGGCGAACGACAACAGCCGGCCTTCCGGGCCTTCCCATTCCGACCACAGGCAGGCGATCAGCAGATCGCGCGGCGGCTGCGGGCTGAATTGGAGCACGACGTTCTCGGCTTTCTCGCCCGGCGACAGCGGGCGCTGCTCCAGTGCGTGACGCGGCACGTGTTCGTAGAACGACTGCACCACCACCACGCCATGCCGGTGGCCGAACGCGGATTTCCAGTAGGCCTCCAGGCTGTCACGGCGAGCGTTGTAGGTGCCGGGATAGAGCACGTCGTTGCGCGCGGGTTTGTCCGGCAGCCGGCACTGGTAGCGCATCGGTTTGATCACGCGCTGGCCCTGTTCGGACACGATCACCGGGGCGTAGACCCCCGGGAAAATGCGGCTGTCGCGCGGCACCAGGCCGGCGCGCTGCAGATCGGACAGGCGCGTCTGCGCGCGTTCGATCCGGTTGCCGGCCACGCGCACCTCGTTGCGTGCCTTCTGCGTGGGGCGCGCGGCCAACTGATCTTCGGCCACGCGCAGGCGTGCGCCCTGCACGCGCACCTCCTCATCCAGTGCCTGCATTTCCTCGGCATGCCATTGCTGGATCCGGGCCACGATCTCCTGGCCCTGCGCGGTGCGGGCGCCGGCAAAGCCATCGTCCATTGCCTTGGGGGTTTTAGGGCGCTGCTTGCCGGCGTCGTGCGCGTAAAGCTGGGCGAACTCGTCCAGCGACATCATGGCGCCGTACTCACGGACCAGCTTGGTGTAGTCGGCGCGGATCTGGGCGGAATAGCACATGGCGGGGGCGGCAGCGCGCAGGGAGGGCGGAGCGGACAGGATAGGCCGATGGGTCGCAGATACTGCGAATCCGTTCGGGCATGCTGAGCGTCCATTCATTGCCGGATCCGCGTCATGTCGCTGCCTGCTGGTGTTCATTGCATCCCCCTGCCACCCAGCGTGGAGGAATACCGTGCCCTGCGCGTGCTGGCCGGGCTGAGCCCGAAAACCGCCGAGGCGGCGGCGCGTGGCCTGCCCAATACCGTCTTCGGTGTGAGCCTGCGCGAAGGAGATCGCCTGTTGGCGATGGGCCGGATCATCGGTGATGGCGGCTGCTTCCTGCAGGTGGTGGATATCGCCGTGGTCCCGGATCGCCAAGGGCAGGGCCTGGGCAAGGCCGTGATGGCCCAGCTCGATGCCTGGCTGCGCACGAATGCCATCGGCGCCTATGTGAGCCTGATCGCTGATGGGCAGGCGCATCGGCTGTATGCGCAGTTCGGCTTTACCTTGACCGCGCCGCGCTCGGTGGGCATGGCGAAGGTCGTAGCGTAGGGCCCATAAACAAACAGCCCCGACCGAAGTCAGGGCTGTGTGTTTGAAGCTGGCGTCCCCACGGGGATTCGAACCCCGGTCGCCACCGTGAAAGGGTGATGTCCTAGGCCTCTAGACGATGGGGACGCGTTAAACCGAATTTTTTGGCTTCCATCGGACGGCCTGTGTCCGGAGAAGTGGTGGAGCCAGGCGGGATCGAACCGCCGACCTCCTGCATGCCATGCAGGCGCTCTCCCAGCTGAGCTATGGCCCCACAGTTGTGCTGCGAGCCGCCTATCATAGCGGCGGATGTGCCGGATGGGAAGAGGCTCATGCAACAAAAAGCCCCGACCGAAGTCAGGGCTGTTTGTTTGAAGCTGGCGTCCCCACGGGGATTCGAACCCCGGTCGCCACCGTGAAAGGGTGATGTCCTAGGCCTCTAGACGATGGGGACGCGTTAAACCGAATTTTGGCTTCCATCGGACGGCCTGTGTCCGGGGAAGTGGTGGAGCCAGGCGGGATCGAACCGCCGACCTCCTGCATGCCATGCAGGCGCTCTCCCAGCTGAGCTATGGCCCCACGTTGTACCGCAAGCCGCCTAGTATATCTGCCTGTTCACGTTTGTGGAAGTCTTTTTGAGCACGTCCAGGTAACGCAACCGCAGGTGGCGGTGAACAAAAAGACCCGGCATGCCGGGCCTCGGTGTTCGTCTGATGAGTGGCGTCCCCACGGGGATTCGAACCCCGGTCGCCACCGTGAAAGGGTGATGTCCTAGGCCTCTAGACGATGGGGACGCATGAAACTCATCAAATTGTTCAGCACACCCGAACGGCCTAATGTTCGGAGTGGTGGAGCCAGGCGGGATCGAACCGCCGACCTCCTGCATGCCATGCAGGCGCTCTCCCAGCTGAGCTATGGCCCCACGATGCTGGAGGCGGAATTCTACGCGGCCGTGAAGCGTTCGCCAAGTCTTTTTTCTGAAATACCGAAGAAAGAATGCATGCGGAAAAAACCCACCACTGAAAACAAAAAGCCCCGACCGAAGTCAGGGCTGTCTGTTTGAAACTGGCGTCCCCACGGGGATTCGAACCCCGGTCGCCACCGTGAAAGGGTGATGTCCTAGGCCTCTAGACGATGGGGACGCACGAAAACTTCAAATTTTGTCACTGCAATCTGATCGGCCTAATGATCGGATTGGTGGAGCCAGGCGGGATCGAACCGCCGACCTCCTGCATGCCATGCAGGCGCTCTCCCAGCTGAGCTATGGCCCCACGTCGTGAGGAGCGAAATCATAGCGACGACGTTTTGGATTGGCAAGAAAAAAGTGAAGAAAATTTCGTCATTCGTTGCGACTCATCCGCCTGGCAGCCGCTGATGGCGCAGGCGCAACGCGTTGCTGATCACCGACACCGAACTCAGACTCATCGCCAGCGCCGCCAACATGGGCGACATCACGATGCCCAAGGGATACAGCACACCGGCCGCAACCGGAATGCCAAGTGCGTTGTAGAGAAACGCAAACCCCAGGTTCTGCCGCATGTTGCGCACGCTGGCGGTGGAGAGCTGGCGCGCACGCAGGATGCCGCGCAGGTCGCCTTTGACGAGGGTGACCTGCGCACTGGACATCGCCACGTCGGTGCCATTGCCCATCGCGATCCCGACATCGGCGCTTGCCAGCGCAGGCGCATCGTTGATGCCGTCACCGGCCATCGCGACCGTGCGACCCTGCGCCTGCAGCGTGCGGATCAGCGCGGCTTTGTCGGCGGGGCGCATTTCGCCATGCACCTCCTCCAGGCCGAGTTCCCGCGCGACCGCTTCAGCGGTGGCGGTGCCATCGCCGGTGGCCATCACGATGCGCAGGCCATCGCGGTGCAGGTGCGTGATCGCTTCGGCGGTGGAGGCCTTGATTGGATCGGCGACGGCGAGCAGTCCACCGAGCTGTCCATCCACGGCCAGGTACATCACGCTTGCCGCGGTACTGCGCAGCTGCGCTGCACCTTCGCGCAACGCATCCAGGGCGATGCCGTGTTCGTCCATCAGTGCGGTATTGCCAAGCAGCAGCGCCTTGCCATCGACCACGCCCTGCACACCCATGCCGGTCAGTGAGTCGAAGTCCGCCACGGCGGTCAACGTCATCCTGCGCGCCTTCGCTTCGGCAACGATCGCGGCGGCAAGCGGATGCTCGCTGCCCTGGTCCAGGCTGGCGGCCCACTGCAGGCTCTGGTCCGCATGGAAGGGGGGCGCGGCCTGCACATCGCGGAATGCGGGACGGCCTTCGGTCAGCGTGCCGGTCTTGTCCACCACCAGCGTATCGACCTGGCGCAGGGCTTCGATCGCTTCGGCATCACGGAACAGGACACCATGCTGCGCGGCACGGCCGGTGGCGACCATGATCGTCATCGGTGTGGCCAGGCCCAGCGCACACGGGCAGGCGATGATCAGCACCGCCACCGCGCTCAGCACCGCGTGCGTCCATGATGGCGCCGGGCCGAACAGGCCCCAGCCGAAGAATGTCAGTACCGCGACCGACAACACCGCCAGCACGAACCAGTACGCCACGGTGTCGGCCATGCGTTGCATCGGTGCCCGCGAGCGCTGTGCCTGCGCGACCAGCTGCACGATCTGCGCCAGCATGCTGTCATCGCCGAGCCGGTCGGCGCGCACCACCAGGCTGCCGGTGCCGTTGAGCGTCGCGCCGATCACGCTGTCGCCGACGGTCTTGCCCACCGGAACGGGTTCGCCGGTGAGCATCGATTCGTCGATCGAGGAGCGGCCCTCCATCACAGTGCCATCCACGGGCACTTTCTCACCCGGGCGCACGCGCACGCGGTCGCCGGGCTGGAGCGCTGCGATCTCGACGTCCTCTTCGTGCCCATCCTCGCGCAGCACGCGCGCGGTTTTCGGCGCCAGGCCGAGCAGGGACTTGATCGCGGCCGACGTCTTCGCCCGTGCACGCAACTCCATCAACTGGCCGAGCAGCGTGAGCGAGATGATCATCGCAGCCGCTTCGAAATAGACGCCGACATGTCCGTGCTGCTGGAGCGACGGCGGGAACAGCCCGGGCGCAACGGTGGCCACCACGCTGTAGCCAAAGGCGGCCAGCACGCCGGTGCCGATCAGGGTCCACATGTTCGGGCTGCGGTTGCGGATCGACTGCGCCCAGCGCTGCAGGAAGGGCCAGCCGGCCCACAGCACGACCGGCGTGGCCAGTGCCAGCTCGATCCACACCCGCAGATCCGGTGAGAGCCCGTGCAGTACCGGCGTCATCGCCAGCATCGCCAGGGCCATCGTTGCCACGCTCAGCGGCAGGCTCCACCAGAAGCGCCGCCGGAAATCGGTCAGCTCGGGGTTTTCCTCATCCTCAAGGCTGGGCATCGCCGGTTCCAGCGCCATGCCGCACAGAGGACAGCTGCCAGGACCGTCCTGCACGATCTCCGGGTGCATCGGGCAGGTGTACCGCGTGCCGGCGGGGGCTGGTTTGACGACGCCGGCAGGTGCGGCCAGATAGCGTTGCGGGTCGGCAATGAACCTGCGTCGGCAGCCATCGCTGCAGAACGCGTAGTCGTTGCCGTCATGGCGGGCTTGGTGGGGCGTGGTGGCCGGGTCGACCATCATCCCGCAGACAGGATCCCTGACGGTGCCGGCATCGGTCGCCGTGGCGCCGGGGTGATCGTGGGCGTGCGTCATTTGCGGATGTCCGTCAACGCCGACAGGATCGGGCACTGCGCGTTGTCGCCGTGCCCGGGGCAGGCCTCGACCAGGTGCTTGAGCGCCCGGTGCATGCGCTGCAGCTCGTTGATGCGCTGTTCGATACCGGCGAGTTTGTTCACTGCACTGTCGCGGATCTGTGCCATGTCCTGGCCGCGCTGATCGCTGAAGCCGAGCAGGTCGGCGACTTCATCCAGGCTGAAACCCAACGCCTTGGCGCGGCGGATGAACTGCAGCCGGGTCAGGTCGGCCTCGCTGAAGACGCGGTAGCCGCCGGCGCTGCGGCGAGCGGTGGGCAGCAGCTGCTGCCGCTCGTAGTAGCGCACCGTATCGATGGGCACGCCTGCCTGGCGCGCGAGCTGTCCAATATTCATGAGCACCTCGTGGATGACCCGGTCATTGTGGACCCTGGAGTCTGGTCAAGGGTCAAGCCTTGCTGGAACCCAAATGAAGATTCATCGCGCGTGAAATTTGCAATTAGTTGCATGGTCGTCCTCGCGGGACGCCCGTAGCCTCAGGCCATCTTATGTACAGACCTGTTCTGCCCGGCCCCGTGTCGGCAGGCATTGTTCAAGGAGAATGGCCATGGACGCACCCCGCAATACGCTGCAGCCGGACCGCCGGCCGGACGCGCCGACCCTGATGGAAGTGGCGGTCGTTGAATTCCCCGGCAGCCTGCGCGCCGCCGCACCGGTGCTGTCCGAACTTGCCCAGCGCTGCAACCGCACAGTGGCCGCGGGGCGCCGCACCGGCGCACGGATGCTGGTGACGCGATGGACGATGTCCAGCCGGGGCATGCAGCGCGTTGCTGGCGCCGAACTGTTTGGCGATGCACTGCCGGCGATCATCGTCATCCCCGGCAGCGAATCGAGCTGGTCCATGGCACCGCCGGATGAACGCCTGCTGGCGTGGCTGCGCGAATGCCACGATGGCTGCAGCCTGCTCGCGGCCTGCGACGAGGGTGGCCTGCTGCTGGCCGCGGCGGGCGTCCTGGCCGGCCGCCCGGTCAGCGTGCCCGATCCGGCCCGTTGCCAGGCGCTGCGCACGATGGTGCCCAGCTGGCAGCCGTGCGAACGGACCCTGGTCGACGATGGCGATCTGCTGACCGCCGCCGGGCCGGACGCATGGAAGTATCTGAGCCTGCGCCTGATCGCACGGGTCTATGGGCAGAGTGTGATGAATACCGTCATCCAGCAGTTGCAGCTGATGATTCCGCGCACGGAACTGGATGATCTCGAACGCTTCAGCCCCAACTTCGCCCACGGCGATCGCAGCATCCTCAAAGCACAGCGCTGGCTGCATGGCATCGCTGCCCGGGGTGTGGGGCTCGACGACATCTGCGTGCAGGCCGGGCTGGAACCGCGCACGCTGCAGCGTCGGTTCCTGAAAGCCACCGGGATGCGCCCGATCGAGTATTGCCAGCGCCTGCGCATCGCCAAGGCGCAGCTGCTGCTGCAGGCCGGCGGCGTCGTGGACCAGGTTGCTTGGGCGGTAGGGTACTCGGACCAGAGCGCGTTCCGCCGGCTGTTCCTGCGTATTGTCGGGCTGACTCCCGCACGTTATCGCCGCCAGCTCGCTGCCCAGCAGCGTGAGCGGGCGCACTCACGCCCGGTCGCCAGGGTGCTTGAGTCGATTCGTCCGGCTGCCTGAATCGCACGACTGTCGCGTGCTTGATCCCCTGTCGGCTTGCTGGGACCATGCCGGCGGGCCCGATGCAACAGCCGTCGCCGCGTGGCAGATCACGGGCGGCGGCGGAGAAGAGCAATGATCAGCAGTGTAGGCCCGGTACCGCTTGCGGTCGTGTGGGTGTTGGTGGGTCTGGCCATCGCGATGCTGGTGGCCAGTGTGGTGCGTGCTCCCGCCATCGAAGGCGTGCCGCGTCCGCGGTCGCTGGTGGTAGACATGCTGCTGCTGGGGCTGTTGGCCGGACGTGCGGCGTTCGTGATCTGGCACCTGGGCGACTATGCGCAGGATCCCTGGGGCGTACTGCGCATTGGCGATGGCGGCTTCCTGGTGTGGCCGGCGATGGTGGCGGGGCTGGGATGGGGCGCCTGGCGCCTGCGCCGCTGGCCGTCGCTGCGGCGGCCGGTCGTGGCCGCCGCCCTGGCCGGCGTGCTGAGCTGGGCGGTACTGTCGGCGGGTGCTGGCTGGCTGCAGCAATCGCGGGTAACGCTGCCGGCGATCAGCCTGACTTCGCTGCAGGGTGAGTCGATCGCATTGGCCGATACGCAGGGCACCCCGGTGGTGGTCAATCTCTGGGCGAGCTGGTGTGGCCCCTGCCGGCGCGAGATGCCGGTGCTGGCGCGCGCGCAGCAGCGCCACCCGGACATCCGCTTCCTGTTCGTCAACCAGGGTGAAACCCGCGAAGAGGTCGAGGGTTTCATCGCCGCCGAGCAGCTGACGCTGGACAACGTGCTGCTTGACGAGGCTGCGCTCACCGCCGAGCGGCTGCAGGTACACGCCTATCCGACTACCCTGTTCTTCGACGGCCAGGGCCGGCTGCAGCAGATCCATCTGGGCGAACTCAGTGCCGCCGGCCTGCAATCCAAGCTCGACAGCCTGTAACGGTGGTCGCGTTGTCATGTTCCTTGAATCCAGGAGTCACCATGAAGTTGAAGTCCTCGCGCCCATTGGGCACCGTGCTGGCGGTCTCGCTGTTGATGGCCCTGGCCGGGTGCAGCCAGGCGCAGACGCCCAGCGCCGCTGATACCGCGCCGGCCAAGGGCGGTGCCGATCGCCCGGCGGTGCTGAAAGGCATCGAGAAGCACGGCTTCGAGGTGATCGGCGAGTTCGACGCGCCCGGTGGCCTGCGCGGCTTTGCCGGCGTGGTCGGTGGGCAGCAGCCCGCGGCGGCCTACGTCACCGCGGACGGAAAACACGTCGTGGTCGGCAGCCTGTTCGATGCCAACGGCGAGGATGTGGGGGCGGCACCATTGGAAAAGCTGGTGGCCAAGCCGATGTCCGAGCGCAGCTGGAAGAAGCTGGATGAAAGCGCGTGGGTCCGTGACGGCCGCGCCGATGCGCCGCGCGTGGTCTACACCTTCAGCGATGCGAACTGCCCGTATTGCCATCGTTTCTGGGAAGCGGCGCGGCCGTGGGTTGACGCCGGCAAGGTGCAGCTGCGCCACGTGATGGTCGGCGTGATCCGTGAGGACAGTCCGGCCAAGGCGGCCGCGATCCTCACCGCGCCCAACCCCAGCGCCGCGCTGCTGGAGAACGAACGGCTGTTCGATCGCGGCGGGATCAAGCCGGCGGCTTCGCTGACCGCCGAGGTCGCCAACAAGCTCGATGCCAATCAGGTACTGATGATCGAGCTGGGCTTCCAGGGTACGCCGGGTATTCTGTTCAAGGATGCCCAAGGCATGGTGCAGCGCCGTTCCGGCATGCCCCAGGGCGATGACATGACCGTGGTGCTCGGCCCGCGCTGAGCCGAACCGGGTATCACTGCACACCGCGCCGGGCTCTGCCCGGCGCGCTTGGTTTGGGCGTCGTGCGGCCTGGCTCGGATGCGTTGACGCATTCGGCTTGATTTGGATCAAGGCTGAAAACGGGGCGGTCGCTAAGCTGCCCCGATGCGCTATTTCATGGATTGCCCCACACGCACCGGACGCGCGACTGCCCAGTCAGAAAACTGCCTGACAACATTCACGGCATTCTCACTTTGCGATTGTTACTCAGGGCGCTGGCTGACACGCACATGCGTGGCTGTCATCAGGGATGAGGGGATCCCGTGCGAGCGTACCCACGCACGCGATGCGTCCGCCGGCTTGACCGCCACCGGACCACGCGCAGGCGGAGGTCGCGCGCATTGCAGTGCCGGGCTGCGTGCCGGTTGCCTGCAGCGTCATGGACGCCTGCCGGAATCGACACGTGGAACTGTGTACGGTTCAAGGAGGACGTGATGCGTTTGTCTGTATTGACGGTCGCATGCGCGGCAGCACTCGCTGCGGCGCCGGTGTACGCGCAGGATTCGGCCGCCGCGTTGCGGCAGGATATCCAGACGCTGCGGCAGACGCTGGAGCAGATGGAGAAACGACTGCAGGCGATCGAATCCGGGCAGCCTCCACCTGCCTCGCCGGCCATCACGACGGCGACTGCCTCCGGTACGGGCGTCACGCCCGCCCCCTTGCCAGCGCCCCTGACGGCCCAGGCCCAGGTGCCGGGCATGGGCCAGGCGATTCTGCCGCAACGCGATTCCGTTGCCGATCCCTCCAGCGCCGCCTCCCGCCCGGACAGCGCCGCCGGGCCGACCGATCCCGAGCTGAAAGGCTTCTTCGCGATCCCCAATACCGATACGCTGATCCGCATCGGCGGCTACGCCAAGCTCGACGCGATCGCCGATTCGCGCGCAGCCGGTGACCAGGAACAGTTCGTCACCTCGTCGATTCCGGTCGGCAGTGCGCACCGGGATGTATCCAATTTCACGCTGCATGCCAAGCAGACCCGCTTCAGCTTCGAAGCGCGGCGCCCGACCACGCATGGCAACCTGCGCTTCTATCTGGAAAACGACTTCTTCGGCAGCAGCGACAGTTATCAGTTCCGCCTGCGCCACGCCTACGGGCAACTGGGCAATACCTACGCCGGTTATGGCTATTCCACGTTCATGGATGCCGACAGCCTGCCCGACACCCTGGATTTCGCCGGGCCGGGTGGGGCGGGGTACCTGCTCGTGGCCGGCATCCACCACAGCTTCGCAATGGGCAAGGGGAACACTCTCACCGTGGCGGCCGAGGATCCGGATACCCAGTTGAGCAACCCCGCCGAGGGGATCATGCCGGTGGACCAGCTGCCGGACGTCACCGTAACCGCGCGCATGGAGCGTGACTGGGGCCATCTGCAGCTGGGTGCGGTCGCACGCAGCCTCGGGTACGACGGTGATGCCGGCGATGGCCGGCGCTTTGCGGGTGGCCTGCAGCTCAGCGGCTCGGCCGCGGTGGGCGAACAGGACCTGCTGTTGTTCGGCATGCTCGGCGGCAAGGGCCTGGCCCGTTATACGGCCGACCTGACCGGTTCGGGCATGGACGCGGTGGTGAGCGCAGACGGGCGGCTGCAGGCGTTGTCGCTGTATGGCGGCTTCGTTGGTTACACCCATTACTGGTCGCCGCTGTGGCGCTCGAACCTGATCTACGGCCAGCTCACCAGTGGACGCAACGATGCGCTGGCCGCCGATGCGTTCCGCCAGAGCCGCTACGGCGTCTTCAACCTGCTCTGGAGCCCGGCCCCGTCCTGGACGATGGGCATGGAGCTGCTCTACGGGCAACTGGAACAGCAGAGTGGACAACGCGGCGACACGATGCGGCTGCAGGGCAGCCTGCAATACAACTTCATCAAGTAACTCCCAACGCCCGGCATGACCGGGTCCCTGCCTGGCAAAGGAGCAAGCGTCATGGCAAAAGCGAAGAAAATCGGGGTGGTCGGTGCCACCTTCCTGGTGGCCGGCAACATGATGGGGTCGGGGGTGTTCCTGTTGCCCTCCAGCCTGGCCAAGATCGGCACGGCCTCGATCTGGGGTTGGCTGATCACCACCGCCGGCGCGCTGCTGCTGGCCTTCGTGTTTGCCAAGCTCGGCAAGCTGGCGCCCAAGGCCGGTGGTCCCTATGCCTACGCCAGGGACTGGTTCGGCCCTTACATGGGTTTCCAGACCAACACCATCTACTGGTTCGCCAACTGGATCGGCAACGTTGCCATCCCGATCGCGGCAGTCGGCTACTTCAGCTACTTCTTCCCGATCCTGTCCGAGCCCTTGCCGCGCTGCATCGCGGTGCTGGCGCTGGTCTGGGCGTTGAGCTTCGCCAACGTGGTCGGCCCCTCGTTCGTGAGCAAGCTGCAGACGGTGACCACCAGCTTTGCGCTGGTGCCGATCCTGGGCATCGCGATCTTCGGCTGGTTCTTCTTCGACCCGACCATCTTCAAGGGGGCCTACAACGTCTCCGGCGAGTCCAACTTCGGCGCGATCTCCAGTGCCGCGGCGTTGACCCTGTGGGCCTTCATCGGCGTGGAATCGGCCTCGGTGACCGCCGGGGTGGTTGAAAACCCGGAGAAGAACGTGGCCCGCGCGACGCTGGGTGGCGTGTTCCTGGCCGCGATCGCCTACATCGCCAGCTCCTCGGTGATCATGGGCATGGTGCCCAATGGCGACCTGCAGGTTTCCGATGCGCCGTTCGCGCTGGCCGCGGCCAATGCGGTCGGTGGCTGGGGCGGGGCGCTGGTGAGCCTGTGCGCCTTCGTGGGCGCGGCCGGCTCGCTCGGTGGCTGGATCCTGCTGACCGCGCAGAGTGCCAAGGCGGCCTCCGATGACGGCCTGTTCCCGAGCATCTTCAGCAAGACCAACAAGGACGACGTGCCGGTCAAGGGCGTGCTGATCGTGGCGGTGCTGATGACCCTGGCGGTGCTGGTCACCTCCACCTCCAAGACCGCCTCGGCCCAGTTCGATGTGATCACCTCGGCGGCGGTGGTGCTGACCCTGCTGCCGTACATCTACTCCTGCGTGGCCTGCTACTTCGTGGTCGAGCGCTCGCACACGCTGGTGCACACCGGCGCATTCTGGCTGCTGACCAGCGTCACCGTCGTGTACTGCCTGTGGGCGATCTTCGGGTCGGCCGGCAACATCGTGCAGTACGCCTTCCTGTTCGTGCTGTTCATCACGGTGTTCTACCCGTTCTTCAGCGAGGAGCGCCGCCGCCAGCGTGGCCAGCTGCCCGCGCTCGACGCCGCCGTCCGCACGACGCTTTCGTGATATTGCCCCAGGAGAATCCCTGTGTACTTCAAGTCCCTTGATTACCCGATCATCGTCATCGACGACGACTACGAATCCCCGCGCATCGGCGGCATCCTGATCCGTGCGCTGGTGGACGAGCTGCGCAAGAACGACCAGCGCGTGCTGTGCGGCCTGACCCTGGCCGATGCCCAGGCCGGCGCGCGCACCTACGTGGCCGCCTCGGCGGTGCTGATCTCCATCGACGGCACCGAGGAGAACCCGGAGCAGTTCCAGCGCCTGCTGGGCTTCCTGCGCGAGCAGACCGCACGCCGCGCGAACCTGCCGGTGTTCCTGTACGGCGAGCGCCGCACCATCGAGAAGGTGCCGAGCAAACTGCTCAAGTTCGTGCACGGCTACATCTTCCTGTTCGAAGACACCAAGAGCTTCATCTCGCGGCAGGTGATGCGGGCGGCCGAAGACTACATGGCCAACCTGCTGCCGCCGTTCTTCAAGGCCCTGATCCACCACGCCGCCGAATCCAATTACTCCTGGCACACGCCTGGCCATGCCGGCGGCGTGGCGTTCACCAAATCACCGGTCGGCCGCGCGTTCCACCAGTTCTACGGCGAGAACACGCTGCGCAGCGACCTGTCGATCTCGGTGCCGGAGCTGGGCTCGCTGCTCGACCACACCGGCCCGATCAAGGAGGCCGAGAACGAGGCGGCGCGCAACTTCGGCGCCGACCACACCTTCTTCGTCACCAATGGCACCTCGACCGCCAACAAGATCGTCTGGCACGGGACCGTGGGGCGGGGCGACGTGGTCTTCGTCGACCGCAACTGCCACAAGTCGCTGCTGCACGCGCTGATCATGACCGGCGGCGTCCCGGTGTACTTCACCCCCAGCCGCAACGCGCACGGCATCATCGGCCCGATCAGCCTGGACCAGTTCACGCCCGAGTCGCTGCAGCAGGCCATCGCCGCCAACCCGCTGGCCAGCAAGGCCTACAAGGCCGGCTCCAAGCCGCGCATCGCGGTGGTCACCAATTCAACCTATGACGGGCTGTGCTACAACGCCGAAAAGATCGCCGAGGAAATCGGCAGCGCGGTCGATTTCCTGCATTTCGACGAAGCCTGGTATGCCTATGCCGCGTTCCATCCGTTCTATGAGAACCATTACGGCATGGCCAAGGGCAAGCCGCGCGAGCAGGATGCGATCATCTTCACCACGCACTCCACGCACAAGCTGCTGGCCGCGTTCTCGCAGGCCTCGATGATCCACGTGCGCAACGCCGCGACCCAGGCGCTGGATGCCGAACGCTTCAACGAAGCCTTCATGATGCACACCACCACCAGCCCGCATTACGGCGTGATCGCCGCGTGCGATGTGGCCTCCAAGATGATGGAAGGCGCCGCGGGCGAGTCGCTGGTGCAGGAGATGCACGACGAGGCGATTGCCTTCCGCCGCGCGATGCTGCATGTACGTGAGGATCTGGGGCGCGACGACTGGTGGTTCAGCGTGTGGCAGCCGGACAAGCTGGAACGTTCGCTGGCCAAGGGCGATGCGCCGGCCCCGATGGTGGCCAAGCGCAGCGAATGGTACCTGCAGCCGGACGCGCACTGGCATGGCTTCGATGGCCTGGTGGACGACTACGTGCTGATCGACCCGATCAAGGTGACCCTGCTCACGCCGGGGCTCTCGATGGATGGCGAGATGGGCCAGCGCGGCATTCCGGCCGCAGTGCTGAGCAAGTTCCTGTGGACCCGCGGCATCACGGTGGAGAAGACCAACCTTTACTCGGTGCTGTTCCTGTTCTCGATGGGCATCACCAAGGGCAAGTGGAGCACCCTGGTCACCGAGCTGATGGCCTTCAAGGAGCTCTACGACAGCAATGCGCCGCTGACCCGCGCACTGCCGCAGCTGGCGGCCGAGTTCCCGATCGCCTACGCCGGGTGGGGCCTGCGTGACCTCTGCGATGCGCTGCACGCCTTCAACGGCGAGTTCGGCGTGGCCGAAGTGATGCGCGCCATGTACGTGGATCTGCCCGAACCGGTGATGACGCCCGCCGAAGCCTATGACCATCTGGTCCGCGGCCAGATCGAACGGGTCGACATCGAACAGATCAGCGGCCGCATCGCCGGCACCATGCTGGTGCCGTACCCGCCGGGCATCCCGACCATCATGCCGGGCGAGCGATTCGGCGCCAGCGATGAGCCGATCATCCAGTCGCTGCGGATCGCCCGTGAGCAGAACGCGCGCTTCCCGGGCTTCGAGTCGGATGTGCACGGGCTTATCATCGACACCGACGGCGATGCGCCGAGCTACAAGGTGGAGGTGCTGAAGGTCTGACGCCTGCGCGCAGGACCCTCGGCCAGCGATGGATACAGCACGCGAGCAGCGGGTCCTCAAATTCTCCATCGGGGTGACGATGGCGGTCAGCGCCATCGGCTTCATCGGTGGCCTGCTGGTGGGATCGCAGGCCATCCTGTTCGATGGCGTCTACAGCCTGGTGGACGTGGCACTGACCCTGGTGGCGCTGTCGGTACTGCGGCTGGTGGCGCGGGAAGAGAGCCCGCGCTTCCAGTATGGCTACTGGCACCTGGAGCCGATGGTGGAGGCGCTTGGCGGGGCGATCCTGTCCCTGGCCTGCATCTATGCGCTGGCCAACTCGGTGATCGGGCTGACCACGGGCGGGCATGAGGTCAAGGCCGGGCCTGCCCTGCTGTGGGCGGCCCTGCTGTGCGTGAGCAACCTGGCGATGGCGGCCTTCGTGCGCACCCGCGCGATGCAGCTGCACTCGGCGCTGCTGTGGCTGGACGTGCGCGCCTGGCTGCTCAGCGGCATGATGAGCCTGGCGGTGGTGCTGGCGTTTGCGATCGCGCTGTTGCTGCGCGATGGCGCGCATGCCCACTGGATTCCCTATCTGGATCCGCTGGTGCTGGCCGCGATCAGCGTGGCGGTACTGCCGGTGCCGTTGCGCAGTGCATGGAAGGCCATGCGCGAAGTGCTGCAGGTGGCGCCGGATACGCTGGATGCGCGCGTGCAGGCGGTGATGAAGGACTTCGTCGCCGAACACGGCTATCTGGATTTCACCAGCCACGTGGCCAAGATGGGCCGCATGCGGTTCGTGGAGATCCACATCCTCACCCACCCGGAAACGGTCATCGGCAACATCGGCAATGTGGACCGGCTGCGCGACGAGATCGCCGAGCGCCTGGATGCGCGCGGCAGTGAGTTCTGGCTGACCATCGATTTCACCGCCGATCCGGCCTGGACCTGATCGGTCCCTGACCGCGCACTCACGACCGCCCAGCATCGCAGTGGCGCGACGACGGCCGGTGACGACCCTTGGGCGGGCCTGCACACCGCTATACGAAACGTATATGATGTGTATATACCGTATGAGAGGGGTTGCCCATGGGCATTGTGAACATCGACGACGAACTGCACGACAACCTGCGCCGCGCCAGCGGCGTCTCGGGCCGCTCGATCAATGCCCAGGCGGGTTTCTGGATCAAGATCGGCATGCTGTGCGAGATGAATCCCGGCTCGACCTACCAGGAGATCGTCAACCGTGAACTGCGTGCTGCAGGGGTTGAACCCGGCGCACTGCGGGTGGCCGAAGCATGATCAAGACCGCTGAAGAACAGGCGCTGATGCGCACCTCCGGGCGCCTGCTGGCCTCGGTGTTCGAAGCGCTCGACACGCTGCCGCTGGAAGGCATGAGCACGCTGCAGGTGAACGACTGGGTCGAGCGCTTCATCGTCGATGAGCTGCATGCGCGCCCAGCGAGCAAGGGCCAGTATGGCTTCGGCTACGTGCTCAATTCGTCCATCGACAACGTGGTCTGCCATGGGGTGCCCTCGGCCGATGACATCCTGCGCAGCGGAAGCATCGTCAATCTGGATATCACCCTGGAGAAGGGAGGTTACATCGCCGACTCCAGCAAGACCTATCTGATCGGTGAGGTCGATTACGCGGCCAAGCGGCTGGTGCGGGTGACCCGCGAGGCGATGTGGAAGGGGATCGGGGTGGTGCGCCCGGGCGCGACGCTGGGCGACATCGGTTTTGCGATCCAGCAGCATGCCAAGGCCCACGGCTACAGCGTGGTGCGCGAATTCTGCGGTCATGGCATCGGGCAGCAGATGCACGAAGAGCCGCAGGTGCTGCACTACGGCCGTCGCGGCGATGGGCTGGAACTGGAGCAGGGCATGACCTTCACCATCGAGCCGATGATCAACCAGGGCCGTGCTGCCATCGACATGAGCGACGACGGCTGGACCGTGACCACCCGTGACGGCAAGCTCTCGGCGCAGGCCGAGCACACCGTGCTGGTGACCGCCGACGGGGTGGAGGTGCTGACCCTGCGCACGGGCGAGCGGATGCCCGACTGAGGCGGGCATCCGTGGCTGCATCGTGCATCAGCCCGGCGGCGGTCGCACCACGGGTGCATGATCGGCCACGATCCCGCCGACCCAATCGATGAAGGCGCGCAGCGTGGCGCTGACGTGGCGGTTGGGTGGGAAGGCCAGATGCAGTGGCATCGGCGGCAGCTGCCAATCAGCGAACAGGCGCACCAGCTCGCCTTCGGCCACGTGGGCGGCCGCCATGTACTCGGGTAGCCACAGCACCCCCAGGCCGGCCACGCCGGCGGCGAGGTAGGCGTTGCCGTCGTCCACCGCCAACAGGTACTGGCCGTGGACGGTCAGGGACACATCGCAGCGCTGCAGGGTATAGGGCAGCACGCCACCGCCGCGCGCACGCCGGTAGCCGACGATGCGGTGCGCGCTGTTTTCAAGATCGGCCGGATGGGCAGGATGTCCCATCCGGCCCAGGTAGCCGGGCGCTGCATAGAGGCCGGCCTGCAGATCGCCGATATGGCGGGCGATCAGCGACTGATCGGCGATCTGCCCGCCGCGGATCACGCAGTCCACGCTCTCGTCTATCAGGTCCACGTTCCGGTCGCTCACACCCAGATCCAGCTGGATATCCGGGTAGCGCGCCTGAAACCCGGGCAGGGCAGGCACCAGGATCAGACGGGCGAACGGTGCAGGAACGTCGATGCGCAGGCGCCCGCGAGGCGCCGCCGCCGCGGTCGACAGGCTGGTTTCAGCGTCGTCGATGTCGGCCAGCAGGCGGATCACCCGCGCGTAATAGGCCGCGCCATCGGCGGTGACATTCACCTGCCGGGTGGTGCGGTTCAGCAGGCGCACCCGCAGCCGCGCTTCCAGTTGCTGCACCAGTTGCGTGACCGTGGTGCGGCTCATGTGCAGTGTCTCGGCCGCCTTGGTGAAGCTGCCCGTATCCACGACCCGGGCAAAGGCCTGCATCGCATCGAACCGGTCCATCTGCTTTCCACGGGGAGGATGATTGTTTGGATTCTACAAACAATGTTGGGCAGCAGACCGCGTTTATCCGGTGCCCCCTGCCGGTCTACCGTGGCCTTTCATTCTTGATGGGCCGGTATCGGCCCAAGGCAGAGGTGGTTCATGGCAACACGTGACGTTGTTTTCCCGCCGGGCCGCCAGGCGCTGTACGAGCGCAACCGCTATTCGCCGGCGGTTCGCTCCAACGGCTTCCTGTTCGTGTCCGGCCAGGTCGGCAGCCGCGAGGATGGCTCGCCCGAACCCGACCTCGAGGCCCAGGTGCGGCGCGCGTTCGAGAACCTCAACGCCGTGCTCGGCGCCGCAGGCTGCACGTTCGAGGACGTGGTCGACGTCACCGTGTTCCTGGTCAATCCCGAAAAGATCTTCGAACGGGTCTGGGTGATCGTGCCCGATTACTGGGGCGAGGCCCCGTACCCGACGCTCACCGGCATCGGGGTGACCTGGCTGTACGGATTCGACGTGGAGATCAAGGTGATCGCGAAGCTGCCGTAGCACGCCTTCACGCGGTGACGGCTGCGCGTTGCCGATAGTGGGCCGTCATCCTGCTTCCTGTCGCGGATCCACATGCCCCTGATTCCCGAGCGCGTCCAGCGCTGGCCCCGGCCGTGGCGCGTGGCGTTGCTCTCGCTGCTGGCGCTGTATGCGCTGTACCTGCTGGCGGGCAACGTATTCCTCAATACGCCGCTGTTCGATGCGGTGACCAACCGCAAACCTGAAAAATTCACGATGCAGACCGGCCCGGCGGTGACCTTGATGCCGGGGCAGGCCGTGGTCTGGAACATCCGCATGCGCGGCCAGGCCAATCGTACCCAGTACGTGTTCCGTGCCGATCGGGCCAGTGCGTGGATCGACCTGCCGGCGCTGTTGCGCAAGGAAGTGCGTATTCCGCGGATCGACGCGACGGGCGTGGAAGCGGAGGTCGAACGGGTCGAGAACGCCATTCCGCCGCCGCCGCGCGGCGACCGTGGCTGGACCCTGCGTTTCGATGCGATCCACAGCGACACGATCCGCAGTGGGCGCTTCGGCAAGCTCCTGATCGTCGGCCAGGGGCACGGGAATGTCGGGTTCCTCAAGCAGCTCAAAGGTGGGCCTTCAGAGCTGTTCGACTCCACCGCCGGCTTCGATGACGCCCAGGTCAGCTTCGATGGCGTGAACGTGCTGGACGATGCCCATATCGCGGCACGGTTCCACTTCCCGCGGCATTACCGTGACGACGCGCCGGGCCTGCAGAAGCTCGGGATCACCTGGGCGCAGCTGCAGATCGACGCGCGCAGCCAGGGGCTGCGCATCGACACCGGCGGCCCGCACGTCAAGGTCGGCAGCGCGGTCTCCAATGCGCGCCTCACTGCCGATGTGACGTTGGAGCAGGGGGCGCTGCGTCCCGGCAGCCGTCTGGTCTGGCGGCTGCCATTGCACGCCGGCGTACACGCAGATGACCGCGGCCTGCTGTCGCTGCAGCTGGACGTGGCGCAGGACATGCGGGTGCAGGCGCGGCTGCCGCGTGACCCGGAGACGGGCAGTGAGCTCAACGCCGATCTCCGCGTGACCGGCCGGAAGATTCCGTTCCAGGCGCCGGCCGAGCTGCTGCCGCGGTTGTCCGGCAAGGTCCAGGGCGCATGGCAGTTCCAGTCGCTGAACTGGATCAGCGACCTGTTCGTGAAAAAGCCGTGGTTCCATCTCGACGGTGGCGGTCTGCTCAAGGCTGACATCATTCTTGCCGACGGCGAGCTCGCACCGGGCAGCACAGTGGATATTCCGCAGGTGGCGGCGGTGGCCGAAGTCGCCGGCGTCCGCATGCGGGGCGATGCCCAGGCGCAGGGCCGGATTGTCGAGGGCACGCCTGCGCAGGCCGAACTGAAGGTACAGATCCCGCGCTTCCAGGCCGCGCCGACCAATGCACCCAAGGCGCTGTTGTTCGATGGGCGGCAGCTTGCGCTGAACCTGCGCGGTGATGCGCGCCTGAAGCAGCTGAGCGACGGCATGCGCGCCCAGCTCCGCTTCACCGATGCGCGGGTACCGGACCTGACCGCCTACAACCGTTACCTGGGCAATGACAACGTGCGCCTGCTCGGCGGGACCGGCCTGCTCAGTGGGGATGTCTCACTGGATGCCTCCGGGCGGGTCGGCAAGGGCAGTGCCGATCTGCGGGGCACCGGTGCCCGGCTGAGCGTCGCCGGTATTGCGATGCGCGGCGATGCGCAACTCCAGGCGCGTCTGCAGCGTGCGGATTTCGACAGCCGCCAGTTCGATCTCGGTGGCACCACCGTAGAGCTGCGCAACATCCATGTAGGCGATGAAAAGAGTGACGGCCGCTGGTGGGGCAAGGTCGCGATCCGCAGCGGCCACATTGATGCGGCGGCGCCATTCCAGGTGGATGGGCTGGCCGACCTGCGCCTGCGCGATGCCGGGCCGTTGCTGGGCGTGTTCGCACAGCGCAGTGAGTACCCGCGCTGGGTACTCGGCCTGCTGGATTCCGGCGAAGTGCAGGCTAGTGGCCAGCTGCGCTGGCGCAGTGGCGAGCTGATCGTGGAGGACCTGCAGGCCGAGAATGAGCGGCTGTCCCTGCAGGCGCGGCTGGATCTGAGTCATGGCAAGCGCCGGGGCGACCTGTACCTGCGCTGGGGTGTGCTGGGCGCCGGCATCGAGCTGCAGGGCGAGCAGCGCAAGTGGCACCTCGCCGGTGCGCGTGACTGGTATGCCGAGCAGCCTCGTCTGCTGCCGGCCACGCCGGCCGCAGCAAAGGCGAGCGACAGCAAGCGCTGAGGGCAGGCATCTGCTTCCCCCTTGCCGGGCCCGGCTTGCTATCCTCGCCGCGCCCACTGTCTGGTGACAGCGCGCACTTTGCCCGTCATCGACCCGTCATTCCATGAGCAACAGCACCCACCGCGTCCAAGGCCTCAACAACGATGAGGTGGCCGCCGACTGGCCCGCCATCACCGAACGCGAGGTCAGCTGGCTGCGCGAGCGCTTCGCACCGCTGGCCGGCGCTGGCCGGTTGCTGTGGCACAGCCCGCGGCCGATGTCCGCCGCCGCCATCGTCGAGACCGACGGGAAGCGGGTGTTCGTCAAGCGCCACCATGGCAGCGTCCGCACGGCAGCCAGCCTGGCCGAGGAGCATCGCTTCATCCAGCATCTGGCCGATCACGGCGTGCCGGTGGTCGAGGTGTTGCGTGACCGCGATGGCGCCACGGCGGTGGAGCACGAGGGTTGGACCTACGAGCTGCATAGCGTGGGCCAGGGCCAGGATCTGTACCGCGACGCACCTTCCTGGACGCCGCTGACCGATACCGCGCAGGCGCGCGAAGCCGGGCGGATGCTGGCCAAGCTGCACAGCGCGTCGGCCCGCTATCACGCGCCCCAGCGCAGCACCCATCTGCTGGTCGCACGGGATGATCTGATCCGTGCCGCCGACCCCATTGCCGCCATCCAGGCCGATCTTCCGGGTCGTCCCGGGTTGGCCGCCTATCTCGCCAGGCAGGACTGGCAGGGTGATCTGCGGCGGGCCGTTGCGCCGTGGCACGCCGGCCTGGCCGCGCGGCTGCAGGCCGAGCCGCGCCTGTGGGCACACAACGACTGGCATGTTTCCAATCTGCTCTGGCGCCAGCAAGGAGGTGCCACCGTGGTCGATACCGTGCTTGATCTGGGTCTTGCCTCACCGACCAGTGCCTTGTTCGACCTTGCCACCGCCATCGAACGCAACGCCATTGCCTGGCTGGCGCTGGAAAGCGGCGAGGCGGCCGTGCGCGTGGATATCGCGCTGGCGCTACTGGCCGGCTACCGCGAGATGGTGCCGCTGTCGGCCGAGCGCGTGCATCTGCTGGCGGATCTGCTGCCCATTGTGCAGCTCGATTTCGCGCTGTCGGAAGTGGAGTACTTCCAGGGCGTGACCCACTCGCCTGCCAATGCCGACGTGGCCTACCACACCTTCCTGCTCGGCCACGCTGACTGGTTCAGCAGCGCGGCCGGGCAGGGCCTGTTGAAGGCGCTGCACGCGGCCGCCTGAGGGGCGGGCTCGCAAATCCGTACCATATGTAGTGAAATAGTCACAGAAGCGGGGGTGCCTGGCGAAACCAGGCTGAGAGAGTCCCTTGGAACCTGATCCGGTTTGCACCGGCGTAGGGAGCTTTGAGCAGCAGGCATACCGCCGTGATGGGTCGGTGCGCGTGCGCGCCTTCGCTTCGTCTCCTCCAGCTGATGACGAATCGAATGAACCGCTGCTTCCGCCCTACGTTGTTGTCCGCCGCCCTCTGCGCCGCGCTGCCCCTTCATGCCAATGAACTCGCCGAGGCGCCCGAGCGCTCGCCGACGGAACTGGCCGCCGTGCGCGTGCAGGCGCATCAGCCGGCAGCCACCGCCACACAGACCGGCAGCTTCGGCGCCGGCGACTGGAAAAGCACGCCGGCCTCGGTGAACGTGCTCGATCGCGACCTGCTGGACAGCCGCCAGGTCCGGACGCTGTCCGAGCTGGCCAGCAATGATGCGTCGCTGGGCGACAGCTACGCGCCGGTTGGTTACTACCAGAACATCGCGATCCGCGGCTTCCCGCTGGATACCGGCACCGGCTATCGCTTCAACGGGCTGGCCATCACCGGTGAGCAGCGGCTGGCGCTGGAGAACATCCAGGCGGTGGAAATCCTCAAGGGCGAGGCCGGCCTCGCCGCCGGTGTGATGGCCCCGGGTGGCATCATCAACTACGTGGGCAAGCGCCCGGCCGAGGTCCGCACTGTCACCCTCGGCACCGACTCGGAAGGCTCGCGCTACACCGCCGTGGATCTGGGCCACTGGCTCTCGCCCCGTTTCGGGGTCCGCTTCAATGCCGCCTGGGAAGACAGCGATTCCTACATCGATCATGCCGACGGTCGCCGCAACTTCTATTCGCTGGCCACCGACTGGCTGATCGGCGAGCGCGGCAAACTGGAAGTGGATGCCAACTACCAGACCAGCGCGCAGCGCTCGGCCTCGGGCTATCAGCTGCTGGGGGCCACCGAGCTGCCGCGCGGCGTGGACCGCAAGCACCTGCTGGGCTACCAGGCCTGGCAGCGGCCGGTCGGCATCGACAGCACCAACCTGACGGCGCTGCATACCTTCGATTTCAGTCCGAACTGGCAGTCGCGCGTTTCCGCCAGCTACAGCCGCTCGGTGATCGACGACAACGTCGCCTTCGCCTACGGCTGTTACTACGCTGCCGGCTGTGCGGATGGCAGTGTGCCGGGCAACTACTTTGCGCCCAACGGCGACTATGACATCTACGATTACCGCAGCCCGGACGACACCCGCCGCAACCTGGAATTCCGTGGCGAGCTGCGTGGCCGTTTCGCCACCGGCGAGATCCGGCACGAACTGAGTATTGGCGCGGATCGATTCGAGCGCACCGTGGACAAGCGCCGCAACGTCAACGAGTACGTCGGCACGGCCAACATCCATGATGCACAGGTGCCGCAGTTCGACCCGTCGCCGCTGATGCCGGGCCCGTCCGCGCGGCGCCTGGACAGTGCGCAGACGGCGGTGTTCGCGCTGGACCGGATGAGCTTCGGCGATTGGCAGTGGTTGGCCGGTGGCCGCTTCGTCCGGCTGGACGAGCGTGCCTACGACAAGCGCGGCAATCCCGAGCGGCACAGCCGCCTGTCGCGGTTCCTGCCGCAGACCGCGCTGGTCTGGAAGGCGACCGATGAGGTCAATGCGTACGTCAGCTACGTGCGGGGCATCTCGCTTGGCCAGGAAGCGCCGTTCTGGACCTCCAACGACGGTGCATTCCTGCCGTCCGTGCTGTCGCGCCAGACCGAAGTGGGCATCAAGTACGTGCCCAGCGATGCGCTGACGCTGGGTGCGGCACTGTTCCGCACCTCGCAGCCGTTCCAGTACGCCAGGCCGGACGACAGCGACGCGGGCTACACCTTCGTCGAAGACGGGCAGCAGACCCATACCGGGCTGGAACTCACCGCACAGGGGCAGCTCAGCGAGCGCCTGTCGCTGACCGCCAGCGCCAGTGTGCTGCGCGCCCGCGCGCGCGATGCGGGCACGCCGGATTACGAGGGGCATCAGCTGATCAACGTGCCGAAGACGCGCGCGACCGTGCATGCGGAGTACCAGCTGCCGTTCGTCACGGGCCTGGGGCTGACCGGTGGTTGGCGCTATGCCTCCTCCAATGTGGCCACGGCCGACGGCCGCGTCAGTGCGCCGGCCTACAGCGTGTTCGACGCCGGGCTGCGCTTCAAACACCGGGTGGGTGAGCATCCGGTGGCCTGGACCCTCTCGGTGGACAATCTGTTCAACCGCTTCTACTGGCGTGACACCGGCAGCAGCTCGGGCGACTACTACCTGTTCCCGGGCGCGCCGCGTCAGGCCCGGCTGTCGGTCACCTTCGCGCTATGAACCCGGCCATCCTGGAATGGTCGGCCGCCATCGTCAGCATGCTGGGCGTGTGGCTGATGACGCGGCGGGTGACCCTTGCCTGGCCGGTGGGACTGATCTCGGTCGCGCTGTATGCACTGGTCTTTGTCGAGGCCAGGCTGTACTCGGACACGCTGCTGCAGATCGTGTTCGGTGGATTCCTGGTGTACGGCTGGGTGCGCTGGCGTGGCCAGGTCGAGGACGATGGCCGGGTCGCGATCGTGCCATTGGCGCGGGTCGCCTTGTGGCGTGATCTGGCCATCGGCGTGGTGTTCGGCCTCGCCCTCGGCGCGGCGATGCATGTCTACACCAACGCAGCGCTGCCGTGGCTGGATGCGATGCTCGCCGCGCTGAGCCTGGTCGCCCAGTGGTGGCAGGCGCGTCGGCACACGGCGGCGTGGTGGCTGTGGATCCTGGTCGATGTCGTCTACGTTGGGATGTACATGGTCAAGTCACTGCACGTGACCGCCGTGCTGTATCTGGTCTTTGTCGGGTTGGCGGTGATGGGGCTGCGCGCGTGGACGGCAGCGCGCAACGAGGCGGTGCTCCACAACGCAGCAGGGCGGCACGGATAAGTCCGCGCCGCCCTGCGTCACCTCAGGTCTGCATTGGACCCGGCGCGGTCAGAACCGCGCCGTGGCACCCACGAAGAAGGTGCGTGCACCGCCGTCGTAGTTGTTGCCTTCCTCGATGGTGGAGACATCGCCGAGGTTGAGCACGCCCGCGCGCACGGTCAGGTGCTCGTTGACGTCGTAGCCGGTGACCAGATCCCAGGTGGTGTACGCCTTGGCGAAGGTGGCGCTGGTGGAGGACACCAGCTGTTCGCCGATGTGCTGCGCGCTCAGGTTGAGCGACCAGGCATCGGTGACCTGCCAGTCCAGCGAGGTGTTTGCGGTCAGCTTGGGCACCACCAGCAGGCTCGCACCGGTGGTGCGGTTCTTCGATTCCAGCATGCGCGTGGCGTTGGTGATCCAGTTCAGTCGCTCATGCAGGGGCACGGTGACGCTGGCTTCCACACCGCGGGTGCGGGCCTTCTGGATGTTCTGCGCGACCGTCCACCAGAACCCGTTGACGAAGCTGGTCGTCTGGCCCGGAATCTCGCGCAGCGGAACCTGCTGGATCTTGTCATCGAAATCGGTCAGGAAGTAGGTGGCCGAAGCCGACCAGCCGTTCTTGTCGAAGCCCACGCCCAGCTCGTAGTTGGTGCTGGTTTCCGGTTCCAGGTTCGGATTGCCGGCCATATAGCAGCCGGTGGTGCCATCGGCGCTGACCGAGCGATTGGTCCAGCCTTCGGCGGTCAGGGCGGTGCAGCCGTTGCCACCGGACTGCGTCGCCGCGCCGGCCGTGCCCTGCTTCAACGTCGGCGCACGGAAGCCCTGCGAGACACCACCACGCACGGTCCAGTCATCGGACGGGTGCCAGACGCCGTAAACGCGTGGGCTGAGGTTGTCGTCGTAGTTGTCGGTGTTGTCCCAGCGCAGGCCCACGGTCAGGATAAAACGCTCGTGCAGGGTGATGTGGTCTTCGGCGAACAGCGCCCAGGAGTCGGCTTCACTGACCGGGCTGATCCGGCCCGTGCCGGTCCAGGTCACCGGCACCGTCCCGATGGTATCGCCGTTCTTGAGCTCCTCGCGCTTCCACTGGCCGCCCACGTTCAAGCTCTGCTCGAACCCCCAATGGAAGCTGCGGGTGAACGCGGTATCGAACACCGTCTCCTTGGAGTGGTTGCCGACAGCGCTGCCCTTGTCTTCGTAATCGTTCTGCACCAGCGTCGTCTTGGACGTGGCGGCATCGCCGTAGCGACCATCATGCATGACCACATAGCCGGTCTGCACCAGTTTGGACAGGCCCCAGGCGCCGACGTCCCCAGCGCCGCTGTTTCGCTGCTCGCCGCGCGAGGCTTCGAAGCCCACGGTGTGGTCATCGTTGATGCGCCAGTTGAGCAGGGCATTGGCGTTCTCGGCCTTGTTGCCCGGCGTCTGCCGCCGCCCGGTGTCCGATTCCCGATTGGTCACGTTGGCACCGACGCGCAGGCCCAGATTCTCGGTCAGCGGGCCACTGAACAGCGCGCCCATCTGGGTGGTGTCACCTCGGGTCGGGGAATCCGGCTTGCTGTAGTTGTAGGTGACCGAGCCACCCCATTCGTTGGCGATCTTGCGGGTGATGATGTTGATCACGCCGCCCATGGCATCCGAGCCGTACAGCGAGGACATCGGCCCGCGGACCACCTCGATGCGCTCGATCATGTCCGGCGAGAGCCAGTTCAGATCCTGCGGACCCAGGTCATCGCGGTAGTTCACGCCCGAGGAATTGCCCTGGCGGCGACCGTCGATAAGGATCAGCGTGTACTGCTCAGGCAGGCCGCGCAGGCGGATCTTCGACTGCGCGCCGGACAGCGCATAGCCACCGGTCACGCCGGGGACGGTGCTCAGCAGCTGGCCGATGCTGCTGACCGGCTTGCGTTCGATCTCCTCGCGGGTGATCACGCTGATGCTGGCCGGGGCGTCCTTGATCCACTGCTGGGCGCCGGTGGCGGTGACCACGACCGTATCCATCTGGCGGGGCGAGGCGGCGGCGTCCGCCGAAGCATCGGCATGCGCCTGGGCGGTCAGCACCAGGCCAATGGCAATGGCCAGGGTGGCGGCGGAACGACGGGGAGAGGGGGAGGGGTGCGACATCGCGAAAATACTCCGTGGCTATGGGAGCCCGCTGGCGATGGCTGGGGACGTCCGTGTGGGGTTTCAAGAAATCTTAACAATCGTATCACGAACCATTCGCATTTGAAATGTAGTGATACATCTCCTCAACATCGGATGTCGTTAGCGTTGCGCGCTGTCTATCACAGGAAAACCATGCCCACCGAGCGAATCACTCCACCAGGGTCAATTGCCGGGCAACGCTCGGCCGCAAGGCCAGCTTGTGGGTGACGCTGGTGATCGTGCGGCGCGGATCGGTCGGATGCGGCCGGGAGGCGGTGCTGCTCCTGCCTTGGCGCCACAACCCGAACATCACGATCTCCGCCCCTACCGGGAAGGACTTCAGCCACGTGGCATCCGGGTGCCCGACGCTGACTTCGTAGAAATCCCGGCGGTCGGTCACACCGGTGTGCTGATACTTCGGAGCACAGTTGAGGAAGGTGACGCCATGGGGATCACCGGGCTGCGGCGTGCGATGCGACCGCACGGTCCCGAGCAGCGCCATCGGCAGCTCGCTCGATGCTGAGCCAAGCCGTTCCCATGCCGCGTCGTAGCGCTCCTGCCGGTAGAGGAAATTCGTCCAGTCCACCCGCTTCTTGCCCAGGCGCAGGGTCAGCTGCGCGGCCAGCAGCGTGTCGTCCTCGCACATCGCCTGCAGCGTGAGCAGATCGGTGAGGGTGCGCAGGTAACCGTCGAGCGGTGCGTCTGCCGGCAGCAGCGCCGGGCCCGCACTGCCGCGTTTCAGGGCGTGTTGGAGGATGAGCAGGCGAAGCTCGTGCGTCCCATCATCCAGGGTCGTCAGAAACTCGGGATCGGCTCCGGCGGCAAGCAGGGCCTGCAGATGGGCGGGCGCGTTGTAGCGACACCCGGCCAGATGCCCGCTGCCTTTGTTCAGGGCGAGGTAGGCGGGCAAATGGAGGGGCGGGGCGCGGTCCACGCCGGGCCTGCTGTGCTCGGGAACGAATCTCACCGGCACGTTGCACCCATCGCACAGCAGCGTTGGCAGGGTCTGTTGCGCGTCATGACGCTTCTGCAGGTCGCCCACCCGGTGCAGGGTGCCGTGCGTGCCCACTGCCTTGCGCATCTTGATTCCGCGACTCATCTGCAACCACTGCTTCGTTCAATGGCGACCATCATAGTCGCTTCGATCAGTGACCCTGCGTGGCGAAGCGCAGCCGGTTGTGGTCCGGGTCGATCACCATCATTTCGCGCCCGCCCCATGGCACATCTGCCGGCGGTCGGAAGACCGGCGCGCCGGCCGCAACGAACGCGGCATGCAATGCGTCCACGTCAGGCACATGAAAATACACGGCGCCTCCCGGCTCGCAGTCGCCGGTGTGTTCGCTGAGGAACATCTGCTGGCCTTCACGGCTGATCTGCACGAACAGCGGCATGTCCGGTGCGAAGCGATGTTCCCAGTCGATCGCGAACCCGAGCCGCTGATAGAACGGCACGCTGATCGCGGCATCGGTCATGCGCAGTTGCGGAATGACGGTCTGGGGCATGCGTGCGGCCTCAGCCAGGATAGGACGGGAAGCGCTGATCGGGGTGGGTCTTCTTCCATTCGGTATGCGCGACCGTGCCTTCCCAGGACAGGAAAGCATTCGGCACGCGCCCGCGGCCCGACCAGGTGGCGCCGCTGTGCGGCAACCAGAAACGGGGCGGCAGATCTTCCTTCGGGGCCTTGGCGGCCTTGGGGGCTTTCCCGCGCCTGGCCGCAGGCGCGGTGTCCAGCAGCACCCGGATCCGGCGCTGCTGCTCGGGGCTGAAATCGGCATAGCTGGTGGTCAGCAGTACAGTCACCCGCTCATAGGCCTCTTTGGTCGCCGCCTTGAGCAGCGCCTGCTCGTCCAGTCCCGACCGCGCGACCGCCGCTGCCAGGCGGGTATTCATCGTTGCTGCGGAGGGGGCGGTGGAAGGCGTACGGGGCATGGGATTCCAGGGAGGAGGGGCTGACGGAGGGCACCATAACAAATGCGTACGTGAAGCGGCCGATGGGGTAACACGCCCTGCCCACGAAACCTGAACAGGGGGTTGGTTCATCCGTGGGTACGCAATGTTCCGGCAACCTTCGGCGACCAGATTCGATTCAACACCGTTCCCCAGGAGCAACCCACCATGATCACCTCGACCCTTTTCAGTTTCCGCGGCCTGGCCCTGGCAGTGGCGTTGACCGCTGGCGTGACCGCGGCAGGCAATGCGGATGCGATGTCGCGCAAGGACAAGAACACGCTGGTCGGCGCCGTCGTGGGCGGCGTGGCCGGGCACGTGCTGTCCAACGGTGATCCGCTGATGACCGCCGGCGGAGCAGTGGCCGGTGGCGCCATCGGCAACGTGACCACCAAGGACCGTCGCGACAACCGCAATCATCGCTACGACCGTGATCGTCGCTATGACCGTGGCCACCGCTACGAGCGCACCAGCCATCACGATCGCCGCCATGACCAGCGTCGCTGGAACCAGGACCGCCGCAACCACAATCGCGGCTGGCGCTGATCCCCGCGGTGTCGCCCGGGCCCGGCGCGCCAAGCCTGCGTATCCGGCGCCCGGGCGCCCGCTGGGTGGTCGCGCGGCGCGCGCCATGAGATAGCGCGCCGGCGGCACGTCATGACATCGCGGGCTGGCGTGGGTTACCGTCCGGATCTGAAGCAGCGCGGGTGCTGTCAGGGAGAGGCCGGAGATGAGGGCAGGGAAGTCCACAGCGGAACGGGCAGGGCAGCAGCGGCGCCTTGCACGGAGATACAGTGTTGCTGCCGCCGTTGCAGCCAGCGTCGCCGGTCTCTGGCTGATGCCATGCATGGCTGCGACCCAGCGTCCGCCGGTGGGCGTGGAGGAGGCGCTGGCCCGCATCGCCACCGTGGCGGACGCACCCGCCTCCACGCAGGCCGCACAGGCGCTGTGGCGCATTCCGCTGGACGCGCCGGTGATCGTGCATGACCGCGCCTCCGGGAGCAGTTGGCGCAGAGACCCCGCCACAGGGGCCGCGCTGCCTGTCGTACTGCGGAATGACCAGCCGCCCGCCAACACCTGCATCACGATCGATGGCGCCCCTGCCGTCCTGCTGCTTCTGCCGCTTCCCGGCGACCGGGACGGATTGGCGACGCTGTTCTGGCACGAGCAGTGGCACTGCGTGCAGGCGGCCCTCGGTCTGCCTGCCGCCGAGGGCGACACGGCACACCTGGATGGGGAGGCCGGTCGCACGGCGTTGCGGCTGGAGATGCGCGCGCTGGCGCAGGCACTTTCCACGCGCGACGAGCACCAAGCGCGCCAGCATGCGGCAGCAGCGCTGGGCTACAGAGCTCTGCGTGCGGATTCCGCGGCACCGCCGACGCGCGCGCTGGACGAAGAAGCGAAGGTGGAGCGCAATGAAGGCCTGGCCGAGTACACGGGACGCGCGATCGCTGCGGCCACCCACGGTGGCGATGCGACAGCTGCCGCCGTAGGTGCACTCGCCAAGGCGGATGCGTCGCAGAGTTTCGTGCGTTCGACGGCGTACGTGACCGGGCCCGCGTACGGACTGCTGCTCGACCGATGGTCGCCAGCGTGGCGCCGCGCGGTGTCTGCGGGCACGACGTTGCCTGCGCTGCTGGCGGATGCGCTGGGCGTCGCATGGCGTGGGGCCGGCATCGCAAAGAACGATGCCGGCTATGGCGCCGATGAGGTGCGCGCAGAGGAACGCGAGCGAGCAAAAGAGCGGGAGCGACGCAGTGCCGGCTACCGCGAGCGTTTCCTCGGCAACGATGCGGTTCGTCTGCCCCTGCGCAACCCGTCGATCTCCTTCGATCCCCGCTCGCTGTTCCCGCTCGATGATGCCGGGACGGTCTATACGCCGCTGACGGTGCGGGATGAGTGGGGCGAGTTGACGGCAGTATCCGGGGGGCTTCTGTCCAGGGATTGGGCGTTGCTCAGCGTGAGCGGCGGCGTCGTGGACGGCGCGGGTTCCAGATGGACGGGACCAGGCTGGACGCTCGTACTCGGCGAAGGATGGCGCCTGGAGCGGGGCGGCGACGGGTGGGGTTTGACGAAGGGGTGGGGATCGGGCGTGGGCGATCCGGGCGACGCGGGTGAGTGACGTATCGGACAGTCAAAGTCGTACGACCTTGCCGGCGAGGCAGGGCGTGAGCATGCCGTTGGCAACGCCGGATTGCGTGACAGTCACGACGACCACGCGGCGTTGGCGGCTCTGCTGGAACGGGCGGCAGGCGATGCGTGCGGAGCAGTGCCGTGGCCTTGCCTTTGCCATGTTGTCGCACCTGAAACGCGTTGCGATGGACGCGCAGGCCAATGGCCAATTCTGATCGGAAGCGTTCAGTTTCTTCACGTTCCCTCTACGTCTTTCGGCTTCAACTGAACCCCGGTCATGGCTCTGGCGATGAGGCCGCTATCGTCCGAACACCCCATACGAAGGAGGCAGTGCAATGTTCCTGACAAAACAGCAACTGACAACGGCGCGTACGCTGACAGTGGCGTTGATCGCGACTGTGGGCCTGAGTGCCTGCGCTACGTACAAAGACGAGTTCGCCACCATCAACTCCCGCCTGGATCAACTCGATACGAAGGTGCAGGGCGCCGCCCAGAGTGCGGAGTCGGCCAACCAGTCGGCGCAGCAGGCCAACCAGCGTCTGGATCAGATCGAAGGTCGCGTCCAGCAGCTCGAACAGGCGCCTCGCCGCAAGCCGCGCGGTTGATCGCTTCTGCACCGTTTGTGTGCAACGTCTGAATCGGCGACCGGTGGCCTGTGCAGGCCACTGGTCCCCGTTGGTCGTGCAATGTCCTTTGCAAGGAAGTGTCCCATCCGTACGCACTCATCTCCTGCCGTCCTGGCCCTTCGCGGGGCGCTGACCCTGGCGCTGGCGTTCGCGAGTATTGGCGTGGCCAATGCCGACGAGGCTGTCGCGAAACCGGCCGCCGCCGTCGATGAACTTCCGCCGGGCCAGGAAGTCTCCAACACCGTGATTGACCTGGCCGGCTGGGTTGTCGCCACCAAGGACAGCCAGGGCTATCCGTTCGCCATCATGGACAAGGCCGCTGCGCAGATCCTGGTCTTCGACGGCGAAGGCAAACTTCGCGGCGCCGCCCCCGGGCTGTTCGGCTCGGCCACCGGCGACCATATCGCGCCCGGCATCGCCGGACTCGCCCTTCGCGAAATTCCAGGCCGGGATCGCACGACGCCCGCCGGGCGCTTCGTGGGGGGCTTTGGGCCGTCCATCGACGCGGGCCGCGTCCTGTGGGTCGACTACGATTCCGCCGTCTCCATCCACCCCACAGCGACAGGTGTCCCGAAAGAGCGACGGGCCGAGCGCCTGGCATCGGCGTCACCTGACGACAATCGCGTCACCCATGGCTGCATCAATGTCTCGCCGGCGTTCTACGCGCAGATCATTGAATCCACGTTCCAGCGGGGCGGGGTGTTCTACGTGCTGCCAGACAAGGCCTCGATAGCCGAAACCTTCCCGGAGTTCGCGAAGAGTCGCGAGGCGACCCAGGGCGATGAGGGAGCCCGCGCGGGTCCTGCCGGCAAGTAATGCGTCGTCACGGCGCATGGCGTTCAAAATGCGCCAGCAGCGCCGCCAGGTGCGGCGTGTCGACGACAGCGGCGACGTAGCCGTCGGGCCGGATCAGCAGCCAGTCGCCCGGTTGCACGCCATAGGCTTCGACGAAGTGCCCCTCCGCATCGCGCAGGTCGCCGCGGTGGCCGATGATATGGACATGCAACCCCTTTCTCGACGGTGCTGCGCCGCGGTCCGCTTCGTGACCCAGCAATGTCCAATGCGTTCCGCGCAGCACCTCGAACAGGCGCACGCGCTGTCCACCCGCGCCCTGCAGCGGCGCATCCGGCGCCCGGTTGCCCGGCGCAATGCGTCCGCTGCGGGCCTCGGCAGGTAGCGTGAGTGACGATTCAGCATAGGCGAGATCGAGCTGCTGGACCTCGCGCCCGCGGCGGTTGTCGCCGCGCCGGGCCTGGGCGAGCAGCGTCGTGGCAAGCCCGAGCATCGAGGCTGCAATGGGGCGGCGCTCTTGCTCGTAGGTATCCAGCAGGGCCTGCGGCGCACCCTTCAACACCGTCGCCAGTTTCCAACCGAGGTTGTAGGCGTCCTGCGCGCTGGTGTTCAGGCCCTGGCCGCCCGTGGGCGGATGCGTGTGGGCGGCGTCGCCGATGAGGAACACGCGGCCGTCGCGGTACCGGTCGGCCAATCGCGCGTTCATCCGGTACGCCGAGGCCCAACAGACATCGAGCACCGCGAGATCATTGCGGCCGGTACGCACGCGCACCATGTCCGCCAGCCCGTCGACGGAAAGGTCCACGTCACCGTCGAGCGGTACGGGGGCCTGCAGCTGGAACAGCGCCGTTCCCATCAGCGGGCACAACGAGATCCGCCGCTGCGGGTCGTCTTCGTTGAAGTTGTGCCAGGCATCGCGCGGCAGACCGTGCAGCACGATGTCGGCCACCACCGCTCGCACGCCCAGTGTTTTGCCCGGGAAGCCGATGTCCAGTGCCTGGCGTACGAAACTCCGACCGCCGTCCGCGCCGACCAGGTAGCGCGTGCGCACGGTCTGCTCGCCCGTTGGCGTGGCAAGGCGGACGCTTACGCCGTTGGCGTCCTGTTCCAACCCGATCACTGCGTGCCCGAACTCGACCCGGTGGCCCAGCTCGGCGAGGCGATCGCGCATCACGGCCTCGGTCAGGAACTGCGGCACCATCAGCGGCCGCCGATAGGGTTCGGCCGGTGTTGCCGGGGCGGCCTCGATGACCGCGGCGTCCGTGCAGGTGCCATCGGCATGGTGCGACCGCGAGACTGGATAGAGGCCGCCGGCGGCGAACAGCCTGTCGACGATGCCCATGTCCTCGAAGATTTCCTGGCTGCGCGGTTGGATGCCCTTGCCACGTGAGCCATGGAAGGGCTGTTCCCGCTGCTCCACCAGGCGGAATGTCACGCCGCGGCGGGCCAGTTCGATGGCCAGGGTGAGGCCGGCGGCGCCGGCACCACAGATCACTACATCAGGGGTATTGCCCATTGTGCCGCTCCAGGTGTGTGTAATATGCACTTACTTGGAGGGGATGCTATGCCTGCGAAAAATAAGGTGCAAGATACACATAATTCTTCCGCATTGAAGTCGCTGCACCTTTCCATGGTCAGCCTCGCCAGCGTGATGAACCGGCCGCGCAATGATGAGCGGCTGATCCAGGAGGCCGGGGTAACGCTGGACCAGGCCCTGTTCCGCCTGCTGGTGGTGATCGAGCGGGTCGGGCCGATCGGAGTGGTTGAGCTGGCCGATCGGCTGGGCCGCGACTACACCACCATCAGCCGGCAGGTCGCCAAGCTCGCGGCGATGGAGCTGGTCACGCGTCGTGGCAACCCCCAGGACCGCCGTATCCGGGAGGCGACCATCGCCCCGAAGGGCAAGGAGATGACCGATCGGCTGGACGCCGCACGCGAGCGGATCGGTCGTGAGATCTTCGCGTCGTGGCCCGCGCAGGAGGTATCGGAGCTGGTGCGTTTGATGGCAAAGTTCGCCAGCGCGCTGGAAGCCCGTGAGCGGGAGCCGTAACGACGCAGCGCAGACTTCAGGCCACCGCCCGTCGCTTGGACGCCCCTGTCAGACCCTCAAGGCATCACACGTGAAAGGATTCCTGCTTCTTGCCCTGCTCACGGTCGCGTCCTCGACCGCCCATGCCATCGTCATCCGCGACGACGTGGACGATGCGCGGTACCGCGTTCCCGCCACCGAATTTCCCGCCCTCGTGGACATGCCCGGCGAAGGCCACGGTGCGCTGATCGCACCGCAGTGGGTGCTCACCGCCGCGCACACGCTGCCGATGCATGCCGACCTCAAGCAGGTGGTGATCAATGGAAGTGCCCGGGACGTCGAGCGCGTCGTCACCCATCCCGGCTATCGCACGCTGCCGCAGACGTTGATCGACCAGGCCATGGCCAGTGGCGAGGCGATGCTGATCGTGGTGTTTCTGGCCTCGGGCGATGATGTTGCCCTGATCAAGTTGAAGACGCCCGTCACCGACGTCGCGCCTGTTGTGCTTTACAGCGGCAGCGACGAGGCCGGTCAGGTGGCAAAGATCCTGGGGAAGGGCGCGACGGGTACCGGTGCTACCGGGCACTCTCCCAACGGCCCCAATCGCACTGAGCTCCGGCGTGCATTCAACCGGATCACCAGTGCCTACGACCGCTGGCTCTGCTATGTCTTCGATGCACCACCAGAAGCGCTGCCGCTCGAGGGCGCGCTGGGCAACGGTGACAGCGGTGGTCCCGTGCTCGTCGAGCACGATGGCCAGTGGCTGCTGGCCGGGCAGGGGTCGTGGAAAGTCGTCCAGGGCAATGTGCTGACGGCCCGGCCCGGGCGATACGAGCAGGTGACGTGCAATGTGCGGATGAGTCATTACGCGGAGTGGATCCGGCGCGTGATGGATGAACACACCAGCCCACCTGATCCAACCGTACCTTCAGCTGATCGATCTCCGCCTCGCTGACGCCGATGGACTTCAGGTAGGCCTTCGGCACCGCCGTACTGCTGATGCAGGTCACCAGGAACAGCTCCATGTTCTCCGGTGTGGTGCCCGACATGCCGGCCATCTTCCTGCCGATCTCCGGGCGGAGCCCCTGCTCTGTACTGTGGAGTGATCCCAGCGATTTAACGCCACGGTACGGCCAGGTGCGCACACTGGTCTGGTCTGCACTGTCCCTCATGCACCGCAACCGGAGATCCCATGTCCTTCAACGCCCTCCTTGCCACCAAGACCGGTGATGCCATCAGCGCCGGTGTCGTCCAGCTGACCGAGCAGGACCTGATGCCCGGCGACGTCACCGTGGCCGTGGAGTACTCCACGGTGAACTACAAGGATGCCCTCGCGCTGAGCGGTCGCTCACCAGTGATCCGTACCTTCCCGCTGATCCCCGGTATCGATCTGGCCGGTGTGGTCGAGACCTCCAGCCATCCCGGTTACGCCGCTGGTGACCGTGTGCTGGTCAACGGCTGGGGGTTGAGCCAGACCCACCACGGCGGCTATGCGCAGAAGGCACGCGTGCCCGGCGAGTGGCTGGTGAAGATCCCCGAGGCGTTCACCAGCCGCGATGCGATGGCGATCGGTACGGCCGGCTACACCGCGATGCTGTCGGTGCTGGCGCTGGAGCATGGCGGTGTATCACCGGACCAGGGGGACATCCTGGTGACCGGTGCCAACGGCGGTGCCGGCTCCATCGCCATCGCGCTGCTGTCCACGCTTGGCTATCGAGTGGTGGCATCGACCGGCCGGCTGGAGGAGTCCGCCTACCTCAAGGAACTGGGCGCCGCCGAGATTCTTGACCGCGCGACGCTGTCCGAGCCGGGCGCGCCGATCGCCAAGGAACGCTGGGCCGGTGCGATCGACGCGGTGGGCAGCCATACGCTGGCCAACGTGCTGGCGCAGACCCGCTATCGCGGCGTGGTCGCCGCCTTCGGATTGGCCCAGGGGGCCGATCTGCCGGGCTCCGTGCTGCCCTTCATTCTGCGCAATGTGACCCTGGCCGGTATCGATTCGGTGAACGCGCCGTATTCCGCACGCGAACAGGCGTGGACGCGCCTGGCGGCGGATCTGGATCTGGGCAAGCTCGCCCGCACCACGCAGATGATCAGTCTTGCCGAGGTGCCGGCGCTGGCCGGCCAGGTGCTGCAGGGGCGGGTGCAGGGCCGCACCGTGGTCGACGTCAACGCCTGAGGCGTGAATGCCCACGGTAGCCACCGCGGGTGACCGGCATACCGGCGAAGGTGCGGAGGCGTCAGGGTGCCTTCTTGGCGGGGATCCGGCGGAGGACATCTTCCCCTCGATCGCCGTGTCATCGCGCATGCGGAAGATCCAGACGTAGTCGTTGTGATACGGCTTGCCGTCCAGGGCGATCAGCGTAGCGGCAGCCGGCTCATCGGCGGATCTCCCCGCGGAGCGTGGTGGTGCCGAAGATCAACTGCTGGGCCATCGGCCGGCCGATGAAGCGGGCGGGGAAGATCGGTGCCGGTGCACTGGCCTCATCCAACCGGGCCAGATGCGCCTGGCTGAGGACGATCTCCAGCGCGCCGAGGTTGTCTTCGGCCTGCGCGACGGTACGGGCGCCGATGATCGGCGAGACCATGGCCGGATTGACCAGCGTCCAGGCAATGGCCACCTGCGAGCGCGTCACGCCCAGCTCCTCGGCCACCTCGCCCACTACCGTGGCAATCGCCAGCGAGCGTTCGTTGAGATGGCCGATTGATGCGATCACGCCCTTGCGACTGCTCGCCACGTCCGCACTGTTCTCATCGGAGAGATCGGCGTGGGTGTACTTGCCGGTCAGGATGCCACCGCCGAGCGGGGACCAGGGCAGCACGTGGATCCGCACGCACTTCCGGGAGGCCTGCCGGATCGAAGAGATCGCCGGGATCGCGGGCATGAGCCGTTCCAGTTTCCATGCGCACTTCAAGGCGGTCACGGCGATGAGTCCGCTGGATTTCAGGACGCAGCTGCGGATGCAGGAGGCGCGGCGACTGATGGTCAGTGATGGCCTGGATGCGGCCGGGGCCGGCTTCAACGTGGGCTATGAAAGCCCTTCGCAGTTCAGCCGGGACTACTCACGGCTGTTCGGCCTGCCCCCGGCGACCGATGCCCAGCGGCTGCGGTTGGCGGAGGGGAGGAGCTGCGGGACACCGTAGTGTGGCCGCACTCCCATGATGCCCGCACCACTGCGGGCGGACCTGCCGTCAGACCGGTGCGAAACCGCGGGTGGTCTTCTTTTCATTCTTTTCCGCCTTCTTTTCCTTGGCGGTCTTGGCAGGTTTCTTTTTCTGCTCTTTCTGTTGGTTCAGGCCTTTGGCCATGATGACGCTCTCCAGGTGGGTTGCAACGGGGCGAGCATGGCACATCCGGTGTCGGCCGGCGCATCGGCGTGCGATGGGTGCCCTGGAGTGAACCCGGGGTGCGGCCGTTCAGGGCGCAGGCATGTCCCGGTACACCGGCTCGCTGCTGAGCACCTTCAGTCCGTCCGGCCCACTGTGCAGCAGCCGTTGCTCCCCGATCGCCTGTTGCCACTGCAGACGGAAACCGTCAGCATCGGGGAGTCGGGCGGCCAGCGCGATGAGGTGCTCGCGGGCCTGCGGGCCCTCGCTGTCGAACTGGCCCCAGCGTTGATCGTGGCAATGGATGATCAAGCGATAGTGGCTCATGCCGGGCTCGGCCAGTAGAGGCTGTCCGGGGTGGAGCGCGCACCGAAGATGGCCTGGCCGACGCGCACGACGGTAGCCCCTTCTTCGATGGCGATCTCGACGTCGCCTGACATGCCCATGGAGAGTTCCTCCAGGCTGATGCCCGCCGGCAGCGTGGGGCGCAGCCGCTCGCGCAGGTCGCGCAGTCTCGCGAAGCACGGCCGTACCTGTTCCGGATCGGGCGAGAACACGGCCAGCGTCATCAACCCGCGTACGCGCAGGTTGGAGAACGCCGGCAGCTGCTGCACGAAATCGGCGACCTCGATCGGGTCCAGGCCGTACTTGCTGTCCTCGCCGGAGGTGTTGACCTGCACGAACACGTCCAGCGTGCGCTGCTCCAGTTCCAGCCGCTGATCCAGTGCCTGTGCCACGCGCAGGCTGTCCAGCGCCTGGAACTCACTGGCGAAGCGCGCCACGTCGCGCGCCTTGTTGGTCTGCAGGTGGCCGATCACCGACCAGCGCAGGCCGGGCAGGTCGGCCATGGCCGCGGCCTTGCGCTGGGCTTCCTGCACCTTGTTCTCGCCGAGCTCATGGCAGCCGGCGTCCCACGCCATGCGCAGGCGGGCTTCATCGACCGTCTTGCTGACCGGCAGCAGCCGTACGCTGGCCGGATCGCGGCCGGCCAGCGCGCAGGCGCGGGCGATGCGTTCGCGGACCGCCTGCAGGTTGTGGCGGATCTCGTCGACAGTGGTGGCCTGGGGCCAGGTGGGGGCAGCGATGGGCATGGGGAGCTCCGGAAGCGGGGACGGCTGCAAGGCGGCAGCGCACGTGCAACACTGTCCCGTGACGATGAGCATATTGGCATAGGACAAAATGAAAATCACCGGCCAGACCGCCAGTGCGGTGTTCGAGAGCATCCGCCAGCAGATCCTCAGTGGCGCGCTGGTGCCCGGGCAGCTGCTGCCCCCGGTCCGCGATCTGGCGCTCGCACTGGGGATCAACCGCAACACGGTCGCGTCGGCCTACAAGCGACTGGACGTGGCCGGTCTGGCCCAGACCCAGGGCCGGCGCGGCACCGTGGTCAGTGCACGGCCCAGCCCTGGGGCGCAGGAGGGCACGCAGGCGGGCTCGGCACTGCACGATCTGGCCAGTGGCAATCCGGACCCGCGCTGCCTGCCGGACCTGCGCGCGTTGTTGCCGGCGCGGCCGCCACGCCTGTATGGCGCAGCGACGATCGATCCGGTGCTGGCTGAACTAGCGCATCAGCAGCTGGCTTCGGATTGTCCGGCCGGCTATGCGCTGGAGCTGGCGCACGGCGCGGTCGATGCGATCGAACGTGTGCTGGCCTGCTGGTTGCTGGCCGGTGATCCCGTGGCGGTCGAGAACCCGTGTTTCCTCGGCAGCCTCAATACGATGCGTGCCGCCGGCTACGACGCGGTGGCGGTGGCGATCGACGACGAGGGCATGCAGGCCCAGGCGCTGGAACAGGCGCTGGCCGCCGGCGCGCGGGCGGTGCTGCTGACCCCGCGTGCGCACAATCCCACCGGCGCCAGCCTCAGCCGGCGACGTGCGCGCGCGCTGCGCCAGGTGCTGGAGCGCTACCCACAGGTGCTGGTGCTGGTCGATGACCATTTCGCATTGTTGTCCCGGCAGCCGTATCACGCGGTGATTCCGCCAACGACCCGGCGTTGGGCGTTGCTGCGCTCGCTGTCCAAGTCATTGGGGCCGGACCTGCGCCTGGCGTTGATTGGCTGTGATGCCGAAACCGCAGCCCGGTTACGCCTGCGGATGGCACCGGGTACCGGTTGGGTCAGCCATCTTCTGCAGGACGCGGCGGCCGCGGCGCTGGGGTCTGGCCGGGTGGCAGCGCGGATGAAACGGGCCGGGGATGATTACGTGGCGCGCCGGGAGGTGCTGCGGCAGGCGCTGCGGGCCGAAGGCATCGCGGTGGGCGCGCAGATGGATGGGTTGAACCTGTGGCTGCCGCTGCAGCGTGACAGCCAGCCGCTGGTGATGGCCCTGGCCCAGCGCGGCTGGCAGGTGCGCGGCGGCGAAGTGTTCTCGGTCCACACGCCGGTGCACGGGGTGCGGATCACCACCGCCACGCTGACCGCGACCGACGCAAGGCGCTTCGCCCGGGATCTGCGCGAGGCGCTGGCCGCCGGGGTTCAGGGGGCAGCGGCAGCGTTGGGGCTGACGTAGTGCGACTGTTCGTCCTCGTTGAGGAAGATCAGTTCCGGCTTGCCCTGCCAGGAGGTCAGCATCGCGCCGGTGCTGTTCTGGTGTTTGACCACCAGGGTCGCGCCGCGGTCCGGATTGGCGGTGACCTTGAACACTTCGGTGGTGCCGCTGGCATCGTCCAGGGTGAGGATGGCCTCGTCACCGACATCGGCGGTGCCGTAGCCGCCACGCTCGGAACCGTCGGCACCCAGCAGGATCAGGCCCGACAGCGGTGAGGCGCGCGGCCCCTGGGTGACCCCTTTGGTGAGTGGATCGGGCACCGGTGCGCCGAGGATCACCCGCGCCTGGCCGCTGGCATCGCGGATCACCAGGCCGCGTGCGGTGATGACGCGCTCATCGGACTGGCTCTGGTGCAGGCGCAGCGCGGTCCAGCCGGAGACGGCCAGGGCAAGGCTGGAGACGACCAGCGTGGTAAGCGTCAGGGCGCGCGACATGGGTTCTCCGGATCCTTGGAAGGTTGCGACCATAGCGGATAGGCCGTTGACGGCACCAGTCGGAAAATTCTGGAATTACCACCAGACCGTGAACCCGGTCACGGGATGGCTCAGCGGAAATCGCGGCTGTGGGTACGCACCCCATCGATCAGCGTATCGATGTTGTGCATCTGGCGCACGATCAGGTGCTGCACGCCGTCCACGCGTTCCAGGCGGCCATCGATCTGCATCATCCGGGCTTCGACCAGCACGCGGTGCTGCCGGTCGGCGATCTTGCGCCAGACCACCGCGTTGACCATGCCGCATTCGTCTTCCAGGGTGAGGAAGGTGACCCCGCTGGCGGTCTGCGGGCGCTGGCGCATGCGTACCAGCCCGGCAAAGCGCACGCTGCGCCCATGTGGCAATGCGGCCAGTTCGTCGGAACGGTGGCAACGGCGCTGACGCAGCTGGCTGCGGATGAAGGAGACCATGTGCCGGCCCAGCGTGGTGCCGGTGGTGTTGTAGTCGGCCTGCATGTCCTGGAAGGCGCTGGGCAGCGGCAGTGGCACGGCGGCTTCGGTGGTGGCACGGGCGGTCTCGAACAGCGGCAGCGGCTTCTCCACGCCGGAGACTTCCCAGCGCGCGCGATGGCGATGGCCGCTCAAGCCCTTGAGTGCGCCGGCATCGGCCAGCAGGCCTTGATGGCGACGGTCCAGCCGGGCGCGCTGGCTCAGGTCGGCGACGCTGTCGAAGGGCGCGCGGGTACGTGCCTGCACCACGCCGGTGGCGACATCTTCGCTGAAGCCATCGATCAGGCGCAGCCCCAGCCGGATGCCGAACGGCCGGCCCGGCGAGGCGGGAGGCACCAGCGTGCAGTCCCATGCGCTGTAGCGCACATCCACCGGCAGCACCGGCACGCCATGGCGGCGCGCGTCCTGCAGGATCTGGTCCGGGGTGTAGAAGCCCAAGGGCTGGCTGTTGATCAGGCTGGCGGCAAACGCGGAAGGGTGGTGGCACTTGAGCCAGCAGCTGACATAGGTGATCAGCGCGAAACTGGCCGCGTGGCTTTCCGGAAAGCCATAACTGCCGAAGCCCTTGATCTGGTCGAACAGGCGCTCGCCATAGTCGCGGCTGTAGCCATTGGCGGCCATGCCGGCAAGCAGCTTGTCGCGGTGGGGCTCAAGCCCACCGTGGCGTTTCCACGCCGCCATCGAGCGGCGCAGTGCGTCGGCCTGCCCGGGGCTGAAGCCGGCGGCGGCGACGGCCAGCTGCATCACCTGTTCCTGGAACAGCGGCACGCCGAGGGTGCGCTTGAATACCTTCTCCAGGGCGGGCGGGTAGTCGATCTCTTCGATGCCTTCTTCCTTCAGCCGCTTCCGTCGATTCAGATACGGGTGGACCATGTCGCCCTGGATCGGGCCCGGGCGCACGATCGCCACTTCGATCACCAGATCGTAGAAACAGCGTGGCTGCATGCGCGGCAGCATCGCCATCTGCGCGCGCGACTCGATCTGGAACACGCCCAGGGTATCGGCGCGGCAGATCATGTCGTAGGTGGGCGCATCGCCCTGCGGAATCTTCGCCATGGTCATCGGCGGTCCGCCATGCGCTTCCAGCATCGCCAGGCATTTGCGCACCGCGGTGAGCATGCCCAGTGCCAGGCAGTCGACCTTCATCAGGCCGGTGACGTCCAGGTCGTCCTTGTCCCACTGGATCACGGTGCGGTCGGCCATGGCCGCGTTCTCCACAGGCACCATCGTGGACAGCGGATGTTCGGAGATCACGAAACCGCCCGGGTGCTGGGACAGGTGGCGCGGGAAGTCGACCAGTTCACTGGTCAGCGCCACCACGCGCCGCATCAACGGGGTCTCCGGATCGAAGCCGCGTTCGCGCAATGCCTCGGGCAGCGGCTCGTGGCTGCTCCAGCGGTCCAGGCAGGCGGCCAGTTCGTTGACCTGGTCCGGCGGCAGGCCCAGCACCCGCGCCACATCGCGCACCGCGCTGCGGCCACGGTAGCTGATCGCCACGGCGGTCAGTGCCGCACGCTCGCGACCGTAGCGGTTGAACACGTACTGCAGCACTTCCTCGCGGCGTTCGTGTTCGAAATCGATGTCGATGTCCGGTGGCTCGTCGCGCTCGGCGGAGATGAACCGTTCGAACAGCAGCTCCATCTCACTGGGATCGATCTCGGTCACGCCCAGCACGTAGCACACCGAGGAATTGGCGGCCGAGCCGCGGCCCTGGCACAGGATCTGCTGGCCGCGCGCGAAGCGCACGATGTCGTGCACGGTCAGGAAATAGGACTCGTACTGCTTGGTATGGATCAGCGCCAGCTCGTGTTCGATCTGGTGGCGCTGCCGGGGCGTCTCGCCCGCTGGCCACCGCCATTGCATGCCTTCTTCCACCAGTACCCGCAGCCAGCTGGCCGGGTCGTGGCCGGCCGGCACCAGTTCGCGCGGGTAGGTGTACTGCAGTTGCTTGAGATCGAAGTGGCAGCGCTCGGCGATGCGCAGGGTTTCGGCCAGCAGTTCGGGTGGGTAGAGCGTGGCCAGGGCCTGGCGGGTGCGCAGGTGGCGCTCGCCGTTGGGGAACAACCGCCAGCCGGCTTCGCCGAGCGTGCAGTGGTGGCCGATCGCGGTGAGGGTATCCTGCAGCGCGCGGCGGCGGCGCACATGCATGTGCACATCACCGCTGGCCACCAATGGAATGCCCTGGTCGCGGCCGAAACGACGCAGGCGCTGCAGGCGCGCGCGGTCGTCGGCCTCGCGGTGCAGTTCAACCGCCAGCCACAGCCGCTGCGGGAAACAGGCCTGCAGCCACTGCGCATCCTCGATGGCCGGGGCAGGTGCCGGCCACAGGCACAGCAGGCCGGCGTGCAACTGCTCGATGTCGCTGCGCAGGCAGCGGTACTCGCCCTTGGGTGCACGCCGGCGGCAGGTGGTGATCAGCTGGCACAGCGCGGCGTAGCTGCCCTGGTCGGTGCACAGCAGCACCAGTTTCGGGCCGTCTTCCAGTTGGAATTCGGCGCCGGTGATCAGGGGCAGCGCGTGCTTCTGCGCGGCCTGCCAGGCGCGCACGATGCCGGCCAGCGAGCACTCATCGGTGATCGCCAGCGCGCGGTAGCCCTGGCCCTTGGCACGCGCGAACAACTCCTCGGCGATGGACGCGCCACGCTGGAAACTGAAGGCCGACAGGCAATGCAGCTCGGCGTAGTCGGGCAGGGGCGCGCTCATGCGAACCAGCCGTGCAGCATGAACGGCCCGCTGCGTGCATCGGCGGCGGTATACGCCCACCCGCGTTGGCCCTGCGTGGTTTCCACCACGTAATAGTCGCGGCGGATGTCCCCGGCATCCCACCACCCCGATTCGATCCGTTCCGGTCCGGACAGGATGCGCAGGTGTGGATCCTGCAGCGCCTGCGGCTGGGCCAGCAACCAGCCCGGGCGCATCGGCAGCGGCGGCGGCGGTGCTTTGGGGGCGCCCCTGGCATCGCCGGTCGCGCGTTCGGGCCGATGGTCGGCGCGCAGCCCCAGCCCCTGCACGGCGTCATCGCCGAGCCGGGCACGCAGGCGTTCGCGCAACTGCTCCCACGGCATCGCCTGCTGCGGGCGCGGGTCGAACAGATCGCGTGCGGCCGGGACGAACGGCGGCAGCTGCTCGGCCTGCAGGCGCAGGCCACGGCTGCCGGCGGGCAACTGCAGATGATCGACGCGGTTGCGGGCCAGTTCGAACAGCATCGCCGGTTCGCGTTCGGGGGCGAGCAGGCCGATCGAGAGCCGTGTGTCGGGGTGGTTTTCGTGTTCGAACCACAGATCGAACTGCAGCACGCCGCCATCGCGCGAGCACAGGAACGCGGCCAGATCGGCGGTCAGGCGCCGCAGCGGGAACAGCATCGCCTGGGTGGACTCGACCTCGTACTCGAACTCGATGCGCGCATCGAAGCGGTCCGGTGGCTGGAAATAGCGCAGCGGTGGCGTGCTGATGCCGCGCAGTGCATCCAGATGCGCAAGGACCTGCGCTGGAAAGCGCCGGGCCAGGCTCTCGCGCGGCAGGCCGAACGCGGCGCCCAGCGTGCGCAGGCCCGAGCGTACGAGCACCGTGACCGCCTCGGCCGGCAACCCGCTGCGTTCGATCGGCACCTGGGCCAGGGCCGCGTCCAGCTGGGGTGCAGCCACGCCGAGCCGCCCATGCACGCGAGCCAGCACGCTGGCGGCATGCGGATTCGGTGCGGCCACCAGCCGATGCCGGAAACCCAGTTCGGTCAGGCCACGGGTGAGCCGCTGCTCGACCTTTGGCCAATCACCGAACAGCGCGCGGCTGGCCCGGATTTCCAGCGCCATCGCATGCGGGAAATCCAGGCTGACCTGTGAGCTGATGCCGTACAGCCAGCTGGCCAGCAGGTGGCGGGTGGCCTGCTCGGCGCGTGGGTCGTACTCCACGATGAGCATGTCGCGGGTCAGCACCTGGGCGGCCGAGAGCAGCATGCCGCGGCGCAGCCCGCGCTTCCGGGCCGAGGGGCTGACCGCGTGCAGCACGCGCCGCTGCGCCGGGCCGGTGACCAGCACCAGCGGCGCGTCCGGATCGGGTTGCTGGCGCAGGGCGGCATCCAGCGCCAGGTGCGGCAGCAGCAGGCAGGCCCAATCCACGGCGGCGGCTCAATGGGCCACGGCCAGCGGCAGCGGCTGTGCCGGTGCCAGCCCGCCACGGCACTTGAGCACCCGCACCTGGCCATCGTCGAGCTGCAGGCGCAGCGCGGCCGGGGAGGGATTGCGCGCATGCCGGGCATCGCGGAAGGAAAAGCCCAGGCACTGGCCGGTTTCAGCGGCCACCTGCAGCCGGCGCAGCGCGCGGTCATCGGCCTGTTGCGGCCAGCACAGCACTGCCGCGCAGGCTGCCGAGCGCAGGCATTGTTCGGCCGCCCACAACGCATCGCGCGGGCTGGCCTGGACCACCTGCACCTGGCTCAGTGCCAACCCGGCGCGTGCCCAGGCCGGGGCATGCGGCAGGTGCGGCGGGGCGATCAGCACCACGGTCTGCTGTTGCTGGCTCAATCGCGCCAGGGTCGGCCAGACCAGCGCCAGCTCACCGACCCCGGGCGAGGCCAGCAGCACTTCCGACAGGGCCGAGGGCGGCCAGCCACCACCGGGCAGGCGGGCATCCAGTGCCGGGTGGCCGGTCGGATGCGGCGCTACCTCGGGGAACGCCGTACGTGGCTGCCCCCGCCAGACCCGGCGGGTTTCCAGCAGCCGGTCCAGGGCCAGCACGGCGCCCATCAGCGGGCCTCCCGGCAGGGCTGGAGCAGGCGGAAACGGGCGGGAAACAAGGGCATGGCGGCGAGTATCGGCAGCACGCGTGTCAAAGGCTGAGACCGACAATCCTACCCGCAATTAGTAAAAATGCTAACGAATTCGACAGCCGGATTCCGAACCGGTTGAGGGTGCTGAATGCTTCAGCGAGAGCCTCCACGCATGGCGTGGATCTACACGGGAGGGGGGCTCGGCGCCCTGTCGATGTACACCGAGCGGGGTCTTAGCGCCCCTGTGGATCGGGCCGGTGGTGCACGTACTCGACCACGGTGCCGTCCGGATGCACGGCGTTGAAGGCTGCGCCGGTCGGCACGACCTGCAGCGGGAAGATGATCTCCGCCCCGGCCGCCACCAGCCGCTCGTAGTACGGCTGCACGTCATCCACCAGCAGCGTGCCGGTGGTGGAAGTGAACGGGGCCAGCTTGTCCGGCGCGCCTTCGATCAGCAGGAACGCCCCGACCATCGCCAGGCGCAGGCCGGCCTCGGGGAACGGAAAGCCCGCATCGGCCACCACCCCCTGCAACTGCTCGTAGAACGCCACCCGCGCCTCCAGTTCGCCCGGGCCGACGAACACCCGGATCAGCACCCGCGGGCTGCGTTGCCGGGAGGTGTCGTTGCGGTCGCGCCAGAGTTGATCGAAGTGGCGGTGTGGGGGCATGCGGTCGCTCCGGGACGTGAGCGGTCATTATCGATCCGCGATCCACCGGGAACCGGGCTGGGCTCATGACCACCGGTGATGGTGTGATAACCCCGCATCGCCCACCACGCCAGCAGTGCCAGCAGCGAGACGGCAGCGCCGGCCATGCACACCCCGGGCCAGCCGAAGGCGGCATACAGCGCACTGCCGGCCAACGCGCCCAGCCCGCTGCCTGCCGCGTAGAACAGCATGTAAGCGGCGATCCCCTGTGCCTGCGCGTGCGGTGCGGCGGCCAGGATCCGGCTCTGGTTGGTGACGTGCAGCGCCTGCACGGCCAGATCGAGCAGCAGCACGCCCAGCACCAGCCAGCCCAGGTGATGGGACATCGCCGCGATCGGCGCCCAGCTCAGCAGCATCAGCCACAGGGCCCCGGTGGTGACCCGCCCGGCATGGCCCCGGTCACTCCAGTGCCCGCTGCGGGCCGCGGCCAACGCACCGAGCAGGCCGACCAACGCGAAAGCGCCGATGGCGGTGTGGCTGAGGGCATAGGGTGGCGCGCTGAGTGGCAGGCTCATGCTGCTCCAGAACACCCCGAACACGGTGAACAGCAGCAGGCCCAGCACGCCGCGCTGGCGCAGCACCGGCTGCTGCCGCAGCAGCGCGAACACGCCGGTCCGCGCGTCGTGTGCGGCCGACACAGGCAATCGCGGCAGCCGTGCCCACAACAGGGTGCCGGTCACGATCATCAGCACTGCCGAGAGCAGGTACACCGCGCGCCAACCGCCCAGATCGGCCACCGCCCCGGCCACCACCCGTGCCAGCAGCAACCCGACCACCACGCCTGCCTGTGCGGCGCCGACCACCCGGCCACGCTCGTGCTCGCCCGCCGCGGCGGCGGCGTAGGCAATCAGCCCCTGGGTCATCGCGGTGCCGAGCAGGCCCACCGCCAGCATCCCCAGCAGCAGGCTCCAGGCCTGCGTGGCCAGCGCGACGGCCAGCAGCGCCAGCACCAGGCCGCCGGTCTGGACCGCCATCAGGCGGCGGCGGTCCATGCGGTCGCCCAGCGGCACGATCCATAACAAGGCGGCGACCGAACCGAGTTGGGTCGCCGCGATCACCGTGCCGATGCGGCCGGTGCTGATCTGCAGGTCGGCAGCCAGGGCGTCCAGCAGGGGCTGGGCGTAATAGACATTGGCCACGCTCAGGCCGGCGGCGCAGGCGAACAGCATCAGCAGGGACGAGGGGAGCGGGGAGGGGGAAGTGCCGGATGCGCTGGTCGCCATCATTAGGTCTCAAAATAGAACCAGTTGATTCTGCAGGATGTGGTTCTAAAATGAAACTATGAGCGGAGAATCCTGATGGCCACCGAGTCGATGACAACCTGCCCGGTCGGGCGCGCGCTGGACCTGGTCGGCGACCGCTGGTCGCTGCTGATCGTGCGCGAGGCGTTCGATGGGGTCGGGCGCTTCAGTGATTTCCAGCGCCGCCTCGGGATGTCGCGCAGCATGCTCAGCCAGCGCCTGCAGGCCTTGCTGGAGGCCGATGTGCTGGCGCAGCAGCCGCTGGAGGAGGGGCGCAGCTACCAGCAGTACGTGCTCACCGAACGCGGCCGCGCGCTGTTCCCGTTGGTGGTGGCGCTGCGGCAGTGGGGCGAGGCCTTCCTGTTCGCGCCGGGCGAGCCGCGCTCGGTGCTGCAGGCCGACAGCGATGGCCTGCCCTTGGCACTGATGCAGCCGCGTGACCAGCATGGGCAGGTGGTGGCGGCTGCCGGCACCCAGGTGATCAAGCCGCCGTCGCCCTGATTCGGGCCGGGTTTCGCCGTCTCAAATGTAAGCATCCTGTTGACAGGCATGAACACGCTCGGACACTCTTCCGGGGTGAGGTGCCGGCAAGGGCCTCCCGGGTGGTGCGGCTGTCACGACGGGCGGAGGGGCCTGGACGTAGCCGCCATCGCCTTGCGTTGTAAACGGTTCCGCGCCCCTGCGCGTGGTTCCCGCCGATATGGCGCTGCACCCTTCTGCGGCAAGACTCCCTGGATTTATTGCGCAAGCAAAGGTGTTTCGTCCGCTCATGAAAACGATTTCAAAGCCCCTGGCCCTGACGGCCGCCATCGCGCTCTCGCTGAGCGCTTCTGCCTGGGCCGCTGCCCCGGCCGCCACCACCGACGCGTTCACCGTATTGACCCTGGAACAGACCCCGGGTGAGCTGGATGCGGCCGTGGTCGCCGCACAGCTGGAACAGCTGCAGGTCGATGCCGTGACGGTGCGCAACGTGGAGCGCCGCTCCGACCGCGTGGATCCGCTGCAGGGTCTGGCCGATGCGCTGGGCTATCACTATCGTTTCGTGACCGCCGATCCGGCCGCCGCGCAGCAGACCGGCAGCGTCGTGCTGACCCGCCTGCCGATCGAGGCCGAGTCGGGCACCGAACAGCCGTCGCTGAATTACCTGCGCCTCAACGATGGCCGCCATGTGGTCGCGCTGTACACCAGTGCCGCCGATGCCGCGGCGCTGCCGCCGCTGGTCACCGGCTCACGCCTGGGCGCACCGGCCGTGCTGCTGGGCGCGGTGAGTGCCGATGCGGCCACCACCGCCGGCTTCGATCCGTCGCGTGTCGCGCTGGAAGCCAACGAAAGCTACTTCAGCGACGGCTTCCAGTCGGCGACCTCGGCCGCCATCAAGCTGCGCACCCATGACGGAAAGAAGGGCACCACCGCGGCCACGCTGCTGACCCTGGGCTACACCGCGCCGGTCGGTGGCGATACGCCATGGATGGACACCGGCCTGAACGCCGATGCCCGTGCCAAGGCACTGGTCGCGCAGATGACCGTGGACGAGAAGTTCCAGATGCTGCACAGCTACTTCGGGCTGGGCAAGGACGGCGGCCCGCTGCCCGAAGGTGCGGTCGGTTCGGCCGGCTTCGTGCCGGGCGTGCCGCGCCTGGGCATTCCGGCGCAGCAGTCGGCCGATGCCGGCGTCGGCGTGACCAACCCGGGTGGCCTGCGCAAGGGTGACCATGCCACGGCGATGCCGTCGGGCCCGTCCACCGCATCGAGCTGGAACCCGGACATCGCCTTCGCCGGCGGTGCCACCATGGGTCGCGAAGCCTGGCAGCAGCGCTTCAACATCCTGCTGGCCGGCAGCGTCAACCTGCAGCGCGACCCGCGCAACGGCCGCAACTTCGAATACGCCGGTGAAGATCCGCTGCTGGCCGGCGTGCTGGTCGGTGAGTCGATCCGCGGCGTGCAGAGCCAGCACGTGATCTCCACGATGAAGCACTTCGCGCTGAACGACATGGAGACCTCGCGCAATTTCCACAGCGCCGAGATCGGCGAGCAGGCGATGCGCGAATCGGACCTGCTGGCGTTTGAAATCGCCATGGACATCGGCAAGCCGGGTTCGGCGATGTGCTCGTACAACCGCATCAACGGCACCTACGGCTGCGAACACGATTACCTCATGAACGAGGTGCTCAAGCAGGAATGGAAGTTCCCCGGTTTCGTGATGTCCGACTGGGGCGGCGTGCACAGCGGCTCGAAGGCGGCGCTGGCCGGCCTGGACCAGCAGTCGGCCGGTGAAGTGTTCGACAAGGCGGTCTACTTCGATGAGCCGCTGCGCCTGGCCGTGGCCGGTGGCGTCGTGCCGCAGGCGCGCCTGGACGACATGGTCGGCCGCATCCTGCGCACCATGTTCGCGCACGGCAACTTCGACCTGCCGCCGGTGCACGAGCCGATCGATGACGAGGCCGGCTTCCTGGCCGCACAGCGCACCGTTGAAGAAGGCAGCGTGCTGCTGCGCAATGCCGATGACCTGCTGCCGCTGGGCAAGGATGTGCAGCGCATCGTCATCATCGGTGGGCATGCCGACAAGGGCGTGATCGGCGGTGGTGGTTCCTCGATGGTGGGCTGGACGGCCCGCGGCACCAATGCGGTGCCGGGCGTGATGCCGACCACCTGGCCGGGCCCGGTGATCTTCCACCCGTCCTCGCCGCTGGAAGCGCTGCGCGCCGAGCGTCCGGATGCCCGCATCGATTACGTGGATGGCCGCGATGTCGCGGCCGCCGCGCGCGCTGCTGCTGCGGCCGATGTCGCCATCGTGTTCGCCACGCAGTGGTCGGCCGAGTCGGTCGATCTGCCGCACATGCAGTTGCCGGACAACCAGGACGCGCTGATCGCCGGGGTGGCCAAGGCCAACCCGAAGACGGTGGTGGTGCTGGAGACCAATGGCCCGGTCGAGCTGCCGTGGCTGCAGCAGGTGCCGGCCATCCTGCAGGCCTGGTATCCGGGTATCCGCGGTGGCGAAGGCATCGCCGCGCTGCTGACCGGCAAGGTCAATCCGTCCGGCCGCCTGCCGGTGACCTGGCCGGTGGATGTCAGCCAGCTGCCGCGCCCGCACGTCAACGGCCTGGGCTTCAACCCGAAGAACAAGCCGGATGACACCATCGACTACGACATCGAAGGCGCCAACGTCGGTTACAAGTGGTTTGCCGCCAAGGGCCTGACCCCGCAGTACGCGTTCGGCCATGGCCTGTCTTACACCAGCTTCGGCTACGACAACCTGACGGTGGTGGTGGAAGGCCAGCGCGTGGTCGCCAGCGTGGACGTGCGCAACACCGGCAAGGTCGCCGGTGCGGATGTGCCGCAGCTGTACCTGCAGCTGCCGCAGGGCAGCACCACCCCGATCCGCCTGATCGGCTTCCAGAAGGTGACGCTGCAGCCGGGCGAAAGCCGCCGGATCCGCATCGAGGCCGAGCCGAAGACGCTGGCCAGCTTCGACACCGCCGACAAGCAGTGGAAGATCGCCGGTGGGCAGTACGAAGTGCAGCTCTCGCGCGCGGCCAATGCACCGGTGCAGCGCGTGCCGCTGGAGCTGGCCGGGCAGGTGGTCCGCTGAGCTGACGGGCAGGGCACGACCGTGGGTCGTGCCTCCGGTCACCCCGGCAGGTGCTCGCGCAGGTGCGCCAGCAGCAGCCGGACCCGGCGCGAGGGCTGGGCGGTGTTGGGAAACACCGCATACACCCCCTGGCGCGGGAAGCGATGACGGCGCAGGATCGGCAGCAGCCGGCCCTGCGCCAGATCGTCATCGATCAACCAGTGCGGCAACACGGTCGCGCCGGCCCCGGCCAGCGCGAACGCCCGCAGGGTGGAGGCGTTATCAACCGTGACCACCGCATGGGCGGGGTTGCAGGCAAACAGCTGGTCGCTGCCATCGGGCGCCACCAGTGGGAGATCCGCCAGGCGCGGATAGCCCAGCCTTGGCAGCGTGCGGACCCAGTCCGGATCATCGCGCGCGGCCTCATCGGGCAGCGTGGCCAACAACGACGGCGAGGCGACCGCGCACAGTGCGTGCTCGTCCAGCAGGGTCGCGCGCAGCTGCGAATCCTGCAGGCGCCCCAAGCGGATGGCCAGATCGAACCGCTCGGGAATCAGGTCCGCCGGCGCCGGTGAGGTGGACAGGTGCAGGCGCAGCTCGGGATGCAGGGCGCGGAACGACTCCAGCACCGGCACGACCCTCGCGATCGCATATTCCGGTGTAGTGGTCAGCCGCAGCGTGCCACGCAGCTGCAGCTGCTCGCTGCGTGCCTCCTCGATCGCCAGCTCGGCAGTGGCCAACAGCGCCGTGCAGTGCTGGTAGAAGCGTTCACCGGCCTCGGTCAGGGCCAGGCTGCGGGTATTGCGTACCAGCAGGGTCACGCCCAGTTCCTGTTCCAGCCGCTTGAGGTTGAAGCTCACCACGGCGCGGCTCTGGCCGAGGCGCTGTGCGGCAGCGGTCAGACTGCCGGCATCGACAATCGCCTTGAAGGTCTCGAAGCGGTCCAGGCTGACCATGGGGGCGCTCTGACTGTCAAAAATGGTTTGACAGTCTTGCATCCGGTTGCCCGTTTATCCAGCCGCCGCCAACGCGCATGCTGCCGCCTCGAAATCGGAGCGCGCCATGACATACCGGGCCAGAGTGGAAACGCTGTACCTGCTGGGATTCTCGCTGGATCTGGTGAACATGTTCATCGGCACCGTGGCCTATCCGGCCATCGCCGCGGAGCTGCAGGCCTCCGTACCGCAGCTGGCGTGGATCGGCAATGGCTACATGCTGGGCCTGACGCTGGTGATTCCACTGGGCAGTTGGCTGGCCGCGCGCCTGGGCGAACGCCGGGTGCTGTGCCTCTCGCTGGCCCTGTTTACCGTGGGCGCCGTGCTGGCAGGCACCGCGCCGAGCATCGCGTGGCTGATCGCGTGGCGCCTGCTGCAGGGACTGGGCGGTGGGCTGTTGATTCCGGTGGGGCAGGCGATGGCCTACCGCGAATGCCCGCCGGCCGATCGTACGCGACTGACCGCCCGCATCATGGCGGTCGCACTGCTGGTGCCGGCGCTGTCACCGACGCTGGGCGGCCTGCTGGTGGAGTGGGGCTCGTGGCGCGGCGTGCTGCTGGTCAGTGTGCCGCTGGCCGTGCTGGCCTTCGCGCTGGCGGCCGCGTGGGTGCGCCCGGGTGCACCGGTGGCCGTGCCGGCATTGGACCGGCGTGGGCTGCTGCTGGGCTCCGTGGGCCTGAGCGCGTTGCTGGTCGCGCTGGGACTGCTCGCAGCGCCGGGGCAACGGATGCTGGGCGCGGGCCTGTTGGTGGTCGCCACCCTGGTGCTGGCGCTGTATGCCCGCAGTGCGCGCCGGACGGATCATCCGGTCCTGCAGTGGTCGTTGCTGCGGCATGCGTCGCTGCGGCTGGCGATGACGGTCTACCTGCTGGTGCCCGGGACCTTCATCGGCACCCAGCTGGTGGCGACGTTGCTGCTGCATGGGCAAGGCTACGGCGCCGCCGCCATCGGTGGCTTCATGCTGCCGTGGGCGATCTCCTCGGCCTGTGCGATCGCCACGGCACGGCACTGGCTGCCGCGCATCGGGGCGCGCCCACTGCTGAGTGCCGGGATGGGATGCCAGGCCGTCGGTATCGTGCTGCTGATCGCCGTGCAGGCCCAGCAGCCCTGGCTTCCCGTGCTGGCCTTCGCGCTGATGGGCCTGGGTGGCAGCCTGTGCAGCAGCAGCGCCCAGACGCTCGCCTTCCAGAGGCTGGCCGATGCGGAGCTGCTGCCGGGCAGCGCGCTGTGGAATCTCAACCGCCAACTCAGCTTCTGCCTGGCCGCCGCGGTGCTGGCCTGTGTGCTGGCGGTGCTCTCTTCGGTGACGTGGGATCACGCCTTTGCACTCACCCTGGTGCTGGCGGCGGCCATGAGCCTGCTGCCGCTCCTTCCCTTGTGGCGCCTGCCGGCGTCCGCCCTTTCCTTGAGAACCTCCCCATGAATGACACCTTTGCTTTCAATGAGATCCACGACCTGCATGTGCTGATCGAAGACTGGTTCACCGGCCGCTCGCCGGTGGCGGCGCTCGATACCCTGCTGGCCCGTTTCAGCGAGGACTTCAGCATGGTCGGCATCCGTGGTGTCCGCCTGGACAAATCCACGCTGGCCGGCTTCTTCGCTGCCGCGCATGGCAGCCGGCCGGGATTGCGCATCACCATCGATGCAATGACGTACCTGCCGCTGGGCACGGGCGCATGCGCGGTGCGCTATCGGGAAGGCCAGAGCGACGCACAGGGCACCGGCAATCGGCGCGAGTCCTTGGCCATTCTTGTTGGCGGCACCGACGGCATGCTGCGCTGGCAGGCTTTGCACGAAACGGTGGTTGGCGGCTGAATGGGGACGAAGGCCCTGCGCCAAGCCAATCGGCATCTACCGGTGCGGGCCGGGCAGCGCTAGGCTCCGGACGTTGCCTTCACTGCCGGGAGAGAGCCCATGCGTGTGCGTGTATTGCCAGTTGCGCTGTTGAGTCTGATGGTCGCCGCCAGTGTGTCGGCGCAGACCTCGCCGATGACCCCGGACATTCCGGCCAAGGGCTTCGTGACCCCCACGGCGCAGGACAACTACGACAAGCGCGTAATGATGGTGCCGATGCGTGATGGCACGAAGCTCTATACGGTGATCGTGGTACCCAAGGGCGCCAGGAATGCGCCGATCCTGCTGACCCGCACGCCCTACGATGCGGCCAATCGTGCCAAGCGCATGGATTCGCCGAACATGCGTGACATCCTGCCGCAGGGCGATGAAGTGTTCGTGGATGGCGGCTACATCCGTGTGTTCCAGGACATCCGCGGCAAGTACGGCTCCGAGGGCGACTACGTGATGACCCGCCCGCTGCGCGGCCCGCTCAACAACACCAAGGTCGACCACGCCACCGATGCCTGGGACACCATCGATTGGCTGGTCAAGCACGTGCCCGAAAGCAACGGCAAGGTCGGCATGCTGGGCTCGTCCTACGAGGGCTTCACCGTGGTGATGGCACTGACCAACCCGCACCCGGCGTTGAAGGTGGCCGCGCCGCAGAGCCCGATGATCGATGGCTGGATGGGCGACGACTGGCTCAACTACGGCGCGTTCCGGCAGGTCAATTTCGGCTACTTCACCGGGCAGTTGGCCAAGCGCGGCAAGGGCCCGGCGATTCCCAGCGTGGGCTATGACGATTACACCACCTTCCTGCGTGCCGGCTCGGCCGGTGACTACGCCAGGGCCAACGGGCTGGACCAGTTGCCGTGGTGGCACAAGCTGATCGAACACCCCAGCTACGATGCGTTCTGGCAGGAACAGGCGCTGGACGCGCGCATGGCCAGGACCGAACTGAAGGTCCCCACGATGTGGCTGCAGGGCCTGTGGGACCAGGAAGACATGTGGGGCGCGGTACACAGCTATGCGGCGATGGAGCCGCGTGACACCGGCAACACGCTGAACTATCTGGTGATGGGGCCGTGGCGGCACAGCCAGGTCAACTATGACGGCAGCAGCCTGGGCGCATTGAAGTTCGAGGGCGACACCGCGCTGCAGTTCCGCCGCGATGTACTCAAGCCGTTCTTCGATCAGTACCTGGTCGATGGCGCGCCCAAGGCGCAGACACCGCCGGTGTTGATCTACAACACCGGGGAGAACCACTGGGACAAGCTGCAGCAGTGGCCGCGCAGCGCGGCGCAGTCCCGGCCGCTGTACCTGCGCGCGGGCGGCAGGCTGTCCTTTGAAGCACCACAGGCGGGGGAGGCCACGTTCGAGGCGTATGTATCCGATCCGGCCAAGCCGGTGCCGTTCGTACCGCGCCCGGTGCGGTTTGCCGACCGCGATATGTGGACGAGTTGGCTGGTGAAGGACCAGCGCTTCGTGGATGGTCGCCCGGACGTGCTCACCTTTGTCAGCGAGCCGTTGACCGAGCCGCTGCGGATCGGTGGCGCGCCGCAGGTCAATCTGCAGGCAGCGACGAGTGGCAGCGACAGCGACTGGGTGGTGAAACTGATCGATGTGTATCCGGACCAGACCCCGTCGACGCCGGAGATGGGCGGCTACGAGCTGTCGGTCTCGATGGCGATCTTCCGTGGCCGGTATCGCGAAAGCTTCAGCGACCCGAAGGCGATCGCGAGCAACCAGGTGCTGGATTACAAATTCGGCCTGCCGACCGCGAACCATGTGTTCCAGCCGGGCCACCGGGTGATGGTGCAGGTGCAGTCGAGTCTGTTCCCGCTGTACGACCGCAACCCGCAGACGTTCGTGCCGAACATCTACCTCGCCAAGCCGGGCGATTACCAGAAGGCAACGCAGCAGGTCTGGCATTCGCCGCAGCAGGCCAGCTTCATTTCGTTGCCGGTGTACTGAACCCTTGAAGGAAGTGCCGGCCACCGGCCGGCACTTCCAGGATGCAGCGCATCTCGCCCTGGTGAGCCGGAACGTGCATCCGGCCCACCAGGATCAACACTCAACCGTCGATGGTCGGGTAGTCGGTGTAGCCGTGCGCGCCACCGCCGTACAGCGTGTCCTTGTCCAGCTCGGACAACGCCACGCCCAGACGGAAGCGCTCGACCAGATCAGGATTGGCGATGAAGGGACGACCGAAGGCGACCATGTCGGCATAGCCGGAGGCCACCGCCGCTTCGGCACGCGCCTGGTCGTATCCGTTGTTGGCGATCCATGCGCCCTTGAACTTGGCGCGCAGCGCGGCGTAGTCGAAGGCGATGTTGTCGCGCGGGCCGCCGGTCGCGCCTTCGATCACGTGGATGAAAGCGAGCGGGCCGATGGCATCCAGACGCTCCACGGCGCGTTCGAACAACGGCTGCGGGTTGGAGTCGGCAGCGTCGTTGGCTGGCGTCACCGGCGAGAGACGTACGCCGGTGCGTTCTGCACCGATTTCCGAAACGATCGCGCTGACCACTTCATCCAGCAGGCGGGTGCGGTTTTCGATGCTGCCACCGTATTCGTCGGTGCGCTGGTTGCTGCCATCACGCAGGAACTGGTCGATCAGATAGCCGTTGGCAGCATGCACTTCCACACCATCGAAGCCGGCCGTGATGGCGTTGCGTGCAGCCTGGCGATAGTCCTGGATCAGGCCGGGAATCTCGTCCAGGCGCAGGGCGCGCGGCTCGGAGACATCTTCAAAGCCCTTGGCGGTGAAGGTCTTCGCATCGGCGCGCAGGGCACTCGGCGCCACCGGTACCTCGCCCTCGGGCAGCAGGCTGGTGTGCGAGATGCGGCCGACGTGCCACAGCTGCAGCACGATCTTGCCACCGCGCGCGTGCACGGCGTCGGTGACCTTTTTCCAGGCATCGATCTGGTCCTGGCTGTAGATGCCGGGCGTATCCAGATAGCCCTGGCCCAACGGACTGATCTGGGTGGCCTCGGCGATGATCAGCCCGGCGCTGGCGCGCTGTTCGTAGTACTGGATGGCCAGAGGATTGGGAATGCGGTCCTTGATGGCGCGGTTGCGGGTCAGCGGTGCCATCGCGACGCGGTTGGCGACGTCGATGGCCCCCAGACGGGTGGGGGAGAACAATTGGCCGTCAGTGGAATCTGTCATGGGCTTACCTTGGGGGAGGGCGACCGCCAGCGGCGGATGAAAGAAAGGATGTGGGCGTACGACCCCGAGCATAGGGGCAGGTGCGTTGCAGCGATGGGAAGGATTGTTGCGGAGCACGCTGTGCACGTTCTGTAACGTTTTCGCGGCGTATGGTCGAGGCATGGGCAGGCAGTGCCCGCAGCCTTATTCCAACCCGAGGAACAACGCGATGATTGATTATCAGCTCAAGGGAAAGGTCGCCATCGTCACCGGCGGCGTCTCCGGTATCGGCCTGGCCGTGGCCGAACTGCTGGCCGATTCCGGCGCGGCGGTGGCGGTGTGGGATCTCAAGGCCGACGCCGTCGAGAAGACCGCCGAGGCGCTGCGCAGCAAAGGGGTGAAATCGATCGGCATCGCCTTGAACGTCACCGACGAGCACGCGGTGGAAGCAGCCGTGAAGCAGACCGTGCAGGAACTCGGTGGGCTGGACATCGCAGTGAACAACGCGGGTATCGGCGGGCCGTCGGCGGCCAGTGGCGATTACCCCGTGGATGGCTGGAGGAACGTCATCGACGTCAATCTCAACAGCGTATTCGTGTGCCAGCGGGCGCAGATCCAGGCGATGCGCAGCGCGGGCAAGGGTGGCAGCATCATCAACATGGCCTCCATCCTGGGCCAGGTCGGTTTCAACAATTCGGCGGCCTATGTCGCGGCCAAGCATGGCGTGGTCGGCCTGACCCAGACGGCGGCGTGGGAACACGCGGCGGACAAGATCCGCATCAATGCGGTGGGCCCGGGCTTCATCGCCACCCCGTTGCTGGACAAGATGGACCCGAAGGTGAAGCAGGCGCTGGAAAGCAAGCATGCGCTGGGACGCCTCGGCAAGCCGGAAGAAGTCGCCGCACTGGTGGCCTGGCTGGCCAGCGCGGATGCGGGTTTTGCAACCGGCACTTACTACGCCATCGATGGCGGTTACCTGGCCCAGTAAGCCCACCTGTAGGCCCATGCCTGGGAAGGAATCCCCGGGCATGGCCATATCTAGTCAAGTCTGTTCAGTGCCTGCCGCAAGCGAAGTAGTTCATCGATTACAGGCGCCTCGGGGTCTTCGATCGGCGCATCGCGAAAATGCGCCTCCAATCCTCGACGCACGGCTACAATCAAACTGGCCAGGGGCGTGTCGTCGAGTCGGGTCTTTTCGTCGAAGACCGACACCCCGTATCGACGGCGCCGAACATCCAATCGGAACGAGGAATCCACACCATTCAGGACGAACGCGTCGATGCCGTCAGCCATGCGCAACAGCCCTTCGATCAAGTCGCAAAGAGAGAGATGGATCATGTGGGCCAAGCGGGGCGATGCAGATGAGTCGATTGAACGACCGTTGACCGTCAGCCGGAAATCACCCAATTCGAAAGGGTGCAGGGGGCCTTCGGCCAGCCGAAGAACCTCGAAGCGCACTGATGGAGGACCCGGGTTGGTAATAAGGCGAGAGGGGCGAGTGGGATGCATGCGGCAAGGTTCAACCAGACCTTGCACGAGCGCAAGGGCTGGTGTCCGCAAGAGAAAAGGACCTTTGTCGGTAGTATCTTGATTTTCCTTGCCTCATAGCGGTTTCCTGTCACGTGCTCAACTGGAGCGCGCTGCGTACACATGCGCGTCACATCGCTCTTCACGACATTGCTACGTCAACAGCGCAAATCTGGTGCGAACAGTTGAGGGCGCGTTGAATGGGACTGGAACAAGATCTATCGATCCTGCTGCGGATTGCCGTAGCCATGCTGCTGGGCGCCACGCTCGGCATCGAACGCGAGATGGGCAAGCACGCCGCCGGGCTGCGCACGCACATGCTCATCGCCGGTGCAGCCGCACTGATTGTCGGCTTGGGCGACAGCATTGCCGAACACTTCCAGGAGGAACGCTACCGTGACCTGCTGCAGGTCGATCCGGTGCGTCTGATCGAGGCGGTGGTGGCCTGTGTCGGCTTCGTTGCCGCCGGCACGATCCTGCGGGGCTCGCGCGATGACCAGGTCAGCGGCCTTACCACCGCCAGTTCACTGATCATGTCCGCCGCGATCGGTATCGCGGTTGGCATCGGCGAGTATGTGATCGCTGTCGGCGTGAGTGTGTTGTGCCTGATCGTGCTGGTGGTATTCAGCCGTATCGCCAGAAAACTGGAGTCGTCATGAGCAGCGAACGTCCCTTCGAGATCCAGCGCATCGACCATGTGGTGCTGCGCGTGCAGGATCTGCCCCGCGCGGTGCGCTTCTACTGTGACGTTCTGGGCTGCACGGTCGCCCGCGAACGGCCGTCGCTGGGCATGGTGCATCTGCATGCCGGTGAGTCGCTGATCGATCTGATCAGCGTGGACGGTCCGCTGGGAATCAAGGGCGGTGCGGCGCCCGGGCGGGAAGGGCGCAATGTCGAGCATGTCTGCCTGCGCGTGGAACCGTTCGATGCCGAGCAGGTGCGCGTGCATCTGCAGGGACTGCAGGTAGAGCTCAGTGGGCCGGCCGAGCGCAATTACGGTGCCGAGGGCGATGGCCTCTCGCTGCGTCTGCGCGATCCGGACGGCAACTCGGTGGAACTCAAGGGTCGTTCCAACGACTGCGGCTGCTGAGTGGTAGGACCAATATTCGGACGTAGACCTATGGTCTAATAGGCTCGTCTCGCGTTTGGCGTTTCAATGCGGGCAGTTCCAACAGGTATTTGGTTATTGGTACTACCAATAACCACTGTTGGGACGTTCTCGGCTCGCGCGGTGCTGACCGCGCGGACCCCTGTCCGTCTTGATGAGATCCGCCGATGCAGGCCTGGCAACAACTGTATGACCCCGCTGGCAACCTCTGGCTGTCCAGCCTGATCGCGCTGCTGCCGATCGCTTTCTTCTTTGTCGCCCTGGCCGTGTTGCGCATGAAGGGATGGCTGGCCGGCACGATCACCGTGGTGATCGCGTTGGCGGTGGCCCTGCTGTTCTATCGGATGCCCCTGTCGCAGGCGCTGGCAGCAGCCGGTTATGGCTTCGTCTACGGTTTGTGGCCGATCGCTTGGATCATTCTGGGTGCGGTGTTCCTGTACAAGGTCTCGGTCAAGACCGGACAGTTCGACATCATCCGGGCGTCGATCCTGTCGGTCACCGAAGACCAGCGCCTGCAGATGCTGATGGTCGGCTTTGCGTTTGGCGCGTTCCTGGAAGGGGCGGCCGGCTTCGGAGCGCCGGTGGCGATCACCGCTGCGCTGCTGGTCGGGCTGGGCTTCAAGCCGCTGTATGCCGCCGGCCTGTGCCTGATCGTCAATACCGCGCCGGTGGCCTTCGGCGCGATGGGCATTCCGATCATCGTGGCCGGGCAGGTGACCGGGCTGGATGCATTCGAGATCGGGCAGATGGCCGGGCGCCAGCTGCCGTTCCTGACCGTCATCGTGCTGTTCTGGATCATGGCGATCATGGACGGCTGGCGCGGCATCAAGGAAACCTGGCCAGCGGTGCTGGTGGCCGGTGGTTCGTTCGCGATCGCCCAGTACCTGACCTCCAACTTCATTGGCCCGGAGCTGCCGGACATCACCGCCTCGCTGACGTCGCTGGTCTGCCTGACCCTGTTCCTGCGCAAGTGGACGCCGGTGCGCATCTTCCGCTTCGATACCGAGACCAGCGCACAAGCTGCCGCCCAGGCACTGGAGGCACCGCGCTATTCCACCGGCCAGATCGTCAAGGCATGGTCGCCGTTCCTGATCCTGACCGCGATGGTCACGATCTGGAGCATCAAGCCGTTCAAGGCGCTGTTCGCCACCGGGGGGGCGCTGGAGCACTGGGTGCTGAAGATTCCGGTACCGGCGCTGGATCAGCTGGTGCTGAAAATGCCGCCGATCGTGCCGGTCCCGACCGGCTACGAGGCGGTCTACACGTTCGATGCGGTCTCGGCCACCGGCACGGCGATCATGCTGGGCGCGGTGATCGCGATCGTGCTGCTGAAAATGCGCCCGGCCGCGGCGCTGCGCACGTTCGGCGAAACCGCCCGGGAGCTCAAGGTGCCGATCTACTCCATCGGCATGGTGCTGGCGTTTGCCTTCATCGCCAACTACTCGGGCCTGTCGGCCACGCTGGCGCTGGCCCTGGCGCATACCGGCAAGGCCTTCACCTTCTTCTCGCCGTTCCTCGGCTGGCTGGGCGTGTTCCTGACCGGCTCGGATACGTCCTCCAATGCGCTGTTCTCCGCGCTGCAGGCCACCACTGCCCAGCAGATCGGCGTGTCCGAGGTGCTGCTGGTCGCGGCCAACACCACCGGCGGGGTGACCGGCAAGATGATCTCGCCGCAGTCGATCGCGATTGCCTGCGCGGCGGTCGGGCTGGCCGGCAAGGAATCGGACCTGTTCCGCTTCACGGTCAAGCACAGCCTGATCTTCACCGTGATGGTCGGCATCATCACCACGGTGCAGGCCTACTGGCTGACCTGGATGATTCCCTGAGCCCATGCGCGGCAGTCCGGCTACCGGCATCGACCCCATCGCCCGCCACGCGGGCGACAATGGCGGCATGAAGAACGAACGCCTGTCCGACAAGGTGGCCGCGCAGCTGCGCAGCCTGATCCGTGAGCAGAACCTGCAGCCGGGTGACCGCCTGCCGGCCGAACGACCGCTGGCGGTGCAGCTGGGGGTCTCGCGCACGGCGCTGCGCGAGGCGATCGCGCAGCTGGCCAGCCAGGGCCTGCTGAGCGCGCGGGTCGGCGGCGGCACCTACGTGAGCGAGCCGGCGGCCCGTGCCCGGCAGGCCATCGATGAGCCGTTGATCCCGTACCTGCCGCTGTTCCAGGGCGACCCGGAATACCGCTTCGACGTGCTGGAAATCCGCCACGCGCTGGAAGGGGCGACTGCGTGGCACGCCGCCTTGCGCGCCACCGACGAAGACCGCGCGAAGATCCGCCAGGCCTTCGACACCATGATGGCTGCGCATGGCAAGGACGATCCGGCCGGCGAAGCGCAGGCCGATGCCGCCTTCCACCTGGCTATCGCCGAGGCCTCGCACAACCTGGTGCTGCTGCAGGTGATGCGTGGCCTGTTCGAACTGCTGCAGACCAACATCTCGCAGAGCCGCGAGAAGCTCTATACCTCCGCCCGCACCTTCGAGCCGCTGTCCGTCCAGCACCGCGAGATGATGGATGGCGTGCTCGCCGGCGACCCCGAACGTGCGCGTGCCGCCGCACACGCGCACCTGGAATTCGTGCACACCTCCCTGCGCACGCTCGATGACAACGAGGCCCGGCGCGCACGTGCGTCACGGCTTCCTTCTTCCCACGGTTGACCCATGATCATTTCCGCCTCCACCGATTACCGCGCAGCGGCACAACGCCGCCTGCCGCCGTTCCTGTTCCACTACATCGATGGCGGCGCGTATGCCGAGCACACCCTGAAGCGGAACGTCGCGGACCTGTCCGAGATCGCGCTGCGCCAGCGCATCCTGCGCAACATGTCCGATCTGAGCCTGGAAACGGAGCTGTTCGGTGAGCGCCTGGCGATGCCGGTGGCGCTGGCGCCGGTCGGGCTGACCGGCATGTATGCGCGCCGCGGTGAAGTGCAGGCGGCGCGGGCGGCGGCGAGCCGGGGGATTCCGTTCACGCTGTCCACCGTGTCGGTCTGCCCGATCGAGGAAGTAGCCCCGGCCATCGATCGGCCGATGTGGTTCCAGCTGTATGTCCTCAAGGATCGCGGCTTCATGCGCAATGCGCTGGAGCGGGCCAAGGCGGCTGGCGTGACCACGCTGGTGTTCACGGTGGACATGCCCACGCCGGGCGCGCGCTACCGCGATGCGCACTCGGGCATGAGTGGCCCGAACGCGCCGGCGCGGCGCATGCTGCAGGCGGTGACGCACCCGCGCTGGGCATGGGACGTGGGCCTGTTCGGCCGCCCGCACGATCTGGGCAACATCTCCACCTATCGGGGCAGCCCGACCGGCCTGGCCGATTACATCGGCTGGCTGGGCAACAACTTCGATCCGTCCATTTCGTGGAAAGACCTGGAGTGGATCCGCGAGTTCTGGAGCGGACCGATGGTGATCAAGGGCATTCTTGATCCGGACGATGCGCGTGACGCCGTTCGCTTCGGGGCCGACGGCATCGTCGTCTCCAACCACGGCGGTCGTCAGCTGGACGGGGTGCTGTCCACCGCGCGGGCGTTGCCGGCGATCGCCGATGCGGTCAAGGGTGAGCTGAAGATCCTGGCCGATTCGGGCATCCGCAACGGCCTGGACGTGGTGCGCATGATCGCGCTCGGCGCCGACAGCGTGCTGCTCGGCCGTGCGTTCGTGTATGCCCTCGCGGCGCAGGGCGAGGCCGGCGTGGCCAACCTGCTGGACCTGATGGCCAAGGAAATGCGCGTGGCGATGACGCTCACCGGCGCCAGGACCATCGCCGACATCAGCCGCGATTCGCTGGTGGACGCCACGCGTCGCTTCGTGGCCGCACCATGAACGCGGCATCCCGGGGCACGGCAGCGCTGCTGGCGCAGCTGCGCGCGATCGTCGGTGATGCACACGTGCTGTGCGGCGACAAGCCGACCCGGCGCTTCCGCAAGGGCTACCGTTTCGGCGATGGCCCGGTGCTGGCCGTGGTCCGCCCGGGCACGCTGCTGGAACAGTGGCGCGCCCTGCAGGCCATCGTGGCGGCCAACGCGATCGTGATCATGCAGGCGGCCAACACCGGCCTCACCGGCGGTTCCACGCCGGATGGTGCCGACTATGACCGCCCGGTGGTCATCCTCAACACGCTGCGCCTGACCGGTGTGCAGCTGATCAACGAGGGCCGCCAGGTGGTCTGCCTGCCCGGGGCGACGCTGGACCGGCTGGAGAAGGAGCTGGCGCCACTGGGCCGCGAACCGCACTCGGTGATCGGCTCGTCGTGCATCGGTGCCTCGGTGCTGGGCGGGGTCTGCAACAACTCCGGCGGCTCGCTGGTGCGACGCGGCCCGGCCTATACCGAAATGGCGTTGTTCGCCCAGGTCGATGCCAACGGCAAGCTGCAGCTGGTCAATCATCTCGGCATCGCGCTGGGCGATACCGCCGAGCAGATCCTGGAGCGGCTGCAGCGCGGCGACTACGCGCCCGCCGACGTGGACAACGGCAACGACCGCGCCGCCTCCGACCCGCGCTATGCCGAGCAGGTGCGCCAGGTCGATGCAGCCACGCCGGCCCGCTACAACGCCGATCCCTCGCGCCACTACGAAGCCTCCGGCTCGGCCGGCAAGCTGGCGGTGTTCGCGGTGCGGCTGGATACGTTTGCGCGCGAGCCCGGCGAGGTGTTCTACATCGGCAGCAATGCGATGGAGGATCTGACCGCGATCCGCCGCCATCTGCTGACCGCGTTCGAGCGCCTGCCGATCTCGGGCGAGTACCTTCACCGCGAGGCGTACGACATCGGCGAACGGTACGGCAAGGACACCTTCCTGCTCATCGATCGCTTCGGCACGGCCAGGGTGCCGGCGGCGTTCGCGCTGAAAAGCCGCGTCGATGGATGGTTCGAAAGCCTTGGCCTGCGCGGGGTCACCGACCGCGTGATCCAGTGGGCGATGCGTTGCCTGCCACGCCATCTGCCCGCGCGCATGGGCCAGTTCCGTGACCACTACGAGCATCACCTGCTGCTCAAGGTGTCGGCGGTGGATGCCGCCGCCACCGAAACCTTCCTGCGCACTCACTTCGCTGACATCGAGGGCGACTTCTTCCAGTGCACGGCCGAGGAGGGGCGCAAGGCGTTCCTGCACCGCTTTGCGGTGGCCGGCGCGGCCGTGCGTTATCGCGAGGTGCACCGGCGCGAGGTCGAGGACATCGTGGCCCTGGACGTGGCACTACGGCGCGATGACCCCGCGTGGGTGGAACACTTGCCGGCCGAACTCGACGCACGCTTGGCCGGCAAACTGTATTACGGGCATTTCCTGTGCCATGTGTTCCATCAGGATTACATCGTGCGCAAGGGCGAGGATCCGCTGGCCATCGAGCACGCGATGTGGGCGCTGTTGGACGCGCGTGGCGCGGAGTATCCGGCTGAACACAACGTGGGCCATCTGTACCCGGCCAAGCCGGCCCTGGCGGCGTTCTACCAGCAACTGGATCCGAGCAATACGTTCAACCCGGGCATCGGCCAGACGCCCAGAACCCGGCATTGGAGCGACTGTGGAATGCACTGACGCGAAAATGTCGCGCCATATTCGTATTTGTTGCATTTCCTGCGGAGCCCCAAGGATCTAGCGTTGGCTGCGGAATGATCCAACGTGAGAAAGGCAGTGCGCATGCATCAGGCGGCTGAAACATGGAACGAAATCAAGGCGATCCTCGCGCGGAAGGATTGCCTTACCGAGATGGGACTCCAACCGGGTGCCAGCGAGAAGACGCTTATCGATCTCGAACACCATTTGGGAGTGGCTCTTCCGGAGCTGCTCAAGGCCATGCTGAGAATCCATGATGGACAAACAGCGTTTGGCGTCCTGTTCGGCATGCAGATGTTGTCCACTCAAGGCATTCGATCTACCTGGGATGGATGGCGGAGTATTGAGGAGGACGAGCTCAACAAGGAATTTGCGTGGAACATGGCGTCCCGACCGCCGGGGGCCGTCAAGCCCATGTATACCAACCCGCACTGGATTGCGTTGAGCCGTGACGCCGGCGGGAATCACATGGGTCTGGATTTTGATCCAGACCATAGCGGTAGCGTTGGGCAGATGATCGTTTTTGGCAGGGATGAAGACACCAAGATCCTGCTCGCGCCCGACATTTCCCCCTTTTTCCTCCACGCCATTGAGTGGCTGAAGCAAGCGGACTGGGATGGGGAGTGCCTCACAAACCGCGCCGATGGCGGATATGCACTACCGGCAATCTTCCAATAGCCAGCCGCTCAGCGTTGAGCGGCGTTACCGGCGTGAGGCCACGGTAGAGCCACCCCATGGGTGGCTGCCCTGAAAGCTGCGATACGCCGGCACAGCCACCCATGGGGTGGCTCTACCCGCGGGGCTTCATTCGCAGCGGACGGCGGTAATCACGTTGTCCTTGTCGATGAACACCCGCAGCCGATCCTGGCGCAGGTCACGGGTGGTGATCGTGGCCGGGCCGATCGGGTTGATCAGGCCGGCGCCGCTCTGCACCAGCAGCTTGCGCATGTTCGCCTCGTCGGCCGGCTGGCCGATGGCCCAGCCCAGGGCATCGGCCTTGCACAGGCCTGGACCCTTGATCTCCGGGCCCGGCGTGCTCACGCACGCGGCCAGCGAGAGGGTGCCGGCGAGCGTGATCGCGGCGAGGGGGTAACGGAAAAGGGGTGCCATCGGGTCGCTCCTGCGGGGTCAGGCGCCGACCATACCATCGCGGTGTGCATCGGCGCGTGGTGGGCACCCCGCGACCGTTGGACGCAGCCCACGCGGCTGCTGGGGAGGGGCGCAACGGCCACCGGCGCTACACTGGCGGCCTCTCAGATCGGCCATGCCGGGAGTCGCAGGTGCTGCACGTGTTCATGCTGGGTGGGCGACATGCCCGCGCCCGGATCGAGGTCCACGACGTGGCCTTCGCCAACGTCGATGCCATTGAAGAGGCCTACCCGCAGCTGCGCCAGGACTGGTTCGGTGAGCGGAAAGGGCTGCATCTCGATGGCTGGCTCGCGGTGGATGGGGTGGAGGCGTACCGGGTGCGCTTCGGCGACGCGGCCCCGGCCGTGGGCGCGCCGCGCCTGTACTTCCTCAATCTCGGCGGGTATGCCGCCGGCGCGCTGGGCGAGGCGCACGATTACCGGCTGCTGGTCGCCACGGATGCCGAGGCGGCCAAGCGCAAGGCCAAGGCCCTGCGCGATGCCAGCTGGTTCAAGCCGCATACCGATGCCCTGCTGGAGGTGGATGACTGCATCGCCATCGACCAGGTCGGTGGCCGCCACGTGCAGCTTGAGCGCGGTGAGCACCGCGGGATCACCCTGGTCAGTGACTACATCGTGATCGGCTGAGCGGCGCCGATTGCCCGCCGGCCCGCTGCTGGCGCATAGTGTCGCGGTCTTGTGAGGTCCGGCGATGTCGCCGCGACAGGTCAACCAACGGAAGTAGCGCATGCACAGCAGGAAGATCACGGCCGCATTGATCGTGACACTGGGAATGACGATGGCCGGCAACGCCGTGGCGGCCGAGCCGGACGCACCGGTGTTCGGTGGCTGGCGCAACCTGCATTCGGCCAGTGGCGCCGAGCCGGTCCTGAGGAACCAGCCGTTTGCGATCCTGCCGCGCGAGGTTGCCAGGGGCGAGCGCTTCGCGATCCTGGACCGCGAAAACAAGCAGGCGGTGTGCTGCCTGGTGGTAGACAGTGACCGTCTCGATGCGATTGCCCTGGAAACCAGCTACCGGCTGCCCGGGGTGTGGATCGCCGATCTGCTCGGCAACGAGGACTACAACCGCCGCCACGGCGACCCGCATGTGTTTGCGATGAAGCGCGAGGGCGACCTGGTCGACCATGTCTTCTCGCAGGAAGGCGGCGGTTACAGCGACCTCGGCGGCCTGCTGCTGCCGGCCGGTGCCGCGCTGGATGCCGGCGGCGGCAGCGTCAAGTTCGGTACCACCACGTACCGCCTGCAGGTGCAGTCACAGCGCTTCGCCGATGACAATGGCGCGCTGGACCGCTACACCCTGCAGCCGCCGGCACCGGCCGCACCGGTGGTGGTCGAGGTGCCGTACAGCACCTACTGACACGGAAGCGACAGAAACGGCGCGGTACAATCGCGCCCGCCCATCGGCACGGCCGGCTGGGCCCGCATTCCTGTCCGAGCTTGTCCGTGATCGCCCGATTGTCCTTGCCCTGTGCGGTGCTGCTGTTGGCAGCCTGCGCCACGCCGCCCCGGCCGCCGGCCAGACCGCCTGCGAATCCAGACGCCCTGTGGGGCATCATCCAGCGCGACTGCGCCGGCGAGGCCGCCCCCCGCGGCAGCTGCCTGGCCGTGTCTGCCCAAGCGCAGCGGCGCGATGTGCTGCTCAAGGATTCGCACGGCCGCTACCAGTTCCTGGTGCTGCCGTTGGACCGCATCTCGGGCATTGAAAGCCCGGCGCTGCTGCGTGCCGGTGCCCCCAACTACTTCGCCGCCGCGTGGAACGCGCGCAGCCACACCGAGCAGGCACTCGGAATGGCACTGCCGCGCGATGTGGCCAGCCTGGCCCTGAATTCGCCCCATGGCCGCTCCCAGCATCAACTGCACATCCACGTGGATTGCCTGCGCGCGGATGTCCTGGCCCAGCTGCGCCGGTTGCAGCCGGTCATCGGCGCCAGCTGGCAGCCGCTGCCGGAGCCGTTGCGCGGGCATGCCTATCTCGCCCGCCAGTTGCCCGGTGCCGAGCTCACCGCGAACCCGGTGCGTCTGCTGGCCGCCCATCTGGCCGATCCGGCCGATATCGGCAACTGGTCGCTGGTGGTCGCCGGGCAGACGGGCCCCTCCGGTGCGCCCGGTTTCGTGTTGCTGGCCACCCGGTTGGACCTTGCGGCGGGCAACAAGGCCAGCGGTGAGGAACTGCAGGATCACGCCTGCGCCGTATTGACCGGTGCCGTCGGCCCGCTGGACGGTGTGCTGTGAGGCGGTGCAGGGCAGGGCGCGCAGCATCGGCTTGCGCATGGCCGGGTAAAAACGTCGCACCTGCGCACCGTGTTGGATCCGGCCTGCTCCTGGCGGCGTGAATCTCGCTTCCCGGGCGGCGCCTGTATCGCCGATCAGAGGCAGTGCTGGACTACCGTGGAATCACCGGACGATCGCGGGGCGCGGGGAATCCAGCGCGATTGAAATAAAAACCACGGACGTGGCACGTTATAGTGGCCGTTCAATGCGGTTCCCGCTTTCGCGCCCGGGCTGACTGGTGCGACGTATCCGACTTAATCCATGACTGCTGAAACCACGACTCCGCCCGCCGCTGCGCCGTCCCAGGCCACCGGTCCGCTGTTCTACCAGGCGCCCGTTCCGCTGCGCTCGGATCTGCACGCCGCCTGGCGCCTGGTGCCGGACACCGCGCATTTTGCCGGGGAAACCAACGCGATCCCCGCCGTGATCGGCGAATTCGGTTCGCTGGCCCAGCATTACCCGATCATTTTCACCGGCAAGGACGCGATGCCGCTGGTCGCCGTCGGCCTGGCACAGCGCAACCTGTTCGTCACCGATGGCGTGTGGGACGAGCAGAGCTACGTGCCGGCCTACGTGCGCCGCTATCCGTTCGTGTTCATGCAGGCCGGTGATCAGGACGAGTACGTGCTCGCGCTGGATTCGGCCGCCAGGCAGGTCAACCAGGGCCAGAGCGAAGACGGCGTGCCGCTGTTCCAGGATGGCAAGGCCACCGAGATCGTCGACAACGCCATGCGCTTCTGCGGGGATTACACCCGCGAGCATGACCAGACCCGCCGCTTCACTGCCGCCCTGATCGAAAACGAATTGCTGATCGACCGCAACATCGACGTCACCCTCGCTGACGGCCGGCAGATGTCGGTCAACGGTTTCCAGGTCGTGGATGTGGAAAAGTTCGCCGCGTTGCCGGACGCCACCGTCGTGGCCTGGCATCGCAGTGGCTGGCTGGCGCTGGTGCACCACCACCTGAGCTCGCTGGCACGTTTCAGCGCGCTGGTGAACCGCCAGAGCGCACTGCCTGCCGACGCCTGAGTCCGGGCGCACGGCGTGTCACGGAAACGGCGGCCGCAGGGCCGCCGTTTTTCGTTGCTTAGGCGAAATATCAATAAGCATATCGCGGGCGGTCATTTCCTCCTTTCCCGCCTGTTCAGCAGAATCACGGCCCCTCCCTCACTACGCTCCGGCACGGGCCTGACCCCGCCGGCACGTACGTCTTTACCGGAAATCTGCATGTCTGTGCTGTATCGCCCGCTGCGTCGGCGGGCCCTGGTCGTGTCGTTGTTGCCTTTGCTTGGTGCGGTATCGCTGGTCCACGCGGCCGATGCACCCACCCAGCTGGAGGCCGTCACCGTCACCGGCTCGCGCATCCCCCGCGCCAGCGTGGAAGGTCCATCCCCGGTTACCGTGATCACCCAGGAGCAGATCGAGGCGCAGGGCTACCGCAGTGCGTTCGAGGCGCTCAGCGCGCTGACCGAAAACACCGGCAATGTGCAGGGCGAGGATTTCGGCAACACCTTCACCCCGGCTGCCAACACCATCAACCTGCGCGGCCTCGGCCCCAACCGTACCCTGGTGCTGGTCAACGGCCGCCGGCAGTCGGACTACCCGCTGGCCTACGAAGGCTCGGTCAACGTGGTCAACCTGGCCAACATCCCCAGCGCGCTGATCGACCGGATCGAAGTGCTGGCCGGGGGCGCCTCGGCGGTGTACGGCTCCGATGCGATCGCCGGCGTGGTCAACATCATCCTGAAGAAAACCTATGACGGCGTCGGGATCAATGTCCGCGCCGGCACCACCGAACAGGGTGGCGGCGACAACCAACGCCTGCAGGCGGTCGGTGGCGGTTCGGGTGAGAACTGGGACGCGATCTTCGGCCTGGAGATCGCCAACCGCAAAGCGATCTACGGTTCGCAGCGCGACTTCATGGATTCGCTCACCGACGATCCCCGCGGCGTGGCGCCGCTCGCGACGGCCGTGGCGTATCGCCGCAACGCCTCCACCAACAACTACATCGATCCCGGCACCGACGGCTGCGATGCCGCCAGCACGCTGTATGGCGGCAGCGTCTTCCGTGCGCAGAATCCGCGCCAGGGCTGGTACTGCGGCAGCAATGAAGCCGCGCCCACGTTCTGGACCGTGCAGACCGAGAAGCGCAACATCGATGCGTACAGCGCGGTGACCTGGCGCTTGAATGATCGCCAGGAACTGTTCGCCGATGCGGCGATCGGCACTGCGCGCATCTACAACAACACCCGCGCACCGAGCTGGACCTCCTCGCGCAATTACTTCTACAACCAGAACAGCGGTCAGCTGGAAAGCTGGTACCGGCGTTTCGCGCCCGAAGAGATCGGCGGCGTGCAGCGCAATGCCAACCGCTTCCTGGAGCAGTCGTGGTCGTTCAACGTCGGCGCCCGTGGCAGCATCGGCGGCTCGGACTGGGATTACGAAGCGGCTTACAGCCGCTCGCGCTACGAGAACAGGACGCAGCGCCCGGGCCTGCTGGTCGGCATCAATGCGTACCTGCTGGGCCCACAACTGGGCACCCGCGATGGCGTTGAAGTGTATGCACCGGATCCGTCGCGCCTGTACCAGCCGCTGACCCCGGGCGAGTACGAGGGGTTGTCGGACCGCTACGAGAGCCGCAACGCTGCGTGGCTGCAGACCGCCAGCGTCAGCGTCAATGGCCAGCTGTTCGATCTGCCCGGCGGCCGTGCAGCGCTGGCCGCCGTGGTCGAAGCCGGCAGCCAGGGCTACCGCAACCGCCCGGACCCGGCCTTGGGACAGGGCGTGTTCTGGAACCTCAATGCCGGCATTCCGGCCGGTGGCGAGCGTGACCGCTATGCCGCCGGGGTGGAGCTGCAGCTGCCTTTGCTGGAGCGCCTGACCGCGACCGTGGCCGGTCGCTACGACCAGTATCGTGCTGCCGGTGATCATCTGGGCAAGGCCACCTGGAGCACCGGCCTGGAGTTCCGTCCGTTCGATACGCTGCTGCTGCGCGCGAGTGCCGCAACCAGCTTCCGTGCGCCGGACATGAACTACGTGTTCGCCACCGAAACGCGCGGCTACAACCCCGGCATGACCGATTACTGGCGCTGCCGCAGTGCCGGCCAGGCGTACGACGACTGCGATTTCAGCGGCCTGGCGATCGATTACACCAGTGGTGCCAATCCGCAGCTGCAGCCGGAAACCGCCAAATCGTATGGACTGGGCTTCGTGTGGTCGCCGTCGGCCAATCTGGACTTCACGGCCGATTACTACGACATCCGCATCGACGATGAGGTCACCAACCTGGATGCCACCCGCATCCTCAAGGATGAAGCCGATTGCCGCCTCGGCCAGACCGTGGGTGGCGACGCACGCGATATCGGCTCGGCACAATGCCAGGACGCGCTGCGTCGCGTGATCCGCAACCCGGCCGACGCGGCAGTGCAGCCGAACCAGGTCGTGCGCGTGCTGATCAACCCGATCAACGCCGCCTCCGAAACCGTGCGCGGCATCGACCTGAAGTCGAACCTGCGCTGGGACGCGGGCCGCTATGGTCGTTTCTCCGCCCGCGTCGCGTACTCGCTGGTGATCGATCACAGCTACCGCCAGTTCGCCGGCGATGACGTGCAGGACCAGCGCAACTCGCTGGATTCCTACCAGTGGCGCAGCAAGGTCAACGGCGGCGTGACCTGGGCGATCAACGACTGGACCGCCACCCTGTACGGCATGCGTTACGGCTCGTTGCCGAAGACCGACGGCAGTGGTCGCATCGCGCCGTACATGACCTACAACGCCAGCCTGTATCGCAAGCTCAACGACAACGCCACGCTCGGCCTGATCGTCAACAACCTGCGCGACAGCCGCCCGCCGGCGGACAAGAACGGCGGCGGCTGGCCGTTCTATCCGGTCGGCAACTACGACCCCTACGGCCGCCAGCTGTGGCTGGAGTTCGATTACCGCTTCCTGTAAGTCCCTCGCGGGCCCGGCAATGCCGGGCCCGCTGCGTTTGGGTCTACAGCGCATGCGACGGTATACTGCGCGCCGCCGAGTGTTCCGGCGGTTGCAGGAAGCACGCATGACCCACCCGATTCATTACCGTCGCGCCGTGCCGGGCGATGCCGCTGCCTGCATCGATCTGCGTGGGCGCACCCGCGAAAATGCGTTTTCCGCGGCCGAGCTTGCCGGACTCGGCATCACCGAAGACAGCTGGGCGGCCGGTATCCGTGACGATGTACTGCCGGGGCATATCGCGCTGGAAGGCGAGCACATGGTCGGCTACTGCTTCGGCGATCGCGACGGCGGCGAGATCGTGGTGCTGGCAATGCTGCCGTCCCATGAAGGGCAGGGCATCGGTCGGCGGCTGCTGGATATGTCCATCGCCGATCTTGTCGAGGCCGGGCATTCGCGGCTGATCCTGGGGTGTGCGGCGGACCCTGCGGTGCGCTCGCATGGCTTCTATCGCTACCTGGGCTGGCGGCCGACCGGCGAGATCGACGCCCTGGGTGACGAAGTGCTGGAACTGCACGTGGGCGCCAGGCCATAGCACCTGGGTAGGGCATGGCAGTAATGGCGTGTCAGGGGCATGCGCATCGCCCGCTCACTGTGCAGCCGGTCACGGCTCGGTGATCCGCCGCTGAAACATGCTGGGCGCATCTGGACGGAGCGATGCGATGCCTGCGTGGTGGCTGACCCTGATGATGAGCGCCACAGCGGTGGATCTGCCGCCGCGACAGGTGCATACCTGCCTGGTCGACGGCGCGCGTCATTATCAGTCCACCCCGTGCGAGGGACGCACCGAGCGCATCCGCGAGATGCCGCCGCCCGCCGATACCTGGGCCAATGAGATCCATATCGAGTCGGTGCGGCAGGAACTCCAGGCCAAGCGGCGTGCTGAGGCTGCGCCCGCGCGACAGAAGCGTCCGCCGCGACGCAGTGTCCGCCGCGACGCAGTGTCCGCCCGACGCCCGCGATCCGGGGGGCGGTCATCTCCGTGCATGCCGATCCTGTCCGTTGCGCCGCCGCGCGACGCCAGCGCGAGACGGCCTACCGGAAAGCGGGCGGCCGGCCGAGCCTGGCGCTCAGCCGGCGAATGGATGACCTGGTGCACGATGCGTGCCGGTAGTCAGCCGGCACGCACGCTCATGGCTGCGCCATCAGATACCGCGCCACGGCATCAAAGGCGGGCAGGGTGGTCGGGTCGTTGGCGCTGTTGGCTGCGACCGGATGCGAGCCGAAGCGCGCGATCACCACCCGTGCGGTGGGGTCGATGTACAGCGCCTGGCCATGCACGCCGCGCGCCATGTAGGCGCCATGGTCGTTGTGGGAGATCCACCACATGCCGCGATAGCTCCAGCCCGGCAGCTGCGCGTAACCGGCCTTGGCAAAGGCCTGTTTGCTGCCGCCGGCCCGGATACGGGCGATCGCGGCGGCGGGCACGATGGGCTGGCCGTCGACCTTGCCGTCGTCGAGCAGCAGTTGGCCGACACGGGCCAGATCCCGCAGGCCGGCATTGAAGCCGCCGCCCGCAAACGGCGTGCCGGTGGAATCAACGGTGTAGTACGCGTCCTGCTCGGCGCCCAGGCGTTGCCAGATGCGCGACTGCAGCAGCTGTGCAACCGACTGCCCCGTGCGCCGGGCGATGATCCAGCCCAGCGCGTCCGTGTTGATCGTCTTGTAGCCGAAGGCCTCGCCGTGGCGGCCCTGCTTCTGCACGGTCTGCAGATAATCGTAATAGCTGCGTGGCCCGGTGTAGCCGGGGGCCGGGGGCAGGGTGCTGCCCGCGGCGGAAAATGCCCAGACCTCGGCGTTGGGGTCGGCGTAGTCTTCGCTGTAGCGCAGTGCCGTGGTCATCTCCAACACCTGCCTGACCGTGGCATCGCCGAACGCGCTGTCCTTCAGCTCGGGAACAATCGCGCTGACGCGCTGGGTTTCATCGATCACCCCATCGGCGACCAGCATCTCGCCGAGCAGGCCGGTCATCGATTTGCTGACGGACATCGCGCCGTGCTGGCCGTGCTCGTCCAGGCAGCCGCTGTAGCGCTCGTAGACCACCACCCCGTCGTGCAGCACCACGATGCCGTCGGTGTAGTTGGCCGACAGTGACTGTGCCCAGGTCATCTGACGGTGGGTGCCGGTGGGCGTGAACGACAGCGCGTCGATCGCGGCATCCAGCCGGCGCGGCAGGTCACGGGCCGCGCCGGGGCCCCGGCTGACGCCCACGGTGGGCATCAACTGGCGGAAATGGCAGGCCGTCCAGCGCAGCTTGGGGAAACTGAAATAGTCGTCATCCGTGTAACGGATACGCTTGTCTTCCGGCGGCGGCGCGCCCTGCATCCAGCCGAGCAGCCTGGGATCGGACGCTTCGGCCGACAGCGGCGGCGAGGTGGGCGAGGCCGGAGCGGCAGTGGCGGCGCCCGGCAGGGCGAACACCGCGACCAGGGCCGCGGCCAGCCGGGCGCGGGATGACGCCAAGGCGGCGCGCACGCGGGTCAGGGCGATATGGGGGCGCGGAACGGGCATGGGGCACTCCTTGCTGATGCGCAGGACGTCTGTGCCACCAAGGGTACTGCACCGGAATGAAAGACGGCGCCATCGGCGCCGTCCGTGACGTGCCCTGCCGGGGCAGAGCGCGCGATGCTGTTACGGGTTGCCGGGGTTGCCCTGCGGCGCCGGTGCCGGCGTGGCCGACTCGGCTGACGGCAGCGACAGCGCCGGGTTCAGCTGCTGGGCCTGCAGCATCTGGATGCGCTGGTTGAGCGCGTCCAGTTCGCTGTGGCTGCTGCGCAGGTCGGTGCTCAGGCTGACCGCCTGCTGCTTGGCCTGTTCCAGCGAGGCGCTGACCTGCAGCGACTGCTGGCGCTGGAGATCGGCTTCCTGCTGCAGGCTGCGCAGCCGCTCTTCGTTGTAGGCGACCAGGTTTTCGGTATAGCGCTTGCCGGCCTGCAGGCGGGTGGTATCGATATACACCTGGGCCAGCTGTTCGGTCTGTTCGACGAAGGTGCGGTAGACCTTCTCGGCGTTGTCGACCGAATCGGTCTTGATCACGCGCCAGAAGTCCTTCTCGTGGAACAGCGCCACGTAGTAATTCAGCGTGCTGGTATTGAACAGCAGGCTGGCACCGTAACTGCCGTTATAGGTGGTGCGCAGCTCGGTGAGCTGCTTGGAGTCGACCAGCTGGCGCAGTTCGTCCACGGTATTGCGGACCACCGGCGCCGGGCGAACGGCGGTCTCCACGGCCGGCTCGGCACGCGGTGCGCGCGCGGCCAGGGCCTGCGGAATGGCGCTCAACGACAGCAGCAACACAATCCCACCGGTCAGCGCGTGCGCGACGATGGAACCAACCCCTTTTCTCTCTCGCATATTCAGGCCATCCACGAGTGGATTATCAGTGAAGTAAAGTCCCCGCCGGAGTCTAGCACGCACAATCGCGTGGCCTGCACTTTGCCGCAGCGTCAATAAACCAACTGCGCCGGGGTGCACTGGATGGACTGCATGTGCACGTCGGTCCGCCCCAGCTCCAGCCCGAGCACCTGGGCCAGCGTCTGCGAGAGCAGGGTGCTGACGCCGTTGAGCAGCGGCTTGAGGGTTTCCAGCACCGGGGTCAGCGCCAGGCACAGCAGGCCGCTGCAGCGGACCTGGTCGGTGCCCGGGTCGGTGACTCCGGTTCCGCCGGCGAGGTCCTCCAAGCCGCCCGGCCGGGTCTGCAGGTAAGAGGCCAGATTGGATTTGACGCAGTTGTTGTAGTTGAGCAGGGTACTGAGCAGGCTGTTGCAGCGGTTGATCACCAGCCCACCGAGCAGGGAGCCGAGCAGGCCACTGAGCCCGCCCATTCCCTTTCCGGTAACGGTGGCGTTGTAGCCGTCCCAGACCGAGCCGGTTTCAAAACAGGTGCCAAGATTCAGCGCGCCACACGCGTGCGGTACGCCGCCCACGACGTCCCAGTCGCCGAGGGCGCCGATGCCGCGTGCCGGGTCACCGTGTCGCAGCAGGGCAATGGTCTTCTCGGCGTCGTAGAAAACGTTGCCCGGATTGGCGGCCTTCAGATACTGATCCGCCAAACGATTGGCGGTGGCGGCATCGCTGCTGCCCTGCTTGCCCGGGGTGACCACGTTGCTCAGCACGCGCAGCAGTTCGCTCACCAGGCCGGAGATGGCTGTGCCGACCTGGGCCTGGTTGAAGTAAGTGGAGGCGGTCTCTCCGGCCGCAAGGGTGACGCTCTCATCGCGGGTCAGCGCATTGAGGGAAATCTTGTCGGTGACCAGCGGTGCGCCCAGCAGGGTCAGCAACTGCTCGTTCTGCAGCCCGGCATCGCACACATTGCGCTGCGAAAATTCGTTGGCGGCGGCCACGCGGCCGACGCAGGCGCGCAGCAGCGAGGACTGCACCCGCACCGTGGCCGTTGGCGGGGTCGCGCCGCAGTTGAGCGCGTCCAGTGTGCCCATCGCGTTGGTCACATCGGCATAGATCGGCAGGTTGAGGCGGATCCCCAGCCCGCTCAGCACGGGGCCGAGCAGCGCCAGCCCGCCGGTATCGATGTTGATCTTGAGCCGCACCTGCGCGTTGTAGGCACGGGTGCCGACGCCGCCGATCGCGATCGAGGGCGGTTCGATGATCGCCGCGCGGGTCTGCACCAGGCCCAGGATGTTGAGGTTGTTGACCGCCACGCCGTTGCCACCGCTGGCGATGCTGATGCTGGTGGTGATCAGGTCCAACGCGCTGATGTCGGCCTGCAGCGCTGGCGAAGCGGGGCCTTCGGGCGCGACGATGCGTGCGAACAACCCGCCGGTGCTGTCGGTGCTGCCGAGCTGCACGTTGAGCTGGTTCAGATCGACCTTTGCCGCGAGCGCATTGCGCAGTGCCGTCAGATCCACATGGGTGACGCCGCTGTTGGTGAGCACCGTGGCCGTGGCATCGAGCAGCTGGCCAAGCGAGACCCGGTTGGCGGCCAGCAGGGCGTTGAACTCGGCGATACCGATGTTGGCCTGGACCGGAATGCCCAGCGCCTGCAGCAGGCCGCCCGGGGTGACCTTCGCCTGGGCCAGGCCGTCATAGCCAAGCAGGGTGGTGCGGTCCAGGTTGACGCCCACCAGGTCGAGCACGTTGCCCAGCGGCGTATTGCCATTGACCCGCAGCAACTGCGAGCCCACCGAGAACACCGCGATCGGCGGCGCACGCGTGGCCACCGCCTGCGCACGGATCGTGGGCAGGCGCGTGTTCTGGCCGAAGAACGGCACCACCGAACGGGTGGCGACCACTTTGACCGCATTGAGCGGGTTGGCGGCGTCGGGCGTCATGCTGAAATGATCCTCCGCGCCGCGTGCAGGATTCCAGTTGCCGCAGTGGATCACCAGGGCGCCGGAAAAGCCGTTGTCCCGCTCAGCATTGCTGCGGGCAGCGCCGTTGTCCTTGAGGTCCGCGCGGCACAGGTCCAGGCGCTGCGCGCCGGCGACGGCGGCCAGGTCGACCACCTTCTGCGCATCGCGCTTGGCCCAGTACAGATAGCCCACTTCCACCAGGCCGAGCATCCCGACCAGACCGAGCAGGACCAGCATCATGGTGACCGACATCCCGCCGCGCAGCCGCCGCCGGAACGGCCGGGGCGCACGAACGCTGGACTGGTGCATGGCATCAACCTCCGTCGTTGGAACCGCCTACGTCCTTTTTCACACTGGTCTTGAGGAACTCGGGAATCTCGTGCTCGAAGCTCTTGAGGTAGCGCGCATAGCTGGCCGCGGCCTGGTCACCCAGGATCGGCAGGCGCGCCCCCGCGTGGGTTCCCTGGGCCTGCATCCGCAGCAGATCACGGGTGGTCTGGCCTATCTCGCTGCGCGGCGCGGGTGCGGGAGGCATGTAGCGCCCGGGCGCGGCGTCGGTGTAAGCCGGCGCGCGATCGACGTAGGTCGGCACAAGCGCCGGGGTCTCTGGCGCCGGCAGCGTCGTGGTGGCGACCGGCGGGGCCTGCTGTCCGCCAAGCATCTGCCCGGTGAGCGGTGCCTGCTGCGCCATCGCGGGCAGCGCTGCCACCATCAGCAGCCACGGCAGGCCAACGTGCAGGAACGTAACGGGCAGGCGACGCAACTGATTCATGGCGTGGTCTCGCTGGCAGGAGTGGGCGTGCTGAAGCGCTCGAGCATCGACGGCGCCAGGCGCGCATCGGCACGCGTGCGGTGATCGGTATCGATGGCGACCCTGCGCTGCGCCGGGCGCCCGGCAGCGGCGCGTGGTGCAGGCGTGGCGCCGCTGCCGGGCGCGGCGGCCGCCATGGCGACGCTGGCGGGTGCACGCTGCACCGACGGCGCCGGCGCCGCCTGCTGGCGCAGCTGGTCCGCCAGCCGGCGGACTTCGGCCTGCGCGCTGTCGGTCAGGCGCGCGTTGCGCATGATGGTGTCGGCCATGTCGTTCTGGCCGCGCAGCAGCGCCCAGACTGCCAGGTTGGCGTTGGCCTTGGCACTGCCGGGCGATAGTTCGGCGGCCTTGGCCAGCGGTTCCTGCGCGCGGGTCCAGTCGCCGGCGCGCAACCGGGCGAAGCCCAGATCGCCGAGGTAGCCGGTGTTCAACGGCTGCAACTGCACGGCCTTCGCCAATGCCTGCTCGGCACGTGCCGCGTCGCCATCGCGGGCGGCGATCAGGCCGAGTCCGTGCCACGCCGCGGCCGCCTGCGGGCCGCTGGTCAGGCTGCCGTACATGGCCAGTGCCGCCTCGCGCTGGCCGGTTTCGCGCAGTGCATCGGCATTCAACAGGCGCAGTTGGGGACTGTCGCCATAGCGTTGGCGATACGCCTCCACGTGCGCCAGCGAGGCGTAGTACGCACCCTGCTGCTGCATCTTGGAGATCAGCTCGAGGTAAAGCTGTTTGTCGTCCTGCGGGGGCACCTCGGGCGAGGCCAGTGCCATCGGATCCTGTCGGTAACCGTTGCGCACGTTTGAACAGGCCGCGCAGAGGACAGTTGCGGCGAGCAGCAGGCAAAGGCGGGAAAGCACGGCGTGGTGCATGGCGTTCAATCCAGTTTGGTCAGGGCGGAGGCGAGGGCGATGATGGCCGGGCCGGCCAGCACCAGCATCAGCGCCGGCAACAACGTCAACATCATCACCACGGTCATCTTTACCGAGAGCTTGCCGACCTTCTCCTTGAGGGTGGAACGGCGCTGTTCGCGCAGGCGGATGCTGAACTGGCGCAGCGGCTCCTGCACCGCTCCACCATGTGCGTGGACCTGCAGGATCAGCTGCACCAGGCTGCGCAGGTCTTCGTCGTCGAACGACTCGCCCAGCCGGCGCAGCGACTGCTCGCGGCTGCGCCCGTGCATGTAGGCGATGTTGGCCTGGTGGATCTCGCGGCCGAGGACCGGGATCGCGTTGCGCAGTTTGTCGCCCAGGGTCTGCAGGCTCTGGTCCATGCTGAAGCCGACGCCCTGCAGCAGGCGCAGCAGGTCGATCAGCAGCGGCAATTCCGCCGAGACCTGCTTGCGCAGGCGCATCGCCCACGCGCGCAGGGCGAACTTCGGCAACAGGATGCCGAAGGCCAGCGCGCCGAAGATCACCATCGCGCGGCTGAAGCCGGTGCTGTGGTTGAAGGCCAGCACCAGGACCAGCGTGGCCACGGCGATCAGCAGCCGAAGGGCAAGGAAGATCGCGGTGCCGGCGTTGGTGTTCCAGCCGGCCTGGTCGAGCAGCAACCGGTCTTCCGGTGCCAGCAGGGCGGCTTCGATGCGGCCACCATTGAAACGCTGGCCGAGCGCGGCGACCGCGGCGAGCCAGCGCTGGCGCAGGCTGACCGGCGGCTGCTGTGCCGGGGCAGGGGCGCCGGCGGCATCGCGCGGCCGCAGGGCGGCCTGCAGGGCGTCCTGGTGGCGTTGCTCGCGCCCGCTCAGCACCCAGCCGCGCAGCCCGAGCAGGCCCACGCCGGCGGCGAGGACCAACAACGTAGCGATCCACCAGCCGTTACTGCTCATGCGGACTCCCGGTGGAAGAAGGGCGGGCGCTCATATCGACTTGGCCAGCCGGTACAGCAGGAAGCCACCGATCAGTTCCAGCCCCAGCGCCCACAGCAGCAGCTTGTGGCCGAGCGGCTCCTGGATGATCGGCCGGAAGAAGTCCGGGCTGGTGATCGCCATCAGCACCGCGCTGATCGGCGGCAGCAGGCCGAGCACCCAGGCCGACATGCGGGTCTCTGAGGTGGTGGCCATCAGCTCCTGCTGCGCCTGGTCCAGGTCGCGCATGAAGTCGGCCATGCGCTGCAGGATCTGGTCGGCGCGGCCGCCGATGCGGACACTCACGCCGAGCACCACCGACAGCACGTTCAGGGCTTCCAGCCGATAGGGCTGGGCGGCCTGTGCCAGGGCGCGGTCCAGGTCCAGGCCGCTGCGGGTGTAGGACACGGTGGCGTCGAGCAGGCCCCGCAGCGGCATCGGCATCTGCGCGGCCGAGGTCTGGAAGGCCATCTGCAGGCTGTTGCCGAGGCCGGCCAGGCGCACCAGATTGTCGAGGAAGTCCGGGAGCTGGCGCAGCAGCTTGGCCTGCAGCCGGGTGATCCGCCGTGATACCCAGAACCAGGCCGCCAGCGCACTGAGCACCAGTACGATCGGCGCGGCCCACACCGTGCCAAGCCGCGCACTGGCGATCCAGGCCAGCAGTGCCGTAGCGGCGACGATCAGCAGTGGCACCCGCCAGCCGGTGGGAAGCGCGGCGCGCCGCATCAGCGCGTCCCAGGGCAGGCCGGCGGGGGCACTGGTGACCGGCATCGGCGGGGGCGGGGCGTCGCTGATGCCGGCCAGGCGCGGGGCGGCGTCCGGTCGCGCCAGCCGCTGTTCGGCGTGCTGCAGTGACAGCCGGCGCTGCTCGCGCGCGGCCGCGCCGCCCCACAGCTCTACGGCCAGCGCCACCAGTATCAGCGCCGCACTGCACAGGAGCAGGACGAAGGCCATCCTCAGAAGCCTCCGCCCAGTGCTTCGCGCAGCTGCCGCCGGAACGGTTCGAGCTTGTGCGAATGGGGCTGGAAGCCGAGCCCGACCCAGCGGTCGTACTCCTTGCCGTCGCCATCGATCTGCACCTCGTGGCGGAACATCTCCTGGGTGGCGATCATGTTGTCGGTGACGCCGGTGATTTCCGTGATCGAGACCAGCACGCGACGGCCGCTGCCCAGCCGCGAGATCTGCACGATGAAGTCGATGGCGCTGGCGATCTGCCGGCGCAGGCTGTCTTCGCTGCCCTGGAATCCGGCAAAACCCGCCAGCATCTCGATGCGGTACAGGCAATCGCGCGGCGAGTTGGCGTGGATGGTGGCCATCGAGCCGTCATGGCCGGTGTTCATCGCCTGCAGCATTTCCAGCACTTCGGCGCCACGTACTTCGCCAACCACGATGCGGTCCGGGCGCATGCGCAGGCTGTTGCGGACCAGGTCGCGGATGCTGATCGCGCCGTTGCCGTCCGCACCGCCGATACGGCTTTCCAGACGCACGACATGCGGGTGGTTGAGCGAGAGCTCGGCGGTGTCTTCGACGGTGATCACGCGCTCGTTGGCGGGAATGTAGTTGGCCAGGGCATTGAGCAGCGAGGTCTTGCCCGAGCTGGTGCCGCCGGAGACCAGGATGTTGCAGCGGCCCAGCACCATGGCATGCAGGAGCGCCTGCATTGGCCGATCGAACGTCCCCATGCGCAGCAGCTCGTCCGGGGTGAACGGATCCTTGCGGAACTTCCGGATCGAGACCATCGGCCCATCCACGGCCAACGGCGAGATGATGGCGTTGAGGCGCCCGCCGTTGGGCAGCCGCGCATCCACCATCGGGTTGGATTCATCCAGGCGGCGGCCGAGCGGGGCCAGGATCCGGCGCAGGATGCGCAGCAGGTGGCTGTCATCGCTGAAGCGCTGCGGCGCCCGCTTGAGCATGCCGCCCTGGGAGACGTGGATGTCCTTGTAGCCGTTGATCAGGATGTCCTCGATCTCCGGGTCATGCAGCAGATCGTCAAGAGGGCCGAAGCCGGTCAGCTCTTTCACCAGTGCATTGGCGACGATGTCCTTCTCGGCCTCGTTGATCGGAATCCGCCACTCGTGCACGAAGCCGGCGGTCTGCGCGTGCACGTAGCGCGACACGGTGTCCGGTGCCCACGCGTCGATATCGATGCGCTCGTCCTCGATGCTGTTGAGCAGGTGCTCGTGCGCGGCGATCAGCACCTTCTGGTACTGCTCGGTCTGCTCGAACGGCTGCACGCCATGCTCGGCATCGGCACCGGGTTCGGCGCGGGCGGTGGTGGACGGAAACGGAGTCACTTTGTCTTCCATGGGGAACCACTCAGGCGAAGGGCGAGGTGTTCCCGCCAGCCCCTGGCCGGCGCGGGGGCCGTCGGATCCAGGTGCGACAACAGCGGGGCAAGGGCACGCACATACGGATCACGCGGCGCATCCTGCAGCAGCAGGCGGCCATGGCTGGCACTGGAACGCAGTGTGGGCCGATCGGGCAGCACTGCCAACAGGGGCAGTTCGAAGCGTGTCGCGATCTGCGCCGGGCTCAGGCCGCTGGCATCGTCATGGCGGTTGATGATCAGCTGCAGCCGGGCATCGCGTGCGCCCACCTGGGCCAGGTGGCGAAGCATCTGGTCCAGCGAGACCAGGGTGCCGATGGACTGATCGGCGATCAGCCAGAGTTCGTCGGCACTGTTGAGCAGGGATACCGGCAACTGGCGCAGCGGCACGCCGCCCAGGTCGCACAGGACGGTGTGGAAGACGCTGCGCAGGCGCTGCATCAACATGCCAGGGTCGGGCAATGCGGTGCCTTCCATGCCGGGTGGCTGGCCGAGCAGGGTGACGCCGGCTGGATGGTGGGCCATCGCGGTGCGCGCCAGCGTGGCATCGATGCGTGCGGCATTGCGCAGCGCATCGTCGAAATGGAAGGTGGGGTCGACGTTGAGGTAGAGCGACAGGTCGCCGGTGGGTTGGCCCAGGTCCAGCAGCAGCGTACCGGCATCGGCCGGTGCCGCATCGCCGGCCGCTGACGGGTTGGACAGCGCGGTCTGGCCGGCGAGGACGCCCAGATGCGCGGCCAGGGTACTGCTGCCCACGCCGGGGCGGACGCCCAGCAGCAGCACCATGCGTGCGCGCGCCGGCGGCGCCACCGCAACGCTGCTGCGGCCCTGCGCGGCGAGCGCGGCAGCGCGACGGAGCACCGCTTCCATGTCCTGTGGTGCGCTGTCCAGGTCGAGCAGATCGCGCAGGCCGGCGCGCAACGCGGCGACCACGCCGTCCATGTGATCGGCGTGGGTGGAGCCGATCGCCACCAGCGGCAGCTCCGGGGCCTGGGCCTGCAGCTGCCGGGTCAGGGCCGCGGAGAAGGCGGCGTTCTCGTGCCGGTAGTCCAGCAGCACCACGCAGCCGGTGTCGCGCAGCGGTTCCAGCGCCGAGGCCGGCGCTGCGCTGTCCAGCCACTGCACCGTGCCCAGCGACGGCAACAAGGCCGACAGCAGGGTGGCCAGTTCGCGGTCCGGCGCAAACAGCACGAGCTTCATTGAAGCATCCCGTGGTTGGACCAGCTGCAGGGTGGCGGACATGGCGGGAAGGTTCCTGGCATTGGGCTCAGCGCGAGAATCCGGGCAGTTGGTCCGACGATGCCGGGCTCAACAGCCAGGCGCCCCAGACCGGCAGGTTCGGCGATGCCTCGCGCTGGCCCGGCAGCGGCACCTCGGTGCCCTGGGCCAACGGCTGCACCAGCCGCGGGGTGACGATGATGACCAGCTCCTTTTCTTCCTTCTTGTAATTGAGGGTGCGGAAGAACGACCCGATGATCGGCAGATCGCCGAGCAGGGGCACCTTGTCCACGTTGGAGCTGACGTTGTTGCTGACCAGCCCGCCGATCACGAAGGTTTCCCCGTCACCCAGCTCGACCGTGGTGTCGGCGCGGCGGGTGGTGATCGACGGCACCTGCACATCGTTGTAGGTGATGCCGGCGGCGTAGTTCAGGTCGCTCGCTTCCGGCGCCACCTTGAGTGCGATGCGGTTCGGGCCGAGCACGGTGGGGGTGACGGTCAGGCCAATGCCGAACGGCTTGAAGGTGACCGTCGTGGTGCCCAGCCCCTGTGGTTCCAGGATCGGCAGCTCACCGCCGGCCAGGAAGCTGGCGCTCTGTCCGGACAACGCAACCAGGGTCGGTTCGGCCAGGACGCGGGCCATGCCGTTGCTCTGCAGCAGGTCGATGTTGGCGTCCCAGCCATGGGTGAGGGATTTGAACACCAGCCCGAAGGCCGACGACAGCGGGTTGGTGATGATGACGTCGTCGGGGCCCGCCGATTCGCCCGCCGGCAGCACGCCGGGCAGGGTCGCGCCGGGGCGCGTGATGCCGTAATAGAAGCCGTTGTTGCGGTTGAAGTTCTTGTTGCCGAAGCTCATGCCGATCTGGCGTAGCACCGACTTGTTGAACTCGACGATCTTCACCTCGACCTGGACCACGCCACCCGTGGCGATGGTGGAGATATCGGCCAGCTGGCCCTCTTTGCCCACGGCCATCGCCGCGGCCTTGACACTGTTCTGGTGGTCCAGCAACGAAGGACTCAGGCCCTGCAGCAGGCCCTGGCCGTCCTGCACGACCAGCCCGGTGCCACCGCCCTGGGCGGTCAACGCACCCTGCACGGCACTGCGCACCTCCACCTGCAGCCGTTCCGGCTCGCGATTGCCGTTGCGCCAGAGCAGCAGCGTCGTGTTGCCGGGTGCCTTGCCGACCAGCAGTGCCTCGCGGCCACGCAGCATCACCACGTCGGCCACGCTGGGGTCGGCGATGGCGACCCGCTCCAGGTTCGCCGGCAACGACCACGGTCGCTGCTCACGCGTCTGCAGTACCAGCTCTGCGTCGGCACTGGCCAGCAACGGGCTGCCGATCAGCACGCCGGCCAGCAGGCAGCGTGGCAGGGCGTGGCAAAGGCGGCGCGTGAGGGTGGGGCGTTCGGTCATGGGCTGTCTCGGCATGGGCTTAACGCGACCCGCTGTGGGAGGAAATGTCGCCACGGATGATTTCAATCCCGCGGTCCGGGCGCGGTGCCGCACGCCGCGGTGCGCTGCCGGGAACGGGCAGTGCCGCGGTGGAACTGCGCCCGCGTCCGGCCAGGGCGTCGGTGTCGATGCCGGCGTAAGCATCGTTTTCCGGGCGCTGCAGGGCGAGGCGCTCCTCGGCGGACAGCTCGCGGCGCGGGCTGAGCACGCGGCCGGGCGTCGGGAACAAGGCCTGGTCCGGCAGCGCGATGTCGGCCGGGTTGCGCAACGCCAGGAACAGCTTTCCCTGTTGGGCGCCGAGCAGCAGCCGGTTCGCCTCGGCGACCGGCACCGCCAGCACCGCGCTGCGTGCCGGTGGCGTGGTTCCATCATTGCGTGATGCGCCGGCCGACGCGTTTGCGCCAGTGATGTCCTGTGCGCGGCTGTCGGCGGGCGCAGGCGCGCTGCCATCGGCGGGTACGCTGGCCACGCTCTGCAGATCATCCGCGCCATAACTGAGCACGCGCAGCCGCGACAACAGCAGCCGTGTCTGCGCGTCACCGTCGTCGCGCAACCCGCCCGACGCGCGCAGGTTGAGGAACACATCGACGAAATCGCCCGGCTGGATGCGATTGCCTGCAGCCACCAGTTCGTCCACCGGCACCGCGAGTGCGCGCTCGCCGGGATTCAGGCGCAGCGAAAAGCCCTGTGCGATCTGCGCGGTCTGGATCTGGGTGCCGGCCGGGATATCCTGGGTCGGTACCGCGCCGACCAGTGCGTTGATCGAGGTGTAGGCGCCCACCGGGCGTTGCGGATGGCCGGCGATGCGCAGGTCCTCGGCCGTGATCGGTCGCCCGGCCGGCAAGGCGCCGGCCGCCTCGACCACCGGCCAGGTGGCAGGTTGTGCGGGAGCAGTGGCGGTCGCCGGCGTGCCCGGCGGCGCCTCGCTGGCGCGGCGGCTCACGCCGAAGGCGACAATGGCCAGGATCACCGCCAGGCCGATCAACAGGATCGCGGCGATGCGGGTCAACTTGAGCATGCGGTTCTCCGGAGGGTCATCAGTTGCCGCCGAGGTCGAGTTGGGCGACCGCGGTGCTGCGCAGCGCCCTTGGCATTACCCAGCCGTACACGCGCCCCGTGCCGGGCAGGAAGGGGTGGGCGCGGTAGTCGTAGCTCACCTCCACGCGGATGCACTGCGCGGCCGGCAGGTCGGCGCAGGGCGCGGGCGTGGAGACGGTGATCGGGGGCGCGCCAGCCGCAGCGCAATCGGGCGTCTGCCTGGCGTACGTGAGCAGCCACTGCATGGAGCGTCGCGCGGCCACGCAGGCGGCGGTACGGCGTTCGGTCGGCGTGGCATGGCGGAACGCAGCGCGTGCGCCTTCCGCAGACGCTGCCGACAGCGTCTGCTGCGCGGCCATGATCATCACGCCCGAATAGGTGACCAGCAGCAGCGGCAACAGGCCGAACAGCAGCATGAGCGCGAATTCGAGGGTCGCGATGCCGTGTTGGCGCGTCGGGCGGCCGAGGTGGCCGGCGGTGATGCTCATGCGGCACCTCCGGATGGCTGTTGCAGGACCCACCACATACTGGCGAAGGCCAGGTAGGCCGCATAGGGAATGCCGACCCGGCCCTGGCGCGCCTGCCGCCACTGCGCGATCACCGGCTGCAGGCGGCGCGAGACCGCATTGTCCGTCTCGGGGCGCGGACCGGAATGGGACAACGCAGGCGCGATGCGCCGCGCGACGATCACGCATGTGGCATGTGCACCGGCGAGCAGGCTGGCGATGATCCAGATCGGAAGCAATGGAGCCGCGCCAAGCAGCAGGCCGAGCACGGCGAAATACTTCACATCACCGGCACCCATCCAGCCGATGGCATAGAACGGCAGCAGCGACAGCAATCCCAGTACGAAGCCGAGCAGGTGCGTGCCCGGAAATCCGCGGTCGGCCATCCACCACTGCCACGCCAGCGCGACCAGCGCCACGCCCGTGGCCAACAGCAACCCGCGATTGGACACCCGTCGGGCGTACAGGTCATGGATGGCGACCTGTACGCCCAGCAGCAATGCCACCAGGGGAAGGAGTTCCATATGCGTTATGTCCCCCGAATCGATCGTACGACGCACTTGCGTGCCATGCCGTCGCCGCGGGGAGAGCCGGGCGACAGCGCAGGCAGTCAACGACAGTCGATCAGGCCGCCGCTGCGGTTGCGTCGTCGACCACTTCACCCAGCTTGGTGAACAGATTCTCGAAGAATCCGGTGATCTGGTCTTTACCCACCGCCACCAGGATGCCCGCGATCACGGCAGCCAGCAGGCCGTACTCGAGCGCGGTCACGCCATCTTCTTCCACGAGGAACTTGCGAACGGATGCATTCATGACGGTTTCTCCATTTCCCAATCAGAGCCCGAACGGGCGGATACAGCCCCTGGTACCGATGGTGTTGCCTGGCTCCGCCAGGACCTCCATCCCGACCGCGCGTCCTGCGCGGTGCGGCCCTTGCAGGCCTGCGCTATCGACCGGGCCAAGCCCGGCGACGTCATTGGAGGCGGATCGCGCTGGACAGTGCGGTCATTGCCGCCGAAACGCGGCATCGGCAATGAGGGCAGTGCGTACGAAGATTGCTGTCCATGGCGTTCCCCTTGTCTTTCAATCGCCGCGACGGTATCGCCGCGCGTCCTGAATACGATGCTCGACGAATCACGTGGGATCCAATACACAAAATCGGCAGGTGCGGTTTCAACTTTAGAAACTTCGCACTGCAAGGCCGCCGTGCATGAGCCTGATGTAATGGCGGCAAAGTGAAGCGCGGGTAGAGATTATGTGAGGGCGACGTGATGTCAATTAATTGACAGTATCCCAGCGCGCTTGAACGTTGGGTTTCAACGGATCCGGACACATTTGTGACGGCGATTATGATTCTGTTTACCTGACGTCCAGTTCGGGCATACTTGCCAAAAATGCGCATCGAAAGCTTCGCCGACAATCGCTGCCGCATCGGCTGAATGATCTAGCTGCGATCAGTGAACGATTTAGCTGCAGTCACGAACGATGGGTTGGGCGGGCTGGCGGGCATCGCCACGGCGGGTTGGCCGTAACAGAATGCGCAGCAGCAAACGCAGGAGTGCGCACCCGGTGGCCATGCGGCGCAGGCACCGGGTAACCAGGCCAAAGGGGGCATCACTGTCATGGTAGATGGTGTGGCGGAAGACCAGATCGACAGCGGGCTGCGGGCATTCGACCTGGCCTCGCTCAGCGGTGTGCTGCGCGTGTGCGATCTGGAGATGGTGCTGCTCGATGGCAACGGCCCGCGTGCCGCGATCCAATCGCAGGTGCACGACGAGGCATTGTTCTGCACCGCGGTGAGCGGGTTTCATTTCCGCGGTCGTTTCATGCTGCCCCAGGACTGGTGCCTGCTCGGCTTGATCCACGCCACCGATGAGAACGTCAGCTGGTGCCATGGCATGCCGCTGGCCGCCGGGATGGCGTTGACCGTGCTGCCGGAGGGCATCAGCGAGTTCACGCTCAGCGCCGGCACCCACCTGACGTTGCTGCTTGCGCCGATGCAGCGCGTGCAGCGCAAGCTGACCGAGCTGAGCCTGCGCAGCACCTTGCCCTCGGGCCAGGCCCTGTCCCTGTTCCAGGCCGGCGCGGGCAGCAACGCAGCGCGACTGGTGCAACGCTACGGTGAGGTCCAGCAGACACTTCTTGGACAGGGCGCGGCGCTGCCGGCCGACGCCGTGGACACCTTGCTGCACGACCATATCCAGGCGCTGTTGGGCGCCGGCAGCGATGACCATCCCACCTGCAGCCGGGGCCGGCGCACGCATTATCTGATCGCCCAGCGCGCCGAGAATTTCATGCGGCTCAATCTGCGTCGTTATATCTATATGAATGAAATCTGTGACGCGGCCGGGGTCAGCGAGCGCGCGTTGCGGTATGCCTTCGAAGACCTGTTCGGTACTTCGCCCAACCGTTATCTCTCGATGCTGCGCCTGTGCGCGGCATGCCGCGGCCTGTCGATGGCCGATGCCAGCCGCAAGTCGGTCAAGGCGATCGCATTGAGTTGCGGGCTATGGGACCTGTCGCGGTTTGCCGATAATTATCGCCGGGTATTCGGCGAACTCCCCCGCGATACGCTGATGCGCGCACCGGCGCAGATGGGCAGCCCGGCCTGACCGGAAACGCGATCCGTCCGTCTGCCCTGCACATATTCGGCAAGCTGCCGAAATTGTCCATGCCGCTGCCGGTTTTCCCCGTCTTCTTGCCGGAACGCACGCTTGCGCTGCCGGAATGAAGTGCTCGCGGTTTGACCCCTCGACTGTAATGACATCCACGTGCCGTCAGGCACCGGTGATGTTCAACGCGTCCGTACACGGGGGAATACCTGATGAACCGTATCTTTCGATTGGTGTGGAGCCACCGGCTGAATGCCCTGGTGGTCGTGTCCGAAATCGCCACCGCCCGCGGCAGCCTGGCCGCCGGACCGGTGGTGGTGCACCTGAAGGTGCCGATGTCGGTGCTCTCGCTGGGTCTGTCGCTGGCGCTGTGCACGGGCAGTGCATGGGCAGGCGAGAACCAGACACTCACCGACCTGCAGGCACTGGCCGCCAAGTACACCGCGCCGTTGCCGGTGAAGCTCGATGCAGAAGTGGCGTTGGCGGCGGCCGCACGTGATCGTGGCACCACGCCACTGTTGAGCGTGGATGCCAACGTCAACCTCAACCTGGGTGCACAGGCGGCCCACGGTCGGCCGGCACTGCAGGTGCAGACCGCCGCACAGTTGAGTGCGGAGCTGCCCCGGCGCATCGCCGCGCCAACCGCACAGGTGGCGGCGTTGGCCGACCTGGGTCTTGCCGGCGGCACCGGCAACGGAGCAGCACTGAATGCACACGCCGCCGTCGACGCCGTGGCCCCGCTGGCACCGTCGGCAGCAGCGGTGCAGGTGCCGGTCAAGGCGGATGCGCGACTGACTGCCGCCACTGATGGCAGGTTGGCCGTGAGGGCCGATGCAAACGCGGCAGCGAACGTGGCCGTTGCGGCTGCGCCGGCCCCGCTCAAGGCGGCGCTGGACACCAAGGTCGATGCGGCTGCCCAGGCGCGCCTTGCGGCCGCCGAGGTGCAGGCCAGGGCGGCATTGATCGCCGAGGCCACGGTCACGCCCGATGCCCCGGACGCGGTGCAGGCGTCGCTGGCCAGCAATGTCGCCGGTGGTGTGCGCGTGGATGCACTGGGCCACGTGGTCGATGCGGCCGATCGCAATCCCAAGCTGGTCGATGCCGGCGTCAGCGCCGTGCAGACCAGTTCGATGGCGCTGGCGCCGAACGGGCTGGGCAACGCACTGGGAGGGTTGTTGAACGGTGTCGGTGGTGCGGTTGGCGGCCTGCTTGATGGCGTCGGCACGACGGTGGGGGCGATCACGACGCCCGTGCTCGGCGCGGTCGGCGCGGTCACCACGCCGATACTGGGTACCGTGTTCCCGGCACCGACGTCGCTGCCGCCGGGCAGCCCGAAGGGACCGGCCCCGGCCGATCCGAACGCCGGCCTGATCATCGGTACCGGTGGCCTGGTCGGCTCGCTATCGCAGCTGGTCGGCCCCACCGCGCAGGGTCTGCTGGGTGGCGACGGCTACGTGCGCAATGGCAACCTGGCGGTCAGCAGCGCCAACGTGATGCAGACCTACTCGGTCACCAACGTGCTGGGCCTGCCGGTGGTCAACCTGAGCCCGGTCGGCACGCTGCTCGATGGACTGGGAAACGCCAGCACCGGTGGCAGCTCGCACCTGACCCTGATCGGCGGCGTCACTTCCGACAGCTACATCTACAACATCAACAACGGCGATCCCAATGGCCTGCTCGGCCTGGTGTTGCCGGACGGGTCGCCGGCATGGTCGAACAAGTGCCTCAACCTGCTGGTGGCCAGCGTGGACTGCTGGGCGGTCAATGCCGCGCAGGATTACCAGGTGCTGGTCGGCGACGGGGCGTTTGCCAATGGCTCCAAGGAAGTGGTGATCGGCGCCAACGCACGCCATGAGCTGCCGCGGCAGGACGCCAACATCGCGTTCCCGGGCGCCGGGCTCAACGATCCGACCGACCCCACCGGCGTACCGACCGCCGACTACGCCGCGCGCATGGGCCACTCGGTGGTCGTCGGCGACAGCGCGAAGGGCACGGCCAACGGCCAGACCATCCTCGGTGCGGAGGCCACCTCCACCCAGGCCAACAGCGTTGCGTTGGGCTACCGCTCCGCCGCCAACCGCGGTGCGCAGGCCAGCTACAGTGCCTACGGGCTGAGCGCGCCGCAGGTATCGGCGGGTGAAGTCTCGGTCGGCTTCGCCGGTGGCGAGCGCCAGATCAGCAACGTGGCCGCCGGCAGTGCCGCCACCGATGCGGTCAATGTCGCCCAGCTGCAGGGCGCGATCTCGCAGATCGATGCGGTCGGCACGCTGGCGGTGACCTACGACGATGATGGTGCAGGCGGTGCCAACTACCGCCGCGTCACACTGGGCGCCGGCACCGGCACCAGCACCATTGCCAACCTCGCCGATGGCGCGGTGAACGCGACCAGCACCGAGGCGGTCAATGGCGCCCAGCTGTTCGACACCAACAGTGCGATCGTGGACTACTTCGGCGGCGTCACCGCCTTCGATCCCGCCACCGGTGCGTGGACCGCACCGAGCTTCCAGATCTCCACGATCTCCAGCGACGGCGCAGTGGCCCAGGGCGTGTACGACAACGCCAGCGACGCCTTCTCCGCCGTCGATGGCTCGCTGGTCAATCTCAACACGCAGATCACCGACATCCGCAACGGGGTCGGCAGCCGCTACCTGAAGATCAATTCCACCGGTGCAGAGGCCGCCGCTGCCGGCCTGGACAGCATCGCCGTCGGTATGGGGGCCTCGGCCACGGCGGCCAACAGCATCGCCGTGGGTGCCGGCGCGGTGGCCGACCGCGCGGACACGGTCTCCGTCGGTGCAGCCGGCGCAGAGCGCCAGGTGGTGAACGTGGCGGCCGGTACCCAGGCCACCGATGCCGTCAATCTGGGCCAGCTGGAAGCCTCCGAACAGGGCGCGCTGCGTTACGACCTCAACCCGGATGGCAGCGTGAACTACGCCAGCGCCACGCTGGGCAACGGCGGCGGTGCGACCACGCTGAGCAACCTCGCCGCTGGCAGCGTCACGGCCGGCAGCAGCGAGGCGATCAACGGGGCCCAGCTGTTCGCCGCCAACCAGGCCATGGCCACCCACCTCGGTGGTGGGGCGGCGCTGGACGCCACCGGCGTGGTCAGCGCGCCGACCTACACGATCAACAACGTCGCCAGCGATGGCCAGGTCACCGCCGGCAGCTATGACAACGTCGGCAGTGCCTTCGATGCGGTCAGCACCTCGCTGGCCAACGTCGCCGACCAGACCGACACCGTGGACCGCCTGGCGGTGAAGTACGACGCCGATGCCAGCGGCAATGCCACCAACACCATCACCCTGGCCGGCGATGCCAGTGGCGCGGCGGTCGCACTGACCAACCTGGCCGAGGGTCGCGTGCTGGCCGGCAGCCTGGATGCGGTCAATGGCAACCAGCTGTTCCAGACCAACAATGCGCTGGTGGGGTACTTCGGCGGCACCACCAACTTCGACGGCAACACCGGGATCTGGACGGCACCGACCTTCCGCATCTCCTCCATCGCCACCGACGGCAGTGTCATCGCCAACGATTACAGCGATGTCACCGTGGCCTTCTCGGCGGTGGATGCCTCGCTGACCAACCTCAACACCCGCATCGACCAGATCCAGCCGGGTGGCAACAGCCAGTACGTGCAGGTGAACTCGACCAAGGGCCAGGCCACTGCGGGCGGTGCCGACAGCATCGCGATCGGGCCGCTGGCCAGCGCCGCTGGAAGCGGCAGTGCGGCCATCGGTGACGGCGCCAGCGCCAGTGCGGACAACAGCGTTGCGCTCGGCGCCGGCTCGGTCGCCAGCGTGGGGGCACAGGCGGGGTACACCGGTGCCTACGGCCAGACCGGGGCGAGCAGTTCGGTGGGCGAAGTGGCCGTCGGCAGTACCGGGGCCGAGCGCAAGGTCACCCATGTGGCCGATGGGTCCGAGCGCTACGACGCGGTCAATGTCGGCCAGCTGCAGAACGGCGTGAACTACGCGATCAACGAGTCCAAGGCCTACACGGATACGCAGATCAACAACATCAACAACGGCACCTCCGGCATGTTCCAGGTCAACAATTCGCAGAACCTGGCTGCGCCCTCGGCCTCCGGCGACAACGCCGTGGCCGGTGGTGCCGGCGCCGCTGCCGCGGGCGACAACGCCACCGCGCTGGGCAACGGGGCCAGTGCGCAGGGCAGCAACAGTGTCGCCCTGGGTGCCGGCTCGGTGGCCAACCGTGCCAACACGGTCTCGGTGGGCAGCAGCGGGGCGGAGCGCCAGATCGCCAACGTCGCCGACGGCAGCGACGCCACCGACGCGGTCAATGTCCGCCAGCTGCAGGCCTCGCAGCAGGGCACGATCCGTTACGACTCCAACGTCAACGGCACCACCAACCTCAACAGCGTGACCCTGGGCAGCACCGCCACCGGACCGACCACGGTGCGCAATGTCGCCGCCGGTACCGCCGGGACCGACGCGGTCAACGTGGACCAGCTGCGCAGCGGCATGGCCCAGACCCTGGACTGGTCCAAGGCGTATACCGACGAGCGCATGGACTCGTTCGACCGCAATCTGCAGAAGACCGACAACCGTGCCTCGGCCGGTGTGGCCTCGGCGATGGCGGTGGCGGCGCTGCCGCAGCCGTATGAGGCCGGCCGCAGCATGGCCTCGCTGGCCGCAGGCAGCTTCAACGGTGAATCCGGCGTGGCCGTGGGCATCTCGGGGGTCTCCGAGGGCGGCCGCTGGATCTACAAGTTCAGCGGTTCGACCAACAGCCGCGGCGATGGTGGTGTCGCGGTAGGTGCCGGCATCCAGTGGTGACCGCGTCCGGTGCCGGTCATCGACCGGCACCGGGCCATCGGCCCGCAAACAACGTTCACAGGGGGAACACCATGTCCATGCAGCCCACATCCATTACCCAGGTGCCGCTGGTGCGCTCGCTGGGCCTGAGCCTGGCAGCGCTGCTGCTGGGTGCCTGCGCCAGCCACGGCGGGCAACGCGCCACGCCACCGGACAGCGCCGCCGACGCCGAGGCGACGAACTTTCCCGATCCCCGCAAAGCCACGCTGAAGGAGGGTCTGTTCGTGGACGTCGACAACCTGCGCCTGTTCGCCCGTGGCATGAGCAAACGTCAGCTCTATGCACTGCTCGGCACCCCGCACTTCGGCGAGGGCATGTGGGGCGTGCACGAATGGAACTACCTGTTCAACTTCCGCAGTACACCGGGGGGCGACTACTTCACCTGCCAGTTCAAGGTCGACTTCGACGGCAAGGGCATCGCCCAGGCGGCGCACTGGAAGCCGCAGGCCTGTGCGGCCGTGCTTGATCCGCCGCGTCCGCCGGCACCGCCGGCACCTGCGCCTGCGCCGATGCCGAGCGAGCCGCTGCGGCTGGCCGCCGATGCGATGTTCGCCTTCGACAGCGCCATGCTCACACCCGAAGGGCGCCGCAACGTCGATACCCTCCTGCAGCAGGTCCGCGATGCCAGCCGGGTGCAGACCATCCAGGTGATCGGCTACACGGACCGGATCGGCAGTGATCGCTACAACCTGGTGTTGTCCCAGCGGCGCGCCGAGGCGGTGCGCGATGCCCTGATTGCCGGCGGGGTGCCGGCGGGCGCGATCATCGCCGAAGGGCGGGGCAAGGCCGATCCACTCGTTCAGTGCGCGCAGGCGCAGCGCAAGGCGTTGATCGTATGCCTGGCGCCCAACCGGCGCGTCGAGCTGTCCGGCAAAGCGTTACCACGCTGAGCAGCCGGGGTCGCATCGCGCTGCATCGCTTACCCCGCCGGCGCATGCTTGCGCCGGTGAGGGACCGTCTTGACCTGGCGCGCCGTCCGCGCAGCGTGATGTCTCCCCCGTCATCGTTCTGAAGACGCCGCGCCAGGTCATCTCTTCCAGCCACCCGGGGCGGCCGCAGGCGAACTGCGGCTGCCTTGTCCGGTTACGGCATCAGCACCTTGTCGATCACGTGGATCACCCCATTGCTCTGCTTGACGTCGGCAATGGTGACATGGGCCACCTGACCCTTGCTGTCGGTCACGGTGATGCCCTTGCCGACCACGCGGGCCGTCAGTGCCTCGCCTTCAACCGTGGTCAGGCTGGCCTTGCCGCCACCCTGTTTGATCCTGGCCATCAGGTCGGTGCTGGTGACCGCGCCCGGGACCACGTGGTACGTCAGGATCCGGGTCAGGTCTGCCTTCTTCTCGGGCTTGAGCAGCCCCTCCACGGTGCCCTTCGGCAGCGCCGAGAATGCCGCGTTGGTCGGGGCGAACACGGTGAACGGGCCAGCGCCCTTCAGCGTATCCACCAGGCCTGCCGCTTTGACCGCTGCCACCAGGGTGGTGTGGTCCTTGGAATTGACGGCGTTGTCGATGATGTCCTTGTTGGCATACATCGCCGCGCCGCCCACCATCGGATTGCTGTGTGCCGCCATGGGCGCGGCCGGTGCCTGCGCGAAGACGAGCGGAGACGTGGCAGCGAGACAACCGATCAGTACGAGGCCTGCGAACTGGATCTTCATGACCAAACTCCCAAATGGATGCGCCGGTGTGACGCACCATCAGGTACGGCGGGAGTGGCGGGGCGGATGCAGTCCACGACATCTTTTTTGCAGGCATAAGCGTGACGTGACGGGCGTGTGCAGCCCATGCGAGGCGGCTGGCCAGGCGACGCTGGCAAAGCTTGCGGTCGCCGCGTCTGCGTGGCCCTCGTCGGGGCCTACAGCACCCCGGGTATCCGGATGGCCAGCGCGGCCTTCTCGGCCTCACAGCCCGTGGGCTGCACACCGTGGCCACGAAGGGACTGGATCTCCGTGCGGGCCATTGCCATGTCGCGGCTGAAGTCGGCGTTGGCGTGCAGCTTGGCCAGTGCACCGGCGGCGATGGCACGGCCTTCCAGCACGTCGCTCTGCCAGTGCGCATTGCAGATCAGCCGGTTCTCGCCAAAGGCACGGCCGCGCGCGAGCAGCGCATCGGCCTGGTCCGGGCTGAGCTCGGTCAGCAGCAGTGCCCAGGTCCAGCTGATCGCGGTATGTCCGGACGGATAGGAGCCGTCGCCGCGCAGCGCGGCCTCGTCGGCCGGGGCGCAGGTGCCTTCCTTGTGGAAGACGAACGGCCGCACCCGCTTGTAGTGATCCTTGGCCGCATAGGTCGCCAGCCCGGCGTCCACCAGGGTCCGCTGCAGCAGCAGGTACAGCGTCGGCGTCGCCTGCTGGCTGACCGGTACCCCGAGTGCGCAGGAGAAGGTGTTGGCGACCTGCGGAAAGCGCAGGTCCGAATCGGTGGTTGCCAGGGCATAGCGCGGGCTCGAACGCAGTTGTTGCGCGGCGCGGTGGATCGCCTGGTCCTGCGCGAAGGCGGCCGAGCCCTTGGCCGGGGGCGGCGGCAGCAGGGCCAGGCTGTCGGGCAGGGCCCGGCCCAGATAGCCCGCTGGCACGCCGGGGCGCAGTTCCGGCACCGGCGCGGGCGCGGGCGCGACGACGCTGCCGGGTGCAGGGGGCGGTGCAGGCGCAGTGGACAGCGGCGGCGCCGAGCTGCAGGCGGTCAGCAGCGACGCCACGATCAACAAGGACGCGACCTGACGGCGCGGGTGGAGCATGGCCTTCCTGTGCATGTCGTTCTCCGCAGGGGCTGTCGCGCCACTGTGTACGGCGGCCGTGCAAGGCACAACCGCCTTTCTACGCGCGCACGGCCAGTAGTTCTACGGGCGCCCGGCGTGTGCCGCCGCGATGTCCTGCGCGGCGTCACCCACCGGGAAGCGGACCTCGATGCGGGTACCGCCGAGTGGGCTCGGGCCGACCTTCAGGCTGCCACCCAGCAGGCGCGCCCGCTCTTCCATGCTGATCATGCCCAGGCCGGGGGAGGGGGATGGCACCGTCTGGCCCGCCATGCCGACACCATCGTCGTCCACCTGCAACACCATCTGGCCGCCGCGGATGCCGACCAGGACATGCGCGTTGGTCGCGTGCGCATGCTTGTCCACGTTGTTGACCGCCTCCTGCACGATCCGGAACAGGCTCAGTTCGTGGTCATCGCTGAGACGCGGAGGATTCTCGATGCGGCATCGCACCCGCAGGGCGCCGCGCGCGTTGCGCTTGATGCAGAACGCATCCAGTGCGCTGGCCAGGCCGGTGAAACGCAGGATGCTCGGGTGCAGCTCATGGGAGATCGATCGGATATCGTTGGAGACGATCAGCAGCTGCTCCTGCAGTTCGACCACGGCGTGGCGTTCGGCCTCTGGAATCTGATTGCGCAGCGCGCTCAGGCAGATCGAAATCGCGGCCAGCGACTGGTTGACGTCGTCGTGCAGGTCGCGCGCGATGCGGGTGCGCTCTTCCTCCTGCACCACCAGCATCCGTCCGGTCAGCTCGCCCAAGCGTCGATAGGCCTGCTGCAGGTTGAGGTGGTTGGAGAGTTTCTGTTCGGACAACGCGCCCAGGAACAACAATGCGCACCCGGTGCACAGCGTCCACACCTGTGCGGTGATGAGGTCGCGGTCCGGTGTCCAGTACGCGAACGGACCCACGCCTTCCATGCTCAGCTGCATGCCGAGCAGCGCCACGATCAACATGCCAATGCTGGCACCGGCAACGCCGAACACGATCAACGCCCAGACCAGCAGCGGGATGGGCGCCAGTACCAGCAGCGGCGTGATCACGCCATCGGACCAGTTCACGCCCCAGACAATGCCGAGCCCGCCGAGCAGGGTGATGGCGATGATCACCGGCTGCCACTGCCACCCATGCCGGCGCTCCGGGCGCTGCACGATGCGCGCCAGATTGACGATGGGGGGCACGATCAACAGATAGCTGACACTGCTGCACAACACCAGGGTGAGCAGCGCACCCGGCGCCATGCCCTGCGGCCCGCCGGCGAACAGCAGCGACTGCCACCATGCACACGCGATCGGCAGCATCACGCAACCCAGCAACACGAACAGGCCGATCTCCCGATAGCCTTCCAGCGGTGCCCGCGCGCCCCGCCAGCGCAGCAGCAGCCACGCCACGGCAACCACCGAGGCGAATTCGGCCGCGCTGGCAAGCAGCCGTGGCAAGACCACGAACGGCACCAGAACAAACGCCAGCACGGTACCGGCCAAGGCCGACAACACACAGGTCCGCCACGCCGCGCGAGGCGTGAACAGCAACCAGCCCAGCAGCAGCGGGCCGGGAATCCAGAGGACATGCAACCGGAAACCCGGCATCTGGGCCAGCGTCGGCAACAGCTGCCCCAGCAGGCAACCCAATGCCAGCGGCAGCACCTGGGTGAGCGATGCGCGAAGATCGCGTGACGGGGGCGTGAAGGGCGAGGCGCGGGTGGGATCGTCCGGTGGGATGCCGGGGTCGTGGTACACGGACACGGGTTGTTTCACGCTCGCAATCGCTGGCACGGGTACCTCGGGTAGGCGTGAGCAGGCTTCGGTTCGTTGGCCTCGCTGGCACCGCTGCGCGGCGGTGGCACACTTGCGCCGGCCTCGATGTGATGCATTTCACGCTTGTGGGCCCCCTGAGCGATCACCGCTTGTCGATGTGTCGCTTCCACCCCACAATCGCGCCGATGTAAGCAGGTTGTCCACTCGCGCGCTATCCGAATTCCGACGTGCTCCGAGGGAGCTGGCATGGACGAACCGATGGCCCCTTACACCCGCTTCGTGGTCGACGGCTTCGACGCCGATGCGCTGCTTGGCGTGGTGCGCGATACCCGCTTCGAGCAGCGTCTGCTCGCGGCGGGGCATTTCCGCGCGTGCCTGCAGCGGCTGGTGTTTCCGGAATTCAGCCTGGACAGCGGCGCGTACACGCTGCCGATTTTCGCCAGCGGCAGCTTCGCGCAGGGCATGATCGCGCTGGCCCTGGCGATCTCCTGCGAGCGACCGATGTGGGCCAATGGGCAATTGGTCGAGGTCGGGCAGGTCATGGTGTTTGCCGAAGACAGCGAGCTCAACGTCCGCCCCAGTCCTGGCGGCTGGCAATGGGCAGTGCTGCTGATCCCGCGCGAGGTCCTGCAGCGTGAGGCGGTGCTGCGGCTCGGGCGGGAACTGCGGTTGCCACGCACGGGCTGGCATACGCGGCCCGCACCGCCGCCAGCGGCTGAGGGAGTGCGCCATGCGGTGTTCAAGGCACTGGAAGCAGCGGCCGCCTGGGAAGGCGTGATCACGCCGGCGCAGATGGCCGCGCAGGCATCGCTGTTGCTGGGGGCGTTCGTGGAGGCGGTCAGTGCCGGCGATGCGGGCCCGGCCCGGCGGCTGGATGGCTGGGGATCGGCCCGCCATCGCGATGCACTGGTACGGCGCGCGGAGGACTACCTCAAGGTCCACCTGGAGCGCCCCTTCGACAGCCGCGCCCTGGCATTGGCGCTGGGGGTAGGGGAACGCCAGATCGAGCGGTTGTTTCGTGACGCATATGGGCACGGTCCCTGCCACTGGCATCAGCTGGCACGCCTGAATCGCGCGCGGACGGCGCTGCTGCACGCTGACGAGCGCGGCACGGTGACCGACATCGCATTGCGCTTCGGGTTTTCCCACCTCGGCCGGTTCTCGATCCTGTACCGGCATGTCTTCGGGGAATGTCCCAAGGACACGCTGCGCGGCTGAATCGCGATGCCGGCGCAAACGCCGCACTGCATGGCCGAACATGAGGGATTCAGACTTGTGCGCGTCACGATACCATCACAAGGCGTCTCGCATTTTCAACGCGCTGCAGGGGGAAGCTGATCGCGTGGTCAACGCGATCCGGCCATGGAGTCAGCAGTGAGGCGGCCGCACCGGCAGTTCAATCAGGGGAAGATTGATGTCAACGGAGAAAATGCAATGGGCATTTCGTGTGCGCAGTTGATGGAGGTTCCGTTCCGGAAGGTCGTGGTTGCCGACGACCACATGCTGGTCGCGCAGGGCATAGAACGCCTGCTCATGGAGTGCTTCGCGTCGATCGAACTGGTGTCCTCCGGCGAAGAGCTGCTGGACTCGCTGCACCGCGACGCACCCGATGTCGTTGTGTCGGACATCAGCATGCCCGGGCTCAGTGGCATCGACGTGATGCGCCAGGTGCGCAGCGAGGGCTGCAGGACGCCGTTCGTGTTCCTGACCATGCACGATGAATCGAGCATGGCGGCCGAGGCGATTCGTGCCGGCGCACAGGGGTACATCCTGAAAAGCTCGGCCGGCGATGAGCTGGTGCGGGCCATCAATGGGGTCATGGACGGGCAGACCTACGTGACCCCCACGCTGGCGGCCAGCGCGGTCCTGTGCGCCGGGCGGTGCCAGTATGTGCTGACCGAAAAACAGCTGCGGATCCTGGAGTACGTTGCGCGGGGCCTGCGTTCCAAGCAGATCGCCTATGAGCTGGGCGTCTCGGTGCGCACGATCGAGTCGCACAAGTACGCGATCATGCAGGAGCTGGGCGTCCACGGCACGCTCGAGCTGGTGCGCAAGGCCGAGCAGGAAGGCCTCATCCGTCACTAGGAACACGCGGGCGTGGTCGGGCAAGTAGTTTTACTTGCCCGGCCACGGTTGTTTTCCCCTTGTCGCCCGCGCAACCCCCCCGCACCATGGCACAGGCGTCCAACGGGCGAGTGCGATGAATCCGGTTCGTGTGTTGCTGGCCGAAGACGGGTGTGCCATGGGGCGCCAGCTTCGTGGGCTGCTGTCCCAGCAATACCAGGTGATCGGCCTGGTGCAGGACGGGGCTTCGCTGGTCCAGGCCGCGCAGAGCATGCTGCCTGATGTCGTGGTGACCGATATCGCCATGCCCGAGATGGATGGGCTGGAGGCGGTCCGTCGTCTGCGCCTGCAGCGCCCGGTACTGGGCGTGGTCTTCATCACCGTGCATGCCGATCCGCAGATGGTGACCCGCGCGATGGCGCTGGGACCCTGCAGCTATGTGCTCAAATCCGACGCAGGGGACGATCTGGTGTCGGCGGTGGGCGCTGCGCTGAAGGGCGATAGGTTCGTCTCGCGCTCCCTGCGCGGCCTGCGCCGCGACGGCCGCTGAGTTCGGCCTGGAATCACACCAGGATGCCGATCAGCTTCTGTGCCAGCTCGTCCACGGACATGGCCAGCAGTACCAGCGGCAGCAGCGGCACGATGGCATGCAGCGCGATCCAGAGCAGGTTCCAGCGTGTCAGCGGCAGCACCGACATGCTGCTCAGCCCTTTGTAGACGCCACTGAAATCGGCGAAGGCCGAGGCATCGCCATGGTCGAGCAGGGTGTCGGCGGCGGTGGCGTCCTGCACCGTGCGCTGCCAGCGCTGATCGAAGACCGCCGCGGCCCGGTTGCCCAGCGCATCGAAGCGGTACAGCGCGTGGCGTTTGGCGCGCAGCATCATCGGCATCAACAGCAGCAGCGGCGCGGCCAGCAGCAGGGTCGCGCCGATCACATACCCGGCCAGCAGATGACGCAGGCCATACAGGCTCCCGCCCAGATACTGCATGTGGTTGAAGCAGGCGCCGGCCAGCAGCACGCCGCCGGCCAGCGCAAGAATGGCGAAGCGCTCCTGTGCCATGCCCAGGAACCCCAGCCCGCCCGCGCCGTCCGGATGCTCGGCATGCAGCACCAGGCCGGCGCGTGGCAGCCGCCACAGCAGGCAGGTCCACAGCACGAAGCGCCACAGCCACAGCAGTGCCACCAGGCGGAACAGCGGCACACCGACCCATTCGTACCAGCGCCCGGCGGCGGTCAGGCTGCCCTGGTCCAGCCGCCAGTCGGCGATGCCGGGAAGCAGGCTGACCGTATCGCTGCCGAACAGCAGCGGCGCCCAGGCGATCACCACGCACAGTGCTTCGGGCAGCCAACTGTCGCGCCAGCGCCGCACCCTGGCCAACAGCCCGTCGAGCGATTGTGGGTGGCGCGGGTGGACCAGGCTGGCGTGGGTCAGCTGGCGCAGGGCATTGCGCAGCAGTGCATCCGATCGGGGCGCCGCGAGCACCAGCAATGGCACGGCAAGCAGCAGGCGGGCGAGCGTGGCGTAGTCGCCCAGCAGCGACATCGACGGCGGCGCGGGCCACAGCGTACCGGCACGGGCGGCCAGCAGCAGCATCGGCCCGAACGTGACTACGACGATGCCCAGCGCGATCCACAGCGACAGCCGCGAGGTGCCGTGCAGCGCGCCGCTGGCATGCAGCAGCCGGTGTACCAGCCCACCGCGCATCAGCGAATAGGGGTCCTGGTCCTTGCGCATCGGATGGCTGACCGGGCAGTGGAGGAGGGGCGCACAGCGTCGCAGCGCGCTGGCACGGAGCATACCGCCGCCACCGTGGGCCGCGGGCGCAGTAAAAATACTGTGGTGCATGCAGTACTAACTCGATTGTGCGGCCTGCGCCGTCCGCCCAAGCTGGAGCCCTGACCCAAGGATCCCGCCATGCTCCTGGTGATCGATTTCCTTACGCGCTTCTGGACGGACATGATCGATCGCGCCGACGGTCCCATGACCTTCCGCTTCTTCCTGCAGCCGACGATGGCGCTGATAACCGCCCTGATCGACGGCATCAAGGACGCCAAGGCGGGCAGGACCCCTTACGCGTGGCTTCTGACCCACAGCTCGGCCGGCGAGCGCAAGGTCGCCTGGCGGCAGGGCGTCACCGCCACGACGCGGATCCTGCTGCTGGGCGTCGGCATGGACGTGATCTACCAGTTCCGCATGTTCGGCGGTTTCAAGTACCCGCTGGAAGCCTTCGTGATCGCGGTGGTGCTCGGCTTCCTGCCGTACCTGGTCCTGCGTGGACCGATCGCCCGCATCGCATCGCACTGGCTGCGCCGCCGTCACTGACTCCCGATCCTTCCACGCCACGAGCCCTCCATGAACGACACCGACCCGACCAAACGACTCAGCGACCGTGCCCTGAGCATCGCGCGCGCCAAGGAACTGCTGGGCGGCAGCGACGAGGCGTCCATCGAGCTGTCTTCGCGGCGGACCGGGATGTCGTTCCAGCGGACCCGCATGAGCGCGGACCGTACGCTGATGTCGATCATCCGCACGGCGCTGTCGCTGATCGGCTTCGGCTTCACCATCTATCAGTTCTTCGGGCACATGCTCGAGACCGGCACCGCGCTGCGTCCGCATGCGCCGCGCAACTTCGGCATCGCCCTGGTGGGGCTCGGGCTGGTGCTGCTGACCCTGGGCATCGTCTATCACGTGCGCTACATGCAGGGCCTGCGCGCCGAGCGCCGGATCATGATCGGCGAAGGCCTGGTCCATGGCGAAAGCCACTATCCCGTCTCGCTCACTCTGATCACCGCCGGGCTGCTGTGGCTGCTCGGCCTGCTGGCCATCGTCAGCATGACCTTCAACGTCTCGCCATTCGCCTGACGGCCGTTCCCGCATGCCGGCACGACGCCGGAACCCAACACGCATCCCCCTGGAGAGTGTCATGGCAACAGCAAAAGCGGCAGCATCCCCCAAAGCGTCCGCAACCACGAAGGCCGGCAAGAACGGCAAGCGGCCGAACATCCTGGTGATCTGGGGCGACGACATCGGCATCAGCAACCTGAGCTGCTACAGCCAGGGCCTGATGGGCTACCGGACGCCCAATATCGACCGCATCGCCAACGAAGGCACGCTGTTCACCGATTCCTACGGCGAGCAGTCCTGCACTGCCGGCCGCTCGTCGTTCATCACCGGCCAGAGCGTGTACCGCACCGGCCTGTCCAAGGTCGGCATCCCCGGCGCGCCGACCGGCATGAACGAGAAGCTGGTGACCATTGCCGCGCTGCTCAAGAACCAGGGCTATGCCACCGGCCAGTTCGGCAAGAACCACCTCGGCGATCTGAACCACATGCTGCCGACCAACCACGGCTTCGATGAGTTCTACGGCAACCTGTACCACCTCAATGCCGAGGAAGAGCCGGACATGTACGACTACTTCCCGGAGGAGGACTTCCCGAACTTCCGGAAAACCATGGGCCCGCGCGGGGTCATCCGCAGCTGGGCGACAGACAAGGACGATGCCACCGAACAGGAACGCTGGGGCCGGGTCGGCAAGCAGAAGATCGAAGACACCGGGCCGCTGACGCCGGAGCGGATGGAAACCTGCGACGAGGATTTCGCGGCCACCGCCAAGGACTTCATCAAGCGCCAGCACGACGCCGACACGCCGTTCTTCGTCTGGGTGAACTTCACCCACATGCACCTGTTCACCCACACCAAGAAGGAAAGCCTCGGCCAGGCCGGGCGCTGGCAGTCGCCGTACCACGACACCATGATCGACCACGATCGCAACGTCGGTGAACTGCTGGACTATCTCGACGAGCTGGGCATCGCCGAGGACACCTTCGTGATGTACTCCACCGACAACGGCCCGCACCGGAACTCCTGGCCGGACGGCGGCACCACGCCGTTCCGCAGCGAGAAGGACACCAACTGGGAAGGCGCGTTCCGCATTCCGATGGTGGTGCGCTGGCCTGGCCACATTCCCGCGGGCACCATTGCCAACGGGATCGTGCAGCATCACGACTGGCTGCCGACCTTCCTGGCGATGGCCGGCGACCCGGATGTCAGCGAAAAGCTCAAGAAGGGCTACAAGGCGATCGGGCGGACGTACAAGAACCACATCGACGGGGTCAACCTGACCGGCTACCTGACCGGCAAGGAAAAGGAGAGCCCGCGCAAGCTGTTCGTCTATTTCAGCGACGACGGTGATGTGATGGCCATCCGCTACGACAACTGGAAAGTCTCGTTCATGGAGCAGCGCTGCAAGGGTACGCTGCAGGTCTGGTCCGAGCCGCTGATCCGGTTGCGCCTGCCCAAGGTCTACAACCTCAGGACCGACCCCTACGAGTTCGCCGACATCACCTCGAATACGTACTACGACTGGTTCCTGCACCACGACTACATCCTGTTCGGGGCCTATGCGATCGCCGACAGGTTCGCGGCCACCTTCAAGGATTTCCCGCGGGTCCAGAAGCCGAACACCTTCACCATCGATGATGCGCTGGCCAAGCTCAGCGAAGCCTGCGCGGGCAATCAATGATGAGCGTCGTCGCCGACACCATGATCGATATCGCCGGCGGCGTCTTCGTGATGGGATCCAACGATCACTATCCCGAAGAACGGCCGGCGCACAAGGCGCGGGTGGCACCGTTCCGGATCGACCGCTACCCGGTGACCAACCGGGAGTTCGCACGGTTCATCCGCGAAACGGGCTACGTGACGGCTGCCGAGCGCCCGGCGGACCCGGCCGATTACCCAGGCGCGGACCCGGCGCTGCTGGTGCCGTCCTCGGTGGTGTTCGTGCAGCCTGCGCACCCGGTCGATCTGTCCAATACGCACAACTGGTGGCATTACGTGGCCGGCGCCGACTGGCGGCATCCCCGTGGCCCGGGCTCGTCGCTGCAGGGCCTGGACGATCACCCGGTGGTGCACGTGAATGTCGCCGATGCACTGGCGTATGCGCGCTGGGCGGACAAGGACCTGCCCACCGAAGCCGAATGGGAGTTCGCCGCGCGCGGCGGGCAGGAGAGCGGTGAGTTCGCCTGGGGCGACAGCCTGGTTCCGGGGGGCCGCCATCAGGCCAATACCTGGCAGGGTGAATTCCCGTGGCACAGCCTGGACGAGGACGGGTACCGCTGGACCTCACCGGTGGGCAGCTTTCCGCCCAACGGCTACGGCCTGTACGACATGATCGGCAATGTCTGGGAATGGACCGGCGACTGGTACCAGCAGCACGACCAGCTGCAGAGCAGGCCGTGCTGCGCGATCGACAACCCCCGTGGCGGCGCGCGCGAAGGCAGCCACGACCCGCGCGACCGCAGTGCGATCCCGCGCCGGGTCATGAAGGGCGGCTCGCACCTGTGTGCGCCCAACTACTGCCGGCGCTACCGGCCGGCGGCCCGGATGGCGCAGCCGATCGACACCTCCACCTGCCACCTAGGCTTTCGTTGCGTGGAGCGCGGATGAGCCGCCTCTGCCACCGCCAGGTGCGATACCGGAGCATCCCGCATGACGCCTCTGAAGGCATGGCTGATCGCCGTCACCGAGCCGGTCGTGGTCATCATCGATGCGATGGCACTGGTGCTGATCGCGCTGGCCACGGCGGTGGTGTTCGTGCAGGCGCTGCGGCTGGCGCTGCGCGGCCACCCGACCAACGTGGAGCGGCGCGCGGTGTGGCTGGCGTATGGCCGCTGGCTGGTGGCCGGGCTGACCATGCAGCTGGCGGCGGACATCATCGAATCCTCGATCTACACCGACTGGGATGCGATTGGGCAACTGGCCGCGATCGCCGTGATACGGACCTTCCTGAACTATTTCCTGGAGCGCGACATCGAGGAGGTGCGCGAGCGGCAGCACGCACCGCGGCCCACGCCGGACCCGTCCTGATCCCGCGCACTGCGATTCCCCTTCCGCCCCGGAGGCCGATGCCATGAACACCCCTGCACCCACCACGCCCCGGTCCCGGCCGCGCGGCCCGCTGGCCCTGTGTCTGGGCGGACTGCTGGCGCTGGGCAGCGCTCCCGCCGCAGCCACTGAAGGCGCGCTGGGTCGCTCGATCACCGGCATGCAGATTACCTCCTACGCTGGTGTCATCCCGCCCGAGCCGGGCATGCAGTGGTCGCTGAGCTACATCCAGTACAACGGCAAGATCAGCGGCAACCGCCCGGCACCGATCGCCGGCCAGATCTCCCTGGGCTTGGAAGCCGACGTCAGCCTGACTGCCGCCACCGGCGTGTATGTCTGGCCGACCAAGGCCGGGCGCTGGAACTTTGCCTCGATGCTGACCGTGCCCTACATCGACGCCGACGTCACCGCCAACCTCGCGGGGCCGCTCGGCAACCGCTTCCAGGCCAAGGATCACGCGTCCAACCTGTTCGATGTGTACTTCGCCCCGGTGATCGCCGGGTACCACATCAGCGAGGTGGAGCATTTGTCCTTCGGCGTGTACGTGTATGCACCCACCGCCAAGTACGACCCCAACCGGTTGGCCAACCCGGGCATGAACATCTGGACGTTCTCGCCCAGCGTGGGCTACACGCACCTGTTCCAGAAGGGCACGCTGGAATTCAGCGTGCTTGGCGCCACCGACTGGTACACCCGCAACGACGACACCGACTACAAGAACGGCGTGGTCGCCCGTGCGGACCTGCTGCTGGTCAAGCGCACCGCCAGCGGGTGGGGCTTCGGCGCGGCCGGCGGCTGGATCCAGCAGCTGCAGGACGACAAGGGCGACACCGCAGACCGCCTGGATGGATTCAAGGGGCGCTCGTTCGGCCTCGGCCCGGTGCTGACCTACGGCAGGAAGTGGTCCGGCGGCGAGCATCTGGATGTTTCTTTCCGCTATGTCGGCGAATTCAGCGTCAAGAACCGGTTCGAGGGCGATCCCTGGAGCCTCTCGATCAGCGGTGGCTTCTGATTCCGGCCGCGCAAGCGCGGCTGCCTGTCTTCCGTCCTGTGGAGTAACGGTCATGCCCTCTGCCATTCCCCCCGTTGCATGGTCGGCGTGCCTGCTGCTGGCCGCGCTGACGCCTGCGGCAGCCGCGGCCACCCGCGTCGCCGCGGCTGCCGCCCCGGCGTCTGCGCCGGCCGACCGCCTTGAGCGCGATCCAGAGGCGCTGGCCGCGCTGGACCGCATGGGCGCGGCGCTGCGCGCCCTCAAGCAGTTCTCGCTGACCTCCCAGGCCAGTACGGAAATCGTCCTGGATGACGGCCAGAAGGTCGAGCTGGACGGCGTGGTCACCTACAAGGTCAGGACGCCGAACCAGCTGTTCCTGGAACTGCGCAGCGATCGCCAGCTTCGCCAGTTGTTCTACGACGGCAAGTCGCTGTCGCTGTACTCCCCACGCCTGAAGTACTACGCCCAGGTGGATGGCGTGAGCGCCACGCTCGGCGAGCTCGTCGAAGACGCCGCCAGCCGCTACGGCATCGACATGCCGCTGGCCGACATGTTCCTCTGGGGCACCGACAAAGCCCCGAAGACCGCCATCCGCGGCGCGCTGCATATCGGCGGCGGCACCCTCGATGGCGAGGCCATCGAGCAGTACGCGTTCAAGCAGGACGCGGTGGACTGGCAGCTATGGGTCAGCAAGGCGACTTCGTTGCCCAGGAAGCTGGTGATCACCTCGCTGGATGATCCGGCGCTGCCGCAGTATCGCGCCCAGCTTCGCTGGGATACCCGCACGCCGGTCGCGGCCACTGCATTCCAGTTCACGCCACCGGCCGATGCGGCGCGGATCAAGCTGGTCCCGGTCGCGGTGGTGATCGACGCTGCCGGGCAGGAGAACTGACATGCGGACCGTGATCAATCGTTTCTTCGTGGCGTCCTCCCTGGCCGCCGGCCTGCTCCTGGTACTCCTGCTGACGGTATCCGCGCCAGCCAGTGCCCAGCGCGGCGGCGGCTTCCATGGTGGTGGTGCACGTGCCAGCGCCCACACCAGCATCAACCGGCCCGTGCAGCGCCCGCAGGGCGGCAACATCAATCGCGGCGGTGGCGGCAACATCAATCGCAACATCGATGCAAACCGCAACGTCAATCGCAACGTCAACCGGAATGTCGATCGCAATGTCAACGTCAACGTGGATTACCACGACGATCACTGGAACCACTGGGACGACCATCCATTCGCGACCGCCGCAGCGGTGACCGCCGGTGTGGCGGTGACCTCGGCGGTGATCGGCTCGATCGTCAACTCGGTGCCGCCCAGCTGCGTGACCACCGTGATCAACGGCATGGCCTACCAGCAGTGCGGCAATGTCTGGTACGAGCCGCGCTATGCCGGCACCACCGTGCAGTACGTGGTGATCAACCCGCCGCGCTGAACGCGCCTCGTCGTTCTGCCAGCCCACAGGACGGCTGCACACGCAGCGCGTCTTTCCATCCTGCCCCTGGAGACTCGCGTCATGAAAGCTTTTGCCATCGCCGTCCTGGCCACCTCCCTGGTCGCCTGCGCCTCCACCCCGACCGTCAAGACCGACTACGATCCGTCGGCCAGCTTCAGCTCCTACAAGACCTACACCTGGGCGATGAAGCCCGAGGCAAGCTCGCCGCTGGTGCAGCAACGCATCATCGACGGCATCAACGCCCGCCTGCAGGCCAAGGGACTGCGCGAAGCCCCCAACGGCGACATCGCGCTGGCCGCGCACATCGCCAACAGCCAGAAGCAGACCCTGGACACCTTCTACAGCGGCACCGGCATGGGCGGGTGGGGCTGGCGCGGCGGTGGCTGGGGCGGCGGCATGGCCATGGGCAACGCCACGACCACGGTGCATACATATGACGTGGGCACCCTGGTGGTGGACATGTTCGATGCCCGCACCAAACAGGCCGTGTGGCGCGGTACGGCCAGCGGCACGGTGCCGACGTCGCCGGACAAGGTCAATGCGGCGGTGGAAGCAGGGCTGGACAAACTGTTCGCTGCGTTCCCGCCGGGTGCGACCGCCGCACGCTGAGTGCTGCGCCGAAGATGCAAACGCGTTCAACCGCGCGGGCCCGTGCCGGGCTGTCCCCCTCCCACCGGCACGGGCCCACGCACTTGAACTGACCGGCCGTCCTGCTTCCCATCCCTCGAGGTGCCGCGTGTCGATCGGCCATGCCGTACGCCTGGTAGTGCTGTTGGGCGTCCTTGCGCCCTGGAGCGCCGTTGCCCAGCAGGGCACCCAGGCAGCGCCCCAGCCTGTTGCGGCTCCGGTCCAGACCCCCGTGCCCGCGCCGGCGTCGACCGCGAAGGCTTCGTTGTTCCGTGACGCCGAAGATGGCCATTTCGACATGTCGCGCTGGCTGCTCGAGCACCGCGGCTTCCTCCCGGTACCGATCATCGTGACCGACCCGGCGGTCGGCAACGGGGGCGGTGTGGCGCTGGCGTTCTTCCATCGCCCTGCGGCTTCCGGCTCGCCAGGGGAAGGCGGTGCACCGAAGATGGTGACGCCGGACATCTATGGCGGCGGGGCGATGCGCACGTCCAACGGCAGTGAAGCCTACGGCGTGGGCGCGTCGCTGCATTTCGACGATGACCGCTGGCGTTACCGGGGCGGCGTGGCCAAGACCTCGTTCAACCTGGGCTTCTACACCCCGGGCACGCTACTGCCCGCGCAGAAGATCGAATACAACATGGATGGCCTGATGTCGTTCCAGCAGGGGTTCCGTCGCCTTGGCGACCGCGACCTGTACCTGGGCCTGGCCTGGGTCTACATGGACCTGGACATCGGCTTCGATGTTGCCTCCGACAGTGACCGGTTCCAGCCGCACGAGCTGTCCAAGCGCAGCTCCGGCCTCGGCCTGTCGCTGGAATACGACACCCGCGACAATCCGTTCACGCCCTCCAGGGGCTGGCTGGGCATGGTCGAGGGCAACTTCTACCTGCCGGGCATCGGCAGTGATGCCACCTTCCAGAGTTATCGCGGGCACGCCTACGGCTATTGGCCGATGGGCAGGTACTTCGTGCTCGGCGGCCGCGCCGATGCGCGCTGGGCCAACGGTGAAATCCCGTTTTACCGGCTGCCCTACATCGACCTGCGCGGCATCGGCTCGGCCCGTTACCAGGACACGCGCGCGGCGGTGCTGGAGAGCGAGCTGCGCTGGAACATGACCCAGCGCTGGGCGCTGATCGGGTTCGTCGGCGCGGGACGCACCTGGGGGCGGCACAACCGTTTCAGCGACGGCGCCAGCCAGGTCTCCAAGGGCGCGGGCGTGCGCTATCTGATCGCCCGCCAGTTGGGTATGCACGTTGGCGTGGACTATGCGTGGGGCCCGGAGGACGACACGTTCTACATCCAGGTCGGCAGCGCATGGCGTTGATAGGCCACCCCCAGACATTTCCGCGTGCAGCATCGCTGCTGCTTGCAGGGGCGTGTGCGGCCGGTGCACCTGCACCACTGCAGGCCGCCGAGCCGGTCGCGTCGGCCGTGGTGGCCGTGGTGGCCGGCCAGGGCAGCCACTGCGGCGTACGCGGTCCCGGCGATACCCGCCCGCGCATCGGGTTGGCGCTGGGCGGCGGTGGCGCGCGCGGCATTGCGCATGTGCGCATCCTCAAGCAGCTCGAAGCGCTGCGCATCCCGGTGGACTGCATCGCCGGCACCAGCGCTGGCGCCCTGGTCGGCGCGCTGTATGCCTCCGGCTCCACGCCCGGGCAGATCGAGCAGGTGGTGCTGAGCACCGAGTGGTTGAGCCTGTTCACCGATACCCTGCCGCGCCGCGACCGGTCCCTGCGGCGCAAGGCAGACGACTACGCACAGCTGGCCCCGATCGGCATCGGACTGGGCGGCGAAGGCAAGGCGGTGGCGCTGGCCGGCGGCGTGTCCGAGGGCGAGAAGCTGATCGCGCTGTTCGAGCGTGCCACCGGCGGCAGCCGGGTGAGCGGCCGCTTCGACGATCTTCCCATCCCGTTCCGCGCAGTCGCCACCGATATCAACACCGGGCAGCCGGTGGTGCTGTCCGAGGGCAACCTGCCGATGGCGATGCGCGCGAGCATGTCCCTGCCTGGCATCTTCCGGCCGGTGGTGATCGACGGGCACGTGCTGCTCGATGGTGGACTGTCCAACCAGGTGCCGATCGACGTGGTGCGCGCGATGGGTGCCGACCGGGTGATCGCGGTCGACGTGGGCACGCCGCTCAAGCCGCTGGATCGCGATGCCAGCCTGGTGGATGTGATCAGCCAGTTGAGCGGCTTCCTGACCACCCGCAGCGCCCAGACCCAGCTGGACAGCCTGGGCACGCAGGACCTGCTGATCTCGCCGGACCTGACCGGCAAGGTTGCCACCGGCGATTTCGACAAGGCGCCCGAAGCGCTGCGGATCGGCCAGCTCGCTGCCGAACAGGCCGCCCCGGCGCTGCGCGCCTTCGCGCAGAGCCCGCAGGTATATGGGCAGCTGGCCGCGCAGCGTGTGCAGCGCGAACGTCCCGTCGGCACGGACCGGATCGAGTTCGTCGAGGTGGAGAACCACACCGGCTACGCCGATGCACTGCTGCTGAGCTACCTGCCGGTCCAGATCGGCGAGCCGCTGGACATCAAGGGCATGCAGGCCGGTGTCCTGCGCGCCTACGGCATGGGTACCCTGGCCAGTATCAACTACGACGTGCGCGAGCGCGATGGCCGCACGGGTGTGTTCGTATCGGCCTATCCCAAACCGAACGGCCCCATCTACCTGGAGGCCGGGTTGAGCCTGAGCAACGATCTGGAGGGCAACCACGAAAGCAACCTGCGCGCGGGACTGCTGTTCTCGCCGCTGTCGCCCTATGGCGCCGAGGCGCGCATCGCCCTGCAGATCGGCAGCGAGCCGGGGCTGACCGGGCAGTACTACCGTCCTTTCGATCTGCACAACCGCTACGCCTTCCAGGCCGGCGGCGGCTTCCAGACCCGCAGCTTCAATCTGTATGACGAAGAAGGTGACAAGATCGCGCGCTACCGGGTGCGCCGTACCGGCGGCACGCTGGCGCTGGTGCGCAATGTGTCCAATGTGCTTGCGCTGTCGGTCGGGGTGGAGCGCTATACCGGCAACGCCGAGGTGGAGGTCGGTGATCCGGCCATTCCGCGCGTGAACTTCGAGGAGGGCGCCTGGATCGCGCAGGCGACGCTGGACGACATCGACAGTGTCTACTTTCCGCGCGATGGTTACCTGGTCAATGCCGGCACGTACCAGTCCAGTCCCAGCCTGGGTGCCGATGCGCGTTTCGGCCAGCTGGACCTGGATGCGGTGGCGGCCCGGTCGTTCGGCCGGCACGCGCTGCAGCTGGGGCTGCGCTATCACGTGACATCCTCCGGCACGGCGCCGGTGCAGAACCTGTACCGGCTCGGCGGCCGCTGGCGGCTGGCCGGCTTCCAGCACAACCAGCTGACCGGGCAGGACTACGCCCTCGGCTTTGCCGGCTACACCTACGAGCTGGGCAAGCTGCTCGGCCGCTCGGCGCAGGTGGGTGGCACGGTGGAGTACGGCAACGCCTGGCAGCGCCGCAGCGACATGTCCTTGAGCGACGGGATCTGGAACGGCAGCGTGTTCCTCGGCTTCGACTCGTGGATCGGCCCGTTGATCTTCGGCATGGGCTTCCGCGAGGGCGGCGAGAACGTGGTGTTCATCGAGCTTGGGCAGTCACTGTGATGCCGGCCAGCGGCCGGCACTGCTCACCACACCTGCGAGAGGATCACCCCGAGCGCGCCGCACCAGCACACGATCACGAACCAGGCCAGCACCGCATTGGCACTGAGGCCGCGGTGGCGGACGAACAGGCTCAGCACCAGCGCGGCCACCAGCGGCAGCACGAACAGACTGACGATCCAGACCAGCGGATGGCCGTGCATGGAAGCTCCTTGGCCTGTTGGCTCAGTTCAGGGCTTTATCGGGGTAGTAGCGGGTGCCCTTGACCGTGAGTTCCGCGGCCAGGCCGCTCTCGGTCATCTGGTAGACCCACACGTTGTCGGAGACCTGCACGGCGCCGGTGAGGCCGCCGCCGGCCTTGTCGACCTTTGCGGCCAACGTGGCCTGGCCGCCGATCTCGATGCCGCGGGTGATGAAGTCCTGGTATGCCTCGGGTGTCCTGAACACCCAGACCAGATCGAAGGTCTTGGCGCCGAATCCCAGGCCTGCCTGGATCTCGACCATGCGCATGAAGGTTTCCTGTCCACTGCGGTTGTCGATGGCCACGCCATGCCCACCACCGCCGCCGGCGATCAGCACCTTGACCCCGAAGCTGCGGAACACCGCATACCCGGCGGCCTGTTCCACCGCCTGGCGGGCGCCGGGCTGGGCCGCGTACAGCCGCGACAACACGGCGGCGGTGGCGGTGCGCGCCTGGTTCTGCGCCTCGCGTTTTTCCGTTGATGGCGGCGCATCACTGCGCGCGGGTGCGCTGGAACTGCAGCCGACAACAAGAACGCTGGCCAGGGCCAGCGCCAACACGGGTAGGCAGAGTTTCATCACGGCACCTCCGGAAGGAACAGCGGTCACTGCACCCGCTCGATCTGCGGCGAGGTCCACTGGCCCTGCAGCAGCGCAGGCTTGGGCCAGTAGTAGCGCATCGCGGCCATGAACGGGCCGTTGGGCGCCGGAAGCCAGTTGCTCTGTTTGTCCGGCCCCGGCGAGTCGTGCTGCAGGTACAGCGTGACGCCACCATCAGCGTCTTTCTTGAGCTGCGGCAGCATCGCGGCATTGATCAGATAGCGGTCGATCGGGTTGGCCACCAGCAGCTGGCCAGGCAGGTCATACATGGTCAGCGACCAGAACGCGTTCACCGGCGGCAGGCCGTCCTTGCCGAAGCGCAGCACGTAGCGGTGCTGGCTGCCGTCCAGCGGGGCGCCGTCGGCATCCTTTTCGTAGATGGGATACAGCGCTTCGTCGCGCGAGTTGGCGCCGATGCCCATCTGGGTGCCGGTGGCGCGGGCGACATAATCGTTCTTGAGGAATTCGCGGGTGCCGAACAGCGTGTCCATCTTCCCGCCCAGCGCGCTGCGGCGCGCATCGATGTCATGCTGCCCATCGGCCATCCCGTCCTTCAACGCCTGCAGCGTCGGCGGCGGCAGCGCCGCCACGTCCAGGGGCTGCCCCGGCACGATGCCGATCCGGGCAAAGCGCGCGCGCAGGTCCACTTCACTGGGGTGCGGCGGGGCGAACTGCAGCAGGAACGCCAGTTGGCCGAAGAAGGCCGGCGAGGTGCGTGCCTCGCTGCCGGACAACGGCGTGGGCCAGTCCACTGCGGCCGGCGCCGGCGGGGCAGGCGTGCCCAGGTACGCCGACAACGGCTGCACCTTGTACCCGGCCTGGATGCGTTTGACGTTGTCCAGGTCGGCGGGGTTGAACAGCTGCGTGCGCCCGACCAGGCTGACCAGCTGGGTTTCCGAACGGATCACCTGGGTGATCCCATCGGGAACGGCGCCCTGCCAGTCCGGGCCGGCGATCAGATAGTGCCCGCCCTCATTGCCGGTCGTGCGGCTGCCGATGTAGGCGAAATTGTAGGTGTACAGGTCCATCAGCTGGAACACGAAGTAGCGCTCCGCTTCCATCTTCGGCACGGTGATCACCACCGGCTCGGCGCGCAGGTCCAGCCCGGCGAACGAGTAGGGCGTGTCCGAGTTGGGCGTCACGAAGGCGGTGTCGGCCGGGGTAAACACGCGGGCGATGTTGAGGATGGTGTTGAACGGCCCCTTGTACTGCGGGTTGGCGGTGTCGATGCTGAAGGTGTGCATTGTCTGGTACTCGCCCAGCATCGGGACGCCGTACACATACGCATCGCGGGCGATCGCGCGCGTATCGGCGGCGGCGTCCGCGGGCGGCTCACTCGGTGCGGTCGTGGCCTGGCTCGATGGCGCCGGCCTGCAGGCGGCGACCAGGGCGAGGATCGCCCCGGCGATCGCCAGGGCGGTGGCGGTGCGCAGCAGTCGCATGATCATGTCCTCTTCAGTGCGCGCACCAGGCGGCGCGCGTCGGCATCATTCGGGGAAGACCAGGGTCACCATCATCCGCGCGGTCCAGCGGCTGGCGTACTGTGGGCGGTCAACGTTGTAGAAGCCGCCCACCCCGATGCTCACCGGCGTGTGGCCCAGCCGCAGCACCTTGGACACGGTCGCTCCCAGCGGCACCGTCCATGCGTCGCCGCTGTCGGCCTTCCAGTTGTAGTTGGTCTCGGAGGTGAAGCTCAGCGACCAGCCCTGGGGCAGGTTGCGGGTGAGGAAGGGCTGCACGCTGGTGCTGCTGACATCCTCGCGGTCGCTGTCACCGCCCACCGACCAGACATGGTTGGCCAGTGCACCGACGGTCCACTTCTGCGTTTTGTGCACCACGATGAAGGCGGGGCCGAGCGAGTATTTGCCCGTGCCCAGGCTGTCGTGCGAGGCGGTATCAAGCAGCGCGGCGAAGCCGAAGCCGACCTCGGTGCCATGTGCCTCCGAGGCGGTCTTGGGGATGTAGTACCCCTGCACGAACAGATCGCCGGTCCCGTGCTTGTCTTCCGGGAACTGATTCCAGCTCAACGGCAGGATCGGGCGCAGGATGAACTTGCCGTTCTCACCGACGAAGGGAATCACCGGCTGGATCTTCAACTGCTGATTGTGGACGTCGCCCCCGGGCCCGACCGAGCCCTGGTAGTTGTACTGGAACGGCACCGAGATCAGGGCCGCCCCGGGGTCGGCGAGCTTGCGGGCGATGTCATCGGAGGACGCCGGGCCGGCCGGCGCGTCCTGCGCGGCCAGTGGCGCCGCGCAGGCGATGCCGGCGAGCAGCGCCAGCCGGGACAGCGCTGGGCGGCGGCAGATCATTGCGGTGCATCCACGACCACGTACTGCACGGTGGTGCCGGAGTAGCGCGGCTGGTACCAGGCATTGTCACAGCGCTGGTAGCCCAGGCCGTTGACGATGACGGTGCTGCAGTCCACCGGCAGCGAGTACACCACCGAACCGATCACCGCCGAGGTGACCGCGACGCCGGCGGTGAATGCCGCGGCATCCCAGAACGGGTGGTCCCAGTACGGCGGCGGCGGCGGCGGCGGCGGGTACGGCCCGGGACCCGGCGGGTGCGGGCCAGGACCTGGACCAGGCCCAGGCGGATGCGGACCCGGACCCGGCGGATGAGGTCCCGGCCCGGGTCCCGGCCCCGGAGCAGGGTGGGGACCGGGACCCGGACCAGGATGCGGACCCGGCTCGGGGCGGGGCCCCGGACCGGGATGTGGCGAAGGGCCCGGCCCCGGCGGATGCGGCGCGAAGCCGCCACCGCCGTGCGCGAAGCCTCCGCCACCGAAACCGCCGGCATGGGCGATCGAGGGATGGGCAAAGCCGCGCAGGCCCGGCCGTGCCTGGGCATCGGACGGCAGCAACGCGCTGCCCAGCAGCAGGGTGATCAAGGCGGGCGCCAGTGCGGCGCGAAGCGTGGTGGAACGGTCCATGCTCAGTTCTCCCCGTCAGGCGTGGTCTGCGCGGCCAGCGCGACCGGAACGAACACGATCTTGGTGGCCCCCTTGGGGTCGAAGGCCAGTTCCTTCGCGGTCACCGCGCGCCGCGTGTCCCAGTTCAACGTGGCCTGGTAGGTGGGCAGCGCCGGATCGCTGTGGCTGGTGATGGCCAGTTGCCGCGGCAGATGGGTGGCATCGGAGATCCAGACCTGCCAATCCACGCCGGGCTGCCGGAAGGCGTAATGCTGCGTGGCCTCACCGCCGATGCGGGCACTGCCGACCAGCAGTGCCGACTGGAACTGATCGGTCGGGAACGCCGGCGTGCCCCACAGGAACAGGTCGGCCAGCGGCAGTTCGATGCCATAGGTGGTGGCCGATTCGGCCAGCAGCGCCTGGCTGCTCTTGTTCAATCCATCCAGCGTGGCGTAGTACTTCAGGCGCGGGGAGTAGATCGTCAGGGCCTTGCCGTCGTAGAAGAGCTGGCGGTGCTGCTGGTCGCTCTGGATTTCCGCGAAGAAGTGGTCCGGTCCGAGCACGCGATACGTGACGGTGCCAGGCAACGCGATCTTCTGGCCATCATCGAGAACATACTCGGTGCTGGTCGTGGCGCTGAGTGAGAAGTGCGGCAGGGCGCGCAGGGCGGTGCCCATGCGGGTCAGGGCCTGGATCGCCTCGGCATCGATCGTCGCCGGCGCGGTCTGCGCGGCAAGCGGCGGCGGTGACAACAGCAGCGGTCCGGCCAGGACCAGGGCCAACAGCAGGCGCGACGGGGTGCGCGGCATGACGGTCTCCAGAGTGTCGTCGATGGGCCGCGCGACCGGCCGGCCCTGTTGACACTCTGCGCACCGCCCACGCCGCGGACAACCGGAGTTACACGGTAAGCCGCTAGGTATTTATACGCAGTCGCCGGCCGCACACCGGCGCCTGCGCGGTGCGCTCAGGGGGCGCGGGCGGAGGGTGGCCCGCCAGCGGCGATCCAGTCCTCGACCGCCTGGCTGACCACCGTCATCGGCATCGCCCCATTGCCCAGGATCAGGTCGTGGAAGGCGCGGATGTCGAAGCGGTCGCCCAGTTGCCTGCGGGCGTGCTCGCGCAGTTCCAGCAGGCGCAGCTGGCCCATCTTGTAGGACGAGGCCTGGCCGGGCTGCACCAGGTAGCGATAGACCTCGATGCGGACATCGCCCGGCGTCATCCCGGTCTTGGCCTGCATGTAGGCCATCGCCTGTTCGGGCGTCCACTGCTTGCGGTGCAGGCCGGTATCCACCACCAGCCGTACCGAGCGGAACATTTCAGCCTGCAGCCGGCCGAGGTCTCCGGCCGGGTCGTCCCGATACACGCCGGCCTCGGCCATCAACTGTTCGGCATACAGCGCCCAGCCCTCGCTGAACGCACTCGGGTTGAGGCTGCGGCGCAGCATCGGCAGGTCGGTGAGGGTCTGGCCGATCGAGATCTGGAAGTGATGGCCGGGCGAGCCCTCGTGATAGGTAAGGGTGGGAATGCTCCAGCGCGTATTGGAGGTGATATCGCCCAGGTTGATGAAGAACGTGCCCGGCCGCGAGCCGTCCATCGCCGGGGGGTAGTAGTAACCGCCCGGCGAGGTGGCCTGCATGTGTGTGGGCACTGGCTGCACCACCAGTTTCTGCGCCGGCAGGTGGCCGAAGTAGGTGGGCAGGATCGGGCCCAGGTCGCTCAGCCGCTGCTGGATGTCGCCGATCAGCGCCTGGCGGCCGGCATCGCTGTCCGGATACAGGTAGCGCGGATCCTTGCGCAGCGTCTCGATCCGCGCGGCAACCGTGCCGTCGCGCAGACCCAGCTGCTTCAGGCGTGCATCCATGGCCGTGTCCAGGCGCGCGACTTCGCTCAGGCCGATCTGGTGGATCGCATCGGCATCCAGATCGGTGCTGGTGTACCAGCGCAGTGCCGCGTCGTAATACGCCTTGCCCTCGGGCAGGGCCCACACCCCTTTGTTGCCGGGATGGGTAGCCAGCTTGGACTGCACGTCATCGAGCAGGCGCTGGTACCCCGGATTGACGGCGTCGCGCACGGCGGTGGTCGCCTCGGCGATCAGCTCTGCCCGGCGCGGGGCGGCGATGGCGGGGACCTTGTCCAGTTTGCGCTGCAGTGACTGCACCCACAGGCTGTTTTCCGGTGCAGGCGCGAGCAGCGTACGGAACTGGTTGGCCGCCCCCTCCAGCGCGACCTCAGGCGGCACCACGCGCTGGCGGGCCTGCATGTCCATGTTGGCCCGGACCTGGTCCAGCTTGGGCCCCATGGCCCGCAGCCGCGCGATGTAGTGGCGTGCACTGGTGTCATCGGTCACCGCGTGCTGGTTGTCCATGAACTGCGGCAGGTTGACCGGCAGGCTGAACAGTTGATCCACCGCGTAGGTGCTGCCACCAACCGGCAACCATGCCGCGGCCCAGGGCACCGCCATCAGATCGATCTGGGCCTGGTAGAACCAGTGCGCGAGCCCGTCGCTGAGCCGCTGCTGCGGATCCAGTGGCGCGCCGTGCCAGGCCTTGATCTGGGCGAGGTTGTCGGCCATCGCGCGGCGGTTGACCTCGCGCCGCGCCAGCGAGACGTCGGTCAACTGGCCGGACAGGTCACCCGCTGCGTCGCCGCTGATGCCCAGCATGGTGCGCAGTTCGGGATCGGCGTTGATCGCGGCCATCGTCTGCGCATCGAGCAGTGCGTTGAACGAGGTGGGGGCAACCGCACGTGAGGTCGCAGGCGTCTGTGCACGCGCCTCCGGGACGGGAAGGGCCACCGCGCCAGCGATGGCGAAGGCAAGCAGGGCAGGGGCAACGCGGGCGGGCGTGATCGGAAACACGGGGCGATCTCCGTTGGCGGGCAGGCTGCGCGAAGGCTACGCCCGCGCGTGTGCGCCTGCATCTGCGGATCGTCATGGCCGCGCAGGCGGCGGCATCGGGCGCTCGTTGGCCGTCGGGCGGCAAACACCGTCGGCTATGTGGATATGCCCATGGGTAAGGGCGTTGGTCGCTGCGCCGCCACCGCCATCGAGTGAAATCAGTGACTTGAGCGAGGGCGATGGCGGAGGCGTCCGGGCGCGCGAGGGTACGCCCGGCGGGGTGGATTGACGCTCTGCAGCAAGTTTGCAACATGGGCCGCAGGTCACCCGGGGGAGCCTGTCTTGCCTGCCTTCCATCTGCCACGGCGATGTCGCCGTTGACGTGCCACCTGCGCCGCGCTCCATCGTCTTTTGCGGGCCTCGCCCGATCTCTGCGGAAGTTGCCATGAATCCTCGCGCCACCGTGCTGCGACGTCGCCGTCTGTCCGTCGCCGTGTTTGCCAGCCTGCTCTCCACCCTGCCGGTCCACGCCCGATCACCCGGCGACGCCCCGGCGGTCACCCAGCTCGACCAGCTCACCGTGCTCGGCAGCCGCACCCAGGCACGCACCGTGCTGGAGTCCCCGGTCCCGATCGACGTGCTCGGCGCCGAGGACATCCGCAGCAGCGGCTACACCGACATCAGCCAGATCCTGCAGTCGCTGCTGCCCTCGTTCAACTTCCCGCACCCGACCACGCCGGACGGCAACACCCATATCCGCTCGGCAACGCTGCGCGGGCTGTCGCCGGATCAGACCCTGGTGCTGGTCAACGGCAAGCGCCGGCATGCCAGTGCCTGGGTCAACACCGGCGGTACGGTGGGCAAGGGCGCGGTCTCCACCGATCTGAATGCCATCCCGGTCAGCGCGATCGAGCGGGTGGAGGTGCTGCGCGATGGGGCGTCCGCCCAGTACGGGTCCGATGCGATCGCCGGGGTGATCAACATCGTGCTGCGAGAGGATGCCGGGTTTGAAGGTCGCGTCAGCCGCGGTACCACCCGCGATGGCGGCGGTGGTACGACGGCCGTCGCGCTCGATACCGGCGTGGCCTTTGCCCAGGGCGGTGGCCTGCACCTGACCTGGGACTATCGTGACCGCAAGGCTGCCAACCGCGCACTGCCCGATACCCGCCAGCAGTACTTCGGCATCGGCCGCAACGGGGCGCCGGTGGCACCATCCAGCACCTTCGGCTCCGGCACCGGACTGGCCCCGATCGGCGGTGCGGCCGCCGGTGTGGTCGCCGATCCACGTGAGGCCACCATCGATCGCGGTGCGCTGTGGCGCTTCGCCGATTCGGCCGACACGGTCGAGAAGACCGTGTTCGGCAATCTGCGCAAGCCGCTGGCCTGGGCCGAGGGCCTGGAGGCCTACGCCTTCGGCGGCTATGGGGTGAGCGAAGGCAGCTCCAATGCCTCATTGCGCCGCGCCGGCCAGGTCGAGAACGTGCGTGCGATCTACCCGGACGGATTCCTGCCGTGGGTCGATACCCAGAGCACCAATGCGTCGCTTGGTGCGGGCATCAAGGGCCTGCTCGGTGACTGGCACTGGGACCTGAGCAGCGTCTACGGACGCAACAAGCTGGTCTACCGCACCCGCAACACGCTCAACGCCACGCTGGGTGCCGACAGCCCGACCGCGTTCTACAACGGCGCGCTGGAGGCCTCGCAGTGGACCACCAACCTGGATGCCAACAACAGTATCGAGCTGGGCTGGCATGCGCCGCTGCGACTCGCGCTGGGTGCGGAGTTCCGCCGCGATACCTACGGCATTTCGCCGGGCGAACTGGACTCGTACGTGTGGGGCCCGGCACGCGTGCTCGACGGGCCTTCGGCCGGCAGCGTGCCGACCATCGGCTCGCAGGGCTTCGCCGGCATCCAGCCGGCCGATGCGGGCAACCACCATCGGCACAACATCTCGGCCTATGCCGAGGCCGAGACCGACGTCACCGACCGCTTCCTGGTCTCGCTGGCAGGGCGCTGGGAGGACTACAGCGATTTCGGCAGCACCACCAACGGCAAGCTCGCGCTGCGCTACCAGCTCGATGGCGGGGTCGCGCTGCGCGCCTCGGTCAGCAGCGGCTTCCATGCGCCCGCACTGGCCCAGCAGTACTTCAGTTCCACCAGCAGCCGCACGCTCAACAATGCCGTCACCGGGGTGCCGGAGTACGTGCTGGTGCGCACCGCGCCAGTGGATACGGTGGAGGCGCGCGCACTGGGTGCGCGGTCGCTGGTGCCGGAGCAGGCCACCAATCTCACCGCCGGCCTCACCTGGGGCATCGGCGGGCTCAGCGCATCACTGGATGTGTACCGGATCGACATCGATGACCGCATCTTCCTTTCCAGCAACTTCGTCGATGCAGCCGGCTCCACCGCGATCCGCGACTACCTCGCGGCGCTGGGTTCACCGGGGGTGACCAGCGTGCGCTACTTCAGCAATGCCGCAGATACCCGCACCACCGGCGTGGATGCGTCGGCGCGCTACCTGTGGGACCTTGCCGATCATGGCCGGCTGACCGCGACCGTCGCCTACAACCGCAACAAGACCGAGCTGACCCACGTCGCCTCGACCCCGGCGCAGCTCACCGCGCTCGGCGTGCGCACACCGTTGTTCGATGTCACCGAGCGCACCCGCGTGGAGAAGGGCCAGCCGCGCGACAACCTGACGCTCGCGCTGGGCTGGGACGTGGGGCGCTGGGGCCTGCACCTGGGCACGCACCGCTACGGTGAGATCGAAGGGGTGGCGGCGACCAACCAGAGCGCGGCCAACGTCGCTGCCTTCGCGCAGGGCTCGACCCGCTTCCGCACGCTGCCGACCGAAGCCGGTACGGCGGGCAATGTCGACGTGATCCAGACGCTGGAGGCGCGCTGGGTCACTGATCTGGACATCGCCTTCCGCGCCACCGACACCGTCACCCTGGTGGTGGGCGCGAACAATCTGTTCAATACCCATCCCACCCGCAACATCGCCACCACCCCGCAGGTCTCCGGTGCGGATACCTTTGGCGTGTTCCCGTACAGCGAACTGTCGCCGTTCGGCTGGAGTGGCACGTATTACTACGCCCGCCTGGAGGCCCGTTTCCAATGACCCGTCCCACGATGGCAGGCACGCTACCTGCCGACCCGCAGCGCCGGCACTGGCTGCGTGCCGGTCTGACCACGGCGGCGGTGGCCGCGCTGGCGCCGGTGGCCGGATCGGCCGCTGCGGCCGCACTGTCCGCCGCCGCCGCTACCGATCTGCTGCGGCTGGACCTCAACGAAAGCAGCTACGGTCCCTCGCCGCGGGTGGGGCCGGCCGTGCAGCGCGCGCTGGTGGAAGCGCCGCGCTATGTGAGCGCCGTCCAGTTGCAGGCCCTGCAGGTGCAGATCGCCGCGCTGGAAGGGGTCGCGCCCGAGCAGGTCATCGTCGGTGAAGTGCTGGAAGCACTCGGCCAGCACCTGGCGCTGAGCGAAGGTGCCGGTGGCTTCATCTACTCGGTGCCCGGCTATGGCGCGCTGGTGGATGCGGCCAGGCCCTTTGGCGGGCGGGCGGTGGAAGTGCCGTTGAACGCGCGGCTGGAGAATGACCTGCCCGCATTGCTGGCGGCGATCGCGCCGGACACCCGCGCGCTGTTCGTGGTCAATCCGCACAATCCCTCGGGCACGCTCAGCCCGGGCGCGGACTTCGATCGTTTCGTGAGCGCCGCGCAGGCGCGCACGCTGGTGATCGTCGATGAGGCGTATCTCGACTATCGAGAGGATGCGGCGACGTTGAGCGCGGTGCGCCTGCTGCGGCAGGGCCAGAACGTGGTGGTGTTCCGCACGCTGGGCAAGATCCACGCGCTGGCGGGTCTGCAGGTCGGCTATGCGCTGGCCCCGACCGGGCTGGCCGGCGCGCTGCGCCAGCGCGGGGTAGGGGGCGCGCACGCGCAGAACCAGCTCTCTCTCGCCGCGGCAGCGGCGGCGCTGGCCGATACCGCCCACGTGGCCCAGGTCCGGCGCAGCGTTGCGCTGGAGCGGCAGCGCTGGCAGCAGGTGCTGACCGGGCTGGGCCTGCGTTCTACCGAGGCCGCCGGCAATTTCGTGTTCGTCGACACCGGGCACCCGCATGCAGCCGTCGCAGCCGGGTTGCTGCAGCAGGGCGTGCGCATCGCGCGGGTGTTCGCTCCGTATGACACCTGGGTGCGGATCACCATCGGCACGCCGGCGGAGAACCGGCGCGCGCAGCAGGCGTTGCGTCACGTGCTGGGTTAGCCGCGGATGCGCTCGAAGCCGTCCGCGCTCCAGTCCTCGCTGCCCACCCCGTGGTGGATGACGAACAGCCCCTGCGGATCGTAACGGCGCTTGGCCGCCTGCAGGCGAGGGTAGTTCGGTCCCCAGAACGCCTGCTGCCAGTCTTTCTGGAAGTAGTCGCTCTCGGAGACGTAAGCCGGTGCGGACGGGGCCACCGCGCTCAGCGCCTGGTAGGCACGCGCCACGTTCAAGGCCCCCCGGCGTGCGCGGGGCTCGTCCACCTTCAGGCCCAGGCCCGGGAAGACCGGTCCGCCGGCATTGCCGATGATGGCCAGCGCGAAGGCATCCAGCACCGCAGGGTGGGTGGCGGTGTCACGGCTGGCCGCCAGCGCGGCGGCCGGGGCGCCGAACAGGCCCTTGTTGCAGTGCAGGCCGACATCCATGTGCTCGGCCGCAGCGCAGATCGCGGCCGCCGCCTGCTCACGCCGCGCATCGTCCAGCAAGCCCGACGGCAACCAGGCTGAGGCGTAGCCGTGCAGGAACCAGCCAACCTGGCCCTGATCGCCCTTCCACAGCATGTGCCGCGGCGAGGCACCCGCGCGGGTGTCCTCGGCGATGAACCCGGGGGCATGCTGGCGGAAGAAATCGGCATCCCAGAAATCGCGGGCCGGCATCGCCAGGGCCTGCAGGGGGGCGGTGATCGTGTAGGCCGGCCGTGCACGCACCCATGCCAGGAACGGCGACCAGGTGGCTTCGGCTGCGTCGCGCGACAGCCCCTGGAACACCATCGAGACCGAGAGCCGGCGCGTGTCGGTGAAGGTGATCTGCTCGCCCCAGTGCGCGTTGCACAGCGTGTCGCGGTAGAAGCGCAGCATCTCCGCCGCCAGCGCCTGCCAGCTGGCGTCGTCGCTGGCCTGGATCTGGCAGGAGACGCCGCCGAAGGTATCGGGCAGGGCATGGGTGCGCAGCGTCATCCGGGTCACGATCCCGAAGCTCGCCGCACAGCCGCCCTTGAGGGCCCAGAACAGTTCCGGGTCGTTGTCGGCGTTGACGATGCGGATCTGGCCGTCGGCGGTGACGATCTCGGCCTCGAGCAGGCTGGCCGCCGCCGTGCCATGGGCCTTGGAGAAGCTGCCGAAGCCGCCGCCGGTGACCAGGCCGGTCACCCCCACCGAGGTGCAGCCGCCGCCCTGGACATAGCGGCCACCGCGGGTGGTGACCGCATCGTAGGCATCGATCCACATGGCCCCGGCGCCCACGCTGACCGCCGGCTGCGGCGCCGTGCCCGGGCGGGCGTTGTGGGCCACAAAGGCGTCATGCGGCTCGACCTGGTTCATCGCGCGGGTCCAGACCAGCAGCGAATCCGGTGCGCAGGACGTGCCGTGGTAGCTGTGCCCACCGCCTTTGACCACCAGCCGCAGCCGGTGGGTACGGGCGAAGTTCACCGCGGCGGCAACGTCGGCGCTGTTGGCGGCCGAGACCACCTTGGCACTCGGTACGGAGCGCCACGCCCCGAAGTAGCCACTGGTCTGGGTCAGGGCGGGCTGGTCACCGAGGAAGAAGGGGTTCTGCAACTGCTCCAGGGCGGCCGCGCGGGTGGCAGGGTCGGCCAGGAACGGCGACTGCGGGACCGACAGCCGGCCGCCCACCGCACGCGACAGCCGGTCCCATTCGGTCGCCGCCGGCCAGGCCGCGCTCCCCGGCCGCACCCTCGCACCGGTCGCCGCGAAGGCGGGGCCGGCCTTGAGCAGCGTGGGCAGCAGGGGCAGGGTCAGCCCGGCCTTGAGGCAATCGCGTCGTTTCATGGAAGTCGTTCCTTCGGTGTGCGCCGTGCGTGATGCCGACGAGTGTGATCCCGGGAAGGCCCGCCCGCATTGGCCTGGGGCTGGATTCCGGGGGGGAAGGGACAAGTGGCGGTGACCCAGGGGCGACCGGTCCGGGTACCGACGCCGCGATGGCGGGGCGGTTGACGCTCGCCCGACGTGGCATACCCTAGGGTGCCTGCATTCGTTCGCGGCCGACGCCAGGCGAGCGTCCCACGACCTCCGGATCCATGCGCACCTCGAACGATCTCCCCGGCTCGCTGGCCACCTTCACCCCGGCCACGCGCGCCTGGTTCACCGCGGCGTTCACCGCGCCCACGCCGGCGCAGGCGCATGCCTGGGCTGCGATCGGCGCCGGCGAGCACACGCTGGTGATCGCGCCGACCGGTTCGGGCAAGACGCTGGCGGCGTTCCTGCACGCGATCGACCAGTTGTTTCGCAGCGGCGAGCCATCCAGCGTTCCGCCCTCCGATCCAGCGCCGCCGAAAAAGCGCGGCACCCGCGTGCTGTACCTCTCGCCGATCAAGGCACTCGGCGCCGACGTGCAGCGCAACCTGCAGATTCCCTTGCAGGGGGTCAGCGCCGAACGTGAGCGGCGCGGCGATCCGGCGGTCAACCTGTCCGTGGCGATCCGCACCGGCGACACCACGGCCGCCGAGCGGGCGCGGCTGGTCCGGCGCCCGCCCGACATCCTGATCACCACGCCTGAGTCGCTGTTCCTGATGCTGACCTCGCAGGCGCGCGAAACACTGCGCGACGTGCATACCGTGATCATCGATGAGATCCATGCGGTGGCCGGCAGCAAGCGCGGTACCCATCTGGCGTTGAGCCTGGAACGGCTGGAGGCGCTGCTGGCGGTGTCGGCGCAGCGCATCGGCCTCTCTGCCACGGTGCGGCCGGTCGAGGAGGTTGCGCGGTTCCTCGGGGGCGGCCGTCCGGTCAGCGTGGTCCATCCGCCGTCGCAACGGGCATTGGATGTGCGAATCATCGTGCCGGTGGAGGACATGGCCGCCCCGCCGCCCCATCCCGGCGCATCGGAGGCTTCGCAGTCGTCCGGGCGTCTGGGGTCGATCTGGCCGCACGTGGAGGCCAGCATTCTCGACCAGGTGCTGGCCCGGCGCTCCACCATCGTGTTCGCCAACGCGCGCGGGGGGGCCGAGAAGCTGACGGCGCGGCTCAACGAGCTGTACGCCGAGCGCCTCGCGCAGCGGCCAACGCCGCCTCCGGCGCCAGAGCACCATGGTTCCTTCACTGGCGGCACCGCCGCGCGCTCGGCCGGGGCAGAGGCGCTGATCGCACGTTCACACCATGGCTCGGTGTCCAAAGAGCAGCGCCGCGAGATCGAACAGGCGCTCAAATCCGGTGAGCTGCGCTGCGTGGTCGCCACCTCCAGCCTGGAGCTGGGGATCGACATGGGTCTGGTCGATCTGGTCATCCAGGTCGCCGCGCCGCCTTCGGTGGCCAGCGCACTGCAGCGGGTCGGGCGCGCCAGCCACCAGGTGGGCGGCATCTCCACCGGCCTGGTCTACCCACGCACCCGCCGCGATCTGATCGATGCGACGGTCGCGGTGGAGCGCATGCTCGCCGGCGATATCGAGGCGATCGACCCTCCGCGCAATCCGCTGGACGTGCTGGCCCAGCAGACCGTGGCTGCCGCGGCGATGGATACGCTGCAGGTGGAGGCGTGGTTTGCCTGTGTGCGTCGCGCGGCGCCGTACCGGTCGCTGCCGCGCAGCGCCTTCGATGCCACGCTGGACATGCTGGCCGGGCGCTACCCGTCCGATGATTTCGCCGGCTTCCGCCCACGGCTGGTCTGGAACCGCGACACCGGTGAGCTGAGCGCCCGGCCCGGATCGAAGCAGCTGGCCGTCACCAGCGGCGGCACCATTCCCGACCGCGGCATGTTCAGCGTGATGCTGCCGGAGGGCGAGGAACGCGCGGGCTCGCGTCGGGTTGGCGAGCTGGACGAGGAAATGGTCCATGAGTCGCGTGTCAATGATGTGATCACGCTCGGCGCGACGTCGTGGCGCATCGAACAGATCACCCATGACCAGGTGGTGGTGACCCCGGCACCGGGCCGCTCGGCGCGGCTGCCGTTCTGGCGGGGCGAAGGCGTGGGGCGCCCGGCCGAGCTGGGCGAAGCGGTCGGTGCCTTCATCGGGGCGCTGGAAGGCGCGGTCGGCGAGGGCGACGTTTCCCCCGCGCTGCGGGCGCGGCTGCAGGCCGATGGGTTGGCCGACAACGCGGTCGCCAACATCGTCGGCCTGCTGGGCGAACAACGTGAGGCCACCGGCCTGCTACCCACCGATCGCACCCTGGTGGTGGAACGTTGCCGCGACGAATCCGGCGACTGGCGGTTGATGCTGCATTCGCCGTATGGCCGGCGCGTGCATGACCCGTGGGCGCTGGCGATGGCCGCGCGCATCCGCGAGCGATGGGGCATCGATCCGGCGGTGGTGGCCAGTGATGACGGCATCATCGCGCGGCTGCCCGACGCTGCCGGCCGCCTGCCCGGGGCGGAGCTGTTCCTGTTCGAGCCGGAGCGGCTGCGCAGCGAGGTGACCCGTGCCGTGGGCGGCTCGGCCTTGTTCGCCGCCCGCTTCCGCGAATGCGCGGCGCGCGCGCTGTTGTTGCCGCGGCGCACGCCGGGCCGCCGCTCCCCGCTGTGGCAGCAGCGCCTGCGCGCGGGCGAGCTGCTCGGGATCGCGCAGGGCTATCCCGAATTTCCGATCCTGATCGAAACCGCGCGCGAATGCCTGCAGGACGTCTACGATCTGGACGCACTGGATGGGTTGATGCAGCGGCTGGCCGATGGGCGCGTGGCGATGGCCGAGGTCACCACCGAGGTGCCGTCACCGTTCGCGGCGAACCTGCTGTTCGGCTATGTCGCCGAGTTCATGTACGGCACCGACGTGCCGCTCGCCGAGCGCCGCGCGTCGGTGCTCTCGCTCGACAGCGGCCTGCTGGGGGATCTGCTCGGCCAGGTCGATCTGGGCGAACTGCTCGATCCCACCGTGGTCGACGCGATGGGCGAGGCGCTGCAGCGGCGCGCGCCGGATCGCCGCGCCAAGGGCAAGGAGGGCGTTGCCGATCTGCTGCGCGAGCTGGGCCCGCTCACGGCGGCTGCGCTGGCCGCGCGCCTCATCGACGCCGAGCCGCTGCCGCTGCTCCAGGCACTGGAGCAGGAGCGCCGCGCGATCCGGATTCCGATCGCCGGTGCCGAACACTGGGCCGCCATCGAAGATGCCGCACGCCTGCGCGACGCACTCGGTGTCGCCGTGGCGGCGGACCTGCCCGACGCATTCCTGCAGCCGGCTGCCGATCCGTTGGGCGAGTTGCTGGCGCGCTATGCCCGCAGCCATCCGCCGTTCACCACCGCCGACGCAGCAGCGGCGTTCGGGCTGGGCGTGGCCGTGGCCGATGCCGCGCTGACCCGGCTGGAGATGCAGGGCAAGCTGCTGAAGGGCGCGTTCGGCGTGGTCCGCCGGCAGTCGGCGGGGGCCGGCGTGATGCCGGCGCCGGTGCCATTGGCCCGTCACGAATGGGTAAGCGAGGACGTGTTCCGGCGGCTGCGGGTGCGCTCGCTGCAGGCCGCGCGCGATGCCACGCGGCCGGTGCCCCGCGAGGCTTACGCGTTGCTGGTGCTGGAACGGCATGGCCTGATCGCCGATGCCGCCCAGGCCGCCCGTGGCATGCAGACCCCGGCCCGCAGTGCGCTGGAGGGTATCGACGGCGTGGCACGGGTCGTGGAACTGCTGGCCGGCGTGCCGCTGCCCGCCTCGGTATGGGAGCAGCAGATATTGCCCGCGCGGGTGGTGGACTACGCGCCCGGACTGCTGGACGAACTGCTCGCGACCGGCACGGTGCTGTGGTCAGGCCATGGCCGCATCGGCGAGGACGACGGCCTGGTCGCGCTGCACCTGCAGGAACTGGCCGCCGAGACCTTGTCGGCACCCCCGGCCCACGCGGAGCTCTCCCCGTTGCAGGCCGGCATTCTGCAGGTGCTGGCCGACGGTGGTGCGTACTTCGCCCGCCAATTGGCCGCGGCGGTGCGCAGCCAGTGGGAGCAGGCCGGCACGGCCAGCCCGGAGATCACCCCGGACCAGCTGCAGAGTGCCCTGTGGGACCTGGCCTGGTCGGGCCAGGTGACCACCGACCTGTGGGCGCCGCTGCGCGCGCTGTCCGGCACGCGCCCGCCGCGCCCCCGCGTGACAAGGACGTCGCGGCGCAGCCGCGGTTTCCGCGGCTTCCCGATGCACGACATGCCCGCCGTCAGTGAAGGTTCGCCGCCGGGCACCGCCAGCTTCGCGGCGCCGACGCTGGCCGGTCGCTGGTCGCTGCTGCAACGGGAGGCGGTGAGTGACACCGTGCGTGCGGTGGCCCTGGCCGAGGGCCTGCTGGATCGCCACGGCATCGTGACCCGTGGCGCGGCCGTCGCGGAAGGGATTGCCGGCGGCTTCCCGGCGTTGCAGCAGGTCTATCGTGGGATGGAGGACACCGGCCGCGTGCTGCGCGGACGCTTCGTCGAAGGGCTGGGCGGGGCGCAGTTCGCTGACCGCCTGCTGGTGGACCGCCTGCGCGGGATTGCCGAAGCGCTGCGGCCGGGGGCTGCCGACATCGCGGTCGGCCTCTCCGCGGTGGACCCGGCCAATCCGTTCGGTACGGTGCTGCCGTGGCCAGCGCTTCGCACGGGGCAGCGTCCGGTGCGGCGGGCTGGCGCGTTCGTGGTGATCGGCGGTGGGCGCCTGCTGATGTATCTGGCCCAGGGGGGGCGCCACCTGCAGGTGTATGTCGAGGCGGATGATCCGTCGCTTGGCGCGGCCTCGCAGGCACTGGCCAGTGCGCTCAGGCGTGGCCGGCGCAGTTCCTTCACCCTGGAGCTGATCAACGACGCGGTGGTGAAGCGCGACGCCTTGATGGATGCCCTGCGTGCCGCGGGTTTTTCCAGTGCGCCCAAGGGCGTGAGCTGGGAAGGGTAACCAGAAGGGCGGGCATTGCTGCCGGCCCCGTTCGATCAGGCGCAAGGTCCGCGAGGTTTCCGCGTTCCTGACTGATGCGATCTGCTCGCCGCCGTATTGGGACCTGGCCGATACCTGAGCCATCGGCACCCCCATCACGCCGGGGGTGGCAGGATCGGGAGAGATTCGCCCCCTCACCAGGAGACCACCATGGCTTCGACCGTTGTCCTGACCCGATCATGGGTCATCCATCCGTTCCACGCCGCTGTACTGGGCGGCGTGCTGCCGTTGTTCCTCGGCGCACTGCTGGCGGACTATGCGTATTGGAGTTCGTACGAGATCCAGTGGGCCAACTTCGCGTCCTGGCTGCTGATCGGGGCAATGGTGATGACCACGCTGGCGCTGCTGTGCGGGATCGTCGGGCTGGTCCGTGGCAGTCGCAACCTCGCTTACGTGGTGATTCTCGCCGTGATATGGGGCGTGGGCTTCATCAACTGCCTGCACCATGCGCGCGACGCGTGGGCGGTGATGCCGGCGGGCCTGGTGCTCTCGGTGATCCTGACCGTGCTGGCGCTGATCGCCACCTGGGTGGGACTGTCCAGCCTGCGCGTGGGAGGTGTGCGATGAGCCGCCAGACGACGCTCCGCATTCTCTCGGTCTCCGCGCTTGCGGTCGCCCTGGCTGCCTGCAGCGGCAAGGCGCCGGAGCTGGAACAATATGGCGGCAACCCGGAGATGCCCAAGCCGCATCGCGGGCTGATGCCGGACATGACCATCGCCAAGCCGGCGCAATGGGGTGACATGCTCCCCACCGTGCCCAAGGGCTACCGCATCTCGGCGATCGCCACCGATCTCGCCATTCCGCGGCAGACCCTGGTGCTGCCCAACGGCGACATTCTCGTGGCCGAAGGCCGCGGCGGCAGCGCGCCGAACCTCAAGCCGAAGGATGTCATCGCCGGCAAGATCAAGGCCAAGGGCAATACCGCGGTCAAGAGCGGCAACCGACTGACCCTGCTGCGCGACGCCGATGGCGATGGCGTCTACGAATTGAAAACGGTGTTCGCCGACAAGCTCAACGCGCCGTACGGCCTGGCGATGATCGGCAATGCGATCTTTGTTGCCAACCAGGACGCGGTGGTGCGCTTTGACTACCAGGAAGGGCAGACCAAGGCCAGTGGCGCACCGGTCAAGCTCACCGACCTGCCCGCGGCGATCAACCATCACTGGACCAAGGCGATGACCGCCAGCGCCGATGGCCGTTATCTGTACGTGGGCATCGGCTCCAACAGCAACATCACCGAACGTGGCATGGCGGTGGAGATCGATCGCGCGCGGATCTGGCAGATCGATGCGGTCACCGGCGCGCACAAGGATTACGCCACCGGCATCCGCAATCCCACTGCGTTGGCGATCCAGCCGGACACGGGCACGTTGTGGGCGGTGGTCAACGAACGTGACGAGATCGGCCCCAACCTGGTGCCCGATTACCTCACCTCGGTGAAGGAGGGCGGCTTCTATGGGTGGCCCTACAGCTACTGGGGCAAGAACGTGGACCGCCGGGTGATGCCGCAGAACCCGGAGAAGGTCGCCTCGGCGATCGCACCGGACTATGCGCTGGGTTCGCACGTGGCCGCGCTGGGCGTGGCCTTCTCGTCCCCGGTGATGGGCACGCAGTTCGCCGAGGGTGTCTTCGTCGGCGAGCATGGCAGCTGGAACCGCAATCCGCCGGTGGGCTACAAGGTCGTGTTCGTGCCCTTCAGCAATGGCCGCCCCGCCGGCGAACCGATCGATTTCGTGAGCGGCTTCTTCGGCGAAGACGGCAAGACCCGTGGCCGCCCGGTGGGCGTCACCGTCGATCCGCGCGGCGCGCTGATCGTCGCCGACGATCTCTCCAACACCATCTGGCGGGTTACCGCCGACGGCACCCCGGCACAGCCGTAAGGCTATTTAACAGGGACGGAGGGGATCAATAATCCCTCCGTCCCCGTTAAGAGGGGCTTGACCTTCCCATGATGGGAATCTTTAGGGTGGCAGGTAACCTCACCCCAAGGACTGCCCATGTCTTCTGTAATCTCCCGGTCCGGCGCGCCGATCAGCCGCCTGAGTCTGCCCATCGAGGGCATGACCTGCGCCTCCTGCGTGGGCCGGGTGGAGCGTGCGCTGACCGCCGTCCCCGGCGTGCAGACCGCCGCGGTCAACCTCGCCACGGAGCGGGCCGATCTCAGCTTCATCGGTGCGCCCGACCCGCAGGCAGCGGTGCGCGCCATCGAACGCGCGGGCTACCGCGTCCGCGAAGACACCACCGAGCTGAGCATCGAGGGGATGACCTGTGCGTCCTGCGTCGGTCGCGTGGAACGCAGTCTTGCGCAGCTGCCGGGCGTGATCGGGGCCAGCGTCAACCTGGCCACGGAGCGGGCGCAGGTGCGGCATCTGGCCGGCACGCTGTCCGTGGCCGATCTTCAGGCCGCCGTCGAGAACGCCGGCTACACCGCGCGGCCGGTCAGTGTGAGCACGGCCGCAACCGCTGACCAGGACGAGCAACGCCGCGAAGGCGAAGCACGCGCGCTGCGCCGTTCCCTGCTGCTGGCGGCGGTGCTGACCCTGCCGGTCTTCATCCTGGAAATGGGCTCGCACCTCGTCCCGGCCATGCATCACTGGGTAGTGCACACCGTGGGGTTGCAGACCAGCTGGTACCTGCAGTTCGCGCTGGCCACGCTGGTGCTGTTCGGGCCGGGCCTGCGCTTCTTCCGCAAGGGCGTGCCGGCACTGCTGCGCGGCGCCCCCGACATGAATTCGCTGGTGTCGCTGGGCACGGCAGCGGCGTACGGCTATTCCGTGGTCGCGACCTTCGCACCGGGCGCACTCCCGCCGGGAACCGCGAATGTCTACTTCGAGGCGGCCGTGGTGATCGTGACCCTGATCCTGCTCGGCCGCACGCTGGAGGCGCGGGCCAAGGGCCGTACCTCGCAGGCGATCAAGCGCCTGGTCGGGTTGCAGGCGCGGACCGCGCGCGTGCAGCGCGGTGGGGAGACGGTCGAAGTGCCGCTTGAACAGGTCACGCTGGACGACATCGTGCTGGTCCGCCCAGGCGAGAAGGTGCCGGTCGATGGCGAAGTGGTGGAGGGTGCCTCCTATGTCGACGAAAGCATGATCACCGGTGAGCCGGTACCGGTGGCCAAGGCCGTGGGCGCGGAGGTGGTGGGCGGTACGCTCAACACCACCGGTGCCTTCAGTTTCCGCGTCACCAAGGTGGGCGGGGACACGGTGCTGGCGCAGATCATCCGTCTGGTCGAGCAGGCGCAGGGTTCCAAGCTGCCGATCCAGGCGCTGGTGGACAAGGTCACCATGTGGTTCGTGCCGGCGGTGATGGCCGCCGCCGCGCTCACCTTCCTGATCTGGCTGGTGTTCGGCCCCACGCCGGCGCTGACCTTTGCACTGGTCAACGCCGTGGCGGTGCTGATCATTGCCTGCCCCTGCGCGATGGGCCTGGCCACGCCCACCTCGATCATGGTCGGCACGGGCCGCGCGGCGGAGCTGGGGATCCTGTTCCGCAAGGGCGAAGCGCTGCAGGCATTGCGCGATGTGAGCGTGATCGCGCTGGACAAGACCGGCACGCTGACCAGGGGCCGTCCCGAACTGACCGACCTGGAGCCGGCCGACGGTTTCCAGGCCGATGAAGTGCTGGCGCTGGTGGCTGCGGTGGAAACCCGCTCGGAGCATCCCATCGCCGAGGCCATCGTGGCTGCCGCCAAAACGCGTGGGCTTGCACTGGCGACCCTCGAGCGCTTCGAGGCGGTGCCCGGCTTCGGTGTGTCCGCGCAGGTCGGTGGCCGCACCGTAGCCGTGGGCGCGGACCGCTACATGACCCGGCTCGGCCTGGACGTGACCGCTTTCCAGCCCACCGCGCAGCGGCTGGGCGAGCAGGGCAGGAGCCCGCTGTATGCCGCCATCGACGGTCGCCTGGCGGCGGTGATCGCGGTGGCAGACCCGATCAAGGAAAGCACGCCCGCGGCGATCCAGGCGCTGCACGCATTGGGCCTGAAGGTGGCGATGATCACCGGTGACAACGCGGCCACGGCGGCAGCGATCGCGCGCCAGCTCGGCATCGATGAAGTGGCGGCTGAAGTGCTGCCGGATGGCAAGGTGGCTGCGCTCAAGCGCTTCCGCGCGGGCGGCGCCAGGGTGGCGTTCGTCGGGGACGGCATCAACGACGCACCGGCGCTGGCCGAGGCCGATGTCGGGCTGGCGATCGGCACCGGCACGGACGTGGCGATCGAAGCCGCCGATGTGGTGCTGATGTCCGGCGACCTGCGCGGCGTGCCCAACGCGATCGCGCTGAGCCAGGCGACGATCCGCAACATCAAGCAGAACCTGTTCTGGGCCTTCGCCTACAACGCGGTGCTGATTCCGGTCGCGGCGGGCCTGCTGTACCCGCTGAACGGCACGCTGCTTTCGCCGGTCTTCGCCGCCGCGGCGATGGCATTGTCCAGTGTGTTCGTGCTTGGCAACGCGCTGCGGCTCAAGCGCTTCCATGCACCGATGCAGGCCGATACGCTGGGTGCCGGCGTGGAGGAAGGCGCGATGAGGACCGTACGATGAATATTGGTGAAGCCGCGACGTTCTCGGGTGTCTCGGCGAAGATGATCCGCTACTACGAACAGATCGGCCTGATTCCCCCGGCCGCGCGCTCGGAGGCGGGCTACCGGCATTACAGCCCGCAGGACGCGCACAGCCTGCGTTTCATCCGGCGTGCGCGCGACCTCGGTTTTTCCGTCGAGCAGATCGGCGAACTGCTGGTGCTGTGGCAGGACCGCGAGCGTGCCAGCGCTGACGTCAAGGCGGTGGCGCTGTCCCATGTGGATGGGCTGAAGACGAAGATCGCCGAGCTGCAGGCCATGGTGCAGACGCTGGAGCACTTGGCCGCGCATTGCCACGGCAATGATCGGCCGGACTGCCCGATCATCGCCGACCTGGCGCAGCCGGCTGCGGCGCCGGTGGAGACCGCAGCGGCCAGGAAGCCTCGCAAGACGCCGCTGTTCGGCGCCGATACGCCGGTGTCTTCGCGCGGGCGTCCGTCCCGCAAGCCACGGTCCTGATCGACCGGGCCGCGTCCATGCCCCGCACCGGGCGTGGACGCATCTGCTCCCGCGCGGCGGATAACGCGGGCATGAATAACCGGCGACGCTCCACGACAATCGCTTGACCTTGCCACGTTGTCATCCCGGACAGTGGGCTTACACCCACGACGGCGAGGTCGCCATGCATCGTTTCATCATCCCCACCATGACCTGCGGCGGCTGTGCCCGTTCGGTCACCAAGGCCCTTCAGGGCGTCGATCCAGACGCGCGGATCGAGACCGATCCGCCCGCACGCGAAGTGCGTGTCGAGAGCGCCCACGGGCCGGAGGCGTTTGTTGCGGCCTTGGCCGAAGCCGGGTTCCCCACCTCGCCGTAAAGGGAAGGCCCGCATCCTGGAGGACAACACGTGTGCATGAGACATCTGTTGCCGCTGCTGCCGTCCTTGGCAGCGTGGGACATCGCGCAACCTGCGCCCGTCGCCCGTGATCAGGCGGCGGCGGAAGCCACCGTCCGCAGCAGCACCGCGGCCGTCTCCGCCGAGGAGGCCGGATTCTGGCCGGTGATCAGCAAGCCATCGGTGACCACGTACGAGCCCCAGTCCGGTCCCTTGGAATAGTGGCCGCCCGCTGCCTTGAGCATGTCCTCCACCAGGAAGGGCACCACCTCGGTCAGGCCGACGCCGGCCTCTTCGGTATTGGTGAAACCGGTGACCTTCCTGCCCTGGACCAGCGGGGTACCTTCGGCAGTCTTGACGTCACGCAGTACGCCCGGCGCATGGCAGACCAGGGCCACCGGCTTGCCGGCAGCGATGAAGGCTTCGAGCAGCGCAACGGAATGGCGGTCGTCGGCCAGGTCCCAGAGCGGGCCGTGGCCGCCGGGATAGAAGACGGTATCGAAGTCCGCCTGCGAGACGCTGTCCAGGCGTACGGTGTTGGCCAGCTGCGCGTTGGCATCCACGTCCGCCTCGAAACGGCGGGTGGCGTCGGTCTTGAAGTCGGGTTCGTTGCTCTTGGGATCCAGTGGCGGCTGGCCGCCCTTGGGCGAGGCCAGCACGATCTCGGCGCCTGCATCCTTGAAGGTGTAATAGGGCGCGGCCAGCTCTTCCAGCCAGAAGCCGGTCTTCTTGCCGGTGTTGCCGAGCTGGTCGTGGGAGGTCAGAACGATGAGGACTTTCATGGGAGACTCCAGAGGGTAGTGGGTTAAGAGTAGACCGGTCGTCTAGAAATGGAGCGTGAAAAAAGCACGCCGGTGGGGCGCGCCGGTGATCTTCTACGCGTCAGCGCGAAGGGTGGAGCAACTGGTGGGTGGTGCGCAGGGCGGTCTCGAACGGCTGGGCATTGCGCACGATCTTGACCATGATGCTGGCGCCCAGCCAAAGCTGGTACAGACTCTGGGCGAGCGGCTCCGCGCCGCCCGCGAACGACAGCGAGCCGTCTTCGGCGCCGTCTTCGAGGGCGCGCGCGATGCGCTCGATGATGCCGGCCGTGCCCTGCTTCAACGCGGCACGCATGCTGGCGGACAGGTCGGCCACTTCCGCGCCCAGCTTCACCGCCAGGCACTTCCCTTGGCAATCCTCGAACGACTGGCTCTCCTGCCAGGCGCTGAAGTAGGCGTCCAACTGCTGCGCCTTGGTCTGGCCGGGCTGGCGGAAGAGGCGGTCCATATCGGCGAGGTAGGCACTGAAATAGTCGGCCAGCAGCGCTTCGCCGAAGGCTTCCTTGGAGGCGAAGTAGTGATAGAACGAGCCCTTGGGCACGCCTGCAGCGGTCAGTACCTCATTCAGGCCCACCGCCGAAAAGCCCTTCGCGCCCATGATCCGCTGGCCGGTGGCCAGGATCGTGTCGCGGACGTCGGTAGTGGCAGGAGCGCTGGCGGTGGCGGAGTTCATGGGATGCACTCTACGCCGAATTAGACCGGTCGTCTAGTGCCGGGTGCGCTGGGCTCATGGGCATCCCGCCAACGCCCGGTACCACCGGGTAGAGGGGCACGCTGTCGGCCGACGGCGCAGGATCAGGGTATATTCCCCGGCCCCTTTTACCGCCAGATCCAGCCTCCGCCATGAGCACGACCCGGAAACACTACAAACACCCTGCGGAATCCGAGATCGGCAACGGCACGATCTACCTCGAGGCGCAGGGCGATGTGATCGTCCGCCAGGTCGAAAGCTATCGCAGCGTGCTGGTCTGGGCCGACAAATCCGGGCAGGCCGACGCGCGTTTCCCGCTGTCCGATCAGCCCTTGTCCTGGCTGGACCTGGATTCGGATGACGCCATTACCGCCAGCCAGTTTGAAGCGGTCTGGAAGCAGGCCAAGGCCGTTTCCGGCTGAGGAGGCCCACCGGCGGGGCTCAGACCGTCCAGCCGGCGCTTTCCGCCGCCGCCACATGCATCAGCTGATCCAGTTGCCGCAGCGCCCGATGCAGTTCCTGCCGGTTGGCCGCGGCTCCCAATGAGATGCGCACCGCATCGTTGATCGCCACGCCATCCGGCGTGAATGCCGATGATGGTGCGATGCCCAGGCCCTGCAGGCGCGCGGCGTGGGTGAGGCTGGCATCGGTCCAGTGCGCGGGCAGCCGGCACCACGCATGCACCCCCGCGCAGTGCTGCAGGAACCGCGGCGAGAGCGCCGACTGCGCGAGGTAGCGGCGCTCGGCGGCTTCCTCCTGCACCAGTGTCAGCATGGCCTGGGCCGAGCCGTCCAGGATCAGCTGCGTCACCAGGGCATTCATCAGCGGCGGTGCCATCAGGTTGACCGCGCGCAGGGCATCGAGCACCGGTTGCCGGTCCATGCCGTCGGGCAGGCGCACGAAACCGGTGTGCAATCCCGGGCTCAGGCACTTGGAGAGGGTGGAGATGTAACAGGTGTGCCGTGGTGCCAGCAGCGCAAGCGGGGCAGGGGCGTCGTCAACCAGCAGCCAGTACGGATCGTCTTCGATCAGCTGCAGGTGCCGCGCGCGGATCACGTCGGCCAGGGCTTCGCGGCGTGCGGGCGGCATGGTGTGGGCCGTGGGGTTCTGTGCGGTCGGGTTGAGATAGACCACGCGCGCGCCGTGCTTCTTCGCAGCGCGTGCCAGCGCATCCGGTCGCATGCCCGCGTCGTCGCACTCGACCACCTGCAGCCGCCGCTGCAGCACCCGGGTGGCATGCAGCAGGCCGGGGTAGACCAATGGCTCGCACAGAATCGTGTCACCGGCATTGGTCAAGGCCAGCAGCAGGGCGGACAGCGCGGCCTGCGCGCCTTCCGTGACGATCACCGTACCTGCATCGACCTTGCCGAGGATCGGCTTGAGCCATTGTTGCGCGGCCTGATGATCCGCGCGGCTGCCGCCACCGACGTGGTACGTCATCAGGTTGCCGACATCGCTGCGGGTCAGCACCGATGACAGGCCGCGCCGCAGCACCTCGGCCACCTGCTGCCCGCCGGGGCTGGGCGGCAGGTTCATGCTCAGGTCGATCAGCTGGGTCAGTTCCACCTGTGGCGGCGCCACGAACGAGCCCAGCGGGCCGCGTGCATCGATCAGCCCGCGCTTGCGCGCCTCGGTGAAGGCCCGGGTGATCGTGGTCAGGTCCACGCCGAGTTCATTGGCCAGGGCGCGTTGCGCCGGCAGGCGCTCGCCGGGGCGCAGTGCGCCCGACCAGACCGCACGTTCCAGGGCCTGCACGATGCGCAGGTAGACCGGCCCGTGGCCGTCGGCAATGAGGGGGCTCCACTCCATGCGCGCATGGTACGCGCGCGGCCGGGCAGGGCTGCGACAGTGTGTCGCATCATGTATGGATCATGTCGTTGCCTAACGTACGCGGCTGCGGCGGGCACCCCCCATGCATATCGGTCATGCAGGGGGGTGTTCGCCACTTCTCATGATCCGGGCCGCCCGGCCCGGCACTGCGTTGGAAGGGCCGTCACGCATGAACCCCGCTACACACCCCGCTCGCCGCGCCGCGCTGGCCGGTCGAGCCCGCGCCGGATGCTGGTTCGGCCTGGCAGCGCTGCTGCCGCTGCTGTCAGGTTGCAGGAACCTGGAGCTGTTCAATCCCATGGGCAGCATCGCCGAGCAGGAAATGCAGCTGATCCTGGTCTGCACCGGCCTGATGCTACTGGTGGTGATCCCGGTGATCATCCTCACGCTGTACTTCGCGTGGCACTACCGCGAGTCGAACAAGAAGGCCACCTACGCACCCACCTGGTCGCACTCCACCGCCATCGAAGTGGTGGTGTGGACGATCCCGTGCCTGATCGTGGTCGTGCTCGGCGTGCTGATCTGGAAAAGCACCCACGCGCTGGACCCGTACCGGCCGATCGAATCGGACAAGGCGCCGCTGCGCGTGGAAGTGGTCTCGCTCAACTGGAAGTGGCTGTTCATCTATCCGGACCACAACGTGGCCACGGTCAACGAGCTGGTGATGCCGGTCGATACGCCGGTGGCGTTCAAGCTGACCTCCGAGTCGATGATGAATGCCTTCTTCGTGCCGCAGCTGGGCAGCATGGTCTACACCATGCCGGCAATGCAGACCCGCCTGCACCTGATCGGGCATACGCCGGGCACGTACGCGGGCATGTCCTCGGCCTACAGCGGCGCGGGCTTCTCGGACATGAAGTTCGATGCGCGGGTGATGACCGAGGCGGACTTCGCGCAGTGGCTGGCGCAGTCGCGCGGTACTGCCCAGCACCTGGGCCAGGCCCGTCTGGCCGAACTGGAGAAGCCGACCCACGGCGCGCCGACGCAGCGCTTCGCCAGCGTGGATACCGGTCTGTTCGACAGCATCCTGCGCCGCTACGGCGGCATGCCCGACGACGAAATCTGCCTGCCCGGTGAAGAACCCGGCGCGACATCCCAACTCGTGAGCCTGGCCGCGTCTGCCAGCCGTACCGCGGAGAACTGATTGTGCTTGGAAAGTTGAACCTCGAAGCGATTCCCTACCACGACCCGATCATCATGTCGGCGCTGGTGGGCTCGCTGCTGCTGGGCGTGGCGATCGTCGCGGCCATCACGTATTACAAGAAGTGGGGCTACCTCTGGACCGAGTGGATCACCTCGGTGGACCACAAGAAAATCGGCGTGATGTACATCATCCTGGCCCTGGTCATGCTGGTGCGCGGCTTCGCCGATGCGCTGATGATGCGGGCCCAGCAGGCCATCGCCGCCAATGACAGCGCCGGCTACCTGCCGCCGGAACACTACGACCAGATCTTCACCGCGCATGGCGTGATCATGATCTTCTTCGTGGCGACCCCGCTCATCGTGGGCCTGATGAACATCGTGGTGCCGCTGCAGATCGGCGCGCGCGACGTCGCCTTCCCGTTCGTCAACTCGCTCAGCTTCTGGTTGTCGGCGGTGGGCGCGGTGCTGGTGATGCTGTCGATGTTCGTCGGCGATTTCGCCGCGACCGGCTGGGTGGCGTATCCGCCGCTGTCCGGGATCGAGTACAGCCCCACGGTGGGCGTGGACTACTACATCTGGTCATTGCAGGTCTCCGGCATCGGCACCACGCTGACCGGCCTGAACTTCATCGTCACCATCCTCAAGATGCGTGCGCCGGGCATGGACCTGATGAAGATGCCGGTGTTCACCTGGACCGCACTGATCACCAACATCCTGATCGTGGCGATCTTCCCGGTGCTGACCGCGACCCTGGCGCTGCTGACCATGGATCGCTATTTCGGGATGCATTTCTTCACCAATGACGCCGGCGGCAACGCCATGATGTACGTCAACCTGATCTGGATCTGGGGCCACCCGGAAGTCTACGTGCTGATCCTGCCGTGCTTCGGCGCGTTCTCGGAGATCATCGCCACGTTCTCGGGCAAGCCGCTGTTCGGCTACCGCTCGATGGTCTACGCCACCTCGTCGATCGGCATCCTGTCGTTCTTCGTGTGGCTGCACCACTTCTTCACCATGGGCTCGGGCGCGAACGTGAATGCCTTCTTCGGCATCATGACCTCGATCATCTCGATCCCCACCGGGGTGAAGCTGTTCAACTGGCTGTTCACCATGTACCGCGGGCGGATCCGCTACCACTCCTCGACGCTGTGGACGATCGGCTTCATGGTCACCTTCGCCCTGGGCGGCATGACCGGCGTGATGCTGGCGATCCCGGGCGCGGACTTCGTGCTGCACAACAGCCTGTTCCTGATCGCGCACTTCCATAACGTGATCATCGGTGGCGTGGTGTTCGGCTGCCTGGCCGGCATCAGCTTCTGGTTCCCGAAGGCCTTTGGCTTCACCCTCAACGAGCGCTGGGGCAAGATTTCCTTCTGGTGCTGGCTGGTCGGCTTCTACCTGGCCTTCATGCCGCTGTACGTGCTCGGCTTCAAGGGCATGACCCGCCGCATGAACCACTACGGCGTGGAGGGCTACCAGCCGTGGCTGATCGTGGCCGCCGTCGGTGCGCTGGTGATCGCCGCCGGCATCGCCGCGATGTTCATCCAGTTCTATGTCAGCGTGCGTGACCGCAAGGCCAACATGGATCTCACCGGCGACCCGTGGAATGCGCGCAGCCTGGAGTGGGCCACCTCTTCGCCGCCACCGTTCTACAACTTCGCCAGGCTGCCCGCGATCACCTCGCTGGAACAGCATTGGGACGACAAGCAGCACGGCCGTGCCTGGCAGCGCCAGGACCGCTACGAGGACATCCACATGCCACGCAACACCGCCTCGGGTGTGGTGATTTCGGTGTTCAGCCTGGTGCTGTGCTTTGCCCTGGTCTGGCACATGTGGGTGCTGGCCGGCATCGGCCTGATCGGTGTGATCGCCACCTTCGTGCTGCGCTCGTACGACCGTGATGTGGACTACTACGTGCCCGCCGCCGAGGTGAAGCGCATCGAAGACGCGCACTTCGCGCAGATGGAAGGAGCCAAGGCATGAGCGGCGATACCCTGACCGCTGCCACGCAGCACGGGCAGCTCGCGGCCGGTCATCACGACCCTGCCCACGCACATCACGACGATGGCAGCAAGACCGTCGTCGGGTTCTGGATGTACCTGATGGGCGACTGCCTGATCTTCGCGGTGCTGTTCGCCACCTTCGGCGTGCTGCTCAACGGAACGGCCGACGGCCCCAGCGGCAAGGAACTGTTCAAGCTCGGTTTCGTGCTCTCCGAGACCGTGGTGCTGCTGCTCAGCAGCTTCACCTTCGGCCTGGCGATGCTCGGCATGCAGGCGGGCAAGCGCAACCCGGTGGTGGGCTGGCTGGCCGTGACCGGCGTGCTCGGTGCGGTCTTCATCGGCATGGAGCTGTATGAGTTCGCCGAGCTGATCCATGAAGGCGCAACGCCGGATGTGAGTGCCTACCTCTCGGCGTACTTCACGCTGGTGGCCACCCACGGCCTGCACGTCACCTTCGGCCTGCTGTGGCTGGCGATCATGATCCACCAGGTGCTGAAGTTCGGCCTGGACGGCATCGTGCGCCGCCGCCTCGCGTGCCTGAGCCTGTTCTGGCACTTCCTGGATCTGATCTGGATCTGTGTGTTCACCTTCGTCTACTTGAGGGAGTTTGTATGAGCGCGAACGCGCCTGAGGCCGATCACGGTGGCGGCCATGCCACCCTGACGGGCTACATCCTCGGCCTGCTGCTGTGCCTGGTCCTGACCGGCGCCTCGTTCGGCGTGGTCATGACCGATCTGGTTCCGCAGCCGCTGCGGCTGACCGCCATCGTGGTGCTGTGCGTGGTGCAGCTGGTCGCCCAGCTGGTGCTGTTCCTGCATATCGGGGCAGGGCGCAGCCAGCGCGAGAACACCGGCATCTTCCTGTGCACCGCCTTCCTGATCGCCATCGTGGTGGCCGGTTCGCTGTGGGTCATGCACAACGCCAACCTCAACATGATGCCGATGCAGATGTCGGGCACGCCATGAGCCGCTCATCCTGCGCAACCCTGCTGGCCGGGCTGCTGCTCTCCTCTCCCGTGATGCCGGTGGTGGCTGCGGCCGCGCAGGCCCACACCGCGGCAACGGTGTCGGTCAGCGATCCCTGGGTCCGCCTGCCACCGCCGGCGGCGAATGTCGCCGCCGGTTACGTGCTGCTGCATAACGGCGGCGGTGATGACCGGCTGCTGTCGGCCGCGTCCTCGATGTTCGCCGAGGTGCAGATCCATGCCATGCGCATGGACGGTGAAGTGATGCGCATGCAGGCGCTGCCCGATGGCCTGGATTTGCCGGGGGGGCAGACCGTCGCGCTGGAGCCAGGTGGCTACCATCTGATGCTGCTCAAGCCGAAGCGGCCGTTGTCGGCCGGGCAGACGGTGCGGGTGAGGCTGCAGTTCGCCCGCAGTGCACCGCAGGTGGTGGACTTCAGCGTGCGCGATGGCCTGGTGCTGCACGGAGCGGCGAAGTGAGGCGATGGGTCGCCGCGGGCATCGTGACGGTGGCGCTGCTGGCCGGTTGCGCCGATGATCAGGCACCGGTAATGGGCCAGGCGGCACTCGGGGCGGTCAAGCTGGAGAGCAGCGACGGCCGAACGCTGGCGATCCGCGACCTGCAGGGCACGCCGACGCTGCTGTTCTTCGGTTTCACCCACTGCCCCGAAGTATGTCCGCTGAGCCTGGTCAAGGCAGTGCAGATCAAGCGGCTGCTGGGCCCCGCGGCAGAGCAGCTGCAGGTCGCCTTCGTCACCGTCGACCCGCAGCGCGATACGCCGGAGCACCTGCGCGAGTACCTGGCGGCCTTCGATACGACCTTCCTCGGCCTGGCCGGCGACGAGGCCGGTACCCGTGCCATCGCCGAGAGCCTGGGGGTGAGCTATCGGCGCGTCGGCGAAGGGGACCGGGCGACCTTCGAGCACACGGCCTCGTGGTTCCTGCTCGGTGCTGACGGCCAGCTGCAGGATGTCTACGGCTATGCAATGAGCGAACAGGATATCGTCGAGAAGCTGCGCGTGAGGCTGGCCGAGGCCGGCACGTAAGGGGGCTGCAGGCCACTCCCCACGCCGTCGCATGGCCATGGACCGTGCAGGCGCGCGCCGCGCGGATGGATCCGCCCGGTGGTCACCACGCGCGGGCGCGCACGTCCCAGCAGGCGGCAGTGAACGTCACCGAATCGCCGTCGACGAACGGCTCGAGGGCATGCAGCACCTCCTCGAGCACCTTCGTTCGTATGTCCGCAGCCAGGTCGTTGTTGCGCAGTGCGCTCCCGACCGGTCCCAGCAGCGAGACGTACGTCGCCAGATCCGCTCGGTCGATCCGGCACACGACATCCAGCGGCAGCAGCTCGATATCCTCCCAGCCGCCGTCGCCCAGGATCTGCTCGACCCGGGCCTGATCGGCAAACGCAAACTGACCCGGTGCGCCGGGCTGGCGCGGTGGCAACGTCAGCCAAGGCGCCGCGGCGCGCTCGGCGGTGGTCATGAAGGCATTCTCGTCCGCCCCACGCCAGACCAGCGCCTGCAGCACCCCGCCGCGTCTGGCGGCGCGCTGCAGTTGGCCAAAGGCCTGCACCGGCTCATCGAAGAACATCACGCCGAAGCGCGACACGATCCGGTCCAGGCTCCCCGGGGCGAATGCGTGCTGCTGCGCGTCGGCGACGATGAATTCCACGGCCAGGCCGGCTCGCTGCGCGCGCTCGCGCGCCAGGGCGATCATCGGGGCGGAGATGTCGACCCCGGTGACGTGTGCCTCCGGCCCCAGGCGCCCGGCCATGCCCAGCGCCACCGCGCCGGTGCCGCAGCCCACATCCAGCACCCGCAGATCGTCGCCCGGCGGGATCGCGGCCAGCAGGTGGTCGGCCAGCGGCGCGAACATCTGGTCGAGGAGGCGCTGCGCGTGCACCCAGGCCTCACCGGCCGGGCCATTCCATAACGCGTGCTGCGAGGTATCGGTCATTGCGTGGCTCGATCTGGGCGTGCCAGTGGGGTGAGGGAAATGCACTGTGCCACCTCAACCAACGTTGAGGTCAAGCGCCAAGGCTCAGCCCCGCCACACATCCACCAGCAGCTTCACGTTCAACACGATGATGAGGCCGCCGATCAGCCACGACAGCGCGATCAACCACCTCGGCGCCACCAGCGCGCCCATCTTGGCCTTGTCCGAGACGAACCGTACCAGTGGCACCACCGCGAACGGCAGCTGCATCGAGAGCAGCACCTGGCTCAACACCAGCAACCGTGCGGTGCCTTGCTCGCCATAGATGGCCGTGACCACCACCACCGGCACGATCGCGATGCCGCGGGTGATCAGGCGCCGCGCCCACGGGGCGATCCGCAGCCGCAGGAAACCTTCCATCACGATCTGGCCGGCCAGCGTCGCGGTCACGGTGGAGTTGATGCCCGAAGCGAGCAGGGCGACCGCGAACAACGTGGAGGCCAGGCCGACGCCCAGCATCGGCGCGAGCAGTTCGTAGGCCTGCTCGATCTCCTGCACATCGGTCCGGCCGTGCGCATGGAACACCGCGGCCGCCAGGATCAGGATCGAGGCGTTGATGAACAACGCCAGCATCAGCGCGATGGTGCTGTCGGTCACCGCCCAGCGCAGCGCGCTGCGGCGACCGGCATCCGTGCGCGGGTAGGCGCGGGTCTGCACGATGGAGGAGTGCAGGTAGAGATTGTGCGGCATCACGGTGGCACCGATGATGCCGATCGCCAGGTACAGGGCCTTGGGATCGGTCACCACCTGCGCGTGCGGAATGAACCCGGCCAGCACCGCCTGCAGCGGCGGGGCGGCGATGAAGATCTGGATCGCAAAGCAACCGAAGATCACCAGCAGCAGCGCGATCACGAACGCCTCAAGGGCACGGAACCCACGGTTCATCAGCAGCAGCACCAGCACCACGTCCACCGCGGTGATGATCGCGCCGGCCAGCAGCGGGATCCCGAACAACAGCTTCAGCGCGATTGCCGTGCCGATGACTTCCGCCAGATCGCAGGCGATGATCGCGATCTCGCACAGCAGCCACAGGCCCAGGTTGACCGGCTTTGAATAGTGGTCGCGGCAGGCCTGCGCCAGATCGCGCCCGGTGGCGATGCCCAGCCGTGCCGAGAGCCCCTGCAGCACGATCGCCATCAGGTTGGAGAGCAGGATCACCGAGAGCAGCAGGTAACCGAACTGCGCACCGCCGGCGATGTCGGTGGCCCAGTTGCCCGGGTCCATGTAGCCGACCGAGATCATGTAGCCCGGGCCGAGGAAGGCCAGCAGCCGGAACCACCAGTGACCGCCACTCGGGACCGCGACGCTCGCGTTCATCTCGCCCAGGCTGGGCGTATGCCCGGCCGAGGACGGCCAGGCGGGGACGTTTTCTGGGCGGCGTTGGATGTCCACGGCCGCAATATAGCAGAGGCTATGTTAGTAAGGCTTTGCAATCTGTGGCCTCCCAACGCCTTAACCCTGAACCGCGTATCGTCACCGCTCTTTTCAGCTGGAGTGGATGCATGCGTTGGATCGTGTTGTTGGCCGCATTGGCCATGCCCGTGGTGGCGTGGTTCTCACAGACCGGCGCGTTCGGCCCGACCAACGGTGCAGTGTCCGACCAGTACCCGACCCTGCTGGTCGCGGCCGGTTATGCCTTCGCGATCTGGGGCCTGATCTTCCTGTGGGACGTGCTGTTCGGGTTCTGGCAGCTGCGCCTGCGCAAGCCGGACATCACCGGGGTGCGCCCGTGGGCGGCGGCCGGTTTCGCGTTGACCGCCGCCTGGATGCCCGTGTTCTCCAACCAGTGGTTCCTCCCGGCGCTGGCGATCATCTGGGCTGCCTTGCTCTGCGTGATCGTCGCTGCCTATCGCGCCTCGCCGGTCACCGCGCCGGGTGGCCAACGTGCGTGGGCTGCCTATCCGTTGGCGCTGCATGCCGGTTGGTTGTCGCTGGCGGCCTTCCTCAATACCGCCCAGGTGATCGTCGCCCATGGCTGGCTGCCGACCGACAACATGCTCGGCTGGAGCCTGGTGCTGCTGGTGCTGGCCACGCTGCTGGTGCTGGTGGTCAACCAGCTGCTGCGCGGGCACTTCGCCTATCCGGCGGCCGTCATCTGGGCGCTGGCCGGGATGTACGTCAAGCAGTCCGGCTGGGATCTGCCGGGGGCCCACAACATCGCCATCCTGGCGCTGGTGCTGATCATCATCGTGGTGATCCAGACCATCTGGCTGCGCGTGCGCGCCTGGCACCAGCCGCGCGCCATCGTCGCCGCCCATCGTCATCGCCGTTGATTCTTTCTGCAGGAGATACCCCATGAACATCGCAATGAAGGCGCGCGACTGATGCGCGCTGCCATCCACACCACCTTCGGTGACCCGACCCAGGTCCTGCACGGCGGCGACGTGCCGCAGCCGGCCCCCGGGGCCGGCGAGGTGCGCATCCGCACCGTGCTGGCGCCCATCCACAACCACGACCTGTGGACCGTGCGCGGTCAGTACGGTTACAAGCCCGAGCTGCCCGCGGTCGGTGGCAGCGAAGGCACCGGCGTGATCGACGCGCTCGGCGAAGGCGTCGAAGGCCTGAAGGTCGGCCAGCGCGTCAGCGCCGCGTCGGTGCACGGCACCTGGGCCGAGTACTTCATCGCGCCGGCGCGCATGGTCATTCCCATGCCCGACAGCATCGATGACAACGCGGCGGCACAGCTGATCGCCATGCCGCTCAGTGCCTTGATGCTGCTGGAGTTCCTGCAGGTGAAGCAAGGCCAGTGGATTCTCCAGAACGCGGCCAACGGCGCGGTCGGCAAGGCGCTGGCGATGCTGGCCAAGGCCCGTGGCGTGCACTGCATCAACCTGGTGCGGCGCGACGCGGGCGTGACTGAGATGGCCGGACTTGGCATCGACCACACCATCTCCACCGCGCAGTCCGACTGGATGGCCCAGGTGCAGGCCACGGTCGGCAAGGCATCGATCGCCGCCGCCGTGGACTCGGTTGGCGGGCGTGCCAGCAGCGAGTTGATGACCCTGCTGGGTGATGGCGGCACGTTGGTGTCGTTCGGTTCGATGACCGGTGAGCCGATGCAGCTCAGCTCCGGCGATGTGATCTTCAAACAGGCCACAGTGAAAGGCTTCTGGGGCAGCAAGGTGAGCCAGGCGATGGCGCCGGACGACAAGCGGCGCCTGGTCGGGGAGCTGCTGCAGCTGGCTGCGGGTGGCGGGCTGAGTCTGCCGGTGGACGGTGTGTTCGGTCTGGACGAGGTGGCCGACGCCGCCAAGGCCAGCCTGGAGCCAGGCCGTAACGGCAAGGTGCTGCTGCGCCCCTGAGAAGGACCGGTAGAGCCGACCGTTGGTCGGCTGCCCTTGATCGGGTACTGCGTCAGCCGACCAACGGTCGGTTCTACGTGGGATGTGGCGCTGCGTCAGCCGACCAACGGTCGGCTCTACGTGGGATGTGGCGCCGCGTGAGCCGACCAACGGTCGGCTCTACCGTTCTGCGCGCAATGCTTCGATCACTACGCGCATCGCGCTGGAGGATTGCCGGCGGCTGGGGTAGTAGGCGTAATAGCCGTCGAAGGGATCGCACCAGTCCGGCATGACACGCCGCAAGGCACCGGCGGCGATGTCCTCGAGCACCATGTCCTCGGGCAGATAGGCCAGTCCGGCACCGGCCAGGGCGGCGCGACGGATCGCACTGCTGCCGTTGAAGGTCCATTGGCCGTCCACGCGCACGTTCACGTCCTCGCCGTCCTTTTCCAGGTCCCACACCATCAGCCCGCCGTGGGTGGGCAGGCGCATGCCGATGCAGTTGTGGGCGGCCAGATCGGCCGGCACCTGCGGGGCGGTATGCGTGGCGAAGTACGCCGGGCTGGCCACGATCGCCATGCGCTGCGGCGGGCTGATCGGCACGGCGATCATGTCCTTGGCCACGCGCCCGCCCAGACGGATGCCGATGTCGTAGCGCTGGGCGACGATGTCGGCCAGGCCGTAGTCGATGGTGAGCTCCACACGCAGGTCGGGGTAGGCGGGCAGCACGGCCGACAGCCGCGGCCAGACGATCGTGTTGGCCGCATGTTCGGCCGTGGTGATGCGGATCGTGCCGGCCGGGCGGTCGCGGTACTCGCTGATCGCGGCCACTTCGGCCTCGATCTCCTGCATGCGCGGCGCGACGGTGTCGTACAGGCGCTCGCCAGCCTCGGTCATCGAGACGCTGCGCGTGGTCCGGGTCAGCAGGCGCACGCCCAGCCGCTCTTCCAGGCCGCGGACGGTGTGGCTCAGCGCAGACTGCGAGACGCCGAGCTGGGCGGCCGCGCGGGTGAAGCTGCGCTCGCGCGCGACAGTCACGAACACCTGCAGATCGTTGAAATTCTCGCGGGCCATGGAGCGGGGGCCGAGGGCGCATGGCAGTCATGCGCGCCCATGATGCGCGGGCCCGACTGATGAACTCAAGTAGCGTTGTTTACCCATTGATGAGGATCAGTCATGGCTGCATCCCGGTTGCGATGGGTAGTTCCCGTGTGGAGCCAGGCCTAGAGTGAGGGTCCCGGCGGCGTGCTCCGTCGCTCACCACAGGAGATCGCTTCATGGACCTGTTCACCGCCGCGCTATCGCTTTCGATGGCCGCCACCGCGCCCGCCGAAGCGGCGCCCATCGTCATCACCCGCGCCGGCAGCACCGCCTCGGCGGCCGGCCCGGCCGATTACTTCACCGGCCGCGTCCGCATCGATGCGCCCTTCCAGGCCGATGCGCCGGCGCGGGTCGGCGGAGCGACGGTCACCTTCGAGCCCGGTGCCCGCACCGCATGGCATACCCATCCGCTGGGCCAGACCCTGATCGTCACCGCAGGCGTGGGCAGCGTGCAGGAGTGGGGCAAGCCCGCGCGCGAGATCCGCCCGCGCGACATCGTCTGGATTCCACCGGGCGTCAAGCATTGGCACGGCGCGCAGGCCACCACGGCCATGACGCATATCGCGATTGCCGAAGCGGTGGACGGCTCGCCAGTGACGTGGATGGAACAGGTCAGCGACGCGCAGTACAGCGGCGGCTGAACGTCGGCGCGCGATGGGGACGGTCGTGTCACATCCGCCTGCGTAGGCTTGCCGCTGGATCGAAACAGGAGAACCGTCTTGAGCACTGTCTTCATCGTCGGCGCGGCCGGCAAGGTGGGTCGTCATCTCGTCAAGCAGCTGGTTGAAAGAGAGCATCGCGTGCTCGCGCTGCATCGCCGTGCCGGGCAGGGCGATGAACTCAGCGCGCTGGGTGCCACGCCGGTCCCCGGCGACCTCACCGCCATCGACATGGACACGCTCGCCCGCAGCATGGCGGGCAGCGATGTGGTGGTCTTCACCGCCGGTGCGGGCGGCGCAGGCGTGGACGTGACCAACGCCATCGATGGCCGCGGCCTGCAGCTGGCCGTGGATGCCGCCCGGCAGGCCGGCGTGCGCCGCTTCCTGTTGGTCTCGGCATTCCCCGAAGCCGGCCGCAACAAGGCCATGGGCGAGGGCTTCGAGAATTACATGGCGGTCAAGAAGCGCGCCGATGTGTATCTGGCCGCGACCGATCTGGACTGGGTCATCCTGCGCCCGGGCACCTTGAAAGATACAGCAGGCACTGGCCGCGTCACCGCGGGACCGGCGATCGCCTATGGCGATATCCCGCGCGCCGATGTGGCCGCCACCCTGGTCGCGCTGGTGGAACAGCCGCAGCTGCGGCGGACGATCATCGAGCTGACCGAAGGCGGCCAGCCTGTCGATGCAGCGATCGCGGCGCTCGCCCACGCGTAAGCGGGGCTGCCTGGTGCGGCAATGGTAAAATCGCGCTTCCACACCGCACCACAGACGAGCACGCCATGACCAACGCCCCCTTCTATCCCATCGGCACCCCTGGCCAGCCCTGGGGCGCAGAAGAGAAGGCGCAGTGGCGTGCCCGCCAGGTGCCGCAGCGGCGCTATGCCGATGACGTGCTGCCGGTGCTGGAGGCATTGCGCGGCCGCTTCGATGTCAGCCAGTACGGCACGTTGGATTACGCCCCGGACCAGTACCCGCTGTTCGCCGTGCGCAGCCGCGACTGGAACCCCGCGCTGCCGACGATGCTGGTCACCGGCGGCATCCACGGCTATGAAACCAGTGGGGTGCAGGGTGCGCTTCAGTTCCTGCAGGCCCGCGCGGCCGAGTACGCCGGGCGCGCCAATCTGCTGGTGGTGCCCTGCGTCAGCCCGTGGGGCTATGAGCGCATCCAGCGCTGGAACGCCGAAGCGATCGATCCGAACCGCTCCTTCATGGTCAACAGCCCGGCGGCCGAAGCGGCCGCGCTGATTGCTCTCGTCGCGCCGCTGAAGGGCAGTATCGTGATGCATATCGACCTGCACGAAACCACGGACAGCGATGAAACCGAATTCCGCCCGGCCCTGGCCGCGCGCGACGGCAAGCCGTTCGAGCCGGGTCTGATCCCGGATGGTTTCTATCTGGTCGATGACAGCGAGAACCCGCAGCCTGCGTTCCAGACCGCCGTCAACGCGGCCGTCGAACGGGTGACCCACATCGCCCCGGCTGACGACAAGGGCGAAATCATCGGCTCGCCGGTGGTCGCCCCCGGCGTGATCGAATATCCGCTGGAAAAGCTGGGCCTGTGCGCCAGTGTCAGCGGTGCGACCTTCACCACCACCACCGAGGTGTATCCGGACAGCCCGCGCGCGACCCCGCAGCAGTGCAACGATGCCCAGGTGGCGGCGATCTGCGCGGCGATCGATTACGCGTTGGCCGCCCCCAGGAACTGATCCAGCAACCACAGCGCGGCCGGCCCCAGCGGCGCGCCCTTGCGCCACACCGCATCGGTTGAAACCAGTCGTGGCCAGCCCGGCAGGGGCAGCTCCACCAGCATGCCCCGGCCGTAGCGCGTGACCAGCGCGCGCGGCAGTTCGGCCCAGCCGAAGCCGTCCTCGGCCATCTCCAGCACCATCAGGTAGTCCGAGGCTGACCACGTCCGCCCGCGTGCGTGGCCCTCACGGCAGGCGTCGCCGCTCAGGCAGATCTGGCGATGACCGGCCAGGTGCGATTCCTCCGGCGCGGCCACGGCGGCCAGCGGGTGATCGGCGGCCACGAACACCGCCATCTCCGCACGCAGGGGCAGGGCGCGTACCGCCAGTTCGGAAGGATAGGACGGCTGATGCGGGATCAGCCCGAGCTGGGCGCGCCCGCGCTGCACCACCTCCAGCACGTCGCCGCCTTCGGCATCCAGCCACTCAAGTTCGATATCCGGGAAGCGTTGCTCGAACCGCCGCAGCAGATGCTGGTCGGGATTGAGCTGGTAGATGTCCGAGAACACCAGGGTCAGGCGCGGTTCGACCTCGTCGGCCAGGCGGATGCTGAGCTGCTCGAGGCGGTCGGCGGCGGCCAGGATTTCCTGCGCATGGCCGAGCACTTTGCGGCCGTCTTCGGTCAGCACCGGGTAACGACCACTGCGATCGAACAGGGTGAGGCCCAGATCCGCTTCCAGCGTGGCGATCGCGGTGCTGATGGTGGATTGGGTCTTCTTCAAACGGCGTGCGGCGGCGGAGAACGAGCCGAGGGCCGCGGCCTCGACGAACGCGTGCAGGGATTCAGGGCCATAACGCATGGATGTATCGCCTTTGTCGATGGATTCCATCTTGGGACTGATGGAAAAGACGATGATAATGGGCGCGTCGCTTGGGTGCCATTGACCGGCTGCCGTACCGACCAACGGTCGGTACCTACCGGACTGCATGCCCGGATTTACCGGACTGCGTGCCCGATTTACCGGGCCAGTGCCGACCCGGTGTCGGCAGCCATGTCACCCGGCCAGCAGCGACGCACGCGCATCCGCCATCCCGGCCGATGCCCCGGTGCCCGGCATTCCGCCGGTGCGCACCGGCCGCAATCAAGGAGCTTTCCATGCACACACAGGTGCATTCGCAACCCCGTGCCCGCGGCGGCCTGATCGCCTGGGCCTGCCTGACCGTGGCGATCGTCGCCGAAGTGGTCGGTACCTCGTTCATGGCCGATGCCGCCCGTCATGGCGGCTATGTGGGCTATGCCGTGATGGCCGTGGCCCTGGCCATTTCCTATTACTTCCTTGCGCTGTCGGTGCGCGGCATCGCGGTCGGTGTCGCCTACGCGGTATGGGAAGGCCTTGGCCTGACCCTGCTGACCCTGGTCGGTATTTTCGTGTTCAAGGACAGCCTGTCGGTGCAGCAGATGATCGGCCTGGTGATGGCGGCGGTCGGCATCGTCTGCGTCACGCTCGGCGAGGAGCACACGTCATGAATCTCACCGCCTTCCTGTTCGTGGTCTGCTCGGCGCTGATCGACATCGCGGCCAACATGATGGTCGCCAAGTCCGATGGCTTCCGTAAGCCGGCGTGGGGCCTCGCCGCGATCGTGCTGGTCTGGATCGCGTTCGCGATGCTCGGCCAGGCGGTCAAGACCCTGGACCTGGCCACGGCCTATGCGATGTGGGGTGCGATCGGTGTGATCGGCACCGCGCTGTGCGGGCGCGTGCTGTTCGGCAATCGTCTGCGCCCGATCGGCTGGGTGGGCATCGCGCTGGTCACCGCGGCGGTGGTGGTGCTGTCCAGCCACTGATCCCGCTCAGCGGAACAACTGGTTCAACACCGTGCCGGAGGCCGCATCCGCGAAGCCGTCGAAGCGGCCTTCGTCCTTGAGCAACTGCGCGGCGCGCATCATCCCGCCCCAGGCAGTACGCGCCATCGCACCGCCAACGCTCACCCGGCGCACGCCCATGGCGGCAATGTCCTGCAGGGTGAACGGCAACGCGCTGCCCACCAGCAGGTTGACCGGTCGCGGCGCCACTGCGGCCACCACCGCCTCGATCTGCTCGCGGGTGCTGATGCCCGGTGCGTAGAGGCAGTCCGCACCTGCCTCGGCATAGGCGCGCAACCGCGTGATCGCATCCTCCAGGTCCGGGCGGCCGACGAAGAAATTCTCGGCACGGCCGATCAGCACCACGTCCTCACCGGCCTCGTCGATCGCACGGCGCGCCGCGCGCACCCGGGCCACGGCATCGTCCAGCGTGCGCAGCGGATGGTCCGGGTCCGGGCTGGCGTCTTCGATGGAGATGCCAGCCACGCCCGTGGCGATGGCAAGGGCGACGTTGCGGCCGACCTCCTCCAGCGTGCCGAAGCCATCGCCGAAATCGGCGTTCAACGGCAGCGGGGTCGCGGCGGCGAGGGAGTGGAGATGGGCGAGCGTTTCCTCCAGCGTCAACGTGCCATCGGCCTGGGCCTGGCTCCACGCATAACCGGAACTGGTGGAGGCCAATGCCTGGAAACCGAGGCTGTGCAGATAGCGTGCGCTACCGGCGTCCCACGGGTTGGGCAGCACGAAGCAGCCGTCATCGTGCAACGCGCGGAAGGCCGCGCGGCGCGGGCGGGGATCGAAGGACAGGTCCGTCATCGTGCGCATCCGGTAAGCAGTGCCCTGATGGTAACGCCCGCCGCTGCCACGCCCATGCTGCGCTATCGCATGATTCTTCCTGATGCTGCTCGTACTGGCCGCGATCGCACTGTTGGTGCTGGTGATCCTCGCGCGCTACGGGCGTTAGCGAGGAACAGTCCGGGCAGTCTCAGGCGCGCACCCACCGCGCGCACAGCCCCACCAGCACCAGCGTCACCGCCACCGCGCTGAAGGCGAACACCAGGCTGCTGGCCTGCGCCACGAAACCGATCAGTGCCGGGCCTGCCAGCACACCGGCATAGCCGAGCGTGGTGATCGCCGGGATGGCCAGGCTTTCCGGCATGACCTTCTGGTTGCCGGCCATCGAGAACAGGGCCGGCACGATGTTGGCGCAGCCCAGGCCGACCAGGGCATAACCGCACAGGGCCAGCGGCATCCAGGCAGCGAAGGTTGCCAGCGCGAAGCCCGACGCCGCGACCAGGCTGCCGATCAGGATCGAACGATGGCGGCCGAGCCTGGCCACCACGCCATCGCCGACGAGACGGGTCACGGTCATCGCGATGGCAAAGGCCAGGTAGCCCAGGCCGGCGCGCGAGGGATCGACCTGCTGCACTTCATGCAGGAACACCGCGCTCCAGTCCAGTACCGAGCCTTCGGCCAGGAACGCCACGAAACACAGCACGCCGATCGCGAGCACCACGCCGTGCGGCACCGCGAACATCGGTGCATCACTGGGGGCCTTGTCGGTCCGCCAGTGCGGCAGCGAAAGGGCCAACAGCGCGGCCATCACCGCCGACGCCAGCAGGCAGACCAGCCACGGCGGCAGGTGGACCGCGAGCAGGGCGGTCATCGCGCCGGCACCGACGGCACCGCCGATGCTGTAGAACGCGTGGAAGCCGGACATCATCGGCCGGCCGCTGTCGCGCTCGACCATGATCGCCTGCATGTTCATCACGCAATCGCAGGCGCCCACGCCGGCACCGAACACGAACAGCACCAGGCCCAGGGTCAGCGGCGAGGGCGCGACGGCGAGCAGGGGAAGGGTGGCGATCACCATCACCAGCGTGGCGATCATGACCGCGCGGCAGCCGTGGCGTGCGGCGAGCATGCCGGCGATCGGCATCGCCAGCAGCGAGCCGGCGCCCAGGCACAGCAGCACCAGGCCCAGCGAACCTTCATCCAGCCCGGTGCGGTGCTTGGCGAACGGGACCAGCGGCGCCCAGGCAGCGGTGGCGAAGCCGGGCAGGAAAAAGGCGGCGCGGGTGGCGTGCTGCTGCCCGCGGGCAACAACGGAAGAGAGCGGGGTCATCGGTCTGGAAATTCCTGGGAAAGGGTCAACGGCGCGAGGCAAGCTGGATATCCACGCCGCGACGGAGGAATGCGTCGATCTGCGGCGCAGGCGCATCGGCTTCGAGCACCAGCACATCGATGTCATCGACGGTGCCGATGCGATGGCTCGCCTGGGCGCCGAGCTTGTCGTTGGTGGCCACCACCACGCAGCGGCTGCTGGCGGCCAGCATCGCCCGCTTGAGGGCGGCTTCTTCGCCATCGACCGCCCACAGACCCTGCTGCGCATCCACTGCGCAGGTGCCGATGAAGAACAGATCCACGCGCAGTCCGCCCATGGCCTCCAGCGCCTGTGCGCCCACGGTGGCGCCGATGCGCGGATCAAGGCGGCCGCCGATCAGCGTGACCTCGATGCCGCCGCGCGCCATCAGGGTGAGCGCGATATCCGGTGCATTGGTCAGAATGTGCAGCCCTTCCAGCGCTGGCAGGCAGGCGGCGATGGCGCTGTTGGTCGAACCGGCATCGAGCAGGACGGTGTCGCCCGCCCGGATCTGTGCGGCGGCCTCGCGTGCCAGTGCCTGTTTCTGCGTTTTCTGCACGGTTTGGCGTGCACTCAGCGGCGGAAAGTCCGGGGTGGCGGGCAGGGCGCCGCCATACACCTTCCGGCACAGGCCCTGCTGCGCGAGATCGCGCAGATCGCGGCGGATGGAGTCCTCGGAAACCTGAAGGTCCACTGCCAGCTGGGCCGAAAGAACACGGCCATGTTGCTGGAGCAGGCCGAGGATGGTCTGCTGGCGTTCGCTGGGGAGCGTGTCCGGGGCGGGTGTCATGGCGAGAGCGGCCTGTGCTGAGTCTGCGTGTTGTTGCGTATTCTATTGAAGTGCGCATGAACGTGCAAATGCCCGGAGCGGCCGCATTCAACCGCCTTGCTCGCGTGCAAGCCCGGCGAACATGACCTTCGCTGGCGTCGCTGGCGTCGCTGGCCTCTATGTCGACTCTGGCGTCGCCGCCATCGCCGCCATCGCCGCCATCGCCGCCATCACCGCCATCACCGCCATCACCGCGATCACTGCGATCACCGCGATCACTGCGATCACTGCCATCAACGGCACGGAGGTCTGGAGGATGTTCTGGGTCACGACATTGGTTTGATCCAGAACCAGAAGGCATGTCGATATGCATTGCGCACCGCACTCGCCAACGGTAGGTGCGCACCCGGTTTTCATCGAATCTGAAAGATTCATCGAGTGCAATGCACGTGGCGTGCAAGGCGTTGTAAACCCTTTTTCGGCAGCGACGTCCCGCGTAGTCAACAAATCGTCGCCGAGGGTTCACAGTCCATTGATTCAGCGGGAGTGTAGATTCGATACACAGGTCGAGGTTGTCTCTCCGACCGATTCTTTTTCCAGGCAGATCACGCTTCGTCCTGTGCGTATCACGCGCGGGACGGCGAGTGGCTGCGCCATGCCTCCCCCGTTGAGTCTTCCCCCAATGTCCGCTCGCAATCGCACCCGTGAGGTCTCCGCCGCCAAGGCCGAGGCCCTGGTCAAAACCGATGCCCTGCGTGCGCGCCGGCGCCGCATCACGCAGACCGTCGTGCCTGGCGACCACATCGAACGTGCCAGTGGCCGCGACCGTCGCGTGCTGTTTGTCGTCTCGGAGATGGCCGACTACATCAAGGCCGGCGGCCTGGGTGATGTCGCCGCCTCGCTCCCGCGTGCGCTGCGCGACCGCGCGGACATGCGCGTATTGATTCCCGGCTATCGCGAGGTGCTCGAGCGCACCGGCCCGATCCAGGTGATCGGGCAGACCCCGGCGCACGCGGCGTTGCCAGCCTGCGTGATCGCACACACCGTGCTGGACGACGGACTGCCGGTCTACGTGCTGATCTGCCCGGAGCTGTATGAACGCGACGGCTCGCCGTACGTCGACGCGGCCGGGGAGCCGTGGGCCGACAACGCGGTGCGCTTTGCCACGCTGTCGCGCGCGGCGGCGGTGATCGCCGCAGGTGAGGCCGGCATGGACTGGACGCCGGGCCTGCTGCACCTCAATGACTGGCCGTGCGCGCTGGCCGCAGCCTACGTGCGCTGGTCGGGCAGCAAGGCCTCGTGCCTGCTTACCATCCACAACCTGGCCTACCAGGGCCTGTTCCCGGCCAGCCTGGCCGCGGACCTGGGCATCGCCGAGGCGCAGCGTGAAGCGCTGGATTTCCACGGGCAGCTGTCCTTCCTGCGCGGCGGCATCGTGCATGCCGACCAGGTCAATACGGTCAGCATCAGCTATGCCGCGCAGATCACCGCGCCGGCGGAGGGCTGTGGCCTGGACCGGCTGCTCTCGCGCCGTGCAGCGCTGGGGCACCTGAGCGGCATCGTCAACGGCATCGACAGCAGCTGGGACCCGCGCACCGACCATCACCTGCCGGTGCATTTCAGCGTGCAGTCCTGCGAAGGGCGCGACCACAACGCGCGCCATGTCCGGCGTGCGTTCGGCCTGCCCGAAAGCCGGGGTCCACTGTTCGCGGTGGTCTCGCGGCTGGTCCACCAGAAGGGCCTGGACCTCACCTGCGACGTCGCCCCGCAGATCGTCGCCGCCGGTGGCCAGCTGGTCATCATCGGCGGTGGCGAGCCTCAGATCGAAGCGCAGGTGCGTGAACTCGCGCGCCGCTATCCGGGTAGCGTCTCGGCCTACATCGGTTTCGATGAAACGCTTGCGCGCCGCATGTTCGCCGGCGCCGACTTCCTGCTGATGCCATCGCGGTTCGAGCCGTGCGGCCTGAGCCAGATGTACGCCCAACGCTTCGGCTGCCTGCCGATCGCGCACGCCACCGGCGGCCTGATCGATACCGTGGACGATGGCGTCACCGGCTTCCTGTTCAACGGCGCCGAAGCCGATGCGCTGCGCCGCTGCGTGCAGCGTGCATTCCGCACCTTCCGTCAGGCCGGGCTGATGGCGGCGATGCGCCGCGCGGCGATGCTGCGCCCGAGCGGCTGGGATATCGCCGGCACGCATTACCTGGATCTTTATCAACGCACCACGGAAGCACGCGCATGAGCACGCAATGGGAACTGGATGCCGGGATCGAGCCCGGCGGTGAGAGCGTGTCCGCAGCGCCTTTGGCCGAGGCGGCGTTGTCGCCGGCGCGGGCGTCGATTGCCGCCGGCGCGCCTGGCGATGCCTTCGCGCTGCTGGGCCCCCACCGTGATGCCACCGGCGCCTGGCGCCTGCACGTGCTGTTCCCGGCCGCACTGGCGGTCCTGCGCCGCGACACGGCCGGCCACTGGCGGCCGATGGCCGCCATGGGCGAGGGCATCTTCGAGGCGCCCATCGAGGGGCCCGTGGTGAGCCTGCTGCGGGTCGATTGGGGTGGCGTGCAACAGGAGATCGAAGACGTTTACGCCTTCGGCCCCGTGCTGGACGAGGACGCGCTGGCCGGCATCGCCGCCGGCGACCCGAACAGCATCCGCGTGGCGCTGGGTGCGCACCAGGCACAGCAGCAGGGCATCGATGGCGTGCGTTTCGCCGTCTGGGCCCCGAACGCGCGCCGTGTTTCGGTGGTGGGCGACTTCAATGGCTGGGACGGGCGGCGTCACCCGATGCGGCTGCGCCATGGCGCTGGCGTGTGGGAGATCTTCCTGCCGCGCGTGGAGGCCGGCGCGCGCTACAAGTTCGAGATCACCGCAGCCGACGGCACCCGGCTGACCCACAAGGCCGACCCGATGGCCCGCCAGTCCGAGCTGCTGCCGGGCACGGCCTCGGTGGTGGCCGATGGGGCGCAGCGTGCATGGCAGGACGACGCCTGGATGCAGGCGCGCGCATCGATGGACGACCGCGCGATCTCCATCTATGAAGTCCACGCCGGTTCCTGGCGGCGCAGTGACAACGGCGACGTGCTCGACTGGGACCAGCTCGGCGACCAGCTCATTCCCTATGTGACGGGCCTGGGCTTTACCCATATCGAACTGCTGCCGGTCAGCGAGCATCCGTTCGGCGGTTCGTGGGGCTATCAGCCGCTTGGCCTGTACGCCCCCACCGCGCGGCACGGCGGGCCGGACCGTTTCGCACGCTTCGTCGATCGTTGCCACCAGGCTGGACTGGGGGTGATCGTGGACTGGGTCGGCGCGCATTTCCCGTCCGATGCCCATGGCATGCAACGCTTCGACGGCACCGCGCTGTATGAGCACGATGACCCGCGCCAGGGCCTGCACCCGGACTGGGACACGCTGATCTACAACTTCGGCCGCAGCGAAGTGACCGGCTTCCTGATCGGCAGCGCACTGGAGTGGATCGAGCGGTTCCATATCGATGGCCTGCGCGTGGATGCCGTCGCCTCGATGCTGTATCGGGACTACAGCCGCGAGGACGGGCAGTGGATCCCCAACGCGCACGGTGGCCGCGAAAACCTGGAAGCGATCGCCTTCCTGCGCGACCTCAACGATGCCGTCGCCCGGCAGGCACGCGGCGTGCTGGTGATCGCCGAGGAATCCACTGCGTGGCCGGGCGTGACCGCCCCCAGCGGCGAGGGCGGGTTGGGCTTCACCCACAAGTGGAACATGGGGTGGATGCACGACACGCTGAGCTACCTGGGTCGCGACCCGATCCATCGCTCGCACCATCACAGCCAGATGACCTTCAGCGCGATGTACGCCTTCTCCGAGCAGTTCGTCCTGCCGCTCTCCCACGATGAAGTGGTGCACGGAAAGGGATCGCTGCTGGGCAAGATGCCCGGCGACCGCTGGCAGCAGCTGGCCAACCTCAGGGCGTACCTCGGTTTCATGTGGGCCCACCCGGGCAGCAAACTGCTGTTCATGGGCGGCGAATTCGCGCAATGCACCGAATGGAACCACGATGCCCAGCTGGACTGGGCACAGGCGTCCGAGCCGGCCCACGCGGGCGTGGCGCGGATGATCGGCGACCTCAACCGGCTGCTGCGCGAGCTGCCGGCGCTGCAGCACGGCAACCGCACCGAGCAGGGATTCGAGTGGAGCGTGGGCGACGATCACGTCAACAGCGTGCTCGCCTTCATCCGCCACGATCCGCGTGGGAGCGCCGGCCCGCTGCTGGCGGTCAGCAATTTCACCCCGATGGCGCGCCACGGCTATCGCGTAGGGGTGCCGCACGCCGGGCGCTGGCAGGAAGTGTTCAACAGCGACAGCCGTTTCTACGGTGGCAGTGACATCGGCAACCATGGGCAGGTCGATACCCTGCCGATCGCGATGCACGGGCACGCGCAGTCACTGGCCTTGACCCTGCCGCCACTGTCCACCGTGTTCCTGCAGGTGGAGGGGTGACGGCGGGAGAGCGATTCGGCGCTTGGCGGCAGCCTGGAGGTGACCATGTCTTCCGTCTCTGGGCGCCGGCCGCGCAGTCCGTGGAGCTGCTGCTCGACGGCGAGGCGCTGCCGATGCAGGCAGCCGACGACGGCAGCTACTGGATCCGGCTGGTGTGTGCACCGGGGGCGCGCTACCGCTACCGCATCGACGGGACGCTCAGCGTTCCCGATCCGGCCTCGCGCTGGCAACCCGAAGGGCTCAACGGCCCCAGTGCCGTGCTGGACGAAGATGGCCATGCATGGCAACACGCCGATTGGGCGGGCAGGCCGTGGGAGGAAGCCGTCCTCTATGAAGTGCACGTGGGTGCTGTGGGCGGCTACGCCGCGCTGCAGGCGCAACTTCCGGCACTGGCAGCGATGGGCATCACCGCCCTTGAACTGATGCCCCTGGCCACCTTTCCGGGGACGCGCAACTGGGGCTACGACGGCGCATTGCCCTACGCGCCGGCCGCCGCCTATGGCAGCCCGGATGAGCTCAAGGCGCTGATCGACCACGCGCATGCGCTGGGCCTGATGGTGCTGCTGGACGTGGTCTACAACCACTTCGGCCCGGAGGGCAATCATCTGCCGCAGTATGCGCCCGCGTTTTTCCGTGACGACGTTACCACCCCGTGGGGTGCGGCGATCGACTTCCGCGAACCGCACGTGCAGCGCTTTTTCATCGACAACGCGCTGATGTGGCTGCGCGAGTACCGGTTCGATGGCCTGCGCCTGGACGCCGTGCACGCGATCCAGCCGCCGTCGTTCCTCGCCCAGCTGCGCGAGGCGATCCAGACGCACGGGCCGTCGCACCAGGTGCACCTGATCCTGGAGAACGAGCACAACACCGCCTCGCTGCTGGCCGATGGCTACACCGCGCAGTGGAACGACGACTTCCACAACGCGCTGCACGTGCTGCTGACGGGCGAAACCGAGGGCTACTACGCCGATTTCGCGGCCAACCCGACCGCACAGCTGGCGCGGGTGCTGGCCGAGGGATTTGCCTGGCAGGGGGAAGTCAACCGCCTGGGGCATCGGCGGGGCGAACCCAGTGCGGGGCTGTCGCCGGCCCACTTCGTGATCTTCGCGCAGAACCATGACCAGATCGGCAATCGCGCCTTCGGCGACCGCCTGCAGACCCTGGTGTCGCCCGAGCGGCTGCAGGTGGCGCTGGCGCTGACCGCCCTGACACCCATGATTCCCTTGTTCTTCATGGGTGAGCCGTGGGGCGCGCGCGAGCCTTTCCTGTTCTTCACCGATTTCGATGCGCCGCTTGACCAGGCGGTACGCGATGGCCGCCGTGCCGAGTTCAGCCACTTCAGTGCCTTTGCCGATCCGCAGGCGCAGGCCTCGATCCCGGACCCGAATGCCCTGGCGACCTTCCAGGCATCGCAGGCGCCGCTGCCGTCAGCCGAAGCACGTCAGCAGAACCCGTGGCTGGCGGCCTTCCGCAGCGTGCTGACCCTGCGCTGGCAGTATCTGGTGCCGCAATTGCGGCACGCGCGCAGCCTCGGCGCGCGCGTGCTCGGCGACGGCGCAGTACGCGCAGGCTGGCAACTGGGCGATGCCCAATGGTGGCTGGCCTTCAACCTTGGCCAGACCGCCGTGCTGGCCGATCTACCTTATGGCGAAACCGTGCTGCAGCTGGGCGAGGTCGGGCACGGCCAGCTGCTGGCACCGGCCGCGCTGCTGGTGCGGCGCGTGGCGGCATGAACGGCACGCCCGCGCTTGCCAGCCTGGCCGAGGCCGCCGGGCTGCTGATCCGCTGGGAGGACGTGCACGGCACGCCGCGCCTCGTCGAACAGGACACCCTGCAGAGCGTGCTGGACGCATTGGGCTGGCGCGCGGGAACACCGGTGCAGTGCCAGCAGAGCCTTCAGCATTGCCTGCACGAGCGCGCCGTCCCGTCGCTGCGCACCGTGCAGCTCGGTGAGCCCCTGCTGCTGGATGTGGAAGGCGCAGGCGAGTGGTGCGATGAACGCGGTCACACCATGCCGGCGACGCGGGCACGAGCCGGTGTCTGGGTAGTGCCGGAGCAGCCCGGCTACTGGCGCCTGCGCGTCGGGCAGGATGAGCATGCCGTGGCGGTGGCGCCGACGCGCTGCTTCAGCGTGGCCGATGCCACCGGTCTCGCCGAGCCGCGCAGCTGGGGCGCGGTGCTCCAGGTATATGCCGCGCGCCGTGCCGGCGATGACGGCATTGGCGACAGCAGTGCTGCGCAGCAGTGGTGTGAGCGCATTGCCGCCGCCGGTGGCGATGCGGTGGCGCTGAGCCCGCTGCACGCCGCGGGCCGGATCGATGCGTCCTTCAGTCCCTATTCGCCGAGTGACCGTCGCTTTCTCGAGCCGGTGTATGCCGGCACGCTGGAGGAGTGGGACATGGCCGAGGACGATGCGCCGGATCCGACGCCGGCGGATGGCCTGATCGACTGGGCCGGCGCGGCGGCACGCAAGTGGCATCGCCTGCAGCAGTCGTACCAGCGGTTCACCCAGGCACCAGAGGCACTGCAGCGTGATCTGCGTGGCTTTGAGCAGGAGGGCGGCGCTGCACTGGCCGCGTTCGCACGATGCAACGCCGCCGCGATGGGCCAGCGCGATCCAGCGTTGCAGGTGCATGCGCAATGGCGCGCTGCGCGCAGCTGGCAGCAGGCGCAACGCCGCGCGCAGGAGGCCGGCATGGCATTGGGCCTGATCGCCGACCTGGCGGTCGGCTTCACCGCTGACGGCGCCGAGGCGGCCGCGGCTGCCGACACCGCCCTGCGTGGGCTGGTACTGGGTGCACCGCCGGACGCCTTCGCCCCTGACGGACAGGTCTGGGGCATCAGCAGCTACTCGCCGGATGGATTGCGCCGCAGCGGCTTTGCGCCGTTCATCACCCTGCTGCGCGCCGTGATGCGTGACCGGGGCGGGGTGCGTATCGACCACATTCTCGGCCTGCAGCGGCTATGGGTGGTGCCACGCGGCGCGGGCTCGGGGCAGGGGGTGTACCTGCGCTATCCGCTGGCCGATCTGCTCAATCTGCTTGCGCTGGAATCCTGGCGCAACCGCTGCATTGTCATCGGCGAAGATCTCGGGGTCGTGCCGCCCGGGATTCGTGACACGTTGGCCGCGCGCGGCGTGCTCGGCATGGATGTGCTCCCCTTCACCCGCGCGCCGGACGGCGACTTCCTGCCGCCGGCGCAGTGGCGGCGCGACGCCGTCGCACTGACCGGCACCCACGATCTGCCAACGCTGGAAGGCTGGCAACACGGCGATGACCTGCGCTGGCGGGCGCGCCTGAGCGCAGCGACCGCCGCCGATACCGCGCAGGCCATGGCCGCGCGGCGCGAGGACGTGGCGCGGCTGGCCCGCGCGGTCGGCACCGATGGCGCTGCGCCGGCTGCCCTCCGGCTGGCCGCGCTGCGGCAGGTCGCCGCCAGCCCGGCGCCGTTGGCGCTGTTGCCGGTGGAAGACGCGCTGGGCCTGCGTGGCCAGGTCAATCTCCCGGGCACGGTCGCGGTCCACCCGAACTGGCGCCAGCGCCTGCCATCGCCGTTGCCGTTGCGGACGCTGGACCGTTCGCTGCAGCAGTTCGCCGCGGCCCGCCGCCGCCAGGAGCATTGAGATGGTTCCGTTCCGCGCCACCGCCCGCCTGCAGCTGCACGCCGGCTTCGATTTCGACGCGGCCCGCGCGCAGGTGGATTACTACGCTTCATTGGGCATCAGTCACCTGTACCTGTCGCCGATCGCCAGCGCGGTGCCCGGTTCCACGCATGGCTACGACGTCATCGATCCCACCACGGTCAATCCGGAGCTGGGCGGGGAGGCCGGATTGCAGCGTCTTTCCGACGCCGTGCGCGCACGCGGGATGGGCCTGATCCTGGATATCGTGCCGAACCACATGGCGGCGCACCCGCTCAATCCGTACTGGGCCGATGTGCTGGCCCACGGCAAGGCCAGCGTGCATGCCGGCTGGTTCGACATCGCCTGGCGCGCACCGGGGCGTGACGGCAAGCTGTGGCTGCCGGTGCTGGATCGGCCGCTGTCCAGCGCGATCGCCGAAGGCGTGCTCACCGTGCAGCGCGCCGCCGACGGATCGGCGGGCGTCGCGCACCACGGCACCGTGTATCCGCTGGCGCCCTCTACCTGGGCCGCAGGCGGGTCGGAGCTGACGGCACCGGCCCTGGCCGGCGTGCTGGCGGCGCAGCCCTACCGGCTGGCGTGGTGGCGCAGTGGCGATGACCGGATCAACTACCGTCGCTTCTTCACCATTGCCTCGCTGGTCGCGCTGCAGATGCACCGTCGCGATGTCTTCGAGACCGTGCACGCACTTCCGCTGCGCCTGGTGGCGGAGGGACGCGTGGATGGCCTGCGCGTGGACCACGTGGATGGACTCCGCGATCCGGCCGGTTACCTGCACCGGCTGCGCGCAGCGCTGGACGCTGCCGGCGCCCGCCGTGGGCTGTCGCCTGGCGCGCTGGGCCTGTGGGTGGAGAAGATCCTGGCGCCGGATGAAGCATTGCGGGCGGACTGGCCGTGCGATGGCACCACCGGCTACGACTTCATGGACCAGGTCGGTGCATTGCTGCACAGCGGTGCCGGCGGCAACCCGCTGACACGGCACTGGCAGCAGGTCACCGGTGACCCCCGCAGCTTCCGCGAGGTGGAACTGGAGGCCAGGCGCGACGTGCTGGAGCACGGCCTGCGCGCCGAGTTCGATGCCTTCGCCGCCCGCCTCGTCCACCTTTCGCGCCTCACCGGCGGCATCGCCGCCGATTTCGGCAGGCCCCTGCTGGCGCGCGCGGCGTTGGCCCTGTTGAGTCACTTCCCGGTGTACCGCAGCTATCTCACCCACGCGGCTCCGGGCGCTGAGGATCGTCGGCTGTGGCAGCAGGCCATCGAGGCGGCCATCGCCGGCAGCGCGCCGGACCAGGTAGCTGCGATCGAGCAGATCGCCGCGTGGGTGCTGGCGCCGCCATCGCAGGAGGATGACCCGGCGCTGCATCGCCGCTGCCTGGCGCTGCGGCAGCGGGCCCAGCTGCTCAGCGCGCCGCTCAACGCCAAGGCAGTGGAAGACAGCAGCTTCTATCGGCATGCGCCGCTGTTGTCCCGCAACGAGGTGGGTAGCCATCCAACGGTACTGAGTGTGTCGGCACCGCGTTTCCATGGGTTCATGCGCGCCCGCCACGACCAGCACCCGCGCAGCCTGCTTGCCACGGCCACGCATGACCATAAACGCGGCGAAGACGCCCGGATGCGATTGGCGGTGGTGTCAGCGTGGCCCGAATGGTGGCTGCGCCAGGTGCGTCGCTTCGAACGGCTCGCAGTGTCACTCGGTGCCGGTGCACTGCATGCGGCGGACCGCGAGATGCTGTGGCAGACACTGGTCTCGGTCTGGCCGGCCGAGGGTGGATCAGGCGCTGATCTCGCTGCGCGCGTGGTTCAGTGGCAGGCCAAGGCGCTGCGCGAGGGTGGCCAGCGCAGCAGTTGGGGCCATCCGGATGAGGCTTACGAGTCGTGCGCGGCGGCGGTGGTGGAAGCACTGATCGACAGCGATGCCGGGCAGGCGTTCCGCGCGGCCGTGCAGGACGTCGTGGCGCGCATCGCGCCGGCCGGGGCGCGTTTCAGCCTGAGCCAGACCGCGCTGCGGCTGAGCGTGCCGGGCGTGCCGGATCTGTACCAGGGCACCGAAGGCTGGGATCTGTCATTGGTGGACCCGGACAACCGGCGGCCGGTGGACTATGCGCAGCGTGGCCACTGGCGCCGGGATGCGCGTACGTGGCCAGTACTGCTGCAGGGGTGGTGTGATGGCGTGGCCAAGGCGCGCCTGGTGCAGACCCTGCTGCAGGCCCGGAGCAGCGCCCCGGAGCTGTTCGCGCTGGGCGGCTATGTGCCATTGCCGACCACGCTACCCGATCGCGTGCTGGCCTTCGCGCGCGAACACGGCACGCAGCGGCTGATCGTGGTCGCCGCGATCGCCACCACCGTGCGTCCCGCGCAGGAAGTCACGGCGGCGTTGCCTGCCCGGTTCTGGGGCACGGGCCGCGTGACGATTCCGCAGGGGCGCTATCGCAATCTGCTCACCGGCACGTCGGTAGAAATCACCGACCCCGATATTTCCCTGCGGGCGCTGTCCGATGGCAGCCCCGTGACCCTGCTGATCAACGAGTGAAGCAAGCGCAATGGACGAAAACGAACGACGTGAACGCATCGGGGCCCTGGCCCGCCAGATCTGGGAAGCCGAAGGCCGTCCGGACGGGCAGGACCAACGGCATTGGTTGATGGCCGAACGACTGTTCGATGCCGAGCTGCAGGCCGCGGGCCACACCGTCGAGACGCGCCGATGAGTGCCCGCCAGTTTGCCCAGTCCTCGCGCCTGCGGGGCGGACGCCCCTTCCCGTTGGGGGCCACCTGGGATGGCCTGGGCGTCAACTTCGCGCTGTACAGCCGGCATGCGACCAAGGTCGAGCTGTGCCTGTTCAACGAGCGTGGCCGTGAGGTCGAGCGCATCGTGCTGCCCGAGTACACCGATGAAATCTGGCACGGCTACCTGCCGGACGCACGGCCCGGCCAGCGCTACGGCTACCGGGTGCATGGTCCCTACGCACCGGAAGCCGGGCACCGGTTCAACCCCAACAAACTGCTGCTGGACCCGTATGCCAAGCAGATCGTCGGCCAGCTCAAGTGGGCGCCGGCGCTGTTCGGCTACACGATCGGGCACAAGGACAAGGACCTGAGCTTCGACAAACGCGACAGCGCGCCGTACATGCCGCGTTGCGCCGTGGTCGATCCGGCCTTCACCTGGGGCCGCGACACCGCACCGGCCACGCCGTGGGATGACACGGTCATCTACGAAGCCCACCTGCGCGGCCTGTCGATGCTGCACCCACAGGTGCCCGAGCAGGCACGTGGCTCCTTCTCCGCGCTGAAGCAGGACGCGCTGCTGGATCACCTCCGCCAGCTCGGCGTGACCGCGCTGGAACTGCTGCCGATCCATGCCCACGTGGACGACCAGCATCTGCTTGAGCGCGGCCTGCGCAACTACTGGGGCTACAACACGCTGGCCTTCTTCGCGCCCGAACCGCGCTTCATGTCCACCTCCACCATCGCCGAGTTCAAGCAGATGGTGGCCTGCGTGCATGACGCCGGGCTGGAAGTGATCCTGGACGTGGTCTACAACCACACCGCCGAAGGCAATGAGCTCGGCCCGACGCTGTCGTTCAAGGGCATCGACAATGCCAGCTACTACCGGCTTGCCGATGAACCGCGCTACTACATCAACGATACCGGCACCGGCAACACCTTCGACCTGACCAACGCCGGTGCGCTGCGGATGGTGATGGACTCGCTGCGCTACTGGGTGCAGGACATGCACGTGGATGGCTTCCGCTTCGACCTGGCCACCATCCTGGGCCGCGAACGCGCCGGCTTCGATCCGTCGGGCAGCTTCATGGATGCCGTGCGCCAGGACCCGGTGCTGAGCCAGGTCAAGCTGATCGCCGAGCCGTGGGACATCGGGCCGGGTGGCTACCAGCTGGGGCAGTTCGCACCGGGCTGGGCCGAATGGAACGACCGTTTCCGTGACAACGTGCGGGCACTGTGGCGCGGCGATGGCGGCCAGCTGGCCGAATTCGCCACCCGCCTGATGGGCTCGGCCGATCTGTTCAACCACAAGGGACGGCGGCCGGCCGCGTCGGTGAATTTCGTCACCGCCCACGATGGCTTCACCCTCAATGACCTGGTCAGCTACAACGACAAGCACAACGAGGCCAACGGCGAAGACGGGCGCGACGGCAGCGACAACAACATCTCCTTCAACCACGGCGCCGAAGGCCCCACCGACGACGAGGGCATCAACACGATCCGGGCGCGGCAGATGCGCAACATGCTGGCCAGCCTGCTGCTCGCCCAGGGCACGCCGATGCTGCTGGCCGGCGACGAGTTCGCGCGCAGCCAGGGCGGCAACAACAATGCCTACTGCCAGGACAACCCGCTCACGTGGATCGATTGGCAGCAGGCCGCCAGCCCGGCAGGCCGCCAGCAGTCGCTGTTCGTACGCCGGCTGCTGTCGTTGCGCCGCCGCTACCCGCAGCTGCGCCGCGGCCGCTTCCTGGACGCCCGCGACGAACAGGGCGAAGGCTATGACGTGCGCTGGCTGCGCCCGGATGGCCAGCCCATGGAAGATGGCGACTGGCACGATGGCGAGGCCCGCAGCCTGGCGCTGCACCTGGGGGCCGCCCGTCAGGAAGACACGCCGCGCGGCCCCGAGCATGCGCACCTGCTGTTGATGTTCAATGCCTCGCACGCGCCGCAGGCGTTCGTGCCGCCCTTGATCGACGATGAACACTGGCGCGTGTTGATCAGCACCATCGACGGTGCGCCGCTGCAGGCGGATGCGGAAGGCCACTGGCCACTGCCGGACCGCGCGATCGTGGTGCTCAGCAGTCGCCGCAACCGCCATTCTGATACGGAAGGCTGAGTTGTCCCAGTCCTCCCGGCACGACGCCGTGCCGGGAGGTCCCAGGTTAGCGCTCCTGGTCCAGCTCGCGCCGGACCACGCCGGCCACCCAGTCCATGAATGCCGCCACCCTTCGGGGTAGATGACGGCGTTGCGCGTAGAGCAGGGTCACCGGCATCGGCTCTGCTTTCACTTCCGCCAGGATCTCCACCAGGGTGCCCGCGGCCAGTGCCTGGCGCACGCCGAGCAGCGGGACCTGGATGATCCCCAGCCCGGCCAGGGCTGCCGCGGTATAGCCCTCGCCACTGTTGACCGTCACCGCACCGCCCATGGGCAGGCTCTGATAGGTCTGCCCGTCGTAATACTCGAATCCGGGCGAACGCTGACCGAGGGTGCTCACGTAATGCACCAGCGCGTGGCCGGCCAGGTCGGCCAGCGTGGTCGGCGTGCCCCGAGCCGCGAGATAGGCCGGGCTGGCGCAGTTGATGATCGGTAGCTGGCCCAGCGGGCGGGCCACCAGGGTGTTGTCGTCCAGTGGACCGACCCGGAGCACGCAGTCGAACCCTTCGCGGATCAGATCGACCCGGCGGTCGGTACCGCTCACTTCCATCTCCACGCCAGGGTGCTGGGCCAGGAAGGCAGGCAGCTGCGGTATCACCAGTTGCCGGGCCAGCCCGCTGGACATATCCACCCGCAGGCGCCCCTTCAGCTGCGCCGTATCGACCCGGAACATGCCCTGCAGATCGTCCATGTCATGCAGCAGATCGTGTGCCCGCGCCTGGAATTGGGCACCGTCAGCGGTCAGCTGCACCCGGCGGGTGGTCCGATGCAGCAGTTGCACACCCACATCCGCTTCCAGCCGCTGCACGGCCAGCGACACACTGGCTTTGGGGAGACCGAGGCTGTCGGCGGCGCCGGTGAAGGAGCCGAGTTCGGCCACCCGGAGGAAGCAACGCAGGTGATCGAGGCGATCCATGGATTGTTCGTGATTATTGGATAGTCAAATCAGCATCCGCCGATTTATCCGCGCACGCAACACCAATAGGCTGACAACCATTCCCACAACGCAGGTGTACTGACATGCGCAACGCAACCCGAGTCGTCCTGATCACCGGCGGCAGCCGTGGCCTGGGCCGCAATGCCGCCCTCGCACTGGCCGCCGACGGCGCCGATATCGTGCTCACCTATCGCAGCCAGGCCGGTGCCGCGCAGGAAGTGGTCGCGCAGATCGAAGCGCTCGGCCGTCGCGCGGCCGCGCTTCCCTTGGACATGGCCGACAGCGCCGGTTTCGCTGCCTTCGCCAGCCAGGTCCGCAGCGTGCTAGATGGCTGGGGCGAGTCCCATCTGCAGGGCCTGCTCAACAACGCCGGCGAAGGCCTGCACGCGATGATCGCCGACACCACCGTCGATCAGTTCGACGCCCTGGTCGCGGTCCATCTGAAGGGACCGTACTTCCTGACCCAGGCGGTCTTGCCGCTGCTCGCCGATGGCGGCCGCATCCTCAACGTCTCCAGCGGGCTGGCACGCTTCTCGCTGCCGGGCAGCTCGGCCTACGCGATGATGAAGGGCGGCATCGAAGTGTTTACCCGTTACCTGGCCAAGGAACTGGGCGCGCGCGGGATCAGTGCCAACACGCTCGCCCCCGGCGCGATCGAAACCGACTTCGGTGGCGGCCGCGTGCGCGACGACGCGCAGGTCAATGCGATGGTGTCCTCGGTCACCGCGATGGGCCGCCCGGGCAAGCCCGACGACATCGGTCCGGTGGCGGTGGCGCTGCTGTCGCCGCAGACGGCGTGGATCAACGCGCAGCGGGTGGAAGCGTCGGGTGGCATGTTCGTCTGAGATCGCGGGCGGTCGAGGCAGCCATCGTGTGGCATGCGCGGTTGTCATTGCTGGCAGTGGATCGAGGGCCGGTCACGACCGTGGGTCGTGACGCTCTCGGTTGTTCGAGTGAGAATGGTTCGCATCAAGCGCCGTCAATGGCTATGATGCGGGTCCTTCCGCCACGCTCGAGCCTGCCTTGAAGACTGCTTCGCCACTCAGCCCGATGGGCCGCGTCTTCGCCACGGTGGCTTTCGTCGAAGCCCTGACGTGGGCCGGCCTGTTGATCGGCATGTATTTCAAGTACCACGCAGCGGATCCAACGCCGGTCGGCGTCAAGGTGTTTGGACCGGTGCACGGCGTCGCCTTCATGGTCTACGTCGTGGTGTCGGTCCTGGCTGCAATCCGCTTGCGTTGGCCGTGGTGGGCCGCACTGCTGGCACTGGTCGCAGCGGTGCCGCCGCTGGTCACGCTGCCGCTGGAATGGTGGTTCAAGCGCCGGGGACTGTTGTCCGCACCGCTGCGTTGAATCCCCCACGGTAAGCCCGCGCAACCGCGGGCCTACCGTCCAGGGCGTCACCCCGCGCCCAACACCGCCAGGATCTGCTTCGGCGTCTGGAACCCCGCCAGTCGGGCGGTTTCGTGACCGTCGCGCACCACCAGCAGCGTCGGTGTCTGGCGCAACCCCAGCTCGCGGAACAAGCCCTCACCGACGGTTTCCAGCTTCACCTTCAACACCGTCATCCCGGCGTCCGCGATGGCGCCGGAGACACTGGCCAACGACATCTCCAGCATCCGGCACCCGGGGCAATCGTCCTTGTGGAAGTCCACCAGCAGCGCAGGGTGTTCGCGCAGGGCGGCGTGGTAATCCTCAGCAGTCCGGGCGTGCAGGGTCAGCATGTCGTGGATGTCTCGGTAGTGGCCAACACGGCGTCGGTCCAGTGGTGGATGGCGTGGGTGTCGGCGGCGCCGTGCGGCATCTGCTCGATCTCCAGCACGGGGGACGGGGAGTGGAAGAAGCGCGCCAGGCGGTGCGCGGCGCCGCAGTAGTACTCGTCGCCCCATTGGGTCTCGCCGGTGCCGAACACCGCGGCCGGGAAGGGCAGGGGCAACCCGAAACGGTCCCGCAGCGCGGCCACGCAGTCCTTCATTTCCGCCGGGGTGCGCCCGGCGTTGTCGGTCCATGAGCCAAGCAGGCACAGGGCGGGGGGATCGGCGGGCAAGGCCCGGGCGATGTCGCCGGCATCGACGTCGAGCCAGTCCACGCGGTGGCCCAGCGCTTCGCATCGGGCCCGGACCAGCATGGCGACCTCGCGGGTATTGCCGCTCAGCGAGGCGAAGGCCAGCAGGATATGCATCGGCATGCGTCCTTACAGATCGTCGAAACCGTTGTCCGAATTGGTCTTCTTGTAGCTGGCGTTGCGCATCTCGAAGAAGTCGGTCTTGGTTTCGGTGAAGTTGTCGGCGTAGGCCTTGATCCACGGCATCACGTTGACGTTGGTCTCGCTGTACAGCTTCTCGATCCCGAGCATGCCGGCCATCTTGTTGGCGCGGTACTTCACGTAGCGGATCATCTCGTCCACGTCGATGCCGTCGATGCCGTCGAGCACTTCCCCGGTCCAACGCGTCTCCAGCTGGATGGCGTGCTCGAAGGCTTCGTGTACGTAGGCGGTCAGCTGCTCGCCCTGCAGCGCGGGGTTCTCACCGATGATGGCGCGGATCAGTTCGCTGATGAACTTGGTGTGGGCCAGCTCGTCGCGGTTGATGAAGCTGATGATCTTGCCGGTGCCGGTCATGCGGTTCTGGCGGACCAGGTTGTAGAAGAACGCGAAGCCCGAGTAGAAGTTGATGCCTTCCAGGATCGAGGACTGGATCAACGCGCGTATCAGCGTCTCGGCGGTCTTCTCGCGCATGAAGTCATCGTAGGACTGCATGATCGGTGCATTGCGGGCCAGGATGGTCGGGTGCGTGCGTGCGATCTCGAACACCCGGTTCTGGTCGGCCAGGCCGGCGATCGAGGCCAGTACGTAGCTGTAGCTTTCGTTGTGGATCACTTCCTGCTGGCCGATGATCGCCGCGTTGGCGTGCGCGGCCGGGTCGGTGATGTACTCGGCGACGTTGTAGATGAAGCGCGTCTGCGGCGAGTCCAGCGTGGCCAGCAGGCCGATGATCGAGTCGTAGGCGTTCTTCTCGCGGGCATTGAGCTCACCGTACTGGCGCGCGTCACCCTTCATGTCGACTTCGTCGGGAATCCAGAAGTTGGTCGATAGCTCCTTGTACGCCCGGTAGAACGACGGGTAGGGGATGTCGTTCCAGTTGAGGATGCCACTGGTGCGGCCGTTGATGATGCCGGTGGAGCGGTTGGGGTGGCGCGGTTCGAGGATCTTGATGCGTTCGAGGGGGATGGCCATGAGGGTGTGTCCTGGAGCAGAGCCCCCTGAGTCAGGGGGCGGCCGCGAAGCGGCGGGGGTCTGGGTGGTTGTAATGCGGGGCCCATGGTTTGCACAGCGAACCATGGGAGCGTCAGCGCGAATGCGATGCGTCTACCCGCACCATTCGCATTCGGCGATGTCGATATCGTTGGAGCGCACGTAGTAGGTCGTCTTCAGGCCTTCGCGCCAGGCACTCATGTGCAGCGCGAGCAGGGTGCTGGCGCGGATGGTGCTGGGCACGTACAGGTTGAAGCTGATCGACTGGTCCACGTGGCGCTGGCGGCGGGCGTTCTGGCGGATGCTGGCGAACTGGTCGACCCGGTAGGCGCCTTTCTCGTAGTACGGATAGGTCTCCAGCGACAGGTCCGGCGCAGCCACCGGGCGGCGGAAGTCCTTCTTTTCCTCGTAGTAGAACGCGCCGTACACCGGGTCGATCGAGGCCGTGGAGCCGGCGATCTGGGCGGTGCTCATGTTCGGGGCCACCGCCATCAGCCAGCCATTGCGCAGGCCGTTGACGCCGACCTGCGCGGCCAGTTCGCGCCAGGCCGGGTTGTCATAGCCACGGGCGCGGAAGTACTCGCCGTTCTGCCACTCGCTGCCGACGAACGCGCTGTAGCGCCCCTTTTCCTTGGCCAGGGTCATGCTGGCCTGGATGGTGAGGTAGTTGATGCGCTCGTACAGGCTGTCCGCGTAGTCCTCGGCCTGGGGCGAGTTCCACTCGATCTGCTGCAGGGCCAGCAGGTGGTGCCAGCCGAAGGTACCCAGCCCGATCGCGCGGTACTTGCGGTTGGTGATGGTCGCCTGCGGCACCGGCAGCTGGTTGAGGTCGATCACGTTGTCCAGCATCCGCACCTGGATCGGCACGAGGCGCTCGAGCACGTCGCTGGTCAGCAGGTCCGGTGCGGCCGTGACCGCACGGCCCAGGTTGATCGAGGACAGGTTGCACACCACGAAATCGCCAGCCTGTCTGGTCGTCACGATCTGGTCGCCGCTGATCATCTCCTGGATCATGCGGGTGGGGCTCATGTTCTGCAGGATCTCGGTGCACAGATTGCTGGAGTAGATGCTGCCGGCATGCTTGTTCGGGTTCTTCCGGTTCACTTCGTCCCGGTAGAACATGAAGGGATTGCCGGTCTCCAGCTGGCTCACCATGATCCGCTTGAACAGGTCGATGGCCTTGATCGTGCGCCGGCTGATCCGTTCGTCGGCCACGACCTCCTCGTACTTCTCGCGGAAGCTGCCCTGGCCGCGCTGCTCATCGTGGAAATCCTGCAGGTACCAGCCCTTGATCCGCTTCACCTCGTACGGATCGAACAGGTACCAGTCGCCACGGCGCTCCACCGCTTCCATGAACAGGTCGGGCAGGCACACCGAGGTGAACACATCGTGCGCGCGCAGGCGCTGGTCGCCGTTGTTCAGGCGCAAATCGAGGAAGGCCTCGATATCGCGATGCCAGACATCCAGGTACACCGCGATCGCGCCCTTGCGCTGGCCGAGCTGGTCCACGCTCACCGCAGTGTTGTTGAGCTGCTTGATCCACGGCACCACGCCGCCGGAGGAATTGGCCTCGCCCCGGATCGATGAGCCCGCCGAGCGCACATAGCCCAGGTATGCACCCACCCCACCGCCGTGCTTGGAGACGCGTGCCACGTCGGTGTTGGAGTCGTAGATGCCCTGCAGGCTGTCGTCCACCGTGTCGATGAAGCACGAGGACAGCTGGCCGCCAACCTTGCCGGCATTGGCCAGGGTTGGCGTCGCGACCGTCATGTACAGGTTGGACAGTGCCCAGTAGGCCTCGCGCACCAGCAGCATGCGCCGGCGCCGCGAGCGTTCGCCATGCTCGTGTTCGTGCTGCATCAGGTACAGCGCGATGGTCAGCCAGCGTTCCTGCGGCAGCTCGTACACCGCACGCGAGTGATCGGTGGCCAGGTAACGGGTCGCCAGCAGGTACAGCCCGTTGTAGGCGAACAGCGTGTCGCGCTCGGGCTCGATCATCTGCCCGGCTTCCTCCAGTTCATCCTTGGAATACGCCTTGAGGATGTCGATCGAGTAGACGTTGCGGTCGGCCAGGCTTTCCTGCAGCCCCACGTACGAGCCGTACTTCAGCGTGGCATCGTAGAAGCGGTTCTTGCTGGCGCGCTTGTACAGCCGGCGCAGGTAGAGGCGGGCGGCGAAGTGCTCCCAGTCCGGTGCGGTCAGGTCGATGCGTGATTCGGCCTCGCGGATCAGCAGGTCCACCATCTCATCGGCGCTGAGCTGCTGCCGCCGGGCGATCTGCCCGAGCACGCTGCGCAGATAGTCGGCCACGTCCAGTTGCGGGAACTCGGCATGCACGCTGTGCACCGTGCGTTCCAGCCGCGCCTGGTCGAAGGGCATGCGTCGGTTGCCGCCCTCCTTGGTGATCCACAGTGTTTCACCGCCGGTGGCGGCATCCAGGGCGGTGTCGGTGGGTGGGGTGGCGGTCGAGGCGACGGTGTCGTCGGTGTTCATGCGTTCTCCATGCATGGCGCAGTGCCCAGCAGGCGGCGCGGCAGAGCCGTGCGGCAGCCGGACAGAAGGCGTGATTGGTGGGCAGGCCCTGCGTGTGCAGGAATACGTCGCCGCAGGCTCACATCGGTGGCAACGGGCCTTGCTTCCAGGCGCCGGTCAGGGGATACGACGGGGCGTTCTACTGCGACGCGGCGTCGTGACGGTGCACCGGGCCTGGCGGAAGCGGGGAGCCGATGGACACAACATAGTGGGGTCGTGGTGGATCGTCAACCGCAGATGTAGTGCTTTTTTGTCGCAGGGGGCGGCGGGCCCGGCGACATGAACATCCCGTACAGCCTGCACTATCAAACGCAAATGCGAGCCGTTATCATTTGATGGATCACAGGGCGGTGATGCATTCGCAACCGGATGGCAGAACCGCGCGCGCCCCGGCGCACCGCGTGGTTCAACTTCTTATTGGCTGTGGTGTTCAATGTCTGCACGTCCTGTCGTATCCGGTTTGCCCGCCCTCGTTTCCGCCGCGCTGCTCGGCACCATGGCAATGATGGCGTTCGTGTCCGTGATCGGCCCGGTGGTGCGGGTGTTGGGCCTGGCCGAATGGCACGCCGGGCTGTCGGTCACCGCGGCCGGCGTGTTGTGGATGCTCGCCGCCCGCCGTTGGGGGGCGCTCAGCGATCGCATCGGCCGCAAGCGCGTGCTGCTGATCGCACTGGCCGCTTACGCAGTGATCTATCTGGGGCTGGCGGTCTTCGTGGATGTGGCGCTGACTTCACCGCCGGCCATCTGGGTTTCGGTGCTGGTGCTGGTCGGCACGCGTGCTCTGGTCGGCCTGTTCTACGCCGCCGTGCCACCGACCGCCGCAGCCATCGTTGCCGACCAGGCTGCGCCGGGGCAGCGCGGCAGCGTGATGGCCAAGCTCGGCACCGCCAATGCGCTGGGCATGGTGCTGGGTCCTGCCGCCGCCGGCTGGATCGCCTACAAGAACCTCTCCCTCACGCTGTATGTGGCCGCGCTGTTGCCGCTGCTGTCGCTGTTGATGATCTGGTGGCGCCTGCCGAACACCCCGCCGGTCGCGCCGACGCACAGCGGCCCCAAGCCAACGCTGGGGCTGGGCGATGCACGCCTGCGGCTGCCGTTGCTGGCCGTGTTCGCCGCGATGATCTCGGTGACCATCGCCCAGGTCACGGTCGGCTTCTTCGCCATCGACCGCCTTCAATTGTCGCCGGCAGATGGCGCACGCATGGCCGGGCTGGCGCTGACCGCGGTCGGCGTCGGCCTGATCTTCGCCCAGGGCCTGGTGATGAAGCTCAAGGACATCCGCCCCACGCGCTGGATCGTGGTCGGCGCGCTGATCTCCGGTCTCGGCTTTGCGTCGGTCGCGCTGGTCAGCGTGCCGTGGCAGCTGCTGGCCAGCTATGCGGTCGCGGCGTTCGGGATGGGCTTCGTGTTCCCCAATTTCCAGGCGCTGGCCGCCGATTCGGTGGAGGCGCACGAGCAGGGCGCCGCCGCCGGCACCGTGGCCTCGGTGCAGGGCATGGGCATGGTGGTCGGGCCGATGATCGGCACACTGCTGTACAGGTGGTCGCCCAGCGCGCCGTATCTGCTGGTCGGCGCGGTGCTGCTGGTCCTGGCGGTCTCTGCCGCGATGCACCGCCAGCGGGGTGCCGCATGAACGAGATGCTGATCAACCAGGCAGCCGATGAGCTGACCCAGGCGCCCGCCATCGACATGGCCGACGCCCCGTACTTTCTGTTGCGCAGCCCGCAGCAGGCACTCGAAGCGCAGGGCGTGCGTGCGCGTTTGCCGTCGGGCCCCACCGCCTCGTTGGCCGAACGTGTAGACGCCTTCTTCGCCGCACCGCGCTCCGGCCCGCGGCTGCTGGTCGGTGCAGTGCCGTTCGATCCCGAGCAGGCCGATGCGCTGTACCAGCCCGATCACGTGTCCGGCCAACCCGCGGTGGTCCGCGTTGAAACCCCCACACTGGTCGGTGACGTGCTGGCTGAACCGCCTGCGCAGGCCTATGCAGGCGCGGTCGCCACCGCCGTCACGGAACTGCAGCGCACCGATAGCGCGCTGGAAAAGGTCGTGCTGGCCCGCAGCCTGCGGGTCACCACCGCGCAGCCACTGCACCCGCGGGTGCTGGCCGCGCGGCTGGGCAGGGATCCGAGCGTGGCCACTTACGTGGTGCCGGTGCCTTCAGAAGGCGGCCCCGGTCCTGCCTGGCTGGTCGGCGCTACTCCCGAGCTGCTGGTCTCCAAACGTGGCGAGCGCGTGCTGTCGCATCCGCTGGCGGGCTCGGCACGTCGTTCGGCCGATCCTGCCGAAGATGCCCGCGCCGCCGAGGCGCTGCTGGCCTCGGCCAAGGACCATGAAGAGCACCGCCACGTGGTCGAGGCCATCGTTGAAGCGCTGACGCCGCTGTGCCATCGCGTCGAGGCGCAGCCCCAGCCCACGCTGCATGCCACCGCCACCATGTGGCACCTGGGCACGCGCATCCACGGCACCCTCAAGGACGCATCGGTTTCCTCGGCCGCGCTGGTGGCACTGCTGCATCCCACGCCGGCGGTGTGCGGGACACCACGCCACCCCGCACTGGCGCTGATCCGCCAGGCTGAACCGGTGGCGCGCGGTTTCTATGCCGGCGCTGTCGGCTGGACCGATGCCCAGGGCGATGGCGACTGGTACGTGGCGATCCGCTGCGCGCGCGTGCAGGGCACGCAGGTGCGCCTGTATGCCGGTGCCGGCATCGTCGCGGGCTCGCAACCCGATCTCGAAGTGGCCGAAACGGCTGCCAAGTTCATGGCCCTGCTGACCGCGCTCGGCGTCCATGACGTTCGTCCATTCTGATGTGCGGGAGTTGTCCATGAACGCATCCTTCTCTTCCTCCCGGGTGCCGTTGCGCCAGGTCTGGCCGCCGGCCCTGGTCGCGCGCTATCGTGCCGCCGGCCATTGGCGTGGCGAGACCTTCCCGGGCTTCCTGCGCGAGCGTGCCGAACGCTTTGCCGGGGATATCGCGGTGGTCGGGGGTGATGCCCGCCTGACATATGCCCAGCTGTGGCAGGAAGCCGGCCGCATCGGCGCCGGCCTGCTCGCGCAGGGCCTGGCCCCGGGCGACCGGGTCGTGGTCCAGCTTGGCAACGTGCCCGAGTTCATCACCGTGGTGTGCGGGTTGTTCCGTGCCGGGCTGATTCCGGTCTACGCATTGCCTGCGCACCGCATCACCGAAGTCGCGCATTTCGCCCGCAAGGCCGAGGCCAGTGCCTATGTCGCTGCAGCGAGCTACGACGGTTTCGACTACCGCACGCTGGCGCGCGATCTCCAGGCGCAGGTGCCGGCAGTGCAGCACGTCATCATCGTGGGCGAGGGCGGCGGGTTCACCGCGCTGGAGGCTCTGGCAGGCGATCTTGAGCAGCTGCCACCGGACCCGGATCCGCAGTCCGTGGCGTTCCTGCAGATCTCCGGCGGCAGCACCGGCCTGTCCAAGTTGATCCCGCGCACGCATGACGACTACCTGTATTCATTCCGCGCCAGCAATGCGATCTGCGGCATCACCCAGGACAGCGTCTATCTGGTCGCGCTGCCTGCCGCGCACAATTTCCCGATGAGCTCGCCCGGCTTCTTCGGCACGCTGTATGCCGGTGGCCGGGTGGTGCTCAGCCCGGGTGCCGGCCCGGAAACTGCGTTCGCCCTGATCGCACGCGAACGGGTCACCTGCGTCGGCCTGGTGCCGCCACTGGCCCTGCTGTGGGCGCAGGCGGCCGCGACGACCACACAGGATCTGTCCAGCCTGCAGGTAGTGCAGGTCGGTGGCGCCAAGCTGGTGCCGGAAGCGGCACGCCGCGTGATCGCCGGGCTGGGCTGCACGCTGCAGCAGGTGTTCGGCATGGCCGAGGGGCTGGTCAACTACACCCGCCTGCACGACAGCGAAGAGATCATCGTCTCCACGCAGGGCCGCCCGATCAGCGAGGACGATGAAGTGCTGGTGGTCGACGACCACGGGCATCCCGTCGCAGAAGGTGAGACCGGGCATCTGCTCACCCGTGGCCCGTACACCATCCGCTGCTACCACAACGACCCGGCGGCCAATGCGCGCGCCTTCACCGAGGACGGTTTCTACCGTACCGGCGACATGGTGCAGCGCCTGCCCGGCGGTTATCTGGTCGTGCAGGGCAGGGCCAGCGATCACATCAACCGGGCCGGCGAGAAGATTTCCGCCGAAGAAATCGAAGACCATCTGCTCGCGCACCCCAGCGTGTTCGATGCGGCCGTGGTCTCGATTCCCGACGCCTACCTGGGCGAGCGCAGCTGCGCCTTCATCATTGCCCAGGGTGAACCGACCAAGGCCGCCAGCCTCAAGGCCTGGGTGCGCAGCCGCGGCCTGGCCGCGTTCAAGGTGCCGGACCAGATCGTGTTCGTCGATGCCTTCGGCACCACGGCGGTCGGCAAGATCAGCCGCCGCGAGCTGCGTGCCCAGCTGCGCGAACGTTTCATGCAACAGACAGGAGAAACGCGCTGATGGCGCTGCCGACGATCCAACCCTACCCCCTGCCGACCCAGGCCGAGCTGCCCACCCCGCGCGGCGCCTGGCAGCCGCAGAGCGAGCGCCTGGCGCTGCTGGTACATGACATGCAGCGGTACTTCCTGGCCGCGTTCGCGCCGGATGCCGCACCGCTGGCGCCGGCCGTGGCCAACATCGCGCGCCTGCTCGCGCATTGCCGTGCGCGTGGCATCCCGGTGTTCTATACCGCCCAGCGCGGCCACCAGGACCGCCGCGATCGCGGCCTGCAGGCGGATCTGTGGGGCCCGGGCATGTCCGCAACCGACGAGCATGAAGCCATCATCGAAGCCGTGGCACCGCTGCCGGGCGACCATGTGCTGGTCAAGCACCGCTACAGCGCCTTCCAGCGCAGCAACCTGGAAACGATGATGCGCGCCCGTGGCCGCGACCAGTTGCTGGTCACCGGTGTCTATGCGCACATCGGCTGCACCGCCACCGTGGCCGAAGGCTTCCAGCGCGACATCGAGAGCTTCATCGCTGCCGATGCCGTCGCCGATTTCTCGCGCGCCGACCACGACCTGGCCCTGCATTGGATCGCCCGTACCTGCGGCATCCCGATGACCACCGATCACCTGCTGGAGACGCTCGCATGACCGCACTCACCCTGGAGCGCATGCGCGCCGATGTCGCCGAGATGATCGGCGAAGCGCCCGAGGACATCAGCAACGATGAGAACCTGATGGACCTCGGGCTCGATTCGATGCGGGTACTGGGGCTGGTACTGGCCTGGGGCAACACCGGTATCGCGCTGGAGTTCAGCCACCTGGCCGAGCACGCCACGCTGGGCGGCTGGTGGACGGTGGTGCAGCGCCTGCAGGCCCAGGCCGCGGCTGGCGCATGAACGCACGTGCGGTGCCGGGTCCGGACGCGCGCCTCGTTCGTGGGCTGAGCGAGGCCCAGGCCGGATTGTGGTACGCCCAGCGCCTGGCGCCGGACAATCCCGCCTTCAATACCGCCCATGCGGTGTGGATCGAGGGCGGGCTGAACGTGGCTGCATTCGTGCGCGCTGCGGATCAGGCCGCGCATGAATCCGACGCGCTGGCATTGCGTATCGTCGAAAACGCACAGGGCCTGCCCGAACAGTGGGTGGACCGGCAGCACACGCCCGCGCTGCAGGTGGTGGATCTGTCCAGCCATCCGGACCCGGCCGCCGCCGCCCGCGAGGCCATGCAGCGCGACCGGCTCAGCCCGGTCGATCCCGCCCGCGATCGGCTCAGCCAGCAGCGCCTGTTCCTGCTCGGCACGGGCCGCAGCGTCTGGTACCTGCGCGTGCATCACCTGGCGACCGATGGCTACGGCATGGGCCTGCTCACCGAGCGGGTCTGCGCGCTGTACGCAGGCAACACCGCACAGGGCGCGCTCGCGCCGCTGGCGCCGGTGCTCGATGAAGACGCGCAGTATCGTGACAGCGAGCGCCGCACGCGCGACGCCGCGTACTGGCGTGAGCTCATGGCCGATGCACCGGCGGCCGCGGGTCTGCAGGCTGGCCTCGGGGCCGCGGCGGCGGATGCACTGCGCCACGTGGAGCCCATCGGTCCGACACTGCGGGCGCGCCTGCACACCGCAGCCGCCGCCATCGGCCAGCCCTGGCCGGATCTGCTCACCGCGCTTGGCGCCGAGTACTGCCGCCGCATCAGTGGCGAAACCGAGGCGGTGATCGGCGTCCCGTTCATGGGCCGCCTGGGCAGCGTCTCGGCCCGCGTCCCGGCGATGGTGATGAATGTGCTGCCCCTGCGGCTCAAGGCCGGCGAGGGCAGCGTGGACACCTTCGTGCGCGACGTCGCCCTGCGGCTGATGCGCGGCCGTCGCCACGGACGCTACCGCGGTGAACAACTGCGTCGCGATCTCGGCTTGATCGGTGGCCAGCGTCGCCTGCATGGCCCGCTGGTCAATGTGCAGCCGTTCTATCGGCCGCTGCAGCTGGACGGCGTGCACGCGACGCTGGAGATTCTGTCCACCGGCCCGGTTGACGACGTGACGCTGGGCTTTCGTGGCGATGGCGCGGCCGTGCTCGATCTGGAGATCGAGGCCAACCCGGCGCTGTATACGCCCGCGCAGGTGCGGGCCCACGCCGCACGCCTGCTGCATTTCGTGTCGGCCGCACTGGACGTGCAGGCTGCCGGTGGCCCCATCGCCTCGGTGCCGTTGTGTACGCCGGAGGAGGCCCAGCGCTATCTCTACGAGGTCAACGCCACCGCACATCCGGTGCCCGAGGTCAGCCTCGCCGCGCTGATCACCGCTTGCATGGCGCGCACGCCCGACGCCGTGGCCGTGGTTTACGGGGCGCAGCAGCTGACCTTCGCCGAGCTGGAGCAACGCAGCCGGGCGCTGGCGCTGCACCTGCAGGCACAGGGCATCGGCCGCGAGGCGAGGGTGGTCGTGGCACTGCCGCGCTCGCTTGAACTGGTCATCGCGCTGGTCGCCGTGCTGCGCGCGGGCGGCGCTTACCTGCCGGTGGACCTGGCCCACCCGGATGAGCGCCTGGCGCGGATCCTGCGCTCGGCCGGGCCGGCCTGCGTACTGGCGCTGGAGCAGGACCGCCACCGATTCCCCGGAATGACCGTGCTCCCGCCGACGCAGTGGCCGCACGCCAGTGACGGCGCGCTCGGCACCGTGCCGCAGCCGGACGATGCCGCCTACGTCATCTACACCTCCGGCTCCACGGGTGAGCCCAAGGGCGTACTGATCGAGCACCGCGCCATCGTCAATCGCCTGGAATGGATGCGCACGCATTACGGTGTCCAGCCGGACGATCGTATCCTGCAGAAAACCCCGGCCACCTTCGATGTCTCGGTCTGGGAGTTCTTCCTGCCCTTGATCAGCGGCGCCACCCTGGTGGTCGCACCGCCCGAGGCGCACCGCGATCCGCTTGCCCTGGCCGCGTTGATCCGCGAGCACTCGATCACCACGCTGCATTTCGTGCCGTCAATGCTGGCCGCGTTCCTGGCTGCGCCAGCGGCCCGCGGGCTGCAACTGCGCCGGGTCTTCACCAGTGGCGAAGCGCTGGATGCCGCCTTGCGCGACCGCTTCCATGCCACGGTCCAGGCCGAACTGCACAATCTGTATGGGCCGACCGAAGCCGCCGTGGATGTGAGCTGGTGGCCGGCCAACCGCAGCGACGCCTCCCAGCCCGTGCCGATCGGTTTCCCGGTCTGGAATACGCAGCTGTACGTACTTGATGCGCGGATGCAGCCGCTGCCACCCGGTGTCGCAGGGGATCTGTACCTGGGCGGCGTGCAGCTGGCGCGCGGCTACCTCGGCCGCGACGACCTCACCGCCGAGCGCTTCCAGGCCGATCCCTTCGTGCCCGGCAACCGGCTGTATCGCACCGGCGATGTGGCGCGCTGGCGTGAGGATGGGGCGGTGGAATACCTCGGTCGCAACGATCATCAGATCAAGCTGCGCGGCCTGCGCATCGAACTTGGCGAGATCGACGCCGCCCTGCGCACGGCACCCGGCGTCAGCCGGGCCGACGTCCTGCTGCGCGAAGATCGCCCCGGCGAGCCGCGGCTGGTGGCCTACCTCAATGCGGGCAGCCCGCAGGCGGATGAGCTGCGCACCCACCTGGCCACCCGCCTGCCGGAGTACATGGTGCCCAGCGCATTCGTTGTACTGGAGCACTGGCCGGTCACCGCCAACGGCAAGCTGGATCGTGCCGCGCTGCCGGCCCCGGCGCAGCGTGTGTCCGAGGGTGTGGCGCCGCGTACCGGCACCGAACAGGCGCTGGCGCAGCTGTTCGCCGAGACCCTGGGGCTGGGCAGCGCGGTCGGTGCCGACGCCGACTTTTTCGCCCTGGGCGGTGACTCGCTCAGCGCCGTGCACCTGCTGCTGGCGATCCAGCAACGCTGGCGCTGCGATCTCGGCCTCGGCGCGGTGTTCGCCGCCCCCACGGTTGCGGCGCTGGCCGCCCGTATCGACGCGCCGCCAGCGGCCACCGATCACGGCCTGGCGCCGATGATCCAGCTGGCCGCTGGTGACCCGGCGCTGGCGCCGCTGTTCGTGATTCACCCGGCCGGTGGTATCGCCTGGAATTATCGTGACCTGGCGCGCGCGCTCGCCCCGGCCCGCGAGGTGCAGGGGCTGCAGTCGCCCGTGCTTGATCCTGCCCAGCCGCTGCCGGCCAGCATCGAGGCACTGGCGGCCAGCTATGCCGAGCGCATCCTCGCGCTGGGCCGGCCCGGCCCGGTGCATCTGCTTGGCTGGTCGGTCGGCGGCATCCTTGCCCAGGCGATGGCGGTGCACCTGCGCGCCATCGGCCACGAGGTCGGCGTACTGGCGCTGCTGGATGCCTATCCCAGCGAGTGCTGGCGTGCCGAACCCGAGCCGGACCCGATCGCCGCGCTGCGCGCACTGCTGGCCATCGCCGGCCATGAGCCGGAGGCGCATCCCGAGCTGGACAGCCGTGAGCGGATCCTGGCGTTCCTGCGCCGGGGCGACAGCGCGCTGGGCAACCTCCCCGATGTGGTGCTCGATGGGGTGGTGCGTGCGGTCACCGGCACCAACCGGCTGATCCGCGCCCACCACCACACACGTTACGACGGTCCGCTGCTGCACGTCCGTGCCGGCCGCGACCACCTCGACCGCCCGCAGCTGCAGTCGGCCCTGTGGCAGGCGCATGCCGCCAGGGTCGAAGCGGTCGAACTTCCTTTCCTGCACGCTGAACTCACCGGCCGCGATGCCGTGGCGCAGATCGCGCCATGGCTCGATGCGCAGCTTCAGCGCTCTGAAACGATCAGGACACCCGCATGAAACTCACCGGATTCGACGGCACCATCGCCTTGGTCACTGGCGCGGGCGGCGGCATTGGCGCGGCACTGGCCGAGCACCTTCACGACAGCGGCTGCACCGTGATCGCCACGGATCTTGAGGCCCCCGTGTTCACCGCGCGGGCAGGGCAGCCGCGCATCCATGCCTGCGCGCTCGACGTGAGTGATCCGGTTGCGGTGGAGGCACTGGTTACCTGGATCGAGGCCAGGATCGGCGCGATCGGCTTTGCCATCAACGTGGCTGGTGTCCTGCAGACCGGCACGGTGGTGGAGACGGATGACGCGCAATGGCGCCGCGTCTTCGCGGTCAACACCGATGGCGTGTTCCACGTCTCGCGTGCCGTCGCACGGGTGATGTCGCCGCGGCGGAGAGGCGTCATCATCACGGTCAGCTCCAATGCCGCGGGCGTACCCCGGCACGGCATGGCGGCCTATGCAGCATCCAAAGCAGCCGCGACCATGTTCACCCGTTGCCTCGGCCTGGAACTGGCGCCGCTCGGCATCCGCTGCAACATCGTGGCGCCCGGCTCAACCCTGACCCCGATGCAGACCGGGATGTGGGCCGGACCCGAGGGCGAGCAGCGCGTGATTGAAGGGAGTTTGGAGACATACAAGGTAGGCATTCCCCTACAGAAAATCGCCCGCCCGGATGACATTGTGTACGCGGTCATGTTTCTTCTCTCCGACCAGGCCGGCCATATCGCGATGAGCGATCTTTATGTCGACGGCGGCGCAACGCTGCGCGGTTGACGGGCGGCTGGAAAGGAACTACGCCGCAGATTCACGTTTATGCAACTTGATTCATAGTTTGGGGTGCAGCGCTTCGCCTAAGGTTCACCCGAAACAATCACAACGGCCTGCCGCGTTCCTGCCGGCAGGCCGTTGAGCGAGAGTTTCAGAACGCATTCGTCATCGCCCAGTGTGGCGAGGCCATGCGCCGTGCGCGTGTAACTTCACTTCACGGGCTCTTGCATGAAAAACATACTGATTGCGGACGATCATCCAGTGGTACGCGTGGGCCTCCAGTGCCTGCTCGCCCGGCACCCCGGGGTACGGGTCATCGGCGAAGCAGCGGATCCCGAGCAACTCGAAGCCCTGCTGGCGGCAAAGACGTGCGACCTGGTCATCACCGACCTGTCCATGCCGTGGGGTGGTCGCCCCGATGGCGTACGCATGCTGGAAAGCATCCGCCGTGATTACGGCCATGTGCGCTTGATCGTCGTCACCTCCTTCGCCAACCTGCAGGTGCTTCGAGCGGTGGTCCGGCTGGGCGTGGAGGGCATCCTGGAGAAAACCGGCGGCCTGTCCGACCTGCTGGCCGCAGTGGACTGCGTCCTCGGCGGCCGTACCTATTTCTCCGGTGATCTCGCCCAGCGCTTGCGCTCCGGCCGCAACCGCACCGGTCTCAGCTCGCGCGAGAGCGAAGTCATCCGGCTGCTCGCGCACGGCCTGAGTGTCAAGGAAATCGCCGATGTGCACCGGCGAACGATCAGCACCATCAGCCGCCAGAAAGGCGCGGCGATGCGTCGGCTGGGCCTGCGCTCGGACTATGAGCTGCTCGACTACGCAAAATCCATTGGATTGTCTCCCGGCGGGCACTGAGCCGCCGTTGTGGGAGCAGCTGTGCATCCGGAATGCCGCTGATGAGACGCGGCGTCACCGTCGATCTGCGGGCGATCGGCGCATGCGATTGCACCCATTTTTCCATTCGATCGTCAGATGCTGCGCGCATTTCATTTTTGTCAAGTTGTTGCATGGTGCAACGCAGCTTGCATCTCTATCGTTGCGTCCTGTCCGCAGGCGCCGACATTCGGCTTCTCTTGCCTGCGGTCAGTCTCACTACTCATTACGCAAGGAAAGAACGCAATGACTCTGCTCAGGAAGCTGTCCCTGGCCGCCGCGCTGGCCACCGTCTCGTTGTCGGCCAACGCTGCCGAATCCCACATCAAGGTCTACACCAACGTCGACCTGTCGCTGGCCCTGCTGAAGGCTGATGGCAGCCCGATGCCGGACATGATGGTGATGACCCACATTCCGGGTGACGGCCTGCGCACCATCACCGAGCGCGTGCGCGTGTTCACCAACGATGAGAGCAAGGACATCGAAGTCAATGTGCTGCACGATCCCCTGTTGGTGCTCCGGGCCGGTACCGGTCCGTCCGTGCCGCTGACGGTCAGCCTCAACAAGACGCCGCTGACCGTGGCGCCGACGGACTTCCTGGCCTCGGAAATCTTCGACGGTGCAATGCCGGGTGCCTCGTTCATCATGGACCTGGACATCGCACAGACCACCAAGGCCCCGCTGACCGTGGCCGGTGAATACGACGGCATCGTCAGCATCGCCATGAAGCAGAAGACCGCTTCGCCGTAACACTCCGCGCCGGCCCTGCAACGGGCCGGCCGCCTCAGGCATGACACCCATGAAAGTTCCTGTACCGGCCGTCACTCGGCTGGCGGTCGCGCTCGCCTTGTCGTTGGCCATGCCCCTGGTCGCGGCACGCGGCGTTCCGCCCGGCTTCGAGGATCTGGTTGAAGGCCAGATCGAACAACTCGATGTGCGCCTGTTCGGTCGCTCGGCCGGGCTTTCGCCGGTGCGCGTGACCCTGGAACACGTGCAGCTGGAAGACCCCGCGCGCGTGCTGCAGGCGTTGGATCTTTCCCCCGAGGCGCAGGCGGCGTTGCTGCCCGCGCTGTCGCAGCCGTTGCCGCGCAACAGCCATCTCGCCTGCCGCTATGGCGGGGGCAGTGCCGGCTGTGGCTATCTTGATCCCCCCGAGGACCCCAACACCGTGCGTGCCCTCTATGACGAAGGCGAGGGCGCGGTGCGCCTGTTCGTTGCCCGCCAGTGGATCGCGGCCGAGCCGGCCGCCGAGCGCTTCCATCAGGTCAGCAGCAACGCCGAGAACGCGTTCCTGCACCAGCAGACCCTCAATTTCAGCGGTGGCCGCGGCTACCAGGCACTGACCGCCCGAGGCGCAGGAGCGCTGGGCGTGCTGCAGCGTGGCCACCTCGCCGTGGACTGGAACTTCAACAGCCAGCAGTACAGGGGTGGCCGCCGGCACGATGAGTTCCAGTTCGACAACGCCTATTACCGCCATGACCTGGGCCAGCAGCATTATCTGCAGGCCGGGCGCATGGACCGCCGCAACCTGTCCAGCCCGCAGGGCGGCACCTTCAGTTTCAGTATGCTGCCGATGGATCGCTTCGCCGGCCTGCGCGTGGGCACCACCCAGGCCTACGTGGATGCCGATGCCGCCGTGCAGGCGCTGCCATTGACCGTGCTGCTGGCGCGCGATGCGCGGGTGGACGCCTTCGATGGCGAGCGCCTACTGCAGACCTTCTACCTGCAGGCCGGCATCAACGAGCTCGACACCCGCCGGTTCCCGTTCGGCAACTACACTGTCACCCTGCGCATCTACGAAGACGGCCAGCTGGTACGCAGCGAGGACGCGCCGTTCGACAAGGGCGGCGACTGGACCAACAGCAGCGTGCAGTGGTTCCTGCAGGGCGGCCGCCGCAACGAGCGCCGCAGCGACCGCTTCGACGGCGAGATGGCCGCCATGGCCGGCCTGCGCGTGCCACTCGGCCGCACCACGGCGGTCACCGCCGGCGTCGCCGACCTCGGCGGCTTCAGCTATGGCGAACTGCGTGTGGACCTGCGCCATGCCTTCGCCACCCAGGACATCCGTGCCACCTTCAGTGGCCTGCAGGGCAGCGACGGCAGCAGCGGCCAGCAGCACCAGCTCTCCTATCGCCGCCACGCCTCGTGGAATCTCTACCAGCAGCGGGTACGCGGCAAGGCCTGTGTGTTCGAGGATGATGCGCGCGACCGCCTGGGCTGCGCCGATTCGCTGAGCGCCTCGGTCGCGCTGCCGGTTGCCGGTGGCAGCGCCTACATGGCCTATACCCGCCGCCAGACCTGGAGCCGTGGCTCGCTGCTGCCGGGCGACATCGAGGATCCAATGGCCGGGCTCGACCCGCTGCTGCCCCCGTGGCAGCAGCGCTACACGCGCGAGCCGCAGCTCAGCCGCACCTGGCAGGCCAGCTACAGCCGCGTGCAGCGCTGGCAGGCGTTCAGTGTCTCCACCCGGCTCGGCCTGTGGCAGCAGGACACGCGCAGCAGCCTGCGCGACGGCCGCGACCGCGGCATCTACCTCAACGTCAGCCTGACCCGCCTGCAACGCGGCGACCGCGGCAGTTCACAACGCCGCTATGGCATCGACTTCCGCCAGCCGCAGCACCTGCGGCCGGACGTCAACTACAGCGCCGGCCAGACTGTCCGCCAGGAAATGGATACGCAGTACCGCGAGGCCTCGCTGGACCTGCGCGGCAACAACAACGACCGCTACAGTGCCGCGCTCAGTGCCCAGCTGCAGAACAGCATCGGCCACACCGGCGCCACCCTGGCGCACTACCAGCAGCGCGGTGGCAATGAGATGGCCTACAGCGCCACGCACAGCTCCGGGCTGGCGCTGGGCCGCCGCGGCTTCTACTGGGGCGGCGGCCTGGGCGCCGACGCCGGCCTGGCCGTACAGGTGGATGACACCGACGACCTGGAACTGACCGGCGTGGCCGCCGAGCTGCAGGTGGGCGGATTGCGCCGGCAGCGCCTGGCGCTGGGCGAACGCCGCCTGCTGCCGCTGCCGGCCTACCAGACCCACCGCGCCGAAGTGCAGGATGCCAGCGCGCTGACCAGCGATGCCGCCATCCGCGTGACCGGCGTCGGCGGCGCACGGCCGTTGTTCCTCTCTCCCGGCCGGCTGGTGCAGATGCCGGTACCGATCGAGGTGACCTACACCTTCATCGGCAGCGCCCGCGACATCGCCGGCGCGCCACTGCGCGGCGCCCGCATCCTCAACGCGCCGGTGCCCGGTACCGGCGCCAACGGTGGCTTCGTCGCCGATTTCCCGCGCCGCGAACGCACGCTGTACCTGCTGCAGGACGACACCCTGCTGCAGTGCCCGCTGGAGGTTCGCGAGCGCCGCAATGTCGTGATGCTGGTGGGCCAGGTGGAGTGCGCGCCGTTGAACGTCGCCCAGCTGCCCGCCGATATCCGCCAGCAGGCCCGGGTCACCCGCCTGCTTCAGGAACAGGCGCTGATCGCCGCCGTGCCGCAGACCGCCGCCACTGGAGGTACGCCATGAACCGGCGTGGCGTGTGGGCCGTGATGCTGGTGCTGGCGTCGCTGCTGGTGATGCCGAAGGCGTGGGGGCAGCGGCCGCCGGAAACCCACCCGGTGAGTGCCACGCAGAACATCGTAATGACGTGGGATCGCTCGGCGATGCCTGGGGACATGTCGATCTGGCTTCCGGAATTCGTTCTCGGTTACAGCGTGGATAGGTCACTGAAGTACGGACAACTTCATCTCACATGCGCGTCGTCCAGCGACTCCGCCACGGGTGCGTGCCCTACAAGCGGGATATCCGCCATTGGCGACGGCGCAGGGCTCATCTCCGTTCAAGCGCGGGAACGGCGCTCGGGCATGACCACGAACATAAGCGTGCGCGGGTGGATTAATCGCGCGATGGATACGCGTGTATGCGGAACGTACTGGCTTTCACCCATTCGTCCGCCTTGGATAGCAGTGGGAGATGCCTGCGGGGGCGACCCCACAGTTGGAACACGCGTTGGTTTGGTCTTGCCGGAGAACGAGCTTTCTCGGCTGGTGGCTGGTCACTGGGACGCCGTTTTAGTGATGACCTTGCATGACGAACCTGATGGGGGTTCAGTCGCGACCTATCGCTTTAACTTCGACTTCACCATCACTGATCGAAACGCCGTCTCGATCTACTTCCCCGCATTTCACAACGTTAGCCCGCTGGTACAGCTCAACGCTGCCTATGATCCCATCGGGCAGACCGTGGGTGGACGCACGGTGCTGGAGATGTGCCTGTACGACGGCCTCGGTTCACAGGCGCAGTATCTCGGCGTGACGGTCCGCGATCGTGGCGGGCATCCCCCCGGTCCCAGCGGCTACTCGCTCTGGCACACCGACGGCGGTACCGACGACACGCGGCGCCTGGACTACAGCGTCAGCCTCGCCCATAGCGGCGCGACGGTGCGGATGCCCAACGGCGTGGAGCAGCAGCTTCACGGCATCGACAGCGCCCAGCTGCGGCTGGTGATCCTGCCGGGCATGAGCCAGCCGGTGTTCTGCGTGCCCACGCCGATCACCTTCGATATTCCCCGCGTCCCCATTTCCACCCAGCAGGCCGGCACTTACTTCGGCGAGCTGCAGGTGGAGCTGCGTGTGCCCACCACCACCCCTTGATCCCACCAGGAAGCCGCATGAAACGACTCGCCGCCTGCCTCATCCCGTTGACGCTGCTGCTGGCATTGCCGGCCCAGGCCAATCTCACCGTGCACCCGATGCGCGCCTCGGTGGATGGCAAGCGCAGTACCCAGATGCGCATCTATTCACAGTCCACCCAACCGCAGTACATCCAGGCCTCGTTGCGGCGCATCGTAGATCCGGCCAGCGACCAGGAGCACGAGGTGGAGGTCGAGCCGGGTGAGGCGGCCATCGCCATCACACCCGGGAAATTCGCCCTGGCGGGCGGCGGCAACCGGTTGATCCGGCTGATTCCGCTGCAGCCGGTGGAGGCCGAGACAGCCTACCGCGTCTACTTCGAAGGGGTGCGTGGGCCCGAGGAAACCAGCATCGAGGGCGGTGACGGTGCGCAGGCCAGTATCGGTGTGAATCTGGTCTGGGGAGCGCTGGTCAATGTGCTGCCGGCCGAAGGCACCGTGCAGCCGCGAGTGCAGGGCGATGTGCTGCACAACGACGGCACGCTGCGCCTGGGCATCACCAGCATCGCCGATTGCGAGGGCAGCCGCTGCACCGCCCATGACGTATCGCACAGCCTGTATCCCGGCAGCTCCCTTGCGCTGCCCTTCACGGTGGTGCCCGGCCACACCGTGCAGCTGCGCTATCGGCTCACGCGCGATGGCTATCGCGAACACGTGACCACCCTCACCCCCTGATTTTTCCACGCCCGCTACGCGGATTCTCGTGGCGGGTGTGTTTTTGACACCGTTGTTAAGGAGCGTTCGATGAACAAGATCTACCGTCGCCTATGGTCCACCGCACGGCAATGCTGGGTGGTGGCCAGTGAACTGAGCGCCACCAGAGGCAAGTCCAGCCAGCTGGTCGGTGCCGGTGTACTCGCCTTGGCGCTTACCCTGTCAACTCCGGGTGCCTGGGCTGCCGAGGAGGATCCGGTCGACGAGCCGGAGGATATTCCAGTGCTGGACGCGTGGGCATTGCAGGCCGCGTTTGGAAGCCGGGCGGCCATCAGCGGTGCACGCGGTGTGCCGTTGGCGGACGAGCTGGCTGAGCCGGCCATCCGGCAGGTCGCGCTGACGACAGATCACTACTACCGGGACTCCACTGTTGATGGAGACCTGCTGACCGTGCTGGGCTCGCGATCAACGTTGAGCGGTAGCCGCTCTGTGGCCTACGGGAGCGTCATCACCAGCCGAGGGACCAACAACACTGCCATTGGCTACAACGTGCAGATCACCAATGGGGGCTACGCAACGGCGGTTGGTGCAGAGTCGGTAGCGTCTGGTGTCGGTACCACGGTGCTCGGCAACAACGCGAAAGCCTATTCGGAGAACTCGATTGCCGTCGGCAGCGGTGCCAACACGGTCAACAACAGTGCTGGCGTGTCCCGGATCGCCATCGGTGGCAATGCATATGCAGGCACGGCCGGGTGGTCTGGCGCAGTAGCGCTGGGCGGTAACAGCCGTGCGGAATACGATGCGGTAGCCGTCGGGCACGAGGCCCGCTCAACCGCAGAAGGTGCCTTGGCAATGGGCCGTGGTGCCCAGGCCACCGCCGCCAATGCGCTGGCGATGGGCAAGGGGGCGAAAGCGCAGACAGCCTCGTCGCTTGCCGTCGGTCGCGATGCCCAGACCGCGGCCACGGGCTCCATTGCCATCGGGCAGGGCGCCCGGATCACCGACGCATTCGCCCAGGATTCGATTGCCATCGGCCGCGGCGCCAACACCCAGCATTTGAGCTCCATTGCCCTGGGCAGCGGCTCGGTCACCACCGGCCACTGGCAGGTCGCCGTTGGCAGCAGCAGCCGGAAGCGTCGTGTCGTCGGTGTCGAAGACGCCTACCTTGCACGCGGTAGTGATCACGCCGTTACCGGTGGCCAGTTGTATGTCACCAACGAGAACGTTACCCGCGCACAGAGAACGGCAGATGAGGCCGCGGCGGGCGCACGCCTGGTGACCCAGAGTTCGTCCAGCAGTGCCATCCGCATGGGCGCGGAGAACACCGGTACGGTGATCGACGTGGCCAACGCCGGAGGCACCAAGCGCCGCATCCAGAATATTGCCAATGGCGTGTTGAGCGCTGGCAGCACGGATGCGGTGACAGGCCAGCAGCTGCATGCCACCAACCAGAGCGTGAGCACCGCCACCAGCACCGCCAATGCCGCAAAAGCGTCGGCGGATGCTGCCGTAGGCCGTATCGGCGCTGCAGCTGTCGCTCTGGGTCAAGCGGCGGTGGCTGAAGGCAGTGGAAGCACGGCCAGCGCCGCACTGGGTTCGGCGGCCAAGGCGTACAACGGCAATGGTGTGGCGATGGGTGCAGACGCACGTGCCGGCGTGAATGACAAGGGCGAGAAAAGCACCGCCGCCACTGGCGCAGTCGCCATTGGCGCACTCAGCCGCAGTGGCAATGGGGCGGTCGCCACCGGCTTGCGTGCGAGCGCCATCGGCGATCGCGCAGTGGCGCTGGGCAACGATGCGAACGCAGCGGCCACCCACGCAACCGCAGCCGGCTACAAGGCTACCGCCAGCGCCAGCCAGGCGACCGCCATCGGCCGTGAAGCATCGGCATCCGGCACGTTCTCCACCGCGCTGGGCAATCTGGCCAGCGCCCGCGCGGAGAGCGCTGTGGCCCTGGGTGACCGCGCCGTAGCGGCCCACACCGGCAGCGTGGCGCTGGGCAATGGCTCCCAGACCACCGCAGGGAACCAGATCTCGGTGGGCAACGGCACGCTGAAGCGGAAAATCGTCAACGTGGCCGATGGCGCGCTCAACACGAGCAGCGCCGAGGCCGTGACCGGCAAGCAGCTCAATGCGACCAATGTCGAGGTCGCCTCGGTCCGCACCACCGCCGCCAGCGCCCAGACGACAGCGGGCGCAGCAAAGACCGCTGCCGACGATGCGTTGGCCAAGGCCAATGCTCTGGGCGGGCTGGTCGGTCAGACCTCAGCGACCGGCAACGTACGCCTGGGCGGTGAAAACACCGGTACGGTGCTGGACGTGCGCAACAAGTCCAATGCCAGCCGCAAGCTGACGGGCGTGGCTGACGCAACGCTCAGCACCAGCAGCACCGAAGCGGTGAGCGGCAAGCAGCTCAATGCGACGAACGTGGAAGTGGCTTCGGTCCGCACCACGGCCACCAGCGCGCAGACGACGGCCAACACTGCCAAGACGACCGCCGATAATGCGCTGGCCAAAGCGGATGTGCTCGGTGGATTGGTCGGCCAGGTATCGGCCACGGGCAACGTACGCCTGGGCGGCGAAAACACCGGTACCGTGCTGGACGTGCGCAACAAGTCCAATGCCAGCCGCAAGCTGACGGGCGTGGCTGACGCAACGCTCAGCACCAGCAGCACCGAGGCGGTGAGCGGCAAGCAGCTCAATGCGACGAATGTAGAAGTGGCTTCGGTCCGCACCACGGCCACCAGCGCGCAGACGACGGCCAACGCTGCCAGGACGACCGCCGATAATGCGCTGGCGAAAGCGGATGTGCTCGGTGGATTGGTCGGCCAGGTATCGGCCACGGGCAACGTGCGCCTGGGTGGTGAAAACACCGGTACGATGCTGGACGTGCGCAACAAATCCAACGCCAATCGCAAGCTGATGGGCGTGGCTGACGCAACGCTCAGCGCCAGCAGCACCGAGGCGGTGAGCGGCAAGCAGCTGTTTGGCGTCGATCAGAAGGTCACTGCGAATCAGTCTCTGCTGGCCAGCCACGCCACCGAGCTGGCTGGACACGAGGCCCGTATCGCCGGCAACCGGCGGGATCTGGATGACCTGCGTACCGAGTTTGACAACTTCGATCCCGATCTGGACGGCGTGGTCCGTTACGCAGCCGACGGTTCGATCGATATGGACGGCGGCAAGGTGCGCGGCGTGGCAGCCGGCGATATCAGTTCGGCTGGGAGTACCGATGCTGTGAACGGTGGGCAGTTGTTCGCTACCAATCAGCGTCTGTCACAGGTTGAAGAGACGGCTAGGTACATAGCTATCGGGCACGATGACGAAAGTATTGACGCCAAGGCAGGAGAGTTCTCAGTAGCCATTGGTGATGGCGCTGAGGCTGGTGAAGGCACTGATGGAGCAACTGCTATAGGAGCTTTCTCTAGGGCTCGAGGAAAGGGATCGGTCGCCTTAGGGCGCGCGTCGTTCGTCGATAGCTCCGCGGAAAATGGGTTCGCTCTGGGTATCGGGTCATCGGTTCATAGCAATGAAGGCGTGGCGCTTGGCGGATTTGCAAGAATTGAGTCGGGTGCAGAGTATTCTGTTGCATTGGGCGCATCATCGACCGCGACCGAAGAGAATGTGGTTTCTGTTGGAAACCTGACTAGGAAACGACGAATCGTCAATCTGGCTCGAGGGCGGGGGCCTGAAGACGCCGTCACTGTGGGGCAGCTCGGTGATTCATTAACAGCACTGGGAGGGGGGGCGGCCATTGATCCGGGCGGAAACATTATCCTTCCAACCTACAGAATGCAGGGCGGAAGCCAGAACAACGTTGAAGACGCCCTTAATGTTCTCGATGGTGCGGTCGTAGCGGGAAAAAATCGCTCCGATCGGATTGAGAACCAGCTCCGCGCTGTCTTCCAGGAAAGCCCCGCCACCCGCAGCGATGGCCTCAACCAGCTCAACCTCGCCGGCGCCAACGGCATGGTCCTCGGTAACGTGGCCAACGGCCTGATTGCACCGGGCAGCCGCGATGCGGTCAACGGTGGTCAGCTGCATGCCATGGAGCAGCGCCTGGACGGTCGCATCGATGGGCTGGAGCAGCGCGTTGATGCCACGCCGGAGGGCAGGGCGCTGGCGTCGGCCAGTGCACCCACGGCGCCGGCCGCGCCGGAGGCCGAGGGCCCTGCCGGCGCATCGGGTGATCCGGCGGCGGCTTCCGCAGGCCGTGCCGGTGGCGGCATCGCCAGTGCCGACGGCGGTGGCGGGCCTGCGCCGGCCGACGCGCCGGCGCCGACTCCGCAGGTGAACACCGCCGATCTGGAGAAGATGCTGGCCCGCGCCAACGAGTACACCGATGGGGCGATCAGCAATTTCGAACGCCGCCTGGACAAGATGGACAAACGCTTCAACCGCATGGCGGCGATGAGCAGTGCGCAGAGCGCGATGGCGATGAACACGGCGGGCCTGGCGACGTACAACCGCCTGGGCGCTGGCGTGGGCTACAGCGATGGCGAGTCGGCACTGGCCGTCGGCTATCAGCGGGTGCTCAACGAGCGCGGCTCGGCCACCTTCAGCCTCAACGGGGCGTTCACCAACAGCGGTGAGCAGAGCGTGGGCCTGGGTGTAGGCATCGGCTGGTAATCCTCCCGGCCCATTACAGGGAAACACCGGCGCTCCCCGGTCCGTCATTGCGGACCGGGGAGTTTCTTTTTGTGTCGTGCCGTGGGGCCCCGGGCGGGCAGGTGCCACGCCGCCGTCGGCTCAGGCGCCTGGGTCCATCTGCGCCAGCAGGCGGTCGATCTCGTCCAGGTCCGCGGCGCCGGGGTCGCCGTTGATGGCATGGTGCTTCAGGCAGCCGTCGATCTGGTCCAACGTGACCAGCGTGGCCGCATCGCCGACCATCGAGGCCGCCCCGCGGATGCGGTGGCTCATCGCCAGCGCCCGCCGCCATTCGTGGGCCACGATGGCCTCGCGCAGTGCGGCAATATCCTGGGGGATCTGCGTGCGATACACCGCCAGCACATCCAACGGCGTCGCCGCCGCCGGCCGCAGCGCCCTGGCCGGATTCATGGCCGTGCAGTGCGTGGCCACATCGAACGCAGGCCAGTCGATGGGCTTGCACAACGTCGCTGCGATGCCGGCGGCCCGGTAGCGGGGGGGACGGGTGACGTCGGGTGATGCCGAGATCGAGACCACGCGGGCGCCCAGCCACGCGCGCGCCCGCTCCAGGGCGCGGATCGCCTCGATCGTTTCCAGGCCGGTGGCATCCGGCAGTGCATCGTCCAGGGTGATCAGGTCGAAGGGGCCGGCCTGCTCCAGCTGCTGCAGTGCCTCATGGCGACTGGCGGCGCAGCGCACCTCGAACCCGCGCTCGCGCAGCCGGTGGCTGATGACGTCGGCGATCAGGGGCAGGTCTTCGATGACCAGGGCGCGCGCGGGCCGGTCGTTGTGGGCGGACAGGTGGCCGGGCAGGGCCGGCGCCTGCTCCGTGCGCCGCTTCGCGGGCAGGATGGCGGTGAAGGTGGACCCCACGCCTGGTTGGCTGCGCACGGTGATCTGCCCGCCCTGCGCCGTGGCGATGCGGCGGCACAGGGACAGCCCCAGCCCGGTCCCGCCGCGCTGCCGGCCGTCGCGGGTGGTGCTGAAGGCGCCGAAGATATCGTTCAGATCTTCGGCGCTGATGCCTTCGCCGGTATCGCTCACACGCAGCACCATCCGGCCGCGCTCGCCCACGCCTGCCTCGAATCTCAGGCGCACCGACACGGTGCCGGCATCGCAGAACTTCACGGCGTTGGAAATCAGATTGCTGGCGATGTGGCGCAGGGCGCGGGTGTCGCAGCTCGCGTGCTCCAGCACCGGCTGGTCGAGATCGAACAACAGGGCGGTGCCCTTGGCCGCGGCCACCGGCCGGGAGGCGCTCAGGCAGCCGGCCAGTACGGTAGCCGCGCCGGGCTGCCACTCCACGGGTGCATGGCTGTGGCGATCCAGGAACATGAATTCCAGCGCATTGGCCAGGGTGTGGTGCAGGGAAGAGGTGGCCGCGCGGGCGGATGCGATCACGGGCGCGGCGGACGGGGTGGGGACGGTGGATTCAATCAGGTCGATGGCGGAAATGACCGAGGCCACGCCATTGCGCACTTCGTGATTGACCAGGGTCAACATGCGCGCCGTGCTGGCCTGCAGCGCCGCGGTCGCCCGCGCGTTGCGGTACGCCTGGATGATCACGAAGGCCGCACCAAGGATGGACAGCACCAGCACGATGATCGGTGTGCGATAGAAAGAGAGGACGGCATGAAGAGTGGGAGGCGAGCGATACAGGGCATCCATCCACCGGCCGACGAGATCCTGCTGGGTGTCCAGTGGCAACGAGCGGAACGCCTGATGGGCCCGTTCCATCTCGGCGGCACGCGCAGGATGGGAGGCGACCCGGATTCGCACGGAAGGGCCATCGCTGGCCGGATGCACCGCCAGCGTGGTGCTGTTGCCCCGGCGTGCCAGCGGAATCAGGATGGCGTCCATGCCCAGCGCCGCGTCCACGGTGCCGCTGTCCACCGCGGCCACCATGTCTGCCGCGGCAGGCAGAGGAAACACCTCGATCGCGGGGTGGTGAGCGGCCAGGTAGCCGTGGTACTCCCCGTTGCCGATCACGGTGACACGCTTGCCCTCCAGGGCGGACAGGGCCCGCACGGGAGAGCTGCTGCGGGTGAGCAGAACCGAATCGCCGGCATAGAAGACCGGTGAAATCACCGTGGCCGTGGGCAACAGTGCCGCGGTGCCCGGCAGCGCGAACGCCAGCCCGTCCACCTCCTGCTGCGCAAGCAGGCCGAGTGCGTCGCTGAAGGTGGTGGCCCCGGCCACCTGGATCTTGATGCCCGAGAGCGCCTCCACCGCCTCCACGTAGGCACGTGCCCCGCCCAGCGAGGAAGGTCCGCCCAGCCCGTACGGGCCGCCCAACTGCGGGCCGGCGGCCAGCACGAAGGGCGGCTGCCGATCCGAATGGGCGGGGAACAGCGTAAGCAGCAGCGCCCCGGCGGCGAGGAGGATGGTCGCCAGCAGGCTGGCCTGCAACGCGACCCGACGTTTACCCGCGATGTTTTTCATGTAAGTACGCTCGCACCCGATCCACGCACAAGAACGGCACCGGCAAGGCGCCGACGGTGCTGTGGAAGCTGGTGCGCGCAGCCACGAATCCAGCCTTGCACGACACCAGGAGGCGCTCAATGTGCGTTTCCGACGATGGGGTGTCGTATCCGGCACGAGGCGCTGGGTCTGCGCAGTGCGTCTCGCAGGCCTCCACGCGCCCTTCACGGCCATTGGCTCGATCGGCATGGCAGTCGAAGGTCATCAACGTGCATCGCGCAGCTGGCGACGATGCGTCCGGTGAGCTGGCTGCATCACCTTGGACACTCGCACCGTCCTCACGATCGTTCCACGCGTTGCTGCGTGTGTGCCACCTAAGCTGGCATTCCCGTCGCGAAGTTTCTTTTCCCATGACCACAGCACTACATGATCTGGACGCCCTTGAACCCATCGATATCGATGCGCTCAAGGCACAGGGTGTGCCGCCGGTCGCCCAGTACCTGGTGGACCAGGAAAAATTCGTTCTGTTGGGCGGCAAGCGCGGCATCTACCGCTTGGCCGGCGCCGATACGGCGTGCTACTTCGCCAGCCTGGACCAGATCCGGCTTCACCTGCTGGGGCAATCATTGACGCGGCTGACGGTGGAGCTGGCCTGAGCGCTCAGATCCCGCCCTGGCGAGGCAGCGGCGCAGGCACGTTCAGCTGGCCACCGGCGGCGACATAGGCCGCCAGTGCTTCGCCTTGACTGAGCAGATGGCGGTTCATCATCTGCTCGGCGGCTTCGGCATCGCGGTTGCGGATGCAGGCCATCAGGGCGCGATGCTCGGCCAGTGACTGGGCCATGCGGCCCGGCGTGAGCAACTGCCGGCCGCGATGCATCTTCAGGATGCGGTGCAGGTCGTGGGTGACGCGGATCAGCCACGGGTTGCCGGCATGGGTCTGCAGGCTTTCGTGGATCAGATAGTTGTTGCGGTAGTACTCGGCCAGATCGCCTGCGGCTGCAGCGGCTTCCATGGCATCGTGCAGCGCCTGCAGCTGGACCACGCCCGCTTCATCGATCCGCTTGACCGCTTCATGCACGCAGCGGCCTTCCAGCATGGCCATCACCGGGAACAGCTGGTTGAGGTCTTCCAGGGTCAGCCGGGTGACCCGGCTGCCGCGGCCCGCATCGAGCTGCACCAGGCCTTCAGCGGCCAGCAGTTTCAGGCTCTCGCGTAGCGGGGTGCGGCTGATGCCCAGTTCTTCGGCGAGCAGTGGCTCGTCGATCCATTCGCCCGGTGGCAGTTCGTAGTCGTAGATCTTCTGGCGCAGCCGCTCGGCCACTTCTTCATAAAGCGGCACGCGTTTCTTCGACAGGCGGGGACCAGGGGCCAGGGGCATGGCAGGGCTTCATGGACAGGTGTGCAGCATTCTACCGGGTCATGGCGGGCCTGCCGGTGCAGGCCCGCCGTGTGCTTACATCCAGCCCGGCACGACGAACAGCAGCCATGCCAGCAGCGGACCGAACGCCACCACCAGGCCGCTGTAGACCAGGAAGCGGCGGAACAGGGCTTCGCGCTCTTCCTTCGCCGCCGAGGCAACCACCAGCGCGCCATTGGTCGAGAACGGGCTGACGTCCACCACGGTGGAGGAGATCGCCAGCGCGCAGATCACACCGGCCGCGCTCAGATGCCCCTGCATCAGGAACGGCACTGCCAGCGGGATTGTTGCGCCCAGCACCGCCGCTGAAGAGGCGAACGCCGAGACGATGCCACCGACATAGCAGACCAGCAGCGCGCCCAGCAGCGGAATGCCGATCGCACCCACGCCATGGCCGATGTAGTCCACCGCGCCGGCCTGCTGCAGCACGGCCACGTAGGTCACCACGCCGCTGATCAGCAGCACGGTCGACCAGCTGATGCCATCCACCGCGCCCTTCTGCGAGTTCGGCGAGAGCAGGGCCAGCACCACCGCGACGGTGATCGAGACCAGGCCGACGTTGAGGTTGTAGACCAGGGCCGCGATGCCGAGCCCGAGCAGGCCGATCAGGGTGAACACGCGCTCGCGGTTGATGCGCACGTCATCCAGCGCATCGGGATCATTGGAGAGCGTGCCTCCGCCGGCCGAGACCAGGGCGCCGTGACCTTCGATCGCAAACTGGCGCGAGGAGGCCTGGCTGCCGGCGAGCAGCGGTTCGGTCGCCGTCGGTGCGCGACGCATCAGGGCCAACCCGCCAAAGGCGAAGAAGCAGATGATGCCCATCAGCAGGTTGAAGCCCAGACTGGTCAGGAACACCGCCATTTCCGTGACTTCCAGGCCGGCCTTCTGCACCACCTGGTTGGTGATGCCGCCATACACGCTGATCGGCGAGAAGCCACCGGCCTGCGCGCCGTGGATCACCAGGAGGCCCATCATCAGCGGATTGATCTTGTACTGCTTGGCAAAGCGCAGCGCGACCGGGCCGATGATGGCCACCGCGGCCGGGCCGAGCGCGCCGAAGGCGGTCAGCACGGCGGTGACCACGAACATCACCCACGGTATGGCGACGATGTGCCCACGCACCGCCTTGACCGCCCAGTGCACGAGCAGATCGATGGTGCCGTTCTTCTGCGCGATGGCGAACAGGTAGGTGATGCCGACCAGGGTCAGGAACAGGTCGCCCGGGAAGCCGGCCAACACTTCCTTGCCCTCCATCCCGACGAACAGGCCGCCGATGATGAAGGCCAGCGCGAATGCCACGGCACCCATGTTGATGGGCAGGGCCGTGGCCACGATGAACATGATCACCAAGCCGATGATCGTTGCGATTTGCGGACTCATGCGCCCTCCCGAGACACTTGATACGCGTGCAGCATGATGGCGACCCGCCACCCGGGGACTGCTGGTGTTACACCTTCGCGTGGCCCCTCATGCGCGTGCGCATGCGGCGTCCACCCATTCGCGCACGCCCTCCAGCGTGCGGAAATCCTCTACCGAGCGGGCCTGCAGCTGCGGATGCAGCTCGCGTACCCGCCGGCTCAGCGCCGAGCCGGGGCCCAGCTCCAGAAATACTTTTCCGCCGCGCTCCACCGCCTGCGCCAGCACCTGCTGCCACTGCACCGTCCGGGCGATCTGCGCGGCCAACGTGTGCACCACACGTGCGACATCGACGACGCTGCTCCCGTCGATGCCGGCCAGCAGGCGAAGCCGCGGCGGCTGCAGTGCGGTCTCACCCAGGGCCGCTTCGAATGCCTGCGCCGCGGGCGCGAGCAGCGGGGTATGTGCGGGAACATCCACCGGCAGTGACACCGTGCGTGCACCGTGCCCGACGGCCGCAGCGGCGGCGGCCTCCAGCGCGCTGCGCAGGCCGCCCAGCACCACGTGGTCCGGGCCGTTGACGATGGCGAGATGGACCGCGTGCTCGGCGCACAGCAGGGCGATCTCGTCGGCCGCCAGGCCGATCACCGCGATCAGGCCGGCATCGGCCGGCGAGGCGGCGTCCATCAGCGCGGCGCGGCGGGCAGCCAGGTGCAGGCATGCAGTGCTGTCGAAACTTCCGGCGATGGCATGGGCGGCCAACTCACCGGCGCTGTAACCGGCCACCGCCGTTATGGTGGGCAATCGGTCGCGCAACGCGGCCCAGTGCGCCAGCGCCGCGGCGCAGACGAGCGGTTGGGCGAGGGCGTTGCGGAAGCGGTGTTCATCTGCGGCAAGTGCCTCCACCGGCGTGCCCAGCACTTCACTGGCCTGCGCGAGGATGGGCTGGGCACGGGCGTCCTCGCCAACGCGCGCGAACATCCCCGGGTGTTGGCCACCTTGGCCCGGGCAGAGCAGGACCAGGCTCATGCGTTCTCCTGCAGGTGCAGGAACCACGTGCAGGCCAGCAGATCGGCGCTGCCGCCGGGACTGAGCCGCCGTTGCTCGAATGCGTCACCGATGGCGGCGATACGTCCGCGCCAATCGGCCTGCCGGACACCGCCCGCCGCGAGGAAGCCGCGCGCCTGGTGCTGTGCGAACGCCAGCCCGGCCTCCCCCCCGCGGTGCAGGAGATTGAGATCGACCGTGTGGGCGATCAGCGTCATCAGGGTTTCCACCTGCGCCGCTTCGGCATCCTGGGTGGCATCCAGCATGCGTTGCAGGGTCGGCAGGGCCAGCGCGTGCAGCAGCGGGTACCCTGCGGCCGCCTGTTCGCGGACACCGGGCACGGCGTGCCGCCGACGGGCGCGTTGGCCGGGACTGTGCGGATTCAACGGGGCGTCCAGCAGCGCCGACCGCCACTGGGCGACACCGCGACATACGGCCTCGCCCGACGGTGCGCCTTCGCCGCTGGCGCGAAGGCGGGCGGACTGTGCGACCAGCAGGCCCAGGCTGAAGATCGCCCCACGATGCGTATTGATACCGCCGGTGGCGCGCAGCATCGCGGCTTCGGCGGCGATGCCGAGCGTACGCAACGAGGCGAACGGCACTTCGCTGCAGCCCGCGTGCGCGATAGCGACGAAGTAACCGCGCAGCGCGAACAGGCTGCGCAGGAAGGTGCCCGCATCCATGTCGGTGTGACTGCCGCGACTGAACGGCGTGACCAGGCCGGGTTTGGGCGCGCAGGCAAGCTCGGCGTGCAGACTGGCGATGGCCAGGCGGCCGAGACGACGCGCATCGGCAGAGCGGGGCGCAGCGGTGGCCGGCAAGGGCTGCCGAACGGCGTTCATGCGGCGACCTGCCAAGCGGTGAGCGCCTCGCGCGGAACCAGCGAGCATGCATCGTTGCCTTTGACCATCAATCGCGCGGCGCCGCTGGCGTACTCGCGCCAGTTGACCGCACGGTCACCCGCGAAGCGCAGTTCGCCGTCCAGCCGCATGAGCGCTCGCCGCTCGCAGTGCTGCAGCACGGTGACGATCGTCTCGGCCTGCCCGGTGCCGGTGACGTCCCAGAGCAGGTCAAGATCCGAGCCTTCATGCAGGTAAGCCAGGCCGGTCAGGTGCTGCCACGCCGCGCTGCCGAACACGCGCGGTGCTACCGGCAAGGTGGCCGTTTCGGTGGCCAGGCCGTGGAGCCGGTCGCGCCATCCCGCGCCGATATCCGTCGCGACCTCGGTCAGCAGCGGCGGTGGCGCGCTGCGCAGGACGGCGGACGGATCAACCCGCAGCGACAACCGCTGGCGGTGCTCGGCCAGTGGCAGGGGAACGCCCAACCGCAGCTGGTGTTGGTCGCTGGTGGGGTCGCGCCGCGCCAACACGAAGGGCAGTCGCGCCTGTGCCCATGCCCGCAGCCGCGCCTCGGCGCCCGCACTGAGAACCTGCCACGGTGCCTGCGGATCGAGCCAGACCAGGTCGTGACGGCGCATGGCTCAGGCCTCGCCTGCGGCTACGGCGGCAGCGACGTCGCGGGCCAGCAGGCGACCGCCACGCGCCGCGCCGTGCTCCCGGCGCTGATCGCCGGTGACCGGCGCCTGCAGCGCATCGACCAGCGCCTGTGCAAGATCGCCCTCCCAGACGGCCTCCACCGCACCCATGCGCACGTAATTTTCAACGCCCGGCGCGAATACCGGCGAGCTCTGGCTCAGTGCCTGCAGTTTCTCAAGCGGCTGTTTGGTGACGCGCGCCATCGCGCGCAGATCCATCACGCGCACCTGCGCTTCGGGCAGGGCGTAGATGCGGTCAGCCATGAGCCCGAACGAGAGGAAGCCGCCGCTGACCGATTCGCCATAGACCAGACTCACCAGCGGCGCGCCACGGCGGCGGGCCAGATCCAGAGTGCCGGCCAGGTGTGCGAAGTAGCTGTTGATGCCGAGCATTTCATCGCGGCGTGCCAGGCGCTGGCCGGCGGTATCAACCAGCATCACGATCGGCCGCTGCGGATGCGCGCGGGTACTGGCGAGCACGGTGGCAGCTAACGCCAGTGCGTGGTCGACGCCGACCTCCAGCTTGTTCGCGGTACCGATCACGGTGACCTCGCCCAGTGCCGTGGTCGCGGTGCCGCCCAGCACATCGTCGTTGCGGGTGACCGCGTGACCCCGCGGGAACAGTGCGTCGAGCAGAGGGGTCAGTTCCATGGCAGGCTCCGGTTCCTGGACGCTTCCAGGAAGTCAGCGGTTTCCAGCAGCGGCAGTTGATCGGCATGGGCGATGCCCTGCAGGCGCCAGACCTCCAGGCCATCCCGGCAGTCCCCGTAGGCGTTGATGCGTGCATCGAGCCGGGTGTGCGCCTGCTCAAGGGCCTGCAACGGGTCGTCGGACTCGGTGTGGGTGTCGATCAGTGACCGTGCCGCCTGACCAAAGGCGTCGATGCGGTCCGGCACCAGCTGCACGGCATCGCCGATCAGGTAGCGGTGCTTGCCGCCGGTGACGCGCCAGACCAGGGCGCGGTCGCGCGAGTCGAACTCTTCCACGCCGCGCACGGTCTCGATCACTTCCGGGCCGGACAGGGAGAGCCGGCCTTCTTCGGACATCACGACCGCCGTGCAGCAGCGGGCAACGATGCCCATCCCGCCGAATGCGCCGTTGCCGCTGCCGATCAGTGCAAACACGGGAATCCCGGCGGCACGCGTGGCCAGCACCGCACGCATGATCTCGGAGATGGCCACCAGGCCGGCGTTGGCCTCATGCAGGCGCACGCCGCCACTGTCGAGCAGCAGCAGCACCGCGTCCGGACGTACCGCGACGGCACGTTCCAGCAGCCCGGTGAGCTTGGCACCGTGTACTTCCCCCACGCCACCGCCCATGAACTGGCCCTGCTGCGCCGCGATCAGGACAGGACGACCGCTCAGGCTGCCCGCGCCGACCACGATGCCGTCATCGAATGCACCGGGCTGATCCAGCTGCGCCAGGTGCGGGCTGATGATGCGGCGGGCCGGGCCGACGAATTCGCTGAAGCTGCCTGCATCCAGCAGGCCGGCGACCCGCTCGCGGGCGTCTGCTTCGTAGAAACTGTGACTGCTCACGAAGCGTCTCCTTCCTGCAGGGTTTCCAGTGCCTGCTGCAGTCGCAGGCTGACCACCGCCGGCGTAGCACCGGCATCGTTGATCGACAGGCGCACGTTGCGCAGCGGATGCCGCGCGGCGAAATCGGCCAGCACCGCCTGCCAGATCGTGTCGAAGCCGGTGGCCGAGGTGATCACCTCGATCTCCATCGCGCCGTCCAGCGGGGTAGGTTCGATCAGCACTTCCAGATTGCCCGAGGCGACCACGCCGACCAGCGCGTGATGGTCGCGCTCGGTGAGATCGTGCTGCCCGGGGAAGCGATAACGCAGGGTTTCCATGGCGAGCCCCTTACCAGTTGCGGAAGCGTTTGGGCGGGTTGTACAACCCGCCGGACCAACGCACGAGATCCTTGACCGAGCGCGCGGCGAGCAGGTCGCGGCTGGCATCGCGGGTGCGGATGCCCAGGTCTTCGGGGCGGCGGATGATGCCGCGGTCGCGCAGGTTCTCGACCATCGCGCGGTCGCGGCCCAGGCCGACTGCGGTGTAGCCGGCCACGCCACGGATCGCCTGCTCGCGTTCCTCGGGGCTGCGGCACAGCAGCAGGTTGGCGATGCCTTCTTCGGTCAGTACGTGGGTGACGTCGTCGCCGTAGATCATCACCGGCGGCAGCGGCATCTTCGCGCGCTCGGCCAGCTCCCAGGCGTCCAGGCGCTCGACGAAGGCCGGCGCCATGTGTTCGCGGAAGGTTTCCACCATCTGCACGACCAGTTTGCGCCCGCGCGGCATCTGCCCCGGCAGGGCCGCTTCCTGGCCGGCCTTGAGCCAGGCCGGGCTGGCATGGCGGCGACCGCGTGCATCCGAGCCCATGTTGGGCGCGCCGCCAAAACCGGCGATGCGGTCGCGGGTGGCGGTGGAACTGTTGCCCTGCAGGTCGATCTGCAGCGTTGAGCCGATGAACATGTCGCAGGCATACAGGCCGGCGGTCTGCGAGAACGCGCGGTTGGAGCGCATGCTGCCGTCGCTGCCGGTGAAGAACACATCCGAACGCGCCTGGATATAGCGTTCCATGCCCAGCTCGGAGCCGAACGAATGCACGGACTGCACGAAACCGGACTCGATCGCCGGGATCAGTGCCGGATGCGGATTGAGCGCCCAGTGCGTGCCGATCCTGCCCTTCAGGCCCAGTGACTCGGCGTAGGTGGGCAGCAGCAGTTCGATCGCGGCGGTATCAAAGCCGATGCCGTGGTTGAGTCGCTGCACGCCGTACTCGGCGTAGATGCCCTTGATGGCCATCATCGCCATCAGTACCTGGATCTCGGAGATCTGCGCCGGATCACGGGTGAACAGCGGCTCGATGTAGTTCGGGCGCGGCGCCTCGGTAACGAAGTTGACCCAATCGGCCGGGATGTCGACGCGGGGGAGGGTATCGACGATTTCGTTCACCTGGGCGATGACGATGCCGCCACGGAACGCGGTGGCCTCCACGATCACGGGGGTGTCTTCCGTGTTGGGGCCGGTATAGAGATTGCCGTGGCGGTCAGCGGCCTGCGCGGCGACCAGAGCGACCTGTGGGGTGAGATCGATGAAGTAGCGGCCGAACAGTTCCAGATAGGTGTGGATCGCCCCGATCTCGATCCGTCCCTCGGCAACCAGATTGGCCAGCCGGCCGCTCTGCGGGCCGGAGAAGGAGAAGTCCAGGCGCTGGGCGATGCCCCGCTCGAACACATCCAGATGCGAGGGCAGGGACAGCACGGACTGGACCATGTGCAGGCCGTGCACCTGCGCCGGATCGAGCTGGGCCAGGCACTCGGCCAGGAAATCGGCCTGTTTCTGGTTGTTGCCCTCCAGGCAGACCCGGTCGCCCGGTTCGAGCACGGTGTGCAACAGGCGGGGAACCTCGGCATGGGGCAGCAAGCGCCCGAGCCCGGCATCGGCGGCCCGCTGCAGCCTTGCCTGGCGGCGATCCGCTAGCGTGTTCCAGTCTCGAGCCATCTGCCGCCTCTTCATAATTACGCTGTAATTACAAAGCTATCACCCGACTTTGGCCGGGGCAAGAGGCCTGAGGAGGCCAGTTCCGGGCCTGTCGTATTCAGTTAGAGCCGGCTCTCCTGGCATCTTCAGCATCCAATGCGCCGAGCATCGCGTTGTCGGTGCTGTGCGTGATGGCTGGCGAACGCGCAGGCAGGTTTGTTCAAAGCGGGCAATACCTTGCTGCAGCGACCTCCGCTCAGCGTTGATCGGGGCAATGTCGTGCAGCCATCAAGGCGCGCAGATGGAATGCCTGGTCAGCCCGCTGCCTTTCCCGCACGCGGCCGCCGCGGCTTCGCCGCCCTAGGCGCGACTTTCGGCGTCGCCACCAACACGCCCCACTGATGCAGATGCTCCATCCCGGATAGCGCGTCCAGGTACGCCATGAAATGCGTCAGGTACCCGGGCGAGGTTTCTTTCATCAGCGTCAGGGCCCGATGGACCAGGACGCCGGAATTCAGCGGGCCGCCGTTGGTGGGCACCTGCGCCAGCGATTCCTTCAGCTGGCTGGCATTTCGAAGCGTGGCCCAGCCTGCACGAACGTCGGCCAGCACCGGCAGCTCGGGGTAGGCCGGGTTGTGCTGGCCGGTCAATTCCGTGACCAGCGCCTGCAGGCCGATGCGCCCGGGTGACGGGCCCTGCCCAGGCTGCGCCGCGGCGGGCGCCTCGGCAATCCGCTCGGCGTAGCTGGTCACCATCGCATCCAGCTTCGCCTGCAACAGCGCCCGCACCTCGCCGTCGTGCGCCTGCGTGCGGGCATGCAACGCCTCGATCAGGGCATAGCGCGTGCGGTCGAGCTGGTCGAGCTTGTCCGCTCGCCAACGCTGGAGCATCTCAGCGGTTGCGACGGCGTTACGGGACATCCGCGGCCTTGCTCGCCTTGGGTTTGGGGATCGGGGCAATTTCCACGCGACGGTTCTTGGCGCGGCCGTCTTCGTCGGCGTTGGAACTCACCGGCTGCTCGGAACCGAACGCCGCGGCAAACACCGCATCCGACGGCACACCCTCGGCGATCAGGGTGCGGGTCACGGTCAACGCACGCTCGGCAGAGAGCTCCCAGTTGTCGGCGAAGCGCCAGTTGCCATCGCGCACCTGCTGGTCGTCGGTGAAGCCGCTGACCATCAGGATCTCCTCGCGCGCGGCCAGGTAGCCTATCAGCGGACCGGCCAGGCTCTTGAGAACTTCCAGGCCCTCCGGCTGCAGCTGGTCGGAGTTCAACGCGAACAGTACGTTGCCGCGGATGCCGATGCGTCCGTCCACCAGCGTGACGCGCCCGGCGGCGAGCGGGCCGGCCAAGGCCTGCTCCAGGGTCTGGCGGCGCTGCACTTCGGCCTGGCGCTGCTTGACCTCTTCATCCAGGCGGTTGGTCAGCTCCAGCTGCAGCGCGACCACGCCGACCAGGATCAGCACGAACGCGCCGAGCAGCACCGACATCAGGTCGCCAAAGGCGGCCCAGATCGGGGCGCCTCCGTCGGCCTCGACTTCGATCTCGTCGCTCATGCCGAGGCAGCCCCGGCCTTGCTGCCGCGACGGCCGGCCAGCTGCTGCAGCTCATCGATGATCTGCTTCTGCGAGAGCACGCTGAGGTCGATCACCTCACGCGCCTGGGCGACGTAGTAGGCCAGCTGCTCGTCACTGCGGGCCAGCGAACCATCCAGCGAAGCGGCGATCTGGGCCAGGCGCTCGTTGAGCCCGTCGCTGGCGGTGCCGAAGGACTGCACGGCGCTGCCGAGCGCGTCGGCCAAGCTCGCCACTTCCACGGCGCTGCCGGTGACCTGCGCAGCCACGTTGCCGAGCTTGCCGGTCTCCGCTTCGATGTGGTCGGTGAAACGGGTGCCAACGCGATCCAGCAGTTCGGCCGAGGTGGAGACCAGTGCATCGACGGCGACGCGTTGTTCGTTGGCCGCGTGGTTGACCGCATCCAGCAGGGTCTCCACGGTGGCCAGCAGGCGGCTGCGTTCTTCCAGCGTGGCGGTGTCGCGGACCAGGCTGTCGGAGAGTTTGCCGCGCAGTTCGGCGACGACATCGGCCGCAGCCTTGGGCGCTTCCGAGGCGGCCTGCACCAGCCGCGAGATTTCGCTGATCGTCTCGCTGGCGTGCGCCTGGGCCTGCTGGGTGATGTCGTTGGCGGTGCGTGCCAGGGTGTCGCAGATCTCCTGCTGGCGGCTGGCCACGCTGGCGCCGGTCTGCTCCCAGCGGTCGCCGAGGCTGGCGCTCATGCCGGTGAAGGCATCGGTCCAGGCGCGCAGGCGCTGCTGATCGCGTGCCTCCAGGGCGTCCTGCAGCTGGGCATGCGAGTGCTGCATCGCCTCGCCAAGCGAGACCGCCTGCGTCTGCAGTGTGGCGGAAGCGGCATCCAGGGCCTGTTGATGCCGCTCGCTCAGCGCGGTCGCGGCGGCATCCTGGCGGGCCAGCGCCTGCTGCCAGGCCTCGGCGATCTGCGCGGTGGTGGCCTCCATGCGGCTGCCGACCGAATCGATCAGACCGGTGGCGCGGGCCTGGTGCGTTTCGGTGAAGCTGCCAAGCGCGCTGCGCAGGTCATCCGCAAGGGCGGCATGGGTCTGCTGCTGCGCGGCCTGTGCATCCTGCCAACGGGTGGCCGTCGCGTTGAGTTCGGCCGAGACCGCCTCAAGCAAGGCGCTGGAGCGCTCGCCATGCTGCTCGGCGAAGTGGGCCAGTGCACTGCGCAGCTCGGTCGCCATGGCGGTATTGATCTGCTGCTGCTCGGACTGGGCCGCCTGCCAACCGTCAGCCGTGCTGACCAGCTTCGTGGAGACCGCCTCGAGCAGGCCAAGCGCGCGTTGGTCGTGCTGCGCGGCGAATCCGTCCAGCGCGGCGCGCAGGTCGGCGGTCAATGCAGCATTGGTCTGCTGCTGGCTGTCCAGCGCGGCCTGCCAGGACGCGGCGGTGGCGACACGGCTGGCGTCGAAGCCGTCGGTCAGGCCGGTCAGCTGGCGCTGCACCGCATCGGTCACCGTTTCGTGCATGGCGGCGTTGGCGCGGGCGATGCCGGCCAGGGTGGTGTCCATCACCGGCTGCAGGGCGGCGCCGACGGCACGTGCGCTCTCGGCGACACTGTCCTTGAGTGACTCCTTGATCGCGGCGGTCAGGCGGGCGTATTCCTCGTCGGCCTTGGCATGGAAACGCTGCTGGTTGGCCAGCAGTTGCTCGCCCGAGGCGCTGCTCTGCTGTTCGATCGCCGTGGTCATGGCCTGCAGCCGATCCACCAGCGCCGGCATCAGTTCGGCCTGCTGCTGCAGCAGCCGGAAGGCCTCATTACGCTGCCAGGACTGCGAGTGCATGTGCAGGGTGGTGGCGATCTCCACGTCCAGCCGCTGCACCGCTTCCAGCCGCTCACGCCGGCACAGCGCCGAGAGCAGGCCCAGCATCGCGGAGGTGGCGACACCGGCAATCGAGGTGCCGAAGGCGACCGCCAGGCCTTCCACCGGCGCGCCCAGCGAGCCGCGGATGGCCTGCAGGTCGGTCGCGCTTTCCAGGGCCAGGCCGGTGCCACGCAGGGTTGCCATCATGCCGAGCAGGGTGCCGAGCATGCCCAGCAGCACCAGCAGCCCGACCAGATAGGGGGTCAGGACCGGGCCGGGCAGGGCGACGCGTTCGCCTTCCACGCGCAGGCGTACCGCATTGCGCAGGCTGGGATGCAGCTGGCCGAGCCAGGTGGTCAGGCCGGAGCTCGCCTCGCCGGCACGGGCACTGGCTGCGGCGAGCGAGGCGGTCGCCTGCCGGTAGCGATACAGCTCGAGGCCACCGGCGAGGTAGCACACGGCGATCAGCGCGGCGACAGCGAAACCGACCGGATTGGTGCTGGCATAACCGGCCCCGATCCAGCACACCGCGACAAGGCCAAGCAGGAAAACAACGTAGTGAAGACTGGTTCTGAACATGACGTCCCGGTTAGTGGGTGCGAAGCGCTGCAAGCAGGCCTTCGATCGGTTGAAAACGAATATCCAGCTCGGCCAGCAGCAGGCTCTGCATGTCGCGGCGGAACACCTCCAGCCAGGCCGCGTCGCTGCCGGCGTCGCGCAGGCGCTCGAAATGCACCCCGAGCAGCACCGGCACCTTGGCCAACAGGGCGTGTTCGCGGGCGCTGAGGGTCTGCTCCATCAGCGCATCCACCTCGGCCAGCCGCGCCAGCTCGGGTGAGCGGCGGGTCAGCATGTCGCGCAGCCGCCCGCGCAGGCGGCTGGTGGCGCCGAGCATGGAACGCTGCACGGTAACGTAGCGCTCGCGGTACACGGCGAATTCGATGGGCGTTTCGGTCGCTTCGGCCTCGACCGCGCGCCGAACCGGCCTGGAAGGCTCAGGTTCCTGAACAATGGTGGTTTCCAACACCGCGCGGATCCGTTGGCATTCCGCATCCTCGTCGGCATCGAAATCCGGCCCCTCCACCGCAGGCGGCAGCCGGCCATCGAGCGCTTTGGACAAGGTCACCGCCCGCGTCCAGTCCACCCATTCGCTGAGCCGCTCCGACAGGGCCGGGCCCGTCGAGGACAGGTTGCTTTCAGCCAGACGGGCCACCAGCCGGATGAAGGCCGGGCCCGGTACAGGCGTCCGTTGCGCGGTTTTGGCCATTGTTCCGGTTAAAACGACGAATTTTACACCGTAACGGCCGCGGGCCGCCGGCGCGCAGGGTTCAGCCACGGCGCCGAGCGCTCCCGGCGCTGCCAGTACTGCCAGCGCTGGCATGATCTTCGTCAGCGGCGCCTGTGCGCCAACTCAGTCGATCGGCAACGGCGCGTGCGGCGAGACCAGGCCCTGTTCGCGCAACGCGCTCCAGAACGCCGGCGGAATCGCGACCTTGGCCAACGCGAGATTCTCTGTAATGCGGCCGGGCTGGCTGGCACCGGGAATCACGCCCGCCACGGCCGGGTGCGCCAGCGGGAACTGCAGCGCCGCCGCACGGATGTCCACGCCGAACTGTGCGCCTACCTGCTGCAGGCGCCCGACCCGATGCAGCACGTCTGTACCGGCCTTCTGGTACTCGTAATGCGCGCCGCCAGCGAGAACGCCGGAGTTGTATGGACCACCGACTACGATGCGGGTGCCACGCGCTTCGGCGGCCGGCATCAGGCTGGCCAGTGCCTCATCATGATCCAGCAGGGTGTAGCGCCCGGCGAGCACGAAGCCATCCGGGTCGGCCTGCTGCAGCGCCATCACGCAGGGCTCGACCCGGTTGACGCCCAGGCCCCAACCCTTGATGACCCCCTCCTCACGCAGGCGGGTCAGCGCCGTCGCGGCGCCGGACATGGCCTGGTGGAACACGGCGCGCCAGTTCTCGCCATGGAAATCCTTGGCCGGGTCGTGGATCCAGACGATGTCCAGGCGGTCCGTCTTCAGGCGTTTCAAACTCTCTTCGATGGCGCGCAACGTACCGTCGGCGCTGTAGTCATAGACGATCTTGTTGGGCAGGCCATGCTCGAACAGGCCGCCTTTCTCGCCCAGGTCGCGGCTGGCGGCGTCTTCGGTTTCATCCAGCAGACGGCGGCCGACCTTGGTACTCAGCACATAGGCATCGCGCGGGTAGTGCTGCAGCGCTTCGCCAAGCCGCCGTTCGGCCAGGCCGGCGCCATACAGCGGGGCGGCGTCGAAGTAGCGGATGCCCTGGTCCCACGCGGCGTGGACGGTCGCCAGTGCCTCCTGTTCGGGAATGGCGCGGTACATGTTGCCGAGGGGCGCGGTGCCGAAGCCGACACGGCCAGGAAGGTGAATGCTCATGTGGGGGTGGGTACGAAGCGGAAGGCCGCCCAGTCTGCGCGGGGCGCTCTGGCTCAAACAGCCGTCGATGGGCGAAAGAGTGTTGCGCGGCGGGCAAGGATCAGCCTGGCTTGCGCATTGTGGCCTCGCCCGGATGCGCGCGTCGACAATGCGCTTGGCCTGCAGGAACGGGCGATACAGGAACAGGCGGCGTGGCAGATCCCGTGCGCTGCGTGTCGCTGTAGTTGGGCGCCATTGCGTGAGCGCGCCACATGGGCGGGAAGATCGGACTGCATAGTCCTGCAGCACGGGGTGGCAGGCGGCGCGAACGAATGCGGGTGCCGGCAGTGCAGTCAGGCGCGTCATGGAGGGTGAACCATCTGCGCTTGGGCAGATATCGGCTACGATTCCGCTCAATCAGGCGCGTTCAAGGATGGCGGGTGGATAAGTATTTGGATTCAGGCTGGATCGCTGTGTACATCGCGCTTACGTTGGGCTTGGTGCAGGTATATCAGTTTCTCAATCGCCGCAGGCCGGCGATTCGTTACGAGGTCAGTCCCGTAAATCACTTGGTTTCAATCAACGAGAACGCCTCCGCCGCGGTCGAGGTGTTCTTTCACGGCAAGAGAGTGCCCGATGTGGCCATGCTGTGGTTGACCGTCAAAAATGTTGGCAACTCGGCCATCCGGGCGGCTGAAATCACCACGCCGCTAGGGATCCGTTTTCCTGATGCCCAGGAAATCATCAGCTGTCATCTTGAGAAGGTCAGCCCTGAGTCGCTGCGCAACGAGGTCGCTGTCAGCGTAGTGGACGACCGCGTCCACATCTCACCGTGCATGCTCAATCCGGACGACATGATCTCTGTCGGTGTCGTCGTGGCGGGTTACAAGGGCCACCACGTGCATGGGCGTATTGAAGGAATCCGTGAACTGAAAGAGGTCGCGCCGCATGGAGACAGGGTTGGTCAGCGGGACATCGCGCTCGGGGTCGGATCGCTGTGTGTCGGCGGGTTTGGCATGATGATGATCGCTGAGCAGTCTCCAGAGCAGCTGCTGGCGCTCTCGGAAACGTCTTGGAATCCATTGGCTGTGCTGGTGCTGCTCGTGCTTACTGCTGTGCTGGCATGGCGATGGCTGCAGACGCGGGGAGAGCGTAAGTGAGCACTGCGCTCTGATGCATTCAGCCAACTGGTAGCGGGGCAAGCAGGGAAGCCCCCCAGCTCGCGGAGCGCGCTTAAGAATCCCGCCGAAACTGGGCGGGATAACGGCTATCCTGTTACCAGATTCAGCATGGAAATTCAGCAGATGGTGGGGACCAGGGTATTCGCGCCGATGGCGCTGTTGCTGGCTGTCAGTGGGACTGGCATGGCGGAAGCGGCCGTACCTCCTGCAGCGGAAGGCGTACGCAGCGTGCCGGCATTCGCGCTGCCGCTGTCCCCGTATCTGAGTCCGGAAGCACAGGCAGCCATGCGCAGCGCCGTCGTCAACGGTGATCCGGTCGCGAAGATGGATAACGCCACCGTGCTCAAAGAGCTGGCGAACATCCGCAAGGGCGCCGATGACTGGGCCTACGGCGAGATCAAGGCGCTGCGCGAGCGCTATCCGGTCGAGCTGCACCAGGAAACCTGGAACGGGGTGCCGGTGGTGCGGGTCGAGCCGCGCAGCGCACCGGCCGACCCGGCGCAGCGTCGCCTGCTGATCGAGCTGCACGGTGGTGCATTCGTGTTCGGCCGCGCCGACAGCATCGGTCTGCTTGAGGCGATCCCGGTCGCGGCGATGACCGGTGCCACGGTTGTCGCCGTAGAGTATCGGCAGGGACCGGAGCATCGGTTCCCCGCCGCCAGTGAGGACGTGGCGGCGGTCTACCGCGCGGCACTGGAAACGCGGCCCGCAGCGCATATCGGCGTGTTCGGCTGCTCGGCTGGCGGCGTGCTGACCGGCGAATCGCTGGCGTGGTTCGCCAAGGAAAAGCTGCCGATGCCAGCAGCGGCCGGGCTGTTCTGCGCCGGTGGCGATGCGCGTTACGGCGGCGATTCGCGCTACGTGGCCGCTGCCGTCACCGATGCACTGCTGCCGCACGCCGATGGCAGCCTGCCGATCATGGAAGACCTCTACTACGGCCCGGTGGACTTCCGTGACCCGCTGGTGTCGCCGGTCTTCTCCGATGCGGTGCTCGCGCAGTTTCCGCCGACGCTGTTCATCACTGCAACGCGGGCAGCCGAGCTGAGCAACGTTTCCTATACCCATTCGCGGCTGGTGGACCTGGGGCGCGAGTCGGACCTGCACGTCTGGGACGGGCTGGGCCACGCCTTCCACCTCGACGCCCGGCTGCCGGAAAGCCAGCAGGCGTACCGGGTGATGGCGCGCTTCTTCGCCCGGCACCTGGGCATGGCCCTGCCCGGACCGCCCGCGGAGTAGGGCGCGACGGGGCTGCATACGCCATGCATACATCCGTATGCACTGCGCATACATTCGGTTGCCTACGGTGGAACCCGAGTGCACCCGCGCTCGGTTTTCCCCATAAGGAGTAGATGATGAGTCAGCAGATTCCCGAAGGTACCCTGGTCGTTGTAGCCGATGGCGGCTCGGCCCGCGTGTTCACCAACGTCGGCACCGCGCACAAGCTGCAGCTCAAGCAGGAGGGGGAACTGCAGCTGCAGGCCGTGAGCGATACGGGCGCGTCCGGGCAGGGCCCGTCCGGCTCGGTGCCGCAGGAGATGACCATCTCCCAGCTCAACGAGGCCACGTTTGCCAAGCAGGTGGCGGCACAGTTGAATGAAGACGCGTTGAAGAACCGCTACGCGCACCTGATCCTGATCGCCGATCCGCAGACGCTGGGCCGTATCCGTCCGCTGCTGCACAAGGAAACGCAGGAACGCCTGCTCAAGGATCTCGCCAAGGACTTCACCAATGCGCCGCTGGAGGATATCCAGCGCGCCCTGTCCTGAGACACCGCCCATGGCCTTCGCCCGCGAGTACAGCCCCTCCGACATCACCCGTGCCGACATCGATGCGGGCAGCGGATGGATGCTGCTGGAGTTCGGCACCGGTTGGTGCGGCCATTGCAGCGCCGCCCAGCCACTGCTGCAGAAGTTTCTCGGTGGCTATGACGCGACGCACCTGAAGGTCGAGGACGGGAAGGGGCGGCCACTGGGCCGCTCCTTTGCCGTGAAACTCTGGCCGACCGTGATCCTGCTGCGCGATGGCCAGGAGATCGCCCGCGCGGTACGTCCACATGAGCGCGAGGATCTGGCGCCGCTGATCGATGAGCTCGAACGCGGCCCGTAACGGAAGGATGCGGGTCGCGCAGGCCAACAGGATGCGTCCTCCGATACGTGCATTGGCGCGCAGTACGCCGCGATTTGGACCTGCTGCGCCTGCGTGCGTTCATCACGTGAAAGACCGCTGAAAACGCCTGAAACAGGCTGTTCCACGCGCTCCGGACGAGCGGCGAGGGGAACGTCGGCGGCATTTGTAGTATCATGGCCCGCTTGATCACCCCCGGGCCATTGCCCGCTTCCTGGTCATCCATCCCGCAGCGTCGCTGAGTCCACGCGGCCGTCCGGGATCGTCTGTTGCAACCCCTCTTCGCGCGTCGCGCTGTGTCATCAGAGGCGGTATTTCCTGTGCCGTGCGCGGGACCTCGGGCGCCGTGATGGCCTGCTTCCAGGAGAAAGCAGATGCAGGACCTGCATGCCGCACATGCCCATTTCGGCTGGTTCAAGCGCCGCCGCCAGATGCACGTCGACGAAGTCACCGTCGTTGATCGCCCGATGCTCAAGAAGGCCGTGGGTGCGGCCGCACTCGGCAACGCGATGGAGTGGTTTGATTTCGGTGTCTATGGCTATCTCGCCGTCACGCTGGGTCACGTGTTCTTCCCCGACAGCAGCCCGACCGCGCAGCTGATCGCTACCTTCGCCACCTTCACCGTGGCCTTCCTGGTGCGTCCACTGGGCGGGCTGGTGTTCGGGCCACTCGGCGACAAGTACGGCCGCCAGAAAGTGCTGGCCTTCACCATGATCCTGATGGCGCTGGGCACCTTCAGCATCGGCTTGATTCCCTCCTATGACCGCATCGGCATCTGGGCCCCGGCACTGCTGCTGCTCGCCCGGATCGTGCAGGGCTTCTCCACCGGTGGTGAATACGGGGGTGCGGCGACCTTCATCGCCGAGTATTCGACCGACCGCAACCGCGGCCTGATGGGCAGCTGGCTCGAGTTCGGCACGCTGGGCGGCTACATCGCCGGCGCGGGTACGGTCACCGCGCTGCACATGGCGCTGAGCAGCACGCAGATGCTGGACTGGGGCTGGCGCATCCCGTTCCTGGTGGCCGGTCCGCTGGGCCTGCTCGGCCTGTACATGCGCATGAAGCTGGAAGAGACGCCGGCGTTCCGTGCGTACGCCGAAGAGGCCGAGAAGCGCGATCACGAACGCCCCGGCCTGGGTGCGCTGTTCCGCGTGCATTGGGCGCAGCTGCTGATCTGCGTTGGCCTGGTGCTGGTGTTCAACGTCACCGATTACATGCTGCTGACCTACATGCCCAGCTACCTCAGCGTGACGATGGGCTATGCCGAGAGCAAGGGGCTGCTGCTGATCATCATCGTGATGCTGGTGATGATGCCGCTCAATGTGCTGGGCGGGTTGTTCAGTGATCGCCTGGGCCGCCGCCCGATGATCATCGGTGCCTGCATCGCCTTGTTCCTGCTGGCGATCCCCTGCCTGAAGCTGGTCGGCAGCGGCAATGACTGGTTGATCTTCCTGGGCCTGATGCTGCTGGGCGTGGCGCTGGTGTGCTTCACCAGCTCGATGCCGTCCACGCTGCCGGCACTGTTCTATACCCCGGTGCGCTACAGCGCGCTGTCGATCGCCTTCAATGTGTCGGTCTCGCTGTTTGGTGGCACCACGCCGCTGGTCACCGCGTGGCTGGTGGAGCGCACTGGCGATCCGCTGGTGCCGGCGTACTACCTGATGGGAGCGGCGGTGATCGGTGTGATCACCATGCTGTTCGTGCGCGAGACCGCCGGCATGCCGCTGCGGGGTTCGCCGCCGGCGGTGGCCAGCGAAGCCGAAGCCCGTGCCCTGATGCGCAGCGATGAGCCGGTCACGGTGGATGCGACCCAGCCCACGCTGCCGGTGGCAGCGGTGCCTGAAGATGCGCGCCCGGCGTAACGCCGGTCCGGTCCGGTCACCCACTGCGCCGCCATGGCGCCGGCCAGGAGGGCCGGCGCCGGTAACACCCGCACCGCAACATGTCAGCCCGATCGGCCAGTGCTAGGATCAACCTCACCTGAATCGATCTAAATTCAACGCCATGACAAAAACGGGGACGGTACGGTGGTTGGGGCTCGCGGTAGGGGCGATGTTGGTGGCCGGCACCGCCACGGCGGCAGCGGCGAAGGTCGGCGAGCGCGCGTACGCGGCGGTGGATCCGTTCATCGGCACGGCGGGCGAGGGCCATACCTATCCCGGTGCCACGGTGCCGTTCGGCATGGTCCAGCTGAGCCCGGATACCCGCATCCAGCCGCGCGAGAAGGCCTATGGCTGGGCCGCAGGGTATCGGCATGACGACACCAGCATCGTCGGCTTCTCGCATACGCACTTCTCCGGCAGCGGCCATTCCGATCTTGGCGATGTGCTGCTGATGCCGGTGCGCACCGATGCCAGCCTGGAGCGGGGTGACCCCGACAAGCCCGGCAGCGGCTACACCTCGCGCTTCCGCCACGAGGACGAGCGCGCCGAGCCGGGCTACTACGCGGTCACCCTGGATGATCCGAAGGTGCGCGCGGAGCTGACCACCAGCACCCGCGTCGGCGTGCACCGCTATACCTACCCGGCCAACCAGCCGGCGCGCGTGCTGCTGGACCTGCGCACCAGCCTCTACGATTACCCCGGCAAGATCCTGTGGTCGCGCCTGCGCGCCCGCGAGGACGGCACCATCACCGGCTTCCGCGAGACCCGCGGCTGGGCGCCGGGCCGGCAGCTGTATTTCGCGATGCGTTTCTCCCGGCCGCTGACCGGTCACGAGTTCCACAATACCGAGACCGACATCGCCTACAAGGGCTTCCCGCCGCCGGGGCACCAGAGCCCCGCGCAGCGTGCGCAGATTGAAGGGCGCCAGCTGGTCGGCACCTTCGATTTCGGCAAGCTGGATACACCGCTGGTGGTGACGGTGGCGATTTCCTCGGTCAGCGAGGCCGGTGCGATCGCCAACCTGGAAAGTGAAGTGCCCGGTTTCGATTTCGACCGTGTCCGCGCCGAGGCAAAAGCGCAGTGGACGCAGGCGCTGTCGGTGCTGGATATCGACGGCCCCGAGCATGACCGCCGCAGTGCCTATACCGCGCTGTACCACAGCCTGCTCGGGCCGACCGTGTTCATGGACAGCGATGGCCAGTACCGCGGTTCGGACAACGCCGTGCATCGCGCCGAGGGCTACACCAACTATTCGACCTTCTCGCTGTGGGATACCTACCGCGCCCTGCATCCGCTGCTGACCCTGGTGCAGCCGGAAAAGCGCAACAGCGATTTCATCAATTCGCTGCTCGCACACCAGCACAACAGCGCCTACGGGATGCTGCCGGTGTGGGCATTCCACGGCCAGGAAACGTGGTGCATGATCGGCTACCACGCGGTGCCGGTGATCGCTGATGCCTACCTCAAGGGCATCCGCGGTTTCGATGAGAACAAGGCACTGGCCGCCATGGTGGCGACCGCCAACTACGGTCCGTACGACGGCATCGCGCAGTATCGCGAACTGGGCTGGGTGCCGATCGATGAAGAAGGCGAGGCGGCCAGCAAGACGCTGGAGTATGCCTTCGACGATTGGACCATCGCGCGCATGGCCAAGGCCATGGGCAATACGAAGGTCGCCGGCGAGTTCGAAAAGCGCGCCACCAACTGGCGCAATGCGTTCGACAAGGACACCGGCTTCATGCGCGCGCGCAAGCGCGATGGCAGCTTCCGCACGCCGTTCGACCCGAGCGCCAGCGGCTACGGCACCGATTACACCGAAGGCAATGCCTGGCAGTACTCCTGGTACGTGCCACACGACGTGGCCGGTCTGGCCGCCGCGCACGGGGGCAGCGACACACTGCTGGCCAGGCTGGACGAGGTGTTCGAGGCCAAGGTCGACCCGTCGGTCTTCGAGCACATGGAAGACATCACCGGCCTGATCGGCTGGTACGCGCACGGCAACGAGCCCAGCCATCACGTGGCCTACCTGTACGCCCATGCCGGGCAGCCGTGGCGCACCCAGGCGCGGCTGAAGCAGATCATGGACACCCAGTACGCCGACCGGCCCGATGGCCTGGCGGGCAATGACGATCTCGGCCAGATGTCGGCCTGGTATGTGTTCACTGCACTGGGCTTCTACCCGGTGGCCCCCGGCAGCGGCGAGTACATCATCGGCCGTCCGTTCCTGCCCAGGGCGGCGCTGCACCTGCCCAACGGCAAGACTTTCACCATCGTCACCGAAGGACTGGGCAAGGGCCACGACTACGTCGGCTCGGTCACCCTCAACGGTCAGCCGCTGCAGCGCACCTTCCTGCGCCACGACGAGATCCTGGCCGGCGGCGAACTGCGCTTCACGCTGCAGGCCGAGCCGAACAAGGCCTGGCCGGGGCAGGGCGCCGAGCAGCCATACTCGATGTCCCGCTGACGGGTGACCGCGTCCTACTTCTGGCCAAAATGGGAAGTATGTCCAATTTGGCCAGAAGGGGTATAGTGGGCCCATCCCGTCCTGGAGCGCGCCATGACCCTGCCACTGGATCTGCCCGGCCTTGAGAAGGCCACTGCCTCCTCGGTCAAAACCCGCGGCTGGCCCAGCCTGATGCGGACCGTCCGCGAGAAGCAGGCACTGGTGATCACCAACCACAATCATCCCGAAGCGGTGATCGTGGACATCAAGACCTACCAGGAACTGCTGGCCAAGGCGGCCGGCGGCGACCTTGATGAGCGCGTGGGCGAGCTGGAACGCCTGCGCGCCGCGTTCGATACCACCCTGGCCAGTCTCGGCCGCGATGGCGGGCTGGGCAAGGTGCTGGGCCAGCCGATCCGCCGCGGCCGCAAGGTCGCCCTCGGCAGTCCGCTCTGACCGATGGGGCGGATTCTGGTCCTGGCCGGCGTCAATGGCGCCGGCAAAAGTTCGCTGCTGGGCATGTGGCTGGAAGAAGAAGGCCTGACCTGGTTCAACCCGGATACGTTCACCCGCCGCCTGGTGGAGGCCGGCTGGGCGCTGGGGGATGCCAATGCCGCCGCGTGGAACGAGGGCGCGCGCCGCTTGCGGCAGGCCATCGACGAGGGCAGCGACTTCGCCTTCGAAACCACCCTGGGCGGCAACACCATCCCGCGCCTGCTGCGCGAGGCCTGCGACCGTCACCACGTGGCAGTCTGGTTCTGTGGCCTGCAGAGCGTGGAGCTGCACATGCAACGCGTCGCCGCCCGGGTCAGCCGGGGCGGGCATGACATCCCCGCCGACAAGATCCGCGCCCGTTACGATTCCTCGCGCGAGAATCTGCTGGCCCTGCTGCCGCACCTGGCCGAGCTGCATGTCTACGACAACAGCGCCCCGGCCGATGCCGACGGCGCCGAACCGCTGCCGGTGCTGCAGCTGGATCGCAACGGGCTGCACTACCCGGCCTCGGCGATCGAGCTGCTGCAGACGCCGGACTGGGCCAAGCCGATCGTGATGCGCGCGATGGAGCTGCATACTCTGGCGTGAGCGTTACTGCAATGGCCTGAGCAGCAACAACAGGCTCAGTGTCATCCCACCGGTTCGTGGATCGGACACCCATTGAACCGCGAACGGAACTGACGCGAAGCGGCCATCACCACGCGACGCGCACGGTTCAAGCCACCGAGCGGGCGATGCTCGGCCAGCGCGTGCCACGGGGCGAACGCCAGTGTGTCCTCGATGCCCGGCGAGCTGGCAGGCTGCCACGCTTCCTGCTGCGCAACGCTCAGGCGTGCAACCGGCAGGAACGGACTGTCTGCTTCCGGCCACGCGACCGACGCATCCTCGATCGGCATGCGTTCGACGTCGCGGCACAGCTGCACCCGCAGCTCCCATTCGACCGGATTGGGCAGGTCGGTGAAGAAGGACACCACTGCCTCGCGCTGGGCATCTTCGTCCGAGCCGATCTTGTCGCCGGTCAGCGCAAGCAGCGCCGGTGAGATCGGGGCCAGCGAAAACTTGGCCATGTAGGGGCCATAGAGGAAGGGCACCTGGCTGAAGAAGGTTTCGCCCAGCGGATGGTGTTGCGGCTCGCCGCCCATGCCTTTCAGCGTGGCACTTTCCCCGCCGACGGCTTCCAGCGCCGCCTCCGCGCCGCGCAGCGTGGCTGAAATCATGCGTTTGGTACGCGGCATCCGCTCGGTAGTAGCGGCCAGCAGCTTGGCCGAACGCAGGAAGCCGGCGACACCGGGCGTGTTGAACGCCGGACCGTTGACCATCAGGAAATCCTGGGTGTGCTGCTCCTCCGCACCCTCGGCGCGCGGGCCTTCCACGCCGATCACCTTGAGCGCCATCGCGCGCGGGGTGGAAACCGAGTCTGGCAACTGCTCGGCCGGTGGCGAAGACAGCCGGACCAGTGCGTCGTAGCTGCCCGGCCGCGCAAACAGGCCGTGTCGCAACTCGGCCGGCAACCCGTCCAATACACGTAGCCGGCCCTTCAACAACCCTTGGCCCTTGGCGTGCACCGCACGGTGGGCGTGGCCTTCCTGCTCGGCGACGGTCAGCGCCATGCGCGCGAACACCTCGGTCAGTTCGCGGATATGCGTGGCCTCCTCTTCGTCGGCATGCTCGAGCGAGGCGTGGTAAAGAACGGGCGGGGGCAGTGACATGCAGGCTCCTGTTTGTGATCAAGGGCGGCGATCAAGCGTGGAAAGCGAAACGCGCTGCGCGGGGAGGCCAGCCCCCCGCACAACACAATGCCGGAGGAGAAACGGAACGGTCAGGCGGCGGCCTTGGCATTGCCGCCGCCGGCCAGGGCCAGCAGGGTCAGCTTCTCGTCCGTGTCTTTTTCTTCCTTGAGCGTTTCCAGCAGCAGCGGCACGGCCGCCTTGTAGCCCAGCTGTTTGGCCAGCGCGGCAATCGTGCCGTAGGAGGCGATTTCGTAATGCTCCACCTTCTGCGCGCCACCAATCAGTGCGGCATCGCGGACCGGGCCCTCCTCGATACTGTCGATCGCCTCTTTGCCTTCCTCGACCAGCCCCTCCATCGCGGCGCATTTGATGCGCTTGAGCCGGATCCCCAGCAGTTCCACCACCTGGTCGATGCGCTCGATCTGGCCCTGCGTCTCTTCCAGGTGCGTCGTGAAAGCGGCGGCCAGGTCGGGATTGGAGGCGGCGCGCGCGAGTCGGGGCAGCGCCTTGGTCAGCTGCTTCTCTGCACTGTAGATATCCGAGAGCTCGTGGATGAACAGGTCTTCTGCGGTCTTGATCGCCATGGAGGTACTGCCGTTGGGTTTGAGCATCCGACGCTAGGCGCGTGGGTGTTAGTCCAGCGCGCTTTGTTGTGAAGGCCCTCTGCACGCACCTTCAGGGCGCGTCCGGCCAGGCCTTGAGCAGCGGCAGCGGATCGTAGGCACCCTCGGCTCCGTAGATGCCCCAGTGCAGATGCGGCGGAGTGCCTTTGGCATTGCCGGTATCACCGACGTAGCCCAGGACGGTGCCCTGTTCGATGACATCGCCACGTGCCAGGCCCTCGCGCCAATCATCCAGATGCGCGTAGTAATAGCGCTCGCGCGCAGGGCCCATCACCCAGACCTGGCGACCGCCCAGGCCGCTTTCACGGATGTCGGCGACGATCCCCGGGGTGGCGCTGCGCACCTCGGTGCCGCGCTTGGCGAAAATGTCCACGCCGGCATGCGTGCGGTCGCGTCCACGCGGTGCGCCGAACGTGTCGGCGACCTGGCGTGCGGCCACGCCCGCCACGGGGACGGGCAGCGCGGTCGGTGCAGGCATCTGTGACAGGCGCCAGAGTGCCCGCGGTGATTCCGCGATCGGGCTGTTCCAGAGCACGCCGGCCACCACGATGCAGACGACAAGCACGAACAGCCGCAGCAACCCGCGCCGCAGGCGGCGTGCAGGGGAGGCGGCGGGCGGCGAAGCGCTCATGACACCGTCCTCCCGGTCTTGCGTGTACCCGTGCGCCCGGAGACATGCAGGTGCTCGGGCACATGCCAGCGCCATGGAAACTCGATCGCCTTGCTGATCCCGATCCGCGGCCCGACCACCGGTGCGACGGGGGGCGCCATCCCATCGGACACGATGCGGATGCCGCGGTCGTTACGGACCAGATCCGCGCCATCCAAGGCCTTGGTGATGCCCATCGCCTGCGACAGGCGGCCCGGGCCACTGGCCAGGTCGCGCTCGCGCTTGATCGCCGGACGCGCCTCGCGGATCAGCTCCAGCCCCGCCACCGGTTCCAGTGCGCGCAGCAGCACGCCCCAGCCTTGGCCGACGTCCCCACACACCGCGTTCGAGCCCCAGTGCATGCCGTAGCTGAAATAGACGTAGAGATGGCCGGCTTGGCCGAACATCGTGGCGGTGCGCGCGGTCATCCCGCGATAGGAGTGCGCTGCCGGATCCTGGTTACCCGCGTACGCCTCCACCTCCACGATCCGCCCGGCGCGACCGTCATCGCGCACCAGCAGCTTGTTCAGCAGTTCCGGCGCTACCTCGGCCGGGTGCCGCTGATAGAAACGCCGCGGCAGAACCTTCCACGTCTTCATGACCTTCCGCGCAATGGACGCACCTTGCCAGTGTGGAACCAGCGCTTACTGTGACGCGCCGCGGGTCAATGCGCGATCAACGCGCCGCCATCGTCACGCCACGCTCGCCCCACATTCGCGGCAGGTTGATCGAAACAGGGCAATCCTCGATGGCAGACACCGCCACCGCCAGCCACGCGCCATGCCCGCCAGAAAGCGCCTGAAAATCGCCACCTTCAACGTCAATGGTGTGCTGACACGGCTGCCGCATCTGCTGACGTGGCTGGCGCGCGAACAGCCCGATATCGTGGCACTGCAGGAACTCAAGGCCACCCAGGAGGCGTTTCCGGAGGCGGCGATCCGCGAGGCGGGGTACGGCTGCATCTGGCAGGGACAACGATCCTGGAACGGGGTCGCGCTGCTTGCGCGCGGCCAGGACCCGATCGAAAGCCGCCGCGGGTTGCCCGGTGACCCGAAAGACGACCAGAGCCGCTATCTGGAAGCGGCCGCGCATGGCGTGATCGTGGCGGGTCTGTATCTGCCCAATGGCAATCCGCAGCCGGGCCCGAAGTTCGATTACAAGCTGAAGTGGATGCAGCGGCTCCACAGGCACGCCAAAACGCTGGTCGCATTGCCGCATCCGGTCGCGCTGATCGGCGACTTCAACGTCGTGCCCACGGATGCGGATATCTACGATCCCAAATCGTGGCGCAAGGACGCGCTGCTGCAGCCCGAGGTCCGCCAGGCCTACCAGGCGCTGCTCGACCAAGGCTGGACCGACAGCCTGCGCGTGGTGCATGGCGATGCACAGATCTTCACGTTCTGGGACTACTTCCGTGAGCACTTCGCGCGCGACCGCGGGCTGCGCATCGACCATCTTCTGCTCAATCCCGTGCTCGCGCCCCGCCTGAAAGATGCGGGGGTGGACCGCTGGGTGCGGGCGCTGGAAAAACCCAGCGACCATGCGCCCACCTGGGTCGAGGTCGTGGCGCCACCCAAGCCCCGATAGCCGCAGCGGGATGTCGAAAACACCGCCGACGCGGTAGAGTCCTCGGGCAGGCCGTTTGCGAGGGTATTGCCATGCCATATCGGAGAAAGGACATCGCCCCGGGCGTCGGCGAGGGCAAGCGGCTGCCGGCCGGCCCGGAGACCCCGGTGTTCTGTCGGGCGCGTGAGTATCCCGCCGGCACGATCATCGCGTTGCATCACCATCCGGACCGGCACCAGCTGGTCTACGCCGAATCCGGCGTGCTGGTGGTGCAGGCCGGGGCAGGGCGCTGGGTGGTGCCCAGCACACGCGCGATCTGGATTCCCGCCGGCATGGGCCACAAGGTCAGCTGCATCGGCGCGGTCGGCATGCGCAGCCTGTACATCCTGCCGCAGGCGATCGCCCAGCCACCAGCCAGCGCCTCGACGGTCTCGGTCACGCCCTTGCTGGCCGCCCTGATCCATGCGGCGATGGACGTCCCGCCGCCGTATCAAGCCGATTCCCGCGACGGGCGGCTGATGCAGTTGATCCTGGATGAGCTGCAGCTGTTGCCGGTGCTGCCGCTGCATCTGCCGCAGCCGACCGACCCGCGGCTGCGCGCCATTGGGCAGCAGCTGGAATCCACGCCGGACGATCCCTCCACCCTGCAGGACTGGGCGCGCCGGCTGGGCGTGGACGTCAAGACCATCCAGCGCCTGTGCGCACGCGAGCTGGGCATGACCTTCGGGCAATGGCGCCAGCAGGCGCGTCTGCTGCGTGCGCTGGAGCAGCTGGCGCACGGCGAGAAGGTGATCGACGTGGCGCTCTCGCTGGGCTACGCCAGTCCGAGCGCCTTCACTGCCATGTTCAAGAAACGCTTCGGCCAGCTGCCGAGCCAGTTCTTCCATTGAGGCGCGTGGCTCAGCGCATCGTGGTCTTCGGCAGGAACGCTGTCGCCAGCCCCAGCAGCGGCAGATACGAGGTGAAGTGGTAGACCCACACGATGCCGTGCACGTCGGCCAGCTTGCCGAGCCCGGCCGCGCCGATGCCACCGATGCCGAACATCAAACCGAACATCAGGCCCGACACCATGCCGACACGGCCCGGTACCGCTTCCTGCGCGTACACCACCAAGGCCGCGAAGGCCGAGGACATCACCAGCCCGACGGCCACGGCCAACACGGCGGTGCCCATCAGGTTGGCGTAGGGCAGGGCGAGCGCGAACGGCGCAACACCGAGGAAGGAGATCCAGATCACCGCCTTGCGCCCGATCCGGTCTCCGACCGGGCCGCCGATGAAGGTGCCCAGCGCGACCGAGGCCAGGAAGATGAAGAGGTACATCTGGCTCTGCTGCACGCTCAGGCCAAAGCGCTCGATCAGGTAGAAGGTGAAGTAGTTGGTGAACGAGGCGATGTAGACGAATTTGGCGAACATCAACACCGCGATCACTGCGATGGCCTGGATCACCTTGCCGCGGCTCAACCCGACGCCGTGGCTCTTGGCCAGGCTCTTCATCTTTGCCTGGCCGTGCTGCACGGTCCAGCCGGTGACACGGAACAGCACGGTGATGGCCAACGCAGCCGCCAGCATGAACCATGCAATGGCACGCTGCCCGTGCGGGATCACGATCAAGGCCGCCAGCAGCGGCCCGATCGCCGAGCCGGTATTGCCACCGACCTGGAAGGTGGACTGCGCGGTGCCGAAGCGGCCGCCCGAGGCCATGCGCGCCACGCGCGAGGCTTCGGGATGGAAGGTGGCCGAACCGATGCCGACGATCGCCGCAGCAACCAGCAGCATTTCGTAGCGGGTCGCCACCGCCATCAGGGCGATGCCGACGAAGGAGGCGATCATGCCCGACGGCAGCAGGTACGGCAGCGGCCGTTTGTCGGTGTACATGCCCACCCACGGCTGCAACAGCGAGGCGGTGACCTGGTACACCAGGGCGATGATGCCGATCTGGCCGAAGGTGAGCGAAAACTCGCTCTTGAACATCGGATACACCGCCGGCAGCACGGCCTGGATCATGTCGTTGAGCAGGTGCGCGAAGGCGGCAGCGCCAACGATGCGGATCGCGAAACCCTGTTGGGGGGCCGGGGTGATCGGTTCGGTGGGGATGACGGGCGGGGCAGCGGTTTCAGTGGTCATGGGCCGGGATCAGGAGCGGGAGGGTGCCGATGCCTGGGTATCAGCGGCGTTGGCACCCGGAAGCGGACAGGCGACAAGCGTAGACCGCGACTCGGGCCCCGTCTCTCGCGATATGGGCGGTGGTCGTCGCAATCAGGGCAGGCCCTCCGAAAAGCAGGCGGTACGGTCCAGGTGGTCCCGCGACGCTGCATACTCCCTCCGACTGCCGGACGGCAGCCCAGCGGAAAGGAGGACAGGATGTTGCCGATCAGAACACTCATGGTGGTGCTGCTGCTCTTCAGCACCTCGAGCTGGGCCGGGGCGCCCATCGACCCTGCGCAGGCCGAGCAGATCTTCACTCGCTGGCTGGCGGCCTAAGTGGGCATCCTGCAGCTGGCCGAGGCTGGCAGGCTTTCGCTGGACGATACGGTTGCCAGCCACCTGGAGGACTACCCCAACCAGGCGGTAGCCACGGCAGTCACGATCCGCCAGCTGCTCAACCACACCAGCGGCCTGGGCGAGATTTTCGACGACGCGTTCGAGACCCGCAAAGCCTCCCTCAAGACACTGCGGACCCTGCCGCTGCGAGGCACGTCGGCGGGCGGCGGCTACAGCACCGCCCGGGATCTGCTCCGCTTCGCCGAAGCGCTGCGCGCTGGCAGGCTGATCCCGGCCGCGGCGGTGCAGGCAGCCACCTCGCCGCAGAACACCAAGGGCTGGTACGGCTACGGCTTCATGGTGAGTGGCGAGGACGAGCAGCGCCAGTATGGCCACGAGGGCGGGGCGCCCGGCGCGAATGCCGCGCTCATCGTGCTGCCCAGCCAGGGCGATGTGGTGATCGGGCTGAGCAATGTCGATCCCGATGCGATGGAGAACGTGGTCAACTTCGTCGGCAATCGCCTGCCGCTGTAACCGGCTCGGCTCAGCGCCAGCCCAGCAGTGCCGGCAGCGAAGACGCCAGCAACGCGATCCCGGAAACGGTGAGCAGGCTCAGCACGATCTGGCGGAAGCGCAGATCACTGATGCCGATGTACACACGGGTGCCGAGCAGGGTCGGGATCAACATGGCCGGCGCAACGATGGCGAACATCGGCAGCATGTCACGGGTGACGATGCCCGTCCCCACGTAGGTGCCCATGGTGACCAGCAGCATCGACAGGTTGAAGTTCTGCACGACGGAGCGCTGCACATCGCGCTCGTAGCCGCGCAGCGTGCACCACAGCGTCGGCAGCGTGCCGGTGAAGCCACCCAGTCCACCCATGATGCCGCCGGCGAACCCCACCACGCCATCCGCCGCGCGCCCGCCGGCGGTGACCCGCGGCAGCTGGCGTGACAGCAGCATGGCCGGACACCACAGCACCAGCAAGGTGCCCAGGATCGCCTTGAGCCAGTTCATGTCGAGCAGGGGCAGCAGGTAGACGCCCAGCGGGATGCCGGCCAACCCACCCAGAACGAAAGGCAGCAGGGTCTTCAGGTTGAAGCCGCGGCGCACGGTGAAGGCCGCCAGCAGCTGGCCGGTGAGGGCACCGAACACCGAGAGCGTCGCCGCGAGCCTGGGGTCCAGCACCCAGGCCCAGAAGGACAGCGCCACCAGCCCGAAGGCGAAGCCGGAAAGACCCTGCACAAAGCCGGCGACGATGGCGCCCAGCGCGACAACCAGGTAAATCGAATCCACTGCCGCTCCTTACTGCCTGCCGGCGAAGGCATCGGTGGCGCGCACCAGCGCATCTGCGGTCGCAGGTTCCGTTGCACTGTGGCCCGACACGACCATCTGCAGCGATGCTTCAGGCCAGGCGCAGGCCAGATCCCACGCGCTGCGCGCCGGGCAGATGATGTCGTAGCGGCCCTGCACGATCACCCCCGGCAGGTGCCGGATGCGGTCGATATCCCGCAGCAGCTGCCCAGGTTCGAGGAAGGCGTGGTTGCGGAAGTAGTGCGCCTCGATGCGCGCCTTGGCCAGCGTATGCAGCGGATCATCAGCGGACACCGCATCCACATCGTGATCCAGCGTGGCGGCGTGATCCTCCCACCCCAGCCAGGCCTGCGCCGCCGCGATGCGGGTCGCTTCGTCCGGGCCGTCCAGGCGCCGCCAGTAGGCGGCGATCATGTCGCCGCGCTCTTCTTCAGGGATGTATGCCTCGTAGCGCGCCCAGCGCTCCGGGAAGACCCAGCGCGCACCGCCGTCGGCTTCGGCGAACCAGCGGTTCTCCTCGGCGCGGCCGAGGTACACGCCGCGCACGATGACACCGGTTGCGCGTTCCGGATGTGCCTGGGCGTAGGCCAGTGCCAGCGTGGAGCCCCACGATCCCCCGAACACCAGCCAGCGGTCGATACCCAGCAGCTCGCGGATGAGCTCCACGTCCGCGACCAGGTGCTGCGTCGTGTTGTCGCGCAGCTCGCCGAATGGCGTGGAGCGGCCGCTGCCGCGCTGGTCGATCAATACGATGCGATAGCGCGCCGGGTCGAAGAAACGACGGTGCACCGGCGAGACGCCGGCACCCGGTCCGCCATGCAGGAACACCACCGGGATGCCGTCCGGAGTGCCGCACTCCTCCACGAACAGGGTGTGCAGGTCATCGACTGCCACCTGATGGGTAAGGAAGGGCGTGATCGATGGATATAGCGTGCGCATGGTGGCGTCCTGCAGAAAACTGACGCCACATGATACCGCCGCAGCGTTCAACTGCTGTCGCGCTGCACCCGCGTTCGGTACGCCGCCACATTGTCGCCGCGGATGCGCCGTTCCTGCGTGCCCGTCACCGTATCGACCTTGCGGTCTGAACCGGTGACGGGCTTGGCGTCGATCGCGGTGTCGCGCTCGAACGCGTGGGATTTGTCGGTGTTGCGGTAGTACCGGTACAGCGCCCAGTACAACGCCGTTGCACCGGCGGGGCCGGCGGCAAGCAGCCAGAGACCACTGTCATCGCTCATGAGGCAGCTACCAGGAAGAAAAGCACGAGGGCTTCGATGATGGTGCCGGTGGTGAGCGCGGCCAGCAGCAGCTTCCACTGCTGCACCGGCACGCTGCCCATGGTTTCACCGGTGCGGCCGTTCACCGCGATGTAGTGCAGCATGCCGCCATTGCGGCCGGGCTGGTGGTAGGAGTACAGCCACACCGGCAGGTACATCGACACCCAGCGGGTGCCATGCACGTCCACGCGTTCACGTTCCCAGCGTACGCCCCGATCGTAGCGGCGCACCGAGCCTTCCACCTGCGCGCGGGCGATCGACAGCAGCTGGTCTTCCAGCCGTGGGCGCAGCGTCTCGACATCGAGGTTGCGCTTCTCCGAAGTGAAACCGGCCAGGTAGGAGGCGTTCCACTTCAGCGCGTTCTTGGTATCGAACGGCAGGATCGCGTTGATGATGTTGTTGGTATTGCTCTGGGTATCCAGATTGCCGCGTTCGGCGGAGGACTCCAGGGTCAGGTCGTCCACGGTGAAATCGACCTGGCGGTCGACCTGGTACACGTCGGCGTCGTAGTAGGTCTGCTTGTTCTTTTCGGTGCCGCGCGTGTACTGCCGCGTCTGGATTTCACCCTTGCCCGAGACGCTGGCACTGACGTTGCTGTCCACGATCATGTAGGGCAGGTAGACGCCGGTGACGTTTTCCGGCGTGAACTGGTCCTTGAAGGCTTTCAGCGCGAACAGGCGCCGCTTGTCCACGAACTGCCGGATCCGCGCGACCGCGTCGTCCTTGCTGATGCGGAACGGCAGCACCGCATCGGGCACCGCGCCGTTGGCGATCTGTTCGTTGACCCCGAACACGTGGCGGCACCAGTGGCAGCGTGCGGTCATGGTGCTTTCGGTGTTGATGGTGACTTCCGCCCCGCAGCCGGTGCACTTGAAGCTCATCAGGCTGGCGGTGCCAGTGTCGATGTCGCGCGCACCGGACGCGACCACGGTACCGCGAAGCTCGCCGATCCCTTCGCCGAACCCGAACGCTTCCTCGACCCGGTCGCCGTGCCATTCGTGACGGCAGAACTGGCAGACCAGTACATCGGTGCCGAGCTTGAGCCGCACATCGCTGGAGCCGCAGTTCGGGCAGCGGTTGACGCCGTCTTTGAGCTCGGCCGCAGATGTGTCCAGCGCGGCCGGATCGGGCGCCAGCACTTCATCGCGGATGGGCTGGGGCAGGGTGGCCGGGTCGATCGGGAAACTGCCCGGCACCGGCGGCACCTCCCGGGGCGAGCCTGGGCCGGTGACCGGCGCCGCGGGCGAGGGCGAGGGCGAGGGCGGCAACGGTGGCGGACCCGCCGGGATCGGCGGTGGCATCTTGGGGTCGGACATGGTGTCGGTGCGCTCGGTGTCTTACAGCCCCAGCGCCTTGGCCTTGAGCTTGTCGTAGTCGTCCTGGGTGATCAGGCCGAGATCCAGCATCTCCTTGGCCTTCTTCAGCTTGGCGACCGGGTCGTCCGCGGCCGGGGCGACCGGCTGCTGCATCCCGCCAACCCCGAGCATGCCCGAGGCCATGCCGACGCCGACCAGGCCGGCGGCACCGCCGTTCTCGCCCGCCGACTGGATGCCCTGGGCCACGCTGGCCTGCAGGTTGGAGTTGCCGCGCGAGCCGGCCAGCGCATCGGCGCGCTGCACGGTCTTGAGCAGTTCACGCGTGTTGGCGTCGTACTCGATCGAGACGATGGCGGTCTTGACGATGGCCAGGCCGCGATCGGACTTCCACTGGTAGCCCTGCTCGACGGCAGCGGACAGGCTCTGCGCGAAGCCCAGCGAGTCCTGCTGCAGCTTGGTGATCCGGTTGCCCTTGCCCGGGTCGTTCGTATACAGGCTGAAGGCCGGGGCCAGCGAGCCCACCACCTCGTTGAACAGCTGGCTCGCGGCGGCGTTGTCCAGATCGGTGAAATCGAACACCTGGCCCGGCTGCAGGTAGCTGGCCGGCACGAAGTTCTTCACGAACAGGATCGGATCGACGATTTTCAGCGTGTACGAGCCGCGCGTGACCGCGCCGACCTGCGTGCCGAGGAAGCCATCGTCCCAGTAGATTTCGGACTGCGTGCCGAAGCGGTTGTCCGGCAGCTCTTTCAGCGAGACGAAGAATGCCGCCTGCTGCGACCCGGGCTGGCCGCCGAACTTGAAGCGTTCCCAGCTCTGCTTGATCAGCGGGCTGACGAAGCCGTCGCCGGCGAAGATCGACTGCGAGTTGGTATCGTCCGAGCGCCATTCATAACCACCCGGCTCGGCGACGAAGCCGGTGATCGCGCCGTCCTGGAACAGCAGCAGGCCGTACCCTTCGGGCACGACGATCCTGGAGCCGTTGGTGATGATGTTGGAGGAGGCGCTGGTGTTGGAGCCGCGCCCGGCATTGGTGCCGCGCGGGACCGCCGCGAACAGCGCTGCCGTGGAGGGCAGGCCCGTCGGCACGGTGTAGAAGTCCTTCCACTGGTCGGCCAGAACACCACCCACTGCACCTGCCACCGCCTGACGAAGACCCATGACCAACTCCCTGTGATTCGTGGCCGGGCACCGTGCCCGCCATGCTCGGCCGACTATATCAGCAGCCAACGCACCTGCATCCAGAACGCCGCTCTGCTCGTACAAGCGCTATGAACCCGAAGTCGCCGATCCCCCGGAAGTGGCCTACCATGGAGGCTGACCCGCCTGTTGCCAGGATGACGCCCTTCGAGGCCGCCCGGATGATTGCCGCTCCCGCTCAATCCACGACGGAGATCAAGACCTGGGCGCCGGAAATGGCGGCGGTGGCCGGCTCGCGCGACCGCGAGTGCTTCCTGCGCATCTACGACCACTTCATGCCGCGTCTGTGCCGCTACCTGGGTGGGTTGGGGGCGGCCGATGGCGTGGCCGAGGATCTTGCCCAGGAAGTGCTGCTCAAACTGTGGAACCGTGCCGACCTGTACGATCCGGCGCGCAGCAGCCTGGGCACGTGGCTGTACCGGGTGGCGCGCAACATGCATATCGACCGCGTGCGCCGGGAACATATCTGGGTGCATGCCCACGAGGTGGTCGAGCAGGCCGCCGAAGAGGCCGACGGGGGCGGCTCGCTGGCCGAACGCCATACCGAGCACGTCAGGCTCAAGCAGCGGCTGGACGAACTCTCCGCAACGCAGGCCCGTTTGATCCGGATGTCCTATTTCGAAGCCAAGACCCACGCCGAGATCGCCACCGAGCTGCATATGCCACTGGGCACCGTGAAATCCCATATCCGACGTGCATTTCTGCAATTGCAGTCGCTGATGGGAGAGTCGCGATGAATCCTCGTCATCACCTGGACCCGACCACCGTCCTGGGCTTTGCCACCGGGACGCTGGCGCCGGAAATGTCGGTGGTCGCCGCGGCGCACCTGGAAACCTGCGCCTACTGCCGGGAACAACTGCGCGCGGCCGAACGGGTCGGGGGACTGCTGCTGGAGCAGCAATTGCCGCCGCCCGGCGCGGAGGATCGCCAGGCCGCGCTTCGGCAGACCATGCTGACGCGCCTGGATGCCGCGCCAGTGGAGGATGGCATGCGTGGTCAGGCAGCGGTGCGCGTCGCGCCTGGGCACGACCCGGATCAACTGCCGGCGGCGCTGGCACCGCATTTCGGAACGTCCTACCGCTCGCTGAAATGGCGGTGGATGGCGCCGGGTGTCCACTGCATCCGCGCAGCGGCGCACCCGTCGTTGATCATGCTGAAGATCGCCCCGGGCAAATGCCTGCCCATGCACAGCCATGGCAGCAGCGAGCTGACCCAGATCCTTCGCGGTGCCTACGATGATTCACTGGGGCATTTCGCCCCCGGCGATGTGGCCGATCTGGACAGCCAGGTCGAGCATCAGCCGGTGACCACCCCCGGGGTGGCGTGCATCTGCGTTTCAGCGCTGGATGCGCCCCTGGTCTTCAGCGGATGGTTCGCGCGGAAGCTGCAGCAGGTGTTCAAACTCTGACCGGGCAGGCCGTGATCGCGGCCGCTTCGAACACCTGCATCACCAAGGCCGGGGACATCGGCCGGGCAAGCAGGTAGCCCTGGACTTCGTCGACCCCCATCGCAGCCAGCACCTCCACCTGCGCCTGATGCTCGACTCCCTCGGCCACGGTGAGGTAGCCCAGCTCATGCGCCAGATGATGGATGGCCGAGACCTTGGCGCGCGCCCGGGGATTGATGGCGATGCCATCGATCAACGATTTGTCCAGCTTCACGGTGTGGATGGGAAGGTCGGACAGATAGCTGAAATTGCTGTAGCCGCTGCCGAAGTCGTCGATCGCCACAGTGATGCCGGCCTGCGCCATCGCTGCGATATGGCCGATGGCCGGGGAGCCCGGACGCAGCCATTCGCCCTCGGTGATCTCCAGTTCGATCATCGAGAACGGCAGCGCCCTGTGCTCGAGTTTGCTGCGGATGTCGTGCCATGCCGAGGCGTTGGACAGATAACTGCTGGAGAGGTTGATCGAGACCGGAATATCCAGCCCGTGGGCGCGCCACGCCTGGACCTGATCGAGCGCGGTGTCGAGCACCCAGTTGGTCACCTCATCCATCAGGGCGGTCCGCTCGAAGACCGGAATGAACTCGCCCGGGCTGATCGACCCCAGGGTAGGGTGGGTCCAGCGGATCAGGGCTTCGGCCGAGACCGGGCGCCGGCCGTCCAGGGTGAAGCGGGGCTGGTAATCCAGGTGGAAGTCGCCGGCCTGCAGCCCGCGTTCGGCATCGGAGGCCAGGCGGTAGGCGCGGTGCATCTTTTCGTCGCGCTGTTCGGAGTACCAGCAGAACGGCCGACGTGCGTCGAACGCACCGTGCATGCTGACCAGCAGCCGCCGCAGCAGGTCGTGGCTGTCTTCTTCGCCCGGTTCGACGGCGCAGATGCCGGCATGGAAGCGTGGCGACATCGGCACTGCCGCGGCCATCAGCGGGCGCAGCATGCGCGTTCTCAATTCCAGGATCAGTGCCTCCACCTGGGCTGCGGCCGGCATCTCGACCACGAAGGCAAACCGCGTCACCCCCACGTGGTACACCGTGGCCACGCCCTCCAGCGCGGCACGCAGGCGGACGCCGGCGCGCCGGATCAAGGCCTCCAGCGGACGCAGGCCCAGCACCTGGCCCACCTGGTTGGCGCGTGGAATGTCGAGGATGTCCACCGCGACGGCGTAGGCCGTTCCTTCAGTGCAACGCGCCAGGATGCCGGGCAGATCCGCATGCAGCTGGTGCCGGCTCGGCAGGCCGCTGACCGGGTCCAGCCGACCGGACATCGCACGCAGCTCCAGCTGTGCGACCACCAGCTCGGCCAGGGTGGCCAGCTGATCCTGATCACCCTCGTCGAACATGCGCGGGCGTGTGTCCATGACGCACAGGGCACCGATGGCGACCCCGTTCTTTCCCACCAGCGGTGCGCCCGCGTAGAAGCGCAGATGCGGGCTGTCGGTGACCAGCGGGTTGTCGCGGAAGCGGGGGTCCTGGCGGAGATCCGGAACCACCAGCACGCCATCGGCGGTGACGGCGTGGGCGCAGATCGAGGCGCGGATGTCGGTCTGCGCCATGGGCAGGCCGATCCGGGAAAGGAAGCGCTGCTTCACATCCCCGAGGATCGAGACGAATGCCACCGGGGCATCGAAGGTGTAACCGGCCAGCGCGGTGAGCCTGTCCAGTGCAGGCAGGGACGCCAGACCGTCGACCTGCATGGCACTGAGGACCGCGCTGCGTTCGTCGCGTTGTGAGGTGGGGGGGCTCATCGTGATTCGACTGGGGGTGGAGGCCACGGCCGAAGCCGGAAAAGTGGGCCTCCTGTCCCTTGCCGCTCGAACCGGCGGCGTTCCTTCCAGGCTATACGTACGACACACGCAGCTGGATGCAGTTACCAGTCGGTGGGCGCGTAGTCCTTCAGGAACTGACCCCAGACGTGATCGCCGGTGTTGATGCCGTGGATGATCGGGTCGACGATGCGGGCGGCGCCGTCGACGATATCCAGCGGCGGATGGAAGCGCTCTTCCTTCACTTTCTTGGCCGCGATATCCGCCGGATCCTCGTCGGTCACCCAGCCGGTGTCGACGCTGTTCATGTGGATGCCGTCGTTCTGGTAATCCGCCGCCGAGGTGCGCGTCATCATGTTCAGCGCAGCCTTGGCCATGTTGGTGTGCGGGTGGCGGGTGGTCTTGAAGTTGCGGTAGAACTGCCCCTCCATCGCCGAAACGTTGACGATGTGCTTGTCACGCTCGGGCGTGCGCAGCATCAGCGGCTTCAGGCGCGCATTGATGATGAACGGTGCGATGGCGTTGACCAGCTGGGTTTCCAGCAGCTCCACCGAGGGCACTTCGGCCATCAGCATGCGCCAGGAGTTGCGCCCGCGCAGATCCACCTGCTGCAGGTCCTGGTCCAGGCGACCTTCCGGGAACAGATGCTGCTGCGCCACCAGCTCATCGTCCAGCAGCGGCACCTGCGACAGCTCGGCGGCACGGGTCAGGCCGTTGGCGGCATTGAAGTCGCGGCCCTGGACCACCGGCAGCGCGGCCGAGGCGGTGGTGCCGAGCAGTTCGGCGCTGCGCAGGCCTTCGTAATCGCCGATCAGCTTGCGCAGCGTGTCCGGCACCTCGTGCAGCGGCGCGGTTTCACCGGCCATCATGTGCGCATAGAACTGCGGCGGGCGGCGCACGGTCTGGCAGGCGTTGTTGATGATGAAGTCCAGGCGCGGGCGGGTGGCCAGCAATTCGCTGCAGAAGGCCTCCACGCTGGGGGTGTGGCGCAGGTCCAGGCCGTACACCTGCAGGCGGTGGCCCCATTCGGCGAAGTCGGGCTCTTCGGCGTAGCGCGCGGCCGAGTCACGCGGAAAGCGCGTGGTCACGATCAGCTCGGCGCCGGCGCGCAGCAGCTTGAGTCCGGCCTGGTAGCCGATCTTGACCCGGCCACCGGTCAGCAGCGCGACGCGCCCGCTCAGGTCGGCGGTTTCGGTGCGCTTGAAGAAGTTCAGCTCGGCACAGGCCGGGCACATCTGGTCGTAGAAATGGTGCAGCTGGGTGAACTTCTGCTTGCACACATAGCAGTGGCGCAGCTCCGGGGAATGCACCGGCTCCGGCGCGGCGGCGGCATGCTCGCCATTGGAGGCGTCATGCAGGCCGGCGGCATGGGGCGGGAAGTAATTCGGGGTGCTGAACACGGGCTTGCGGCGCAGGGCGCGGATGCCGGTCTGCTCCAGCAGGGCCTCGGCCTTGGCCACCTTTTCCTGGTGGCGCTGCTTGGCCTGCTGTTTCAGCTTCGCCCGCCGCGCCTTGGGCTCGGGGTGGTAGACCTTGGCCACCACCTGGTGCAGGCGGGTACGGTCGGCGTCGGGCAGCGTATCGAGCACGCTGCGGTCGGCTTCGATGGCCTCCAGCAGGTCCAGCGCGGCGCGCAGCCGGTCGGTCAGGGGCAGGTCGTCGTCGGCAAGGGGCAGGGCGGTGGTATTCAATTCGGGTCCGGGAAAAGCAGCAGGAAGACAGGCAGGCGGGCGCCGCGCGGTGGCCCCCGACGGGGCATGCGCCGGCAGGCCGGGGCAAACGATGGGCGGCTATTGTCCCTGATCCTGGGATTTGATGCTGAGGGGCGGCCGTCCTTGGCTCCACATCCGCTCCACACCGCGCCCCATAGAGTGGCCTCCACCCAATCGATGGCCCTTCCCCGTGAGCCTGCAGACCTCCGTGTCCCTTCCGCTTCCCCGGCGCCCGTTGCCGGACAGTTGCCACTTCGAGCTGCTGGATGTGAGCGCCCTGCAGGACCCGGGCAGCGGCCGTATCGTGCATCTGTACTCGATGGTGGCGCGGTGTCTGTCCTGTGAGGTGGTGTTCAACGCCCGGGAAGGGGAAGGATTCGTGAGCACCTCGGCGGCGCGCCTGCTGCGCTGCCCCACCGGCTGCGGCGAGCAGTCCCTGAAGGGGGCCGCATTGCGCCAGTGGCGTGCGGCGGGCGTGTGCGGCACCTGATCCGATCCGGGCAGCCGCATGAGCATGCGGACACGCCGTCGCAGGGTGCAGATCTGCCGGCCGATGAGCACGCCAGATAAGAACACCGTCCAGCCCTGATCGGGCACGAACGCCGCGCTCGCTCAGCCTGACGCGAGCGAGGCCTGCAACGCAGTGGCCAGTGCGGCGTCACCATTCACCAGTTCGGTCCACTTCAGGGTGAGGCCATTCCGTTTTCCTTTCGGCACCAGCTTCAGGCCGTCGGGATCGATGGTCAGCGTGTATGCCTGGTCGCCGATCTGGACCTCCCGGCGCACCGGTTTATCGAGTGGGGTCATGGGGGATCACGGCTTCGGCGGGGATTCGCGCTTCGGCTCCGCGCTGGTCCCGGTGCCGTGCCCGGAGTCCTGCGCCTCGGAGGCGGCCGTTCCACTACCGCCACCGGGCACGTTGCGCGACGTATCGTTCGCGGCCGGGGCGGTGGCAGGCTGCTCGATCGTATCGGCGTGCTTGCCTTGATCAGTGTGCTCGGCCTGGCTGCAGGCAGACAGCGCCATCGTGGCAAGGGCGGTGAGCAACAAGGTGCGCATGACGATTCTCCGGGAGGGATACCACTCCGGTTTGTAACGCCGAGGCTGTTGCTGATCCGTGATCACCTCGTTGATCACTCTGTGACGACAGCGGCATGGAGTACCCTTGCCGCCGTCGATGCTTAGCCGTTCCGTGGTCTGCGGGCGGGGAGCCGGCGTGTTACGGAGCAGAGTAGACATCATGAGTATTCCCGAGGGAGTGGACGAGAACCGGCACAGGCATGGCCTCACACGAAGAGGCTTCCTTCTTGCGGTTGGTTCGGTTTCGCTGCTCGCGGCCTGTCGTGATAAAGCGCCTGCGGTGGCAACGCCCGCCGCAGCAGCGCCGGCGGCCAGGACCGATACCGCCTTCCTCTCGCTGTCCCGCGCCCTGACCGACAAGAACGACCTCGACCCGGCCACGGCCGAACGGATCGAAAAGGCGTTTGCCACCCTGCAGCCCGACCTGCATGCGCAGTTTCCTGCCCTGGTCACGCTGGCCGGGCAGGTGAGCGGTGCCACGGCGTTGGTCGCCGCTGCCGGCGAGGCCCAGCCCGCGGCCCTTGCCATCATCACTGCCTGGTATACCGGCACGGTGGGCAAAGGGGTCCATGCCGTGACCGTGTCCTATCGCGATGCGCTGATGCAGCGCTGCGTGGACGATGGCCTTTCGCCACCGACCTATGTCCAGGGCGGACCCGCCTGGTGGACCGCTGAGCCGCCGGCCCCGATTCGAGCCCACGCATAAGGCTGCGCGGTTCTCTTTTCCCTGTTACTGATCTGGAATCCCTCTCATGAAAGCTCCGGTTTTCCGTGATGGCGACGTCGACGCCGACGTCGTGATCGTCGGCTCGGGCGTCGTCGGTGCATTGATCGCCCACCAGCTGGTGCGCGCCGGCAAATCGGTCCTGGTCCTCGAGGCCGGGCCCCGCTTGAACCGCTCCGATGTGGTCGAGAACTGGCGCAACGTCAGTTTCGAGCGCCGTATCGGCAGCGACTTCCAGGGGCCATTTCCGCAATCGAAATTCGCGACGGCGCCGCTGTATTTCCCCGCCAACGACTACGTCGGGCTGACCGGGCCCGATGCCAGCAGCTTCCATCAGGGCTTCATCAAGGCCGTCGGCGGCACCACCTGGCACTGGGCGGCGTCGTGCTGGCGCCATCTCCCGGTCGACTTCAAGATGCAATCGGCCTATGGCGTCGGTCGCGATTGGCCGATCAGTTACGAGGACATCGAGCCGTACTACTGCCGTGCCGAGGAGGCCATGGGCGTGTCCGGGCCGAACGACCCGGCGCAGCAGAGTCCCTCGGAGCGCTCGAAGCCCTACCTGGCCGACATGATTCCGTGGGGCAACGGCGACAAGGTGTTCGCCGAGGTGGTCAATCCGCACGGCTACAACCTGGTGCCGATTCCGCAGGGGCGCATGATCAAGCCGTGGAATGACCGGCCTGCCTGCTGCGGCAACAACAACTGCCAGCCGATCTGCCCGATCGGGGCGATGTACAACGGCGTGCATACCGTCCAGGCCGCCGAGGCGCTGGGCGCCAAGGTATTGGCCGAATCGGTGGCGTACAGGATCGATACCGACGACCAGAACCGGGTCACCGCGATCCACTGGTATGACAGCGACAAGGTGAGCCACAAGGCCACCGGCCGCAGTTTCGTGATCGCCTGCAACGCGCTGGAAACACCGCGCCTGTTGCTGCTGGCCGCGAACGAACAGAACCCGAACGGCATTGCCAATTCCTCCGACCAGGTCGGCCGCAACATGCTGGACCACTCCGGCTTCCACTGCTCCTTCATTGCCGACCGGCCGATCTGGCTGGGACGTGGTCCGGCGCAGTCCAGCTGCATGGTCGGGCCTCGCGACGGGGCGTTCCGCTCGGAGTACTCGGCGACCAAGATCATCCTCAACAACATCAGCCGCGTGGCGATCGCCACCGACCAGGCCTTGAAGATGGGGCTGGCCGGTGAGGCCCTGGATGCGGAAATCCGCCGCCGTTCTATCTACGGGGTGGACCTGTCGATCAGCCTGGAGCCGCTGCCGGATCCGAGCAACCGCCTGACGCTCTCCAAAACCCGCGTCGATGGTCATGGTCTGGCCTGCCCGGACATCCATTACTCGCTGGGCGATTACGCGCGCAAGGGCTACGACAAGTCCTGCGAGCAGCTGCGGCACATCGGCAAGCTCTTCAATGCCGAAGAGTTCGTCATCACCACGGCGCTCAACGCCAACAACCACATCATGGGCTCGACCATCATGGGTGCCGACCCCCGGGATTCCGTGGTCGACGGCGACTGCCGCGCGCATGACCACCCGAACCTGTGGCTGCCGGGTGGCAGCGCGATGGTCTCGGCCAGCGTCGTCAACAGCACCCTGACCATGGCTGCGCTGGCGCTGCGCGCGGCCGATGCGATCGAGCGTGCCGCATGAAGACCTTCCTCCTTATCGCGTTCGGCCTGCTGGCCGGTGGCAGCCAGGTTGCACGCGCCGACGAGACGGTCGAGCGCGGTCGCTACCTGTCCGTGGCCGCCGATTGTGTGGCCTGCCATACCAGCCCGAAGCAGGGCAAGCCGTACGCGGGCGGTTATGCGATCGCCTCGCCACTGGGCGAGATATGGGCCAGCAATATCACCCCGTCCAAGAGCCATGGCATCGGCAACTACACGGAAGGCGATTTCGCCAAGGCGGTGCGCGAGGGCGTGCGCAAGGACGGCGCGCATCTGTATCCGGCGATGCCCTACACCTCGTACGCGAAACTGACCGACGAGGACATCCACGCGCTGTACGTCTATTTCATGCAGGCCGTCGCGCCGGTCGATGAAGAGGCGCAGACCACCGAGCTGCCGTTCCCCTTCAGCGTCCGCTCGTCGATGGCGGTGTGGAATCTGCTGTTCCTGGACAAGACGCCCTTCAAACCTGATCCGGCGCAGAGCGCGCAGTGGAATCGCGGCGCCTATCTGGTGGAAGGGCTGGCGCACTGCTCCAGCTGCCACAGCCCGCGCGGGTTGATGATGCAGGAAGTGGGTGGCAAAGCCTTCGCCGGCGGTTCGTTGGGTGACTGGTATGCCCCCAACATCACCTCCCATCCGATCAGCGGCATCGGCGGCTGGAGCGATGACGAACTGGCCCGATACCTCAAGACCGGCCGGGTGGAGGGCAAGGGACAGGCCGGCGGCGGCATGGCCGAAGCGGTGACCAACAGCCTCTCCAAGCTGCGCGATGAAGACATCAGCGCCATCGTGACCTACCTGCGGACCGTGCCTGCGGTGGCCGACAAGGACGCCACCCGTGCCGCCTTCGCCTGGGGCGATGCCGCCAAGGCGCCCGGTGAGCAGCCGGTGCGCGGCACGGACGCGCCGATCACCTCCGGTGCGGTGCTGTATTCCGGCCTGTGCGCCAGCTGCCACGGGCCTCAGGGCGAGGGCAGCAAGGACGGCTATTACCCGTCGCTGGTGCACAACAGCACCGTCGGCATGACCCGGCCCCAGAACCTGGTGGCCACCATCATCGGCGGCATCGACCGCGAGGTGGATGGCCAGCATGTGGTGATGCCGCATTTCTCCGAGGGCTCTTACGTCCAGGCGTTGAGCGATGCCGATATCGCCGCCGTTGCGACGTATGTACGGACCAACTTCGGCCCCGGTGATCAGGTGACGGAGGCGCAGGTCGCGCTGATCCGCGACGGCGGTGAGAAGCCCTTGCTGGCGAAGATCGCACGCCTGTGGCTGCCGCTGCTCATTCTCGGGCTTGCGGCGTTCGTGGTGGTGATCGCGATGGTGCGACGCGCCTGGAAGAAACGCAGGCTGCGGAGGGCCTCAGCATGAAATACACCCCCTGTCTGATCACCCTTGGTCTGTTGGCGGCCGCGACCAGCATGCCGGCCTGGGCGGCCGACGCCGAGGCGCCCAAGCCGAAACCGGTGGATACCATCGCCCAGACACCGCTGAGCGCGGCGTGGGCGGCCCGGATATGGCTGCAGGACCGCGGTGTGACCCCGAGCGCCCGGATCGTGGTCGCCACAGGCGTCAACAGCGACGGCTACAAAGGTACTGGCTGGTCCACCGCCGAGCACGTCGACATCGGCGCGATGATCGACACCGGCAAGGCCTTCGGTGTGGACGGCACGATGCGCGTGGTCTTGTCCGACCGCTTCGGCAACGCGGTCAACGACCGCTCCACCGGCTCCTACGTGCAGAACCAGGCCTTCTACGGGCAGGGCCAGAACCTGCGTTTCAATGAACTCTCTTACGAGCGCTGGCTGCTGGACAAGCGCTTGAGCCTGAAGGGCGGCTTCTACTCGATGGGCAACGACTTCGGTGGTCTGCCCTATACCTGCAATTTCAACAACAACGGCCAGTGCGGCCACCCGCTGGGGCCGATCTACAGTTCCGGCTGGCTCGACAACCCGACCGGCCAGTGGGGCCTTCGGGTGAAATGGGCCGACCCTTCCGGCTGGTACGCGCAGACCGGCATCTATGACGTCGTGCCGATGCGCAAGCAGGCCGGCAGCGGCTTCCGGGTGTCCGACCGTGGCAAGACCGGTCTGTTCCTGCCTGTCGAAGTGGGCTACAGCCACGGCAACACCGGCGCGCATTACGGCGGCACCTACAAGGTGGGCTACTACCTGGACACCTCCAACGCCGACGATATCGGCAATCCGGCGGCGCCACGTGCCTCCCATCGCAGCGGCTCCTACATCCAGCTGGCGCAGCGCGTGCTCAAACCCGAAGGCGACACCGTGCGCGGGGTGTCGGTGTTCGGCGTGGCCACGCGCGCGGATGCCAGGACCGGCCTGATGCGTTACTCGTGGGAGGCCGGCCTGAGTTGGCGCGGTGTCGTGGCCTCGCGCGAAGACGACGTGCTCAGTCTCGCCTGGACCCGGCTGGACATCTCCGACCGCCTCGCCCAGTACCAGCGCATTACCGGCAAGGACGTGCAGAGCAACGAGCAGTTCGTCGAGCTGAACTACGGCGTGCAGGTCACCCCGTGGCTGATCCTGCGGCCCGCGGTGCAGTATGTCGCGCGGCCGGGTGCGTATGACAGCCGCCCGGACAGCTGGGTGTTCACGCTGCAGGCGCAGGCGACGCTGTGAGGGCGGAGGCAGGGCGCCCGTAATGCAGGCGCTCTGTCCGGGACCATGCGACCGTACGGTGGTGCGGTCGCGACGCTGCGTCGTCGCTGGGGCTCTAGGCCTGCTGTGCGTTGCCCGTTGACCCCGGTCCTGTGGCCAGCGCTTCTGCCACCCGTTGCTGCAACACGCGGATGTCGAAGGGCTTGGACACGAACGGCACCCGTTGATGGGCGCGTGGCACTATCTGGTGATAGACCGCGGAGGCGAACAGGAAGGGGGTGCCCGTGGCGGCCAGTCGGTCGGCCACGGGGAAGACCGATCCGTCGCGAAGCTCCACGTCGAGGATGGCCGCATCGAATCGTTGGCCGGTGAGGGCGCTGAGCGCATCCGTCACGGAATCAGCGGTGACCGCCGTATGACCTGCCTCCTGCAGCACTTCGATGAACAACCGGGAGAGCTCGGCGTCGTCTTCAACAACCAGTACGGTACGGCCTGTAGGTACAACAGTGGAACGGTTCATGGGGGTGGGACAGAAGAAGAGGCCTCCATGGTGTGTCTGCACGCGTCAAGGACGAGGGAAGGGCCGTTGCCTGTCCGTTGACACGCGCCGGCCGGCAGCCGCCGCCGCGGCCGCCGGAGGCGTAAAATGGCCAGCCGCTGACGCTGACGAGTTCCCTCCCCATGCCCTATGCGACCCGTGACGCGATCCAGCGGCTGCGCGAGCAGATTCCTTCGTTCCGCTGCGTGGTGGGGTGCCACGACTGCTGTGGGCCGGTCACCGCCTCCAGCGAGGAAGTGGCCCGCCTGCCGCTCAAGAGCGATGCCGAGCATGCCGCCGCCCTGGAAGCGCTGAGTTGCCCGTACCTGGGCGCCAATGGCTGCGAGGTCTACGAAGAGCGGCCGTTGATATGCCGCATGTTCGGGACCACGCCTACGCTGCGCTGCCCGAACGGCCAGCGACCGGTCTACATGCTGGATGAAAGCGTGGAAGCCGAGATCCACCAGTTTCTGCGCAGCACCCGCCAGGTTCTCATCTGACGGGCACTGTGGCTGTGCGGGACGCCCTCAGCTCGACCTGCGGGCGCCCAGACGCCAGACGGCGAGGCCCCCGTACAGCGCCAGCAGCGCCGCCAGCGTCCATATTTCGTGGCTGACTTCGCTGAGGCTGGCATCCATCTGGTTCAAGCGCACCATCAGGTTGATGCCGGGCGTGGTGGGCAGCAGGTGCGCCAGCGCGACCAGTGCCGGCGGTGAGGTGACCGCCGGCCAGGACAGATTGGCCAGGAAGAACAACGGGATCGAGCAGGCGATGACGACCTGGAACGCACGCTCGCGGGTGGCGAAAAAGCTGCCCACGAACAGGCCGAACGCCACCGTGGCTGCGATGAACAAGGTGCCGCCAAGCAGCTGCCCGAGCGGATTGCCACCGCGCGGATAGTCCTGCACCCACGCGGTGAACCCGGCGTAGTAGAGCAGGCCGAGCAGGCCGATCGCACCGAAGCCGACGGCCATCCCGGCCAGCGTGGGCAGGTCGAAACGCAGCCGCCGGCCCAGCGCCAGCCGCCGCGCGCCGAGCAGCACGCCGATGCCCATGAGCAGGGTCTGGTGCACGATCAGTTCGGCCACGCCGGGAACGATCGCGCTGCCATAGCCTTCCTGGGTGTTGAACAGCGGCCGCTGCACCAGGGTGATCGGCGGTGCCTGCGGCGCGCCCATGAAGGCTGCCTGGGACACCGCCGCTTCCCGGGCGAACGCGGTCAGGGCATCGGCCACGCCGCCAAGCACCCAGCTGGCGCGGCCCAGGTAGGCGCCGTTGCCCATCAGCACCAGATACCCGTTGCCCCCACGCAGGATGTCGCGCTCGAGGTTGGCGGGGATCAGCAGGATGCCTTCGGCCCGGCCGGCTTCCATTTCATCCCGGGCCTGGTCGACGCTGGCCGGCTGGTCGACGATGCGCACCGTGCGCAGCGCATCCACGCGACGCAGCAGTTCCCGGCTGGTCGCGCTCTGGTCGTGATCGACCACCACGATGGGCAGGTTGGTCGCCACCTGGTGGCGGTAGGCGGCCGGGTAGAAGAACGAGTACAGCACCACCGCGCCCACCATCAGCACGACTGCGTAGCGGTCGGTGAGGACCGTGCGCAGGGTCAGGCGCAGGCTGGTGCCGAAGCGGCTCATGCGCTGGCTCCGGAGGCCGCGGCGGGCGTACCCGGATCGGCAGCCCGCGCGGCGGCGATCAAGCGCCACCCCCCGATGCCGCCCGCCACCAGCACCATCAGCAGCAGGGTACCCAGCGGCCACAGGGAAATACTCCACGGGGCGCCGACGAACTGCTGCTGGGTCTGCAGTTTGACGTAGGCGGTCAGGGGCAGCAGCGCGTTCCAGATACGGGTGAACAATGGCGCATCCACCACCGGGAACGTCGCCCCGGAAAATGCCAAGGCAGTCCCGATGCTCAGGCCGATCGCGGAGAGCGCGCTGCCCATGTCGCGGGTGAGCCCCACGAACAGCAGCGCCACCGCCGCGCAGGCCAGATAGAACAGCGGCTGGCCCAGCATCAGCAACAATGTGCTGCCGGCGATGCCGTCGCCACGGACCCGCGCGAGGTAGAGCACACCGAGCGCCCCATACGCCGAAAACAGCACGACATAGGGCGCGATCTTGCCGACGATGGCCGACCACGGGGCGTCGCCGAGCCACGCGCGAAGGTGCCCGTCGCGCACTTCGCGGCCCAGGCTGGCCGCAACCGCCAACGCCAACCCCAGCGACAGGACAGCCGGGAGCAGCAGCGGCAGCAGGAACAGCTCATAGCTGCGTGCCGGGTTGTGCAGGATGTCCGACTGCACCGCGATCGGCGGCGCGCGCAGCTTGGCCGGGCCCACCTGCTTGGCGATGCGCCCGCCCAGCAGGCGCGCATTCCAGGCGCTGACGGCTTCAACGATGTCGCGCACGGCGGACTGGCCAGTGGTGAGGTAGGTGGCGTTGTAGTACGCGAACACCGTGCCCTGTTCGCCACGCAGGGCGTTGCGGGTCGCATCGCGCGGCACCAGTACGACGGCGAACACGTCCAGCCGCCGCAGCTGCGACTGCGCATCGGCCAGACTGATCGGCTGGCTGGCCACGCGCACCCCGGGGCTTGCATCGAGCATCCGGGCCAGCTGCCGGCTCTCGGCGCTGCGGTCCAGATCGACGACGGCGATCGGGATATCGCGCATCACCGAGGCCGCGAACAGCCAGGCCATCACGCCCAGCATCAGCGCTGGCAGCAGGGTGACCAGCAGCAGATCGGCACGATCCTGACGCAGGTGCTGCAGCTCGCGCTGCAGCGAGGCGGTGATGCCCGCCCACGCCCGGCGGTTCATCCCTGCGGCCACGCGAACAGCACGCTCATCCCCGGCCGGAAACCTTCGATGGGGGCGACCGGGCGCAGCCGGATCTCGAAGCTGCGCACGTCATAGCCGGACGACTGCCGGGTGGCGCGCCAAGTGGCGTAGTCGCCCGCCGGATTGATGAAATACACCTCGAAGTCGGCGTTGCGGTCCAGCGCGGGAACGCTGCCGTGCAGGCGGCTGCCCACCTTCAGGCCGCGCATCTGCGACTCGCGCAGGTTCACCGAAACCCACATGTGGTCGATGTCGACCAGGGTGAAGACCGGGTAGCCGGCCGGCACCAGCTCGCCGATATCGGACATGCGCTTGTTGATCTCGCCGGCCACCGGCGCGCGGCCGTTGACCTCTTCGCGGGCAGCGTTGACCTCGGCCACCGCGCCCTGCGCCTGGCGGACCTGGCCCTGCGCGGCGCGCTTGTCCTGGTCACGGGCGCCGGCCAGCGCCTGGTCGTACTGCGCCCGTGCGGCATTGGAGAGCTCGCGCGAACTGCGCGCCTGCGCCAACGCTTCATCGCGCTTCTGCCGGGTCATGACCCCTTCGTTGAACAGGTTCTGCACGCGCTGATAGGTCGCCTCGGCCAGGGTGGCACCGGCTTCGGCACGCTTCCAGTTGGCCTGCGCAGCGCGGATATCCTCGCTGCGTGCACCTTCGTCGGCCTTGTCGGCCACGGCACGCGCCGCTTCCAGTGCACCGTGCGCCTGCTCTTCCTTGGCCGCCACTTCCGGACTGTCGAGCACGAACAGCACCTGGCCGGCCTTGACCCGGTCGCCTTCGCGCACCTTCAGCTCGGCAAGACGCGCGGTGATCTTCGCGGCTACGTTGATGGTGTCGGCATCGGCCATGCCCTGCAGCTGCTCGGCCGGGGTGCGCCAGGCCAGCCAGAGGCCGACCACCACGACGACCACCAGGGCCAGGCCAATGAGGATGCCCGCCTTGCGCTTCTTCGGCGGCGGCGCGTCGGCGGCGGCCTGCAATGTGTCATTCATGCGCGATCACCTCGTCGCCCCGGCGGCGGAATTCTTCGTATCGGTCCATCTGTCCACTGATCTCCAGCAGCTGTGCCAGCGCTACGTCGTATTGATAGGCGGCCTGCGCGCGTTCCACCTGCGCGCCCCCCAACCCCAGCCGTGCATCGATCACGTCCAGCGAGGTCGCCTGGCCTTCGCGGAACGCCAGCTCCTGAAGGCGCAGGTTCTCACGGTTCTGTTCGATGCTGCTGTCCAGCAACAGGAACTGCTGGCGGGCGGTGTCCAGTTCGTACCAGGCCTTGCGAACGCCCAGCGTCACCTGGTTCTCGGCCTCGCGAAGGCCGGCTTCAGCCTGCTCCTGCTGCGCGCGGGCGGCGCTGATCTGGGCCGGGCGCGAGCTGGGCGAGAGGAAGGTGTACTTCAGGCCGATGCCGAACGCCCAGTCCGGATCGGTCAGCATCTCGTCGCGACGGCGGAAATCGTACTGGCCGAACAGGAACACGGTGGGTTTGAGCTTGGCCTGCTGCACGCGCACGCCTTGTTCGGCCTGCGCCACCAGGGCGCGCAGCCGGGCGATCTGCGGCTGCCGGGCCTGGGCCTCGCGTTCGAAAGTGGGCAGTGCACCGATCGGCGCGCGATGCACGAACAGCGGCGACACCGGGCGGACCTCGCCGCCACTGCGGAGCAGGGTGGCCAGCGCTGCCTTCAGGGTCTGCAGATCGTTGAGCGACTTCTGGTAATCGCGCTCGGCCTTGTCGCGGGCCACGTTGGCCTGCAGGCGCTGGGCGCGGGTGGCAAAGCCCTCGCGCTCAAGCTTCAAGGCGTCGTCGAGGTGGCGCTGCAGACCATCGCGGACATCCCGCCGCACATCGACGGCCTGCTCGGCAAGGCCCTGACCAAAATAGGCCTGGGCCAGCTGCACGCTCAGCGATTGCCGCTGCGACTCGCGCTCGGCACTGGCCTGGTCGGTCGCGCCGGCCGCCGCCTGCTGCGCCGCCGGGATCAGCCCGCCGGTATACAGCGGCAGCACCGCGGTCACCACCGGGCGGGTACGCCAGTCGCGCTCGGTGAACTGCAGCGGCGAATCGATACCGAAGGCTTCGGCAACCGGGGCCAGCGAACCCAAGGGAAGGGTGAGGGTCTTCTGGAACTGCAGGCGGCGCACTTCACCGGTGATTTCCGGCAACCGCAACAGGCGGGTGGCATCCTGCAGGTCCTGTTTGTTGCGCACCGACGCATCGGCGGCGGCCAGCGCATCGGAGACCTGCTCCAGCCGCTGCTGGGACTGCTGCCAGTCCAGCGCGGGGATAGCGGCGGCGCCCGGGGCGGGCTGGGCGATGGCCTGAGCACTGAAAAACAGCAGGGAGAGACTGGAAAGTCCTTTTAACGCGCGCGTTGGCGGCCAATGCCGGCTCACGAGGGGGCAGCTCCGTGGGGTGTGACGGCAAGAGGGTAGTGTGCGTCGCGTGAAGTGCGGGTCTTCACAACGGTGACCGTGGGAACCCGGACAGTGGCGCAGTGCACATTGACAATTCTCCTATCAGGACGTTTATATCCCATTCGGGATGATTGTCTGCCGCATCGGGTGGTCCTCCCTCGAACGCCGCGCGAACCGGAACCGCGGGGCGATACGCGCTTCAGTACGCCCTTCAAGAGAGCACGACATGACAGCAGTAAAGGGTTGGCGGCGGTTTTGGCGATGGGTGAAGTGGATCCTGCTGGGTCTGTTGGCGCTCGTGATTCTCCTCACCCTGGTGGGCCTCGTGTACGAGGCGCTGGCGCGCCGGAACGCGGCAGACGCGCACCCGCTGCGCGGCGAGATGGTCGACATCGGCGGGCGGCAGATGCATATCGAGTGCCGGGGCAGCGGCTCGCCGACGGTGATCTTCGAATCCGGCCTGGGCACGGGCGGCACCCTCGACTGGACCCGCGTGCACGACCGGATCGCCCGCTTTACCCGTGCCTGCGCCTACGACCGTGCCGGCATCATGCGCAGCGACGCAAAGGATTCCCCGCAGCGTGCATCGGCCGTGGCTGATGATCTGCATGCGTTGTTGAAGGGCGCCGGCATCACCGATCCGCTGGTGCTGGTCGGCCATTCGATCGGCGGCCCGTACACCCGGACCTATGTGGGTCGCTACGGCGATCAGGTCGCCGGGCTGGTGATGGTCGACCCCTCGCATCCAGATCAGATCGCCCGCCTTGGCAGCGTGGTCAGCATCAACGTCCACCCGAAGAAGGTGTCGCTGTTGATGCATACCGCCACGGCACTGTCGCGGACCGGCCTGGTGCGCTTCCTGTTCTCGCGCGCCGATCATGGTCCCCGCCCCGAGGATGAGGCGGCGGAGATCACCGCCTTCTCCAGTGCCTCGGTCAAGGGCGCGACCGCTGAAGTGGATGGTTTCGACAGCACCATGGACGATGCCCGCGCGGTCACCTCGTTTGGCGATCGCCCGGTGATCGTGCTGACCGCGCTGAAGCCGTTCAAGCCCGAGGAGCTGGAAAAGATGGGCCTGACCGCGGAGGAGGGCGCCCGGTTCAAGCAGGAATGGCGCACCTTGCATGCCGAGCAGGCCGCCATGTCCAGCCGCGGGCAGCAACAGATCGTGAGCGACGCCGGCCATTACATCCAGATCGATCAGCCGGATCGGGTGGTGGACGCGGTTCGTGAGGTCGTGGATGACGTGCGTGCAGACGCGCGTACCGACAAGGAGATGAAATGATGAAGCGCACTCTGCTCTGGGCCGGTGTGTCGATGCTGTTCGCCGCCCATGCGGCCGCCGCCGACTATGACCTGGTGATCCGTGGTGGCCGCGTACTGGACGGTGCCGGCAACCCCTGGGTCCGTGCCGATGTGGCGGTCAAGGACGGGCGGGTGGCACGGGTCGGCCAGGTGCCGGGGACCGGCACCCGCGAGATCGACGCGCGCGGGCGTTATGTGTCGCCGGGCTTCATCGACATGATGGACCAGTCCGGCGCGGCGCTGCTCAAGGATGGCGCCGCGGAGAACAAGCTCCGCATGGGCGTGACCACGCTGATCGGCGGCGAGGGCGGACCGCCGGTGCCTGCGGCGGGTATGCCGGGATACTTCAAGCAGCTGGAGACGCAGGGCATCGCGGTCAACTTCGGCACCTACTACTCCTCTACCCAGGCCCGCGTGCATGTCATGGGCGATGCCGCCGGTGCCCCGACCCGCAAGCAGCTGGATGCCATGGGTGAGCAGGTCAAGATCGCGATGGAGGCCGGTGCGTTCGGTATCTCCAGCGCGTTGATCTATGCGCCCAGCAGCTTCCAGAGCACCTCGGATCTCATTTCGCTGGCCAAGGTGGCCGCGCAATGCGATGGCTTCTACGCCACCCATATGCGGGACGAAAGCGAGGGCGTGGTCAAGGCGATCGAAGAAGCGATCGAGATCGGTGAAAAGGGCGGCGTGAAGGTGGAGATCTTCCACCTGAAGGCGGCCTATGCACCGGAGTGGGGCAAGCTGATGCCGCAGGCGCTGGCCACGATCAATGCGGCGCGCGACCGCGGTGTCGATGTCGCCGCGGATCTGTACCCATATACCGCCGGCGGCACCGGGCTGGAGATCATCGCGCCGAGCTGGGTCTGGGCCGATGGGCTCGAGAAGGGCATCGAGCGCGTGCGCGATCCGAAGGTACGCGAACGCATGAAGAAGGAAGTCGCCGCTGGATCGATGCCCGGCTGGTCGAACCTGGTGCACGCCTCGGGCGGTTTCCAGAACGTGCGCCTGGCCAACAGCTTCAGTGACAAGTACCGGCGCTTCCACGGCAGGACGCTGGCCGAGATCGGTGCCGAACTGAATCTGGACCCGGCCGATGCGGCCTGGGATATCGCGCTCGAAGGGCTGCCCAACCGCGCGGTCGCGCTCTATTTCATGATCAGCGAGCAGGACGTACAGCTCGCGCTGCGCCAGCCCTGGGTCAGCATCGGCAGTGATGCCGCGGCGGCGGTGAACTACGGCAGCGAGGGTGCCATCGGCCTGCCGCACCCGCGCGCCTACGGCACCTTCCCGCGGATCATCGCCGAGTATGTGAAGCGGAACCAGGTGCTGACGCTGGAGGATGCCGTCCGAAAAATGACCGGCTGGCCCGCGCAGCGGATGGGCTTGAGCGACCGCGGGCTGATCCGTGAGGGCATGCGCGCGGACATCGTGCTGTTCGATCTGGACACGCTGGACGATGTGGCGAGCTGGGATGCACCGGCCGGCGCGCCGACCGGCATCGAGACCGTCATCGTCAACGGCGTGGTGAGTTTCGAGGGTGGCAGGCACACCGGCGCCCGGGCGGGCTCGGCGCTGCGCCACGCCTGCCACACGCGCTGATCCACGTGCGCGCCACACCAACTTCAGGACCCACCTCATGATTCGATACTCCTCCCGCTGCAGCCTTCTGGCCCTGGCGCTCGCCGCCTCCGCGCCGGTGCTGGCGGCCGCACCGCCGATCACCAGCGCGGACGATCTGGGTACCGCGGTCTCGGCGCAGCTTGCGTGCGCCGGCATTTTCGTGGCCAACCGCACCGAAGCCGACGTCCTGCGCGATGACGTGCATGCGCTGGCGCCCTTCACCAGAACGGTCGCGCTGTCGGTGGATCGCAAGGCCGGGACGGTCACCGCCTCCGCGCCCGGTACGCCGACCCGTACCGCGCTGTATCGCCCGGCGGTCGGCTGCACCCTGACCACCGGGGATGTTCCGTTGAAGGCCCTCAAGACGCAGGCGGGGCGGCTCAAACCGCTTGCTCCCTTGTCGGCGCGCCCCTGGCCCGAGGGCGACACGCCCGTGCCGGCGCTGCAGGCGGCGGCTGAAGCGAAACTTGACCGGGCCGCACTCGATGCCGCGGTCAGCGCTGCCTTCGATGAGCAGAACGTCGGCGGCTATCCCGACACGCGGGCGATCGTGGTGGTGCAGGGCGGGGCGATCGTCGCCGAGCGCTATGCGCCCGGCTTCAACCAGGGCACGCGCATGCTGGGCTGGTCGGCGACCAAGAGCATCATGGGTACGCTGGTCGGCCTGTTGGTCGATGACGGCGTGCTCAAGCTGGACGAGCCGGCACCGGTGCCCGAGTGGAAGGGCGCCGGCGACCCGCGCGGCGCGATCACGCTGCGCCAATTGCTGACGATGTCCAGCGGGCTCACCTTCGTGGAGAGTTACAAGCCCGGTAACGACTCGATCAAGATGTTGTTCGAGGCCGGCGACATGGGGGCGCTTGCCGCTGCGTTGCCGCTGGAGCACGCGCCGGGAACCTTCTGGAGCTATTCGTCCGGCACGACCAACATCCTGTCGCGGATCGTCTTCGAGGCCACCGGTGGGACGCTGGAAGGCATGACCCGTTTTGCACAGACGCGGCTGTTCGAGCCCGCAGGGATGCGCAGTGCACTGATCGAGCCGGATGAATCGGGTGTGCTGGTCGGCAGCTCGTACGGGTACGCGACGGCACGCGATTGGGCGCGGTACGGACTGCTGCATCTAAACCACGGCGAGGCGGGCGGCAAGCGGCTGCTGTCGCAGCAATGGCTCGACTTCGCGGTGACACCGACCCCGGCCTCTTCGCGCCCCTCGTACGGCGCGCAGCTGTGGCTGAACCGGGCCGAGGCCGGCGGAGAAGGACGCAAGGTGCTACAGGATGTCTCAACAGATGCCTTCATGGCGATGGGCCATAACCACCAGATCGTGGCCGTGATTCCCTCGCAGGATGCGGTGATCGTGCGCCTGGGCTGGACGCCCGAAGGCCAGAAGTTCGACTGGAACAAGTACCTCTCGGAGATCGCGGCCGCGCTTGCGCCCGCCGCCACCGCCGCTACCGCCGGTCCCGCCGCCCAGTAAGCAGCAAAGCAGGGCAAGAGGAGGGCGCCGAACCCGGCGCCCGTTGACAGTTCTCGTATGAGAGAATTAATGTCTCAATGTGAGAATTACTCACCATGAGGCAGGGAAACCAGATGTGCTTGATCCAGCTGTTGGGAATGCCCGCGTTGACGCGTGACCGCGCCGCAACCGGGGCGCACGTCTGATGCCCCGCCTGAAACTCGGTATCGCCGTCGACGCCCTGCGCCTTGCGGCACCCTTCCGCATCTCCAGCCACGTGTTCGACAGTCGCCTGGCCGTCCTCGTCACCCTGGATGACGGCACGCACATCGGGCGTGGCGAGGCGACCGGGGTCTACTACCTGGGCGAAGACGTGGAGACCATGCGCATCCAGCTGGAAGCGGCGCGCGATGCGATCCAGGCGCATCCCACGCGCGAGGAACTGCGTGCGATCCTGCCGGCCGGCGGCGCACGCAACGCGGTCGATGCCGCCCTGTGGGAACTGGAATCCAGGCAGACGCGAACGCCCGTGTGGGCGCTTGCAGGGCTGGAGGCACCGCGGCCACTGCCGACCACCTTCACGGTCGGCGCCGATGAGCCGGCCGCGATGGCGGCGGCCGCTGTGGCCTACCGTCAGGCGCGTTCGATCAAGGTCAAATTGACGGGCGATCTCGATCTGGACATCGCCCGCGTTGCGGCCATCCGCGCGGTACGGCCGGATGTGTGGCTGGGCGTCGACGCAAATCAGGGGTATCAGATCGGTGATCTCGACCGGCTGGCCACCGCCATGGTGGACGCCGGTGTGGCGCTGATCGAACAGCCGCTGGCCCGCGGGCGCGAGGCCGATCTCGATGGATTCGTCTCGCCCATTCCGCTGGCCGCGGACGAAAGCGCGCTCACCCTGGCCGACGTGGACGGGCTGAAGGGTCGCTTCAACGTCTTCAACATCAAGCTCGACAAGTGCGGCGGCCTCACCGAGGCGCTGCTCATCGCGCAAGCCGCGCGCGACGCGGATCTGGGCGTCATGGTCGGCTGCATGGTCTGCAGCAGCCTGGGCGCTGCGCCGGGCTTCGTGGTCGGGCAGTTGTGCGATCTCGTCGACCTGGATGGCCCCACCTTCCTCAAGCAGGACCGCACGCCTGGCGTCGTGTATCGCGACGGCACGATCTGGTGCGACGAGGCGGTCTGGGGCGCCGCACGCTGAGGCGCGGGGCGCGCCTGGCTCACGGTTTGATGTCAATGCTGCGTCGCAGGATTGACAGTTCTCTGACCAGGACTATTGTGTCCTACATGGGCTTGTAAGCAGCCATTCGTCCCCAGGAGCGTCATTGCCAGGCCGGCCCCCACCCCAGAACGCCGGGGTGCCCTGACTGCCGCATTCCGTGCCCATTGCCGTGGGCTCCCAGCTTCGCTACCGAGGTCTCATCACCATGAGTCACTGTTCGCTCCGAATGAACGCGTTGTCGCTGGCCTGCGCTGCAGGCATCCTGGCCCTGGGCTGCAGCGCCACGGCACTGGCACAGGTCGCCGCCGAGAATCCCGAGCGCGACGATGTGCATACGCTGGGCACGGTCACCGCCACCGCGCAGAAACGCGTGGAAGTGGTGACCGATATCCCGATGTCGATCAGCGTCATCAGTGAAGAGCAGCTCGATCGCCTGCAGGTCAACAACATGAATGACCTGGCCGGCCTGGTCCCCGGCCTGCAGATCACCAGCCTCGGCGCGCCGGGCCGCTCGACGATCTCGATCCGCGGCATCACCCCGATGGGCAACACCGCCTCGACCTCGATCTACGTGGACGATGTACCACTGACCGCGAATGGCTCGCTGTCCGGCGCCACCTCGGGCATGTTCGACCTGCTTCCCTACGATGTGCAGAACGTGGAAGTGCTGCGCGGTCCGCAGGGTACGCTGTACGGTGCCAGTGCGCTGGGTGGCGTGGTCAAGTACGTCACCAAGCGGCCGGACCTGGAATACTTCGCGGGCCGCGCCGGGGCGACGATGCGTGTCGTTGACGATGGTGGACGGGTGGGTCATTCCGAACGCGCTGCGGTCAACGTGCCGCTGGTGAAGGGTCAGCTGGCCCTGCGCGCCAGCTATGCCGAGCAGACCAGCCCGGGCTGGATTGACAACAGTGTCCTGCATCGCCGCGACACCAACGACGTGTACCAGAACGCCGGCCGCCTCTCGCTGCTGTGGAAAGCCTCGGACACGGTGGACGTGCTGCTCACCGCGATGCGCCAGGAAAACAAGGGCGACAATTTCGCGACGGTGGCACTGGACCCGGTCACGTTCAAGCCGAAGCTGCCGGGCTACTCGAACGAGTACCTGTTCCTGCAGCCGAGCACGATCAAGTACGACGTGTACGGCCTGACAGTGGACTGGGACGTGGGCTGGGCCGACTTCACCTCGGCCAGCAGCTGGATGAAATCCAACTCCTGGCGCCTGCAGGACCAGTCGGTCGAGTACATTCCGCTGCTCGGCCAGAAACCCGGCGTGGGCCCGGTCATGGCATACGCCGGCCTGGACACGGATATCGAATTGAAGAAGTGGACCCAGGAATTCCGCCTGACCTCCAAGGGCGACAGCCGCCTGCAATGGCAGCTCGGTGCGTTCTACACCGATGAAGACGCGGCCTACATCGAGCGCGGCAGCGCCTTGAGCCCGGCCTTCAACCCAGTGCTCGACCTGTTCACCGCCTCGGTGCTGACCACCTACAAAGAGAAGGCGCTGTTCGGCAACGCCACCTGGAAATTCACCGACCGCTTCGATCTGGCCCTGGGCGTGCGCCATGCGCGCAACGACCAGGAGTTCCGCCAGACCCTCGGCGGCCCGCTGGGCGGTGACGGGGTGCAGCGGATCACCGAATCCTCCGAGAGCGTGACCACCTGGAGCGCCAGCCCGCGCTTGTTCCTGGGCGAGGACACCATGGCCTACGTGCGCGTAGCCACCGGCTACCGCGCCGGCAGCCCGAACCCCATCCTGCCGGCCGCGCCGGAAGTTCCCGCGCAGGTCAAGTCGGACACGTTGATCAACTACGAAGCCGGCCTGAAGAGCCACTTCTGGGACCGTCGTGCGCTGGTGGAAGTGGCCGCCTTCCGCATCGACTGGGATGACATCCGCCTCAATCTGCTCACCGCCCAGGGCATCTCCTATGGCGTCAATGGCGGCGAAGCACGCAGCCAGGGCGTTGAGTTCACCGGCGCACTGATGCCCATCGATGGGTTGCGCCTGAGCAGCAGCCTGACCTACACCGATGCCAAGCTGACCGCACCGATTCCGCCGGCCCGCCCGGGCGGCCCCAACCAGGCCGAATCCGGTGCCCAGCTGCCGCAGGTGCCCGAATGGGCCGGCAGCCTGCAGGCCGATTACCAGTTCCCGACGCGTGGCGACTGGGGCTGGAGCGTCGGCGGCGCGCTGCGCTACTACGGCGAGCGTGCGGCATCGGTGGCGTCGACACAGTCCTTTGACCTGCCCAGCTACACCACGGTGGACCTGACCGCCGAAGTCAGCAGCCAGAACACGACCGTGCGCTTCTTCGTCACCAATCTCACCAACAAGGACATCTACGTGGCGGCCGGCAGGACGATTCCTGCGGCCGGTGCGCAGCAGTACCGGCGCTGGAATGCGGTGATGATGCAGCCGCGCACGGTGGGTGTGTCGTTGGACTACAGCTTCTGACCGAACGGGCAGGGCGGTGCGGCACCCACGGGTGCCGTACTGGCCGATACGCGGCGCTGGAGCGGCTATGCTTGGACGGGTCAGATTCTCCCAGCCGCAGGCCGCAGCGTGATGAACGTCAGAAGCTTTTCCGTCCTGCCTTGCGTGGTGCTGCTGTGTGCAGCGCTGCTTGTCGGCGGATGTGCACGAACGACGCGGGAAACCGTGTTCTCCTCGGGCACGCTGAAGGTGGTGGCTGTTACGGAAAGCCGGCTGGATATCAACGTCAGCAAGTATCAGCATTACACGACGTACGAGCTTTACGTGGACGGCAAAAAGCTGTCGGACAAGGCTTTTTCGACGCTCCTTCAGGACCCTGACGCCACAGACGACCAGTTCGTGCATGCCGATGCGGTGGTGCTGGACGAAGGCGCGATCCTGATGGCATCGCACAACCGCGACAGCTCCCGCTGCTGGACCACGCGGCTCTCCGCCAGCGGGGGCAGGGCGACGCTGGAGACGATCCTGCAGGGCACCGTCGACTGCGGCATTCGCCCGGCACCTGCAGGGTGGCGGGCGCTCTACGACGACCGCAGCGATCTCATCCTGATCCGTGAACACCCTTTCCAGGTCCATCCCATGGCGGGGTATTGGTACGTCCTGTGGATCGATGGCGACATCGCCGCGCTGTACCAGAAAGATCGCGACCATGAGCGTCTGGTCGTCAAGCTGGCGCGGATTTCCTCCGATACCACGCTTGCCGAGCAGGCACTGCCGATGCACACCTACGCCGAGCCTGACCTTCTGCATGCCTCCCCTGAACTGCGCCGGCAATGGCTGTTGGACAGCTTTACGGTGTCCAAGGGGGATGACCCCTCGATCCAGCTGCGGCCTGATCATCAACTGGAGACGATCACGCCGGAGGTGTGGGCCGAGTACCAGGAGAACGACCGGCAGAACAAGGCGCTCGATGCGGACGCACGGGCTGCCGGAGATGCCTGGATCGAGGCGCAGCGCCGCGAGCTGATGGACGCGGACGCCACGCAGGATGTGCCGAAAAAGCCGTGATTTGCTATGTTGGGCCGGCTCAATCCCGGCATTCACGAGGTCTGGCGTTTCAGTGATCGAGACCCGCCTGCTCCAACAGTTCATCGCGGTCGCCGAGGAACTGCATTTCAATCGCGCTGCCGAGCGGCTGCACATGGCGCAGCCGCCGCTGAGCCAGGCCATCCGCAGGCTCGAAAGCGCCTTGGGCACGCCGCTGTTCGTGCGGACGCACCGCAGCGTCGCGTTGACGCCGGCCGGAACCGCATTTCTCGATACCGCCCGCCGCACCCTGCAGTCGCTGGAAACGGGCGTGGCGCAAACGCAGCGGGTGGCCCAGGGCATCGAGGGCCATCTGACCCTGACCTTCATCAACATCGCCCCGTATGCCGCGTTGCTGCAGGCGCTGCGCCACTTTCGAGCGCTCAACCCGGGCATCGCGTTCACGATGCTGGAGGCCACCACCCAGGAGCAGGTAAACGCGCTGGAACAGGGCAGGGCGGATATCGGCTTCATGCGCACGCCGGGCACCACGACGCCGCACCTGCGCATGGAGCGCCTGTTGAGCGAACCGATCTGCGTGGCGCTGCCGGCCGGCCACCGCCTTGCCGCGGAACCGGGCATCCACCTTGCGTCGCTGAAGGAGGAGGCGTTCGTCGCCTCGCCACGGTCACTCGGCAAAGGATTTCATGACCAGCTGATCAGCCTGTGCCAGGCCGCCGGGTTCGTGCCCGATATCGTGCAGCAGGGCCGGCAGATGCAGACCCTGATCGCGCTGGTGTCCGCCGGCTTCGGTATCGCGTTGCTCCCCGCTTCGCTGGCGATGGAGGCCCGCGAGGATGTGGTGTTCCGGCCGCTTCAGGTGGATGCGCCGGAGGAAGCGTCACGGCTGGACCTGTTGATGGCGTGGAACGAAACCCGGCCGTCAGCGATCCGCGACCGCTTGCTACAGGCAGTCCTGCAGACGCGTTCTCCGCCCTGAGGTGACGAGACGCGCGGCGTCTTGCTGCGGTATGAAACCCGTCCTTCACCCGCGCATGGCCAGGCACTAGGCTTCTGCGGCCCTGCTGTGAAGGACCCGCCATGCCTGCTGCCATCTACGTGTTCTCGCTGTGCGCCTTTGCGTTCGGTCTGTCCGAATTCGTCGTCGCCGGCATATTGACCGCCATTGCCGACGACCTGGGCGCGCAGATTTCTCTCGTCGGGACGGCCATCGCCGCCTATGCCCTGGGCGCTGCCATCGGTGCGCCGTTCATCACCGCACTGATCGCCCATTGGCGGGACCGGCAGATCCTGCTGCTGGCCACTGCGTTGCTGGCGTTGGGCAGCCTGCTGATGAGCGCCTCGCCGAACCTGGTCACCCTGCTGGTCATTCGGTTTGTGGTCGGCCTCGGCCACGGGGTGTTCATGGCGGTAGCCTCGGACGCGGCGACCCGGCTGGTGGACCCGCAGCGGTCCGGCCGAGCGTTGTCAGTGGTGTGGATCGGGTTGACGCTCGCGCTGGCCTTCGGCGTGCCGATCGGGACCTGGCTGGGCAGCGCGTGGTCGTGGCGCGTAGTCTTCATGGCGATTGGCGTGCTCAGTGTGGCCGGCATGCTCGGGCTGGCACTGTGCATGCCCAGCGGCCATGCCGGCTCCACCCGATCCCGGGGCGGTGCGTGGAAGGGCGTGAAGGCCATCACCCATCCGCAGCTGCTGACGACGGCCGGCATCGGCGCGCTGGTCAGTGTCGCCACGTTCTCGTTCTTCACCTTCGTCTCGCCCTATCTGCAGCAGATCACCGCTGTGGATGTGCAGTGGCTGAGCCTGGGGATGCTGCTGTTCGGCACCTGCGCGATCGCAGGCAATCTGCTCGGGGGATGGCTGGGCGATGCGATGGACGGGGATCGCAGCCTCCGGCTGGCGTTGATCGCGCTGGCGTTGAACCTGATCGGGCTCTACGGCTTCGCACGTATCCCAGCCTTGATGATGCTCCTGATCGGCACGCTGGGCATCTGCTTCTTCTCGATCGTGACGCTGCTGACCCTGCGTCTGCTCAGGCAGGCCCAACGGCTCATCCCCGCTTACAGCTCTGTGGCCGCGGGGTTGAACATCGCCTCGTTCAACCTTGGAACCGCGCTGGGCGGTGCCTTGGGCAGCCTCACGATCAGCTACGCGACGCTGGCCTCGGTACCCCTGACAGGCGCCGTGGCCGCGGCGCTGGCGGCAGTCGTGTTGTATCTGCAGAAGCGAGGGATGCGCGCGCCGGCCGCCTCAACCGGCTGAGTAGCGACCGAGCGCCCCCATCCACATACCTCCGTGAACAGCCGGGCGTAGTTGCTCCCGAGGATCTTTTCGATCCGCGCGTCACGGTGCCCGCGCTGGCGGCCACACGGCAGCGACATCCGCCCCGGTATAGTGACCCTGACTTCACCGCAAGGATCGAAGCTATGCAGAAGGGCTCGGATCTACTGGTCAAGGCGCTGGAAAACGAGGGCGTCGACCGCATCTTTGGTGTGCCGGGCGAGGAGAATCTGGACTTCCTGGAGTCGCTCCGGACCTCGCGCATCGAGTTGGTGCTCACCCGCCACGAGCAGGCGGCCGCGTTCATGGCAGCCACCCACGGCCGGCTGACGGGCCGGCCCGGCGTATGCCTGGCCACGCTCGGCCCCGGCGCACTGAATTTCTCGACCGGCGCGGCATATGCCCACCTGGGCGCGTGGCCGATGATTCTCATCACCGGCCAGAAGCCGGTCATGAGCGCCAAGCAGGCACGGTTCCAGATCGTGGATATCGTGGCGTCGATGAAGCCGCTCACGAAAATGACGCGCCAGATCGTCAGCCCGGCCGCCATTCCGGCCACCGTACGCGATGCGTTCCGGGTGGCCATGGAAGAGCGCCCCGGGCCGGTGCACCTGGAACTGCCGGAGGATGTCGCAGGTGAGGAGGTGGAGGATGTGCCCGTCATCCCCATCCACCCGCTGGAACGTCCCATCGCACCCTCTGCCGCGCTCGACCGGGCGGAAGCGGCGATCCTGGCCGCCAAACGCCCATTGGTGATGATCGGCGCGGCGGCCAGCCGGCCATGGCTTGCCGAATCACTCTCCGCATTCGTCGCGCGCACGCGCCTGCCGTTCTTCAATACACAGATGGGCAAGGGCGCGGTCACCGGCGGCTCCAACCTCTACATGGGCACGGCCGCGCTCTCCGAGGGCGACTACGTGCACGAGGCGGTCGCCCGCGCCGACCTGATCATCGCCATCGGCCATGACACCATCGAAAAGCCACCGTTCCTGATGAAGAGTGGCGGCGGACCCAAAGTCGTGCACATCAGCTTCCAGTCCGCGACGGTGGAGCAGGTCTACCAGCCGGATATCGAAGTGCTGGGCGACATCGGGGCTTCGGTGGATGCCCTGGCCGAACGGCTGGAAGGGCGGTTGCCTGCGGACGAGGGCATGATCGCCCTGCGCCAAAGAATCCTGGCCCGCATCAACGACCGCGCCGAAGAGGACCGTTTCCCGGTCACGCCGCAGCGGCTGGTGCACGACGTGCGCCAGTCCATGCCGGACGACGGCATCGTCTGTCTCGACAACGGCATGTACAAGATCTGGTTCGCCCGCAACTACCGCACGCACGTGGCCAACACGCTGCTGCTGGACAACGCGCTCGCCACCATGGGCGCTGGCCTGCCGTCGGCGATGATGGCAGCCATGCTGTACCCGCAGCGCCGCGTCATGGCCGTATGCGGTGACGGTGGCTTCATGATGAACTCCCAGGAGATGGAAACCGCGGTACGCCTGGGGCTCAACCTGGTGGTGGTGATCCTCAACGACAGCGCCTACGGCATGATCCGCTGGAAACAGGCCGTGGATGGCTTCGACGATTTCGGCATGCGCTTCGGCAATCCGGATTTCGTGAAGTATGCCGAAGCCTACGGTGCGAAGGGGAGCCGGGTGACCGCGGTCGAAGCGCTGGTGCCGATGATCGAGGCCGCTTTCGCCGGCGGCGGCGTCCACGTGCTGGATGTACCGATCGACTATGCCGAGAACACCCGCGTGCTGGTCGATGAACTGCGCAACCGCACGCCGGACGTGGGCTGTGATTGATCGTCATCCCTGATGCTGAGCAAGGAACCCAACATGCTGACTGTCGTCCAGGCGTTCGACCGTGCCCCCATCGCCGAGATCGGGTTGGATACCGCCGCTGCCCTGGAGCGCAAGCTCAGTGCCGCCGAGCGGGTATTCAAGGAGCGCGACGGCTGGCTCGCGCCGCACCAGCGCATCGCGATCCTGCGCCGGCTCGCCGCGCTGATGGACGCCAGGCGTGATCATCTCGCGCTGCAGATTGCCCGGGAGGGCGGCAAGCCGCTGCCGGACGCCATCGTCGAAACCACGCGCGCCATCGACGGTGTCCACAACGCCGCCGACGAGCTGCGCAACTTCGCCGGTCGCGAAATCCCGATGGGGCTGTCGGCCGCGGCGGAGGGTCGCTGGGCGTTCACCACGCGGGAGCCGATCGGCGTGGTTGCCGCGATCTCTGCGTTCAACCACCCCCTGAACCTGATCGTCCACCAGGTGGCGCCGGCCATCGCCGTCGGGTGCCCGGTGATCATCAAACCTGCCTCCGCGACGCCATTGTCGTGCCTGGAATTCGTCGCGATGGTGCACGAGGCCGGGCTGCCCGAGCCGTGGTGCCAGAGCTTTCTGCCGGAGGGCAACGACCTGGCCGAGGCGCTGGCCACCGACAAGCGGGTGGCCTTCCTGAGCTTCATCGGCTCGGCCAGGGTAGGGTGGTCGCTGCACGCCAAGCTCGCACACGGTGCGCGTTCGGCGCTGGAACACGGCGGGGTCGCCCCGGCCATCGTCGATCGCAGCGCCGACCTCGGCAGGATCATCGAACCGGTCGTCAAAGGCGGCTACTACCATGCAGGCCAGGTGTGCGTCTCCACCCAGCGCGTCTTCGTCCACCAGGATGTTGCCGATGACTTTACCCAGGCGCTCATCGCACGGGTCGAGCGCCTGCGCACCGGCGACCCCACACTGAAGGACACGGATGTCGGCCCGCTGATCCAGCCACGCGAGGCCGACCGCGTCGCCGAATGGATTGACGAAGCGGTAAGTGGCGGTGCGCAACTGGCCACCGGCGGCAAGCGACTTTCCGAGACCATGCTGCAGCCCACGGTGCTGCTGGATCCGGCCAGCGACGCAAGGATCACCACGCAGGAAGTGTTCGGGCCGGTGGTGGCGGTGTATCGCTATACCGACCTGGACGAGGCGATCGCGCGTGCCAACGCGCTGCCCACCGCGTTCCAGGCGAGCGTATTCGCGCAGGATATCGATATCGCCATGCGCGCCGCCAACCGGCTGGATGCCTCGGCCGTCATGATCAATGATGCCACCGCGTTCCGGACCGACTGGATGCCCTTCGCCGGGCGCCGCGAGTCGGGGTATGGCACAGGCGGCATCCCGTACACGATGCGGGACATGTCACAGGAGAAGATGATCCTGATGCGCAGGAGCTGATCGGGCAGGCGACGTCTACGGCGCTGGCTGCGTAATGTACGTCCGGATGCCTGACACCTGTCACTTGTGACGGGTCGGTGCAAAGCGAGAATGGACCCATTCCCGCACGGCGCTGCATCGCCGGCACCCACCCAGCTCAAGGACGCCCCGTGAACATGCTGCATCCCCTTCTCTCGAACACCCCGGTGTGGGTCTGGGCGCTTCTGGTCTTTCTGGTCGCACGGGGCGTCGCCGCCATGAAACCTGGAGAAACCTCGCTCACGAAACTGGCCATCGTGCCGACCCTTTTCGTGGCGTGGGGCATCGTGTCGATGAACCACCGGTTCGGCAATGCCTGGGACGCGTGGGGTCAGTGGTCGGTGGGCATCGGCGCAGGCGTGGGCCTTGGATGGCTGCTGCTGCGGCGGGCAACGCTCACCCTGAATCCGTCCACGGGAAAGCTGTGGCGCAGTGCGGACTACAGTCTCCTGCCGCTGCTCCTGGTGACGTTTGCGGTGAAGTACGGCTTCGAGTGCGCGCTATCCGTATCCCCCTCACTGAGCGCGGACGGCAGTTTCCGCGCCGCGTATCTGCTGCTGTCTGGGGGGTTCACAGGCATCTTCCTAGGCAAGTATCTGCGGTACCTGCGCGCGTCCCGGCTTGCTGCACCGGACAGGACCGTGGATGCGATGGGCTGAGTTGGGGCCGGCGCACATCGGCGGTCATGTTGATTCGCTTGACCACCATGCAGCTTACGGCGATGCCGGTTTCACGACGTAGCGCTGCCAGTAGCCGGCAAGCTGAGCCGCCTTTCGGTCGCTCAGCTCGCTGCCGAGGGTCTGCTGTATCCCTGCTGCTTCCTCGCCACGTTCGGCACGGTACAACTCGCGGGCCGTCTCGAGCAGCGCCCGCTGGCGTACGTTGAGGTTACCGAAGGGGTCGAAGTAAGAGTCAAGGCGTGACGCGTCAGCCACCCCGGTCCACGTGAAGCGTGCTTCGCCCGCCTCCGTGGCAACGGATCGGTACCGGTCCACGGCCATCGCCGGCGTGGCCCTGCCTTCCAGCACATCCAGGCGCGTCTGCAGCAACGCGACTTCAGGCGAGTTGCGCTCTACCTTGAGGGCTTGCACCGACTCCCGAACAAACGCGCGGTCCATGTTGCCGGTGCCGGACTGGACGCCCAGCAGATTGAAGCTGGCGACAGCGGCACGGTACTCACGGCGCTCCTCCCGGTGCACCAGCGCCTCACCGGGTTCGCCGAGGCTGGACGGCTGCACGATCCGCAGGTCCGGGGAAGCGGCCAGGATCGCTTCGATGTCCCGCTTGTGGAACTCGCCAACCACCACGACAACCGTGCCGCCGGGGCGCGTTTTCGCCGCGGCGGCTACCCGCTGCGCCTGCAGGTAGGTGCGATAGAGATACAGCCTGCGCGGCAGGTCATCCGCGGCCCGCTTGGCCGGCGTTGCCGCCCACTGCGCGATCCGCTCCACGTTCTTTGCCTCGTCGGCGTGGAAGAGATCCCGCGTGAGCTGGCTCGGGGAGGGGAATGAAAGGAACTGCTGGAACCCGCTGGCAGGGCGCAGTTCCGGCGGCGCCCCCAGGTCCAGGCCGAATCCAAGCTTGGCATCTTCGACGGGTGGCTCCCAGTCGATGGGGCACAGGTCGATCGCGTTGCGCCGGGCGAAAGGAACCACGACGTCCTGAACTTCGTAGGTGAACTCGTAATAGTCGTTGCGTGCGAAGGCCTCCGGCGACCGCTCGATGCAGATGGCATCGGGCCTGGCATGTGCCAGGAAGGCCGCAAGGCGGGCAGGGCGGTCATTTCTGGCCACAAGCTGGGCAGCGTGGTCCACGCCAAGCACGATCACGGTTGTCGTCCCGTCGGCGGCCTTGGAACCTGCTCCGGCCGTCGCACACATCAGCAGCAGCGCTGCCGAGAAGAATAGACGCCTCACTCGTACTCCCTCCATTCCATTGGAACCAACATAGCGTGCACAACCCCCCTGGCTCGTGTGCCATTGGTTGTAGTCACGCCGCAGCTGCGATGCTGCAACTGGATCGTTACAGGGGCCAGCCTGCCTCTGGCGCCAGATGTCAATGACGCGGTAAGTTTCCATGACACGCCGCTGGACGGCGTCCAACAGGGACGTACCTCAACGCACCCCGATCACCGCAGCTACTTCAGGTTCACCTCGAAAGCCCGACTGAACAAATCCGTCAACGCCCTGATCGGCATCGTCGAAGGGATCGTGATCGACGGCCAGATCAATCCCCTTGAGCTCGACTACCTCAACCTGTGGTTGGTCGAGCACGAGGCAGTGCGAGAGCAGCACCCATTCAACGAGCTGGTGCCGGTTGTCACTACCGCCGTGGCCGACGGCGTCCTGACCGAGGAAGAGCGCGCAGACATCCTGTGGCTGTGCGAACGGCTGCGCTCCACCGAGTTCTACGCCGATGTGACTGCCGACCTGCAGCGATTGCACGGAATCCTGGGGGGCATCGTTGCGGATACGCACATCTCCGTGGAAGAGCTCCGCGCCCTGTCAGATTGGATGGCAGATCACGAGCACCTGAGGACATGCTGGCCATTCGATGAGGTGGGGAGCCTCATCACAGGCGTACTCGCGGACGGACAGATAGACCCGAAGGAACACGCGTTGCTCCTCGCATTCTTTGCGGAGTTCACGCCACTGCTCGACGACCGTACGATTACCAATCCGCTCGTACTGAAAGAACAGAGGATCGTCGGCTTGTGCGCCGTGGATCCCGAGATCAACTTTCTGGATAGGGGCTTTTGCTTTACCGGCGCATCGTCACGCTTCACCCGCACCGAGTTCCAACAGATCGTCGAGAGGCTCGGGGGATCGGCCCACTCAGCCCCATCGAAGAAGGTCCACTACCTGGTCATCGGCGCGGAAGGCAATCCTTGTTGGGCCTTTGCCTGCTACGGGCGCAAGGTCGAAAAGGCCATTGCGCTTCGTAAGTCAGGGTCACGTGTCGTACTCGTTCACGAGCTCGACTTTCACGATGCATTGGCTGATCACGGCGGCTGATTCGCCTGGGCCGCCAGCAGCTTCAGGGCCAGCGATACCCCCAGCGCCGGTGGCACCGTGCTTGCCTTCGGCGCGCGCCTGCTGGCGAGCGTGAGCGTGCGGAGTCAATCCTCCGCACACGACTTCACCTGAGCGGCATGCTCACAGGGTTTCTTCCGGTATCAGTCTCAGTAGCTTGCCGTCCACCCCATCGGTGAGCGCATAGACGGATCCATCTGCAGCGACCATGACGTCACGAATCCGTTCACCCAATTCGACGAGCAGCCGCTCCTGGCGCACCACGCGATCACCGTCACGAACGAGCCGGCGGATGCTCCGCTCACGCAATGCAGGCACCAGTAGATCTCCCTGCCATCCCTTGAAGAGGGCGCCTTGATACACGGCAAGACCGGAGGGTGCGATGGACGGCGACCAGATCACCTCAGGGTCCTCGAACGCCTTGTGCCGGGTAAACGGGCTCACCCGGGCAAATGGGTAGTCGATCCCGTGACTGACCATCGGCCAGCCGTAGTTTGCGCCCGGTCGAAGTCGGTTGAGCTCGTCACCGCCGCGCGGCCCGTGTTCGCTGACATAGATGGAGTCTGTGACAGGGTCATGCACGATGCCCTGCGGGTTGCGATGCCCGGAGGTGTACAGGGTCGCCACGCTCGCGCCAGGCGCGAGATGTATGCGCATCACCTTGCCCAGTGAGTTGCGCACATTCTGCGCTTCCTCCCGGCGGGCACTACCGTCGCCCACGGTCATCAGCAGGGTGTGCGCGTCGAGAAAGGCCAAGCGGCCGCCATTGTTGCCGTCGCTGGCTTTTGGCGTGGATTCGAAAAGAATCTCCACCTGTTCCATGGACCACGCATCGCCAACGCGTTCCAGCGCGCCACGGATCAAGCGAACACCCACGCCGCGTTGATCTCGATAACCCTGCGTCAGATAGACGCGGCGATCGGAGTCGAAGTCCGGCGACAGCGCAATGTCCATCAGGCCGATCACGCGTTCACGCTGATAGCCCGCGGGCATTTGGGAGAGATTGACGTCCACACGTGAACCGGCGCGGTCAACCAGCTTCAGGCGGCCAGCCATTTCGGTGACGAGCAGCGTTCCGTCGGGCAGTTCCGCCAGCGACCACGGCCACTGAAGGCCGCTGGCGACGGTCGCGACCTGGTAGCCTCCTGCCGCAGGCGGCTGTGCACGTTGCGCCGTTGGCTGCATCAACATGAATGAGACAATCGGCAGCAGCACCAGACAAGCTGGCAACAGCCAGGCTATACCGCCGTGGGGGTGCGTTGCGCGCACGGTACGCGCCCTCAGCGTGTAGCTCACATAGCCTCCCACCAGCCCACACAGACTGAGCAGGACGAAGCCGGGAATGTCCCGGGTGGCGGCCACTGCCGGCATCGGAATCACACTGCGCAGCAGCGCCAGCACGACCGCCAGCCCGGCTACGCCGGCGAGCAGAGCGCAGGGCAGGGCATGGAGGCCAAGCCGGCGCAGAATTGGCTGCAGACATGACGCAAGCACGCCGCCGGCCAGCGAAAAGCTGAACATTACAGGTCCGAACCGAGCCAGATCTTCCACGGTGACTGCGACCCGTGCCGGCCAGCTGACGTCCAGGCCCAGCTGGGTAAGGGCATGCAGATTGATCTGGGTCTGGAGCAGGCTGGCAACAGCGGCCGTGGCCAATGCAGCAGTGAGGGTGATCGAGACTGTTCGCAAACAGGAGCGCATGCAGGGAGTTCTTCAAAACAGGCCGAATCCACACTCTAGCAATGAGATCCGGTGAACCTCCAGTGATGCATTCCGTTGAAGAATTCACAGCGGAGGAACTGCACGGCGGCGACCCTCTACGGACCTCCCCTCTACGTAAAGCCTCTCTTCCCATGCCAAACAAGCAACTCACGACCATCAATCCGCTGACCGAAGAAGTGCTCGCCACCTATTCCTACATGTCGGACGACGACGCCGCCGCCACGGTGAAGGCAAGCCACGACGCATTTCTTCAGTGGCGTCTGCGCAGTCTGGATGAGCGAGCGAAAGTCATCGCAGACATCGCCAAGGCGCTTCGTGCGCGCAAGGAAGAGTTTGCGCAGCTGATGACCGACGAGGTCGGCAAGCTCATTGAAGACAGCCGTACCGAAGTCGAGCTGTGCGCCAGCATCTGCGACTACACCGCCAAGCAAGGGCCCGTCGCCCTGGCCGATGAAGAGCGCGACGTGGAGGGCGCCACCGGCATTGTGACTCACGCCCCGATCGGCGTGGTTTACGGCATTCAGCCGTGGAACTTCCCGGCCTACCAGGCCATCCGCTATTCGATCGCCAGCCTGATGGCGGGCAACGGGGTGTTGCTCAAGCATGCCGAGAGCTGCACCGGGAGTGGCCTGCTGCTGCGTGACATCTACGAAAGCGCCGGGCTGCCCAAGGGGCTGTTCGGGGTGCTGCTGATCACCCACGACCAGTCCAATGACATCGTGGAGAACGACCTGGTGCGCGCGGTGACACTGACCGGGAGCGAGGCCGCGGGGCGCACCGTGGCCGCCAAGGCCGGCGCGGCACTCAAGAAGACGGTGCTTGAGCTGGGCTCGAATGACGCCTATCTGGTGCTGGACGACGCCGACCTGGAGCTGGCGGTGGCGACCTGCGTCAAAGGCCGCCTGTTCAACAACGGGCAGACCTGCGTCAACGCCAAGCGCTTCATCGTGACAAAGAAGAATTACGAGGCCTTCGTGAGCGCCTATGCAGAGGCCTTCGAAGCGATCCGGATGGGCGACCCGAATGCGGACCGCACCCAGCTCGGCCCGATGGTCTCCAAGGCGCAGCGCGACAAGCTCCACGAACAGGTGACCAAGAGCGTCTCCCAGGGGTCACGCCTGGTGGTTGGCGGCGAAGTGCCGGACCGCACGGGCTGGTTCTATCCGGCCACGGTGCTGGCGGATGTGGCGCCAGGGCAGGTGGCCTACGAGGATGAGCTGTTCGGCCCTGCAGCGGCCATCATCCGCGCCGAGGACGATGAGGACGCGATGCGCATCGCCAACGACAGCCGCTACGGCCTGGGCGGCGGCATCTTCAGCCGCGACGTGCAGCGTGCCCGGGAGCTGGCCACCAAGTACTTCGACACCGGCATGATCTTCATCAACACCTTCGACGTGGCATCGCCAACGCTTCCGTTCGGCGGCGTGAAGGCATCCGGCTATGGTCGCGAGCATGGTCCGGAAGGTCTGAAGGAGTTCGTGAACGTGAAGTCGATCAAGATTGCGGCTACAGCGTCGGCTTGATTTCAGTACCGGCGCCGGGCTGCCGGACTCTCTGCCTGCGTACGTTGGTCGAGCCGGGTAGGGCGTCGGGCGCAGGCTTGAAGCGGTAAGCTTCCCCCAGCTACAGGGGGAAGCTCATGCTCAAAAGGATTTCAGCAGGATTGCTGCTTTTTTCGCTTGCCTGCTCTTCGCAGGCGCAAGTGCACTCTGCAACGGGTCCCCGACCCAAGCCGTTGCCTCCGGCGCCCAAGGCTGCCTACAACTCGATGTCGAAGAGCACCACGCCGTTCAATTGCGAAGAATTGGCGTGGCCGAATCACCCACATCCCGGTATGAAGGCTTACTGCGAACGCGTTGAGGCCCGTACTCTGTCAGCTGAGGCCCAACGCGCCGGGCGCCCGGGACCGTCGGACAGCGTGATGAAGCTGCCATCCTTGGGATCAGAGGACTCCAAGCGTTCGGGAACAGCATGTATCGGCGGTCAGGCGTTCCGGAAACTCCCGAATGGATGGGAGCAGGTCCATGCTGCTGCAGGCGGCTGGCAGCGATGCCGGGAGCGGTAGCCAGGGGTGCGAATGGGGTTTTGTGTTGGCTACGGCCGAGCTTCCTCCATGTCTCGCTGGCTCGTCTATGGTGGGTCTTGGGAAGGGAAGCGGAACTACATCGAGAGGCAGACTAGCAAAAGACGGCGCATCAACCATTTCGCATAATGTATATTATGTAAGACTCCGGCTTACTGGTCTTCGGCTCCGCAGGCCTGCGCTGTTCGTTGAGACCCAGAACCTGGGTCGGATGCATCTCTCTCGACTAGCGCCAACCTGTTTACATCTTCCAGGAACAAGTCTCCCAGCCTCGTCGCGGCTGCCCAAGTGTCCGTTCGCCATAGAGCCACGCCCGATACGCCAACAAGCATGATGCCCCATAAGGAATATGCAACAGAGGTGGCGTTGCTTACGTCAGTAGAAGTGGATGCCAGCAGAAATAGAATCAATCCTCCGACGAAGGCCGATACAAAGTAGATCAGCCAGAAGATCAGATTCCAACTTGCCCGTCTCGTAGCAGATGCCGCCTTGGACTTCCAGCGGATCTGCTGGGTCTCCTGATTCCACTCAATCAGGCTCCATACGTCGGACAGATCACCTAGCGTCCGGCACACCTCGGCACCTGACCGATCACACACCCTTCGGACCACAGCTGCCGGCAGATAGGTGCCGAACAGCTGCCGCGAAAGAACCTCAACACTCAATGCATCGAGTTCCCACGGATTTTTCCAGTATTGGAGGAATTCTCGGCGTCGGACGAACTGAAGATCCCTTCGTCCAATCAGCCACCGGAACGCCCCAAGGGCCACGATAGCCAAACCCATGACGATCTTGAGCTGACCTCCGGCCAGACTTAGCAACTGCTCCATACTCCCCCGACTGACATCCGTGCGTACTTCGAACGATCACCGACCAGGCGCGTCCGGTCAACATCGATCTCTACGTCCCGCAAGTCCTTGCCCCAAACCGGACCTGGACTGGTGGCGGCGGAGAGCGGCGTATGTGTCATTTCCAGTGCTTCGCGTCAGTCACGGCCCGACCTGCACTACCGCCTGATTGCAGGGGAAAGAGCGACCTCTAAGGAAGGTAAAGATCAGTCCGCCCTACCCTCGATGACGAACCCTAATCTCCCCTGCTCAGTATCTGCTCTGTATCAGAAGCAGACATCCGCCGAGCCCACCCGCCAGCCCGCCATCGCTCACTTGCCGGTCATCTTCAACGCAGCTTCCGGCAAGCGCTCACCACTGATACTGATGCGGGCCACGTCCTCATCGATACGCGCCAGGTCGGCCGCATCGAGCACTAGATCCACCGCGCCCAGATTCTCATCCAGCCGATGGGGCTTGGTGGCTACGAGCACGATGACGACGCTCACATGATGCGCGAGCATCCCGGGCGACGATAACTGCCGCCCTTCGGTTGGCATATGGACCTCCGCTTCGGGTCAGAGCTGCGATGCCCTACCCTACGATAAATCTTCCTTATATAACGTCGTGCTGAAGACGGCTCCCTACTCCGGCCCACTCACCAGTACCGGCTGCTATCTGTTGGTATTGCGGAAAGGCCAGCAAGGTGGCGTGGCTTCCTTGGAGAACCACACGGCCATGTTCAAGTAAGACCACATGGTCAGCTAACATCATTATGGAAGGCCGGTGGGTCGCAAGTATTACGGTAGATGTGGTGGCGATGCTGCGAAGGGCATGTACGACTGAAATTTCGGACTGAGCATCGAGGGCTGAAGTAGGTTCGTCGAGCAGAAGCAGGGGCTTCCCAGACACGAGAGCGCGTGCTATCGCAAGGCGATGGGCCTGCCCAACCGATAGTGGCTGCCGGGAAGGACCCAGAATGGTGTCATAACCATTAGGCAAGTCCTCAATGAACGAAGCTGCGCCTGCTAATGTCGCAGCGCGGATGATATCTGCACGCGTAGCGGCTTGGTTGCCATAGCCAATGTTCTCGGCTGCAGTCATCCTGAAAATTGTCGGAAATTGCGGGACAACTGAAATGAGTGAACGGGTGCTTGAAGTTGGCTCATCCTGGAGGTTGTGTGCCCCTATGTGAATCAGGCCGGCTGCAGGAGGATAGAAGCGTTGAACCAGCGCGAGTATGGTGGATTTTCCAGAGCCTGACGGACCTATGAGTGCAGTGATCTTTCCGGGTGGGGCTTGGAAGCTCACTCTGTCAAGGGCAACTTTTTTTCCGATCTTATGGTGGCTGAAACTGACGTCCGCAAAAATCACTTCTGGAGGGGATGGCGGGCGTGTGGCTTTACTTAAGGTTTCAGGCGTTGTGGGCAATTTCAGCACTGCGTCGATATGTTCGAGCGCGCTTTTGGCCCTCTGTAGCACGGCGTGCGCGTGAGAGGCTTCAATGGCGGCCATCAGAAGCACGCCAACATAAAGCCCGAACTGCGCAAGCGCTCCCTGACTCATTTCGCCGGACGCGACTAGAAGTGCGCCTTGCCGTAGGGTCAGGGTAATGCCCAGTCCCAGTGCCAAGAGGGTCACGCATTGAAGGACAGCGTTCTTGGCGGCGAGGTTTCGCCCTGCTACGGTCACGCGATGCAGTGATCTGTGGAAAAGGGCTGCCTCATATGATTCCCGTCCGAAGGCCCTTACAACATGGTTGGCTGAAAGACGCTCGCCCGCCAGGGCAAAGGCCTCCGCTAGCAGCTGATGGAGTTGAAGTGCGCCGCTTCGGATCGAACGCGCGCCGAACGTAGTCATAGCGCCCGCTGCAGGCGCAATTAAGAGCACATATAGAGCGAGCTGCGCGTGGCTGATGATCAGTACTGCCGTAGCGCCAAAGCCGGTGACCATGCATCGAATGGCAATAGAGCCGGCTCCGCCGACGGCGAAGCGCACCATCCCCACATCTGTTGTCATGCGGGAAGTTAGCTCACCCATCTTGGTGCTGTCGTAGAAGCGGCCATCCATCCGCAGCAGGTGCGCCAGCAGCGCGCTCTTTAGATCTGCGGCAGCGTATTCGCCAATCATGGTGACGGAATAGAATCGGGCTGCTGTACTAACGGCCAACACCGTCCCAATGATGGCCAGGATGATCAACGCTTGGTCACCAAGACGGACGGAGTCGACAACCCTTGCGACAATCAAAGGTAACGCTAACATCGAACCGCATGAGATCAAAAGGCTCAGGCCCCAGCAAGCCAGCAGCACTGGGTGGGCTTTGATGGAGCGCCGAAGAGTGTGCCATGCTCCGCCGGTCGCTGTTCGAGGGCCAGCTGCCGGGGAACGGAAGGCAGATGCAGGATCGTCCATGAGTCTCCATTGCTGCACCGCGGTGCGAAGTGGCACAACTTGTAGCCTAGTGGCAGACTAAGCGATAGTGGAGTGGCAGGACAATCTTAAGAATTTTGGCAGAGAAGGAATTCCGATGGCGATGAGCGTTCGATCAGTGTTCGCGGTAATAGTCACTTCTATGGTAATGGTCTCGCCTGCTACAGGTGCGGTTGAGACCCCCGCTCCCAGGCTAACGCAGGATCTTCCTCCAGTGAGTGTAGGGGTGAAGTCTCCCCCACTTTGGCGTTTCAGCAAAGGGCAGAAGCAGCTAATCGTACTCGGCACGCAATTGCCGCTGCCCGAGTCCGGAGTTCTGGATACAGGATCGATACGCGAGTACATCGCCAAGTCTGACGTTGTTCTGACCGGCCCTGGGCTGCGCACCGGAGACGGTGTGGGCCTGTTTCGTGGCCTGACGCTGGCCTCGAGCATGCGCAATGCACGAAAGAATGACGGCGGGCACTCGCTGAAAGAGGTTGTCCCCTCTGATACATATGAAAGGTGGCAGCAACTTAAGGCCAAGTACCTCGGAAGAGACGCCGGCGTCGAGAAGCAGCGCCCGATGTATGCAGCATACGAACTATACAGCGCGGCCCTTAAGCAGAGCGGATTGACCGACAGCCCAATTCTCGGCCAGGTTATCTCTCAGGCCACCAAAGATGCTGGTTTGAAAAGGGTCGACGCTCGCTACAGCCTTCCAAACGATAACCTTCGTAGAACGCTCAAGGAATTTGATGTCCCGCGATCGTCCGATGTGGGATGCCTGCAAAAGACGTTGGAAGGGCTGGAGGACTACATCGAGCATTCACCGGCTGCTGCAGAGGCGTGGGCTGTAGGAGACGTCCGTCGATATCGGGACGCAGAAAAGAGATACCAGCCGATTGATGGATGCTGGGCACGCCTTACGAACGAAGCTATTGCCAGGAGCGGAGGCGTAGACAATCCCTACGCAATGGTGGATGCGGCTTGGTTGAGTGCGGTGCACCAAGCACTTTCGCAGCACAACGTAGTTTTCACCACTCTCCCGGCAAGGACTTTGATCGATAATTCTGGCCTTGCTGAGAAGCTGCAGTCGGAAGGCTTTACAGTATCGGAGCTTTTTTCAGAGCGCTAGGTCTATGCACGTAGGGCTAGGGATGAATCTGTCAGCGGGCGCCGACCAGAACGCGGGATAAGGATGAGCCGATTTGCCGCAGTGGCGATAACGGCGATAATCCATGCTCTGCTTTTGACGTTGTTGCTCCTTGCCGGGCGGCCAACACGCAACAATGAACAGACGCAAGTTGCGGAACGCCTTCGGCTGCGATGGGTGGCGAGAACCATCGATTCGGCTCCCGTGATCCGTTCTGATCAGGCCCGCCAGACCGTGCAGGTTCCGAGACACACACCGGTGCCTGAAACTAGATCAGTTAGCTCAAGGTCGGAGAATGACTTAGAGAGGCCTAACCCCTCGCTGAGGTCCAGCCCGTCGGAATCGATGTCATTGGATCTGGCCGTTAAGGAGGATCCCCTTGTCGGGTTTGACTTCTCAAAACCCATTGCTGGGAGGCCGAATCCAGACGTGCTGGAAAAGCCACCTGTATTGATTCTGCACATGCAGGATCGTTCGTTAGGAGGCATGCTTGGCGGGATGACGCGAGCGTCGACATGCGCGGAGTTGAGGCGGGCTGCCGCAGAGGCGTCAAAAGCCGGCGGAGATGGCCAACTTGGGGTGATCGCGGAGAGCATGCGTAGGTACGGGTGCAACCAGTAGCCCTTAAATGATCTAAGGGTCGGCTGAGCGTTGATGAGGCATTGGTCGCAGATTGGTCAGCAGGGCATTGCTATGTCTAGAGCATCTCTCTACAGTCAAACGACCTGAACGGACGTTCAGGTATTGTGCTAATCAATAAGGAGATGAGCTGCATGAATACCAACACCGCAATGATTAACCAGTCGAGCGCTATTGAGGAGGCCTTGGAGGCCAGCGCTCAGATCGCGGAGAAGATCGTCTCGGCGTTTAACTTCGTCGGTCCGCGTGGCACTCGGAAGGATTTCTGCAGCGACTGCTGTGGTTCGAACGGTAACGACTGCGTTCCGCAGTAATTGCCTTAGCGGCGTTGCCTTATGCTGCTGGCAACGCCGCCCTCCCAGAGCCGGCCGCTTTACCGAAGGATGTTGATCCAACAAGGATGAAGAGTGGACCATCAAGAACATGATGTTCATTGCCGTGTTTTGTTTGGCGCAATCGCAGCGCATTTAGCAGATGCGGATGCCGCTCCTGCCGTCTATCTTGCCCCGTCCACTCGCTCGGCTATCAGTGGCATAGGTGAGATGCTCGAAGTGCACCCGGAACTGTCGCTGGTTGCGCCTCAAGTTAGTGGATCCATCGCGCCAATCGAGCTGCTGCAGAGTCTAAGAGAGGATCCAAGGCGCTACCCTCTTGTAATCATTTGCAGCGATCAGCTGCTCGGACCTGACGTAGCTACGATCTCCGCAGTGTCTGACGATGGCCACGAGTTTTTCTCTGGGCTGGAACCTGTGCTTTTCTCCAGGTACGGCTACGCACTTAGAATGGTAGAAGACGGAAAAATGGTTTCCACCTCACCACCTGGTGCGGTTGAAGTCGCGGTCTCATTCCTTAAGCGCTACTTCGTTCAGGCAGGGAAGCTTGGAGAGGCTTGGCTTGCCAGCGAACGACAGTCAGAGCGCACGCTCTCAGGTCGAGTACGCGAGGCAAGGCTAAGAGCCAAGTATTTTCAATCGGCCATCTACCATGTGTATGCAGATCGGCCGATCGATGAGGCTGGTCGTTCAACCCTGGCGCGGATCGGTGATGTGACGAATCGATTGATAGAGGCAGGCCGCTGAGATGTTTCTACCGTCCTATTTGGTTGCCGCTATGGCCCCCATCGTTTTTGTGAATCGTCGGTACCGCTGGCTTGAGCGCTATCTGGATACGCCTTTGACAGAGCGCGACTATCGCGCCCTTCGTATAGCCTGTGAGCGGTCGAATGGTCGCTTTGGCAAGTTCTACCACTGGTACTTCCAGAAAAAGGTTATCAGCTCCATCTGGAAGCGTTTTACCAAGGAGAGCGTGCTCAAGATGACGTCATCACTTGACAGAACCAACTACGATCCACTGGATGCGGCCTTGTTGAATGGTCGCGGCCTCATACTTGCCTTGCCTCATCATGGCCTGTACATCAATTCCATTGTGTCGCTCATCGAGCGCGTGAATTCTTCGCGCGACATCTATATCTTCTATGGGGATCCAGCAACACATCCAGGCAATGAGGTGTTCGATGCTCTTTGCAAGCGCGTGTGGCTGAATGACCCGCGATCACGCGTGCACATCCTTTACGACAACAGAGCTGGGATGGGAAAGGCACTGCGGGCGCTTCAGAGCGGCGCGGTGGTGATCATCATGCCCGACGTTTTCAAGAACGAATTGGATACATTTCAGATCCCGTTTTGCGGCCGGGCAATCAACATCATGCTTGGTACTGCAGTGTTGGCCAGAAAAACGAATGCGAGGATCTTGCCTGTTGTGTGCACGCCGGTCGGGATCGGCATGGCTTTCGCCACCAACATGGGCCCCTGTATTGAGCCCTGCCGGCCTTTCTATGATGAGGGGGATGTGGACGCTGATCTACTGAATTACAGAACCATGCTCCAAGTATTCAGGTACTACGAGTCAGTCATGAGTGAGGGCATCGTCTACTGGCAGTTCGCCCGGCAGGTCTACGCCCATGATGTTGAGTTTCCGCTGCTGGATGTTGGCGAGCTAGGCCCAGCCGCTGACGCGCTTGTCGCGGATGCACGCTTGCATGTCCCTGTCGCTTTCGAAGTGCCATCTGCATGAGGGTGATCTTTGAAAATTTCTGAAAATCAATATGAAGGTGGCGTACGCATGGCGGCACGCATCGCGATCATTGCTGCAGTGACGTTAGCACTCAGTTCATGCGGCAGCGGTGCCGTAACTGTAGGTGGAAACGGAGTGGCGGGCGACTACTTTGCTATCGTCGACCTGAGGCCAAAACAGCTTGACGTAATAAGAGTGGAAGTATACGAAGACTTTACGTGCCCTGCTTGCCAGCACTTTAGCCTTGAGACACTGCCGGCTTTGAAGCGACGCTATGGCAATGCCTTGGTTGTTACGGTTCACTACATCGTCTCTCCATCCATGCAGCCTGATGCACTGACTCTCTATTCAATCGCCAACGCCCGGGGAGATGGAGCGACGGTCGCTCAGGCGCTCTTGGAGGCAGGGCTGGAACATCGAGTCTCCGCGGAAAACGAGGAGCGCGTACGTCAAGTTGCACGCCGCTTCGGCTTGGGAACCGAGTTGCAGTCAGCACTTAGTGATAAGAGGAAAATGGAGGAGATCCGAGGCACTTGGCTGAGTGTCGCCCACAAGGTAGCGCACCTTCCTTTCGTTGAGATACAAGGGGAAGTTGCAACCAATGGCAACATGAGCAACTTGGAGGCAATCTTCGATAGTTTGTTGCGCCGGCCGCCACCCAACTGAGGCTGAGCAGAACTGCACGTACACACAGCTAGGTTCGGAGTATGCATGGTCGCTTAGGAGTGCCGATGCCCTTGTGCCTGGCTGACGTCCACATTATTAGAAGATGCGGCTGCTCGCCAACCGGCAATCTGCATCGAGCTACCGTACCCTCGATAGGCATCGCTAATCGGCGGCCCATCTCCGCGCGCGGCCTGGGCGCAGCGGTGGTCGATCTGTTGGCGCGGCTGGGCGCGCGTGTCGTGGCGTCGGCGCTGTCGGCGCCCAAGAATCCTGTCGATGGCGTGCACTACGTAGCGGCGGATCTCGCCACCGCCGAGGGCGTACGCCACGCATCGGAGGCCGCCATGGATCATCTCGGTGGCCTCGACATCCTGATCAACGTGGTGGGCGGCTCGTCGGCGCCGGCCGGGGGATTCGCGCGGCTGGACGATGCAGAGTGGACGAAGGCGCTGGATCTGAACCTGATGTCGGCGGTGCGGATGGATCGCACCTGGTTGCCTGGAATGATCGCGCAGGGCTCGGGGGTGATCCTGCATGTCACCTCGATCCAGCGGCTGCTGCCACTGCATGACGCCACGATCGCCTATGCCGCTGCGAAGGCGGCGCTGTCCACCTACAGCAAGGCGCTCTCCAAGGAAGTCACCCCCAAGGGCGTACGCGTGGTCCGTGTCTCGCCGGGCTGGATCGAAACCGAGGCTGCGATCGCGTTTGTCGAACGGGTCGCGTCCAATGCGGGCACGGATTATGAGGGCGCCAAGCAGCAGGTCATGCAGGCACTGGGCGGCATTCCAGTGGGCCGTCCCGCCAAGCCGGCCGAGGTAGCCGATCTGATTGCCTACCTGGTTTCGCCACGCGCGGCGTCCATCTCCGGGGCGGAGTACACGATCGATGGCGGCACGGTACCGACGGCCTGATCGGCGCACGCACGCCCGGCCTTCACAGCTACCAAGGCACCTCCAGTGCAACTATGCAGGAACGCGACCCGCCTCCTTGGTAACCTATGCCCCACCTTCGTCGTCTTTTTGGCCGTTGGCTGCGTCTGCGTCGTCTTGTCCGTTGGCGCTGGCGTGAGCGCCAGGCCTCGGCGCCGGCCATCGAGGCCACCGAGGGCCCCCTGCGCGCCGCGCTGTACAGCGTTGAGCAGATGGAGGTGTACGGCCGCGCCCTTGCGCGCCAGCACCGGGTGCGGATGCGGCCTGGCGCAGAGCGCCTGCTCGATCGCCTGCAGGCCAACGAGCGTGTCCTGGAAGACGCCAACACGCTGCTCAGCAGCGTGGTGCGTGAACAGCGGCCGGTCACCCCCGCCGGGGAATGGCTGCTCGACAACTACTACCTGATCGAAGAACAGATCCAGACCGCGCGACGCCATCTGCCGCGCGGCTACAGCCGTCAGTTGCCTTCACTTGTCGCCGGCCCCTCGGCCGGCCTGCCCCGTGTGTATGAACTCTCGATGCAGGCCATCGCACACGGCGACGGTCGCATCGATGCCGATACCCTGGGCCGTTTCATCGCTTCCTACCAGTCGCTTGCTCCCCTGAGCCTGGGCGAACTCTGGGCCGTCCCCATCATGCTGCGCCTGGCGCTGCTCGAGAATCTGCGGCGCATGGCCGCCCGGGTGATGCGCGATGGCACGGACCGCAGCCTGGCGGCGCAATGGGCTGAGAACCTCAATCGCGCGGCGTCCGACACCCCGACCGAGGTGGTCCTGGTGGTGGCCGACATGGCCCGGTCCGAGCCGCCGTTGACCGGTGCGTTCATCGCCGAGCTGACCCGCTCGCTGCAGGGACGCGGCGGCGCATGGGCGATGCCGGTCGCCTGGCTGGAACAGTGGGCCGCCGCGGCTGGCCAGCGCATCGATGAACTGGTCGCCGCCGAGGGGCAGCAGCAGGCGGCCGACCAGGTCTCCATCGGCAACAGCATCGGCAGCCTGCGCTTCCTCTCCACCATGGACTGGCGCACGTTCGTCGAAGAGATGAGTGTGGTCGAGCAGCGGCTGCGGGAAGACCCCATGGGGGTCTATGCGCAGATGGATTTCGGCACCCGCGACGCCTACCGCCACGTCGTGGAGAAGATCGCCCGCGGCAGCCGCGTCGCGGAAGAGCGCGTTGCCACCATTGCGCTGGACCTGGCACGGGCGGCTGCGCCGGTTGAAGGGCCGCGCACGCACGTAGGCTACTGGCTGGTCGGCGAAGGCCTGCCCGCCACCGTTGACGCCGTGGCTCTGGCAGCGCCGCGGCACCGCAAGGCACGACAACTGGCGCATCGCGTACCGCTTGCGCTGTACCTGCTGCCGATCATCCTGCTGGCGGTGCTGGCCACGGGTGGCCTGCTGGCCACCGGCGTTGGCTCGGCGCCCGTCTGGCTGGCCGCGCTGCTCGGGCTGCTGGTGTTCAGTGAGCTGGGCATCGTTCTGGTGAACTGGACCGCGACAGTGCTGGTCACGCCCAGGCCACTGCCCAAGCTCGATTTCAGCGAAGGCATCCCGGCCGCCTGCGCCACGGTCGTCGCGGTTCCGTCCATGCTCTCCAGCATTGATGGCATCGACGTGCTGGTCGAAGCGCTGGAGGTCCGCTTCCAGGCCAACCGCGATCCCCAGCTGCGCTTTGTGCTGCTGACGGACTTCCTCGACGCCGCGGAAGCCGAGATGCCGACGGACCACACTCTGGTTGCGCACGCAGTCGAGCGGATCGAGGAATTGAACGCTCGCTACGCGTCCGAACGCGGCGATCGCTTCTACCTGCTGCATCGCCCCCGGCAATGGAATCCGGGCGAAGGGGTGTGGATGGGCCACGAGCGCAAGCGGGGCAAGCTGGCCGCGCTCAATGCCCTGCTCCGCCATGGCGATACGGCCGCGTTCATGCGCACCGTCGGTGACGTTGCGGCCCTGATCGGCGTCCGCTACGTCATTACCCTGGATGCGGACACCCAACTCCCGCGGGATGCGGCACGCGCGTTCGTCGCCACGCTGGCGCATCCACTCAACCGCCCGCGCTTCGATCCTACGCTGCAACGCGTGGTGGAGGGTTACGGGATCCTGCAGCCCAGCGTCGGCACCAGCCTGGGCACGCGCCGCACCTCGCGTTTTGCCAGGATGTTCGGCAGCGAGCCGGGCATCGATCCGTACACGCGCATGGTGTCGGACGTCTATCAGGACCTGTTTGACGAAGGCTCGTTCGTGGGCAAGGGCATCTATGACGTTGAAGCCTTCGAGCATGCGCTCGAGGGCCGCCTGCCCGAGAACCGCATCCTCAGCCATGACCTGCTGGAAGGGTGCTATGCACGCGCTGGCCTGGTCAGCGATGTGCGCCTGTACGAGGATTACCCCGAGCGTTACGTCGCCGACGCCAAGCGCCGTGCGCGCTGGATCCGCGGCGACTGGCAGCTGCTGCCATGGTTGCTGCCGTGGACACCGCGCCCGGGCTCGGCATGGGAACGCAACCGGCTGAGCCTGCTGTCGCGCGGCAAGTTGCTGGACAATCTGCGCCGGAGCCTGGTGCCGGTCGCCGCCCTGGCCTTGCTGGTCGCAGGCTGGCTGTATGCCGAAAACCCGGCGGCATGGACGGCGTGGGTGCTCGCGCTGTGGTTCGCGCCGCCGCTGATCGGCATGCTGCGCGATGCCCTGAGCGTTCCGGATGACACACCGCTCGAGGCGCACTACATCATGGTCGGCCGTGGCACGCTGCAGTCGTTGCTGCGCGCGTCCACCCAGATCGCCTGCCTGCCCTACGAGGCGCTGCTGGCCGGTGGCGCGATACTGCGCACGCTCTGGCGCATGGCCGTTACCCGCCGCCACCTGCTGCAATGGAACCCCTCCAGCGAGGTCGAGCGCCGCCTTGGCGGCGACCGCGGCGCGGAATGGCGGGTGATGGCACCGGGGTCGCTGCTGGCGCTCGTGCTGGTGGGGCTCGTGGCCAGCGTGCATCCGCAGGCACTGCCTGTCGCCCTGCCCTTGCTGCTGGCGTGGACCTTCGCGCCCGCATTGATGGCATGGCTGGGCCGGCCGCCGGCCGCGAGCGTGGCCGAGCTTTCCGTGACGCAGCGGGCCTTCCTGGGCCGGCTGGCCCGGCGTACCTGGTCCTTCTTCCAGGCCTGGGTACGCGAGCAGGATCATTGGCTGCCGCCGGACAACATCCAGGAGCATCCCTCGCTGGTGGTGGCGCGGCGCACCTCGCCGACCAACATCGGCCTGTCGCTGTTGGCCAACCTGTCGGCGTGGGATTTCGGCTGGCTGCAGCAGGATGCGGTCGCCGAACGTACCGCCCTCACGTTCGATACGCTGGACAAGCTGCCGCGCCACCGCGGCCACTTCCTGAACTGGTATGACACCGAAACCCTGGCGCCGCTGCCGCCGCGCTACGTCTCCACCGTGGACAGCGGCAACCTTGCCGGCCACCTGCTGACGCTGCGCCAGGGCCTGCTCGCGCTGGTGGACGCGCCGGTGCTGGCGCCGCACACGTTCGATGGCCTGGCCGATACGCTGGGCGTGCTGGAAGAGGAACGCCAGCGCCATCGTCCCGACGACGCGCACGTGGGCCAGGCACTCAACCACCTTCGCCAGCGCCTGGCATCAACGCGTACCGACCGCCCACGTGGCACGGCCCAGCTGCTCGCCCGGTTGCAGGAGCTGGCCGGCCTGGCCGATGCCGTACTGGCACAGTGGCCGGCACCGCCATCGCCCGAGCAGGGTGAGCTGCACTGGCCGGCGCTGTTTGCCGCCGAATGCCATGCTGCCCGGGCATCGCTCGCCAGCATCCCTGCCGATGCCAACGCAGCCGACGAGGCGCCGGTACCCAGCCTGCGCCAGCTCGCCGAGCTGCCCGGCACGGCCGGCGCGGAGGCGCGCGCACGCATCGAGCAGCTTCAGGCCCTCGCGCACCGCGCCGGGCAGTTCTCGCTGATGGAATACGGGTTCCTGTTCTACCGTACCCGCAACCTGCTCTCGATCGGGTACAACGTCGACGACCACCGCCTCGACAACAGCTTCTACGACCTGCTGGCCTCCGAAGCGCGTCTGTGCGCCTTCGTCGCCATCGCCCAGGGCCAGCTGGCGCAGGAGAGCTGGTTCGCGCTCGGCCGGATGCTCACCGAGGTCAACGGCACCCCGACGCTGCTGTCATGGAGTGGCTCGATGTTCGAGTACCTCATGCCGCAGCTGGTGATGCCCAGCTATCCGGACACGCTGCTCGACCAGACCGCGCGGCATGCGGTGGAGGCGCAGATCGTCTACGGCCGTACGTTGAACCTGCCGTGGGGCGTGTCCGAGTCCGGCTACAACGCCGTCGACGCACGCTTGAACTACCAGTACCGCGCGTTCGGCGTGCCGGGGCTGGGTCTCAAGCGCGGCCTGGGCCAGGATCGGGTCATCGCTCCCTATGCCAGCATGATGGCGCTGATGGTGGCGCCGGAGGCGGCGTGCCAGAACCTCCAGGCCATGGAAGAACTGGGCTTCTCCGGGCGCTTTGGCATGTACGAAGCAGTCGACTACACCCCCGCCCGCGTGCCACCGGGGCAGGATCACGTTCTGCTGCGTTCGTTCATGGCCCACCACCAGGGCATGGGCCTGCTCTCGCTGGATTACCTGTTGCGCGACCAGCCGATGCAGCGCCGCTTCGTGGCCGATGTCGAGTTCCAGGCCACCTTGTTGCTGCTGCAGGAGCGCATACCGCGCATCGGCGTGTTCCATCCCCATGAGGTGGAAGCCCTGGGCGAGCACTCGGCCATGGCCGAGCACGAGACGGCCCTGCGTGTCCTGCGCGACCCGGGTGGCCCGCGCCCGGAGGTGCAGCTGCTCTCCAACGGGCGCTACCACGGCATGCTGACCCATGCCGGCGGCGGCTACAGCCGCCATGGCGACCTCTCGCTCACCCGTTGGCGCGAAGACGGCACCACCGATGCCTGGGGGTCGTTCTGCTACCTGCGCGACGTGGACAGCGGCGAGTTCTGGTCTGCCGCCTATCAGCCCACCTGCGTGCCGGTGGACAATTACGAGGCGATCTTCTCTGACGCCAAGGCCGAATTCCGCGGTGCGCGCCGCGGTTGCGAGAGCCACCTGCAGGTGGCCATCTCCGCCGAGGACGACATCGAACTCAGGCGCCTGCGCCTGACCAACCGCAGCCGTCGCCAGCGCACGGTGGAGATCACCACCTACGCGGAGGTGGTGCTGGCACCTGCAGCCTCCGACGACGCACACCCGGCCTTCAGCAATCTCTTCGTCCAGAGCGAGATCCTGGCTGCCAAGCAGGCCCTGCTATGCACGCGCCGCCCACGTTCGTACGACGAAGTGCCGCCGTGGATGTTCCATCTGGTTGCGGTGCATGACGCAGAGGTAGTGTCGATCTCCTACGAAACCGACCGTGCGCGCTTCCTGGGTCGTGGCAACACGCCGCGGACGCCGCAGGCCTTGACCATCGATACCGACCTCTCCGGTACGGACGGCTCCGTGCTCGACCCGATCGTGGCCATCCGCGTCCGCGTCGTGCTTGAGCCCGAACAGACCGTCCAGCTGGACATGGTCTATGGCATCGGCGCCGACCGCGCCGGTTGCGAGGCACTCGTGGACAAATACCGTGATCGCCGGCTGGCCGACCGCGTCTTCGATCTGGCCTGGACGCACAGCCAGGTGGTGCGCCGGCAGATCAACGCGAGCCAGGCCGAGGCGTCGCTGTACGAGCGCCTGGCCAGCCACGTGCTGTATTCCAATGCGCTCCTGCGCGCAGGTGCCAGCGTCCTGCAGCAGAACCAGCGAGGCCAATCCGGGCTGTGGGGGCATGCCATCTCGGGCGATCTGCCGATCGTCCTGCTCAAGGTCACCGACGCGGAGAACGTTGAACTGGTCAGGCAACTGGTGCAGGCCCATGCCTATTGGCGCCAGAAGGGGCTCAACACCGACCTGGTGATCTGGAACGACAGCAAGGCCGGCTATCGCCAGGAACTGCAGGACCAGATTCTGGGCATGGTCGCCGCCAGCTCGGAGACCGGCCTGCTCGATCGCCCTGGCGGCATCTTCGTACGGCCCGTGCAGAACATGAGTCACGAAGACCGCGTTCTGTTGCAGGCAGTGGCACGGGTGGTGATCAGCGACGAGGACGGTACGCTGGCCGCACAGGTGGGGCGCCAGCCCCTGCCCGTCCGCCGGATCCCGGCCCTGGTGCCACAGGTGGAGCAGCAGGAGCTGACACTGTCGATGGAGGCAACGCCCGGGCTGCCCGTGGTTGCCGACCTCGGACCCGAACCCGGCATGCCCCCCGGCGCCGGGCACGACGAAGAGCTGGACGACCCGTGGCCCTTCCTTCCGTACCGCGGCACCGGCCGATTCGACAACGGAACCGGCAGCTTCAGCGAGGACGGCCGCGAATACGTCGTGGTGGTGCGCGAAGGCGCCCCGACGCCCGCGCCCTGGGCCAACGTGATCGCCAACGCCCGCCTGGGCACCGTCGTCAGCGAGAGCGCACCGGGCTACACGTGGTTCGAGAACGCACACGAATTCCGCCTGACGCCCTGGCTCAACGATCCGGTGTCCGACACCGGCGGTGAAGCCTTCTACGTGCGCGACGAGGACACCGGCCGCGTCTGGTCGCCGATGCCGCTCCCGTGCCGGGGCACCGGCGCGTACCGTACGCGCCATGGATTCGGCTACACGGTCTATGAGCATATCGAGGACGGCATCGTCAGCGAGTTGTGGGTATTCGTCGACGTCACCGCCCCACTGAAGTTCTCGGTCCTGCGGTTGCACAACCTGTCGGGCAGGACACGGCGGCTGTCGGCCATCGGCTACGTTGAGTGGGTCATGGGTGACCTGCGTCCGAAATCACGCATGCATGTGCTCACCGAACGCGACCCGCAGAGCGGCGCGCTGCTGGCGCGCAACACCTACAACACCGACTTCGGCGGCCGCATGGCCTTCTTCGACACCGATGCCGAAGGCTGCGGCTGGACCTGTGATCGCCTGGAGTTCATCGGGCGCAACGGCGGCCTGCACGCACCGGCGGCGCTGCGGCGCGAACGTCTGGATGGACGGATCGGCGCGGGCCTGGATCCCTGCGCGGCGATCCAGGTGCCACTGGAACTGGCACCGGGCGACCGCAGTGAAACGACGTTCCGCCTCGGCGCGGGGCGCGACCGCGAGGAAACGCTCGCGCTGGCACGAAGCCGCCAGGGCAATCATGAGGCCATCGATGCACTGGACGCGGTGCGCATCCACTGGCGCAATGTGCTGGCCACGGTGCAGGTACGTACGCCGGACCCGGCGCTGGACGCACTGGCCAATGGCTGGCTCGTGTATCAGACCCTGGGCTGCCGCTACCTGGCGCGGAGTGGGTACTACCAGTCGGGCGGCGCGTTCGGCTTCCGCGACCAGCTGCAGGACGCGCTGGCCCTGATCCACACGCGCCCGGACCTGACCCGCGAACACCTGCTGCTTTGCGCGGCACACCAGTTCGCCGAAGGCGATGTGATGCACTGGTGGCACCCCCCGCAAGGTCGCGGCGTGCGTACCCGCTGCTCCGACGATTACCTCTGGCTGCCCCAGGGCGCATGCCGCTACCTGGAGGTCACCGGCGACGCCAGCGTGCTGGACGAAGTGGTCGGTTTCATCGAAGGGCGCGCGGTGACCCCGGAAGAGGAAGGGTATTACGACATGCCGACCCCATCGGTGCAGCGCGGCACACTGTATGCGCACTGCATTGTCGCGCTCGAGCGCGGCTGCCGCTTGCTGGGCGAGCGCGGCCTTCCGCTGATGGGAACCGGCGACTGGAACGACGGCATGAACCGCGTCGGCGACCAGCAGCGCGGCGAAAGTGTGTGGCTGGGATTCTTCCTGCATGACACGCTGCGCCGCTTCATCGTGCTGGCGAACGCGCGCGGCGATGACGCCCGTGCGCAGTGGTGCCAGGAGCAGGCCGACCGCCTGCGCCAGAACCTGGAACACCACGCCTGGGATGGGGCGTGGTATCGCCGCGCCTGGTTCGACAACGGCGCCACCTTGGGCTCGTCACAGAACGACGAGTGCCGCATCGATTCCATCTCGCAGAGCTGGTCGGTGCTGTCAGGCGTCGCCGCGCCGGAGCGTGCCTCGCAGGCGCTGGATTCGCTGTACACGCATCTGGTGCGCAAGGACGCCAAGCTGATCCAGCTCCTCGATCCGCCCTTCGACCAGACCACGGAAGACCCCGGTTACATTCGGGGTTACGTACCGGGGGTGCGCGAGAATGGCGGTCAGTACACCCACGCGGCCGTGTGGGCGGCGATGGCATTCGCGCAGCAGGGAGATGCGGTGCGTGCCTGGGAGCTGGCCGGCATGATCAATCCCCTCAACCACACGCTGGACCCGGCGGCGGTCCAGACCTACCGCGTCGAACCTTACGTATTGGCCGCCGATGTATACGCCGTGTCGCCGCACGTCGGCCGCGGCGGCTGGACGTGGTACACCGGGTCGGCCGGTTGGATGTACCGCCTGCTGGTGGAATCCCTGCTTGGCATCCGTCGCGAAGGCGATCGTCTGTCGCTGGCGCCGTGCCTGCCCGATCATTGGCCGTCATTCGAACTGAGCTACCGCTTCGGCCGCAGCCTGTATGAGTTCGAGGTGACCCGCACGGCGCAGGGTGAACCCACCCTGCATGTGGATGGCGTCCTGCAGCCGGACCTCACCGTCCTGCTCCGCGATGACGGCCATTACTACCGCGTCGTGCTCGACCTGGGCGCGCCCCCGGGATGAACGTGCGCGCCGAAATCCAGGTGCAGCTTGATGCGCTGGCCGACCAACTGGACCACTGGGTGGCGCGCGTGCGCCACCCGGCGCAGTTCTGGCCGCAGTTTGAGCAGCTGACTGGCGAGATCCTCGACCAATGCGCGAACACGGAGAGGTACCACGCGCGTGCATGTATACAGGCCATGCTCGAACGCCACGCACTGGATCTCCCGTCCTGGCACCAACGGGACCACACGCTCCCGCCGGGGACGCCGGGAGCGTGATGGCGCGAACGATCGCGGCGCCCCGTCGGATGGCGTCGTCGAATTGCCGCCCTTCCAGCGCCATCGGCCGGGCAATGGCCCCTCCCCACACTGCCCAGCCATTCAGCGCCGCCTACACCGCCTCGACCTCCATCGCTGCCCCACCCCGCCGCTGTTCACGCCGGCGATGCACCCAGTAGTACAGCGTCGGCAGCACCAGCAGGGTCAGCAGCATCGCCGACAGCAGCCCACCGATCACCACCACCGCGAGTGGCTTCTGGGTCTCGGCGCCGATCGCGTGCGAGGTGGCCATCGGCAGCAAGCCGAACATCGCCAACAGCGCCGTCATCAGCACCGTGCGCAGGCGCTGCAGGGCGCCCTGCACCACGGCGTCGTAGAGCGCCATGCCCTGCTCGCGCAGCTGGCCGAACCGGGTCAGCATGATCACGCCGTTGAGCACCGCTTGCCCGAACAAGGCGATGAAGCCGATCGCCGCCGAGACCGACAGCGGAATACCGGTCAGCCACAGCGCCAGGATGCCGCCGATCATCGCCAGCGGTACGTTCGCCAGGATCAGGGCGGCACTGGTGACGTCCTTGAAGGCATCGAACAGCAGCACGAAGATGATCAGTACCGAGAGCGGCACCACCCAACCCAGACGGGCCATGGCGCGCTGCTGGTTCTCGAACTCGCCGGACCAGTCGATCCGGTAGCCCTCCGGCAGATCGATGGTCGCGTCGACCTGCCGGCGCATGTCGGCCACCACGCTGCCCATGTCGCGCCCGGCGATGAAGATGCTCACGGCTTTGACGCGCTGGGCGTTCTCACGCGAGATGTTGATCGCGCCGCTGGCCATGGTGAAGTCCGCCACATCCCCCAGCGTCACGGTCTGGCCGGAGGCCGTGCCCACCGGCACGGTGCGCAGGCGCTGCAGGTCGCGGTCGGCATCGGACAGGCGCAGGCTGATCGGGAACTGGCGCTCGCCTTCCCACAGCTGGCCGACCTCGCGGCCGCCGATGGCGGTCTCGATCACGGCATCGATGTCCTGCACGTTCAGGCCGTAGCGCGCCGCACGGTCGCGATCGATATCGATGCGCAGCTGCGGCAGGCTGCCGTCGCGGTCGATGAAGGCGCTCTCCACGCCGTCTACGTGTTTGACCTGCGCCAGGATCGCCTGGGCCTGGTCGGTCAGCACCTCCAGGTTCTCGCCGCTGACCTTGATCACCACCTGGCCTTTGATCTGCGAAATGCTCTCCAGGATGTTGTCGCGCACCGGCTGCGAGATCGAGAATTCGGGGCCGGGAATGCGCTCTTCCAGGAGGCGCTGCATCTGCGCCACCAGCTCGCGTTTGTCGATCTTCCGGGTCCACTCGGAGTCGGGCTTTAGCGCCACCAGTGCTTCGATCTGGTTGGCACCCTTGGCATCGGAGCCATCCTCCGGGCGGCCGAGCTTGGCCACCACGGTGGAGACCTCCGGCAGCGTCCGTACCAGCTCGCGGATGCGTCGGGACTGCGCCTGCGCCTCGGCCAGGCTGGTGCTGGGGTCCAGCGTGGCGGTCAGCCAGATCGAGCCTTCATCCAGTTCGGGCAGGAACTCCGAGCCCAGCCGCGTGCCCAGTGCCAGTGTCACCACGAGCATCGCCACTGCGGCCAGCACGACCGCCCGGGGGCGCGCCATCGCGCCTTCCAGCCAGGGGCGGTACCAGCCGACCAGCCGGTTCATCACCGGGTTCTCGCCTTTCAGGCGCTCGCGGCGCAGCCACCAGAAACACAGCAGTGGCACCACGGTGAGCGCCAGGATCAACGCGCCGATCAGGGCCGACGTCACCGAATAGGCCATCGGTGCGAACATCCGGCCTTCCTGCCGCTGCAGGGTGAAGATCGGGATGTGCGCGGCAATGATGATCAGCATCGAGAAGAAGGTCGGCCGCCCGACCTCCGACGCCGCGGACAGCACGGTGGCCATGCGCTCGCGCCGGGTGCTGCCGGCCGGCATTTTCGACATGCGTGAGACGATGTGCTCGGTCACGATCACCGCCCCATCGATGATGATGCCGAAGTCCATCGCGCCCAACGAGAGCAGGTTGGCCGGCACGCCCCACAAGTGCAGGCCGAGGAAGGTGGACAGCAGCGCCAACGGCATCATCGCCGCCACGATCAGCGCCGCGCGGGCGTTGTAGAGGAACAGCCACAGCACCAGGAACACCAGTACCGCGCCCTCCACCAGGTTGCGGAACACCGTTTTCAGCGTGGTGGACACCAACCACGAGCGATCGTAGAACGGCTCCAGCGTGACGCCCTCGGGCAGGTGGTTGGCCTCTATCTCGGCCACGCGCGCGTGCAGCGCATCCAGCACCAGCGACGGATTCTCCCCCTTGCGCATCAGCACCATGCCGAACACGGCATCATCGTTGTCGTCCTGGCCGACCAGGCCCTGCCGGGGCAGCCCGGTGTCGACGATGCGGGCCAGGTCGCGTACCAGCACTGGCGTACCCTGTCGCTCTGCCACGACCACCGTGCCGATATCGGCGGGCGAGCGCATCAGCCCGACGCCGCGGATCAGGTACTGCTGCTGGCCGCGCTCCACGTAGCCGCCACCGGCATTGGCGCTGCCACGTTCGAGCGCCTCGGCGAACGCCTCCAGGCTGATCCCGCGATCACGCAGCCTGCCCAGGTCCGGTTCGACCTGGAACGTCCTGGCGAACCCCCCGAAGCTGACCACGTCGGCCACGCCCGGCACCGTGCGTAGACGCCGCTCCATCACCCATTCCTGCACGGTGCGCAGTTCGGTGGAACTCATGTGCGGCGCGTGCAGCACGTAGCGGTAGATCTCGCCCACCGCCGAGCTCATCGCCTCCATCTCCGGCTGCACGCCCTCGGGCAGATCCACGCCCTGGAGTCGCTCCATCACCTGGGCACGCGCGAAGTAGTCATCCGCGCCGTCGTCGAAGGTCAGGATGATCATCGACAACCCGAACTGGGTATGCGAAAACACGCGCACCGAGTGCGGAATGCCCGACAGCGCCACTTCCAGCGGCATGGTGACCTCACGCTCGACCTCTTCGGCCGCGCGCCCCGGATGCAGGGTCACCACGGTGACCTGGGTATCGGAGACATCCGGGAAGGCTTCCACGGGCAGCTCGCGGAATGCCGCGAACGAGGCGCCGATGAAGATCAGCAGCGCCAGCATGACCATCAGCGGCTGGCGCAGGCAGTACGCAATCAGGCGATCGATCATGGGGCGCCCCTGCCTGCCGCGGCAGTGCCGGCAGATCGGTCAGCAGTGCCAACGTTCTGGTCGAGCACCTGTTGCAGCAGCAGACCGCCGTCCACCACCACGCGGGCCCCCGCGGGCAGCCCCTGCCCTACCCACAGGCGGCCCTGGCCCAACTCCTCGGCCTGCACGGTGCGTCGTGCGAACTGCCCGTTGCCCTCGTCCACGAACACCACCTGCTCGCGCCCGAGCAGCAGCACCGCACCTTCCGGCACCGACACTCCACCGTCCATCGGCACGGTGATCTCGGCACGCACGTACTGCCCGGCCTTGAAGCGACGCTCACGGTTGTCCAGTTCGGCACGCGCCTGCACCACGTGGCGCTCGGTGTCGATGTAATCATCGACGTGGCCCAACACCCCCTGTGTGGGGTCACCGGTACCAGGCGCCACACGCACCTTCAGACCCGGCGTGAGACGGCCGGCCAGCGCTTCGGGAACATCGATGATCAGCCACAGCCGGTCCGGATCGCTCACCACGGCCAGCGGCACCTCGGCATCGGCGGAGACGCTCATGCCGGGGCTCATCCGGCGCTCGACCAGGACCCCATCGATCGGCGAACGCAGCGGCATGCGCTGGTCGATGCCGCGGCGGCTGCCGAAGCCACGGGTCAGTGCCTGCAGCCGCGCGTGCTCGGCTTCGCTGGCGGCCAGCGCGGATTCGGCCTCGCCCAGTTCGCGGCCGGAGGCAACCCCGGCCTCATGCAGCTCACGTATCCGTTCCAGTTCATTGCGTGCCTGCCGCAGCTCGGCCGCACCTCGCGCACCTTCCGCCTGCACCTGCCCGAATTCGGGGGAGGTCACCCACGCCAGGACCTGGCCTGCCTTGATCTTCTCGCCCGGCGCCGCCTCGATGCCTGCGATCTGCCCCGGCAGCGGCGAGCGCAGCATGCTTGAGCGGGTGTCATCCCAGGTGACGCGCGCCGGCAGCTGCAGCACCGACGCCGACCCGTCGGTCACGGTCTCGCTGCGCAGCACCCTCAGTTGGGGGCTGTCGGCGGCAAAGTGGATCGTTGCGCCGTCCACCGTGGGCGCCGCCGCTGCTTCGGGGCCCGCATCGCGCGCGCAGCCACCCGCCAGCACAGTGGCGACGATCAAGGAAAGCAGACGGGCCGAGCCGGCTGTGCGCGAAAACGTCATGGGGTATGTCCTTCGGAAACGGAGATGGCCGCGTTCCAGCGCGCCAGGGCGGAGGCATGCGCCAGGCGCGCATCGACCAGGTCGGATTCGAATTCGCGCCAGCTGCGCCGCGCATCCAGCAGGTCGGTCAACGTGGCGGCACCGCGGCGATAGGCCAGTTCCAGACCCTCCATGCTCTTGCGCGCCGCGGGTCCCTGAAGCTGTTCGTACGCGGTGCGGCGTTGTGCGGCCGCCGCCAGTGCGTGCCGCAGCTGGTCAAGTTCAGCGGCGGCTTCGCGGCGCAGCTGTTGCCGTTCCAGCACGGCGGCGTCGTAGTCCGCCTCCGCCCGTTGCTGTTCGCCGCGCCAGCGCGTGGCGCCGCCCAGCGGCACACTCATCGACAGCCCCCATGTCACGCCGCCGATGTCGGCCGGCTCGCGCTCGGCTTCGATCCCGAACTGCACGTCGCGCCGCCGCTCGCTGCGCGCCAGGGCTCGCGCGGCATCGGCGGCGATCACCCGCGCCTCGGCCGCACGCAGGTCAACGCGCTCGTCCAGCGTGGCCATCGCAGCGGTTGCCGCCGAGGCCGGGCGTGGCCACTCGTCGTCGGCATGCAGTGCATCGTCCGCATCGCTGCCCAGCAGCAGCGCAAGGACATGCCGTGCCTCGCGCAGGCCCAGTGCGGCCTCGCGGGCGGCATCGGCCACTTTCAGATCATCCACCGCAAGCCGCGCGCGCTCGATCGGCGCCATGGCGCCGGTGGCGACCTGCCGGTCGGCAGCGGACAGGCTCTCGGCCGAGGCACGGCGATCTTCCTCGGCGATGCGGCTCAGTTCCTGTGCGGCCTTCAACCCGAAGTACGCTTCCCGCAGCGCCACCTGCTGCTGGCGGCGGCTATCGAGCAGGCCCAGCTGGGCCGCCTCGACCAGGGCATCGGCCTGGCGCATGCGCCAGCCCCGCTTGCCGCCGCGCTCCCACGTCCAGCCCAGGCCGAGCGTGGAATCCACGCGCTTGTCCTTCCAACGGCCCGGGCCGATCCCCTCCTGGCGGCTGATCTTGGAGGTGCCCACGCTCAGCTCGGGGCTGGGCCGGCGCGCGGCGCTCTGCGCATCGCCCTGCGTGCCGCGCAGTTCGATCGCAGCGGCCAGCAGGTCGGGATTGTGCTGCGCCATGACGCGCTCCGCCTCGGCCAGGGTAAGCGCGGAGACCGTGGCAGGCGCGATCAGCAATGCCGCGATCAGCGCGGCACATCGGGTGGTGGTATTCATTGCCGACACGGTAAGGTGCAGCGCTTTCGTCAAACTTTCCCGAACCTTGCGTCAACCTTGCAATGCGCATTCTGCTGATTGAAGACGACGCCGCACTGGCCGATGGCCTGGTGCGCGCCCTGACCCGCGCCGGTCACGCCTGCGACCCTCTCGCGCGCGGCCTGGCCGCGCCGTCGGCGCTGGCCAGCGTCAGCTACGACCTGGTCGTGCTGGACCTGTCACTGCCGGACATCGATGGCCTGGAGCTCCTGGCGCGGCTGCGGCAGGACGGCTTCAGCGTGCCGGTGCTGATTCTCACCGCACGCGACGGCGTGGAGGACCGCATCCGCGGCCTGGACAGCGGCGGCGATGATTACCTGGCCAAGCCATTCGCGCTCGGGGAACTTGAAGCCCGTCTGCGCGCGCTTGCGCGCCGCCAGTCCACCGCCCCCGCCCTGCGTCAGCTCGGCGCGCTGCGCTTGGACACCGGGACCCGCGAACTGCGCGTTGGCGATGAGCCGTTGGAACTCACCGCACGTGAACTCGCGCTCATGGAAATCCTGCTGCAGCAGCCGGGCCGGATCGTGGCCAAGCAGCGCCTGTTCGATGCGGTCTACAGCTGGGATCACGACGCCAGCCTGTCGGTAATCGAGGTCCACGTCAGCCGGTTGCGCCGCAAGCTGCAGGCAGCCGGCGCCAAGGTTGGCATCCGCATGCTGCGTGGCCTGGGCTATCGGCTGGAAGCCTGCGATGACTGAGGCGCCCTATAGCCTGCGTGGCGTGCTGCTGCGGCGCCTGTGGCTGCCGCTGCTGGTGCTGCTGCTGGCCAGTGCCGTGGGCTCGTTCGTATTGGCCAGGCACTACGCCGAGCAGGTTTACGACCGCTGGTTGCTGGACTCGGCCATGTCGCTGGCGCAGCTGACCGAGGTCCGCGGCGACACCGTCCACATGGAGATCTCCCCCGCCGTCTCGCGCATGTTCACCTGGGACACCGTGGACCGGATCTACGGCGAGGTAACCCGTGCCGACGGCACGCGCCTGTATGGTGCAGCCGTCCTGCCTGGCGGCACGGCGCTGCAGGCCGAAGGCGCCGACGACAGCCCGGCCCGCACTTACTACGATGCCGTGATCGATGGGCAGGACGTGCGCGTTGTGCAGGTCGCGATGACACCCCCCGGCGCTGCCGCCCCGATCCTGATCCGCGTGGCCGAGACCCGCACCAAGCGGCTGCGCCTGGAGCATCGCCTGCTGTTGGCGAGCATCCCGCTGCAGGGCACGATCCTGCTGCTGGCGGCATGGCTGGCGTGGTCGGGCACGGGCGCAGCGGCGCGGCACACCAACGGTGCCGCGCGACGGCTGGCCAGCGCGCCGCTGGATGCGCTGGCGCCACTGGATCCACGGGAGGCCGCGCCGCGCGAGCTGTGGCCGGCGGTGGATGCCTTCAACCAGCTGGTGAACCGGCTCTCGGCGATGCAGGACGCACAGCAGCGCTTCATCAGCAACGCAGCGCATCAGCTGCGCACGCCGCTGGCCGGCCTCCAGATCGAGCTGGAAAGCGCGCTGCGTGAGCAGGATCGCGCAGCACAGCGCGATGCGCTGGCCGGCCTGTTGCGTGGGCTGACCCGACTGCGCCATCTCACCCATCAGTTGCTGATCCTGAGCCGCTCCGAAGACAGCGCCGGCGCGATGCTGGCGATGCGCCCGGTGGACCTTGCCGTGCTCGCCCGCGATGAACTGGAACGGCTGATGGACCGCGCCGTGGTCGCCGGTGTCGACCTTGGCTACGAGGGCCCCGATGCCGGCGTCATGGTGATGGGCGAGCCTCAGCTGCTGCGCGAGACGATCAGCAACCTGGTCGACAACGCGCTGCGCTACGGCGCACTGGAAGGGATGATCACGGTCAGCGTGGAAACCACACGGGGCCAGACGCGCCTGAGCGTCAACGACGATGGTCCCGGCATCGATCCGTCTTTGCGCAGCCAGGTCACCGAACGGTTCTGGCGGGGCGATGCCAGCGGCGATGGGTGTGGCCTGGGCCTGGCCATCGTGGCCGAGATCGCCGAACGGCATCGGGCCACGCTGGGCATCGGCCACTCGACGCTGGGAGGCGCCCAGGTCACGCTCGCCTTTCCGTCGCGTCCTGGGTGAACGACGTTACTGCGTCCAGTACACGGCCTTGAGCGCCGCGGCCAAGCGGGATGCCGCTTCCTGCTGGCTGAAGGGTGGCGTGCGCGGCGGGTCATACACCTCCGGGCGCGTGCCGGCGACGACCAGATCGATCGCATAGCAGGCACCGTTGTGGACTGCGCGGTAGCTCTCGGCGCTGACGTAATGGCTCATGGCGGCATCACCAGCCGTGAAGTGGGTGAACGGCACGCCGCCGATATCGACCGAGGCCGATGCCGCAGGGCCCGTTGCTTCGGCCGGCGGTTCCAGGCAGGACGTGACCTGCTTTGCCTCACCACTGCGGCCGATCCGCAGCTCGCCTGCCGTGACCCGATCCGATCCCTCCAGCACCAGCGCCACCAGCGGCGTCCCCTTGCTGTCCGGCGGTGCAAACAGCTTCCAACTGGGCGAGGCCAGGTAGTCACGCTGGAAATCGAGCGCAACCCGCACCCCCGCCACCGGACCCACCGCAATGCCCGGCTTCGCTTCTTCATAGACAGGTAACGGCCGCTCGTCCGCTGCCGCGGCGGGCACTGGATCAGCGGCCTTCGCCGCGCCCGGATCGGCGCCGCTCGGCAGCGCCACGGGTGCGGCACCGCCCTCGCCCTGCGGCGAGCAGGCACACAGCAGCGCCGTCAAACCCGCCGCCATCCACCCTGCCCTGTTTCGGATCTGCGTCTGCATGAGAGGCTCCTCTGGCAATGGCCCCAGACTGCCTCGTGATCCGTGAACGACGTGCCACGCCCTGGGGCGCTCGCGTTGGTGCGGCTGCCGGCGGGCAGGGGCTCCCTCCCCCACCCGCCTGGCCCTTTCCCTCAGTAGTCGTAACTCACGCTGACCCGCAGCGAACGGGGCGCCTGACGCACGGTTGCCGCGCCATACAGCGGATCCGGCTGTCCCGGATCCAGCTCGGCGTACGGCGATTTCCACAGCGCCACCTGGCTGTTGAACACATTGAACACGTCCAGGTTGAAGCCCAGCCGACCATCGGCCACTGCCGGGCGGTAGGACACCCCCAGGTCAAGCTGCTTCAGCCACGGTAGGCGCCCCTGGCTCCCGGGAGGCGCCGGCTGGCCGTTGTAGAAGTGATACGCGATGCCGTAGCCGGATGGGTCTTCGAAGTCCGGCCCGTACGAGCCCAGCGCACTGAACGGCGAACCCGAGAGTACCTTCAGGTTGGCCGACACCAACCATTCCGGGGTGAGCTGGTAATAGCCGTGCAGCTTGAACTGGTGGGTATGGTCGTTGCTCTGTGGCCCGTTGGTGTGCTCCATCAGCTGGGCGTAGTCCCACGCCTGCGTGGTGGACACCGCCGTCTGGCCGATCCCCGAGAGCAACTGGCCTTCAGTGGTCCCGTAGCTGCGTGACCAGGTGTAGTCGCCGCGGGCATACCAGCGGCCATCGAACGGATGTTCCAGCGAGAGGTTCACCGCGTAGTAGTTGCGCTTGAACTGCGGGAAGCCCATTTCCGCGTTGCTCAGCGGAACCGTCACGTAATTGCCGCCGGTATCGACCAGGTTGAAGGTGTTGGCGCGGCCGGGATTGATCAGCCAGCAGCTGACCGGGTTGCTGTCCTTGGTTACGTTGTAGCCCAGGCTGCTGGCCTTGCCGAGCACCGCATCGATATCGCAGTAGTCGTCCACGCCGCTGCGCAGCACGCGGTAGGTCGCTTTGGCCCCGTACACCCAGTCCTGGCCGAGCGCCTTGCTGAAGCCGAGGATGAACTCATCCTGGTAGGACGGCTCGATGCCGGAGGTGGCCACGGTCTTCGCATCCGGCAGCAGGCCATAGTTGTTGTTGGCCGAAACAGGATCGGAGAACCGGGTGAGGTCTGTCGGATAGCCGTTGCTGTCGATGCCGCCGTAGGTGTAGTACGTCGAGGTGGCCAGCGTCGCGCCAGCGGCGTTGAACGCCGGGTTCAGCGGCAGCGCCAGGTAATAGCGCCCCACGTTGCCGAACACCTTGAAGCGGCCGTCACCGTCGACATCCCAGCTGAAGCCCAGGCGTGGCGCCCACTGCCCACTGGTCTGCTTGATGTACGCGTCGCCATCGCGGTTGAAATTCGTGAACTGGTCCAGGCGCAGGCCAAGATTGAGCAGCAGCCGGTCGGTGACCTGCCAGTTGTCTTCAATGTACTGCGCCCGCTGCGACGCCCGTACCGAAGCCAGCGCGCTGTAGACATACTGGCGTACGTAATAGCCGTCCTCGCCATTGCGGATGCCACCTGTCGCCGGCACGCCCAGGCCGGTATTGATCGGCACGTTCGGGTTGGACTGCCCGTAGATCCAGTAGTAGCCATCGGCCGAGGCGACCGAGCCGCGGTTCAACGCGCGGGCGTTCTGGTTGTCGATGCCGAGTGTGATGCTGTGGTCGCCCCACACGTAGTTCGCATCCAGGCGCAGGTTGTTGCTGCGGTTGCCGCGATCCGGATTGACCAGCAGCGACGTGGTCTGCGCGTTGGTGATCGGCGTGCCACCGGTCAGCGCCGGATTCTGCAGGTTGGGGCTGTTGAGGTAGGTCAGGCTGCCGTCGTAGGCCGGGTTGCCGATGTAGTCATCCGTGCGCATTTCGCCGTATTGCGCGCTGACGGTGAGCCGGTCGGTCAGATAGCCGGTGTACTTGGCCGTCCACAGGTCGCCACCGGTCTTGGTGGTGTCGTCCGTGCCACGCTGGGCGCCACGGGTGAGCGTGTCGTAGTCATAGGCGAAGATGTCGCCACGGTATACATTGCGGCTGGAGGCGCCGGTCAGCTCCAGCAGGTGATTGTCGGTGATGTTCCAATCCACCTTGGCGTACCAGCGGGGGCGCTCGTACTCGTAGCGGGAATAGGAATTCGTCGCCTCCACGTTCTTGACATCCGTGCCTTCACGGCGCTCCAGCTCGTAGGAGCCGAAGAAGAACAGCCGGTCTTCGATCAACGGGCCGCCGGCATAGATGCTCTGCGTGCTGACCCATTCGCGGTCCTTGCTCTCCGGCGCATACAGCGCGCCATCGCCGGGATAACGCACATCGTCCTTGTCAGCACGCGTGGATGCCGGCTCCCAGGTGGCCTGGCCGCCAAAGTGCCACTGATTCGTTCCCCGCTTGCCGACCGCATTGATCACGCCACCATCGGAGCGGCCGTACTTGGCGCTGTAGCCACCGGTGTAGATCTCCTGCTGGTCGATGCTTCCGTACGGCAAGGTCAGCCCGCCCAGACCGCGCAGCGGATCGGTGCTGTTGAAGCCGTTGATGTAGTAGGCGTTCTCCGCTGCGGATGAACCGCCAAAGCTGACCAGCTGGGCGCCGGTTGGGCCAGCGTAGGTGCCGTTGCCGCTGTTGCCGATCACGCCGGGTGCGAGCTGGGCGATGGCCTCGGCCGAACGGCCCAGCGGCAGCCGCTGCAGTTGCTCTGCGGTGATGACCGTACGCGAATCCACGCTGCTCACATCGATCGCGGCGGCGGCACGGTCCGCGCTGACCTGGATGCCATCCAGGCGGGTGACATCGCCGAACGATACTTCGGTACTGGTACCAACCGTCAGTGCGACGTCCTGGCGGGTCTGCAGCACCTTGCCGTCGGCGTCGCGCGCCTCGACCAAATACCGGCCGAGCGGAAGCTGGCTGATGGTATAGCGACCGCGCGCGTCGACGGTCACTTCGCGGGTGAGGCCGGTATCGCTGCGAACGAAAATACGCTGCGCCGATGGCGGCGCCTGGCCGGCGATCGCACCGGTGGTGGACTGTGCATGCAGGGTCGGGGAGGCGGTGGCAAGCAACACCGCCAACGCCAGCAATCGCGGGCGCAGGGAAGAACGAGCTGTCGTCATCGAAGGTCGTACGGGTAGTGGGGGAAGCCATGTCTGTGACCGCCTCGGGGCGGATCGGACATCGCACATTCATTAACCCCGCTCGCGCCCCAATGCAGAAATGCGCAGGGGTTATGTGGTGTTTGCCGATGGCGATATCGACAGCGACGAAACCATGACACGGGTCACCGCGCAGGCAGGTTCTGCGTGGTTACGCGTAGCGGGCGCAGGTGTGCGGCGCGTGACTCATCACTGCTGGGTCTGCCGTCATAAGCAATCTGCATCAGTGTCAGCTCACCCGCGGCCGCGCGGCTTCCTACAATCGAGCCTGTCTGCTGCCCTCTCCAACTGCCTGGATGTCCTGATGCGCCTTGCTCTGTCCCTTGGTCTGCTGGGCGTGGTTGCCCTGCTGCCGGCCTGCACGCCGGCCCCCTCTCCCGCTGACGCTGCGGCGCCCGCGGCTACCGCGCCGGCACCTGCAGAGATCGCCTGGCGCCATGGCGACGTCGACGACGCCTTCGCCGAGGCGCGCGACAGCGGCAAGCCCGTGCTGCTGTACTGGGGCGCGGTGTGGTGCCCGCCCTGCAACCAGCTCAAGGCCACGCTGTTCAAGGATCCTGCCTTCATCGCGCTGACCCGTCAGTACGTGCCCGTCTATCTGGATGGCGACGAGGAGGGCGCACAGGCCTGGGGCGAGCGCTTCGGCGTGCGCGGCTACCCGACCCTGATCGTGCTTGACCCGCAGCGCAACGAGCTCACCCGCCTGGCCGGTGGCAACGACAGTGAGGCCCTGACCCGCGCCCTCACCCTGGCTGCCAGCCGTCGCACCGCCGTGAGCGAGGTGCTGCAGCATGCCTTGACGGCACCACAGGATGTCAGCGCGGAGGACTGGCGCGTGCTCGGCGATTACGGCTGGGAAGTGGATGCCAATCGCCTGGCGGGCGAGCGCGATGCAGCGTCACTGCTGCAGCAACTGGCCACTACTGCGCCCGAACCGGCGCTGCAGCGGCGGTTCGCGTTGCTGGCGCGCGGTGCAGGCAAGCCGGACAACGCGCCGACCGCCGCGCAGCGCGACAGCACCCGCGCCCTGCTGGATGCCGTTCTCGCCTCCCCTGCGGAAGTACGGGCCAATCGGGACCTGCTGGGCTATCAGGGCCCTGCCCTGGTGGCCCGCGCCAGTGCCACCCCGGACCAGGCCCAGCAACTGGGAACGCAGCTGCTGGGCGCGCTGGATGCCGCCGATCATGCCCTCGGCGACAAAGCCGATGCGCGGCTCGGCACCGTCATCACCGAGCTTGCCCTGCAGCGCCAGCAGCATCCCGACCAGGACATTCCAGCGGCACTGAAGGCCAAGGCGCAGCAGCGTGTCGCGGCCGCCGATGCCGCCGCGACCACACCACACGAACGCCAGGCCACGATCAGTACCGCCGTCTATGTACTCCGCCAGATCAAGGACGATGCCGCGGCCGAGAAGCTCCTGCTGGCCGAGCTGGAGCGCAGCCAGACACCCTATTACTACATGCCCGAACTGGCCGAACTGGCTGAAGAGCGTGGCGACAAGGCCTCTGCCATCTCCTGGCTGCACAAGGCCTACCAAGGTGCGCAGGGACCGGCCACGCGCGTACAGTGGGGCGTTCTCTACGTTGAGGGGCTGCTGCGCTTGAGCCCGGACGATGCGCCGGCGATCGAGACGGCCACCACCGAGGTCATCGCCGATCTGGCTGCCCAGCCAGCCGGCTACCACCAGCGCACCCGCCAGCGGTTTGAACGGTTGGGCACTGCGTTGCAGGCGTGGGGCCGCGACCATCACGGCGCGGAAAGCCTGGCCCGGCTGCAGGCACGGATGACCGAAACATGCGCGAAGGCCGCCAGCTCGACCGACAGCAGCGCAGGCTGCGAGCGGTGGCTGAAAAGCTGACCCGGCAGGTCAGCCCGTCGTCAGGAGCAAGGCGCCGCCCGTCATTGGGGGGCGACCTCCAACGGACAAGATCAGCGGCGCGGATGCGCCAGCGCATAGTCCAGGCCGGCGCATACCGCCGCGACCTGCGCATCGTTGCATTCCTGCGGCGACGTCCGCGGGCTGTCCGGGTAGACCTCGGTGGTGGTGGCGTACAGCGCGTCGGTGAAGCCGGCGCAGGCGCCGATCGAACGCGATTCGCCCCAGACCACGCCCGGCGACTGCAGCGGCATGCCGATCAGCTCGCCATTGGCATCGGCCGGGGCGATGTGCGTGATCTTCTCCACTGCGGCGATCAACGCCTGCTGGAACGCCGGCTGCGGATCTTCGCTGTTGCCGATCACATAGAAGCCATCGGGAATGATGTCCGGCACCAGGGCGATGCCATCGCGGGCGCAGCGCGCCGGATCGAACTCATGCAGGTCGCTGTCGGTCGTTTCGTGCAGGTCCAGGTGCACCAGCAGGTCATCGCCACGCGCGGCCATCCAGCGCATCAGCGACGCCGCTTCTTCGATCTGGCCATCACCACGGAAGCTGCGGTTGGGATCGATCGCATCGGGATTCCAGCGCTGGATGCGCTCATAGCCCCACGGGCTGACGCAGGGCGCCACGATCAGATTGATACGGCCTGCATACGCCTCGGCGTTCTGATCCAGGAACTGCAGCGCGCCATGCACGCCGCTGGTTTCGTAGCCATGCACGCCGCCGGTCACCAACGCGGTCGGCAGTGCCGGATCCCACTCATGGCTGACCACCGCAAACAGCGGGTAATGATCCGGCGCGTAGTCCAGCTGCCCGTACTGCACCACATCGAAACGCTCGCCCAGGCGCTCGAGCGCGGCCACGACATCGTCGTGGTAGCTGCGCTGGCGCTGCTGGGCTGCGCGCCACCGGGCGCGTTCGGCGTCACCCCAGGGCTGGCCCGGCGTGCCGATGGGATAGAAATGCGTATTGCTCATGGTGGTACTCCAAGGATGTCATCCGGTCGCCGGACAGCTCACGCCGTCAGCGACACTGCACTGGATATTCTATCTGTGGCCGTGTGCATCCGGCTGTGCGGACTCCCAACGCTGACAGGTAAAGGGAGCCGGTTGCCCGGCTCCCTTTCCGTTCCGCTTTGGCCGTCAGGCCGTCTGCGCCGCTTCATACCCGTTCAAGCGCATGTCGCTGGACGCGCGCCCCTGGGTCAGCGAGCGCAGCGACGTGGTATAGCCACCTAGCCGCGCCAGCGGGGCATAACCCAGCACCTCGGCCTGCCCATCCTGGTCCTCGATCGAGGCCACCCGCCCACTGCGGCGGTTGAGGTCGCCGACCACATCGCCGACGTTGCCCGACGGTGCATGGATGGCGATCTCCATCACCGGTTCCAGCAGCTGCGTGCCCGCCTGGGCCAGCGCCGCTTTCACCGCTTCACTGCCGGCGCGATGGAAGGCCATGTCCGAGGAGTCCTTGACGTGGGTCTGTCCGTCCACCAGCGTCACCTCGACCCCGACCACCGGATGCCCCAGCGGACCTTCGCCCAGTGCGGCACGCACGCCCTTCTCCACCGCATTGACGAAGCCACGCGGAATTGCGCCGCCCACGGTGCGATCGACGAAGGTCACCTCGCCATCCTCGCGCGGGGTGAGGTCGATCAACACCTGGGCGAACTGGCCCTGGCCACCGGTCTGCTTGGCGACCTTGCCTTCCACCCGCTGCACGGCGCGCTTCGGCGTTTCCTGGTAGGCCACGCGCGGCTCGCCGGTGCGGATGTTGACGCCCCACTCCGTGCGCAGGCGCTCGACCATGACCTCCAGATGCAGCTCGCCCATGCCCCAGATCAGGGTTTCACCGCTGTCGGCATCGGTCTGGACACGGAACGACGGATCCTCCTGCGCCAGGCTGGCCAGGCCTTGGCTGATGCGGATCAGGTCGGACGCCTTTTCCGCGGTCAACCGCCACGCCAGCACGGCCTGCTGCGCCTGGATCGTATCGAGCAGCAGCGGGCGCGAGGGCGCACTCAGCGTTTCACCGCTGACCGCATCCTTCCAGCCCAGCACCGCCACGATGTCACCGGCCACGGCCTGCTTGATGTCGTGGGTCTGGTCGGCCTGCACCCGCACCAGGCGGCTCACGCGTCGCCCGTGTGCGTGCTGCGAGCTGGCCAGTGCGTCGCCCACCTTCAGCGTGCCCGAGTACACCCGCACGAAGCTCAGCGCACCGTGGTTCTGGTGCGTGATCTTGAACAGCAGCGCCGCCAGCGGGCCATCCGGGTCGGGCGGCAGCCGCACGTCGGTGCCGTTCTCCGTGGCGACCACCGCTGGCCGATCCACTGGCGAAGGCAGGTAGTCCACCACGGCGTCCAGCAGCGTCTCCACGCCCTTGCTCTTGAACGCCGAGCCCGCCAGTACCGGGACGCCCGCACCCGCCAGCGCGCTGCGACGGATCGCCGCGCGCAGTTGTGCGTTGTCGATCGCCTCGCCTTCCAGCCAGGCCTGTGCCAGCACGTCATCGGCATCGGCCACGGCTTCGATCAGAGCCTCGCGCTGCGGCAGCCACTGGGCAGCCTCATCGGCCGTCCAGGCGTGACGCAAGGCGCCGCCCTTGTCGTCCCACTGCACGGTGCTGCGGTCAACCAGGTCCACCCAGCCGCTGAACTGGCTTTCGGTGCCGATCGGTACGCCCAGCGCCCACGGGGTGGCGCGCAGCTTCTCGCGCAGCTGCGTGAGCACGCGCTCGAAGGAGGCACCGGTGCGGTCCATCTTGTTGACGAAGGCGATCAGCGGCACCCCGTGGCGACGCGCCTGGCGCCAGACCGATTCGGACTGGGGCTGCACGCCGTCCACGGCGGAGAACACCGCCACCGCGCCGTCGAGCACGCGCAGGGAGCGTTCCACTTCGATCGCGAAATCGATATGGCCCGGGGTGTCGATCAGGGTCAGGTGATGGATCGGCTCATCGCGTGGCGCCCAATGCGCCTGCACGGCGGCCGCGCCGATGGTGATGCCGCGCTCGCGCTCGATCGCCGAAAAATCGGTGGTCGCCGCGCCGTCGTGGACTTCGCCGACGCGATGGATCTCGCCGGTTTTCCACAGCAGGCGTTCGGTGAGCGTGGTCTTGCCGGCGTCGATGTGGGCAATGATGCCGAGGTTGCGCCGGAGGGAAAGGGTCTGGTGCGGGGTATGGGTGTTCATGGAATGGGTCTCGCTGCCAACATCGAGGAGCCGCACGCCGCCGTTGGCTAACGGGCGTGCGGCCAGGTTTGGGGCTCGGCGATCTGGTGCATGGCACGTTCTCCTTCAAACAGTTCTGGTACATGGAAACGAAAAAAGCGCCCGATGGGCGCTCTGCTTGGGGTCCAGGGTGACCGGTGTTCCGGTCAGCAGCCTCGCACTCCGATTGGCAGACGCGCCCGTGCCGCGTAAACGCGGGTCAGGGTAAAAAACGTCAGAAGCGGCATCGAAGTCATGGGGTCACCTGGGGTGTAGCCGGCATTGTAGACCTCTGACGGGCCGCGACAAGCCCTCATTGGATGCATCGGCGCAACAATGAAGTCCAATTGGTCCACATGGCTGCCATGGATAGGACGGCAATGGTTGCTGCCCGTTCGAACATGCGAATGTGTCGCAATTGCGTATGCGGCGCAAATCCTTAGAATGGCGGCTTATGCGTCGCTTCGGCGACGCCCGCGAGGCCGGCACTGCCGACGAGGCATCGAGCCGGCGCCCGCGCCCCTTCCTCCGCGTTGTCGAGTTGTTGCCCATGTCCTGCTCTCTGCCCCTGAATCCGCGCCGGTTGCGCCCCAACCTGCTGGCCCTGGCCTGCGTGGCCGCCGCCCTCGTCCCCGCCGCGCACGCCCAGACCGCCACCGACCTGGATGCCGTGCGCGTCAACGCCTATCGCGCCGCCAACAGCACCAGCGGCGCGACCAAGACCAGTACCGCCCTGGCGGAAACCCCGCAATCGGTGTCGGTGATCGAGCGCGCCGAGCTCGACGCCCGCGGCGTGCAGTCGCTCAACGATGCGATGCGCTACGTCGCTGGCGTCAGCCTGGAAAGCTCGGGCATCGACAACCGCGTGGACGACTTCCGCATCCGCGGCTTCGATGCCGGCAGCTGGTCCAACAACGTCACCCTGGACGGGATGCGTGCGCCGCAGGGCAGCCAGTGGAACCGCAGCATGTTCGACAGCTGGAATCTGGAACGCGTGGAAGTACTCAAGGGTCCGTCCGCCGTGATGTATGGCCAGGTGGCCCCCGGCGGCATGGTCAACCAGGTCAGCAAGACGCCGATGCCGGACCAGGCGCAGCAGCTGCGCCTGGGCGTGGATGCGAATGGCCAGTACAGCGCCGCCTTCGACGTCGGTGCCGGCACCGCGGGCGAGGATCACCTGTTCCGCCTGGTCGGCCTGTATCGCGACGGCCAGACCCAGATCAAGCGCACCGAACAGCAGCACTGGTTCCTCGCCCCCAGCTACACCTGGCAGCTTGCCGAACGTACCCGCCTGACCCTGCTGGGCATGTACCAGAAGGACGATGGCGGCTCGACCTACCAGTTCCTGCCGTCTGCCGGCACGCTCAACCCGACGGCGTCGGGCTACATGAAGAACAGCACCTTCATCGGTGAGCCGGACTGGAATACCTTCGACCGCACCCTGTGGACCGCCGGCTGGATGTTCGAGCACCAGTTCAACGACCACCTGACGCTGACCCAGAGCGCGCGGCGCACCCATGTCGATTCGCTGTTCCGCAGCGTGGTCACCTTCGGCGCACTCAACGCCGATGGCCGCACCCAGAACCGTCGCGGCGTGATGGGCACCGGCGACTCCGATGGCGACACCTTCGACACCCGCCTGCAGGCCCGTTTCAGTACCGGCGCGGTGGATCACACCGTACTGCTCGGTTGGGACTGGCAACGTGCGGATTGGGAGGGCGTGCGCAGTGCCATGAGCAGCCCGCGCCCGATCGACATCTTCAATCCGGTCTATTCGACCTACCGGCCGACAGTGACCACGGAAACCCCGACCGCCGGCATCAACCGGCAGAGCGGTGTGTATCTGCAGGACCAGCTGGCGCTCGGCAACTGGCGCATGACCCTGGGCGGCCGCTACGACTGGACCAAGGACGACAGCAGCAGCGCCAACCGCAATATCGCCACCGGCATCTCCACGCCGGGCGGGCGCAATGTGATCAAGAACGAGGCCTTCACCGGTCGCGCGGGCGTGCTGTACGTATTCGAGAACGGGCTGACCCCGTATGTGAGCTACGCCGAATCGTTCCAGCCCTCGACCAAGTCGCCGTTGGACAGCTTCACCCAGACCGCGTTCGAGCCGGTGACCGGTTCGCAGTGGGAGGCGGGGTTGAAGTACCAGCCCGCCTCGGTGGACGGCCTGGTGACGCTGTCGCTGTACGACCTGCGCCAGCAGAACATGATCGTGGACGATCCGGTGGCGTCGCATCGCAACTGCGGCGCCACGGGCACGGCGACCTGCTCGATCCAGGGCGACGAAGGACGGGTGCGCGGGATCGAACTGGAAGGCCGGATCACCCCGATCGAGGGCTTCAGCCTGATCGGCGCCGCCTCGCGGATGGACTCGGAGATGACCCGCTCGGCGCCTTACAAGGGCAAGGAACTGGCGATGGTGCCCGATTACAGTGCCTCGTTCTGGGCGGACTACACCTTCCAGGCCGGTGCACTGCAGGGCCTGAGCCTGGCGGCGGGCGCGCGCTACAACGGCGTGAGCTACGGCGACAGCGCCAACCTGTACCGGATTCCGTCCTACACCCTGTTCGATGCGGCGATCCGCTATGACGTGGGCCAGATCGGTGGCACCCAGGTGCAGCTGGCACTCAATGCCAGCAATCTGTCCGACAAGCGTTTCGTGTCGACCTGCACCGGCGTGTCGTCGTGCTACTACGGCAGCGGCCGCACCGTGATGGCAACCGCGCGCTTCGGCTGGTAACCGACCCTCCCGACAACGGTAGTGCCGGCCGCTGGCCGGCACCCGTCATACCTTCAACGCGCCGGGAGAAATACCCGGCGCTAGGGATCGGTCACCACGACCAGCGGGACATCACGCTGCGGGTGACGCAGCACCAGCACCGGTTGCTGGTAGACCCGCTCGATATGCTCACGGGTCAGCACCTCGGTCGGTGTGCCATCGGCCGCCACGCGGCCCTGTTCCAGCAGCACGATCCGGTCGGCATAGGCGGCGGCCAGATTCAGATCATGCAGCACCACGATCACGCAGGCGCCGGCATCGGCCAGTTCACGGACCGCGCGCAGCGTGCGTTCCTGATGGCGCAGATCCAGTGCGGCGGTGGGTTCGTCCAGCAGCAGCACCGGCGTGTCCTGGGTCAGCACGCGGGCGAAGGTCGTGCGCGCCGCCTCGCCACCGGACAGATGCTCCACTTCCCGCTCGATCAAGGCGTGCAGGTCCGCACGCGCCAGCGCGTCGGCGATGCAGGCTGCGTCTTTCACCGGATCCGGCGGATGCGGCAGGCGGCCCATCGCGACCACTTCGTGCACACGGAACGCAAAACGGACCGCATGCTCCTGCGGCATCACCGCGCGCTCGCGGGCCAGCGCTTTGGCCTTCCACGCGGCCAACGGCTGCCCCTGCAGCAGCACCTCACCCTGCTCGGCCGCCAGATCACCTGCGGCCACCGCCAGCAGCGTCGATTTGCCCGCACCGTTGGGACCGACCAGTGCCGTCACCGAGCCGGGCAGGAAGTCCAGCGTGATGTCATCCAGGATGCGCCGCGCACCGCGGCTGAGCTGCACCGACCGCAGCTGCAGCAGCGCGCTCATGAACCGCTCCGTTGACGCTGGCGCATCACCAGCCACAGGAAGAACGGCGCGCCGAGCGCGGCCGAGAACAGCCCCAGCGGAATCTCCGACGGCGGATCGAGCGTGCGCGCGGCGGTATCGGCGACCACGATCAGCAGGGCACCGGCCACGGCCGAGACCGGCAGCAGCCAGCGATGGCCCGGACCGACCAGCAGACGTACCACGTGCGGCACGACCAGACCCACGAAACCGATCGAGCCGGCGAAGGCGACCGCAGCGCCCACCAGCAATGCACTGAAGGCAATCAGCTTGAGCCGGGTGCGCTTTACATCCAGGCCCAGGTGCTGGGCCTGGCGCTCTCCGAGGGCGAGCATGTCCAGTGGCGTCGCCAGGCGCAACAGGGCGATCGTGCCGAGCACGAACACCGGCGCCACCGCGATCACATCCATCCAGTCGGCCTGGGCCAGCGAGCCCATCTGCCAGAACACCAGCGACTGCAGTTCGCTCTCGCTGGCGATATAGGTCAGGAAGCCGATCACGGCCGAGCAGAACGCGGCGATCGCGATGCCGACCAGCAGCAAGGTCGCCGTGCCGCTGCCCTGCCCCGGCCGTGCCAGCAGGTAGGTCAGCGTGATCGCGCCACCGGCACCGGCAAACGCCGCCAGCGGCAACGTCCACGCGCCGAACGCACCGGCACCCAGCACGATGGCCGAGACCGCACCCAGGGCGGCGCCCTGGGTTACGCCGACAATGCCGGGGTCGGCCAGCGGATTACCGAACAGGCCCTGCAGGCTCGCACCGGCCATCGCCAGTGCGGCGCCCACCATCGCGCCCAGCAAGGCACGCGGAATCCGCAGCTGCCACACCACGGCCAGATCGCGGGTGCTGACGCTGGCCGGATCGACCAGCCCCAGCTTCACCCCGATCGCCTGCAGCACCTCCATCGGTGGGAGCCGCAACGGACCCACCGCGAAGGATGCGATCACCGCGATCAGCAGACCGACCGCGGTCCAGATCAACACCGTCGCGCCACGGCGACGCGCAGGACTCGACACCACCATGCCTTACGCCCTCACGGGCGCGGCACCGTGGCGAAGGCGGCCGCCAGCGCGACCGCGCCACTGCCGGAAGCGACGCTGGCCGATTTCAGTTCCACATCCGGCATCACCCACACGCGGTTGGCCGCACCGGCCGGCGTCTGGCGCAGCGTCGGATACGCGCGCCACAGGCCCGCCTGGCCACCGAACAGGGCCAGATCGTTCTCGGTCACCAGGATCACGTCGGGCGCTGCCGCCACCACGCCTTCATTGCTCAATGCGGAATAGTTGGCCACGCCGGCTTCATCGCCGATGTTGATGCCACCGGCCAGCGTGATCAGCTTGCCCGAGGCGCTGTCCGAGCCGGCCACCGTCGGCGCCCCGCCGGCACCGGTCGCGGAAACATGGATCACGCGCGGATGCCACGCCAGCGCGGCACCACTCGCTTTGGCCGCATCCAGCTGAGACTGCACCTTCGAGGCCAGCGCTTCACCCTGCTCGGCCATGCCCACCGCCGCGGCGACCTTGCGCACCTTGTCGGCCGCTGGCTGCAGATCGTCGACGATCACCGCCGCCTCGCCCGCGCCACGCAGCTTGGCGGCGAGATCGGAATGGCGACGCAGGCTGTTGCCCAGGAACAGGGTGCCCTGCAGGCTCAACACGCCTTCCACGCCGGTGGTGCGGTTGAACAGGAATTGTTTGGGGGCCTTGCGGCCGGACTCGGTGGCCGAGCGCAGCGGCGCGGCGTACACCTGATCATCCAGGCCAAGGGCTTCGAGCACGGCGATGATGTCATCCCCACCGGCGATGATCTTCGAGGTATCGGTCACCGTCGTGGCCACGCCATCGTCGGAGGTGACCTGCGCCGGCAACTGCTGGGTGGCGCCCTCGATGTCCGGCACGTCCACGCCCACCACGCGCTGCCAACCCTCCGGCAGTGCTTCGGCGGACTGCGCGACGGGTGTCGCAGCGGTGTCGGTGGCAGGGGCGGCGGGCTCTTTCGAGCAACCGGCGATCACCGCGACCAGGGACAGGGCCAGCAGGCTGCGGCGGACATCATTGGACTTCATGGCAGTTCCTCTTCAATCAGAACGGCGGGGCTGTCCGCCCCGCCGTCAAAGCAACGCAGTGCGCTGAACTCAGTTCGCGCGGGTGCTGATGCGGGTGATGCGGTCGCCCTTGGGGTCCTGGGCATCACGCGACTTGTTGACGGCAAACACGTTGCCCTTGCCATCCTCACGCACATGGTTCGGGAAGGTGCCGCCATCCAGGTTGCCGACCACCTTGCCGTTGCCATCGACCACCGTCACCGTGCCGGCGCCGCGATTGGTCACGTAGGCCAGCTTGGAGACGGGCTCGAAGGCCACGTTCAGCGCACCCGCGCCGACCGGCACGTCGTGCAGCACCTTGCCGCTGGCGACATCGACGATCAACAGGTTGTCGGTGCCCTGCGAGGCCACGTACAGGCGACCCGCCGCGGCATCATAAGCAACGCCGGAGGCGCTGATCGAGTTGCCCAGATCGATCACCTTCTCCACCTTGCCGGTGGTGGTGTCGATCACGGCCGCTTCGGGCGTGCCGATGCTGACGGTGAACAGCTTGCCGGACGCTTCATCCAGCACCAGGCTCATCGGGACGAACTTCTTGTCGTCCACGCCCGAGGCCAGGGTGATCGGCTCCAGCGGCTGCAGGGTACGGGCATCGAACACCGAGAGATGATCCTCGCCGGCGGCCGAAGCGAACACCTTGCCATGACGTCCATCGACCACGATGTCGCGGGCATGCGGTACGGCGCCGACATCGAACTGGCGCACCAGCGACAGATCCTTCTGGCGATACACGGCCACAGTATCCTGGCGGGTGTTGGTGACCCACACGTTGCCGTTGGCATCATCCACGCCCACGCCATACACCGCGAATACCGCACCGCCCTTGCCACCCGGAACTTCAGCCGGGGTGATCCTGGCGGTGACCTTCAGGCTCTTCGGGTCCAGCTTGAGCAGCTGCGACTGGGTCACCGGCGGGCGACCGACGGCGGCAGTAACGAACACCGCGTTGCTGGCCGCGCTGTACGCGGACTGATACAGCCCCTGGACCAACTTGGCCGAGGTCTGGTTGAAGTTCTGCTGGCCGCTCAGCGGCAGGTTCGGCGAAACGCGCAGCGACAACACCGTCGCCGCGGACGGCTGGCTGGCACGCACGATCACCGGCTGCTGGCCGGGCACGGCATCGGAGGGAATCGCTACCTTGCCCTTGAAGTTGCCCTCGGCATCGACCACGTACGGGGTGGCATTGAGCACCGTCTCGCCACGCAGCAGGGTGACCTGCTGGCCCGGCACGAACTGACGGCCGATCACCTCGGCATCGCTGCCCGGCACCACGTTCTGGCCGCGGCTGACCACTTCGCCGCGGAAGCCGTTGGCCGGGGCATCGAAGACAGGCTGGGCGAACAGCGACGGGCTGGCCAGGGACAGCGCGAGGGCCAGGGTGGCGACACGCGGGAGGGATTTCAGGGTATACATCAGCAGACTCCTTCTGTTGGGGGCGCGCCGGTTGGCGCGTTGTCACAGTGCTTGCCTTGGCGTGGCCGCGGTCCGTTGCGGCGGTGGCACAAGGCCACGGAACTGCCTGGGTATCGAAAAATCAGGGCGCCGGCGCGGGCGTGCCGCTGCGATCGGCGATGCCGTACAGCTGGCTCAGCGTGGCCTTGAGCGAGGCCGGCAGCATCGGCCCATGGCCAAGGCCGGGGAACTCGCGGTACTGCACCGTCAGACCGGGCACTTTCGCCAACCGGCTCGCCAGCTGCTGCGCGGCATCCGGGGTCGCGCCGCCGATGCGGCGCAGGTGCGCGACCACGCGCGGATTGGTCATGTCGCGCACACCGCGGTTGCCGGTGCGCTCGTCACCGCCGAGCATCACCGTCACCTGCGCCGGCTGGCTCTGGTTGTTGGCGATGAACTGGCGTTCCATGTCGCCCAGCGGTGCGCCCTGGCTCCACCACAGTGACGGGCTGGCCGACACGTAATGCTGGAAGGCGGCCGGCCGGGTATACAGCGTACTGACCACGAACAGACCGCCGAGCGAGTGGCCCCACAGCGACTGCCGCTGCAGATCGATGCTCGCGCGGCGCTGCACTTCCGGCTTGATCCGGCGTTCGATCAGATCCAGAAACGCATATGCACCGCCACCGCTGGACTGCGACGTGCCGTTCTCATCGTCGGCGGTGTCGATCCATGCGGTGTAATCGCGGGTACGGGCGGGCGAATCGATGCGCAGGTCGTTGTCGTAACCGATGAACACCAGCACCGGCGCGGCGTGCGCGGCCAGGTCGGCCAACATGGCCTGGTCCAGCACCATCGCCGCGGCATTGCCATCCAGCATGTACAGCACCGGGGCGGGCGCAGCGGTCGCCTTGGCCGGGACACCGATGTTCACGCGCCAGCGGCGGGCCTTGTCGGGGCTGTCCAGCACGAAATGTTCAAAGCGATAGCTCTGCGCCGGCTGGTCCAGCACCGTCTCGCCAACCTTCTGTTCGGGATTGCGCTGCTGCGCCGCCGCGGGCGACAACGCGGCCATGCCGATGGCGGTGGCCACGCCCAGCGTGCGCAGCCACGGCGATACGGAAGAGATCAGGGAGGAAGAAACGATCATGACAACCCGAAGCGAGAGACAGTGCTATCCCGCCAGTGTAACTCAAATGAGAATGGGTATCACTGACGTTGCGCTGAGCGCCTTGCCATCGCGCTCGCCATGCACGGGCTCAGCGCGCGCAATCGCCCGACGCCTTGCGTGCCGCACCCACGGTCGCGCCGCCCTTGCCGGGGACGGACATCCAGCCCTTCAGCGGGAAAGTGTCCGGCAGCGACGCTGCCATCGGCGCCGAGCCGATCACCAGCTCCCGCCAGGTACCCACCGGCTCCAGCTCGGCCAGCCGCGCGGCCTGGTCGTCATCGGTACTGATTACGTCATCCGCCCCGGAGGGCGCCTTGGCGGTCGTCCCGGTCTTGGTGGCCCTGACCCGCAGTTCGCCACTGGTCGCACGGGTCACCGCCACCGCGTAGTGCTCCTTGCCATAGGCCCACGGCGTTTCGTGCTGCACGGTAGCGGTCTGTCCTGGGGCAGGCAGTGCCAGCGCATCGCCCGCGGCCGCCTGCACCATCGCCATGCCGCCCATCACCGCCATGTACATCCCGTACGCACGCATCTGCTTCTCTTCCTGCGTCTTCGCCTCGGGCGCGCCTGGCCAGTTCGCCTCCAGATTGAAATGCGCCTTGCCGTTGCACAGCGTCAGCACCACCGGCGTGCCCTCGCCTTCGCCCAGGCTGATCAGGCTGTCGCCGTTGCGGAACTGCTGCACATGGGCCAGCAATGACGCACCGCTCGGCGGCACCTGGTTCACCTCGATACGCGACGCCGCCTTGAGACGCTCGTTCAACGAGATCGTCGTGGCAGCAGCGGGCAGCGCTGCGCCGATCGCGGCAGCAAGTACAAGCACAGGCAGGAAAACGCGCATGGGATCCACTCCAAGAGGGCGGGACATCATACGCGTCCGGCCATCGCTCACTCGCACGCCCATGGCCCTGCACCGCGCAAAACGCTCAGCTACGCGTCACCATCGCGGTGATCGTCGCCGCCAGCTCCTGCACGGCCTGCTGCGCGGTGATATCGCCCGTGGTGGCGGCATAGGAGAGCCCTTCGGCCGCGCCCAGCATGCCCCACAATCCCGCCTGGGCCAGCACCCCCGAGGGTGCGAACGGTGACAGCAGCGCGCGGCACTGCTCGAGAAACACGACGTCATACTCGCGCTTGATCCGTGCCAGTTCGGGCGAACCGGCCAACGCCGCGATCACGCCGGGAATCTCACGCCCCTGCTTCATCACGCAGGCGACGTAGGCATCGGCAATGACCTGCGCCTTCTCGGCGAGCGTCGGACCGCTGTCTGCAAAGCGCGCTTCCATCACCACGCCCTGGCGCGCATCGAAATCCTGGTACAGCGCCGCGAGCAGACCGGCCCGCGTACCGAAATGGTCATACACCACCGGCTTGGTCACGCCGGCCTGCTCGGCCAGCCGCCCCAGGGTCAGCGCGTCGGTGCCTTCCTCGCGCACCAGCCGCCACGCTTCCTCCAGCAACTGGCGCAGGCGATCGTCGCGGGTCATGCGGCGGCGAGGCGCCACCGGAACGGCAGAGTCGAGCGGGCTTGACATCGCTATATACCAATCGTAACTTACAGTTCGTAACTTACCGAAAGTATACAACCTCCTCCCCTTGGACGCCCATGCACACCCTGATCGTCACCTCTCACCCCCATCCCGACGCCCTGACCCAGGCCGTCGCCCGCCGCATCGCGGACGGCCTATCCACCGCCCGCGGCGCGACCGTGGAACTGGCCGACCTCCATGCCGAGAGCTTCGACCCCCGCTACACCCGACACGACCTGGACGGCCACCACCGCCTGAGCGCGTTCCCGGCCGATGTACTGGCCGAACAGGCCCGCCTGGACCGCGCCGACGCACTCGTGCTGGTGTTTCCCGTTTACTGGTGGAGCATGCCGGCGCTGATGAAGGGCTGGATCGACCGCGTCTTCACGGGCGGCTGGGCCTATGACGACAGCAGCGGCCAGGGCGTGCTCAAGAAACTGGGGCACCTGTCCGTCCATCTGGTGGGCCTGGGGGGCGCCGATGCGCGCACCTGGCACAAGCGCGGCTACACCGAGGCTATGAAGACCCAGATCGACACCGGCATCTTCGATTACTGCGGCGCACCGGTGCTCTCGTCCACCCTGCTGCTGGAGACCGACACGGGTGACGCTCAGGCCCACCTGCACAGTGCGTTCGCGCTGGGCGAGCGGATTGCAACGGCAGCGACGGCAGCGCGGTGAGCGGTGAGCGGAGAAGAGAACACGCGATGCGACGAGGCTGAAGCACCGACACGAGCATGATGCGCCGCACGCTTCATGAATCGCGACAGCACCCCGCGCATCAACTGTGACGTGCAGCAGGCGCCGGCGACCGCCGGCGCTTTACTCTCCGGCGACCGCCCCGCCCCGCACGCCACCTTCGCCCGGACCCTGCATGAAGTACTTCCTTGTTCTGTTGCTGTTGCTGCCCGCAACGCAAAGCCACGCCCTGACCTTGACCAACCCGGCGTGGCGCGTCGAAATCGATCCTGCAACGCTGGCGGTGACCGCCACCCAGGCCGACGGCACCACCACCCGCATCTCTTCGGCGGGCGACGCTGGCACGGTGTCGGCGCTGAAGCAGTCCGCCGCTACCGGTCGATGGCGATGGGGCGATGCAACGCAGGTACGGGCCGAGCTGGTCGGCGATACGCTGCAGATGCACTTCAACCGGACCACCGAGGGCAGCGTGCACTGGCCGCGACTGCCCGCCGGTCCGCACGCCCTGTTGCTGCCGCTGCACGAGGGGTACTACCTTCCCGCCGATGACACCGTCTGGCGGGATGAACTGCTTGATGCCTACGGCGAGATCAACACCACCGAAGACCTTACCCTCCCCGTGATCGGCCTGGCGTGGCCGGATCGCGTGCTGTCAATCCTGTTCGCGACACCGTTCAACAACACCGTTCACTTCAGCGCCGATGGGCCAGGCGTCGCGGTCGCCGCCGAGCACCACTTCAATGCGCTCAACGTGTCTGAGCCGTATACCGTCATCGTCAGCCTGGATGCGCCGGATTGGCTGGCGCCGGCCAAACGTTATCGGGCGTGGTTGCAGGCACAGGGCGGCTTCGTGCCGCTGAAGGACAAACTCGCCGGATTGCCGGACGGTGAGAAGCTGATCGGTGCCAGCCACCTGTATCTGTGGGGTGACCGCCTGCTGGTGGAACAGGACGTGCGCGACTGGGCGACGCTGAAGGCGCTGCTGCCACGCGCGTGGATCCAGAAGGATGACGAGGCGTTGGAGGCGTTGGCGGCCGCACACAGCGGCCCCTATGTGCAACAGGTGTTGGTGGCCGCGATCAATGCCGCGCTGGCGGAACAGTTTCCCGGCGACACCGCCCAGGCCATGCAGCAGCGTCGCCATCAGCTGGATGCCACCCTGGGCACGGCGCTGCAGCCCGAGGCGATGCGGGGCGACAGCGCGTCGCCGCGGATGATCCGCGCCCTGCAGGCCGCAGGCCTGCCGCGCCTGTGGCTGGGACTGCCGGACTGGACGGCGGGCTGGGCGAGCCCGGGCGGCGTGGAAGCGGGCGTACAGGCGGGCTACCTGGTGGCGCCGTACGATTCCTATGACACCGCCCTGCCCGACGGCAACGACAATCCGTCCTGGCTGTCGGCCCAGCTTGGGCAGGACGCGTTCGAGCGCTGCGGAATCATGAAACCCGATGGCCAGCGGATCAAAGGGTTCCAGGGCAGCGGGGTGTATACCAACGCAGCCTGTATCCGGCCATTGATGGAACGTCGGGTGCGGGACCTGCGCGCCACCACGCCCTACAACAGCTGGTTCCTGGATGTCGCAGCGACCGGCATGCTGTTCGATGACAGCGACCCGGCCAAGTCCACCCCGCAGGCGCAGGATGCGGCCAACCGCAACGCGGCCCTCGCCTGGCTGGCCGACACCCAGGCACTGGTGGTCGGCTCGGAAGTCGGCTCGGCCGTGGTCAACCGGCATATCGTCTTCGCGCACGGCGCGCAGACCGCCGGGTTTGGCTGGCGCGACCCGCAGATGCGCCGCGTGCGCGACTCGCCGTACTACCTCGGGGCGTGGGCGCCGGAGCACCAGCCTGCCTTCTTCTTCAAACAGAGCCGGCTCAAGCCCCGCTACCAGCAGCTCTACTTCAACCCGGCCCGTCGCCTGCCCTTGCTGCAGGCAGCCTTCCACGACAGCGTGGTCAGCACCCATCACTGGACCCTGGACAGCCTCAAGTTCCGCGAGAGCCGCAGCACCACCGAGCTGCTGCAGCAGCTGTACAACGTACCGCCCCTGCTCAACCTCAGCGTGGCGACCGCCCCGTCACGGATCGCCTACCTGCGCCAGCTGGACGCGTTCTTCCGTCCCGTGCATGAGCACTTGTTCGAACAGGCGCTGACCGACTTCCGCTGGCGCGATGCCGCCGGGCAGGTGCAGCAGACCACATTTGCCGATGGCAGCGTGATCGTGGCGAATTTCTCCGATCAACCACGACAGGTGGATGGCCGTCCGCTTCCGGCGCGCAGCGCGACCGCCCGCCTGGCAGACGGCCGTACGCTGGAGTTCATTTCGCCGGCGGGGCCGTAGGCCGGCACGCCACCCGAGCTGTGCGCCCGCGGACCTGCATCCCCCGGACCCGGGCGCGCCCACTGCTCCGGTGAGCGCGCCAAGGCGTCACTCCTTCGCCGCTTCCGCCTTCCACGCAGCGACCTTCGCCCTGGTCTGCGTCAACAGCGCATCCAGCGCCGTGCGGTCATAGCCCTGCCCGCGCAGCACGACGTACTGGATGCCGCGCGTGGCCTCGATATCCTCCAGCGGATTGCGTTCCAGCAACACCAGGTCGGCCGCCTTGCCGGGCGCTACCGCACCGTAACGATCGAGGGTGCCGAACCAGGCCGGGCCCGCGCGCGTGGCCGCGGACAGGGCCTGCGCCGGAGTCAGCCCTTCCTTGACGAACAGCGACAGCTCGTCATGCAGGCCGATACCGGGATAGTTGAACGAGTTGAGGAAGCCCGCATCGGTACCGGCCATGATCGTCACGCCGGCCTGCTGCAGCATCGGCAGCACCGCGGCGACCTGGTGGTACTCCTGGTGCCGCGCGTCGATCTGCGCCGGGGTCGCCTTTGCCGCGCGCTCGACGCGCCAGGCGTAGGTGGCCTGCAACTTCGGGCCGATGTAGGCCAGATAGGGATCGTCGCGATGGTCGTCCTGGTCCAGGAAGTCCAGGATGCGCCCGCCATTGAGGGTCGGCGTCACGAACACGCCCTTGGCCGCGAAACCGCGATAGGCGGCCATGGCGGTGTCACGGTCGAAGCCCGCATCCAAGCGCGCGTTGGCCTGCGCGCGATCGATGCGCTTGGCGCCGAAGTCCGCGGCGATCGCGGCCTCATCCTTGACGCCCGCCTTGTAGGCGTAGTCCAGGTGTTCGATCGAGCTGATGCCCGCATCAACCGCCTGCTGCACGGTCAATGCCATCGGAATGTGCCCGGATGCACGCAGACCGTTGCCGCGTGCACCGCGCACGGCCGCCAGGAACAATTCCGGGGTCAGGGTGCTGTCGGTAATCTTGACGAAGTCGACGCGGTCGCGCTTCAAGCGCACGAAGGCTGCATCCAGGTCGGCCTGCGAGCCGACTTCGATAGTGCCCTTCCAGACCGGCTTGATGCCTTCGATCTTGGCGCCCGAGGTGAACAGCTGCGGGCCGGCCAACCGGCCGCTGGCGATCTCGCCGCGCCACTGCAGCACCTGGTAGGGCAGATCGCCGGAGGCGTCGCGGATGGTGGTGATGCCATGGGCGATGTACAGCGGCAGCAGCGCTTTGTTCTCCTCAATGAGCTCCGGGCCGCCCCCGAAATGCACGTGCATGTCCCACAGGCCCGGAATCAGATAGCGCCCCTTGCCGTTGACCTCCTCGCGGGCCTTCCACGCCTTGCGCATCGCGCGATCACTGCCCATCGCCACGATGTCCTGGCCGCGTACCACGACGGTCTGGTCCGGCACGGTGGAGGCATGCTCCACATCGACCACGGTCGCATGCCGGATCATCAGGTCGGCCTGCTCGGCCGCGAATGCAGAAGGGGCCAGTGCAAGCAGCACCGGAAGGGCAAGACGCAGGGACATGGGCAGTGCACCGGAAAATGGAGAACCGGGCCACCTTACGGTCGGGCCCGGTCCATTCACCAGTTAAATTTTGGAATGCGCGTCATGCGCATTCCAGATGAGCATGCTGCTTCACATCTCGCCCTGCATCGCCGGCCGTGCCTGCAGCTGTGCCAGCCACGCCGCCACGGCCGGGTGCGCGTCCACGGCGGCGCCCACGAAGGTCCCGTAGCCGACCACCTTGCCCACCACGAGATCTACCAGCGAGTAGGCCTCACCCAGCATCCAGGGCTGCTGCGACAGGCGCGCCTCCAGCACGTCCAGCAATTCATTGGCCGCGCGGATGCCAGCTGCGGCATGGTCGGCATGGCGCAGCGCATTGTCCGTGGTGGCCAGCCACACACGCCCGATCACCGCGCCATAGGTGACATATGCCCAGGTGCACCACGACATCGCCTCCAGCCGCGCCGGCGTGCCGTCCTGCGGCCAGAGCCCCTTGGCCACGCCGTAGTGCTCGCCCAGCCACAGGTGGATCGCCAGGGCTTCGAAGATCGGCGTGCCATCCACCACCAGGCACGGCACCTTGCCGTTGGGATTGATGGCCAGGTAGTCGGCCGTGCGCTGCTCGCCGGCGCGGATGTCGATCCTGACCCGCTCATGAGGGACGGCCAGTTCGGCCAGGGCGCAGGCGATCGGGGTCGCGCTGGACATCGGGTGCCAATAGAAGACGAGGGACATCTGGAACTCCTTGAGGGTGGTCAGGGGTGCGACCGAAGCGGTCCTGCACCGTGGCCCCAAGGCTAGCCACCCTTGCGGACAGAACCCGCCCGCAATGGCTGCTACGCTTTCCTGATGCTGACCGCCTCCGCCCGCCTGCTGAGCCTGCTGTCCCTGCTGCAATCGCGCCCGCATTGGGGCGGCGGCATGCTGGCCGAGCGCATGGGCATCCACCCACGCACGCTCCGCCGCGACATCGACCGGCTGCGCCAGCTGGGCTACCCCATCCACGCCAGCACCGGTGTCGCCGGCGGGTACGCGTTCCGTCCGGGCCGGGCCCTGCCACCACTGCTGCTGGACGACGATGAAGCACTGGCGGCCGCGATCGCGCTGCGCACCGCGGTGACCGGCACCATCAGCGGGATCGAGCAGACCGCGATCACTGCGCTGGTCAAGATTGAACAGGCGATGCCACCGCGCCTGCGGCCCCGGCTGGAGGCACTGCGCTCAGCGATCCTGCCCACCGATCAGATCGGACCGTTGGTCGATGCCGGTCGGCTGACCGCCCTGGCCGCTGCCTGCCGCGACCAACTGCAACTGGCCTTCGAGTACATCGACCGCACAGGTCAGCCGAGTTCTCGCCAGGTGGAGCCACAAGGCGTGGTGCACACTGATCGGCGCTGGTATCTGGTTGCCTGGGACCCAGCACGCGACGACTGGCGCACCTTCCGCATCGACCGGATCACCAGTACGCCCGTGGTGGGCGCGCATTTCGCGCCCCGCGCCGGGCCCGGCGACGGCGACCTGCGCCAGTGGGTGGCCCGCTCGCTCTCGCTCGGGCAGTACCCCGATGAGGCGCGGATCATCCTGCACGCATCTCTGGCTACCCTGCGCCAGCGCATCCCTGCGTCGGCCGGGGTACTCGAGGGTGTGGATGACCAGCGCTGCCTGCTGCGCTGTGGCGCCAACCCGATGGGCTCGGTGATCTATTGGCTGCTGGCCATGGACCTGGAGTTCGAGGTGCTGGGGCCACCCGCACTGATCGACCGGCTACGCGCCGCTGGCGAGCGGGTGGCGCGCAGCCTGACCCCAGGCGTCGCCGACGCCCGCGGACGTGTAGCCACCGGGGATGGCCATGGCGGCCGCGGTCATTGCGCTTCACAATGGCGCCATGACTGCCAGTGAAAAACCGAATCGGGCCCTGTTCGACCTGGACCTGTTGCGCGCCATGGTGATGGTGGCCGATTGCGCCAGCTTTACCACGGCGGCCGCCCGCCTGCATTCCACCCAATCCACCATCAGCCAGAAGATCCGCCGGCTGGAGGAAATGGCCGGCCATCCGCTGCTGGTGCGCGGCAACCGTGATGTGCATCCCACCGATGCCGGCGAGATCGTCCTGGGTCACGCGCGCCAACTGCTGGCGCTCAACGATCAGCTGCTGGAGGCCCTGGCCGGTACCACGGTGGCCGTCACCGTGCGGCTGGGCGTACCGGAGGACTTTGTCAGCGCCGCGACCACCCAGCTGCTCGGCGCCTTCAACCGCGAACATCCCCAGGTGAAGCTGGAGGTCACCAGCGGCCTCAGCCGCGATCTGGCCCACGGCTACGATCATGGCGAACTCGACCTGATCCTGGTCAAGCAGCGCCGCAACAGCCGTGCCGCGGTGGCCTGCTGGCCCGAGACCATGGTCTGGATCGACAGTGCCCGCAATGGCTGCATCGGCCTGGATCCGGTGCCCCTGGTCACCTTTCCGCCGCGCGGACTCTACCGCGATGACATCATCGACGCGATCGAAGCGCTCGGGCGCCGCTGGCGGATCAGCTTCACCAGTTCCAGTCTGAGCGGGATCCAGGGCGCGGTGGCCGATGGCATGGGCATCAGCCTGCTGCCGGCGCGTGCCTTGAGCCGCGAGCACACCGTGCTGGGTGCCGAACAAGGCCTGCCACCGATCGATACGTTCGAGATCGCCCTGCTCCATCGCGCCACCGCCGACCCGCTGGTCAAGATGCTGGCGATGCGCCTTGGCGAACTTCTCAACCACGAGCGCGCCAGCAAGGACGTCACGCCGGCCTGAGCATGCAGTCGATCCGGATCACGCACCAGTGGATCGACCACGACGCCAGGCTGTATCGCCAGTGGCAGGCTGTCCTTACTTGAGCTGCAGCGGGTAGCGCTGCCAGAGCACGTGCACCAGGAACCCGGTCAGTTCCGGGTCCTTGCTGGTGATCGAGGCGCGGATCTTGTCCAGCAGCACCATGTCGCTGCAGTTGCGCACATCGGCGTGGCCAGCCTGGCCGGCGCGGCGGGCCCGGTAGCGGGCGGCGCGCTGTGCATCGGTCATCGCGTAGCCGAAGGTGGGCGGACGGCCGCGCTTGCGCGGCAGCGTCAGTTCCAGTGTTCCGGGGTCTTGTTCATCGCGCATGACGGACGAGGATGCAAACGGGGGCGCGCACGATATCGTGAGACATCACTTTAATCCAGCGTTTTCCGTGGATTTCTGCATTTGCGACGCAAGCGTCAGCGCCACGCCTCTGCAACACGCGCGCCCGCCCACACCAGCAGCATCCCGCCGACGAGGCTCACGCCCAGGTACAGCGGCACCATCACGCTGCGGTCGGTGCGGGTGAACACCAGCGATTCGAGCATCATCGAGGAGAACGTGGTCAATCCGCCCACGATCCCGACGATCAGGAACGCGCGCCAGTACAGCGCCGCCGTGCCACGACTCTGCAGCCAGATCATCACGTAACCGGCGACGAACGCACCGGCCAGGTTCACCGTCAGCGTGCCCCACGGAAAGCCATTGCCGAACTGGCGCAGCATCGCATCGCCCACCATGAAGCGCAGCGCGGCGCCCAGTGCGCCGCCGGCCATCACCAGGCCCAACTGCTGCCACCAAACGCCGATGCCGTCCATCAGTCGCTGCCCTTCTCCGCACGGGCCTGTTCGCGCGCGGCACGCAGGCGGTCCAGCTTTTCCTTCAGCTTGATCTCCAGCCCGCGCGGCACCGGCTCGTAATAGACGCGTTCGCCCATCGCATCGGGGAAGCCGGTCTGGTCCAGCGCGATCCCGCCGTCGGCATCATGGTCGTACTGGTAGGTCTTGCCGTAACCCAGCTCTTTCATCAGCTTGGTCGGCGCGTTGCGCAGGTGCAACGGCACCTCCTGGGTGCCGGTCTCGCGCACTTCCTGCTTGGCCTTGTTGAACGCGGCATACCCGGCGTTCGATTTGGCGGTGCTGGCCAGGTACAGGACCAGCTGCGCGAAGGCGAGCTCGCCTTCCGGACTGCCCAGGCGCTCATAGATATCCCACGCCTCCAGCGCCATCGACTGCGCCCGCGGATCGGCCAGGCCGATATCCTCGATGGCCATGCGGGTCAGCCGCCGGGCCAGGTAGGACGGATCACAGCCGCCGTCGAGCATCCGGGTCAGCCAGTACAGCGCGGCATCCGGGTTGGAGCTGCGCACGGACTTGTGCAGTGCCGAAATCTGGTCGTAGAACTGCTCGCCGCCCTTGTCGAAGCGACGGGTGCGGTCGGCCAGCACCTGCACCAGCATCTCCGGGCTGATCCGCCCGCCATCGCCGCTGGCCAGTTCGGCCGCGATCTCCAGCAGGGTCAGCCCGCGCCGCACATCGCCATCGGCGGCGGTCGCGATCTCCAGCAGCGCCTCGGGCGCGACCTGCAGATGCTCCGCGCCCAGGCCGCGCCCGGTGTCCTGCAGCGCCCGCTCCAGCGCCTCGACGATGTCGCTTGGCGAGACCGACTCCAGCACGTGCACGCGGCAGCGCGAGAGCAGCGCCGAGTTCAGTTCGAAGGACGGATTTTCGGTGGTGGCGCCAACGAACACGATGGTGCCGCGCTCGATGTGCGGCAGGAACGCATCCTGCTGGGCTTTGTTGAAGCGGTGCACCTCGTCCACGAACAGCACCGTGCGCCGGCCTTCGGCGAAGCGCTGTGCAGCCTCGGCCAATACCTGGCGTACCTCGGGCAGACCGGACAGCACGGCGGAGATCGCGCGGAACTCGGCGTCGGCGTAGTGCGCCAGCAGCAGCGAAAGCGTGGTCTTGCCGCAGCCCGGCGGGCCCCACAGGATCATCGAGTGCACATGGCCGGACTCGACCGCGCGGCGCAGTGCGCTGCCCGGGGCGAGCAGGCGCTTCTGCCCCACCATCTCATCCAGCGTCTGCGGACGCATCCGCTCGGCGAGAGGACGCATGTTGTCCCGATCCACGGTCAGCAGATCGGGCCCATTGAAAGTCGTTCGGTTTCTGGCCACGTGCCTAGTGTATCGCGGCGGATTGCAGGGTAGATGCCGGCCAGCGGCCCGGCCGGCATCTACACCGTCATTCGCCGATGACGTCCACGCCCTTGGCCGGGGTGAAGCTGAAGGTGCCCGAGGCAAAGCTCGGGTTGCGCTTCCAGCCGGTGAAGCTGATCACCGTGCGCTGGCCGACCGCGTCCACCACTTCCATGCGTGCCAGGCCCTGGGCATTGAAGCCCAGCGCGGCGTACTGGAACGCGGTATCGGTTTCGCGCTTGGGGCTCAGCGCAAGCCACTGCAGGCCATCGCGCACGGCCGCCTCTTCGCTGACGTCGTATTGCTTGTCCAGCAGGGCCGGATTGATCAGCGCGGTCAGCGGGCTGTTCTGCTCTTCCTGGCCCTGCGGGCGCACGCTGGCCTGCTCCAGATCGGGCTCGTAGACCCAGACCTTCTTGCCATCGGCCACGATCAGCTGCTCGTGCGGCTTGATGTATTCCCAGCGGAACAGGCGTGGTGCGGACAACGCGACACGGCCACTGGTGGTTTCCTTGACCTTGCCCTTGCTGTCGTACACCTGCTGGCTGAACTGGCCATCCAGCCCCTTCAGGCCCTGGGTGAAGCGATTGAGCTCATCACGGGCGCCGGCCCAGGCCGACGCCGACCCGACACTGGCGACAACCAGGGTGGCAGCAAGCAGGGAGCGGCGGAAGGTGGTGTGCATGCGAGGTATCCAGGCGAATGGGAAGGATGGAAGGCAGTGTGCCCATTCAATCCTGAATGGGCGATCAGGGGCGCATTATGCGCTGGAAGCGGGTGTACCGAGCGTACTCAGGGCCCGGCCTGCACCGTCTTCAGATCGCCGTACACCACCTGCCCGCGGAAGCCGCGCCGGACCTGCTGGTACAGCTCGCGGAACGCCGCGTAGTCCTGCGGCTGACAGAGCGCGTCCGCCCCGCGCACGGCGCGTTGATGCAGCCGGTGGCGCGCGGTGACCACCTGCCCTTCGCGCGTCCACTCCACCGTGTACTGCCCACCCGCATTGTCGAACTGCTGGCTGCGCGGAATCGCCACGATCGGCACGCTGGCCGGGAAGGTGAGCCGATAGCGCTCCTCGCGCAGGCTGTCGTTGCAGTAGAACGGCGTAGCGTTGTCCGGCGCCGAGGTGCTGGCGTACAGGTCACGGAATGACTCACCGCCCGGCGCATCGGGCAGCACCATGCCGCCGAGAACCGCGAAATCGACGTAGTCGCTGGCCTGGAAGTCGTAGCGGAAGTTGAACGGACGGGTCAGGTCCTGCGGATCCCCCAGCAGGGTGAGCGCGCCACTGCCATCGAAACCGGAGGCGGCCATGATCGATTCTTCCGCCCGCGCCCGGTTCTGTGCGTTGAGCCGTGCGAAGGCGGCCCGCATGCCGATCTCGGCCACGCCGCTGGGCTGCTGCAGGGTCTGGCCGACCAGGTTGCCAGCCGCGTCGAAGCGGAAATCAACCTCCAGCCCGGTGCCGTTGCGGCTGGCATCGTTGGCGGGGGTGCGCGCCACCACGGCCTGGCGGGTGTGCAGCACCGGTGCGCCGAGATCAGCGTCGGGAAGCTGGCCGAAGCGCGCATAGGACGTGGTCGAGTCCAGATACAGGTCGAACTCGGGGAGATAGGTGATCGCGTGGTTGAAGCGGCCCAGCAGCGGAATGGTCGGCAGGGTCGGCCCGCCACCGGCGCCGATCAGCACCGGGGTGCTCTGGATGCCCCGTGCAGCCAACAGCGCCTCCAGGATCACCACATGGTCTTTGCAGTCGCCGTAGTGATTGTCGAGGATGCTCTGCGCCGGGTTCGGCTCCAGCCCACCGTTGCCCAGGTAGACCGCCACGTAGCGGATGTTCTGGGCGACCCAGCGGTAAAGCACGGCGGCCTGCTCGCGCCGGTCGGTGATGCCACGGGTCAGCTGGTCCGCCAGCGCCTGGATCTGCGGGGTGACCGCGGCCGCCTCGCCACCCTTGAGCTGATAGGCCTGTGCCACCTGCGACCAGTCACGATACGTGCTGGCCATGATGCCCGGGCTGTATTCCCAGGCGGCAGCGGACCAGTTCTGTGCCTTGAGCGGCTCACTGCGGCGGTAGGTCCACTCCCACTGCGCCTGGCCATTGCGGATCCGGGGCTTCTCACTGCCACGCACGCCCCGCTGCTCCACCTGCATCGGCAGGCTGGCCGGGGCGGTGAGGGTCACGCGCGCATCGTCATACGGCGTGAACACGCTGAAGGTTTCCCACAGACCGAAGTAACCGGGGAAGTATGGCGTGTTCTGGGTCCGGCGGGTCTGGTAGACCACGCGCGTGCCCGGCGCCAGGTTCGGAAACACCACCACCCGCACCTTGCGGTCGGCATACATCGCTGCGGCAGCGCTGGAGTAGCTTTCCTGCGTGTAGATGCGGTCGGCGGGCACGTCGCGGCGCTGGCCATCGGCGGTCAGGGTATAGGCCTGCAGCACCTCCAGCGTTTCCATTTTCTCGCTGTAGCTCAGCCGCACCTGGCTGAACTGCTCGACCGCCGATTTGGTCTTGAGCAGGATCTCGTACTCTTCGGTCTGGGTGTTGCCGGCATCGGGGCGCACTACGTAGTCGGCGCGATAGCGCACGAAGCTGAAGTTGTTGCTGGCCTGCGCGTCAGTGCCCGCCCCCTGCCCACCCGGCGCGACCGGTGCGGCAGCCGGGGGCGCAGCTTGGGCTTGGGCTTGGGCTTGGGCTTGGGCCTGCGACACCACGGGCGCGATCAGCAGCGCACCTACCATCATCCAGCGCATCGGCTTCATTGCAGGTTCCTTGTGCGAAGCGGCCGGCGAGCACGTCGCCGGCCGGGTGCCGATCAATGACAGCCGGGCAGTGCCCGGCCTTACTTGGGCGGTGGCGGGGCCAGCACGCTGCGATCGCCGTTGTGCTCCGGCGGGCTCACCACCCCGGCGGCCTCCATCGCTTCGATCAGCCGCGCGGCGCGGTTGTAGCCGATCTTCAGGCGACGCTGCACACCGGAGATCGACGCGCGGCGGGTTTCGGTGACGATGCGCAGGGCCTCGTCGTACAGCGGGTCGGATTCGTCGCCGCCACCACCGCCTGCCTCGGGCAGTCCGCCGGGGCCGACCACCACGCCATCGCCCATCATCTGCACCTCGTCCAGCACGCCGGTGATGTAGTCGGTCGGGCCGCTGGCCTTGAGGTGCTCGACCACGCGGTGCACTTCCTCATCGGAAACGAACGCACCGTGCACGCGGTCCGGCAATGCCGTGCCCGGCGGCAGATACAGCATGTCGCCGTGGCCCAGCAGCGTTTCCGCGCCGGACTGGTCGAGGATGGTGCGCGAATCGATCTTGGAGCTGACCTGGAAGCCGATGCGGGTCGGGATGTTGGCCTTGATCAGGCCGGTGATCACATCCACCGAGGGGCGCTGCGTGGCCAGGATCAGGTGGATGCCGGCCGCACGCGCCTTCTGCGCCAACCGCGCGATCAGCTCTTCGACCTTCTTGCCGACGATCATCATCATGTCGGCGAATTCGTCGATGAAGATGACGATGAACGGCAGCGTCTCCAGCGGACGCGGGGCCTCGCCGAGTTCCGGATTGGGCTTGAACAGCGGGTCCATCATCGGCTGCCCGGCATCCTGGGCATCCTTGACCTTCTTGTTGAAGCCGGCCAGGTTGCGCACGCCCACCGCGCTCATCAGCTTGTAGCGGCGTTCCATCTCGGCCACGCACCAGCGCAGGCCGTTGGCGGCCTCCTTCATGTCGGTGACCACCGGCGCCAGCAGATGCGGAATGCCCTGGTAGACGCTCAGCTCGAGCATCTTCGGGTCGATCATCAGCATCCGCAGGTCTTTCGGCGAAGCCTTGTACAGCAGGCTCAGCACCATCGCGTTGACCGCCACCGACTTGCCCGAGCCTGTGGTACCGGCCACCAGCAGGTGGGGCATGCGCGCCAGGTCGGCCACGGTCGGGCGGCCGGCGATGTCCTTGCCCAGCGCCAGGGTCAGCACGCTGGCCGACTTGTCGTATTCCTTGGAGCGCAGCAGTTCGGAGAGGTAGATCATCTCGCGGGTGACGTTGGGGATCTCCAGACCCACCACCGATTTGCCCGGGATCACATCCACCACGCGCACCGATTTGACCGACAGGCCGCGCGCGATGTCCTTGTCCAGCGAACTGATCTGGCTGACCTTGATGCCCGGCGCGGGTTCGATCTCGAAGCGGGTGATCACCGGGCCGGGATAGGCACCGACCACCTGCGCATCGATGCGGAAGTCCTTGAGCTTGAACTCGATCTGGCGCGAGAGCGTCTCCAGCGTGCCCTCGTCGTAGCCCTTGGGCTGCGGCTTGGGATCATCCAGCAGCGCCAGCGGCGGCACGTCCGAGCCATCGCCATTGACGCCCCGGAACATCGGAATCTGGGTCTCGCGCTTGGCCCGGTCGCTTTTCTCCAGCACCGGCTCCGGGCGCGGCTCGATCTTGACCGGCTCGCGCTTGGCGCGGACCTCGGCGTCGACCTTGCGCACTTCCTGGCGCTCCTCGCGCATGGCGCGGGTCTGCTGCCACTCGGTGGCCTGCTCTTTCTTCTTGTTGAACAGCGGCGGCAGCGCCAGCACCCAGTTGCCGATCTTCTCCATCACCACGAACCAGGAGATGCCCGTGGCCAGGGTGATCGACGCCAGCAGCAGTACCAGCACGAACAGATTCGCGCCCAGGGCGCCGAAACCGACGCTGAGCGAACTGCCCACCAGCTTGCCGAGGATGCCGCCGGCGTGGGCCACATCGGCGACGAACAGGCGCAGGTGCAGGAAGCCGGTACCGGCGATCAGGAAGCCGACCAGACCGACCAGGCGCAGGGCGGGGTCCAGGTCATGCTCGCCCTTGGCCTCGCGCTTGAGGCCGAACATCGCGATCCACGCCAGTGCGCCCAGCACGATCGGCAGTACGAAGGCCATGTAGCCGAACAGCTGCAGCAGCACGTCGGCGATCCAGGCACCGGCGCGGCCACCCATGTTGTGGACCGGCGCGACCACGCTGCCGGTATGCGACCAGCCCGGGTCGGTGGCCGAATAGGTGAACAGACTGGCGACCAGATACAGCAGCGCCGGGGCGACCGCGAGCAAGCCCAGGTCGCGCCACAGGCGCTGCCGGCGCGGGTTGTCCACGCTGGCCGGCTTGCGCGGCGCTGCCTTGCTGTCGGACGCCTTGGATCGTTCCGGGACCTGTTTCGCCACCTTAGACCACACCTTGGGAATGCACTGTTAGTGCTTGATAATAAACGACTGGACCCCACCCCGGTAGGTGCCGGCCGCTGGCCGGCACGGTCAGCGTCAAAACCCCGGCGCCGGAATGGGCGTCGTGCTGCGCGGGTCGCCGCGTTCCACTGCGCGCCTTGAATCACCCCGCCCCTGCCGCCACTCTATGACTTCGCTCGGATGCCGCGCAATCACTGCGCCGGCACCCCGCCCTACCTTCTATTGCGAGCTTACATGAGCAACTCCAAGCACTCCCGCCTGTTGATCCTTGGTTCCGGCCCGGCCGGCTGGACCGCCGCCGTCTACGCCGCGCGCGCCAACCTCAAGCCCGTCGTGATCACCGGCCTGCAGCAGGGCGGCCAGCTGATGACCACCACCGAGGTGGACAACTGGCCCGGGGATGCGCACGGCCTGATGGGCCCGGACCTGATGAGCCGCATGCAGGCGCATGCCGAGCGCTTCGAAACCGAGGTCATCTTCGACCACATCCACACCGCCGATGTATCCCAGCGCCCGTTCAAGCTGATCGGTGACAGCGCCGAGTACACCTGCGACGCCCTGATCATCGCCACCGGCGCGACCGCCAAGTACCTGGGCATCCCCAGCGAAGAGGCCTTCAAGGGCCGCGGCGTGTCCGCCTGCGCCACCTGCGATGGCTTCTTCTACCGCGACCAGGACGTGGTCGTGGTCGGCGGCGGCAACACCGCCGTGGAAGAAGCCCTGTACCTGTCCAACATCGCCCGAAAGGTCTACCTGGTCCACCGCCGCGACACTCTCAAGGCGGAGAAGATCATGCAGGACAAGCTGTTCGCCAAGGTCGAAGCCGGCAAGATCGAGACCGTCTGGCACCACCAGGTCGACGAAGTGCTGGGCAACGACGCCGGCGTGACTGGCGTGCGCGTCAAGTCCACCCTGGACGGCAGCACCCGCGACATCCAGGCGCACGGCTTCTTCGTGGCGATCGGCCACCACCCCAACACCAGCCTGTTCGATGGCCAGCTGACCATGAACAACGGCTACCTGGACATCCGCTCGGGCCTGGGCGGCAACGCCACCCAGACCTCGGTGGAAGGCGTGTTCGCCGCGGGCGACGTGGCCGACCAGCACTACCGCCAGGCGATCACCTCGGCCGGCTTCGGCTGCATGGCCGCACTGGATGCCGAGCGCTACCTGGACGCGAAGGGCCAGGCGAGCTGATCGGCCACCCGCATCGCGCAGTGCCCGAAGGCCGGTGAATGATTCACCGGCCTTTTTGCTGGCCGGGCCTGCGCACTGCGCTTGAGATCCTCTACCTGCTCTATCCTCTGCCCATGCCCGATCCACGTTTTCTGCACCGCCTGTCCGATGTTCCCGCCGCTGCCTGGGACGCGCTGCACGACGGCCGCAACCCGTTCCTGTCGCACGCCTTCCTGGCCGGCCTTGAAGAGCATGGCTGCCTGCGCCCGGAGTGGGGCTGGCGGCCACGCCACTTCACTCTGTGGGACGGGGAAACCCTGGTCGCCGCCATCCCCGGCTATCTGAAGGACAACTCGCATGGCGAGTTCGTCTTCGACCACGCCTGGGCGCATGCCTATGCACAGTACGGGCTGGACTATTTCCCGAAATGGCTGGGCGCGGTGCCGTATTCCCCGGTAACCGGCCCACGCGTGCTCGCCCGAACGAAGGAAGATCGTGGCGCGCTGCTGGGACTGCTGGCAGGCGACGTGGCGCGACTGGGGTGGTCCTCGGCGCACATCAACTTCCATCCTGCCGACGAAGACCCTGCCTTCAGCCCGGACTGGCTGCTGCGCGAGGACATCCAGTTCCAGTGGCACAACCCGGGCGGCTGGCAGCACTTCGACGCCTTCCTCGGTGCAATGGACCACAAGCACCGCAAGAACATCCGCCAGGAACGCGCCAAGCTCGCCCGCAGCGGCGTCACGTATCGCATCGTGCACGGCGACGAGGCGACTGATGGCGACCTGCGCGCCATGCACGGCTTCTACCTGCAGACCTTCGCCGAGTACGGCAATTCGCCCGCCCTGACGCTGCCATTCCTGCAGCATCTCGCCCGCACGATGCCGCGCGCGCTGGTGATCTTCCTGGCCATGCGCGACGGAGCGCCGGTCGCCGGCGCGCTGTGCCTGCGCGGCGCGGACACCCTGTACGGGCGCTACTGGGGCGGCGCCACCCTGCCCGGCCTGCATTTCGAGACCTGCTATTACCAGGGCATCGAGTATTGCCTGCGCGAGGGACTCACCCGCTTCGAGCCCGGCGCCCAGGGCGAGCACAAGCTGGCGCGCGGCTTCCTGCCACACACCGTGCGCAGCCGGCACTGGATCGCCGAACCGGCCTTTGCCGAGGCACTGGCTGCGTGGTGTGCGCAGGAGCGCGCCGAGACTGCCCGTTATCGGCAGGTGCTGGCCGCGCACAGCCCGTTCAAGGCGGACGCGGCATGACCCGCCGCCTGCCCTGGCGGCTGGACGAGGCACCCGACGCCCCCTTCCCGCCCGCCGAGACCGCCCTGCGCGATCCCGATGGCCTGCTCGCGCTCGGTGGCGACCTCTCGCCGGTCCGCCTGCTCAATGCCTATGCCGGCGGCATCTTCCCGTGGTTCTCCGAGGGCCAGCCGCTGCTGTGGTGGTCCCCGGACCCGCGGATGGTGTTCCGCACCGACGGCGTGCACCTGTCCAGCCGTTTCCGCCGCTCGCTACGGCAGAGCACATGGACGCTGCGCGCCGACAGCTGCTTTGCGCAGGTGATCGATGCCTGCGCAGCCAGCCCGCGGCCGGGGCAGGACGGCACCTGGATCACCCGCGACATGCGCGATGCCTACATCGAACTGCACCGGCTGGGCTTCGCGCACTCGGTGGAGGTATTCGATGGCGGACAACTGGTCGGCGGCATCTATGGCGTAGCGATCGGCCGGATGTTTTTCGGCGAGAGCATGTTCAGTGCGGCCACCGGCGGCTCCAAGGTCGCCCTGGCCGGATTGGCCCATCGGCTGGCCGGCTGGGGCTGGCCGCTGATCGACGCACAGGTCGAAAATGACCATCTGCTGCGCATGGGCGCCGAGCACTGGCCACGCCAACGCTTCCTGGCCCTTGTCCGTGAACAGGTCCAACAGCCAGCTCCCGCGGGCGATTGGCGGGATTTGTTCGGGACGCTGGCGTCGGCCGATCTGGCCACGCGGGCCCGGCCTTAACCAAAACTTTGCATCAAACGCCCGACGCGCGTAAAATGCCCGCTCTTCAGGCCAGCTCGGCCGGTTACAGAACTGCACAGGACTACATGTCGAAAGACGACTCCATCGAGTTCGAAGGCACCGTCAGCGAGACGCTGCCGAACACCACTTTCCGCGTACGACTGGAAAATGGGCATGAAATCATCGCCCACATCTCCGGCCGCATGCGCAAGAACTACATCCGCATCCTGACGGGCGACCGCGTCAAGGTCGAAATGACCCCGTACGACCTCACCAAGGGTCGCATCACCTACCGCATGAAATAAGCGGTCCGGGGGTTGTTCCCGCCAGAAGGCCAGCCAGGTGCTGGCCTTTTCGCGTGGGCGCCATTCAGCCATCACCCTACCCCTGCCAAGCGTCACCCTGACCCTGTGCACCCTGACGTCGGTCAGGATGCCTTGATGCAGATTCGCCCTGGCGCGAAAACGCCCAGTGTGGCCCTCGATCCAATCCGGATCCCGACCCGATGGCCCCCGCCATGAAACGCCTGCCTTCCCTGCTCCTGCTTGCCGCCTGCCTGGCCACCGCTGCCTCGGTCCAGGCCGCCGAACCGGCCGCTGCCGGCGACTGCATCACCCTGTCCCCGGATCAGCAGCTGGTGCGCAATGGGGCCGACCGCGATGTACTGCTCCGCAATGGCGACCAGCACTATCTGGTCCGTTTCGAGCGCTCGTGCAGCAGCGCAGCCATGTCCCCGAAACTGGCCTTTGTCACTCCCGGCCGGGACGGCCAACTCTGTGGCGCAGGAGGCAGCAGACTGCGCACGAACGGACAAAGCTGCACGATCAGTGCGGTCGAGCCGATCACCGCCGAAGAATTCACCCGCAAGGCGCGCGCCCGCCAGTAGCCGCACCGAAGGCTGCCGCGCACCCGAAAAAAAAGCCCCCTTGCGGGGGCTTTTCAATGACGGTGCAGGCATCTGCCGCGCGGCGTCTACCGCGCGGTCAGACCGTGGCCGGCAGCAGACGCTCCGGCTCGGCTTCGGTCTCGACGAACAGCTGGTCGTCGCGCACATCGATGCTGACCTTGCCACCGTTGACCAGCTTGCCGAACAGCAGCTCGTCGGCCAGCGGACGCTTGATCTTGTCCTGGATCACGCGGGCCATCGGGCGGGCACCCATCAGCGGATCGAAGCCGTGGTGGGCGAGCCAATCGCGCGCCGTCGGCGTGGCCGACAGGCTGACGTGCTTTTCCTGCAGCAGCATTTCCAGCTCGATCAGGAACTTGTCCACCACGCGCAGGATGTGCTCGAAGCCCAGCGCCTGGAACTGCACGATCGCATCCAGACGGTTGCGGAACTCCGGCGTGAAGCTCTTGCGGATCACCTCCATCGCGTCGGTGGCATGGTCCTGGCGGGTGAAGCCGATCGAACGCCGCGAGGCCTGGGCCGCGCCGGCATTGGTGGTCATCACCAGCACCACGTTCTTGAAGTTCGCCTCACGGCCATTGGTGTCGGTCAGCACACCGCGGTCCATGACCTGCAGCAGGATGTTGAAGATGTCCGGGTGGGCTTTCTCCACCTCGTCCAGCAGCAGCACGCAGTGCGGGGTCTTGACGATCTTCTCGGTCAGCAGGCCGCCCTGGTCGAAGCCGACATAGCCCGGAGGGGCGCCGATCAGGCGGCTGATCGAATGCGACTCCATGTACTCGCTCATATCGAAGCGGACCAGCTCGATGCCCAGCTGCAGCGCGAGCTGCTTGGTCACCTCGGTCTTGCCTACGCCGGTCGGGCCGGAGAACAGGAAGTTGCCGATCGGCTTTTCCGGATTGGCCAGGCCCGAGCGGGCCAGCTTGATCGCCGAGGACAGCGTCTCGATGGCCGGGTCCTGGCCGAAGATCACCATCTTCAGGTTGCGCTCCAGATGCTGGAGCACGTCCTTGTCGGTGGCGCTGACCTGCTTGGCCGGGATCCGAGCCATCTTGGCGACGATGGTCTCGATCTCCTCGATGTCGATCAGCTCCTTGCGCTCGCCGTCCGGCAGCAGCCGCTGCCGGGCACCGGCCTCGTCGATCACGTCGATCGCCTTGTCCGGCAGCAGGCGGTCGTTGATGTGCTTGACCGACAGGTCCACGGCGGCCTGCAGCGCGTCATCGGCATAGGTCACGCCGTGGTGCGCTTCGTACTTGGGCTTGAGGCCCTGCAGGATCTCGTAGGTCTCGCCCACCGTCGGCTCGACGATGTCGATCTTCTGGAAGCGGCGGGCCAGCGCCCGGTCCTTCTCGAAGATGCCGCGGTATTCCTGGAAGGTGGTCGAGCCGATGCAGCGCAGCTCGCCCGAGGCCAGGGCCGGCTTGATCAGGTTGGAGGCGTCCATGGTGCCGCCCGAGGCCGAACCGGCACCGATGATGGTGTGGATCTCATCGATGAACAGCACCGCGTTGGGCAGCTTCTTCATCGCGGTCAGCACGCCCTTCAGGCGCTTTTCGAAATCACCGCGGTACTTGGTCCCGGCCACCAGCGCGCCCAGGTCCAGCGAATAGATCACCGCATCGGCGAGCACGTCCGGCACCGACCCTTCCACGATGCGCTTGGCCAGGCCTTCGGCAATGGCGGTCTTGCCCACCCCGGCCTCGCCTACGTAGAGCGGGTTGTTCTTGCGGCGGCGGCACAGGACCTGGATGGTGCGCTCGATCTCATCGGCACGGCCGACCAGCGGGTCGATCTTGCCGTTGCGGGCCTGGTCGTTGAGGTTGCTGGCGAACTCGGCCAGGGCATCGCCCTTGCCCTCGCCTTCGGCACCCTCGGCCCGGCCCTCGCCATCGGCGGCCGGCGGCACTTCGCCCTCCTCGCCCAGCTTGGCAATGCCATGGGAGAGGTAATTGACGATATCCAGCCGGGTCACGTCCTGCTGGTTGAGGTAGTACACGGCATGCGAGTCCTTCTCGCCAAAGATCGCGACCAGCACGTTGGCGCCGGTGACTTCCTTCTTGCCCGAGGACTGCACGTGGTAGACCGCGCGCTGCAGTACGCGCTGGAAGCCCAGGGTCGGCTGGGTATCGCGCCCATCATCTTCGGACAGGCGCGAGACGGATGCCTCGATGGCCTGTTCCAGTTCCTGGCGCAGGCGCTCGGCGTCCGCACCGCAGGCCTTGAGGACGGCTTGGGCGGACGGGTTGTCGAGCAGTGCCAGCAGCAGGTGTTCCACCGTCATGAATTCATGCCGGGCCTCACGGGCGCGCTTGTAGCACTGTCCGATGGTGTGTTCGAGGTCTTTACTGAACATGATTAACTCCGGCGGCAGTTAGGAACAATATGCGGCCAACCTTCACGATTTTCATCACCCTAGCGGATCAGTGCGTTCAGACGGCGTTAGCACTCCGCCGATCGCGCCGATCCATTCGACGGCCTCCATCATGCACGAACTTGCCGCCACGAAATGGCAGCTTCAACGTGATGGTGATGTCATCGTGACGCCACCCCGGGCCAGCGCTGGCCGGTGCAGCGGCCGGGCGGCAGCCCGGCGATGCTCAGGGTGGGTGCGGATGCCGGAGAACCGAATGGCTACGGCTCGGCTGAGGCTGGCCGCACGGCTGTCGCCATGGCTGGAACAGTGCGGATCGCTGGCGCGCCTGTGGCGAGGCCAGGGGCGGCTCAGCCGCTGGCCTTCTCCATCGTGCACAGCAGCGGGTGCTGGTTCATGCGCGAGAATTCATTGACCTGGGCGACCTTGGATTCGGCGACCTCGCGGGTGAACACCCCGCACACGCCGCGGCCGCGGGTATGCACGTGGAGCATCACCTGGGTGGCCTGGTCCAGGTCCATCGAGAAGAAGTGCTGCAGGACCGTCACCACGAAATCCATCGGGGTGTAGTCGTCGTTCAACAGCATCACCTGGTACAGCGGCGGCGGCGCGACCTCGGGACGTGCAGGCTCAAGCAGCACGCCGTGGTCGTGATGAGTTTCGTGGGAAGTCTCGCGGGGCATCCCTCCATTATAGGGCCCCGCCCGGCCGGATTGGACGTTGCCCCCTGCGGCCTTCACAATCTGCACTCTCCAACCAGATGTTCACAGGGATTTCATGAAAAGGATTGCTGCCGCACTGCTGCTGGCCGTCACTGCCACCGGCGCCCATGCGGCCGAAGCGGACAAGGCCGTCGGGCGAGCGCTGGACACGCTCAAGTACACCTACGAGGTGGACGAGGACGGCGATTACAAGATGGTGTTCGACATGGATGACGGCCGCAGCCAGCTGGCCTTCGTGCGCTCCACCGTCGAGGAATTCGGCAAGCACAGGATCCGCGAGATCTGGTCGCCGGCCTACAATTCGCCGGGCAAGCAGTTCCCCGCCGCGGTGGCCAACCGCCTGCTCGAAGACTCGCAGGATGCCAAGATGGGCGCCTGGGTGAAGCAGGACCAGCTGGCGATGTTCGTGGTGAAGGTCGATGCCAACGCCACCCCCGAAGCGCTCAGCGACGCGATCGATGCGGCCGTGCGTACGGCCGATGCCATGGAGCTCGAGCTGACCGAGCAGGACGAATACTGAGGTGAATGCCGTGCAGGAACCGCGCTGGACGCCCCATGTCACCGTCGCCACCGTGGTGGTGCGTGACGGGCGTCTGTTGCTGGTCGAGGAGGCGATCGACGGCCGCCAGGTGCTGAACCAGCCGGCTGGCCACCTGGAGCCCGACGAGAGCCTGGCCGCCGCCGCGTGCCGGGAAACGCTGGAAGAGACCGGCTGGACGGTGCGCCTGAGCGCCTTCATCGGCACCTACCAGTGGACCGCCCCGGACGGCACGCCGTTCCTGCGCTTTGCCTATGCGGCCGAGCCGGTCTCGCACGATCCCGCCCGTCCGCTGGACACCGGGATCCTGCGGGCCGTGTGGCTGACCCCGGCCGAACTGAAGGCCGAGCCCGGCCGGCTGCGCAGCCCGCTGGTCTGGCAGGTGGTGGCCGACTATCTGGCTGGCCAGCGCCACCCGCTCTCCATCGTCAAGGAGGCCGCATGAGTCCCCCACGGATCATGGTTGGTGTCTCCGGCGGCGTGGATTCCTCGGTCGCGGCCTGGCGGCTGGTCCAGCAGGGCGAGCCGGTGGCGGGACTGTTCATGCAGAACTGGGCCGATGACGGCAGTGGCGACTGCCGTGCCGAAGATGATCGCCGCGATGCGGTGGCAGTCTGCGGCCTGCTCGGCATCCCGTTCCACTTCCGCGATTTTTCCAGCGAGTACTGGCAGGGCGTGTTCGAGCATTTCCTGGCCGAGTACGCCGCCGGCCGCACGCCCAACCCGGACGTGCTGTGCAACCGCGAAGTGAAGTTCAAGCATTTCCTCGACGCCGCGCGCGAGCTCGGCGCCGAACGCATCGCAACCGGCCACTACGCGCGGATCGCCCAGGTGGGCGGCCGCTGGGCGCTGCTGCGCGGCGCCGACCGCAGCAAGGACCAGAGCTACTTCCTGCACCAGCTGGGCCAGGAACAGCTGGCCGCGACCCTGTTCCCGATCGGCGACCTGCAGAAGAACGACCTGCGCCGGATCGCACGGGATGCACGCCTGCCGACCCACGCCAAGAAGGATTCGACCGGGATCTGCTTCATCGGCGAACGCGACTTCCGCGAGTTCCTCGGCCGCTACCTGCCGGCCAGGACGGGCGAGATCCGCGATCCCGATGGCGCCCTGATCGCCGAACATCCTGGCGTGTTCTATTTCACGCTCGGTCAGCGCGAGGGCCTGAACATCGGCGGCGTGCGTGGCCGGCCGGCGGCCCCGTGGTACGTCGTCGGCAAGGACGTGGCCAGCAACGTGCTGTACGTGGACCAGGACCGCGAGAGCCCGTGGCTGCAGTCCACCCGCCTGCATTCGGAGGCCGCCCACTGGATCGCCGGCGCCCCGCCCGCGCGCCGCTTCGAGTGCACCGCCCAGACCCGTTACCGCCAGCCCGACGAGCCATGCACCGTCACCGTGCGCGACGATGGCACCGTGGAGGTGCGCTTCGCGCGCCCGCAGCGTGCCGTCACCCCGGGCCAATCGCTGGTGTTGTATGACGATGAGGTCTGCCTTGGTGGCGCCGTCATCGCCGCCACCGATGCGCCGCTGGAACAACGCCTTCGCGCCACCCCTTCTCCTTTCGAGGTATCTGCTGCATGAGTTTTTCCGTCGACGACCGCGTACTCGCTCTGGCCGGCATCGCCCAGGCCCTGCAGCAGGTGCGCCGCATCGCCGAAACCGGCCACTCCGAAGCCGCCGTGGTCCGCACCGCGGTGGAGAGCGTGTTCCGCATCGATGCGGCCAGCCCGCAGGACATCTACGGCAGCGCCAGCAATGTCGCCCCCGGCCTGCGCCTGCTGCACAACTACCTCAGCAGCCAAGGCCAGGACGAGCAGTTGCCGCGCCTGGCGCTGTCGGTGCTGCAGCTTGAACGCCGCTTCGTGCGCGAGGACGCGATCGTGGCCAGGGTCAGCACCGGGATCGAGCGCGCCCGCGCCCAGGCCGGCGAGCTGGGCGACAGCGCCCACCCGGACGTGCTCGCCGCACTGGGTGGCCTGTACGCGGACACCATCAGCAACCTCAAGCCGCGGGTGATGGTCCAGGGCAACCCGCACTACCTCGGCCAGGCGGGCGTGGTCGCCGAGATCCGTGCGCTGCTGTTGGCCGCAGTCCGTTCGGCAGTGCTGTGGCGCCAGACCGGCGGCCAGTACTGGGACTTCCTGTTCTCGCGCAAGACGATGCTGGAAGCGGTCGCGCGCCAGCTGCGCTGAGCTCGGCAGCCACCCCTCGGGTGGCTCCACCCGGGGGGCCGGGACGCGCGGTTTTTGATCGAATGTGTGGTGCAGGACTAAAGCAAACCGGGGTACGGCCGATACAGCATCCGTGCACCTCCCCGAGAACGTCCATGTACTCACGCCTCTTCATCCGCCTGGCCGCCCCCCTGGTCCTGACCCTTCTGCTTCCCTTTGCCATCGGCTTCGAGTGGCCCGCCGCCCTGCGCTGGGCGATCCTGAGCACGATGACGCTCAGCTGGCTCGGGTTTGCCTGGTGGAGCGCCCGCGCCCAGACCCAGCGTTCGCCTGAGCAGGCCCGCATCATGCGCGAGCAGGACCAGCTGCTGACCGAGCTGCGCTCGTTCGTCGGCAACGAAATCGACGGCTCGCGTGGCGAAGTCGAACGTGCCCGCGACCTGATCCGTCATGCGGTCGGTGGCCTGGGCAGCAGCTTCGATGCGATGAACCGCAAGTCGCGCCAGCAGAGCCAGGCCTTGGCCCGCATCGTCGACCGCGCTGGCGAAGAAGGCGGTGCCGGCGTCGACGTGGCCCGTTTCGCCCAGCACGCCAGCCAGCGGATGGAGCAGCTGGTCGAGGCGCTGGAACAGGTCAGCGGCCAGAGCAGCAACACCGTGCAGCACATCGACCAGATGGCCCAGCACCTGGATGGCATTTTCGCGCTGCTGGAGGACGTCAAGTCGATCGCCGACCAGACCAACCTGCTGGCCCTGAACGCGGCCATCGAAGCCGCACGTGCCGGTGAAGCCGGCCGTGGCTTTGCGGTGGTCGCCGACGAAGTCCGCAACCTGTCCGAGCGCTCGACCACCTTCAACGAGCAGATCCGCAAGCTGGCGCACAGCTCCAAGGACGCCATCGCCAAGGTGCGCGAGACGGTCTCGCACATGGCCTCCCGCGATATGGACCGTTCCCGCGAAGCGCGCCACGAAGCGGCGCAGATGCTGGAGAACGTGGCCCAGATCAATGCCTCGCTCGGTGACGGCATGCGCGAGATCTCCGAATGCGGTCGCGCCATCGACAGCAGCGTCGCTGAAGCCGTGCGCGCCCTGCAGTTCGAAGACATCGCCACCCAGGCCCTGGGCGGCGTGCACACCCACCTGGACCGCCTGACAGCGATCAACCGCGAGGCCGTCGCCCTGCAGGAGCTGCTGCATCGCAGTGGCGGCGTGTTCGACGAGGAGGTCGTGACCGCCCTGCAGCGCACCGGCAGCCGCCTGCGTGACATGCGCACCGAGTGGGAGCGCCCCCCGCACAAGGCGGTCGCCCAGCAGAGCATGGCCGCAGGCGCGGTCGAGCTGTTCTGATCCAGATGTCCCGTGCCGACCCCGGCACAGCCAACGGCCCCGGTTTCCCCGGGGCCGTTGTGCTTGCACGACCCGCCTTGGCTGCAGATGATTACCCGATGTTGAACGCGTCCGTGTTGTCCGTTGCATCCGTTGTCCCCGCCGAGCTGGAGCCGGCGGTGCAGCGCAGTGAGACCGTCACCGCCGTTGCGGCGCCTGCCGCTGCGGCAGCGCCGGTTGCCCCGCTGCAGGGCCGCGCCCTGATCGCACGGCTGGAGCAGCTGGCCCAGCAGGAACTCGCGCAATTGGCCAAGCGCCCCGCACCAGGCATCGTCACCCTGCCCTCCGCCGTCGACCCCGCCCTGGCCGGGCTGGCCTGGGACCTGGGCCTGAGCGGCGATGATCTGGATGCGGCGGCGCGCTGACGCTGCCTGCCCGGCATCAACCGCCGTGAACGCCAACGCAGCTACCCGTCATCGCACGTCCGCAAGCGGCCGTCACGGCGCTACCCGTTGAGGCGAGCGCAGCACTCGCCGCAGGACTGACGCCCAGGGCGGTTCGACAGCTTCATCGTATTTCCATCTGCGTGCCCGCTGATATCGCCGGGCGATGGCCTGTGCCGGACCGAGGGGGGAACCCGGCCGGAGGGCTGTGCGCAGTCACATGCAACGCAAGCGCCGATGTCGTGCACGACCCGTATGACGGGACGGCAACCCAGGGCTGTGCAGAGCCCACGGAGGGGCGCTGCAGGACCTTACTCAAACGCTCTGCGTCACCGCGGCATAGCTCTCGCGCGGCAGCGTCTGCGTGCCCAGCTTCAACCACTGCGCCAGATCGCGCGGCGCCAGTGGGCGCGAGTACAGGTAGCCCTGGATCTCATCGCAGCCCTGGCGGCGCAGCATCGCCTCTTCCTGCTCGGTCTCCACGCCTTCGGCGACGACCTTCATGCCCAGCGCGTGGCCCAGGTGCACGATCGCCTGGGTGACTTCGGCGGTGCCGGCGTCGTGCAGCATGCCCTGGACGAAGCTGCGGTCGATCTTCAGGCGGCCCACCGGGAAGCGGTTGAGGTAGTGCAGGTTCGAGAAGCCGGTACCGAAGTCGTCGACCGCCAGCGGCACGCCGTGGCGCTCGAGCACATCGAAGCAGTGCCGCAGCACGTCGGTGTCACGGATCAGGGCCGACTCGGTCAGCTCCAGCTCCAGGCGCTGCGGCGGCCAGCCGTGGGCATGGCAGATGTCGATCACGCGTTCGGCGAACCCGCGGTCGCGCAGCTGTACGGCCGACACGTTGACCGCCACGCGGTCGAACTGCAGGCCGGCGGCGTCCCACGCGGCGGCCTGGCGGCAGGCCTCGGCCAGCACCCAGTCACCGATCCGCACGATCTCCCCGCACTTCTCGGCAATCGGTATGAACTCGGCCGGGCTGCAGTAGCCGATGCCGGGCCGATGCCAGCGCAGCAAGGCCTCGATGGCTGGCGGCTGGTCGTTCTCGGCATGCAGCAGCGGCTGGTAGGCCAGGGTGAATTCTTCGCGCTCGATCGCACCGAGCAGTGCGTGCTCGATCTCCAGCTTGCGCTGGATCTTGGCCAGGGCGTCCTGGCTGTAATACTGGTAGGTGTTGCGCCCGGCTTCCTTGGCCGCGTACATGGCGGCATCGGCGGCGCGCAGCAGCGATTCGAAATCCTGGCGGCTCTCATCGAGCATTGCGATGCCGACGCTGGCGCCGACTTTCAGCGTGCTCTCGCCGCGGTGCAGCGGCTCGGCCAGCGAGGCGATCAGTTTGCGCGCGACATGGCCGGCATCTTCCGGTGCGGCCAGGTCGCGCAGCACGACGATGAACTCGTCGCCGCTGAAGCGGCCGAACAGGTCGTTGTTGCGCAGGCTCTGGTGCAGGCGCGAGGCGGCCGCCTTGAGCAGCGCATCGCCAGTGGCGTGGCCGAAGGTGTCGTTGATGGTCTTGAAGCCGTCCAGGTCGATGAACAGCATCGCCAGCGGGCTGCCGCGATCGCGCGCCACCTCGATGGCATCGGCGGTCTGCTCGCGCAGCAGCATCCGGTTGGGCAGGCCGGTGAGCAGGTCGTAATGGGCGAGCAGCTCGATGCGCTCGTTGGCTTCGCGCTCACGGGTGATGTCACGGAACAGCACCACGAACCGCGTCGGCAGGCCGTCGCGGCGGTCCAGCTCGATCAGCACCTGCACCCAGATGCGCAGTCCGGACTGCCGGTAGAAGCACAGGTCCAGCTGCTCGGGCAGGCCACCCTCGGCGATCCGCACCAGCGCCGCCTCGAACGCATCGCGCGAATCCTGGGTGTACAGGCTCAGGGCCTGGTCAAGGCTGATCGGCTCCTTGCGCAGCCCGTGGATGCGGTAGCACTCCTCGGTCCACTGCATGTGGCGGGTGCCCACCTCGATCTCGCAGCCGCCGATACGACCCAGGGCCGAGACGCGGTTGAGCAGCTCGGTACGCCAGCGGATCAGCGCATCGGTCTGGTGTTGTTCGGTAATGTTCTGGACCTGGCCCAGCAGGCGCTGGATGCGACCGTCCGGCCCGATCAGCGGCTGCATCCACACGCGCAGATGCAGCGCGCCGTTGTCGCGGATCAGCTCCAGCTCCAACATGGTGGCCGCACCGTCGCGCCACATCCGGCGCCAGGCATTGCGCAACCGGCCGCGTGACTGCGGTTCGAGCTGACGCAGCCAATGGCGGCGACCGTGCGGCGGTGTTTCGCCGGTGCCCAGCAGCACGCGGAACTCGGGCGACCACCAGAACCGGCGCGCCTCCGGATCCCAGGACCAGCTGCCCATGCTGGCGATGCGCTGGGCTTCGCGCAGGTGCACCTGCTGCTCGCGCAGCTGGACTTCCATCTGCTTCTGGGCCTGGATGTCGGTATGGGTGCCGACCATGCGCAGCGGCTGGCCATCGGCCGTGCGGGTGACCACCCGGCCTCGATCCAGCACCCAGCGCCACTCACCATCGGGGTGCCGGGCGCGGAACTGGGCCGTATAGGCCTCGCTCTCGCCGCGCAGGTGCGCATCCATCGCCAGCCGCACCGCCGGCTGGTCGTCCGGGTGGACGTTCTCCAGCAGCGCGCTCACGCCCTCGGCATGGCTGTGGGAGTCCTCGATGGGCTGACCATCCCAACGCCGCGAGCGGCGCACGCTGTCGCTGGGCAGGTCCCAGTCCCACAGCCCGTGCCCGGCATGATCCAGGGCGACTTCCCAACGGCTGCCGGCATAGGCGGCGACCGGCTCGGGCACGCTCAGGGTGAAGGCCAGCAGATGCCCATCCGGATCGTGCACGGCGCGCATCCAGCCATCGAAGCGGCCACCGGGCCCACCGGGCAGCTGGCAGGGCACCAGCCCGCCGTCCGCGGCGAGCAGGCGCAGGTCTTCCAGTACCTCGCCGTACGCGGCGACGGTTGCCGGCAGGCCGTGCTCGCGCGCGGCCGGGTTGGCGGCGATCGGACGACCGGCACGGTCGAGGATCACCAGCGCCGAGGCCAGTGGGTGCTGCAGCAGACTCGCGATAATGCCTTGGTCCACGCCCTGTAACTCCGAAAACGCACCCGACAACCGGGGAACGCAATCGTTAACGGCGGAGATTGCGGATTATTGAGTTCCCCGGCGACCTGCATCCTCACCCCGGGCAGGTAAGATGACGCTCGCCTTGTCCGACTGGCCCCGCCCTGCCCCATGCCGACCCACCTGCCAGGCCCTTCCGCACCCGCTGCCGACACGCCCCTGGCCCGCGATCTGCGCCGCGACCGCTGGCGCGTGGTCGTGGCCTACCTGGTGCTGGCCCTGGTGTGGATCCTGTGCAGCGATGCGGCGGTCAAGGTGGTGGCCGGCGACCTGCAGACCGCGGCGCAGTGGCAGACCATCAAGGGCACGTTCTTCGTGGTCGCCAGTGCGGCGCTGATCTATCTGCTGCTGCGGCCGCTGGCCCAGCACGTGCTGCACACCCATGCGCGGCTGGAGAGTTCGGAAACCCGTCATCGGCAGATGTTCGAAGGCAATCCCGGCCCCATCCTGGTCTACGACCTGGAATCGCTGGCGATCCTGGACGTCAATCCGGCGGCGGCGGGCTTCTTCGGCTACAGCCGGGAAACCTTCACCGCGATGCCGATCACGGCGCTGTGGCCGCCCGGTCACGAGGCCCTGCTCGAAGCCAAGCTGGACCACATCCGCGCCCACCCCGAGCAGCTGTGCGTGATCACCGCCGATCTGCGCCTGAGTGATGGCAGCACCCGGCGCATGGAGATGCGCAGCAATTTCATCGATTACGGTGGCCGCCGTGCGCGACTGCTGATCGCGATCGACCGTACCCGCGAAGACCAGGCCCTGCTGCGCCGCGACCAGGCGTTGGCCCGCGTGGAGGAAGCGCACGAGATGGCGCGCATCGGCGCGTGGGAGATCGACCCGGCCACCGGGCTGGGCCGCTACGCCAACCAGGTCTACCGCCTGCTGGGGCGGCGTGCGCCGGAGGCCCGGCGCTGGCACCGTTTCGAGGAACTGCTGGTGCCCGCCGATCCGGCCACCGCCGCGCTCAGCGAACAGCTCTTGCAGGAGATGAGCTCGGGCGAACCGGTGCAGATCGATGTGCTGCTGCCGTTGCTGGCGATGGACGGGCGCGCCTTGATGGTGCACCTGCGCGCCGAGAGCGGCCAGGACGATGCCGGGCGCCCGCGGGTGCTGGGCACCCTGCAGGACGTCACCGAGCGCGAGCAGTCGCGGCGCCTGCTGCGTGAGCGTGAAGAGCAGTTCCGCGAGCTGGTGCGGGTGCTTCCCGATGGCGTGGTGATCCTGTCCGAAGAACACGTGCTGTACGCCAACGCCTGCGCCGCCACCCAGTTCGGGTATGGCCACAACACCCTGCTCGGCGAGCCGCTGGCCGCGCTGGTGACCGCCGACGATCTGCCCCGTGTACGCGCCCAGCTGTTCGCCCAGCTGCCGCTTCACCACGGCGGGGCCGGCGAGGTGATCGGCATGCGCCGCTTCAACGGCCAGGCGTTCCAGGCCGGCCTGGCGGTCGGCGATGTGCGGTATGGCGGCCGCAACTGCAAATTGCTGATCGTGCGCGACCTCAGTGAGCCCGAGCGCATCCGCGAGGCGCTGGAAACCAGCAACCGCGAGCTGCAGGCGATGGCCGGGCGGCTGTTCTCGCTGCAGGAAGACGAGCGCCGCGCCATCTCGCGCGATCTGCACGACGATATCGGCCAGGCGATCACCGCGATGAAACTGTCCGCGTATGCGGCCCAGGATGAGCAGGACGCCGCCCGCCGCGACGAGGACCTGGCCCAGATCATCCAACTGGCCGATGCGACCGTGGGCAAGCTGCGCGACATCTCGACCCTGCTGCGCCCGCCGCAGCTGGATGCACTCGGGCTGGAAGCGGCGCTGCGCTGGCAGGCCGGCGTGCTGTTCCGCTCGGCGGCGATCGAGCTGCTGCCCGATATCCAGTCCCTGCCCCGGCGCCCGGCCGGCGATATCGAACAGGCCTGCTTCCGCATCGCCCAGGAAAGCCTGACCAACGTGCTGCGCCATGCGCGTGCGAGCCAGGTGAACCTGCATCTGCGCGATGTGGACGACCACGGCCTGCACCTGCAGGTGCGCGACGACGGCGAGGGCTTCGACCCGGATGGCCCGCGCGGGCTGGGCCTGATCGTCATGCGCGAGCGCGCGCAGAGCGTGGGTGGCACATTACGCATTGAATCGGCGCATGGCGCCGGTACCCTGATCGACCTTTACCTGCCGTACCGCGCCACCGGCGCGACGGCTCACGACGCACTGGAACACTGAGCTCATGTGGAACCCTTCCCTGCCCCTGGTCAGCATCGAGGACGCCCCGGCCCGCCTGGGCGCGGGCAATCCCGAACTGCAGGCGATGGTGACCGAGGCCGCGTCCGGCGGCACGCCGCTGATGCTGATGCACGTGGACATCGACCACTTCGCCTCGGTCAACGAGAACATGAGCGCCGAAGTCGGCGACCAGGCCCTGGTGCTGGTCGCCCAGCGCCTGCAGCACCACCTGCGTGGCCGCGGCAAGCTGTGGCGCCACGGCAGCGATGAATTCCTGCTGGCCGTGCCGCGCACCGCCGACATGCCACTGCCCGAAGACCTGGCCGAGGAAATCCGCCAGCAACTCGAGCTGCCGCTGTCGGTGCTGCCCTACACCCTGTTCATGACCGGCAAGCTGGGCGTGAGCCTGTGCCCGGAACACGCCACCGGTGTCTCGCGCCTGCTCGACCACGCCGAAGATGCGCTGTACCAGGCCGCCCGCGAAGGCGGCAACGCCGTGCGCATCCACGCCGTGGATACGCCCTCCAGCGCGCACAGCGAGAGCATCATCGCGCGCCAGATTGTCGATGCGATCCCCAACGGCGAGCTCAAGCTGCGTTACCAGCCGCTGGTCAGCGCCCGCGACGGCCACGTGGTGGGGATGGAGGCACTGCTGCGCTGGCAGTCGCCCACCCTGGGGATGCTGGTGCCCGAGCGCTTCATGCGTACCGCCGAGCGGCTGGGCATCATCGTGCAGATCGGCACCTGGGTGCTGGAAGGCGCGCTCAAGCAGGCCAGGCTGTGGCGCGACCAGGGGTTTGATGACTTCACCATCGCAGTGAACGTCTCCACCCTGCAGTTGCTGCGCCCGAACTTCTTCGCCGAGGTGATGTCGCTGATGCAGGCGGCCGGCGTTCCGGCGCAGATGCTGACGCTGGAGATCAACGAAAGCGCGCTGACCAACAACGTCAACTTCGTCCACGAGACCCTGGTCAACCTGCGCAACGAAGGCATCAGCCTGAGCCTGGACAACTTCGGCACCGGCGATTCCAGCCTCAGCGCGCTGGTCCGCTATCCCGTGGACAAGCTCAAGATCGATCGCAGCTTCATCAAGAGCGCGCCGGCCGGCAATCGCGAGGCCGCCATCGCGCGCGCGATCATCGCCATGGGCCACCAACTGGGCATGACGGTGATCGCCAACGGCGTCGAGTCGCAGGCACAGCTGGGCTTCCTGCGCCGCAACGACTGCGATGTGTTCCAGGGATATCTGTTCGGCGAGCCGATGTCCGCAGACGCCGCCGGGATGACCCTGCGCCGCCGTTACATGCGCCCGGAAGCCTTTGCCGAGACCCGTCCGGACCGCACGCTGCTGCTGCTGGACGACGAAGAGAACGTGCTGCGCTCGCTGGTGCGCCTGTTCCGCCGCGACGGCTACCGCATCCTGGCCGCCGGCAACGTGCGCGATGCGTTCGATCTGCTGGCCATCAACGATGTGCAGGTGATCCTCTCCGACCAGCGCATGAGCGACATGAGCGGCACCGAGTTCCTCGGCCGGGTGAAGATGCTCTACCCGGACACGATCCGCCTGGTGTTGTCCGGCTACACGGACCTCAACACGGTGACCGACGCGATCAACCGCGGTGCGATCTACCGGTTCCTGACCAAGCCCTGGAACGATGATGAGCTGCGCAAGCACATCCACCAGGCATTCCGCACGCACGAGGAACAACGCCGGGCGAACACCGCACCGGTGGCAGCGCTGCCGGCGGTTGACGGGGACTGAGTCGGATTGAGGCGGATTGACGCGGCAGCCGACCAACGGTCGGCTCTACGTTGCACGCGCCCGATATCCAGGTAGAGCCGACCGTTGGTCGGCTGCTCTTGCTCAACCGAACGCGATACCTGAAAGCCCGTGCAATGCCGGCCAGCGACCGGCACGACCATTGCCGGCTCAGCGCGGCTGTTTGATCGGCAGCACCACGCGGAACTTCGAGCCCACGCCCGGGGTGCTCTCCAGATCGATGCGGCCGTGGTGCTTGTTGATGATGCTGTAGGAGATCGACAGGCCCAGCCCCGTACCGCTGCCAACCGGCTTGGTGGTGAAGAACGGATCGAAGATGCGCTGGCGCAGGTCCGGTGAGATGCCGCCGCCGGTATCTTCGAACTCCACCCACACCGTATCGCCGTCCACACCGGTGCGCACGTGGATCGTGCCGCGGTCGGCGATGGCGTGGCCAGCGTTGAGCAGCAGGTTCATGTAGACCTGGTTCAATTCCGAAGGCAGGCACTCCACCAGCGGCAACTGGCCGAACTCGCGGTGCAGGGCGACCTTGTACTTGAGCTCGTTCCAGATGATGTTGATCGTGGATTCCAGGCCCGCATGCAGGTCCACCAGCTTCCACGATTCATCGCGGCCGGAATACGAGAAGTCCTTCAGGTCACGCACGATCCGGGTCACCCGTTCGATGCCCTCGCGTGATTCGGCCATCAGCTGCGGCAGATCGCGGCTGATGAAGTCGATGTCGAAGCGTTGACGGATGTCGTCGATTTCCGGGATCAGCGCTTTCGGGTCCGGCGCACGCAACGCGCGCTCGTAGGCTTCGATCACGGTGAACAGGCTGCGCAGGTATTCCTGCAGGCTGCCCAGGTTGGAATGCACGTAACCGATCGGGTTGTTGATCTCGTGCGCCACGCCGGCAGCGAGCTGGCCGATGGAGGCCATCTTTTCCGACTGCAGCAGCTTTTCCTGGGTGCCGTTCAGGCGCAGGTAGGCCTGGCGCAGTTCGGCATGGCGCTGCTGCAGTTCGCGCTCGTAGTCTTCCTGGCCCTCGATACGCCGGAACAACGCCAGGTAGTGCCGCTGGCCAGCGTCGTCGTGGTGGTAGACATGGGCAATGACCATGCGCTCGCCGACCGGCAGGCTGCCGTTCCAGTGGCCGTTGAGGCGCGCATGTTCCAGGGCATCCGGTGGCAGCAGCTGGCGCAGCCATTGCGCCGGCGTCTGCTCGGCATCGCGTTCGGCCTGGCCGAGGATCTCGCTGACCGCGGCATTGGCCAGGGCCACGCTGCCATCCTCGCGGAACAGCAGCACGCCCTCCTTGATCCGCTCGAACAGGGCAAGCAGGACCGGATGCGGAGGCAACGGGGCGGTGACAAGGGTGGAAGTTACGGTCACGGTCACATCGAGGCGGCTGGAAACAGGCGCTCAATATACGCGGTGACGTTCACATCGGCAGCCCGGGGCTGCCAGACAGGGAGATCAGGCGACCGCGAGGGGCCGCCGGGTGTGCAGGATGTGCGACTGGCCCTTGGCGTCATACGCCGAGGATTCTTCACTGCGGCCGAGTTGGCGCAGGGCCCAGTTCACTTCGCGGCGGCGGCGCGACAGCAGCACCCCGTTGGCGTGGTTGCGCTCGGCCAGTTCCTGCACGCGTTCTGCCTGGCCGACCGGCAGCGCGGACTCGAGCGCCCGAAGCGCTTCCAGTTTGGCGCCGGTCGCACGGATCAGCGCGTGCACGTCATGCTCGACCAAGGCCTGGCGTTCGACGTCCAGGGCATCGCTGAGGCGCTGCAGCGGCTCGCTCATCGCCAGCTTCATCCCTGCAGCTGCTGGTCCAGCTCAAGCATGCGCGAAGCGATCGCGTCAGGATTGATCTTGTAGCTGCCGTTCTGCAGGGCTTCGCGCACCGCCTGCACCCGCCCGGCATCGATCGCCGGCGCCGAGGACAGTTCACGCTGCAGGGTCTGCAGGCTGGTCGCTTCGCCGGTCAGGCGCAGGCTGTCAGCGGCTTCCACCGGGCGGGCCGGGGCATCGGTGCTGACGCTCGGCTTGTTGCCCGGAGCGACGCTGCGCAGATGGGCGGTGGCCGGGAGGTTGCCGTCGATTTTCTGGCTCATGGAGTTGTCCTGGGAATGCGGTTCACAAGGGATAACGGCCGGGCGGACGCCATCTTTAGGGGAATATTGCAGGTTTCGCGGGGAAAGTGGCGCGTATTCACAATGGTGTTCAGCGCGTCACTAAAACGTCACCGCTGGCCGCGACGGTGCCCTGCACGATCTTGCGCGAGGACAGGTTCTCGACCGAGACCCGCTCGTTCTCGCCGGCATCGGCCATGGCGCGTCCGGCTACCCGGACCTCCACCCCGCCCCGCCGCGACACCAGCGCGACACTGTCGCCCCGCCGCACCAGCCGCTGCGCGACCAGATCATTGGACGAGAGCAGGCTGCCCGCACTGAGGGTCCTGCGTGCCACGCGACCGACCGCGGCGGCCGGATCGGCCAGCGCAGCACCGGCGATCCGTGCCGCATCACGCTGGCCAGTGGTGATATCGGCCGCCGAGAGGGTTTCTCCAGCGGCCACGCCACGGTTGAGGATCAGCACGGTCTGGTTGCGACGTACTTTCACGGGCACGAACAGGCGCCAGCCGCCCGCATCGGGGCAGCTGACCTCCACGGTGCTGCTGCCGGTCGGCTGGGCCGCCAGCGGCTGGCCGCAGGCCGGCAGGCGCAGTGCCGAGTCCAGCGTGGTGTCACCTTCACTGCCGGCCGGCAGGGTGCCCAGCGCCGCCTGGCGGATGCTGTCCACGGGTTGCCAGCCACCGGCGGCCCAGGCGGGCGCCACCAGCAGCAGCGCGGCAAGGACAAGAGAACGCATGGGCACTCCACGGGCAAGGAACATGGGCAGCACGATGCAAGGGCCGTGCCGAAGCCGTGCGCACGGCGCGCTCAAGTCATCGGTGGTGCCGCCGATACCAAGGCCATGTCCCATGACCTGCTCAACCGCATCGACCAGCGTACGCGCCTGGCCGGCCACAATCGTCTGGCCCTGCTGCTGTTCCGGCTGGGTGGACGTCAGCTTTTTGGCGTGAATGTCTTCAAGGTGCAGGAAGTCCTGCGCCGCCCCGGCCTGTTCCAGGTGCCGGGGCTGCCCAGCCAGTTCGCCGGCGTGGCCGATGTGCGTGGCCGCTCGGTGCCGGTGCTGGACCTGGGCCTGGCGATCGGCCACCCCGAGCGTGAACCCGATGCCGACAAGGCGCCCGGCTACCTGGTGGTGACCGAGTTCAACCGCTCCATCCAGGGCTTCCTGGTCAGCGGTGTGGAACGCATCGTCAACATCGCCGTGGAAGACATCCACCCGCCGCCCGAACTGGGCGCCGAGTCGAGCTACCTGACCGCCGTGACCCGTTTCCAGGGCGAGCTGATCCAGGTGATCGACGTGGAAAGCGTGCTGGCCGACATCGCCGAGATCCGCGGTGAGGCGGTGCTGGATCCCTCCATGGCCCTGCCCCCCGATGCCCCGCCGATGCAGGTGCTGGTGGTGGACGACTCGCGCGTGGCCCGCCAGCAGATCCGCAGCGTGCTGGACCAGCTGGGGGTCGGGGCGACCCTGCTCTCGGACGGCAAGCAGGCCCTGGACCACCTGCTGCAGATCCACGCCTCGGGCGAGAACCCGGCCGAGCGCTACGCCATGGTGATCTCCGATATCGAGATGCCGGCGATGGACGGCTACACCCTGACGACGGAAATCCGGCGTCACCCGGGCCTGGCCGGCCTGTACGTGCTGCTGCACACCTCCCTGTCGGGCGTGTTCAACAACGCGATGGTGGAACGGGTCGGCGCGAACGCGTTCGTGGCCAAGTACTCCCCGCACGAGCTGGCGGACTTCCTGCTGGACCGCCTGCGCAAGGTGGCGATGGCGGCATGACACGCCGCCCACCGCGGCCGGAATGACCCCCGGCCGCTAGGCGACATCCACGCCCGGCGTGGATCCACCCCGGCGTGAAAACGCCGCCGGGGACCGGCCCGCCGCCCCCTCTGGCACGCCGCTTGCACTGCCCCAGGCATCGTCCCGTGGGAGTGCGTCATGCCCAATCTGATTTCGAACTATCTGGGTGTCCACGCCCAGGCCATGCCGTTGCGCGAGCAGCGGATGAAGCTGATCGCCAGCAACCTGAGCAACGCCGACACCCCCGGGTACAAGGCCCAGGACCTGGACTTCGATGCCGCCCTGCGCAATGCCCAGGGGCTGGATGCCAACGGTCTGATGAGGACCACCAACGAACAGCATTATGAGATCGGCAACGGATTGAACCCGTTCCAGATCGCCAAGCAAGGCGTGCAGCCGAGCATCGACGGCAACACCGTCGACCCGGATGCAGAACGTGCCGCCTACGGCCGCGCCGCGCTGGAGTACCGCGCCTCGCTGAGCTTCGTCGAATCCAAGGTGCGCTCCATGCTCACCGCGATCACGGGGCAGTAAGCCATGAGCAATCTGCCCATCTTCGACATCGCCGGTTCCGCGCTGCAGGCGCAGTCCGTGCGCATGAGCACCATCGCCTCCAACCTCTCCAATGCCGACACCGTCGCCGGCTCGGCCGATGCGGTCTACAAGCCGCTGGAGCCGATCTTCCAGTCGGTGACCAGCCGCAACGATCCGAACATCACCACGGTGCAGGTCAAGGAGATCAGCCAGAGCAACGCCGCGCCGATCCAGCGCTACGAGCCGGGCCACCCGCTGGCCGATGCCGATGGCTACATCTACCAGCCGGACGTGGACCCGGTCGCGCAGATGGTCAACCTGATCTCCACCTCGCGCAATTACCAGGCGGGCGTGGAAATGCTGACCACCGCCAAGGAACTGGCGCTGGCCACGCTGACCATGGGTCGCTGACCCTCTTACCGCAGGAATCCCCTCACATGAGCAGCACCACCGGCGTCGGCCAGAGCAGCAGCGACATCTACAGCGCACTGGGCCTGAACGCGCCCAACAGCGATACCAGCAAGAAGAAGAGCACCCTGGACCAGGCCGATTTCATGCGCCTGATGACCGAGCAGCTGCGGCACCAGGATCCGCTCAAGCCGATGGACAACACCCAGATGGTCGCGCAGATGGCGCAGCTGTCGCAGGTCCAGGGCATCACCGACCTCAACAACACGGTCAAGGGCTTCCAGGATTCGATGTCCAGCGACCAGATCCTGCGCGGCGCGGCCCTGGTCGGCCACGAAGTGCTGGTGCCGTCGGAAAAGCTGGCCCTGGAGAAGGACGGCGATGTGACCGGCATGGTCGCCGCGCCCGGTGCGGGCTTCGTGACGGTGGACATCACCGATGCCAACGGCGTCAAGGTCAACCAGATCAGCGTGGAAGCCAAGGCCTCCGGCGAAGTCACCTTCGATTGGGACGGCAAGGATGCCAACGGCAACCGCATGGCCGAAGGCACCTACACCATCGCCGCCTCGCATACCGATACCGCCGGCACCAAGACCAAGCTCAACACCTACGTGCAGGCCCCGGTGGAGAGCGTCACGGTCGGCACGGACGGCCTGTACCTCAACCTCAAGGGTCTGGGCACGGCCCCGATCGATTACGTGCTCCGCATCAGCTGAGCCGCCTTACCCGCATCCACAGGAGCATCCCATGGGCTTCAACGTCTCGTTGTCCGGCATCAACGCAGCCAATGCCGATCTGAACGTCACCGCGAACAACATCGCCAACGTCAACACCACCGGCTTCAAGCAGTCGCGCGCGGAGTTCGCCGATCTGTTCTCGGCCACCAGTTATGGCCTGTCAAAGAACGCGGTCGGTTCCGGCGTGCGGGTGAGCAACGTGGCCCAGCAGTTTGCGCAGGGCAACAACGAACAGACCGGGCGCAGCCTGGACATGGCCATCTCCGGCGAAGGTTTCTTCACCCTGACCATGAACGGTGAGCGCGTGTACTCGCGCGCCGGCAATTTCCGGACCGACCAGGCCGGCTACGTGACCAACCCGGACGGTGCGCGCCTGCAGGTGTTCGCCCCGAATGCGGACGGCACCAACTTCGATGCCGGCCGCCTGACCGACCTGCAGCTGATGACCACCGACAGCCCGCCGCGGCAGACCGGCAAGGTCGATGTGAGCTTCACCCTGCCGGCCAACGCCAAGCAGCCGACGGTCGCCGCCTTCGACCCGACCGATTCCAACAGCTACAACCACTCCACCGGCGGCATTACCGTATACGACTCGCTGGGCGTGAGCCACACCCAGACCTCCTACTTCGTGAAGACCGAAAACCCGAACGAGTGGCAGGTCTACAACTACGTGGACGGCAAGGCCGCTGGGACCCCGACCACGCTGCAGTTCTCCGACAGCGGTGCGTTGACCAGCCCGGCCAACGGCCAGATCGTCATGGATCCGTTCATCCCGACCACCGGTGCCGGCGTGCTGTCGATGTCGCTGAACCTGAGCGGCTCGACCCAGTACGGCGAGAAGTTCGCGCTGCGCAACACCCAGCAGGACGGTTATGCGGCGGGCAAGCTCAACGAGATCACCGTCTCCGAAGAGGGCATCGTCTACGCCCGCTACTCCAATGGCGATGACAAGGCGCTGGGCCAGGTCGCCCTGACCACCTTCAACAACGCACAGGGCCTGGAAGCCAAGGGCAACAACCTGTGGACGGAAAGCTTCGCCTCGGGCACGCCGCGTACCGCTGCGCCGGACAGCTCCAACCTGGGCAAGATCCAGGCCGGTTCGCTGGAAGCCTCCACGGTCGACCTGACCGAGCAGCTGGTCAACATGATCACCGCCCAGCGCAACTTCCAGGCCAACTCGCAGATGGTCTCCACGCAGGACCAGATCACCCAGACCATCATCAACCTGCGTTGATGAGCCACTGACCGCAACACGGGACTACACCGATGGACAAGGCACTCTACGTCGCGATGACCGGTGCACGCGCCTCCCTGCAGGCGCAGGGCACGCTGTCGCACAACCTGGCCAACACCGATACCCCCGGCTTCAAGGAGGCGCTCGCCAACACCGAGGCCTTCCCGATCAAGGGGACCGGCTATGCCTCGCGCGTGGATGCCCTGCACGTGGATGCCGGCTTCAACCGGCGCATGGGCGCCCAGCAGATCACCGGCAACCCGCTGGATCTGTCCCTGCAGGCCGGCAACTGGCTGGCCGTGCAGGCACCGGGCGCCAATGGCGGCGAGGCGTATACCCGCGGCGCGGCGCTGTCGATCACGCCCAATGGCCAGCTGGTGACCGCCGGCGGCCATCCGGTACTGGATGAGAACGGCAACCCGATCGCGATCCCGCCGCACCAGGCGATGGACATCGGCAACGACGGCACGATCTCGATCATCCCGCTGGGCGAAGGCCCGCAGACGATGGCCAACATCGGCCGCATCCGCGTGGTGCGGGCCGACGACTCACGGCTGGAACGCGGCCTGGATGGGCTGATGCGCAACAACGACCCGCAGCAGCCCTTCGTGCAGGCCCAGGGCAAGTCGCTGGAAAGCGGCCAGCTGGAAGGCAGCAACGTCGATGCGGCCGGTGCGCTGGTGCAGATGATCCAGCTGCAGCGCCAGTACGAAATGCAGGTGAAGGTCATCAAGCACGGCGATGACAACGCGCGCAGCGCCAACAGCCTGCTGCGCCTGGGCGGTTGACCGCGCGCCGTGACGTAATCCCGGCGCGGTTCTGGCACGCGCCATGCATTGCCCTTCGCAAGGGCCGCACCACGCGGCCACCCGCTACAACACAGGAATGACGCCATGAACCAGGCATTGTGGATCGCCAAGACCGGACTGGATGCGCAGCAGACGCGCATGTCGGTGGTTTCCAACAACCTCGCCAACACCAACACCACCGGTTTCAAGCAGGACCGTGCCAGTTTCGAAGACCTGCTGTACCAGCAGGTCCGTCAGCCCGGCGGTGCGTCCTCGGCGCAGACGCAGCTGCCCACCGGCCTGCAGATTGGCACCGGCGTGCGCGTGGTGGCCACCGCCAAGAACTTCGAGCAGGGCAGCCAGCAGCAGACCGGCCGCGCACTGGATGTGATGGTCAACGGCCGCGGGTTCTTTGAAGTGCAGATGCCGGACGGTTCCTCGGCCTATACCCGCGACGGCTCGTTCCAGCGCAACCAGAATGGCGAGCTGGTCACCAACAGCGGCTACCCGGTGCAGCCGGGCATCCAGATTCCCGAAGGCGCGCAGTCGCTGACCATCGGCACCGACGGCACGATCAGCGTGAAGACGGCCGACGACGCCGCCTCGGTGGAAATCGGCGCACTGACCCTGACCGACTTCGTCAACCCGGCCGGCCTGCAGGCCCGCGGTGAAAACCTGTTCCTGGAAACCACCGCCTCCGGCCCGGCGCAGAACGGCAATCCCGGCCTCAACGGCCTGGGCACCGTGGTGCAGGGTGCGCTGGAAGGCAGCAACGTCAACGTGGTGGAAGAGCTGGTCTCGATGATTGAAACCCAGCGCGCCTACGAAATGAACGCCAAGGCGATCTCCACCACCGACGCGATGCTCGGCTACCTCAACCAGAACGTCTGATCGGTCGACCCGGGAACCTGCCATGTCGCGTCTTGCCCCTACCCTCCGCCTGCTCGCCGCCGCCGTCCTCATCGCCACCCTCGGTGGCTGCGTGATCGCCGGCGATGTCCGCCCCTACCCGGCCATGGCGCCGGTGGAACCGATCATGCCCCCCTCGGCCCAGGCCACGGCCGGTGCGATCTACGCCGCCGGCCCGGGCCTGCAGCTGTATTCGGACCGCCGCGCCCGCGATGTCGGTGACCTGCTCACGATCACCCTGACCGAGAACACCACCGCGCAGACCACTGCCAACACCTCCACCTCGAAAGAATCGGAACTGAGCATCGGCACGCCGACGATCTTCGGTGCCCCGGTGACGCTGGGCGGCAAGGACATCCTCAGCGCCAGCGCCGCCGGCTCGCGCGACTTCACCGGCAAGGGCACCAGCGCGCAGAGCAACCGCCTGCAGGGCAGCGTGACCGTCACGGTGATCCAGCGCCTGCCCAACGGCAACCTGGTCGTGCAGGGCGCCAAGAACCTGCGTCTGAACCGGGGCGATGAGCTGGTGCAGGTGCAGGGCATCGTGCGCGCGGCGGACATCTTCCCGGACAACACCATTCCCTCCAGCCGCGTTGCCGATGCCCGCATCGTCTACGGCGGCCGCGGCGCGATTGCCCAATCCAACGCGATGGGCTGGCTGAGCCGCTTCTTCAACTCGGCGCTGGCGCCGTACTGAGCCTGACATGACCTTCTTCCCCTCCCCGTTCCGGCAGCGACGCGCGGCGTTGTTCCACACCATGCGTGCCGTGCTGGCACTGCTGGCCGTGTTCGCGCTGGTCGCGCCCGCCTCCGCCGAACGCATCAAGGACCTGGCCCAGGTCGGCGGCGTGCGTGGCAACGCGCTGGTCGGCTACGGTCTGGTGGTCGGCCTGGATGGCAGCGGCGACCGCACCAGCCAGGCGCCCTTCACGGTGCAGAGCCTGAAGAACCTGCTGGGCGAGCTGGGCGTCAACGTGCCGGCCAACGTCAATCCGCAGTTGAAGAACGTGGCGGCCGTGGCCATCCATGCCGAACTGCCGCCGTTCGCCAAGCCCGGCCAGCCGATCGACATCACCGTTTCCTCGGTAGGCAACGCGGTCTCGCTGCGCGGCGGCTCGCTGTTGATGGCGCCGCTGCGCGGTGCCGATGGGCAGGTCTACGCCATCGCCCAGGGCAACCTGATCGTGGGTGGCTTCGGTGCGCAGGGCAAGGATGGCTCGCGCGTGTCGGTCAACGTGCCCAGCGTCGGGCGCATTCCCAATGGCGCCACCGTCGAGCGTGCGCTGCCGGATGTCTTCAGCGGCGGTGGCGACATCACCCTGAACCTGCACAAGAACGACTTCACCACGGTCTCGCGGATGGTGGCGGCACTCAACAATGCCTTCGGTGAAGGCGCCGCGCGTGCGATCGATGGCGTCACCGTGGCGGTCAACGCGCCGTCCGACCCGGGCGCACGCATCGGCCTGCTGGCGCGCATCGAGAACCTGGAACTGACCCCCGGCAGTGCGCCGGCCAAGGTGGTGGTCAATTCGCGTACCGGCACGGTGGTGATCGGCGCGCAGGTGCGCGTGGGCGCCGCGGCGATCTCCCATGGCTCGCTGACCGTGACCATCAACGAGAACGCCAACGTCAGCCAGCCGGGCGCGTTCAGTGGCGGCCAGACCGTGGTGACGCCGCAGTCGACCATCACCGCCACCAACGATGGCAGCCGCATGTTCAAGTTCAACGGCGGCACCACCCTGGATGAAATCGTGCACGCGGTGAATGCCGTGGGCGCGGCCCCGGGCGATCTGATCGCCATCCTGGAAGCCCTCAAGCAGGCCGGCGCGCTCAGTGCCGAACTCGAGGTGATCTGACATGCGCATCCAACCGGCCCTGGAACTCAATCCCGCCCAGCCCAACAGCCCGGCCAAGGTCGACAAGGTTGCCCGCCAGCTGGAAGGCCAGTTCGCGCAGATGCTGATCAAGAGCATGCGCGAGGCGAGCTTCGGCGATTCGCTGTTCCCCGGCGAAAACACCATGTTCCGCGAGATGTACGACCAGAAGATCGCCGATGCGATGACCCGCGGCCGCGGCCTGGGGCTGTCGAGCATGATCGCGCGCCAGCTGGGCGGCGCCGAAGGCGAGGCGGCCAAGCCGGTCGACACCACGCTCAATCCGGCCGCGGCGCTGCGCGCCTACCGCCTCAATGCACCGGCCGCCGGCATGCCGCTGCCGGCCAGTGCCGCGCCGCCCGCGCCGCGCGAGGCCGACCTGCTGCAGCAGTTGAACGGCGAGGCACCGTCCGCCGTGCTGCAGCCGATGGAACGCGCGCTGGACCTGATCGCCGGCCGTGAAAGCAGCCAGATGCATGAGGCGATCGGCCGCAGCGATCCGTATGCGGCGGCCGCCGGGAGCGACCCAGCCAGCGCCGACTGGGCCATGGGCGATGACCGCTGGAGCGGCGTGACCCGCCCGGCGGCCAGCGGTCCCAGCGCCGTCGACAACCTGGCCGCCTCCACCGCCGCGGCCGAACTGGGTCCGCATACCCCGGCCGGCTTCGTTGCCAGCATCTGGGGCCATGCGCAACAGGCCGCGCGCGAACTGGGCGTGGATGCCAAGGCGCTGGTCGCCCAGGCCGCGCTGGAAACCGGCTGGGGCCGCAAGCTGGTCCGCCGCAATGGCGGTGACAGCTCGCACAACCTGTTCGGGATCAAGGCCAACGGCTGGCAAGGTGAGCGCGCCACCAGCGGCACCCACGAGTACGTCAACGGCGTGCGCCGCAACGAGACGGCGAGCTTCCGCGCCTACAACTCGGTGGGCGAGAGCTTCGCCGACTACGTGCGCCTGCTCAAGACCAGCCCGCGCTACCAGAACGCCCTGCAGGCCGGCAGCGATGTGCGCAGCTTCGCGCAGGGCCTGCAGCGCGCCGGCTACGCCACTGACCCGACCTACGCGGCCAAGATCGCCGCGATCGCCGGCGGCCCGACCATCGAGCGCGCCGTTGCGGCGGTGAGCGATGCCGGCGAGCGCCTGGGCCGCACTTTTGCCAGCACCGCCAGCCCGACCGGGCTGGGTGTCATCCGTCGTTGAGGTAACCCATGTCCAGCGTACTCTCCACCGGCACCAGCGCCCTGCTCGCTTTCCAGCGGGCCCTGGCGACCACCAGCCACAACGTCGCCAACATCAAAACGCCTGGCTACAGCCGCCAGAAGGTGGACTTCGCCACCGCCAACCCGCAGAACTACGGGTATGGCGACGTCGGCAATGGCACCCGCATCACCGATGTCCGCCGCGTGGCGGACCAGCTGGCCATCTCGCGCCTGCTCGATGGCAGCGGTGAACTGGCACGCCTGAAGCAGTTGTCCACGATGGCCGACCGGGTCGATGCCATGTTCTCCGACGCCTCCACCAACGTGGCCGGGGTCTGGTCGAACTTCTTCGATTCGGTCAGCGGACTCTCATCCAACGCCTCGGGCAGCGCCGACCGGCAGAACGTGCTGGACAGCGGCAAGACGCTGGCCAACCGCTTCCAGCAGCTCAATACACAGCTCAACAACCTCAATGGCGAGGTCAACAACGGCCTCATCGCCGGCGCCACCGAGATCAACCGGTTGGCCCAGGAGATCGCCCAGCTCAATGGTTCCATCGGCAGCAACGCAGCCACGGCGGCCCCGGACCTGCTCGATCGCCGTGACCAGCTGATCGCCAACCTGGTCGGCTACACCGGCGGCAACGCGGTGATGCAGGACGGCGGCATCATGAATGTCTACACCGCCGGCGGCCAGGCCCTGGTGGTGGGCACCACCGCCTCCAAGGTCACCACCGTCACCGATCCGTACCAGCCCGAGCGGCTGCAGCTGGCGCTGGAGAGCCAGGGTCAGAAGATCACCATCGATGGCAAGACCCTCGGCGGCCAGATCGGTGGCCTGCTGGAGTTCCGCAATACCGTGCTGACCCCGGCGCAGGCCGAGCTGGGCAAGCTGGCGATCGGCATGGCCAGCAGTTTCAACGACGTCCACCGCCAGGGCGCGGATCTGTACGGCAACATGGGCGGCGACTTCTTCACCATCGGCAACCCACGCATCACTGCCAACAGCAGCAACACCGGCACGGCCAGCATGAGCGCCAGCTTCGGCGACCTGTCCAAGCTGGATGGCCAGAACATCGTGATGAAGTTCGATGGCACCCAGTGGCAGGCCACCCGCGCCGACACCGGCGCCACGATCCCGATGACCGGCACCGGCACCGCAGCCGACCCGCTGGTGCTCAATGGCGTCAGCCTGGTCATGAGTGGTACGCCGGCCAAGGACGACCGCTTCCTGCTGCAGCCTACCGCAGGCGTGGCCGGCAGCATGGAAGTGGCGATCACCGACACATCGCGCATCGCCGCCGCCGCGCCGATCAAGGGCAGCGCCGCGATGGCCAACACCGGCACCGGCAAGCTCACCGGGGTCAAGGTGACCGACGCGGGCAACCCGGCGCTGCGTAATCCTGCGGCGATAGTGTTCACCAGTGCCACCGAATACACGATCGATGGCGTCGGCCCGAACACCTACACCGCCGGGCAGACCATCACCGCCAACGGCTGGAGCTTCGTGCTGGACGGCGCTCCCAAGCAGGGGGACACCTTCAACATCGGGCCGACCCCGGCAGGCTCTTCGGACAACAGCAATGCGCTGCTGCTGGCCAAGGTCGAAGACGCCAAAACGTTCAATGCAGGCACGGTGACGCTCAGTGGCGCGCTGGGCGGCTTGACCACCCAGGTCGGCGCCGCCGCCCGCTCGGCCGAGTACTCGCTGCAGGCCCAGCAGGTGATCACCGATCAGGCCCAGGCCGCACGCGACTCGATATCCGGCGTGAACCTGGATGAGGAAGCGGCCGACATGCTTCGCCTTCAACAAGCCTACCAGGCTGCATCGCAGCTGATCTCCACCGCCGACACCATGTTCCAGACGATCCTGGGAGCCGTACGCTCATGAACAACCGCATCTCCACCGGCATGATGTTCAACCAGTCGGTTTCGCTGATGCTGGCCAAGCAGGCCAAGCTGAATCATCTGGAGAACCAGATCGCCACCGGGAGCAAGATCGTCTCCGCCAAGGACGACCCGGTCTCGGCCGGCGCTGCGGTCGGCCTGGATCGTGTCGTCGCCGGGCTGGAGCAGTTGGGCAAGAACGCCAACAACGTCCAGAACCGTCTCGGCATGCAGGAGAACGCGCTGGCGCAGGTCAACGACCTGATGTCGCGCGCGGTCGAGCTGAGCATCCAGGCCAACAGCCCGGTGCCCAAGAGCAGCGACCTGAAGGCCATCGTCAGCGAGCTGAAGACCATCCAGCAGAGCCTGTTGTCGCTGGCCAATTCCAAGGACGGCAGTGGCCGCTACCTCTTCGGCGGAAACAACGATGCTGACGCCCCCTTCCTGCTCACCGGTGGCAGTGTCAGCTACACCGGTGACCAGAGCCAGCGACAGGTGGAGGTCGCCCCCGGGCAACTGGTATCCGATGCCCTGCCCGGCAGCGACATCTTCATGCGCATCCGCACCGGCGATGGCACGGTGGATGCCAGTGCGAGCGCCGGCAACACCGGCAGCGGTCTGCTGACCTCGGTCAGTCGCGACGGCACCGGCGCGTGGGCAGGCGGTTCGCTGACCGTGCACTTCACCGATGCCGGTGAGGGCGCCTACGAGGTTCTGGACGCCGGCGGCGCCGTGGTCGGCACTGGCACGCATGCTGCCGGGGAAGACATCGTGGTCGCCGGTGTTCGTCTTCGTATCGAAGGCAAGCCCGCCGCCGGCGATGCGTTCAACGTCGGCGATGCGGAGACACGCGACATCTTCTCCACCCTGGACAAGCTGGTCAGCGCGCTGGAAACCGATCCGTCGACCGACAGCGATCGCGCGGCACTGCAGAACACCCTGCAGTCCAGCATCCGCGACATCACCCGCGCATCGGAAAACATGATCGATGCGCGAGCCAAAGGCGGAGCCCAGCTGGCCGCCATCGACAGCGCGGCCAGTGCGCGTGAATCCACCGCTGTCACCGTCAAATCCACGCTGTCGACCATGCGTGACCTCGACTACGCCGATGCCATCGGCCAGTACAAGCTGGAGAGCGCTGCTCTCCAGGCCGCACAGACCATTTTCAGCCAGATGCAGTCGATGTCCCTCTTCAACATGATCCGCTGATCCCCCTTCCCTTCCTCTGAATCCACGCAGGGCGCATCCCGCGCCAGACCCACCCGACCCGAATCGAGCACCCACGGAGACGCAACATGGCACAGATCATCAACACCAACACGATGTCGCTGAATGCTCAGCGCAACCTGACCACCAGCAGCAACTCGCTGGCCACCTCCATCCAGCGCCTGTCGTCCGGCCTGCGCATCAACAGCGCCAAGGATGACGCGGCCGGCCTGGCGATCTCCGAGCGCTTCACCACCCAGATCCGTGGCCTGAACCAGGCTGCCCGCAACGCCAACGACGGCATTTCGCTGGCGCAGACCGCGGAAGGCGCGCTGGGCGAAGTCGGCAACAACCTGCAGCGCATCCGCGAACTGGCCGTGCAGGCCCGCAGCGCCACCAACTCCGCCTCTGACCGCCAGGCACTGAACGCCGAAGTGCAGCTGCTGAAGCAGGAAATCCAGCGCGTCGCCGAACAGACCACGTTCAACGGCACGAATCTGCTCGACGGCAGCTTCACCAACCAGGCCTTCCAGATCGGTGCCGATCAGGGCCAGACGATCAGCATTTCGCAGATCGCCAATGCGAATGTACATAAGCTGGGCAGCTGGACCAGTGCCTCGACGAACGCCTCTGCTCAGGGCGTCATGCCGGACGGTGGTGCCGTCAAGGCGGAAGCGTCCATCTCGGCAGTGTCCGGCGTCTTCCAACCGGTCGCTGCGGGTGGTACGGACGCGTACAACCTTACTGTCGGCGGCGTAGAGATCCTAGGCCGCGCAGCCGGCACTGCTGTCTCGGCGGGTGAAATGCAGACGGCGATCGACGCCAAGACTGAGCAGCTCAAGGCCGCCGGCATCACCGTTACGGGTACCGTCACGGGTGGGGATATCCAGTTCAGCCGCGCAGATGGCGGCAACTTCACCATTACCCAGACCGGCGGCGGCTTCGACGGCGGCACGTTTGCAGCCGCCGTCAATAACGGGATCGAAGCCACACCGGCAACCTTTGGCAAGACCAGCTTCACCATCACCGGCACCGTGAATGGCGCCCCGGGTCAGGCGGTGACCATCGACCTGGACAGTGCCAAGACCGCCGCAGAGCGCTCGACTCAGATGGTCAACGCCATCAATGCCAAGACCCATGAAACTGGCGTAAGCGCGTCGCTGGTGGATGGGGCGCTGAAGCTGACGTCGAAGGACGAGAACTTCACCGTCGGTGCCATCGGCACGGACCAGACCGCGGCTGCGGCTGCGTTGGCGCAGCAGACCGGCCTGACCGCCGGTGCCACCACCAACTACGCCGCGGGCACTGCTCAGGTTGGCTTCGCCGAGTTGGACATTTCCAACCAGGAGAACGCTGACAACGCCATCCTCGCAATGGACGCTGCGTTGAATTCCATCAACTCGGCCCGCGCGGACCTGGGCGCGATCCAGAACCGATTCACCTCGACCATCGCCAACCTGAACACCACCTCGGAAAACCTTTCCGCCGCGCGCAGCCGTATCCGCGACGTGGACTACGCACAGGAAACCGCCGAGCTCACCCGGGGCCAGATCCTGCAGCAGGCGGGCACGGCCATGCTGGCCCAGGCCAACCAGGTGCCGCAGAACGTGTTGCGACTGCTGCAGTCGTAAGCCGCCGCCGGTAACAAGCTCGGAACGGGCCCCGCCATGCAGATGGCGGGGCCTTTTCGTTGGCCGCCACGAAAAAAACGGGAAAGACGGCTAAAGGCGGGGCGTGGGGTGCCGTTATTGATTTCAGCAGCGGTAGCACACCCCTTGGTGGGGCGCCAGCCACTGCCCCCCGAAACCGGTCAGGCTGCTCTGCCGGACACACTGCCAACAAGGAAACCGCACCATGGCACAAGTCATCAACACCAACACCATGTCGCTGAACGCTCAGCGCAACCTGAGCACCAGCGGCACCAACCTGGCCACCACGATCCAGCGCCTGTCCTCCGGCCTGCGCATCAACAGTGCCAAGGATGACGCGGCCGGTCTGGCCATCTCCGAGCGCTTCAGCACCCAGATCCGCGGCGCCAACCAGGCCGCCCGCAACGCCAACGACGGCATCTCGCTGGCCCAGACCGCCGAAGGCGCCCTCGGTGAGATCGGCAACAACCTGCAGCGCGTCCGTGAGCTGGCCGTGCAGTCGCGCAGCGCCACCAACTCGGATTCGGACCGCCAGGCGCTGAACGCTGAAGTCCAGCTGCTGAAGCAGGAAATCCAGCGCGTCGCCGAACAGACCAACTTCAACGGCACCAGCCTGCTAAACGGCAAGTTCACCAACCAGGCCTTCCAGATCGGTGCCAACCAGGGCGAAACGATCAACATCTCGCAGATTGCGAACGCCAACATCAGCAAGCTGGGCAGCTGGACCAGCGCAACGCAGTCTGCGTCGACCGCTGGCGGTCTCCCGAACGGTGGCGCCGCCGCCGCCGATGCCAACGTGTCCGCGGCGAGCGGTGCCTTCACCAGCGCAGTGTCCAATGCAGCTGGCCAGAGCTTCAGTCTCTCGGTCGGCTCGGTTGAGATCCTTTCGCGCACGCAGGTCGGCACCACTGCGGAGACAGTTGATGACGCAGCGATCGATGCCGCACTGACGGCTGACAAGATTGCGGAGCTGAAGGCGGCTGGCATCACCGTCAGTGGCAAGGCTGCAGACGATGACCTGAAGTTCACCAAGGCTGATGGCACCGCGTTCGAAATCAAGCTGACCAGCGACTTCAATACCGCCGGTGCATTTGCTGGCACTGGATTCGTGGGTGATCAGGACAATGGCGAAGCCGCAGTCGCTGCGAGCTTTGGCAAGACCAGCTTCACCATCTCCGGTACGCTCGATGGCAAGCCCACGTCGGCAGTATCTATCGACCTGGATCCGGCGAAGTCTGCCGGTGACCGCGCAACCCAGATTGTCAACGCCGTCAATGCCAAGACCCACGAAACCGGCGTGAGCGCCTCGCTCGTCGAGGGCAAGGTCCAGCTGACCGGCAAGGAGGGCAACTTCACCGTCGCCTCCACCGCAAACGACGCCGCCGGAAACGCCGCTCTGAAGGAGCAGACCGGCCTGACCACCGGCACCACCAACAACTACTCGGCAGGCAGCGCGAAGGACGGCTTTGCCGATATGGACATTTCCTCGGTCGGCGGTGCGGACAACGCCATCCTGGCGATGGACGCCGCGCTGAACTCGATCAACTCGGCCCGTGCTGACCTGGGCGCCATCCAGAACCGCTTCACCTCGGTGGTTGCGAACCTGAACACCTCGTCGGAGAACATGTCCGCCGCCCGTAGCCGTATCCGCGACGTGGACTACGCTTCGGAAACCGCCGAGCTGACCCGCAACCAGATCCTGCAGCAGGCCGGTACCGCCATGCTGGCCCAGGCCAACCAGTCCAGCCAGAACGTGCTGAGCCTGCTGCGCTGATCCAGCAGTAGTACCTTGCAATAACGGGAGGGGGGCGAAAGCCCCCTTCTTCGTGTCCGGAGCAAACGTGGCACGGAGCTTGCAGCACGCAGGGATGCGCCCAGGCGCTCAAGCTCGTCCATCAACAGCCGATAGCAGATGCAGGACATCCGCACGGCCCGCCCCAGAACAAGGATCCCCTTCATGGCCCTCGGCACGATTGGCTCCGGCCTCGACATTCCCTCCCTGGTTTCACAGCTGGTCGCCAAGGAGCGCGAACCCCGGGAAAAGCAGATCAATACCGCCGGCGTGGCCGCCAGCGCCAAACTCTCGGCGCTGGGCACCATCAAGAGCGGCATGACCGGTCTGCAGACGGCACTGACCACGCTGACGAAGGGCATGGCCACCCCCGGGCTGAAGACCAGCACGCCGACCGAGTCCAACTTCACCGCTGCATTGGATACCAGCACCACCGCTGGAAAAGCGGCAGCGGGTACCCACCAGGTGGAAGTCAAATCCCTGGCACAGAACCAGAAGCTGAGTTCGAAGGCCTATGAGAAAGAAGCGGTCGTCGGTGACGGTACGCTGACGATCGGCTATGGCGACAAGAGCGTCAGTGTCACCATCGAAGCGGGCGCAACGCTGGCCAAGATCGCGGCGGAGATCAATTCCGCCGCCGCCAGCAAGGGCGTGACCGCGGCGGTCGTCACCGCCGACGATGGCGAGCACCTGGTGCTGACGGCGGTGGATGCCGGCACCAAGGGTGCCCTCAAGGTCAGCGCCAGCGGAGGCAACGGCGGGCTCGCGGCGCTGCAGTACGACGGTACCGATGCCTCGACGATGGACGTGATGGTCGAAGCCAAGGATGCGGTGGTGGTGGTGGACGGGTTCACCCGGACCAGCAGCTCCAACACCATTACCGATCTGGTGCCGGGCGTCAGCCTGACCTTGACCAAGGCCAAGGAAGGCGAGACCCAGACGCTGACCATCAGCCCGGATAACAGCACGCTCAAGACCAACCTCAACGCGTTCATCACCGCCTACAACTCCATCCAGTCCACGCTGAAAAACTCCAGCGCCTACAACGCCGAAACCGGCACCGCCTCGACCATGACCGGCGATGCGATGGTGCGCGGCCTGCAGCAGCAGCTGCGCGGGCAGATAAGCGCAAACGTCAACGACCTCAAGGCGCTGGGCGTGACCATCGCCGCCGATGGCACGCTGAGCCTCAACTCGACCACGCTCGATACGGCGTTGTCCAAGAATCCCGAGGCCGCAACGAAACTGTTCGGGGCCGATGGCGCCATGGGCAAGCCGATGACCGAGCTGCTCAAGAGCAATCTCGATGCAACCACGGGCACCATCACCCAGCGCACCAGCTCGCTCAACAAACAGATCAAGGCGCTGGAGAAGCAACTGGACGACCTGGATGCGCGGATGGAAAAAGTCTCCGATCGCTACACCAAGCAGTTCACCGCCATGGAATCGCTGGTCACCCAGATGCAATCGGCCAGCAGCTCGCTGGCCTCGCAGCTGACCAGCTGATCCGCCCCGCCTTCCCCCTTTGCATACGGCAGCCTCAAGTCGGCGGCCGTATGCGCCGATAACCCAGTAAGACCTGTGCCACGCTGCGTCAACCGCGCAGGTACTCCGGCACGCAGGCAACTCAGGAGAGTCCATACATGTACGGTCCCAATCGGCAGTTCGCCGAGCAGTACCGCAAAGTCGGCGTCACCACTTCAGTGGTCGATGCCGATCCGCACAAGCTCGTCGCCCTGCTGCTGGCTGGCGCCTGCGAGCGTATCCGTACGGCCGAAGCATCGCTGCAGCGCAATGACCAGCCGCGCAAGGGCAAGGCGATCGGCGAAGCCTGCGCCATCGTCGGGCACCTCAACGGTTCGCTGGATCATGAGGCCGGCGGAGAGATCGCGGCCAACCTTTCGGCACTCTACGATTTCATCATCATGCGCCTGACCGAGGCCAACCTGCACAACGATCCGACGGCATTGAAGGAGGCCCTTGGACTGGTGATGGAAATCGACTCGGCGTGGAACGCCATTCCGGCCGACCACCGGCAGGTGCGGCCGGTTGCTGCGCCATGAACCTGCGCCCGCTCCACGACACCCTGGATACCCTGGAAGCTGCCTTGCCCAGCGGCGACCACGAAGCCAGCCAACGCCTGATGACCGACCATCTGCAGGCGGTTGCGGCGCTGTCACTGGTGGTGGAACGCCCGACCGATGCTGCGATCCAGGCGCTGCGCGACCATCAGCAGCGCGTGCTCTCGCGCATGGTCCAGCTGCGCGACGAAGCTGCCGCGCAGTTGCAGCACAGCGGTCGCTCCCTCCGCGCCGCCCACGCCTACCTGCAGGCAGAGGCACTGTGATCGCCTCGCTCGGCTCGATCAACGCACGGCTGGATGCACTGGAAGCGGCCCTGCATGATGAGAACCTGGTCGAAGCGGGTCGCCAGCTGGATGCCCTCGATGCCGCCCAGCGCAATTATCTGGCCGGTCCATCAGCCCTGTTCGATGTGCCGGGGCTGGCTTCACTACAGGCACGCCAGCAGCGCATCATGCTGTTCATGATGCGGCAGCGCGAGGGAGCCAGCCGCTCTGGCCGTGACCATCGCCACCCACCCCGCGCCACACAGGCGCGCCTTTGCGCAGAATCCCTGTCATGAACGAGCTTCGCACCAGCGCCATCCATCACCCGGCCGAAAGCGAGCTGTTCGATGAGACGCTGAGCTGCGAAGTGGCGCTGCCGGCCGAGTTCCGGATCGGCAGCGCGGTGATCCGCCCCGGCATGGCCGAGACCCTGCTGCGCAGCGTGGCGCTGGTGGAGGATGCCCGCGGCGATGACGGGCATGACGACCGCAGCGATGCCACCCTGCAGGTGCAGCGCCTGGAAGCCAAGCTCGATCTGGTCATGGTGCTGCTGGGCCGCCTGGTCCGGCAGAGTGCGCAGGACCTGCCACTGCGCCCCCTGCGCTGGTCACGCCGTGGCATCCGCCTGGAACAGGGCAGCCGCAGCGGCGCCGCGC